>Ga0209274_10000012_pt1 | contig 215389 bp, 206 predicted proteins | sample HubBroMetageREF1_FD_188343 | JGI IMG/M metagenome (GOLD analysis project Ga0209274, IMG submission 188343) | Reference soil microbial communities from the Hubbard Brook experimental Forest, New Hampshire, USA - Hubbard Brook CCASE Soil... | ecosystem: Environmental > Terrestrial > Soil >...
CCAGTTCTCTTCAGCGCCGCCCCGATGGCATTTTGTTCGGCCTCCGACTTGATGCCCTGAATCAGGGATTTGAGCGACTCGGGCTCGGGTTGTTCGGGCCCCGATTCTCTCCCTTCCCGTGGCATCGCGGCTAATGTCATGGGCCGCATCGCGGGAGAGTTATCGGTGTCTGCCGCCAAGTCTAAGCTCACTTCTCCGAGAGTTAACTCCTGGTCGCCGGCAACCAGATAGCGCTTGACGAACGTTTCCAGTTCTTTCAGGTTTCCCGGCCACGAGTAAGCCTGGCAGGCACTGAGCACGGCAGGTGAGAATCCGCGGGGAGGAAGGTTGTAGTGCTTGGCCAGCTTGTGCATGAGGTAGCGCAACAGAATGGCAATCTCGTCTTTTCTCTGGCGCAACGAAGGCACATGCACGCTAAAAGCACTGAGGCGATAATACAAATCTTCCCGAAGCTGCTTCTGGGCCAAAGCACGCTCCAGGTTGGCGCTGCTGGCTGCAAGTATCCGTACATCGGAGGAAATTGCGGTCGCGCTGGCCGACCTGCGGAACTCGTCGTTTTGCAACACCTGCAACAGCCGGGATTGCAATCCCACCGGCAACTCGGCAATTTCGTCCAGGTAAATCGTTCCCTTTTCGCCGGCAGCAAACTTACCGAGATGGGTGCGGCGGGCGTCCGATGCAGAAGCACGCTCGTTCCCGAACAGTTCGGCTTCGAGCAAAGCTTCCGGCATTTCCGCGCAATTTACTCTTTGGAGTTTGAAGCCGGAGCGGACGGAGAGCCTGTGAATCAAGCTGGCAACCGTAAACTTCCCCGTTCCGGCTTCGCCCAGAATGAGCACCGGGACATCGGTTTGCGCCAGCAGGGCTGCCTGGGCCCGAAGCTTCTGCATGGCCAGACTGGCGCTGACGAAGAATGCGTCTTCCCCCAGTTGTTCCACATTCTCGCTGACGATCTCTGCTTCGCTGGTTCCGGCCAGGCCCAAACGCCGCCGGATCACCGATGCAAGCTGTTGCCCATCGAAGGGCCGAACTAGAATTTCTTCCGCACCGAGCCGGGTTGCTTCTTTGCCGCTCGCAGCATCGTCCGGATGGCAAAGCACCACGACAGGAAGATCGGGGCGAAGCCGGCGCAGCCATCGCAGCAAGTGCAGGCTGTCGCCGTCGCCGCGGGGAAGATCCAGCAATAGCAAGTGGGGCGCTGCGCCGGATTGCACCCTTTCCATGGCATCCCAACCGCTCGCCGCAGTTTCCAGATGCCAGGAAGTGGATTCTTCCACCGACCAAAGCACACGAAAAACGGCCGGTTCCCTGCTGACAACGAGCAAGCGAATTGTTTCGATTCTGTTTTCGGTCAAGGGTGAGTGGTTCCTTACGAGGGAAAACCGATTTCCATTTCGGGACAACTTCAGACCGCTTCGACTTCGTAGCCTTCCACGCGAACCGCGAGCGAGCGCTGGATCGCATCCACGGAAATGACCAGGGTACGATCCCCGTTACGGGAGACCAGGATGCCCTCCATGCCGTCAAGTGCTCCGCTGCGGATTCGCACCCGCTGCCCGATTTTCAGAAAGGGATGCGAAGACCAAGGGAGCTGACCTTCCACCAGACTGCGCACGGCATCGATTTGCTCGTCTGGAATGGCAGCGCCCTCGCCTCCGGCGCCGACCAGCCCGAAGACCCCCTCCACGCGCAGAACGCGCAGGCGTTCCTCGCGGTTCGGTACAAATTTCGCGAACACATAACAACTGAACAGCGGCATCTGCACCGACTTCTTGCGGTCACTCCAGCGATGAACCTCGGTGACCAGGGGCAGAAAGGTCTTCACGCCGCGTTCTTCAAGCCGCTGAACCACAATTTTTTCGTGCCGCGAGCGGGTCTGTAGCCCGTACCAGTTTTCCGGTCCCGCTTCGACCAGCGGAGCCGGCTGCGGAAATTCCCATGACAAGCTGCTTACGGCCATAGCTTCGCCCTCTAAGTCACTTTCTTAAGTGACCCCAAAATTAATCACGAGATTCTTGCTGTCGAGATCTCAGCTCGGAGATCAAGGGGGATACTACGTTGGGCAGGAAACCGGGGGGATTGCTGGTCTCCTGCTGACTCAGTAGCGCTAGCCTTAAAGAATCGCTAAGTTACTCAACGCCGATCTCCCTGGCCCTCTACACTTGATTCTGCACAGATCGGCGTACTGTCCAATACCGAGAAACCCTTGAGAGCCTAACGATTCTTATGTAGGATGCGCCTTAATCTCAATGCGATTTTCCGTTTCCGGGTCACGCTTCGATGGCACTGCTACAGCAAATCGAGTGCCAAAGAAGACTGGACATATAATCACTACTATTCCTATAGTGATTATAGCATTTCATGCGGCCCTGTCAAGAGCCCTCGTGAATCACCTACACAGGTTTACCGTGGAACCATCGGGCGGGGGAGAAACGATGCCAACCGGATCGTCGGCATGCCCTGATGTCAATAAGCTTACATGAGATTGCAGCCGGCTGCAATGAGTACAAAGTACCTAGGCTATAGAGTACTCTGACTACATCAGGTAACACATCTTCGTTCCTCAATGGGAATTAGGAATTGAGACCGTCCACCAGGGTCAGACCTGGCCCTCCCCGAACAGCCATTCAGCCTTCCGGATAGTAGGGAGAGTATGCTCCCAACTAACTTATTTCATTGCCTTTAGCTAAGACACTCGACTTGAGACAGGGGGCGCCCGAACCCCCATATCGCGAAAGGGACAGGGTTTCCTCTGTCGGTAGAGGTGTTACTGACCACCTATGCAAGAGTTTGCACTTTATATCTACAGCTTGCTACATTGCACCCGCTGACGTGCTCGCCCGAGATGAACGAAATTTGGATAGAACTTGCAACGTGGAAACACACCGGCGACAAAAACCGGCGTGCCTGCATTTGGGCACGCCGTGTGGATTTACTGGTCTCCGAGCTGTTCTGGATTCAAGGAAGGAGGTGTTGCTAGTTAGTCTCCCGCCCGCCTGTACGCTGCCGGGATCGCCAAACCATCGCTCCGAGGCAACAAAGGCCGGCAACCGCCAGATAGATCGCCGCCGTCCCACCCTCCGGCACTGACGTACATCCGCCATTTCCACCCCATGCTCCATTACTCCTGCCAATGGCTTCCCGTCCGACGGCCTCGCTGCTACAGCCGCTGTTCCCATTGCGGTCGCCGATCCTGTGGTCGCTGCTCGGGCCGAGCACGAAGGTCAGGAAGCCTGCTGGCACATTGCTTAGAACGCTAGTCCCCGCGGCCGCAGTGTTGCTAACCGAGCTTTGGCCAAGAGCGTAAGGCGCGACACACAAAAGCCCGGAAAAAACTGCCCACGCCGAAAACCTGCCTATTGATTTCATCATTAACTTCTCCTCATTGTCGGGGGATAACAGGATGGGGGAGGGCTGGATACGAAGCCCTGGGAACTGCTCCAGACGGCTCCATTTCTTACTGTAGCGCGAAGCCCGGACCTGTCAAGGCTGATAATTTTTGCGACCCCGTTGCAGTCAATTGCAACTCTCAGCCAACATTACTGATATCTATAAGGTAAGGGGTCAGGCGGGCGAAGTCCTCTGCCCTACACGGGAGGCGGCGCCCATTTCAGACGGGAACTTGAGGCACACAATTAGGGGGCGGGAATCACGGCTTCGACTGCGGTAGACCGTACGCTCTCTTCGTTACTCGAGTTCACCGCAGTCGTTTCATAATAATATGTCCGGCCGTCCGCGACGGAGGCGTCCGTATACACGGTCGTCGTGTTTAGGACGGTATTGATCTGCGTGTAGCTTCCAGTCGTACCCGTTCGGCGATAAACGTTGTAGCCGACCACATCGGGCGATGTACTTGCGACCCACGACAGATTCACGGTATGGACGGGCGCGGCTGTTCCCGTGCCGGTGGCTGTTGCAGACGATGGCGAATTTGAAGCGTTGCTGGCGAATGAAACGCTCGACGAGGCAGCGCCGCTGTTCTGCGGAGTGAAGGTCAGAGTGAAATCCAGGCTCTGACCAGCGAATATGGTCACGGGGAATGCGAGACCGCTCACAGCGAACTCCGAGCTGCCCAGGCTGACAGAGGAGACCGTGACGCTTGCACCCGTGGCGTTCAGCGTCGCGGTTTGGGTTCCGCTCGTCCCGACCGTGACATCCCCAACGCCAATGGTAGAAGGGCTGACGCTCAACTGCCCCGAAGTTTGCTGTATCGTGCCCGATCCGCTCAGCGAAATGGTCAGGGTCGGATTGGAAGCATCCGAGATAATGGCCACGCTTCCGCTGAAGCTGTCCGAAGACTGCGGGGCAAAAATCACATCGAAGGACGCGGTCTGCCCAGGCGTCAAAGTCAGAGGTGTGCTCAATCCCGAAATGCTGAAGTCCTCACCGGTGACCGTCGCTTGCGTGATGGTGAGATTGGATCCGCCAGTATTACTGAGCGTATCGGATTGAGTTTGGCTCGCCCCGACCTGCACATTTCCAAAGGTTACGGCGGCGGGAGCAGCACCCAGTGTGCCCGGCAGAGGGTTCTGGTTACCTTGAGTAGCAGGTTTACTCGTACTGATTCCCTGGCAGCCCAGCATGGTGGCCAGGGCGAGTACGATAACCAGCGCGCTCCAACGAGTGGGGAGGTGGCCCATGTGGGTCTAAGTAGCTGTGTTCTCTAGGCTTCCAAAGTTGAAAAGGCTAGTGTGCCCCCAGGGCACCGACTGCGGAAGGTCCCGAAAGGGCATGTTAGATAAGACCTGAAGGACTACTGCCGGTTAGTGGCCAGCTGGGCATAGCCGGCAGCGCAGACGCTCCCATGGCGACTCTCCGCTACCTTCTTGAAAACAATGAAATTATGGCAGCCCATATTACACTCTTTTCAGGGTCGGAGCACGGCAACCCTGCGGCGCGGGCCCGCACTGCTTTCAGGCCAGGATGGCCCCCGAATACAATGCCATCCCAACCACTGCATCCATCCCCAGTGCGTCAAGGGTGTCGATTTCCTGCTGTGTCCTGATACCACCGGCGACCACCAGCCGCCGCGATGTGGCTTGCCGGATCGCCTTCACAGCATCCATTGGGATTCCGCCCATTAACCCTTCTGTATCGATGTGCGTATAGAGAAAAGTCTCGCAGAATGGTTCGAGCGCTTGAATCATGTCGAAAGCAGTAACGGCAGTCTCTTTGCGCCATCCGTCGATTGCAACCCGGCCTTCCCGGGAGTCGAGGGCAAACACCAGCGCCGCGGTTCCCAGCGTAGTTGCCAGAGTGGCAGCGTAGTCGGTGTTGATTTTGCCGTCCTTCAACAACGCCGAACCGAGGATGACCTTGCGCGCACCTGCATCTAGAATTTCGCGTGCGACCTCGGGATTGCGAATCCCGCCGCCCACCTGGCAGTCGAGTCGCTGCACGATCCGGTTCACCATCAGCCGGTTATTTCCAACGCCCCGAGCCGCGTCGAGATCGATGACCTGCACCAGCGGATACTTGGAGAATCGCTCGATCCAGTAGTCCAGGTTGTCGAACTCCAGCGCCTTCTTCTTCCCTTGCACCAGCTGCACAATCTTGCCGCCCATCAGGTCGATCGACGGAATCAGCATGGCCACCTCACCGCAATCTCGGCATCGTGCAGTTCGCGTTTCAGTTCGACGATGTTCTCGATGCCGAAATGAAAGATGGACGCCGCCAAAGCCGCATCCGCACAGCCATCGCGAAAAACCTCGATGAAATCCCGTGCCGACCCTGCCCCGCCCGATGCAATCACAGGAATCGAGACCGCCTCCGCGACGGCGCGAACCATCTGGCAGTCAAAACCGGATTTAGTTCCGTCCCGGTCCATCGAAGTCAGCAGGATCTCGCCGGCTCCGCAAGCCGCTGCCTCCTGCGCCCATTGAATAGCGTCCCGTCCCGTGGGCTCGCTTCCTCCGGCGACAAAGACTTCAAAACTTCCTCCGACCTTCTTGGCATCGATGGCAACTACAACCGCCTGCGAGCCAAAGCGCCCTGCAATTCTGCCGATCAATGCGGGGTCGCGCACCGCCGCTGAGTTGATGGCGATTTTGTCCGCACCGGCATCGAAGACCGCCGCCGCGTCTTCGAGTACTCGAATTCCTCCGCCCACCGTAAACGGCACGAAGAGCGAGCGGGCGGTTCCGCGGACGGCGTCCAGCAGAGTGCGCCGGTTCCCGCTGGTGGCGGTAATGTCGAGCAATACAATTTCGTCTGCGCCGCTGCGAGCGTGAGCCGCGGCACACTCCGCCGGAGCGCCGGCATCACGTAAATTCTTGAACCGCACGCCCTTCACGACGCGGCCACCGTCCATGTCAAGGCAAGCGATGATGCGCTTGGTCAGCACATCAGACCTCACAGAAGTTCTTCAGCATCGCCAGCCCCACGTCGCCGGATTTTTCGGGATGGAACTGCACTCCGAAAATGTTGCCGCGCTCAACAGCGCCGGCAAACAGTAGCCCGTATTCGCTGGCCGCTGTAGTTTCAACAACTACGGGCGCGTGAAACGAGTGTGAGTAATAGACAAATGAGTCTTGTGCAATGCCGCGCAGCAACCGCGATCCTTCCTGAATCACCAGAGAATTCCAGCCGACATGCGGCGACTTCACCGAGGTAGGAAACTGCCGGCATTTGCCGGGAAAGATGCCTGCTCCCGCGATCTCGATGCACTCGTCACTCCCCTCGAACAGCCACTGCATTCCCAAACAAATTCCGAGAAATGGCTTCCCAGCGGAAGCGCTTCGCAGCAAGGCCTCGCACAAGCCCGTTCGGTTCAGGGCTTGCAGCGAAGAGAAATGGCCCACCCCCGGCAACACGATTTTGTCGGCCGCCGCCACGGCCTCAGGCCGGTCGCTCACAACAACTTCGACGTCGAGATAGTCAAACGCCTTCTTCACCGAATTCAGGTTGCCGGCGCCGTAATCCACGATGGCGATCATAGAAGTCCCTTGGTACTCGGCAGCATCCGGCCGAGGCGACGGTCGCGGGAGCACGCCACGCGCAGGGCGCGCGCAAAAGCTTTGAAAAGCGCTTCGATCTTGTGGTGGCTGGAGCGTCCGTAAAGCACTCGCGCGTGCACATTGGCACGCGCCCCGCGCGCAAAGCCCTCGAAGAAGTCGCACACCAGCTCCGTCTGTAGATCCCCAACCCGCACAGCACGAACCTTGGTATCGACCACCGCAACCGCGCGTCCGCCGAAATCGATTGACGCCAAGCCGAGAGTTTCATCCATGGGCATGACAAAATAACCTGCGCGCAGAATGCCGCGACGATTCCCCAACGCCCGGTCGAGGACCTCGCCCAAAGCAATCCCCACGTCTTCCACCGTGTGGTGCTGATCCACATCCAGATCGCCCACGGCTTTGAGTTTGAGATCGAATCCGCCATGCCGCGCAAACAGCTCCAGCATATGATCGAGAAAACGGATCCCAGTTGAAACCTCGTACTTCCCACGGCCCTCGATCGTGAGCGCGATCCGGATCTCGGTCTCCGCCGTCTTGCGCTGCAGCTTCGCTCTCCTCACGCCCTCACCTCACGCTGCTCCCTGAGTTTCCCGACCACGTCGCGCAGCGCATCAATCAGAATCCGCGTATGTTCGAGAGATCCCACGGTCAGACGGACGCATCCCTCGCAGCCTGGATCGGAGTTCCGGTCGCGCACGAGGATTCCGCGCGTCCTCAAAGCCTGGATGAATTCCAGATAAGCCGGGCCAACGCGCACCAGCACGAAGTTGGCGCGGCTTGGCCAATAGTGCAGGCCAAAAGTCCTGAGTTCCTGTTCCAGTAAGTTGCGGCCTTGCTGCACCTCGGCGACGTAGTGTTCGACATATTCCCGATCTCGAAGCGCTTCTGGCAGCACAGCCAGTGCGGCCGCATTCACGTTGTAAGGCGAGGCCACGCGGCGCACCATCGCAATCTGTCCCGCATCTCCGGAGAGAACGCCGATGCGAAGACCGGCCAATCCATAGGCCTTCGAAAATGTTCGTGCGACGAAGAGATTTGCGGAGTGTTCGGGTTGGTCGAGGATCGTCTCTCCGTGAAACTCAAAATAGGCTTCATCCACCAGAACCGCAGCTTGGGGCGCTGCCCGAGCGAGCTGAAGCAAAATTTCGCACGCCACCGCCGTTCCCGTCGGATTGTTCGGATTCGCCACTGCGATGAGCCGCGTTCGATCAGTGATCTGCGAAAGCAGGCCATCCAAAGGAAAGTTGAAATTCTCGTCCGAAGGAACATGCACCACGCGAGCGCCTTCAGCCTCGGCGAAGATCGAATACATCGCAAAAGTGGGTACGACGATGATCGCTTCGTCCCCGCGCTCAAGATAGGTCGAACAAAGCAGATGAATAGCCTCGTCGACCCCGTTTGTGAGCAGAACCTGCGCCGCGTCGAGTCCGAGAGATTCAGCCACTACGCTTTCTACCGGCTCGCGCTCGGGATAGCGCGCCAGAGTCTCGCCATCGAGCGAGTGTAACCGCGCCAAGACACGTGGTGAGCACCCGGTTGTGCTCTCGTTAAAATCCAGACGCAGTCCTCGACGGCCGGCCAGCGGCGGCCGATAAGCATGCAAACTCTTCACCGCAGAGCGGGCTTCAAGCATGAGAGCGCCTCACTCGCAGTGATTCGGCGTGTCCCTGCAAACCCTCGGCTTCGGCGAGCACTATGGCAGGCGGCGCAATCCGCCGCATTCCTTCGCGGGAGACTTCCTGGCAAGAGATAACGCGCAAGTAATCCAGCACGCTCAGTCCGCCCCGCACCCGTGCCATGGCTCCTGTTGGCAATACGTGATTCGGACCCGAGATGTAGTCTCCCGCGGATTGCGGCGTGAACTCATTCAGAAAAATTGACCCCGCATTTTGAACTGCCGGTGCGAGCGCCGCTGGCAGCGTGAGATGCTCGGGTGCAATGCGGTTCGCGGTCTCGATCGCCTCATCGAGTGAAGCGACCAAGAGTATGGCTCCGCGACGAGAGAGCGATTCGGCGGCAATTGGATTCGTCCGCGTGCGCTGCTGCACTCCAGCCTGAACAGCTTTTGCCAATGCCCGCGAATTCGTGATCATTATGCAGAGCGCGTGAGGGTCATGCTCAGCCTGCGCCACGAGATCGCACGCGATGAAAACTGGATCACCTTCCTCACTGATGAACACGGCTTCGGTAGGACCGGCCAGAAACTCGATCGCACAATCGAACGCAACCATCTTCTTAGCGGCGGTCACATACCGGTTGCCAGGGCCAACGATCTTGCTCACGCGCGGAACGCTCTCCGTTCCATAGGCCAACGCTGCAATCGCCTGTGCTCCGCCCACGCGGTAAAATTCGCGGACGCCAAGAAATGCAGCCGCTGCCAATGTTGCCTGGGCCGGGTGCGGCGAAGCCACGCGTATGTGCGGAACGCCCGCAATCTGCGCCGGAATTACCGTCATCAGCAGCGTGGAAGGCAATGGATAACGACCGCCGGGAACATAGCAGCCCACCGACTCCAGAGGACGCACGATCTGACCTACGCAAACCCCGGGCTGAATTTCGTGCTGCCATTCCTTCGGCTTCTGCCACTCGCAGAATCGGCGAATGTTTCCCGCGGCCTGCGTGATCGCGTCCTGCAGCTCTGCTGGAGATTTCTGCCAAGCCTCCCGCAGTTCCGTCTCGGACACGCGTACGGGTTCGCTTTTGCTCAACCCATCCCACCGCGTCGCGTATCTACGTAAAGCTCGATCTTTCTTGCTCCGAACATCGCTCACGGTGCGCCGTACAGCCTGCTCAACCTCAGCCAGATCATTCGCGCCACGGTCCTCTAGAGCACGCACGAACCGGTCTTTCTTAGCGCCTTCGAGAATCCGCATCACATCACCACCTTATTCAGCGGATATTCGACAATCCCCTGCGCATTCGCCTGCTTCAGCTTCGGAATCAGCGTCCAAGCGGTGTGTTCTTCGATGACGGTATTGACCGCGACCCACTCGCCATCAGCCAGCGGCGCGACAGTCGGATTCTTCAGCGCCGGCAGCACGCCAAGAACCGCGGCTAGATCCGCTTTGCGCACATTGAGCATCAACCCGACCCGGCCCAGCGCGGCCATGGCTCCGCACAGCATCACAGCCAGGTTTTCGATCTTGAGCCGGCGCTCGGGATCGGCCCAGGCTGCCTTGTTCGCAATCAATTGCGTATTCGACTCCAGCACCGTCTCGATAATCCTCAGGTGATTGGCCCGCAGCGAACTGCCGGTCTCAGTGACTTCGACAATGGCATCTGCCAGCAACGGCGGTTTTACCTCCGTCGCACCCCACGAAAACTCAACCCGCACCGGCACGTTGCGGCTGGCGAAGTAATTCCGCGTGAAGCTCACAAGTTCAGTCGCAACAATGCGGCCCTCGAGGTCTTCCGGTTTCAGGAACTCTGAATCCTCCGGCACGGCCAGCACCCACTTGACCTTGCCCATGCTCTGTTTCGCATAGATCAAGTCAGTAACGCGCACCACTTCGAGGCCGCTTTCCAGCACCCAGTCGAGGCCGGTCAGGCCGGCATCCAGCGCGCCGTGTTCGACGTAGCGTGCCATTTCCTGCGCTCGAATCAGCAGGCATTCGATCTCCGGATCATCGGTCGCAGCGAAATAAGATCGCGCATTGGTATACACGCGCAGGCCTGCGCGGGTGAACAGACTAAGGGTCGCCTCCTGCAAACTCCCTTTAGGAATGCCTAGACGAAGTTTCATCGCCGCGCCTCTTCTTCTACGTCGAGCGACGCTGCGCGCATGGGCAGTTCCTGGGTGAAGCAGGATCTCGACCCCGTATGGCAGACCAGGCCCGCGCCCAACACACGGACGCGCAGCAACACGGTATCGCGGTCGCAATCGGTCCAAGCCGCCACCACCTCCAGACGATTCCCGGAGGTTTCTCCTTTCGTCCACAGCGTCTGCCGGGTCCGGCTGTAGAACGTGACGAATCCAGTCGCTAAAGTCGTATCCAGCGCTTCGCGGTTCATGAATCCCACCATCAGCAACTCCCCGGTGGCCGCATCCTGAATCACCGCGGGCGCCAGGCCTTGCATCTTGTCGAAGTCGATCTCCATCGAAACTCCTCCTTCTATCCATCCCAAGTGCTTCGACGCCCACAGCAGAAACAAAAAGCCCGCTGCTGCGAGGTTCGCATCAGCGGGCTTGGATTTCCTATGAGTGCTGGTTAGGTGTTATCCGAAGTGCTCCGCCGACACGCTCATCGCATGGTGATGATGGTGGAGATGATGGTGTGGCGAAGTCATATGTGAATGTTAGGATGGTGAGACACTCTCGTCAATCGCGTTTTGCATCGCTGCTCCGGCAGAAATCAAGAACTCCACAGCCCGTCGAGCGCCTCGAGCCCAATTGAGCCCCAGCGTACGGCAAACAACTCCCATTGGCGCAACGATCTAGCCGCCCTTTGAGGAATTCGCCGGGAGGAGTAGGCATCGCAAAATCGAATGCCTCCAATCACTTCTTTGCGGGCTCGGCTGCAGGATCGAGGGGCAGCCTGCTACGGATCCAGATAATGCCTGGCCGGCACGTCCCGCAACCACTGCGCCGCCGTTTCAGCCGTGATGTCCCGCTGCGGCATGGCCAGCATTTCGTATCCCACCATGAATTTTCTTACCGTCGCCGAGCGCAGCAGTGGCGGATAGAAGTGCGCATGCAGATGGAATTCAGGGTGAGCCTCGCCATCCGTTGGCCGTTGATGAAAGCCCATGGTGTAAGGAAACGAAGTCTTAAACAGATTGTCGTATCGGACCGTAATTTGCCGGAGTATGTCGGCCAGGGCGTCGCGCTCTTCGTCATTCAATTCGTGAATCGCGGAGACGGACCTGCGGCTGACAAGCAACGTCTCAAATGGCCAGACCGCCCAGTAAGGCACCATCACGATGAAATGGTGATTGGCACAAACCAGCCGCTCGTTCTTCTCTAGTTCAAGCGCCACGTAGTCACTCAACAGTGTCGAAGCGTGGGACCGGTAGTAGTCTCCGAGAGATCCCAGTTCTTCCGCCAATTCATCAGGCAAGGTTTGATTGGCCCAAATCTGACCGTGCGGATGGGGATTACTGCACCCCATCATCACGCCGCGATTTTCGAAGATTTGAACCGATCGGATCTCCGGCTGACCCGCGAGTTGGCAATACTCATCGGCCCAAGTGTCGACCACGCGCCGTATTTCAGGGACGCTCATTCGCGCCATCGTAAGATCGTGCCGCGGCGTATAACAAACCACGCGGCATCGCCCCGCTTCGCTGCGGGCAACCAGAAGCTCTTTTTCCTCGATCTGCCCGGCAGGCGTGTCCGGCTTTAGCGCGGCAAAGTCGTTGTCAAAAACAAATGTCCCAGTGTAAGCAGGATTTCTCGCTCCCCCCGCTCGCGCATTACCCGGACAAAGGTAGCAGGTGGGGTCAAACGCCAACCGCACTTCCGGTGGAGCGCTTTCCACTTGTCCCTGCCAGGGCCGCTGCGTCCGGTGTGGCGAAACCAGCACCCATTTTCGCGTCAGCGGATTGAAGCGCCGGTGGGGCTCGGCTTGTAGATCGGAAGCCTTCATCATTGGCGATTCTCAATCGAAGTCATCGTTCACGCCACCCGTTTAACCCCACCCGCGGCCGAACAGACATAGATCTCAGGCACGCGGCCCGTAGAGCGTTCATATCCTTCACCGACCGATTTCCTGAACGCGGCGACGCAGTCTTTACGAACCAGGTTGATAGTGCAGCCTCCGAAACCACCTCCCGTCATTCGCGAACCGTAAACGCCCGAAGCTTGCCCGGCCAGTTCTACCATCAAATCGAGCTCAGAACAGCTCACCTCGAAATCGTCTCGCAGGCTCGCATGCGACTCTCGCATCCGCGTTCCGAAGGCCTCAAGGTCATTCCGCTCCAGTGCACTTGCGGCCTGAATCACGCGAGAGTTTTCGCTGATTACGTGACGGCAACGGCGCATGATCGTTTCCGGCAAATCCTTGCCATAGGTGGCGAGGTCGCTCGCGGTCACGTCCCTCAAGGCTCGGATACCCGGCAAATGCTGGGCAAAATAACGCACACCGGCCTCACACTCTTCTCGCCGCCGGTTATATTCACCGCCCGCAATGCTGTGTCGAACCATCGTATTGCAGATCACCAGGCGCGCGTCGCCGCCCAGCGCCAACCGCCGGTATTCGAGAGACCGGCAGTCCAGCAGGAGGGCCTTGCCTTCTTCGCCGTGACTTGAAACAAACTGGTCCATGATCCCGCAGCGCGCCCCCACAAACTCGTTCTCGGCCTTCTGGCAAAGCAACGCCAGCTTCATAAGGTCGATCTTTTGACCTGCCAGGTCGAGCAGCGCATAGCCGGCTGCAATTTCAATCGAAGCGGACGAGCTTAACCCGGCGCCCTGCGGCACATCGCCTTCGATCAGCAAGTTGGCGCCAACCAGCTTTGCGCCAGATTGTGTCAGAGTTTTCGCCACGCCGATCACGTAGTCGCTCCAATGTCCCGAGCGCCGATGGGGTAATTCGTCGAGATCGAACTCGAGCTGCTCGGAGAAATTCTCGGAACGTACTACCAGCGTGCGGTCATGGCGCGGAGCAATGGCAGCCCGGGTGCAAAACGCGATCGCCGCAGGCATCACATAGCCATCGTTGTAGTCAGTGTGCTCGCCGATCAGATTCACTCTTCCCGGCGCCTGGAAGATGCGCGGCGCCGCACCAAAGAGCTGCGCGAATCTTTGTCCCAACTCCTGGGCCTGATTGTCGATCTCGAGATTTCCGCTAGGCATCGCGAATCCACTCTAACAAAACGAACTGGCACTGGATCGCCAGCCACACCTGACCACTCCGACCGCACGTTTCAGTCCGCTGTGCTCACATATTTGATCGTGGCCAAAACTGCCTGCTTAATGGTCAGTCGCGGCCGCCAGCCCAGGGCACGAATGCGGGAGCAATCAAGCAGGATGAACGGACTGTCCCCAACCCACCCGCGCTCGCCGCCCGAGTAGGTAAGCTTCGGATGAAGACCGAGGTGCTCACAGATCCAGCCGATAGAGTCGTTGACCTCGCAATACTCATCCGTCCCAAGATTGAAAATGTTTACCTTGGCGTCAGCCCGTTCGATGGCAGTAAGAATCGCGTCGATGCAATCCTGCACGTATAAATAAGATTTTCGCTGATGCCCGTTGCCCAGCACGTGCAAATGTTCCGGATGCTTCGCAAGCTGCTCGTAAAAGTCGAACACATGCCCGTGCGAGTAGCGCTCACCCAAAATCGATACGAAACGAAATATGTAGCCCTGCAATCCGAAACCTTCGCAGTAGGCTTGAATCAGCCCTTCCGCCGCTAACTTCGAAGCACCGTAGAGCGAAGTCTGGATGGGAAAAGGACACGTCTCTGGCGTGGGGAAAACCTCCGGCTCTCCGTAAACCGACCCCGTCGAGGAAAACACGATCCGTTTGCAACCGCGTTCGCGCATGGCCTCCAGCACATTCCAGGTTGCGATGGTGTTCTGATCGAGATCCTTGCGCGGATGTACCGTGCCGAAGCGCACATCAGCATTGGCGGCGAAATGAACCACCAGTTCCGCGCCCTCCATTGCCTGCGCCAGACTCTTTCGGTCGAGCAGGTCCGCCTGATGGAAAGTGAATTTCGGGTGCGCCATGGCGCTTTCCAGAAAGCGCTGCTGTCCGGTCGACATGTTATCGAATCCGACCACGCTGTGGCCTGCGGAGAGAAGCCGGTCTACCATGTTGCTGCCAATAAAGCCCGCTGCTCCTGTGACAAAAACGCGCAAAATAACCTCCGCGTGGAATTGAAATCTGGATAGTTCTCAAACCCTAGCCAAGGGGAATCTATCTGCTATCCGAAGATGTTTGCCGCAGCGCGATTCGCGTTCCCTTTAACTCAAACCGGCTGTCGCGCCAGACGTAACGCAGATTGAGGTAGCTGGCGAACCACACCAGAAAGCCGAGCAAATCGCGCAAAGGATACAGCCAGGGCGCGCGCCGTATCTCCGGATCACGCACTACCATCCAGCCCACCAGCCACGCTTCGGCCAACCGGTTCAGCACCGCCACGCCCAGCAGAAGGGCTCCAATTCCCCAGTGTCCCAACCCGCCAGCAGCGAGGAATCCAAGCAGGCCATAGGGCATGGCGAAAATCAATCCACTTCCAAAGTGACCCTTGGGACGCGAATAGCGCGTGGTTTGCGCCCAGCGCAGCTGGTTTTGCCACATGTGCCGAAGCGATTTCTGGTTCACAACATGATCAATGGTGTGGCCCGACAGCACGACCCGGTAACCCGCTTTCGCCATGAGGTTGCCGATGGCGAAGTCATAGGCAATGTAATCCCGCAGCGCAGTGTACCCTCCGATGCTCGCCAGCGAATCCTTCCGCACCACCGTGGTCGGTCCCAAACCAAATTTCATTCCTTCAAGCAGATTCGCCACCAGCACTCCCGCCGTCATTTCCACCGACATCCCGATGGCCGTAAGCCCTGAGAAGAATCCCGCTGCATTCTTCCCGCGATACACGCACGTAACCATGCCAACTTGCGGATCCAGCAATGGCGGGACTATTTCTCGCAAATACCGCGGCCCGACCTCAACGTCGCTGTCTGTCGTAACCAGAATATCGTTCGCCGCCGCCTCTGCCATGCAGTGAAACGAATACACCACTGGGTTGGGCCACGGCGTGCCGGTTACCAGAACCCGGCTTCGAATGTGCGGATAGCGAGCGCACACTTCCCGCACCACATCCAGGGCTGGATCGTCCGCTCCATCCGCCGCAAACAGAATTTCGTACTCGGGATAGTCCTGCCGGAAGAAGCTCTCAATGTTCTCTTTGAGCCGCGCTTCCAGCCCATGCACCGGCTTGAGAACAGAGACCCGAGGCAGTCGCGCATCGTCGGGAAGGGAGCTGAACTGCTTCCGCGCGTCAGCTCGAAACCGGATTACACCCAGCAGCGCCAGAACAAGGAATACGGCAGAAGACAACGTTCCAACCAGCGCCACGCCCAGAACGAAATATAGGATTATCCCGATCAATTTGTAATGTCCCGTGCGGCTCCCCGATTGCCTGTCTCAGCCAGGACGGCAACTCACACTATATACATTTTCTGCACATGGTTGCGCCCTCAACCTCTTTCCCGCTCGGGGATTGCCGCAGAATCGTTTTCCGGGGCTCTCCTGACCTCCCCAAACGAACCCAGGCGAGCCCTCGGCTGGTTACCTTTGTGCCTCACTCGTCAGAGCCATTCCGCTCCACTCAGACTTGTCGCACACTGTTCCAGGACACAAAATGCAACCAAGCAGCGTTAAAACAAACCGGCGTCGCCAAGATCGTGTTCAGGCTGTGCTGCCTGTGCGAGTGCGGGGAACGGACTCCTCTGGCGCGTCGTTTGAAGGATTCGCACATACCCTCGACCTCACCGCGAGCGGCGCTAGGCTAGGGTCCATTCGCCACGAACTCAAGGTGCTCGACACTTTGACAATTTTCTACCACCAGCGCCGCATGGAATTCACGGTGGTGTGGACAAAGCTTGTGACTGGGAAGAGTGAATATCAAGTTGGCTTGCACGCCTTTGCGCAGGAGGAATCCTGGGGAATGAATCTTTTCAACGCCAGCGTGCAGCCGGTAATTAGAACCGCTGCAATGTCGGGTGCAGCCTGAATCGAGCGCAAATCATGGATCATTTTCTAGGCAAACTCTGGTCGGATGAAGAAGGACAGGACGTCGCTGAGTATTCCGTGATGCTCGCTGTCATTCTCGTCATTGTTGTGGGCACGGTCCGGCTGATCGGGTCGAATGCGGGCAATGTGTTCTCGCAGGTCGGCAGCGCAATCCAATAGGCAGGGTTACTTCTAAACCTCAGCGCCGAGTCGCATTTCCCATCATCAGCGCAAACAGCAGAGGAAGATAGATAACGGTGGCTTGCAACACGTGACGAGCCAGCATTTTCGACCGTGGGCTGTTAGTAGGCAGCTTGAGAAACGCGAGCCTGGCGCCGAAATAGAAAAGAGCAACGCCCAGAACCACGGCACCGATTAGATAGATCTTTCCTGCCATCCCGAAAAAACTCGGCAAAAGGCTGAGTGGAATCAGAACCAGCGAATAACCTACGATGCGCCGCGCCGTGGAACGTCCGTCTTCCTCAACGACCGGCAACATGCGAATTCCACCGCTTGCGTAATCCTCCCGGTAAAGCCAGGCGATGGAGAAAAAATGCGGGAATTGCCATACAAAAAGAATCGCAAACAAGATCAGCGTGCCCCACTCCAGCCGGCCGCGCGCCGCCGTCCAGCCTAAGACTCCCGGCATAGCTCCAGGAAAAGCGCCCACGAACGTGCATATGGGCGAAACCCGCTTCAATGGCGTGTAAGCAGCCAGGTACACAACTGACGTCAGAAAAGTCAGCAAACCCGTCAGAGGATTCGTGAAAACCGCCAGATAAATTGAGCCTCCCAAGGTAGCCAATAGACCGGACGTCAAGGCATGCCGCAGGCTCATGCGCCCCGCCGGCAGCGGACGCTGCGCGGTCCGGCGCATATTCCCGTCCACTTCCCGCTCCATTACTTCATTCAGCGCCGCCGTGCCCGCTGACACAAGCCCGATTCCCAACAGGGTGTGGAGCAGCCCCCAGGACAGCGAAGTGACTCCCGCTCTTTGCGCTCCGAAGTAGTAGCCACACCACGCAGTCATTACGATCAGACTGGTCACACGCAGCTTCATCAATTCAGCGTAATCGCGGAGCCGGGAAGCCGTTTGCTTGCGAAATAGAACCAGGGGTTGGGTTGTCGCGCTCATGGAAAAATCAGCAGTCCGTTCAGACACTCCAAGGATTGCATAGGTACTCCCGCAGCTTTCGAAAGTCAAGTCAAAAACTCAAAATTGAACTCTGCGCCCAACTCTTCGTGAGGAGATGTGAAACCTCGCCGCGCCGCTATTGGCTCGCCGAAGAACCGGACACGCTAAAAGTTTCCGGCGGATCGAAAAAGCACTGGTGCCACAGGGCGGCATCCGACAAAGTGCCTGCCTTCCATTGCTGCAGCGTCCCCGATGTTGCGGCAATCATCCCGCCGTCGACGGAATCGAAAATCAGCACGATCCCCGCCAGTTCCTGTTTGTTCTGCGCCAGTTCCGCGTAATCTTTGTCTAGCACTGATTTCGCGAACTCCAGTCTGAGCCGTGCACCCGCATCCTTTGCGTTCTCGTCTGTCTTTTCCACCGAGACGATTTGTACCGTCTTGCCCCGGAGGGGTTCCCAGTCTCCCGGGAAAGGAGCCGTTTCTTCCCGCGTCACGTGAAACAGCTCCCCGGCAACGGGAACCGGGGCCGCACTCGTGGGCAAATCGCTGTCCGGAACGCCGTCCGGCATCTCGAGGTTGTCGCGCCAGATCCATCCCCGCGACAGGCCTGAAATTCGCACATGGACCCAATCCCGGTTGAAATCCAGCATCTCGAATTCATCATGCGCGCTGGCCAGGAACAACGTCTTGGCGGTCAAACTCGCGGTAGCGACTACCGGGGTCCCGGATTTCTTAACCGCTACCAGGTTCTTGGGATGTGCCTGATTCTTCAGAATCTCTTCCAGGCTGTCCGCTTCGGCTTGCAGACCATTGGGGTCTTTCGGGGGAAGCTTTTTCTGACCCGTTTGCGGACCGCCCTGTACTTGATCGGGTACGCTCCGACCAAGCGACGACAGCCCGCCACCGACGTCCGGAAGTCTTGGCACCGGCGCCGAGATGGTAGGTTCTGCCGCTTCGGGAGTCTTCGCCGGCGCAGAGATGGTAGGTTCCGCTGCTTCGGGAGTCTTCGCCGGTGCCGGAGAAGTCTGCGCCGGAGAAGGTGGCATCGCCGCTGGAGCGCTGGCCGGAGAGCTTGCTCCGGTTTGTGCCGCTTTGGCGGCAAGTTGATCCGCTAGTTGATCCAGCAGGTCCCCTTCCAGCCGTCCATTCGAGGTCAATAACTGATATCCCGACCGGGCTGGAACCGGATCGGCGTACCAAGCCGTGACTTGCACACTCACCCGCACCATCGATCCGCCCGAGGACGTGGCCGTGACCTGGAACTTGGATTGATAGTACCCGCGCTCATAACGGTCCAGAGGATGGTCGGCCGATGTGGCAAAACCATCCAGCACCGGAAGACGCCCAGCGGTGGCAAACTGCATCTCTTTCAGCGCTCTTTCCACCGTTGGCTTCGACTGCGGGAAACTCCGCTCGAAGCCGTTCGCTTGCGCCTGACCGGTCTTGACGCAGCAGAAAACCAGCGCCACTGCTGAGAGCGCGAGGAACGAGGCACGCCGGAACGGAAGGACGCGTCGTATCATGGTAGTTGCAACTCGTCGCGCATCACCCATCCGTGCTGTCCCTCATGGGTTTCCACGCCATACCAGTACGGAGTGGATATCAGAATCAGAACTTCCGTGCCCGTTGGTAGCGACTGCAAGGAGCTAGCCGTGTGGAAAGGTGCGGATTTCAGCGGAGCGCCAGGTGCTTTCACCAGCCGCTCCACCTGCTTTCGAAGATCCTTGACGTGCTCTTCCAGGGTTTGGCTTGGCACGGTCTGGCCCGGCACGATTTGGTCCGACACGGTTTGGCCCGGCGCTGTTTGCCCTGATAGTGTCTGGTCCGGGTTTTGCGCCACTGCGGCGGCTTGCGCAACAGAATCCGCATGACCCTCCACGGTTTGAGGAACAGCCTGGGGTTGGGGTTGCAGGGGAGGGGATGGCCGCGATGAAGATTGTAGCTCCGCCGCCGTAGGTGCGTACGTCGGCGTGGCAGATCTTTGCTTCTTCGCGAGTTGTTCCTGCCGCTCTTTCTCGGCTTCGACGTTCTGCTGTTTCATCACCTCAATGGCTTCAATGTGCTCTTGTATGTCCTTGTACTCGGCGTTCTCGACCGAGCCATCCGACTGATGCACGACGTGGCGGAAGTCTTCCTTAAAAAGCGCGTCGATGCGGAGGACAGTATTCTTGTCGCCTTGAGCCTGCACCACATATCGCACGGCAAGCGTCCCGCTGTCGCTGCTGTCCTTAAAGTTGCGCGGGTCGAGCGCGTGCTCGCGAACTTTGTAGAAGACTTTCCCACCCTCATTCCACGCCGGAAATACCGAGGAAGTGGCCGGTTTGGCGCCGCTCACGAACTCGTCCTTGTTGTACTCCTTGGTTCCTCGGATCACGCCGTTCTGCGCGATATCTGCCACAACCTTCTCTACTTCGCTCTCGGGCGCGGGGATGTTGACGATCAGGCCCTCACCGTAGTTAAGCTTATCTTTTCTGCTCCCGGCGGCCGGAAGCGCAACCGCCAAAAGCATCAGAAGCAGGGGAAGTGATCGGGCGGACCAACCCTTCCAGCCAACGGCGGACGAGCCGCCCGGAGCGGCTTCGACGCTGCGGCTCGCGCCCTTCCCTTTGTCCACATTCTCGGCGCAGAAGCGCTGCTCCGCGCCTCGCCTAACCATCCACTTGCTTCGCATACTCTCCGCTTCGAGACTTCACAGAGTCTCGTACTCTGGGTACGAAACTGTCAACTGGCCAAGTCTGGGTCTGATCCGGATGTGACCAGCGGTCGTTGAGTTGCCCGATTTGACTTTGTAAAAAAATTGTAAAAAGTCTTGAACTTTTTCTTTCGATCGTAGTAGGATTCCGCCCCGGTAGGGTGGTAGAACCTTTCGTCCACTGTTCTATCGCTGGCTTGGATGGGAGCCACCTCCCGTTCGAGGCCTTCATTGCTGGGGTATTACCTGCGGCCTTCGCTTGAGTAGAAGTTAGTTTTCGAAAAACCGATCTTGAGTTTGATCTTGCCGAGGAGTCCGGCCATGCGCGTTTCAAGTAGTTCTCTTCTCCGAGTTTTTCGCTTTGCGACTTCCTTCGCGGCGGTCGCGCTGGTTTTCACCTCTGTGGTCCTAACCTGCAGCCAGCCTGCGAATGCCTTGCCGGCGTTCGCCAGGAAGTATGGCCTGCGCTGCTCGGCCTGCCACGAATCGTGGCCCATGCTGAATTACTTTGGCCAAAAGTTCAAGGACAACGGCTATCAGTTGATGAACGACCGCGATGCCCCGATCTGGCAGAATCCTGGCTACTGGCCGGTGGTCTTCCGCATCACGCCCATTTGGCACCGGGTAAGCGTCGGCAAGGTGCAGGTTGACACCTACACCGCCGGAGCGCCCGACGGCGGGCAGGCGATCACGCGTGTTTCCAGCTCTGGCTTCGACCTGAGCGGCCTCGACTTCCACACCGGTGGAACTCTGGAGAAAAACATCTCCTTCTATCTGCTTCCGTCTTCCGATCCTACCGGCGCTTTTCACTTTGAGCAGGTCTTTGTGCGCTTCGACAACATCGGCCACAGCCCCTGGCTCAATTTCAAGCTGGGTAGGTTCGAACTCGACAACCTGCTTTCTGAAAAGCGTATTCTCACGCTGACCGGGAACGGCGGCATTTACCAGACCTATCATTTCATCCCGCAAGGTGACGGGAACATCTTTGGGCAGATCGGGGACAACCAGCTCGGCATCGAGTACCTGGGACACTCGGCGGACGACCGGACACGCATTTCCGCTTCCCTTGTCAGTTCGAGTGATGGCAACGTGAACTTGAGTACCACAGCCAACGCCTACACCGCCTTTATCGCCGGGAGCCAAGCCTTTGATCTGGGCAGGGCAGGGGTGCAACGCGTCGGGTTCTACCTTATGGCCGGAGACGCGTCGACGTACTATCTGACGGAGGGTGGGGCACCCATTGCCGGTTCGGGAATTGCTAACAAGAGCTTCAGCCGCGAAGGCTTCGTGGGGCAATTCTACTTCGGCCCGCACATCGGTCTTACGGTTGTGACTCAGCACGGCTCAGACAACGTCTGGTTCGGGCAGGGTTATGGCAATGCAGAAGCGACAGACGGCAATGGAGGCACGACCTGCGCGGGCCCCGCTCTCAGCCCGGGCTGCCCTCCGAACAATTTTCCGGGAACAGCTCTTCCCACCGGAGCGCAGGCACCCAGCTGGAATGGGGTCACCTTCGAGGGTCACTACATCTACAGTCCACAGCTGATCTTCATCAGCCGGTATGAGGTGGAGAAGATGTCGCAGCAGGCGAACGGGGCGGCGTGCACAGCATGTTTCTCGGCCAGCAGCGGCGCGTTTACGGCCGCTGGGGCGTCGCCGTCAAATTTCGGCAATATCTCCACGTACACCATCGGCTTCCGCTACAACCCGTTCATGACCAGCCGCGCCGGCTTAGCTTGGCACAACGAATACAACTGGCTGCACCAGGACGGTACGGGTCCAGCAAATCTGACGACCCTAGCGCCTACCAACCTCAACACCAGCGAACTACTGATGGGACTTGACTTCGACTTCTAGAGAGGATGACATGCGGACAAGATTGCAGAATTGGACGCTCTTGCTTAGCTCAGCTGCCCTTTTGATGTTTCCGTTGGCTTCCTCGGCGCAGCTCACCACTTCCGACATACAAACGCGTATTGGTGCGGAAAGCCACGTCGGAAATGTTACCGGCCACGCCAAGGATGCTGCGCCTGACTACCGGCGCTATTGCGTGGGTTGCCACGGCGACCTTGGCGATGGAAACGGCGAAAACGCTGTCTGGATGCAGCCCCCCATGTACCAACAGCCACGCGACTTCCAATTAGGCGTCTTCAAATGCCGCTCCACTCCCACCGGAACCTTGCCTACCGACCAGGACCTTTACGACGCCATCACTCGCGGCTTTGACCGCACCAACATGCCGCAATGGAACACTTTAAGCAAGCAGGAGCGCGCCGATCTCGTCGCCTGGGTCAAGCATTTCTCTCCCCGCTGGGCGACCGAAAAGCCCGGAACTCCTATCACAATTCCACCCGAACCCGAGGTCACCCCAGAGCGTATCAAAGCCGGCCGTGACGTATTTGCCAAGGTGCAGTGCTGGAAGTGCCACGGCGTTCAGGGCATGGCCAATGGTCCGTCGGCCTCGACCCTCACGGATGATCTTGGCCGTCCCATCGCCCCATTCAACTTTACCGACGGGTCCCGCCCGAAGTGCGGCGATACCGATCAGGATATTTACCGGATCTTCATGACCGGCCTTGACGGCACTCCCATGCCGTCGTTCGCCGACAACATCAAGCCCGACGAGGCGTGGGATTTGGTTTTCTATCTGCGAACCTTCATGGCTCAGAAGAGCAAGGAAAAAGAGATGGCGAAGCAACTCGCCCTGAAGCCGGTTGATCCCAATGCCCCGGCAGGGCAACAATAGGGCTAGAACCGCATCGCAGAGCTAAAGGCTCGTTTCGCAGTTCTCAAGGAGAGTACTTTTATGAGGAATCGATACAATCTCGCAGCGGTACTATCGCTAGTAGTATTAATCTGCTGTGGCGGGTTGATTTTGAATCAGAAGGTCAACGCGGCCGGAGAAGGCAAGATTACCGGGACCGTTAAGCTCGACGGTGAAGCTCCGCACATGAAGGGTATCGATATGACGAAAGATCCCTTCTGCTCCAAGGCCCACGCCACCGATCCCGCCCACCTCGAAACCTATGTGGTTGGCGCCGGTGGAGGACTGGCGAATGTGGTTCTCTCCATTGACGGCTGGAGCGGCAGCGCCCTGACATCAACTGCCGTTCCCGTATTCGATCAGAAAAATTGCATGTATACCCCACACGTGCTGGCGATGGATACAGGTCAGACATTCAAGGTCAGCACCAGCGATCAGACAGCCCACAACATTCACCCGCTGCCCAACCCGATGGTGAATGTCGGGTGGAATCAGTCTCAGCCCCCGGGAGCGCCGCCGATCGAGAAGAGCTGGAAGAACACGGAAATCATTCCGGTACAGTGCAACATCCATCCCTGGATGCATGGCTGGTTCGTCGTGGTCAAAGGCCCTTACGCGACTACCGACGGTAATGGGTCCTATACGATCGAGAACGTGCCGCCCGGAAGCTACACCGTGACAGCGTGGCAGGAAGCCGCCGGTACTCAAACCCAAAAAGTGACGGTCGCCGCTGGTGCGGCAGCGACTGCCAACTTCACCTTTAAGGCAAAATAGGCAGCCGGCAAGGCTTTAGCGGGGTTGCAGTACAAGCGTATCTCTGAATCGCCGCAGTGAAACTGCGGCGATTTCACAATGGGCCAGTCCCGAAAGCTGGCCGAAGGTGGAGCGATATGGCGAAGATATTCGCAGTGACCATCGTGATAATCGCGATTGCTTCGGCGATTCCCATCGTGATGCATATGTGGCCGATGCCGCAGGACATCTCCGTCCACGGTCACCTGATCGATGAGCAGTATGCGGACACCATGGCGGAAGCCGGCCTTTCGTTCCTCGCCTCGCAGCTCGTCCTGGCCTTCTTCATCTTCAAGTTCTCCAGCCCCAAGCCGGGCGACAAGATTAAGCGTTTCCCCGGTGGCGCCACGGGATTGGTAATCGCTGCCTTCCTCCTGGTGGGCACCGAGTGTTTGGCTTTAGGTGTGTTCGGTGTAAAAGCGTGGGCCAGCGTGTATTTCACCCCGCCTTCGGCGAACGCCCTACCTGTCCAGGTTCAGGCGGGACAGTTTGCGTTCTACTTCCGCTACCCCGGTCCCGATGGAACTTTCGGCCCGTTGCACGCCGACCAGATCAGTCAGGCCAACGCGAACTTCTTTGGTCTCGATACTACACACGACCAGGATTCGAAAGACGATATCGTAACCGCCGAGATGGCCATCCCGGTCAACCGCGAGATCCACCTGCTGATGCATGCCGAGGACGTGGGACACTCGTTCTACGTCCCAGAACTGCGCGTCCAGCAGGATTTCGTCCCAGGATTGGACGTCTCGATTCATTTCACAGCCACGAAAATCGGCAAGTATGAAATCGTCTGCACCCAGCTTTGCGGCCTCGGACACTACAACATGAAGGCGTATCTCGAGGTGATGTCTCAGGAAAATTACGATGCCTGGCTAAAGCAACAGGCAGCTCTGCAGTAGCCGTCAGACGTACCGAGCAAAGTTCGTATCAGGGCACGGCAAGATTCGTATCAGGGCACAGCTTCAGCCGTGCCGTAGGGATAGCGGAAGAAAGTGGGCTTTAGCCCCTGAGGCATCTGGACCATCCATCTCGTTCGAGGTGAGCACCATGCACGACATGTCCGCAAATGCGGCGCAACACGGAGCTCCGACCAGCTTCATCCGGAAGCACGTATTCAGCACCGACCACAAAGTCATCGGCAAGCAGTATTACGTCCTCGCTTTGTTTGCCGCCTTCGTCGGTATGGTCCTTTCCTGGATCATGCGCATTCATCTCGGCTGGGGCAGTTTCGCCATTCCCGGCCTGCACTTCCTGTCCAGTACCGGTGCGCCGGGCAATGTGATGACGCCGGAGTACTACCTGCAACTATTGACCATGCATGGCACCATCATGGTCTTCTTCGTGCTCACCACCGCCCCGTTCGCCGCGTTCGGCAATTTCTTCTTGCCCATTCAAACCGGCGCCGAGGACATGCCCTTCCCCCATTTCAACATGATGTCGTTCTGGGTCACCTTCACGGCCTTCTTGCCTATCGTTGCCTCGTTTTTTGTCAGTGATGGGCCCAGCCTCGGCGGCTGGACGCAATACGCCCCACTGAGCGCGATTGGTCCCGTTGGCGGCCCCGGCGAAGGTTGGGGCGTGATTCTCTGGGCCACCTCAATTTGCCTTTTCTGCATTGGCCAGTTGCTGGGTTCGTTGAACTTCATCACGACCACGCTCGACATGCGCTGCAAAGGGATGTCCCTGCTGCGCCTCCCGCTCAGCGCCTGGGCCTGGTTCATTACTTCGATCATGGGCTTGACGGCATTTGCCGTATTGATGCCCGCCTGCATCCTGCTCATCCTCGATCACGTCGCCGGAACCAGCTTCTTCGTGGCTTCAAACCTCGTGATTAATGACCAGGTCCTGCCTCACTCCGGAGGCTCCACTCTACTGTGGCAGCATCTCTTCTGGTTCTTCGGACACCCCGAGGTCTACATCGCAATCGTCCCCGGCATGGGCATCGTTTCCCACGTGCTCATCACCAACATGCGCAAACCCATGCTGAGTCACAGGGTGCTCATTTATTCCATGGGATCACTGGCCGTCCTCAGCTACATGGTCTACGGGCACCACATGTTCGTCAGCGGGATGAATCCGCTCTCTTCGCTGGCCTTTTCCTTCCCCACCCTGGTGATCACCATTCCGTCCACGATCGTCGTGCTGATGTGGCTCGGCAGTCTGTATGGCTCCAAGTTGCGGATCAACGCGGCGTCGCTATTTGCGCTGGGCTTCATTTCGATGTTCATCAGCGGCGGCGTGAGCGGCTTTTTCCTGGCCCAGCCTTCGATCGACATCATGTTGCACGCCACTTATTTTGTGGTCGGCCACTTCCACCTGGTCATGGGCGTCGCCGCCATGTTCGGCATCTTTGCCGGAACCTATTTCTGGTTCCCCAAGATGACTGGCCGCATGATGAACGAGACTTTAGGCAAGCTCCATTTCTGGATGAGCTTCGTCGGCGCCTATTGCATCTTTATGCCGTTCCACTATCTGGGAATCGCCGGCAACGTGCGCCGCTATCAGGCCTTCACCGACGATTACCTTATTCCGCTGATCCCGGTACACAAGTTCATCACGATTGCGGCTTTGTTCACGGGCTTGGCTCAGCTCATTTTCCTTTACAACCTGATTCACAGCCGGTTCTGGGGCGCGCATGCGCCGAACGACAATCCCTGGGAAGCCACGTCGCTGGAATGGAGTACAGCTACGCCGCCGCCCCACAACAACTTCGGCGACAAGATGCCCGTGGTTTACCACGATCCTTATCAGTACAGCGTCGAGGGCGCCAGCAAGGACTACATCATGCAGACCTCGACGGAGAACGTTCATAGTCCTGACGAAGAAAAGTAATCTTCGAACAGGGCAGTCAGTTCCAGTAGGAGTGTGAGCAGTATGGCGACTACGGTCCACGAACCGCCAAAAATCGATCTCGACCGCTCACCGAGCCAGGGCTCGGGCAACGGGGGTCGGCGGAACCTCGCTCCCGCCGACGGAGAATTACGCCGGGTCAAGGACTCTTCGCCTCCTCCCGCAAGTACCGGCATCTGGGTGGGCCTGGCGGCCATCACCATGACTTTTGCCGCCTTCACCAGCGCATTGATTGTTCGCCAGGGGACGGCACCCCTGGTGCACATCACATTGCCCCCGGTGCTTTACCTGAACAGTCTGGTGATCGTTGCCAGCAGCGTCACACTGGAGATCGCACGCCGCCGGATTGCTGCCTTCATGGGCGGCCCGCACGATAAGACCTCGGCCGCGAACCCGGCGCGGTGGCTGTACATCACGTTGTTCCTCGGCCTCCTCTTTGTCGCTGGCCAGACTTTCGCCTGGCTGCAACTCAAGTCCGAGGGATTCGGGCTCGCGACCAACATCAGCTATTCGTTTTTCTACGTGCTGACCGTGGCGCATGCACTGCACGTGTTCGGCGGGCTCGGTGGTCTGGTCCGCGTCATCGGAAAACTGCACCAGTCGGTTCTGCGCCGAAGCACTCTGGATGCCACCTCACGCTACTGGCATTTCATGGGTGTGCTATGGCTGTATCTGCTTTTGCTGCTTTGGATAAAGCTCTGACCAGTCAAAGGTAGGAGGCAACGTGAGTCAAGCCGATTTTTCCATTCACGCGCAGGTGTCGCGAACCGCCGCGACGGAGCTAATGACCGCCCCCACGTTCTCGGTCCCAGCCAAGAAGATGGCGATGTGGCTGTTCATCATCGCAGACAGCGCCACCTTCGCCGGCTGTCTGGTCGCCTACGGATTCATCCGCAACGCCACTCCCAATTGGCCGCGGCCTTTTCACAGCATCACCAACGTCGCAATCATGACGCTCCTGCTGCTGACCAGCAGCTTGACCATGATCATCGGTGTGCAAGCCGCTCAGGCCGGCGAGAAAGGCAAAGCCTTCCGCTTTACTCTGATTACCGCGGCTTGCGGAATCATGTTCGCCGCCCTGCACCTTCGGGAATGGATGGGAATGATTCATGAAGGAGCCACGCTGTTCCATAATCCCTGGGGCACGCCGCTGTTCAGTTCTTTGTTTTTCAGCATTACCGGCCTCCACCTGCTGCATGTAACCGGCGGCGTCATCGCTTTGATCGCAGTGGCGCTTCGCTACCAGGGCGGCCGCTACAATGCCGATGACATTGAGATCACCGGACTCTATTGGCACTTTGTGGATCTGGTCTGGATGTTTGTCGTTCCGCTGGTCTATCTTTTGAATCTGGCTCATTAAGGTCGAAAGGGTAGGAGCAAATCACCATGACTACGGCCGAAACGCGCAAGAGTAGTGGAATAGGCAAGGATCTGATCGTGTTCGTCTGCATTCTGGCCCTGGCAGGGATCCAGTTCGTCATCGCCTACCAACATATCAGCACATCCCAGATGCTCGTTCGCATGATGACGGTGGCGATCATTGAGGCCGGGCTCGCGCTTTTGTTCTTCATGCACCTCGCCGAGAATCGCGGGCTAAAGTGGTTTGTCCTGATTTTCACGGTGGCGGTAATACTGGGAATGCAATACGGATGGACCGATAGTTTCCGCCTGCTAGACGGCGTACCATGGGCAAAGTAACCTGTGTCACGCAGCGAGGCCAAATGAAGCGTTGGCGAGTTGGAATTTTGGCGATTGCCCTTGCGGGACTGATCATTCTGCTCACGCCGGCACCGGCTCTTGCCCAGAGTTGCGCCCTGTGTTACACGCAAGCCGCTTCCTCGGGCGCTCGAATGATTCAAGCCTTGAAGAGCGGTATCCTGATCCTCATCGCTCCGCCAACCTTTATGACCGTGGGCGTGATCGTCGTCTGCTATCGCAAGCGCAATCAAACGCGAGACGCCGGCGACGAAGCGGAGCGCGAATGGAAGACCGACGACTCGGACGATATTCCACGTAACGACGGGGATTTTTAGGAGAGTTTAGTATCAGGGCATGCCTTCAGTGCATGCCATAGAGTTTCCTTAGCGATCGCGCCTTCAGGCGCTGGCTTTCACCTCGAGCGCCACGTCACTTCTTGTAAACCACACCGCCCTTCATCACGAACGAAACATTTTCCACCGCGCTGATGTCCTGTACCGGATCACCAGAAACCGCGACGATATCAGCCAGATAACCAGGTTCTAACGCCCCAATCTGCCCGTCCCAACCGAGCAGCTTCGCCCCATTCAGCAAATCAGCCTGCAGCGCCCCCAGCGGTGACATGCCGTACTTCACCATCAGCACAAGCTCCCGCGCCTGCGTCCCATGAGGAAACGGCCCCACGTCAGAACCCACGGCCATCGGAACCCCCGCCGCAACCTGCTTGCGGAAATCTTGCACCTTCAAATCAAGCATCTCGTGTTCACGCGCGGCCTGCGCCGGGCTAGCCGCATGATCCGCAAAGTATTCGAAGATGGTAAACGTCGGGACCGCAAATATCTGTTTCTCCCGCATCAGCCGCATCGTCTCGTCGCTCAGCTGGTTGGCATGGTCAATGGACGCAACCCCCGCTTGTGCCGCGAACAACGTACCGGGCTCGCCGGTGGCATGCACCGCCACGCGCTTTCCAACCCGCGCCGCTTCTTCGACCGCAGCCCTCAGTTCAGCTTCCGTGTATTGATAAATCGTGGAAAACTTTCCGTCCCGCACCTTATCCGGACCGGTCTCATAAATCTTGGTGAAATCCGCGCCTTCCTTGAATTGCTGGCGCATCACCGCCACCAGCTCGGCGGCATTGTTCGCATAATCGGCGTTCGACAGCACATGCTGCGCGGGGTTATAGCCGATCGCGTCTTCGTGCCCGCCGAGAATGTTGATGGCATTCCCGCTAATGCGCAGCCGCGGCCCCGGGACCAGCCCCTCATTAATCGCATTGCGGACCGCCGTATCCGCCGATCCCGCGCCCTCGGTTCCCATGTCCCGTTCCGCGGTGAAGCCCGCCATCAAGTCGTCCCGAGCCGCCAAAACTGCCACAATCGTGCGCTGCGGCACCGACTCCTCGATCGTCTGCAGGTCCTCCGCCCCAGGATGCAGAAACAGATGCACATGAGCGTCGATCAATCCAGGCATAAGGGTACGGTCTCCCAGATCGATCACGTCCACTCCCGTCGGATGCTTTACCGACGAGCCGACCTCCACGATCCGTTCGCCCTGCACCAGCACCTCGCCTGGCGTCACCAAACGCCCATTCTTCACGTCCAGCAGACGAGCCGCGTGCAGCACAATCGCATGCGTCGTTGAGGCCTGGGAAGAAGTCTGCGCCGCAGAGAACCCATGCAGTGACAGCAACAACAATGTTGAGGAGAGGAATAGCCGCAGCTTGGTCATTCAGTAGGGGATGGTACCACTTTAAGATTTACAAAGACCACCGTGCTTTTAGGTGGCGCGGCTCGGAGAACAACCGGATGGAGCAGGCCGTCCAGGCCTGCGTTGCAGGCTGGCAAGTCGAATGCGCTTTAGCCCCTGAGGTACCTAATTCTCAGCAGCTGTCTATCCCCCCAGCTCCAAACTCTTCAACTCATCCCCCAACACCTTCTCCACCTTCTTCTGCATCTCCACCGTAAGCTTCTTTCCCCCCGACGTCAGATAAAACGCGTCAATCGCCATTTGCCCCTCGGTATCAATCAAGGCGATCTCAATATTGCACTTCTGATGCGAAAGGCACGAACTGATCCGATGCAGCAACCGAGGCCGGTCCTGGGCAATCACCTGCAGCAGCGTGCTCGTCGACGAACAGCCGTCATCAAAATCAATCCGCGTCTCTACCACCACTTTGACCCGCGCACTCTTTTCTCCGCGCTGGCGATCGCGCAACATCTTGTCCAGATCCGCTTCCCCCGCCAAAACCGCGGCAATGCTCTTCTTGAACCGATCCCACTCCGACAAGTTCAACTCCAACGTGCGAAAGCGGTCGGTGAAGTAGAGCGTGTCCACCACGGTTCCGGCCTGGTTTGAAAATGCATTGGCCTTCACGATATTCATTCCCCAGGCCGCCAGCACCCCGGTCAAAGTCGCGAACAATGACGCCCGGTCTTTCGTGACCAGCGTCAGCTCATACCAATGCCGGCCGCGCCTAAGATCCACCTGCACCGGATCGTGGCCAAACTCCTCCGCCATTTCCATGTGCCGCATCACTTCTTCGGCGGAGTGCACCCGCAAATATCTTTGCGGAAAACCCTCCACAAAATCCTTGTACTTCGCACCCATCACGGGAGCCAGGCTGCGCAGCCGCGCCAGTTTTTCTCCGTCTGCATCCCCATGCACGCGCTGGTCGGCGCTGCGGTTCAAATAGTTCGCAGCGCCGATGTAGAGCTGCCACACGTTTTCCGCTTTCCACGGCGTCAGCGCCTCCGGGTTCACCGCCTTGATGTCCGCATATGTCAGCAGGCACAACATTTTCAGCCGCTCCGGCGTTCCAACCTTCTCCGCGAAAGCCGCCACCGTCTCCGGATTGAAAATATCCCGCCGCAGTTGCGCCGACATTTCCAGGTGGCTCCCCACCAGAAACAGCACCACTGCGCGTTCTTCCGGATCTACATCCAGCCGGTCCAGGCATCGGGCGGCAATCTCCAGGCTCGCCTCCACATGATTGCTTCCCGGCACTCCTTTTCCCGTGTCGTGCAGCAACAGAGTGAGGTAAAGCAGTTCCGGATCTTCCAACTCTCCCAGCAACTCCGCGTAACGTTTGTCCCACTCCGAGTTCGATTGATTCAGCCGGTGCAGGCTCTCAATGGCCAGGATCGAGTGCTCGTCCACCGTGAAGCGATGATAGAAATCCCGCACCACCAGAGAATCAATGGGTTTCAATTCCGGCAGCAGCAGTGTGAGCAGGCGCAGCGAATGCATGGCCCGCAGCGCCTCCGCGGCATGCGGCTGCAGCAGTGTTTCCTGCAGGTAGAGCCAGAGCTCCGCCCCGCGCGGCGGAGTCACGGCCAGCGCCGGAAGCTCCTGCTCGATTCGATGCTCTGTGGTCGCACTCAATTTCAGCCCGTGATGCGCCATGAAGTGAAACAGCCGCAGCAGCATCTCGGGATCGCGCAGCGAAGAAGACTGCTGCAGAAAAATCATCCCATCCACCACCGAAAAGTCAGGACTCGACGGCTTCGACCGCCAGCCCTGAAATTGCCGTCGCAGAGACGACCAAGCCTCAGGAATCTCATCCATCAACTGCATCACCGTGCGCTGCACCGCGCGGGCATGCCTGAAGTAAATCCGCATCCAGTCCGCCGGCGTCAGGTCCGCAGCGTCCGCAGCCCCGATCTTTCGCGCCGCGGCTTCGTCCTGCGCTTCCCAGCTCAACGCATTGTCATCGCGTCCGTGCCGGAAATGCAGAAAACATCGCGCCGCCATCAGGAACTCGAGCGCTGCATCCAACTGCTTTCGCACCGGCGCTCGCAGCGAACTGGCGTCAGACCAGTCCCCCAGCTTGCTCATCGACGAGATCAGCGCCAGCCAGCAGGCCACGTTGTAATCGCGCAGCCCGCCCGGCGTCTCTTTCAGATTCGGTTCGAGATGAAATACCGTATGCCCGAACTTTCCATGCCGCTCCCGCGTCACCTCGGCCAGCCCCTGCAGCAACGCTTTTGACTCCCGCGTCACCAGCTTGGGAATCACTTTGCCGTGAAGCCGTGCAAACAGCTCCCGGTCGCCCGCCAGGTAGCGGCAATCGAGAAGAGAAATCGTGAATTCAGTATTGTTTGGATCGAAGCGGTCGCATTCCGCCAGAGTCCGCGACGCGGGACTTAGTTTGAGTTTCAGATCCCACAGTTCCTGCGAGAGCCGCTGGACTGTCCGCTTCTGGGCCTCTTCAGCCCCATGATCGGCATACAGAAAAAGCAAATCAATGTCGGAATAAGGAAACAACCAGCCGCGCCCGAACCCTCCTGTAGCCACCAGCGCAAAATCTCGTGGCCCCTGCTCGTCCGCCGAGACCAGATCCCGCCACAGCCGCTTGAGAATGTCTTCGACCAGCTGCGTTCGTTGGGTGACTGCGGCGCGACCGTTTCCGGATGCCGCGAAGTCGCGCGCCACCCGCGCCGACTCCTCAGCAAGAGAACTCCGCAGTTCACTGATCAGTGAAGACGCTGCCATCATCACGACGGACCGATGACTCGATGACCGATGACTCGATGACCGATGACTCGATGATCGATGACTCGACGACCGCTAATCGATGCTCGCCCATCCTACAGTGCTCCTTCGCCCCGCTCCTCATTGCGAATGCGAATCGCTTCGTCTACACGAGTCAGAAAGATCTTCCCGTCGCCGATTTTGCCGGAGCGTGCCGCCACCAGTATGGCCTGCACCGCCTTATCCACCATGGCGTCCGCCAGTACCAGTTCCAACTTCGTCTTGGGAATCAGATCCACGCTGTACTCACGGCCGCGGTAAACCTCGGTGTGCCCCTTCTGCCGTCCGTGGCCCCGCACCTCAATCACCGTCATGCCCTCGACGCCAATCTCGTGCAGCGCGGTCTTTACGGCTTCCAGCTTGGAGTTTTGGATGACTGCTTCAACCTTGGTCATGATGTTGTTCTCGGACTCCGATCCTTACGGTTTACGCCAGCAAAGGGCTGCCACACTGGGGAATCAGTCATTTTCCCGTCAAGAATTATCTTACTCCCGCAAGCGAAGTCGATTACGAACACAACACCGCACGCGCTCACTCTATCGTCTGAAGTCGCTCCACGGAAATCGAAACTATTTATCGCATCCATCGGGATTTGTTATGCAATCTTCCTGTCATCCCGAGCAAGCGTTCTTTGCGCAGCGAGGGATCTGGGCGAGCCGTGCGAAGCGTCGCGTTCTTTGCGACGCAATGGCCGCGCGTTTGGCTCGCTTCCTACTCACTTCGCCGGCCCCTTCTGCCCCTCCGGAGGCGCTGGCGGCTTGGCAAACTTCGCGTCGTCCACCGGAGCGTTCTCCTTCACATCTGTTAACTGAATGGTAAATCGTCCGCTGGTCCGCGCCAGCGTCCAGCGGAACGGAATCTTCACTCCGCCCGCGTCTCGGTAATCCGCATAATCGATCTGCGTAGGCAACCGCCCGAATGGCGTCTCTCCGTAGCGAACCAGTCGCACCAGCAAGCCGGACTTTTCGTCGAAATAGAGCCGCAGCGGCGGCTTCCCCTCGCGCCGCCCAATCACCACATAGGCGTCCAAGTCGCCGACTTTTTCCGTCCCTCGCACCTGTGCCTCGCTGAACATCTCTTTCAGATGCGCCGCAAAGTGAAGATCCGCATCCATCGACGCTCCATCGATATCAGGCCCGTGCATTTCCCGCACCGGTCGCCCCGGAACGCCCAGCCAGCCTTCGTGACCGTCGAAAGCCGTCACACTGTCTCCGTCAGGAGTATGGGTGAACGATATCCGCTTATCCGGATCTTTCGAGTAAATATCGATCGGAACATTTCTGTCGCCGAAGCTGATCGTACCCTTCATCACCCGGCTCGTAACCGTCTCGATCGCGCCGGCTCCGCCCACCGCCTTCATATACTTTTCGAACAACTGGTCGGCGGATGGTCCATTTTCCTTTCCCTCAGCGCTCTCGACCTTGTTCGCTTCGCCCATGACCAGCTTGGTGTCATCGGTCATCACCAAGGGCGTCCCAACAGGATCGATGCTGCCTCGGTGGCAGGAATAGCAAGTCACTTCGCGATGTCCCTCGAAGTTATCCTTATTAATGGCGAACATCATCGTCATCATTTTGCGCGCCGTCAGCTTCGGCTTCTTATCGTCCTTCTCGAACTCATCTTGCACGTGGCAGAACTGGCATTCCACGCCCAGCGACGCCGCGATGAACTGCATTCCCGGAATCACCTGGTCGGCCGGAATGCCCTTGAGAACCTGGATGTTCTTGTACTGTTCCTCCGCCTTCTTAGGCTCGGCAGCACCAGCGGCAGCGGGAGCTCCCCCCGGCTGCGCCGCCCTGCCCATCACGACTCCACCAACCGCCAGGATTGCGATCATCCCAAACGCCAACGCCAGTCTTCCCTTCATCGATTGATGCCTCTCCAGGAAATGTAGGAATGCCTCTGCTCCGCGCTCTCCGCGGCACTTCTTAGCGCATTGTGCGATTCAAGCTTACTCTGCCCGTTCCGGCGTGTAAAAGGGCCATCGAGAATCGTTTTTCACGGCCGGTTACTGTATACATACTTGCCCGATTCCTCCGCGACGACGAACTTCGCCGGCAACAGTCCATCTACCTTTGCCTTTTGGTGCGGAGGCACAAACAAGAATACCCGCCCGCTCCCCGCCCAGTCCCGCTGCAGATCCGCGTCGTTTAAAAAGATTTTGGGCGCATCCGCAAAGGTCGAGCCGAACCACATCGAGGTCGTCCGCCCCTCCACCAGATCAATCGGCCTCCGCAGGTAAAACAGTAACGACGACCCAAACGCCTGGTCGCCATAAATCATCACCTTGTCCTCAGGCCGCGCCCGATCCGCGATTTCCCGCGCCAACTCTTTCGAAGAAAGATACGGACCAAATCGCCCGAACGCAATTTGCGCCGCCACCAGAAACACCGCTAATCCCGCCGCCAGCACCCAGGTCGCAGAATAATGTCGCCGGAACAAGCGCAGAATAAATGACGCCGGGGGAGCCACCAGCAACACCACCGCCGCCAATGCAGCCGGTAACCGCAACGCCGCAAACGAGGCATAGCTCAAATCCAGCATGTGCGACATCGAAAGCGTGTACGCGCTGGTATTCTGCTCGCTCAGCAAACGTCCAATATCTGGTTCAAAGGGCAAGTTCCGCGACTTCCACAACCCCACCGACAGTATGGCGCTGGCCGCAAACCCAATCACCGCCAGCAGTCCGGCCGAGGTGCTCAGCCAACCGGCGCGTACTCCACTCTCGCCCTCCATCCGCTCGCACTGCGCCACGCCATCCGCCAGCAACAGGAGGAGCGGCAAATAAGCGGGGAATGTGTAGTACTCCTGATTCGTCGATAGCGCAAAAAACACCAGCACAACTCCGGCCCAGATCCAGCACAACAGCCGGGTTCGCGAAGAAAAATCGGTCGGCCGCCGCCTGACGCTCTGTTCTGCCACCGAAGCGTTGCGCCGCCCTCGCCACTGCTGCGCCGCAACCGTTACCGCCGCCGGCAGGTACAAGCTCCACGGGAACAACCAAACCAGATGCAGCGACCAATACAGCGCCGCCGGAAGCTTGCTGTAATCCCGCGGATACCGCTTTCCCAGAAATCTCAGGAAATGTTCATTCACGAAATAAAACCAGAAAAAGCCGTGATGATCGCCAGTCCCAGGATTCCGCAACCCCGCCGCAATGTGCCATGGCGCCGCGATCGCCAAGAATAATGCCAGTCCTGTGATCAACCGGAACTCCCGCCGCCGCCGCCATTCTCCAGTGGCCAGCAGAAAGAAAAATGCCGCCCCGCTCGGAAACACCAGCGCGATCAGCCCTTTCGTGAGCACGCCCAGCGCCATCATCGCGTAACCCGCGTACCATCGCCAGGCCTTAGCTCCGGGCTCCAGCGCCGTCAGGAAAAAATACATTGCCGCCGCAATCAACAGACTGAGCAGCACATCCGGGATGAGGACCCGCGTGAACAGGTAAACGCCCGCGCAGGTGTAAACGAACAATCCAGCATAAATTCCGATGCGCTCGCCAAACGCACGACGCCCCCAGCAAAGAGCCAGCACTCCCAGCAGCATGATTGACAGCACCATCGGCAGCCGTGTGCTGAACTCGTTCACCCCGAAAGCCTTATAACTGAATGCCACCAGCCAGTACGGCAGCGGCGGCTTCTCCAGATACCGCACGCCATTGATGTGCAGCGTGACGTAGTCTCCGGTCACCACCATCTCGCGCGCCGCCTCCGCGTGCGTGCTGTCGGCGTCATCCAGCAGTCCCGGGGTAAACATCGACCCCACGTAGACCGCCAGGAACACCACCGCCAGCGCCCAGTACGCCGCCCTGGATCCGCGCCCACCCTGCTTTTCGTCTGTTGTGAGAGATACCGGATTTGCGATCAAGTCGATGAGCCCAACACAGTCTTACAAATAGCAAGCCCGCGAGCAATTAGCAGATTCGATCACCGCTTCTTTTCTCCCGCGTCGCCCTGCCGGACAAAATACTGCCACTTGTCCATCCCCGCCGGCACCGCCACATCAAAGAACCCCACCATCATTTCCTGCGAAGTCTGGTCACCCCACGTCACCATTTTCTCGGGATCGGGATTATGCGGATTGTTCTTCGAATTGTCATACCAAGCCACAGCTCGCAGTCTTGTCCCGGCCTTCAATTCCCGCGGCTCCGCCAGCTTATAACTCAACTGCCAGTGAAAGTGATAATTCACTCGCAACAACGTCTCCACGCTTCCATCGTCATGCACAATGTCGTATTCAAACCGCTTCCCGCGCAAGTGCATATGCGGGAAAAGACTAAGCAGGGTCGCATCGTTCGGCAGCGTCCCCTCTACCTCTACACGAAAATCCTCGGCCCCCGGTGGAATGATCAGCGCATGATTGTTTAATTGCAAAGTGATCACCCGCTGCTTTGGTGGACTCCTCGCAAACCCCAGCCCCACGCTCGTTTCATCGCTGGCCGCTTCGCCGTTCGTGGTGTAGTGCATCTGAAACACCAGGTCCGATCCAGCTGGCACGAATTTCGCCATTCCATCCGACCACCGGTCCGGCGCACTCCCCGGTGCATACACCAGTAGCAAATCACTGGTGGTCTCGTGTGCCCCGCGCCGCTCCTCCGGATCCGTCAACATTGATGCCGTAAACGGCTCCCCCACCGGCGCATGCCGCAACCACGTCGAGTCCGGAGGCCGGATGTACACCACGGCATGGTGCACATGCGCCGCGCTCGAGGGCCGCACCTCCGCTATCTGCACCCACTTGTCCTCGGCGAAATGCGTGGCCACAATCTCGTAGGTATATTCCACTTCGCCTCGCGCCGGAATCTGCACCGGCTTCGGCATCTTCACCACCAAATCCGGCTGCGAAATATTCCAGCCTTTATTCCATTTCTGAGGCGCAGGCTCTTCGCGCGTCTCGCCCGCTGGCGCTCCAGCGTCTGCCCAAGCCGTAATGGTCGCAATCTGCTCCGCACTTAACGAAGGATCATTAGCAAAATGTCCGTACCGCGGATCGGCAAACCACGGCGGCATCATCTTCATCTCCACCGCCGCCGCCATTTTCCCCGCCCAGGGCCGGGTCTGCTCATAAGTCACCAGCGGCATCGGCGCGGGTTCTCCGCTCCGGTGGCAACTCTGGCATTTATCTTGAAGGATCGGAACCACATCCCTATAGAAGGTAGGGGACAAACCCTTTTCGCCCCGTCCAGCAGCCGGGCCCGGCATCTGCCACGCGGCTCCCATCACCACGAGGGAGACCCCCGCCGCGAAAAGCGCCCCGAATCTCCTCACGAGCGCAGAAACTCCAAAGTCAGCGCCCAGGCCTGCCGCGCCGAGTGCGGCTCGTACGTTGCCCGCTCATCACAGAAGAATCCATGATCGGCGCGGGAAAACTCGGCATTCACATAAATCTTCTGCTGCGCGCTCAAAGCCTCGGTAACGGCTCTGCGATGTTCTGGCGTAATGTGCTTGTCCAACCCACCCCAGATAAATAATGACGGCGCTTGCAGCTTCGCCGCCCGATCCAGCAATCCAGGCGCGATTCCCCCTCCGTAAAACGAAACTGCCGCGTGGAGAGGAACCACGCTGTTCGCAATAAATGAAGCTCGCCCACCCATGCAGAATCCCACGCTGGAAATCTCGTTCGGCCTCACCAGCGCATTCGAACGCAGCCACTCGTGCGCAGCCCGTATGTCCAACTCCAACGTCTCCGGGGTCACCGCCTTCATGTGCGGCATCACGGCAGGAAAGTCCGTATAGCTGACCTCAAACCCCGGCGGCGCCGTGCGATGAAACAGCTCCGGAGCAATCGCAACAAATCCCTCCGCCGCAAACCGCTCACTCACACCCCGGATGTGGTGATTAACCCCAAATGCTTCCTGGAAAACCAGCAGCCCGGGATGCGGCCCGCTGCCCCCCGGACGCGCCACATAGGCCGCCATCCGCGTTCCGTCCGCAACTCCAAGTTCCAACTTCTCTGTCACGATTGCCGATCCGCTCATAATCACTTTCGTCTACTTCGGATATTTCTGCCCGTCGCAAGCCAATTGTTGCGACTTTCGTCTCTTAGTCTCGCACAAACGAGGCCGCCGCGGAGCGCACGCTCGTCTGCAAAAATGCTACAGTGATCGGTTCATGTCAGCACCCGATTCCATCTTCGTTCGCGCCTGCAAATCCCAGCCAGTCGAGCGCACTCCCGTCTGGTTCATGCGCCAGGCTGGACGCTACATGCCCGAATACCGGGCCGTTCGCAAGCAACATTCCCTGCTCGAAATCTGCAAGAAGCCCGCACTCGCCGCCGAGGTTACTATCACCGCCGCTGAAATTCTCCAAGTCGACGCCGCCATCATTTTCGCCGACCTCCTGCTTCCACTCGAAGTCATGGGCCTGCCGTTTCATTTCTCGGCCGGAGAAGGCCCGGTCATCGAGAAGCCCATCCGCACCCGAGAAGACGTAGCCCAACTCCGCGCCGACCGCGCCGCCGATCTAGGCTACGTCTCCGAGGCCGTGAGCCTGGTAGCGAAACATTTCGCCGGACGCCTTCCCGTCATCGGTTTTTGCGGAGCGCCCTTCACTCTGGCCAGCTACATGATCGAAGGCGGTGGCTCCCGCCATTACCTTCACGCCAAAAAGATGATGTACAACTCCCCCGCCGACTGGGACGAATTGATGCGCAAACTGGTTGCTGTCACCGCCGAGTACTCGGCCGCTCAAGTCCGCGCCGGCGCCGATGTCATCCAGATTTTCGACAGCTGGGTCGGCTGCCTGAGCGTGGAAGACTACCGCTATTTCGTCCTGCCGCACGTGACCACCTTAGTCAAGCGCCTGCAACAGACCGGCGCGCCCATCATTTATTTCGGCACCGACAGCGCCACGCTGCTCCCCGCGATGAATGAAACCGGAGCCGAAGTCATCGGCCTCGACTGGCGCATCCCGCTCGACAAAGGCTGGAGCGATCTCGAACACCGCTGCGCCGTGCAGGGCAATCTCGATCCAGTAGTGCTGTTCGCAGATTGGAAGGAAGTAAAGCATCGCGCCGAACACATTCTTCGACTAGCCGCTGGACGCCCCGGCCACATCTTCAATCTAGGCCACGGCATCCTACCCGAAACCCCGGTCGAAAACGTGAAGAATCTCGCCCGGCTGGTGCAAGAGTATTCGTCGGCATAGGCTATCTTGGTTCGTATCTTGGTTCGTATCAGGGTATGCCTTTAGGCATACCGTAGATTGCTCCAAAATCTTCGCCCGGCTTTAGCCGCTGCGCAAGGTCATCCGAAGCCCGCATTCATGATTCGCATCGCCATCATCGGCGGCGGCATCTCCGGACTCACCGCCGCCTTCACCCTCGAGGAGCACCGCCGCGCCGGCGCGCTCGAATACACACTCTATGAATCTTCGCCCCATCTCGGCGGCGTCCTCCGCACCGAGCACATCCAGGGCTGCATCGTCGAAGCCGGACCCGATTCCTTCATCACCGAAAAGCCCTGGGCCGCCGACCTCTGCCGCACCCTAGGCCTGGGCGACCAGCTGATCGCCTCCAACGAGGCCGACCGCAAGACCTACATCCTCGTGCACGGCCAGCTCATCCCCATGCCAGACGGCCTCATGTTCATGGTCCCGACGAAGATCCTGCCGACTGGTCTCTCGCCGCTTTTTTCCTGGACCACCAAGCTCCGCATGGCACAAGAGTTGTTCCATCCCCCGCGAGCAGCCGACGCCGACGAAAGCGTAGCCTCACTAGTCGAGCGCCACTACGGCGCAGAAATGGTCGACCGCCTGGCCGACCCGCTGCTCTCCGGCGTCTACGGTGGAGAAGCCGCCAGCCTCAGCGTGCGCGCCGTCCTGCCCCGCTTCGCTGAAATGGAGCGCACTCACGGCAGTCTAGGCCGCGCCATGTTGGCAGCGAGAAAGAAAGTGCCCCGCGCAAACCAGCCCGCCCCTCCGTTTTTCACCTCGCTCAAGAACGGCATGCAACAACTCATCGAAACTCTCATCCCGCGCCTTAACCCGGCCTCGGTCATCACCAACACCACGGTGCAGTCGATTCAACCCGAAGCCGGAGGCTGGACGGTCTCAGCCGGACTAAAGACCGATCACTTCGATGCCGTAATCGTCGCCGTGCCCACCCACGCCGCTGCGCAGCTTCTCGCCATCTGCAGTCCAGAACTATCAGCCGAACTAGCCGCCATCGGTTACAGCTCCTCCATCACCATCGGCCTGGCATACGATCACGATGTTCGCCGTTCCCTCCCTCCCGGCTTCGGATTTCTCGTCCCCCGCAACGAAGGCAAGCGCCTCCTCGCGGCAACGTTCGTCCACAACAAGTTCCCCCACCGCGCCCCCGCGGATCGCGCCCTGCTCCGCTGCTTCTTCGCCGGATCGACCGCGGAAAGCGTCTGGCAACTTACCGACGACGCCATCATCGCCATCGTCCGCAACGAACTGCAGCAAATTCTCGCCCTCCGCGCCGCGCCTCTTTTCGCCCGCGTCTATAAATGGAAATCCGCCATGGCCCAGTACGGCGTCGGCCACCTCGAACGCCTCGATCGCATCGAGCGCCTCCGCCGACAACTGCCCAGCCTCGCATTAGCCGGCAACGGCTACCGCGGCATCGGCGTCCCAGACTGCGTCCGCTCCGGCACCGATGCAGCGAAACAAGTTCTCAGTCGTTAAAGCGAACCCTCTCGTTAAGGCCGCTTGATGGAAATCCCAAGGCATTCTGTTTTAGGATTGGGTCGCCGCCACGTTATGGTCCGCAAGCGCAAAATCATCGTCCACATCGCCACCAGTGCCGACGGTTTTATTGGTCGATCCGACGGCTCCGTCGACTGGCTCGACCGTCCGAGTCCAAAGGGCAACTATGGGATGGGTGCGTTTTACAAATCGATCGACACGATCCTGTGGGGCAGGAAGACATATGACATGGCGCTCGATTTTCAAAAGAAAGGCGTAGCCGGGTCGGCCTTCGATACGAAAGTTAAGAACTATGTCTTCACCCGCGGTCAGCCACAATCGCCAGCGCCGGCGGGCGTGGAATTCGTGAAGGAACCAGTCAAAACCTTCGCAACCCGTCTGCGGAAGAAACAGGGGAAAGACATCTGGATGATGGGCGGTGCTGGCATCATCGCGTCGTTTCTCGACAAGGGAGAGATCGACGAGTTCATGATCCATGTGATTCCGGTGTTTATCGGCGAGGGCATTCCACTGATCGCGCCCGCTCGGCGCACCGTGCCATTGAAACTGATCTCCTGCACGAAGTTCGCGGACGGCGTGGTCGGGTTGTACTATGCCATCAACAAGTAATCTTCACGCCGATGCCGGAACATCCACCTTATTTACCCTCAACTCCCGCCGCAGCCGCGCCACCACCAGCCGAATCTCGTCATAAGTAATCTCCAGCGGCAAAGCGTCCTTCAAAGGCTTCAGCCCGTTGACTCCAATCCGCGCACAAGCTGCCTCGATCACCGCCTGCTTGTTTCGATCAATCCATGCCGGCTGAAACTCCAGGTCTCCTCGTTCCACCAGATTGGCCACGGCATTCACCACTGTACTCAGCTGCCGCCCGCGAATTTTCGCAATGTCCTCGAAACTATGCCCCGCATCCAGCAGACGCAGGGTCTCGAGCGCGGGCGCAGTCTTCTTTTCAGGAGCTGCCGAAGCCCGGGCGCCATTGCGGTAGCGCTCCAGAGCAGCCAAAATCCCTGCACCGTAAACTTCGGCTTTCCGTTCGCCAATCCCAGTAATGTTCAGCAGTTCGGCAATCGACGAAGGCCGGCGGCAGCAAATCTCCTCCAGCGTAGTATCGTGCAACACGACAAACGCGGGAGCATTCTGTTCCTTCGCCGTAACCCGCCGCCACTCCCGAAGATATTCGCGCAGCTCCGCATCCGCAGCAGAAACTCCCGGCGGAGCCGCAATCGCCCGGGATTCCTTCCCCGCAAAACTGATAGCTCGGGGAGCCGCCGTCATCCACTCCGCCACGCTTCCGCAAACATCGCAAGCGCCGCAAGTCTCCCACTTCGCAACTTCTCCAAAGTGCCCGCAAATCTGCCGGTGCCGACACCTCCGCGATTCCACAAACTCCCGGATAATCCGGTACCGCTCCCAAGCCCGTTCGCGCTCTGCCGCATCCGTAATCTGATTCGCGAAAAAACCGAGCAGCCCGGCATCTTTCTTCTGCCAAAGCAAAACGCAATCCGCGCTCGCGCCGTCGCGCCCCGCCCGTCCCGCCTCCTGGTAATACTGCTCAATCGACTTCGGCAGCGACAAATGGATCACCGCCCGCACCGCCGCCTTGTTGATGCCCAGCCCAAAGGCGATGGTCCCCACCAGCACCCGGACCTCGTCTGACATCCACCGTTCCTGATTCCGCCGCCGGTCCTCGCTACCCATCTTGCCGTGATACCCCACTGCGGCGATCTCGTGATCTTCCAGAAAATCCACCGTCTCCTCAACCCGGTTTATCGTAGGAGAGTACACAATCACGTTGCTGCCGGCATAACTGCGCAGAGCCTTCACCAGCAATTCCATCTGCTCCAGTCCCGCGCACTCGCGCACCAGGTAGCGCAGGTTCGGACGATAAAAGCTGGCAATATATTTATCGGGATTGCGCAATTGCAGTTGCGCCAGAATGTCATGTCGCACATGCCGCGTAGCACTAGCCGTAAAAGCCGCGATCGGACGATCCGGAAACTTCGTGCGCAACTTATTCAGCTGCCGGTATTCCGGACGGAATTCATGTCCCCACTCAGAAATACAGTGCGCCTCATCGATCGCGAAAAATGCGACCGGCACATCCTGCAACCATCCCATGGTGTCGCCGCGAGCCACCCGTTCCGGCGACACATACAACAGCCGGTAAGCCCCTTCCTGCGCCCGGCTCATCACCTTTGTCTGCTCCGCGTCGCTCAAAGTGCTGTTCAGCACCGCAGCCGGAATCCCCATCTGCGCCAACTGCGCAGCCTGATCCTGCATCAGCGCAATCAACGGAGAAATCACTACCGCCGTCCCTTCCGAAACCACCGCCGGCAACTGATAGCACAGAGACTTGCCCCCGCCCGTAGGCATCACCACGCAAGTATCGTGCCCGGCCAGCAAGCTGCCCACAATCCGCTCCTGCAGCGGACGAAACGTGCTGTACCCCCAATACCTCCGCAGCGGCGTAAGCAGATCCGTTTCCGCGCTCATAAAAGAGAGTATAGGCTGAGGCGAAGATTAGGAGAAACGAATTGCAGCTATTTTGCGGGAAGCTTACCAAACCGGAACCGGGTTACCCTGTGCTCCCCCGTTTCCTCTGTGGTAAAGATTTTTCTTACCCCGCTCCATACTTAACCTGCCGGTAACTCCTCTCAAACACCACCCACACCACCCCAATCACCACAAAGCAAAGCAAGCTGCCCTCGGGACCAACCCTACCTCCCGTAAGCCAAGCCGGCCCATGAAACGACGCCTTCAGCAGATGCCCCGGAAACAACGTCCCACTGTCCGGCACCGAATAAAAAAACGTCTCTCCCCAATCCCAAGCCGCATGAAATCCCACCGCAAACCACAAGCTGCCCGTGCGCCGCAACGTCAGACAAAAGAAAAACCCAATCACTGCCGCTGCCAGCAACCCCGGCCACTGCTCTCCCGCGTTCTGCAAATGAATCAACCCGAATGTGCACGACAGCACTGCCGCCGCCGGCCAAAAACCAATCGCACGCGTCAACGTAAACTGCGAGTAACCGCGAAACAAAAAGTCCTCATAAAATCCCACCAGCAAAAACATCGCCGCCCAGAACGCCGCAAACTTCACAATGCGCGCCCCGTGCATCGCCAGGTGTCCCAGGTCAAACACTCGCAGCCCATACATCATGGCGAGCAACAATGTAATGCTGGCGAATCCCCACACCGCGCCCAACCAAAAGAACTTCCCGAACGCCTGCCGCGCCGGCAACCCGTAAGCCCCCCATCGCCGCCCCTCAACTCTTCCCAGCACCAATGCCGGAACCACTGCCGCCACCAGAACTGCAAACTCCTCCAGCATCATCGACCACAGTCCATCCCCACCCAGTTCCAAAGACCCAGCCCACCGCCCCGCCACAAGCTGCAGCGGATAATACATGGCCACATAAAACGCCAGCCCCCATCCCGCCCGCAATCCCTCCGGACCAAGAAACAACGTCCTTAAATAAGATGGCTGCACCGCCGCCGCAAAATCCGGCGCCGTCGGTTCCGGCGTAGTCGCTCCCGGAACCACCGATCCCCGCTCCTCGCCCGAAGTGTTCATCCCCTCATCCATCGCCCGTCAATCAGTCCATGCATCAGAGCACGCCGTCAAGATTCGTATCAGGGTATGCCTTCAGGCATACCGTAAAGGCCGGACAATCAACCGCGCCTTTAGGCGCCGCCTTCTCATCTCCAACCAGCCATCGCAGAAGTTTCCTCGCAAAGAGGCTCGCTCATGGTAAAACACTTCGTCCTGCCTTATGCCCCGATTCTTCACGCGCGAGCGCTTCGGCCGCCCCCAGTTTCTAGCGGGAGCCCTGCTCCTGACCTTCCTGGCGCAAGCCGTTTGGCTAGTTCATGCCGAGCTAAGCGCATCCAGCGCCCCCAGCGCGTCCGAGCAAGTCCGCATCACCGTCGGCTGGTTTCAACTTCACGGCGATGGCATCGCCGGCGCGCCCTACCCCGATCCTCAAACCGTACTCCCCGTGGAAGTCTCCCAGACCGAGGGCTTCGACACCGAGCACTCCCCACTGCTCTCCCTCGTAACCGCCGTGCCTCTGTTAGCCTGGCCTCATCGCCTGCTCGATCGCGAATCCTCTCCATACTGGCGTTGGCTCCCGCGCCTGCCCTTCCTGGCCTGTGGACTCGCTCTCGGCGCATCGCTCTGGTACGTGGCCCGCCGTCTCTGCGGCAACACCGGCGGATTCCTCGCCCTAACCCTCTACTGCTTTTCCCCGTCCATGATTCAAGCCAGCGCAGTATGGCACACCGAGCCCGAAATCCTGGCCGCCTGGGGATCCTTCGGCGCCATCTTCACCTCCATAGCCGTAGCTCACACTCTCTACGCCCCACGCGAAGTCGTGCTCTGGAATTGGCGTCGCATCTTATTACTAGGCGTCTCCCTCGCGATCGCCGTAGGATCCCAATTCTCCATGATCATAGTCGTGCCCCTAGCCCTGGCGTTTCTGCTCTATCTAGCGCCGATCCGCCGCGGCGCAGCTCTAACCATCTGGATCGCAGCCTGCCTCCTGGCCATAGCCCTGCTTTTCGCCACCTACTTCTTCCATCCCCACGCCTTCTCAGAGAGCATGCGCCACGCCTCTTTCTGGGGAGCGACCTGGCGCAGCTTCACCGTTCGCGGCGTCTACCGCCAGGTCGCACTCGAGATCCTGCGCGCCTGCCCTCCACTAGCCATACTGCTACCTGCAACCGTCACAACGTACATTCTCTGGCCTCGTACGCGTTACTTCGGCAACACCGCTCCCGGACTACTCGCCCTTCTATTCCTGGCACTGGGCATGGCTCACCCCCACCTGGCCGCCGCAGGATTCCTCCTCGCCTCCATCCCCTTCATCCTGATCTTCGTCTCCGGCGTGTTAGCCGATCTGATGGAAACTCCCCAGCGCCCGCTCGTGACCGCCGCAGTCTCGGGATTGCTCGGCGCCTACATCCTCTGGAGCCTCTTAGCCCTGGCCGAAGTCCCCCGCGGATGATCGTAATGTTCGTGTGGAGACAGGCCAATGTTCATGTCGGGACGGGCGCATTGGCTTAGCCTGCCCTGAGCGAAGCCGAAGGGTCCAGCCGAGCGCAGCGAGGCGCCTCTGCCGACTCGCCCGCCGCAACACTTCCGTAACTCGGCCCCGCCTCCAGCCCTTGCTAATCTCATATCGCAGCCGCACCTATCAGATCTCCCCCGCAGAGATCACCCATGCGCATCCCGGTCGACGCTGAATTATTCATATTTCTCTACACGGTTGGTGAAATCGTGTTCAGCATTCCTCGGTTGCGCCGCAATGCCCCCAAAGTCCCTGTCTGCTACCAAATCGAAAACGCTCCTCAAGGTTCGCTCACCGAAGCCCAGGCACGTTCTCTCGCTCCCTACGACCAAAAACTTGCCGACATGAGCTACTGGCCGGTATGCACCTATCGCATCAACAACTACGGCAACAGCCTGCTCCGCCAGTACGTGAATCCCGCCGAGATGTCCCGCTGCGTAGTAATGATTATCGAGCTAGCCCTCAACGTCGATGGGCGCCAGACCTTCAGCAGCAGTTGCACCATGTCCTTCCACACCCGTTTTACGGACGCCCGCATCCTCACCACCCGCAACGCGAAGATTAAGTCCATCCCCGACTGTCCTCCGTATCAAGTCGTGCAGGAGTGTCCGGGGATCAGCGAACCCTCCCAGATGAAGCGCGTCCACGACGCCCGCGCCCAGACCATGGGATCTCCCGTCACCCCACTCTCCGACCCAGCCAGCATTCTCAAAGATGTTCAAAGCGAACACGAGCGCTTCAGCGCCTATCAACTCGCCAGCGGCGCCTACAAACCACTGCCCGACGGCAACAGCTACGCCATCGCCGACAAGGCCCACTGGCGCGCCATCCGCAACCACCTGAACCCCTTTGCCAACCGCTTCTCCATCCGCCAGTTCCTGCCGGCCGCGCTCGTTGCCGCAGGTCTGCCCGTTTTAGCTTTCCTGTCCATCGCCCCAGCAGCTGCAGAGGCTGCCCGCAGCGTTGGCTTCTCCCCCCGAGTAGCCTCGGAGGCCGTAATCCTCTCCTGTTACACGCTCGCAGGAGCCCTCATCGGATACGTCCTGGAGCGCCAAACTTTTGTCTGGGTATTTCTCCTGACCTACGTCTCCGCCCGCCTCTTCGTCGGAGCCAGCCTGGGCCCCGTGCCCTACAGCGCTCTCGCCGGCTCGGTTGCTTATACCGTGGCTCGGGCCAAAAAGCGCGGCCGTGCCGTCTTGCTGCCCCAGAACGCCCGTTTGAACTAACTCACAGGTGATGGGTCAGTTTGCCCCTTATTCCGACAGGGTCATCCCGAAGCCCCGCGTTTTCTCCAGCGGGCGAGAGCCTGTCCTGAGCGAAGCCGAGGGGGATCTCCCACATTTCAAACTGATCCACATACCCACTCACACCACTACAAATCTTTACTCGATATCTCGGCATCGGACGCATTTTCCCCGCAATCTAACCCTTAAGCGGCGATCTGACCCCAAGCCAGTTCGCTTTTTCGAGGTGCGCCATGACCTTCCCGTTGGAGTATCATAAAACCGTGCGGCCATCGATTCTGCCTTCGCTGGCTCTTTTCGGGATGCTCTCGCTCCCCCTTCTTTTCGTTTCCCCCAGCCCGGCTCAAATCAACAACGCGACTTCCAGTTCCGCTCACCCCAGCAGCGGGACCGTCAGTGTCACTTCAACCGGCCACAGCAGCTCCGCGCCCGCCAACTCCGGCACATCATCCGCCAAGACTCCGCATTCTACTAACGGGGCGGCCCCCAATAACGGACAGCCTCAGCGCTCCTCCACAAACGTCCAGTTCTACCTTCCATATTTGTACGCCGTGCCTTTCCCATACTCCACAGACGTCGTCGACAACGGCGCCTCCGACGATAACGACCCCGACTATCAAGGTGGCCCCACTGTCTTCGACCGCCGCGGCCAGGGACCTTACTCCTACATTCCCCCGGGTTTCGAATCAGGTTCCGAATCAGGTTCCGAGACGCCAGAATCGAACCGAGGAGCAGCGCAGGCCGAAGACGCACCAACCGCTGAGTACAATCCCAACCCTGGACCACCCCCCGAACCCACCGTCCTGGTCTTCAAGGATGGCCATCGGCTGGAGATTCAAAACTACGCTGTCGTCGACCAGACGCTCTACGATCTAACTCCCGGCCATCCCCGCAAGGTCGCTCTCGCCGACCTCGATCTCTCGGCCACCGAAAAACAAAACGACGACCACGGCGTGATCTTCCAGTTGCCCTCGGTCCAGGCCAATTGATATGCGCCCACACGCCATCCTCGCCGGCCAAGTGTGGAGCTGGGGCCCCCGCCCGCGAACTGCGTGCAGCAAAATCAATCAAGCAGGAAACTCCAACCCCAGCCCGCTATTCGCTCTCTGCGCTCTGCTGCTAACGCTCGCACCGGGAGCCGCAGCCCAAAGATCAGCATCCGCGCACGCAGTCGCCCCGCGGCCAGCAATCCCGCACTTCAACTTCCCAGCAGGAAGTCATGCCTTTGCACACAGCTCTCATCTATCCAGATTCTCGTCGTCGCCCTACACGTCCTTGCCATTCCCGTTCTTGACTGATTTCTTCAATCCCGATGACATCTACTCCACCGGCTATCCCGTAGCCTCCGAGCCGCCCCTCATCCTTGTGCAAGCCGCCCGCGCCATGGCCGGTTCCGCGGGCTATCCAAGCCGGCGTGACAGCTACAGCGAGTCTCCCACCCCTCAACCACTGATGATCGAACTTCAAAACGGCCGCTACGTCCGAATCAACAGCACCCCGGCAAATGGAGAAGTCCTGCCAGCGAAATCAAGTTCAAGCGATGCTCCAGATACGAGAGCCGCAGCTCCCACCCACGACCTCCCTCCCGCAGTCCTGGTCTTTCGCGATGGACGCAGTGAAGAAGTCCGCGACTACACCATCGCCGACGGCATCCTCTACGCCCGCGGTGACTACTACACCGACGGCTACTGGAACAAAAAGATCGCCCTCGACGCCCTTAACATCACCGAAACCGTGCAAGCCAACACCACACGCAACGTGAAATTCGTCCTGCCAACATCCCCCAACGAAGTAATCACCCGTCCGTAGGGACTCGGCGCATAGTTCAAGAGAGATTCGTATCAGGGCACGCCTTCAGGCGTGCCGCAAGCGCCGCTCTCACGAAAGCGCCTTTAGGCGCTGCTCTCGAAACCAAACCTGCTAGAACCGCCATAAGCAATAGACCCCCCACATCCAATTTCCACAACCTCGCACCGTGGTACAATATCTTTCGATCTAAATCCCATTAACCGGCTGTAAATGCAACCGTTTAGCCCACATTTCGCCATCACCCAGGAACCCCAAGTCGCGCATCGCACACAGCCACCGGCGAGGCTCTTAGTCTTCCAATTACCAAATTACAAAATTACCCAATTACTAAATGGTTCTCATGCCTGACGATCAAAATCCCGAACTCCCCTTAACTCCTCCGCCTCCGGGCGACGGCAGTCCCGGCGCTCTGCACATTCAGCCCGTCAACATTGAAGACGAGATGCGCAAGTCGTATCTCGACTACTCGATGTCGGTCATCATCGGCCGCGCCTTGCCCGATGTTCGCGACGGACTCAAGCCCGTGCACCGCCGCATTCTCTACACCATGCAGCAGATGGGCCTCCAGCCCAATCGCGCCACCCGCAAGTGCGCCAGAATCGTCGGCGACGTAATGGGCAAGTACCATCCCCACGGAAATCTGGCAGTCTACGACGCGTTAGTCCGCTTAGCCCAAACCTGGAGCATGCGCTACCCGCTGATTTTCGGACAAGGAAATTTCGGCTCCGTCGATGGAGACCCACCAGCAGCCGATCGCTATACCGAAGCCAAACTGGCTCCAGTCTCCACCGCGCTATTAGAAGATCTAGACAAAGAGACAGTAGACTTCCGTCCCAACTACGACGGCAGTGAAGTAGAGCCCGATGTTCTTCCAGCAAGAATTCCGAATCTGTTAATCAACGGCTCCGACGGAATCGCCGTAGGCATGGCCACAAAAATTCCGCCGCACAACCTAACCGAAATCGTCGACGCCACCATCACGCTGATCAACGATCCCAACGCGCAGCTAGCCGAGATCCTAAAATTCGTCCAGGGCCCCGATTTCCCCACCGCCGGCGTAATCCACGGACGCGCTGGTGTCTTCGAAGCCTACCGCACCGGCCGCGGCCGCTTCATGATGCGCGCCAAAGCCGCCATCGAAAACATCAACAAAGATCGCCAGGCCATCATCGTCACCGAAATTCCGTATCAGGTAAACAAAGCGCGCTTAGTCGAACGCATCGCGCAACTGGTCAACGATAAAGACATCGAAGACATTTCCGACATCCGCGACGAAAGCGATCGCGACGGCATGCGCATCGTAGTCGAACTAAAGCGCGGTGCCGAGCCTCAAATCGTTCTCAACCAGCTCTTCAAACACACCGCCATGCAGGAAGGCTTTTCCATGATCTTGCTAGCGGTGGTCAATGGCCAGCCCCGCGAAATGGGATTGATCCAGGCCATCAAGCACTTCATCAACCACCGCGTAGAAGTAGTCCGCCGCCGCACCGCCTTCTTATTGCAAAAGGCGAAAGACCGCGAGCACATCTTAGAAGGCTATCTAAACGCGCTAGATCATCTCGACAACGTAATCACAATAATCCGCGCCAGCTCCAACCGCGCCGACGCAAGAGAAAATCTAGTCGCCTACTTCGGCGGCAAGAAAATCGACATCAACACCACCGGCCGCGCTCCCAAACAAGATCCCGAAAAGCCCTTCACCGCGCGCCAGGCCGAGGCCATCCTGGAACTGCAACTACATCGCCTGACCAAACTCTCCATCGACGAAATCTCGAACGAACTAAAAGAAGTCCGCGAGAAAATCGAAGACTACGAATCCATCCTCGCCTCCGAAAGCAAGCTCCGTAAAGTAATCATCAAGGAATTAGAAGAAGTCAAAGAACTCTACGGAGACGAGCGCCGCACCCGCATCGAAGACGAAGCCGCCGAAATAGTTCTCGAAGACCTGATCGCCGACGAGCAGGTCGCCGTAACCTTCAGCCACTCCGGCTACATGAAGCGCACGCCCATCTCCACCTACCGCATGCAACGCCGCGGCGGCACCGGGCGCACCGGCATGAAGACCCGCGACGAAGATTTCGTCGAGCACCTCTTCATAGCCTCCACTCACGCCTACATCCTGATCTTCACCAACAAAGGCCGCGTCTATTGGCTCAAGGTCTACGAAATCCCCGACGTAAGCGCCGCCGGCAAAGGCAAACACATCGGCAATCTGATCGGCCTCCAACCCGGCGAAACCGTCCGCACCATGCTAGCCGTGCGCAACTTGGAAGAAGAAAGCAAATACATCTTCTTCGCCACCCGCAACGGCCTGGTAAAAAAGTCCGAACTCCGCGAGTTCATGCACGTCCGCTCCAACGGCATCAACGCCATCAACATAGAAGAAGGAGACGAACTGGTAGCCGCCCGCATCACCAACGGCAATCAAATAGTTTTCATAGCCTCCCACGAAGGCATGGCCGTCCGCTTCGACGAAAACCACGTCCGCCCCATGGGCCGAGCCGCGTATGGTGTGAACGGAATTAATCTGGAAGAACGCGACTACGTAGTAGGCATGACAGTAACCCCAAAACCGGACACTGCGGCAGGAACAGAGAAGAGCCATGTGGGGACGGGCGCCTCCGCCCGTCCAGCAAGCGAAGCGAGCCCAAGCGAAGCAGCAGCAGAAACCGAGATCCCGCCCACCGAGACGGTAGACCTAACCCAAAAAGGCACCCTAATCCTCTCCGTAACCGAAAATGGCTACGGCAAGCGCACCCCCGCCGACGAATACCGCCTAACCAACCGCGCCGGCAAAGGCGTAATCAACATCAAGACCACAGAAAGAGTAGGCAAGGTAGTGGCCATAGCGCTGGTAGACGAAAATTCCCAGGTAATGCTGATCAGCCAATACGGCAAAATCATCCGCATGGATTCCAAAACCATCCGCGAATCCGGCCGCAACGCCCAAGGCGTCCGCCTGCTGCACATGGAACCCGGCGACCGAGTAGCCGCCGCCGTAGTGTTAGCCCCAGAAGAAGAACCCAACGGCAACGGAGGCACGCTGCCGATTCAATAGAGAAAAGGGGGAAGGTGTATGAGGAGCGGAAAGCTCCAAGGAAACTTGTCATTCCGAACGAAGTGAGAAATCTGCTTTCTCCCGACATCAGCACGGCTCTGTCGGTCCACGCCCGCAGCACTCGCGACTAGGTACTGGGTACTAGGTACTATTTCACTCCCTGCTTCCGATTAATCTCCCAAGAAAACTCCGTAAAGAAATTCAGCACCGTCCCCCATCCCACCTGCTCCGCCGCCGCCCGCCCCCCGTTGGCAAACGCGTTCTTAGGACTCGGCTTCCAAGCCGTAGAAATCATCCCTCCGCCAAACGCCCCTCCATACAAAGCCCACTGCGGCCTCAAATCCTCCTCGCTGCGATCATAAGTCACCAGATTCCGGATGAACGCATGCTTAGTCCGCGGCCAAAACCCCTGGCATTTGCACTGGTCGTAGCGCACCTCGTATCCCAGCTTCGCATTGCCCAAAGCCGCCAGCGTATTCGCCGAAATAAATTGTCCCTCCCGCGACGCGAACCGCTCCGCATACCCTCCCCACCCATCGTCCCACTGATAAGGCACCCCGCGCGCCTGGTCAATCGCCGCCGCAAACATTCGCTTCAGGTAAGCTTCCGGGGTAATCAGCGTCTGTCTCAGATAAATTACTTCCCGCTCCTCTCGAGTAGGAGTGACCAGCGTCCGGTTTCTGCCCACATACTCCCCCGCGATCCATCCCGACTCCCAGTCGCGCGCCCGCAGCAGCTCCCGCTTAGTCTTGTGCTTCACAAATTCCACCGGATTTCCATTCTGCTCTTTTTTCTTGCTCTCATCCGGCGCATCCGGAAGCTCCTTTCCCTGAGTCTGCCCAGGCTCACTACTCTGCGCCCAGCCGCGCCCCGCCGCCACCACCACGAACAGCAGCACAAGCGCAGCATAGGCTTTACCCCGTGCCCCCCGTGCCCTCCGTGGTAAAGCCTTTGACTCGTCCACCCGTGAAACCCCCAATGCTAAACTCCCTGAGATGCCATCCCTCTACAACCGCGTTGCAGGTCAAAACGTAGAACGCCTGGCAGCCCTGAGCGACGGCATCTTCGCCGTATCCATGACCCTGCTGGTCCTCGACCTCCGCGTCCCCGCCGCTGCAGCCATCCACTCCGAGCACGACCTCCGCCACGCCTTAATCGCGCTAGCTCCGCGCATTATCGTCTTCCTGATGAGCGTAATGACCAACGGCATCTTCTGGGTAGGCCAGCAAACCCAGCTCAACCACTTCGCCCGTTCCGACCGCAATCTGGCCTGGATTCACATCGCCTTCCTCTGCGCCATCTCCCTGACTCCCTTCACGACGGCGCTCCTGGCCGAATTCATCCACTACCGCACCGCGCTTCTAGTCTATTGGAGCAACATCCTTCTCCTCGGACTCCTGCTCTACTGGAGCTGGAGCTACGCCACCCGGGCCAATCTCCTCGTCGACGATCTCCCGCCCGGAGTTCACCCCGCAGTAATCCGCCGCATAGTGATCGCCCAATCCCTCTACGCCGCCGGCGCCGCCCTCTGTGTCATCAACACCTATTGCAGCATAGCCGCCATAGTCCTCGTCCAAATAAATTACGCCATGGCCCCCAGATTCTGCTGGGGACTCTTCTCCCGCAAGAAAACGATGGAAAAACAAGACGCAGGATTGTGAATCTAACAGGAAGGTTTATCCGTGTGAATCCGCGTAAATCCGTGGCAAAGGGTTCTAGTTCTCCTTACCCTCGCTCAAACGCATGCTTCCTCTCCAACTCCTCAACCGCACTACGCATAGCAGTTTCAAATCGCTCCGCCCGCCCCATCAACTCCGCAGTCGCAACCGCCCACTCCCCCTCCATCCGCATCAGCCCATCCGAAGCCAGACGTCCCGCAATCTCCACCAAATGTGAGGAAGCAGTCTCCAAATACTGCGCGTCGGTAGGATCCCCAATCCAAACTCCGCCAGCGGGTGCCCCGTCCTTCTCGCGTTCTTTGCGAGAGGGCGGGGAATTTGACTTCACCCAGGTCCCCCAATAAACCTTCCGCTCCAAAAACTCCGCGATAACCTCATCGGAAGCCTTCCCAAACACCCACTTCCCCCGCTTGAAGTCATAATACCGGCTGGAAAACGCCACCGGCTTCAATTTCCCCGACTTCACAAACTCAATCTGATGACGATCCACTTCCTTGCGCAAAGCATTAATCACCGGAGCCTCCACATCCCCAGGCTCCAGCGAAGCCACCACCTCGCGCACGGTCGCCGACAAATTCACCGCCACCGGCGCATGCAACCCATCCGAATTCTCCAGCCGGATATCCCCATGCAACACCCAGAAATCCGCCCCTGAAGTCGACCGGTGAAACGGCCACTCCAACTCAATAGTCAGCGGCAGCCCCGTCAGAGTCACCCAAATCTTCCCAGGCTCACGACTCGATTCCACCATGCCTAAACCTCTTGTAGTGTATGAACGAAAAAGGATTCGTATCAGGGCATGCCTTCAGGCGTGCCAAACGCACCTCGTAAATAACGTACGCCTTTAGGCGCTGCGATCGATTCTGTATCGACAGAACATTCAGCAACCCTAACCCACCCGAGCCTTCCGCACCTTAGTCCCCATGCGCAACAATTTCCGCACCGTCCCCGTAGGCAGCCGCCTCATCTGGTCATGCAGCTCGGTCACCGCCTCAAAGAATCCCGCCATAGCCGCCAGCCGCTCCCGAGTAAACTCCGCCCCCGGCTCTCCCGGATCAAGCTCCGCCAAACACCGCCGCAGCAACTCCCGTGTAGGATCAATCTCCCGCCGCTTCCTCTGCTCAATCACCAGCCGGAACATCTCCCAAACATCCTTCATCGATTCATAATGTTCCCGCCGGTCCCCCAGCACATGCACGGCCCGCACAATCCCCCAGGTCTCCAGCTCCCGGATCGAAGTGCTAACGTTAGACCGCGCCACGCTAAGGGTCTCCGCAATCTCCTCCGCCGGCAAAGCCCGCGGCGACAAGTAAAGCAACGCATGAATCTGCGCCACCGTCCGGTTAATCCCCCACCGCGTCCCCATCTCACCCCAATGCAAAATGTACTGCTTCTGCACCCCAGTCAAAGTAGCCATATCAGTACTTTCAGTTCAATCAGAATCTACAGAACACAAAGCCCCTGTGTCAACCCAACGAGCTCTTTGTCATTCCGAACGAAGTGAGGAACCCGCTTCCAGCCGGCGCCACCTCAGCCTCGAAGCGTAAGCCCAATCGCCAGCCGAAAGCGACGGCTGGGTACTAGGTACTGGGTACTAGGAACTAGATCTGGACTCCCCACCAGGCACCCGCGATGCACCCGGTTTACCCACCTTCTTCAGAGCCACCTTCCGCTCCGCCTCAGCCCGCTTCCGCTCCTGATACCGCCGATCATGAAATGACTGGTCCGACCCTTGTTTCTTCATCTCTCCAGCTTACACCCCAAACCTGTGGGGACCGCCGCCTCGGCTGTCCACCGAGCGCAGCGAGCCCTGCTCCACCGAGACCCGCCCGGCCCCACCTGCAACTGTTTGCACATTGACAAGCCACCAGCCACCGACCATAATCCTTCGGACATTCTGGCGGGCGCGTCCATTCTTCCTCGATTGCCCAGAACCTAATCTCCGTACTGGCTTCTTACTTAAGCATTCGGGCCCCATCTGGAACCTAAGGTTCGCGCATTCCAAAGGAGAAATCTCCCATGAAGCACCGCGCCACTTGCCTGGTAGTTGGATCCTTGTCGCTGATTCTTTGCCTGTTCGCTCAGACCCTGCCCGCTCAGACCCCGAGCAGCAGTCCAGCCTCTGCTCAGGCGCCTCCGCCGCTGATCCAGTTCTCAAACGTCGCCACCGATGAAAGCGGCACTCCCCTCGGCGGAGTGGTGAACATCACCTTCTCGCTCTACGCCGCCCAGCAAGGCGGCGAGCCCCTCTGGACCGAGACCCAGAACGACATCCCTCTCGACCCCACCGGCCACTACTCCGTGCAACTAGGCAGTACCCAGCCCAGCGGCGTGCCCACAGCGCTGTTCACCACCGGCGAAGCCCACTGGCTCGGAGTCCAGATCTCCGGCCAAGCCGAACAATCGCGCGTCCTGCTGTTAAGCGTGCCCTACGCATTGAAGGCCGGCGATGCCGCCACCATCGGCGGACTTCCGCCCTCAGCCTTCGTCCTCGCCACGCCGGCGAACCCGGCCGTTGACGCCGCTAACGCGGGGGCCGCCGCGACAACAGGCACCTCAGTTTCGCCTGCGACATCTTCCGAAGTGACTACTTCGGGCGGCGTCGTAGGCAAAATTCCGCTGTTCAGTACATCAACCGATATAGAGAACTCGCTGCTCGATCAGACCGGCAGCGGTCTTGCGGCTAAGGTCACTATGGGCACGACACTCGCCCAGTTTGGCGATTCCTCTGCGTTTGGAGGTCCGCCCGGAGTGAGCGGTGCATTCAGCATGTTTCCCTTGAACGGAAGCTCGCCGTTCCTCCACATGTGCTGCAACTCATCTCCGGTTTTTCTTAACGTATTTGTCGGTGGTGCGGGCAACCTGACCAACAAGAGAACCAACAACAGCGTCGGGGTTGGCTATGGGGCCCTAGCCAACATTGGAAGCGCCACTAGTAACGTGAGGGGCAACACCGCCGTTGGCTACCAAGCGCTCTATGCCAACAGATCCGGCACAGAGAACACTTCGCTAGGCTGGCTGGCCGGATATGGCCTGACCGCCAGCAACGCCAACATTACCGGTTCACAGAACACGTTCATTGGCTATGCATCGGCGCCCGGAAGCGAAACCCAGCTGTCGAATGCAACCGCCATCGGCGCAAACGCGACCGTCAGCGCTCCGAATGCGCTCGTGCTCGGAAGCATCGCTGGCATCAACAGCGCAACCTCGAACGTCAGCGTTGGAATCGGCACAGCCGCGCCCATAGCCACGCTGGATGTCGAAGCCCCCAGCGGATCCACACCCACGGTGAATTTCGGCAGCACGTCCAATCCGGCAGCTTTCACCGTGAACGGCACCGCAAATTTCTCCCAGACGGTGACTTTTGACTCGGCGCAGACTTTCCCCAATACGATCGCGGCCGTAACCACCACGGGCACCAGCGGACTGATAAGCAGCGTCACAACAGGCAACCTAAATCTAGGCCTGATCCCCTGCGCCAACGGCCAGGTCCTCGCCGAGGGCAGCAGCGGGTGGGCATGCTCGAATGTAGTCGCATCAGGCGGTGGCTCAGTCACGAGCGTAGGCGGCGGCCTCGGAGTGATCGCGAGTCCAAGCCCGATCACGACTACCGGCACGCTGCAAATCGATCCAACCGTTGTTCCCCAGCTGGGTCAAGCCAACATTTTTGCCGGCCTTCTCACGGCGGGCGGAGGAGCGGTGTTCCCAGCCACCGGCACCTCGGCCACTTCAGGCTCGCCCTCTTATCCACTCGATCTCACCGCCTCGGCCTCCAACGGCACCACCGCCAGCAGTCAGACTTTTCGTTGGCAGACTGCGAATGCCGACGGCACAACTCCCTCGGCAAATCTGAATTTGTTATTCGGCTCCTCAGGTTCTACGCCGCAACCCACGGGACTTTCCATCGCGCCAGATGGAATCGTCACTTTCGTTTCCGGCCAGACCTTCAACGGCGCCCAAGGCCCACAAGGCCCTCCGGGTCCGCAGGGGATCCAAGGGATTCAGGGCATACAGGGACCAGCAGGACCACAGGGAGCTACAGGGCCTGCGGGGCCACTCGCACCAACGGGCACAATCACAGTGAATTCTCTGCCGCTGTTCAGCTCCACAACCACGGTCGGCAGCTCCAACGTGTTTCAGAGCACCACCACTACAAATATCGGCATCAACCAGCCCAATCCCCAGGCCACGCTGGATGTCCTCGGCAACATCAACCTCCCAGCCACGACCTCAAGTACCATGGGCGTGATCAGCTTGGGAGGCACGCCATTCCTGCACAACTACCCTGGACCTGGCAGCAGCAACACATTCATCGGAATATCGGCCGGCAACATGACTCTGAGTCCGAATCCTTCCACCGGCGCCGCCGAGAACACCGCCGTGGGATATTTGACTTTGACCAGCCTTACACAAGGCGTCGCTAACACCGCCGTCGGAGATTCAGCGCTTACCGCCAACACCTCGGGATACGACAACTCCGCCTTCGGCGCCGTAGCCCTCGCCGCCAACACCTCGGGCTGGGGTAACTCCGCCTTCGGATTCGAGACGCTCAGCGCCAACGTCAGTAGCGTCTATAACTCCGCCTTCGGATTCCAAGCGCTCAACGCCGATGTGGCGGGTGTCAGGAACTCCGCCTTCGGCAGCACGGCCCTCATTGCCAACATAAACGGCTCCTTAAACGTCGCCATCGGAGACGCCGCACTCGATAACCTCACCTACGGCAGCAATAACATTGCGATCGGGGGGGGCGCTGGAGGCGATTTCGGCACGACCGAGAGTAATAACATCGACATCGGAAACGGGGGACAGGCCGGCGAAAACGGGACCATCCGCATCGGCACCCAGGCTACGCACGGCGCGACCTACCTCGTAGGCAACGTGACGATCGGCTCGGGGGGAGTCCCGGGCAACCTAACCATCGCCGGCAACGGCGCGGCGTTGATTTTTCCCGACGGCACCCAGCAGACGACCGCTTACAAAGGCGGCAGCAGTAGCGGCGGCATCACCAGCGTAACCGGAACCTCAGGACTCACCAGCAGCACCAGCAGCGGCGCCGTCACAATCGGCCTCACCGCCTTCGGTCCTTGCGCAGCGGGCAGCGCCTTGGTTGCGGTGCCCTTCGCCTGCTCGCCATTCGCCACCCTCGGCGCGAATACCTTCAGCGGCACTCAGACGGTGCCGGCACTGTCCGCGGGAACCGTGAGCGCGGGCAGCTTTTATCTCAGCGGGAACCCGACCAACGCTTTCGCGTATGAGTCAGGCACAGGCTATGGCGATAACGTGTTTCTCGGGTATGCGGGCGAGTCAACCAATAAAATCTCCGGCGAGACGGGCGACAACAACACAGCTGTCGGCTTCCAGGCGCTCAACGTCAACGGCACCGGCGATACAGGCGGCTTCCTGGCCGACGGCAATACGGCCATCGGAGCAACCTCACTGTTCCATAACACGCTGGGAAACGACAACACCGCCACCGGATACGACGCGCTTTACTCCAATACAACGGGCAGCTACAACACAGCCCTCGGCTACGGATCACTCTATAGCCCCGGCAATACGACGACGGGAAGTTCCAACATCGCAATAGGCTACCAGGCCGGTAACAGCTACACCGGGAGCGAAACCGGCAACATCGACATCGGCAGCACGGGAGCGGTGGGCGAATCCAGCACCATCCACATCGGCTCGACCCAGACGGCCACCTACATCGCCGGCATCAACGGGGCGACCGTGGCCAGCGGCACCGCCGTCATGGTCGGCGCCAGCGGCCAGCTCGGCACCGTCACCTCATCGCAGCGCTTCAAGGACAACATCGCCGACATGGGCGACGAAAGCGACCTGCTGATGAAGCTCCGCCCGGTGACGTTCTATTACAAGCCAGAGTTGGATCCAACGCACACCCGGCAGTACGGCCTCGTGGCCGAGGAGGTAGCGCAGGTAGCTCCGCAACTGGTAGTGTTCGATAAAGACGGCACTCCCCAAACGGTGCGCTACCACTTCGTCAACGCCCTGCTCCTGAACGAAGTTCAGAAGCAGCGCCAGTTACTAGAGGAGCAGCAGAAAGCAAACCAGGATCAGCAGAGCACCATCACGCGGCAGCAGTCACAAATCCAGGACTTGGCCAACCGCCTGGCCAAGCTCGAAGCGCGGCTGGCCCCGGCCCAGTGACCTAGTTCTGCCGCCTGTTGTCGAACAGAAATTACCCAGCCTGTCATGCTGAGCGAAGTGGGATCGTCCAAAGGACGATCCCACGCAGCCGAAAACCTGCCCGTCGTGCCGAAGCCCCGAGCAAAGTCGAGGGGAAGCCGAAGGGCATCCCTAAAACCACCTCGAACCCAGCCCTCTGAGGGTCTCTTCCAACAGCGCCTCCAGTCGGCGGTACAATCGAAAATCCATGCACCCCGCCCGCATAGCCGAACTGCTCCAACCGTACCTGTCTCCCACCCCTGCTCTTTGTCATTCCGAACCGGCGAAAGCCGGAGAGGAACCTGCTGTCCTGTCCCCCACCCAACTCCAGCATATATCGACGTACATCGATATACTCCAGCACTGGAACGCCCGCATCAACCTGACCGCCATCCGCAACGAAGAAGAAATAGTAACCCGCCACTTCGGCGAATCCCTATTCGCCGCCCGCCACCTCTTCCCTGGTTCTTTCTCCGCGCACTCTGCGTCCTCTGCGGTGAAGGCTTTTGACTCAGTAGCCGACCTGGGCGCCGGCGCCGGCTTCCCCGGCATCCCCATAAAGCTCTGGGCCCCGAACATCTCGCTGACCCTGATCGAATCCAACCACAAGAAAGCCACCTTCCTCCGCGAAGTAACCCGAACCATTACATTGACGAACGTAAATATACAAAACGTCCGCGCCGCAACCCTCCCCCCAGCCGCCTTCGACGTAGTAACCCTACGAGCCATAGAGCACCTGGCCGAGGTCCTCCCGGTGGCCGCCCGCCTCCTGGCCCCTTCCGGTCGCCTGGCCCTACTGATCGCCTCCGGGCAACTAGGCACCATCAGTTCGGTCCTCCCCCAACTGTCCTGGGATGCTCCCATCCCCATCCCCCAGTCCCAATCCCGCCTGCTGCTGTTGGGTAAGAATCGCGGCGTCGACTACAAGCCATGAATCAAAATGGTAAGCAAGTGGACCATAGGTCGAAAAAACTCCCCCCACTATGGCTAGCCACGACTGATAAAACTAGAAAACAAACACAAAAGTGGGATAATGTTTCGATATAAGCCCTCCAAGAGCTAGAACGTTCCAACTGGAACATACAGGACGAGTGTTCCGACTGGAACATTAGACGTATTGTTCCGACTGGAACATTAGAACGAATGTTTCGACTGGAACACTAACTCAGGTCCTGGCCGGAGGCGTCCCTCCTGAGTCAGGAGTACTCACTCCGAGTCTGCGAATCGATCGTAATGTTCCAACTGGAACACCCAGAAGATTCCATACAAGCCAATGTTCCAGTCGGAACATTGGACACGTTTTGCACACAATTTCAGCTTTCACGTGTCAATTCGACCTTGCATTTGAAACACGAATCGCTCTATTCTGCCAACAGCTCTGGCTCCTCGACAACTTATGGGACGCGTCATCGCTGTTGCCAATCAGAAGGGCGGCGTGGGTAAGACTACGACTGCCATCAACTTAGCCGCGTCTTTCGCGGCGGCTGAAGTGAACACACTGCTCATTGATTGCGATCCGCAATCGAATGCCACCAGCGGCCTCGGCCTGGTGAAAGATCCGGAACGTGTTTCGACTTACCACTTGCTGCTGGGCGCAGCCTCGGGGGAGGAAGCGCTGGCTGTTACTCAGCTGGAACAGCTGTGGCTGATCCCTTCCCACAAGAATCTGATCGGGGCAAACCTTGAGCTGGTTGAGGCGGAGCGGCGCGAGTACCGCTTGCGGGACGCGATCGCGCCACTGCGCGATCGCTTCCAGTACATCGTGCTGGACTGTCCGCCTGCGCTCGATCTGCTCACGCTGAACGGGCTAGTAGCGGCTGACTCGGTGCTGATTCCTATGCAGGCGGAATACTTTGCGCTTGAAGGTATCAGTGAGCTGCTGGACACAGTGGAGCGGATCCGCGTGGCGTTGAATCCAGGGCTTGAGATTGAAGGTGTGGTGCTGACCATGCTGGACGAGCGGACCAACCTGGCGCAGCAGGTGATGGCTGAGCTGAAGAAATTCTTTGGGGAGAAAGTGTGTGCGGCAACCATTCCTCGGAACATACGGTTGGCTGAGGCGCCCAGCCATGGCTTGCCGGCGCTGGTGTACGATCCGCGATCGCGGGGAGCGGAGAGTTATATACGGCTGGCTAAGGAGATTATCGGGAAGCATCTGGCGGGGGCTGGGGATGCGCCTTCGGCGATCAGCGCCTAATTGTACATTGATAGTCGTCGATATATTAGATTGATGTGTGTCTATATACATTGCACGCGAATCAGGGCATGGGTTGTGGTAAGGGAAGGGACAGCAGGTTCCTCGACTCGCTTTCGCCGCGTTCCGCGGCTGCAAGCGGCTCGGAATGACAAAATCGTGGGGGAAAACTGAATGACTACTACGGCGGCGGAGAATTTGGCGAGGCATCCGGTGACTGAGAAGAAAGAGGAGAAGGTGGAGAAGCGGCGGGCTTTGGGGCGCGGGTTGGAGTCGTTGCTGCCGGGGCTGCGGGTGATTGCTCCGGGCAGCGGTGGTGCTCCTGTTCAGGACAGTGGCGATGCCGGCGAACAGCAGGTTCCTCACTTCGTTCGGAATGACAACGCTCTGGAGGTCCCAGCTTCCGAGGAGATGGATGGCGAGGTTATCTCGATTCAGGCTGTGGCGGAGAACCGGGTTCCTCACAATCTGGTTACTAATCTTGCTGTCGAGTTGATCGATAAGAATCCTTACCAGACGCGGTATGTGTTTGATGAGGAGATGCTGCGGGAGTTGGCGGCCTCGATTCAGGAGCATGGGGTGGTGCAGCCGGTGGTGGTGAGGCCGGCTGAGGAGGAAGGTCGCTACATTCTGGTGCTCGGCGAGCGGCGGCTGCGGGCTTCGAAGATTGCGGGGAAGGAGACTATCCCGGCTTTGGTACGGAGGCTTTCGCCGCAGCAGGCGGCGGAGATGACCGTGCTCGAGAACGTGATGCGGGAGGATCTGAATCCGATTGAGCAGGCAGAGGCATTCCGGGTGCTCAGCCTGGAATTCAAGCTGACGCAGACGCAGATTGCGGACCGGATTGGAATGTCGCGGGAGACGGTATCGAACTATATGCGGCTGTTGCGGCTTCCGCAGAAAGTGATGGAGTACATGCTGGCGGACCGACTGAGCTTCAGCGATGCGCGGGAGATTTTGCGGCTGGAGAATGACGAGTACATCGAGCAGGTGGCGGAAGAAGTGGTGACGCACAAGCTGAAGTGGGACCAGATTGAAGACCGGGTCATGCGGATCAACGGGTCGTTTCCGATGCTACCGGGGCAAACGATGCCGGGAGAGCAGAAGAAACGGGGTGGAGGGGCGCGGTGGATGGATCCGAATGTGCGGGCGGCGCAGACGGATATGGAGCGGACTTTGGGGATGCGGGTTCGGATTAAAGACCGGCATGGGAAGGGGAAGATTGTGATTGAGTATTCCTCTGTGGATGATTATGAGCGGGTTACTGGGATGCTGAGAGCTAAAAGTAAATAGGGGTCGGGGGCTAGGGGCTAGGGGTTAGTTGGGGCGGCCTGGCGGCCGCCTTTTTTATTTCTTGGGGCTCGGCGCAGGAATCAGGATCGTAATAGTGGGAAGGGAGGACTATTTTCGCTCTGTCTTTGCTGATGGCCATTTCGACTCATCACGCTCTTTTGCTGGCTGAGTGGGACGGCTGCGTATTGTTTACTATCTTGATTCCTTCGGAGGGGTGCTTAGCGGGATTTCCAGGGTGCCGGCTGTGCCGGAATTTAGGTCGTAGATGCCGGTGCGGAGGGATGCGTCTCCGGATGGGACGTCGATTTCTTTGTGGATCTGGAGGCCTACCTGTTGGAGCGATGCGTAGGCTTTTGGTTGTAGGAGGAGTTCGCGTTTCTCGACCACCAGGTTCAGGGGCTTGCCGTTTTGGTCGTAGGCTATCAGCATGAGCTCGATGTTTCCGTGACGGACTCCATCGGGAGTGGCTTCCAGGCGGAGGTTGTCGACGGAGATGGCGAAATCCACGCTATAGCGGGTTAGCGGGGGTTTTAGTTCGGGGTTGGTGCCTGCTTGGGGTGCGCCGGGTGGGGGGTTCGACGCTTGGGCGCGGGCTTGGTAGAGAATCTGGGCAAAGTCGGGCAGGCCGAAACCCAGCAGCTGGAGTAGAGGATCTGTTGCTTTCCTTTGATCCGGCGTCTTTTCGTCCCCGGGGCGCGGCTTCGGATCTTCGGCGTAATAGCCACGGCGATAGGAGACCTTATATTTGCCGGTCGTTGATATTAGTTTTAGTTTCACCTGGATGCTGCGGTAGGAGCCGTCCATCTTTTTGTCGGTGGGTTTGTAGGTTAGGGTGTAGTACTGGGTGCCGGTCTTGACGATGCGGGCCATGGCATCGCCCAGGCCGTTGCTGTTGTAAAAGGATTGGCCTCCGGTATCTTTGGCTAGCTCCTCCATGGCGATCTGGTTGGCGGCGCGGGTTTCGTTCTCTTCCAGGATCCGCGGGGCACGGGGCTGGTTTGCCTCCCATGAGTCTGCTTGCAGACCTTCGGCGGAGACTGGGTAGATGGCTACCTGGCTGGGTGTTAGCAGGTCGGCGGTTTGCTGGAGATCAGCTTGATACTGCCGCGGCGTCGTCTTGTCGGGAAAAATGCTGATGGGAAACGAGCCGGAGAACCAGAGTACATTCTTGCGCCCGGGAATGCTGGAGAGATAACGCGCCAGCTGTTGCAGGGCCTGAAGGGTGGTGCGGATGCGCTGGTCGATGTGGGAGCCGGTGGAGTTTGCCATCTCCTGCTGCACGGCGTCGATGGCGGCGGGCGAGGCCTGATTCATCATCATCAACTCGACGATCTCCTGCTCCACGGCTTTTTGCGTGGCGGTGGGAAGTAAGGGCGAGGCTTGGGGGTTTGACCCAGCCTTGGGATTTTTGAGCGCGGCTACCAGCGCGGAGGAGTCGGTGGTGAATCCCTGGACCAGGTGGAGGCGCGAGCTCAGGGTAAAGATTGCGAGGCGGGTGTTGGGCGGGATGGTCTTGAGATACTTGATGGCCTGCGCGTGGACGTAGGATTGGTCCTGCGGCTGGGTGTTCAGCCAATCGAGGAGCAGGACATTGACTGAGTCGGAGGTTTTGACGGTGGGGTAGTTGGTGAAAACGCCTGGAGGCATGGGTGGCAATTTGGTTTGAGTGGGAGGCGCGCCTTTGTGCTCCTCAAAAGATGCGATGGTTTGAGGCTGGCCGTTTTCTGTGATTTGAAAATCCTGCTGGCGCAGGTTGGGAACGGGTTCATCTTTTCCGGTGGTTACTACTACGTCGACCAGGACCAGGCGCACTTTGGATTGGAAGGTGGGCAGGGTGGAATCGGGCGCCTGGGAGTGGAGCGCGGCGACTGCAAAGAGCAGAACTAGCCAAGGCATGCAACGGCGCCGCATAGGTTCGTCTCAGAGCTGAACTTATCACAACGCCGGAGCTGAAGCCCGGATCGATTCTGGAAGCTTTACGCGGCGCTGAAGCGCCGCTCTTCCACGGTTGCGCCCGGCGCTTTGTTTCGCGGCTCTGCGGCTGGAGGCGGGGACGCGATAACGGAGCTTCGCTCCTGGACAGCCGAGGGCGGCTGTCCCCACATGCTAGCTGCGCCGCTTCGCGGCTGGACGGGCGAATGCGCCCGTCCCCACACAGACACAGGCACGGCGTTCGCCGGCGCTGAGGGCGGCGGGCTATTTGGCGAAGAAGTAGTCGAAGGATTTTACGGCGGTGAATTCGTCGTCTTTGATGTCGAAGACGGTGTAGAGCTTGGTGACGTGGAGGACGTCCTGGACTTTTTTGGTTAGGTTTAGAAGTTTTAGTTCGCCGCCGGAGTTGCGGATTGTGGTGAAGCTGCCGACTAGTTCTCCTACGCCGGAGGAATCGATGTAATCGACTTGGGCCAAGTTGAGGACAATTTTTTTCTTGCCCGCGGCTATTAGTTGGCGGAGGGTGTCGCGAAGCTGGCCGGTTTCATCGCCCAGGGTGATGCGTCCGTTGATGTCGACGATGGTTACGTGGCTGACTTCGCGGGTGGTGATGGTCATGATGGCGGGCTTCGGGCCTCGGCAGGATGGTAGAGTGCTCGGACTTGCAAGTCAATGGATGCTTCGTGGACGTCAAAATTTTTACCACGGGGGACACGGAGGAACACAGGGTAACCCGGCGGCTTGCAAGATTATAGGGGTCCGCTTCGGCTTCGCTCAGGGCAGGCTTTTGACTACGCTCAGGATGACAGAGCGCGGGAGATCGCAGTCTGCGACTTAGTAGATAAGAGAATCGATGGCGGATGGGAGGGGGATGGGTTGGGAGTCGCGGATTTCCTGGATGGGTGACGTGATGATGGGGGTGTCGTATTCGGGGTGGTGAAATTCGAGGTGCATGCCGCGGCCGAGGTACTGGAGCTTTAGCATGGAGCCTCCCCAGGTGGAACCGGCGATGGCGACTTGAACTGGGTTGGGACAGAATTCGGGATGGCCGGAGATTAGAGCGTCGCTGCCGCCGAGGAGAACTGCGGTGTAGCAGTGGTGGAGGGTTTGAATTTTTAGGACTGTGGACGGCGGGAGATCGTGGAGAAAAACTCCGCCTTCGATTTCGGATTGGATGATGGCGCGGTTGACGTCATCGGCCAGGTTGGGATGGGGGTTGAACATTACTGGTGCCATCTAGATGCTGGATAAGGGTAATGCGTTTCGGGTGACGGGGCAAGGGGAGAATCGATTGGTTGGGTACACGTTGGGAGGGTGGGCTTTAGGGGGCGGCGACGACGGTCACTCGGTGCGTGGTGGAAATTTCCCTATGGGCCGTGGAAGGCGGGAAGGCGATAGGGGTCCTTCGACTGCGCATGACCGCCCGATCGGACGATCATGCTCCGCTCAGGATGACAGAGCCGTGGTGATTTATTGGTGCTGGGTACTGGCGGTTTGGGGTGCTGGTTGGGCGGCGTCGCTGCCGATGGCGTCGCCGGAGAGGATTAGTTCTACGCGGCGGTTTTGCTGGCGGCCTTCGGGAGTGTCGTTGGTGGCTATGGGTTCGGTCTTGCCGTAGCCGTGGGCTTCTACGTTCGCGGAGGCGATTCCTTGCTGCACGAAGTAGTCGCGGACGGCCTGGGCTCGGCGCTCGGAGAGCTGCTGGTTGTAGTCGTCGCTGCCTACGCTGTCGGTGTGGCCTTCTATGGCTACGTGCAGGCTGGGATAGGCCAGGACTATGCCGGAAACTTTGGCCAGGCGCTCGCGGGCTCCGGGCAGGAGTTCGAAGCTGCCGCTGCGGAATAGAACGTCCGACATGTTGGCGACCAGGCCGCGGGCGGAGTCGCGCGTGGCTAGGATGCTGTTGAGTTGCTGAAGTAAGCGCGCGCGGAGTTCCTGCTTTTCGTTTTCGGCTTGCTGACGGAGAGATTCGGATTGGGCTGCGGCTTGCTTTGCTTTGTCGGTCTCGGCGGCTAGCACTTGCTGCTGGGCTACGGCTTCGGCTGTGGCTTTTTCGGCTTCGGCTTTCTGACGCGCGGCTTCCTGGGCTGCGGCTTCGGCTTCCTGCTTCATCTTCAGAGCTTCGGCCCTGGCTTGTTCGGCTTCGGCGCGGGCGGCTTCGGCTTGGGCTTGCGCGGCTTCGGCGTCGGCGCGACGTTTGGCTTCGGCGTCGGCATCGGCGCGGGCTTTGGCTTCGCGGGCTGCGGCGGCGGCCTGGGCTTCGTCCTCGGCTCGTTGCTTTACGGCCATCAGGCGGGCTTCTTCGGCGGTTTCCGTGGCTTCTTTGGCGGCGGCTTCTACGGCGGCCTTGTTCTGCTTCTGGCGGTAGGTGTCTTCGGCGTGCATCAGTTGCTGGCCGGCTTTGGAAATTATCGAGGTGGCGTATTTGTCGCCGGCGGCGATGTGCGCGATGCGAAGTGCGTTGCGGGCTTCGAAGAGTTCTAGCGGAGTTCTGGCGTCGATGCCGAAGATGGCGTCTTGAATGTGCGTGTTGGTCGAGGAATAGGTGCCGCGGCTTACCAGATCATATTTGGCTTCGATGTTTTCGGTTCCGGCGCCGGGTACGGAGCTTTCCATTACCACCATGTTGCCGGGAGCGGTCACGGCGAAATAGGGTTCGGCGGTTACGATCATGCCGAAAGTTTGCAGGTCAGTCGCGGCTTTGAGGTGCGCGTTGCCGTGGTCGAGTGTGACTTCGCCTAGATTTACGGGACGGCCTTGCGGAGAGACGGCCCAGAGGACGTAGGTTAGATACTCGAGTCCGAACTTGGTGGCGTCTTCGACGTTCTGGAATTTTACTTCGATCTGGAAGTTGGTCTTCTTGCCTTCTACGCGGGCTTCACCGGTTGCGCCCTGGAGGAGATCGGTTCCCTGGAAGTCGACTTTGGTGGAGCCGCCTTGCAGGCGGTAGTGGACGGCTTTGGTGGTGCGCGACACGGTGGCCGCTGGCGCGGGAGTTGCGGACGGAGTGGCTTGCGGCGTTTGCGCGGACGCAAGCGCGGCACAGACGAAAATGGCTAGAGACAGTTTCTTCACGAAGGTTCTCAGTCTGGGGGAGACTTGTGCGGCTTCACTTGTTAGTAGTCCTTAACAATTTTCGTTGAAGAGCGCGGGATGGACAAGGACTGGAAGGACTATTGGGGGATGGGACTTTGGTCACTCTTTGCAGCCGCTGCTAGAACCTTTACCACGGGGGGCACGGAGGCACACGGGGTAAGGACTCTTTCGTCCGCGGCTTCCGCGGGTTTCGATTTAGGGGATTATGGCGATCGAGCCTTTGGGGCCTACTGCCAGGGCTCCGCCTTCGGGGTAGGGGCTTATGGCGTTGAAGTGGATGCCGGATTTTTTGGACGGGCTGATTCGGGTGGGGTCTTGGGGTGGGCGGAAATCGAAGATGAAATCGGGAGCGACGATGAAGAGGCGGAGGTTGGCTTGGTTTTCGTCCAACGCTTTCGCCTGGGGATTTCTGTTCTTTCGATCATAGGCTACGGCTGAGAAGTAGGCTTGGGGATGGATTGGGGACAACTTCCAGGTTTTGCCGCCGTCGTTGGTGAAGGCCAGGTTGGGGCCGTCCTGGTCGGGATGTTTGTAGTCGCCTCCGGCGATTACGCCGTGGAGGGGGTCGCGGAAAGCTATGGAGAAGATTCCGGCGGAGTCGGGGCCTTGGAGGATTGGGGTGTCGAAGACGTGCCAGGTTTGGCCGCGGTCGGGGGAGTGGAAGACGCGAGCAGATTTGCTGCCGGTGGCGAACCAGATGTTGGGGTCGTTTCCCTCGGGGGCTGAATCCCCATTTTTTTCTGGGGGCTGACGCGGCGCTGAAGCGCCGCTCTTCCACGATACGGGAACGGCCTGAGGAATCACGGTAATGGCGTCCGTGGTGAACAATCCCTGCGGAGCCTCTGGCGACGAAAAGATGCCAGGGATCCTTCGACTCCGACACGTACCCCGCTTCGCGGAGCACGTGTCTCCGCTCAGGATGACCGAGCTGTTCTTAGGGACAGAAGTAGAGAGGATGGCTAGGCAGGTGTTGCTGGCGGCGAATGCGCCTTCGCCTTCGAGGGCTGGCGGGAGTTGTGAGGATGGAATGTTGGTCCAGGTTTGGCCGTCATTCGTCGTTAATAGTTCGAATTTTAATTTTCCGGTTTCATCGGGGATGGGATCGCCCAGGACTATGCCGTGGGTTTTGTCCCAGAAGACCATGGAATCGAAGAAGCCTTTGGGATTTTTGTTGGTGAATTGCAGTTGCCAGTTACGGCCGGCGTCGGCGGTGTGGTAGATGCGGGATTGATCGCCGGGACCGGCGGACATTAAGAATGCTTCGTCGGCGGAGAAGGCTACTACGGCGCGGAAGTCGAGGGATTCGGCGCCGGGGACCTGGAAGGGGATCCAGATGTGGCCGTCGGTGGTGCGGAGGTAGGTACCGTGGGTGCCGGAAGCCCATGCGATCTGGCGTGAGACGGCGCTTACGCCGCGGAGGTTTTCCGTGGTGTGGGAGGGAAGAGTTTGCGCTGACTGGGCCAGCGCCGAGGTTGCTATAAAGAGGACTAGAAGGGTGGGCATGAGTTTCATATAGAAATCTCGTCCGTAGGGATGACCTTGATGGAATGAACTCCCGCGGCAAAGCCGTTGAGGACGAGGTTGTGGTGCGCGATGATCTGCGAGGCGGTTAGAACCGGGGTATCGCGAGTGAGATGCGCGTCGGCCACTAGAGTCACATCGTAGCCCAGCGTAACCGCGCGGCGGCAAGTTGTGTCGACACAATATTCGGTCATGCCTCCCGCGATGATTAGATGCGTGATTTCGGCGGCCTGAAGTTTTTCTGCGAGTGCGGTCTCGAAGAAAGAGTCTGATGCTTTCTTTCTGATGACCGGCTCCGCACCCTGCGGACAAATCGAAGGGTGGATCCCCCACGCGGGGGTGTCAGCTTCGAGGGGATGTCCCTTGGGGCCGTCGTGCTGGACGAACAAGACGGATGTCCCAGAGGAACGCGCTTTATTGAGCAGGACCGTGATATTCGACAAGACACTATTCTGCAGTTCGGGTGGCATGAGTCTCACCAGACCAATCTGGACATCGACGATCAGCAGCGCGGCTTTCACGCACGCCTCCGAACCCACAACATGGATTTCCAGGGTAACAGCCGCAGCTACTTGGCGGTGAAGTCGGCGAAGGAAGCGACTTTGCCGAAGTAAATGCGGAGCGTGCATTTGGAGCCGACGTGGGCGAAGGCTACTTCGAGCGAATCCTGAACCTGGTCGATTTGATCGGTCTCCATGGGTGAGCGGGCGATGTTCTGTTTCTCATCGTAGGGCGAGCCGGGAGCTACATTTTTGTTGACTACCAGAGTCCAGGCTTTGCCGGGGATGGGATAGACGGTGTAGGCGCCGACGGGGATTGTCGAACCACCCAGGGTGAGCTCGACGGTGGTGAAGAGAAGCATGGGAGCTCCGCCAGGAGCCCAGGGTTTGCCATTGGGAGGTTTGTCGTTCTTGGTGGTGACGGAGTTGAAGTTGACGCGGACCTCGCGATCGTCGGCGAGCGTACAGGTGGCGGTGGACGTCTCGGATTGTGCCGAGCAGACGGCAGCTAGATTAAGAAGGAAACAGATGGTGACGAAGATGCGAGCGCGGGACATGGTAAATCCCTCCGGGGCAAGAGTGTAGCGCTGAAATGGTTGGAGGGGAAGAGGAATTGAAATGGGGTGGTGGTGCAGTTTGGCTTACGCGTTGGGCCGGTTAAGAGAGAGATCCCTTCGACTTCGCTCAGGGCAGGCTCTTCGGTACGCCTGAAAAGCGGCTCCGCTCAGGATGACGATCGTTGTCTAACAGGCCAACTGCACCACTACCTGAAATGCGGTGATCCTGGTGGTAACAGGGGCTCGCCGACGTTTTCGGTCCCCGGTTGTTGCTGGTCTTCGGTGATGTACTCAGAGGGTGGGGCGGTTGCTACCGTGAGTGGCGAGTACCGGGCAGGCAGCCGCGTACCGAGCGAGGACGGAGACCCATGGCAAAAGCTAGGCTGAAGATTCTTTATGGCGAGGGGGATGCCGAGGCACAGGCGGTTACTGCGGCGTCCTTTGAAAAGGCTGGGCACACGGTAGAGAAAGCCGTGGGACGGAAGGCTGTGGAGGCCGCGATCAACAAGGGCGGGTTTGATCTGGTGGTGTTGGGTCCGACGTTGAGCCGGAATGACCGTCATCATCTGCCTTATATGGCGAAGAAGGCGCACGCGACCGTGAGTGTGCTGGTGATGCACGCTGATGGAAGCCGGCATCCTTATGTGGATGCTTGCACTGATACCGGGGCCAGCGTGGAGAATGTTCTGGCCCGGATTGAAGGAATGGCGATTGCTGGGATGATGCCCGCTGCGGCTGGGGCGGCTGCTGGTAAGTAGTAGCTAGTACCTAGTACCCAGTTCTATCGAAGGGCGGCTTTGCGGCTGCCCTTTTTTCTTGGTCGGCGCGAGAAACCTTAAACACGGAGGGCACGGAGGTTCACGGGGTAATTCTTGTGCTACGAATCTGACTGGTTATTGGTGGGACTGTTTGTGCTTTTCGCGATTCGTTTTTCGACTTCCTCCGCGCGGGGCGTAGATTGAAGTGGGATTTTCTTGCGCGGCAGGTTTGAAACTTCAGCGCGAACCTGATTAGTAATAGTGGAGCGTGGCGTGCGTCTTCGGGTTGATTCGATTGCTGGGAATGCGGATGTATGCCTGCAGAGCCCGGATAGTGGGTTATATGGTCCTTCTCTGTCCCCACATCGGCATCTTTGCCGCCGCTGGGGCGGCGCTGTTTATTGCAGATCTACTTTCATGTTCAGGTTGTAGGCCAGGAAGGACCAGGTGTCGGCGAATTCGTCGATTAGCTTTGTGATGGATTTGCCGGCGCCGTGGCCGGCCTTGGTCTCGATGCGAATTAGGACGGGGGCTGGTCCGGCTTGATCGGCTTGCATGGTGGCGGCGAATTTGAAGCTGTGGCCGGGGACTACGCGGTCGTCGTGGTCGGAGGTTGCGATCAGCGTGGGTGGATATTTTGTTCCCGGCTTCAGATTGTGCAGCGGCGAGTAGGCGTAGAGGGCTTTGAATTCTTCCGCGTTGTCAGAAGACCCGTAGTCGCTGGTCCAGGCCCAGCCGATGGTGAATTTTTGGAAGCGCAGCATGTCCATTACGCCGACCTCGGGGAGCGCTGCACCGAAGAGATCGGGGCGCTGGGTTAGGCATGCGCCGATGAGCAAGCCTCCGTTGCTGCCGCCGCGAATTGCCAGCTTGGGAGTTGACGTGTATTTGTTGGCAATGAGCCATTCGGCGGCGGCGATGAAGTCGTCGAATACATTTTGTTTTTTCAGTTTCATTCCAGCCTGATGCCACTCTTCGCCGTATTCTCCGCCGCCGCGCAGGTTGGGCTGGGCGTAAACGCCTCCCATTTCGAGCCAGACAATGTTGGGAACGGAAAAGCTAGGAGTGAGATTGATGTCGAATCCGCCGTAGGCGTAGAGCAGGACGGGATTTTGTCCGTCGAGCTTGATTCCTTTCTTACAGGTCAGGAACATGGGGACGCGGGTGCCGTCTTTGCTGGTGTAGAAGACCTGTTTGGTTTCGTAGCGGGTGGGGTCGAAGTCGACTTTGGGCTGGCGGAAGATGGAACTCTTGCCGGCTTCGGGATCGTAGCGATAGACCGTTGTCGGAGAGATGAAACTGGTGAAGGAGTAGAAGGTTTCTTTGTCTTTGCGCCGGCCGGCGAAACCTCCGGCGGTGCCGATGCCGGGCAGGTCGACGTTGCGCAGGAACTTGCCAGTCAAATCATGGACGCGGACTTCGGTGCGGGCGTCTTTCAGATATCCGATAAGAAAAACGTTGTCTACTGCGTTGGCGAACTCGAGTTTGTCGGCGACTTGAGGGACGATCGTTTTCCAGCTGGTGCGCTCGGGATGGCGGGTGTCGATGGCGAGCAGGCGTCCGCGGGGAGCGTCGAGATCGGTTTGGATCCAGAAGACTGGGCCGTCGTTATCGATGAATAAATATTGCGCGTCGAAGTCGTCGAGCAGCTTTACTACTGGCGAATCGGGTTGCGTGAGGTCTTTGTAATAGAGGCGATTCTTGGGCGACGTGCCTTCGGAGACGTGGATGATCAGGTAGTTGCCGTCATCGGTGACGGCCCCGTTGAAGAGCATTTCTTTGTTGTCAGGGCGCTCGTAGATCAGCTTGTCTTCGGATTGGGCTGTGCCGAGGCGGTGATAGTAGAGCTTCTGGAAATAGTTGGTGTCGCGCAGGGTTGCGCCGGTGGGTTCGTCGTAACGGCTGTAGTAGAAACCCTTGTTGTCTTTCGTCCAGGATGCGCCGGAGAATTTTACCCACTTGAGATCGTCGGGGAGATCTTTTCCGGTGTCGACGTCGCGGACGTGCCACTCGGTCCAGTCGGAACCGGAGGTGGCGATGCCGTAGGCCATCAGCTTGCCGTCTTCGGAGATCTCGGCCGCGGCGAGGGCGACCGTGCCGTCGGTGGAGAGCGTGTTGGGGTCGAGCAGGACGCGGGGTTCGGCGTTTAGGGATTCGGCGACTAAGAGCACGTTCTGTTGTTGAAGTCCGCTGTTGTGCTGGAAGAAATAGCGGCCGCCGTACTGGCCGGGAGTGGTGAAGCGCTCGTAGTTCCAGAGCTTGGTGAGGCGGTCGTGGATGGCTTGACGATAGGGTAGCGGCTCGAGGTAGCCGAAGGTTAGTTTATTTTCGGCTTCGACCCAGGCGTGAGTTTCGGCGGAGTCGGTGTCCTCGAGCCAGCGGTAGGGATCGGCGACCTTGGTGCCGTGGTAGTCATCGACCTGATCGCCGCGGCGGGCTTGGGGGTAAGTTAGTGTGGCGGTTTGGGCAGTGGAGAGTAGGGTCATCATTGGAAATAGAAGTGAGAACAGAATGGCTGCGTGGCGCGCGAAGTGCATGGGGCCTCTTGGGAATGAATCGATGGAGTGATCTATTTTGCCTGTCGCAGAGGCAAGAAGCAAGGAAGGGCCGGTGATCGAAGTGCCTTACGGTGCCGGCGTCGTGCTGGCTGTTAGGGATCCCCTCGGCTTCGCTCGGGGCAGGCTCTTCGACTGCACAAGTGCTTGCGCTAAGCGCGCAAGCACTTGCTCCGCTCAGGATGACAGGGCTTATAAGGAGCCGACTACGGGAGAGTGCGGCGGGCTGGCTTGCTGGTGGCGGGTTTGTAGTCCGCCGGATAGAGGACTACCGAACGGTTGAAGCCTTCGCCGTCGCTTTCGGTGCGGAGGTCGGTTTGATCGCGCAGGGCCAGGTGGACGATGCGGCGCTCGCGGGACGACATGGGAGCGAAGTGGAACGGCGTGCCGGTCTGGCGAACTTTCTCGGCTGCGACCGTGGCGGCCATGCGAAGTTCCTGAAGGCGGATGGAGCGCTGGTTCTTACAGTCGAAGGAAATCTTCTCGTGTTCGCCTGATGGCAAGTGCAGGATTTCGAAGGCCAGTAGTTCCAGAGCGCGGAGAAGCTCGGCACCGCGATCGAGCAGCAGAGTGGAATCTGGGCCGGAGAAATCGACGAAGATCTCAGGCTTCTCCCAGTCGGTTGGGGCTGGAGGATCGACTACTATGCGGTACTTGAGGTGGAGTCCTCCGTTGGTGACTACGGCTTGGAGGAACTCGTTGATGCGGTTGGCGGCGGCTAGTTTATCCATAGGGCGGCTTTCAGGTCTCAGCCGTCAGCTATCAGCTTGATCGGCTTAGTTACGGCAGTCTCTTTTCCTCCGTGAGTAAAACCTTTTAACCACAGAGGGCACGGGGTAAACCTTTCGATCTAAATCAAATCTTATCGCAATGCGGCGCTGCGGGCTCCAAGCTGATAGCTGAGAGCTGACAGCTACTTATCTTTCTTGCGGGCGCGTTTTTCCAGCATTTCGCGCATTTCGCGGCCTAGCTTGGTGCGGTTCATGATGGCCTGCTGGGCGATTGAAATCAAATTGCTCTCGGTGTAGTACAGGTTCAGTCCGGCAGCCAGCTTAAAGAAGATGAAGCCCATCATCAAGGGCATCATGACGGTCATCATTTTCTGCTGGGCGGGATCCATGCCGGCTTGCGGGGTCATGCGCTGCACCACGACCATGCTGATGACCATCAAGATGGGCAAGACCCAGTCGGAAGAGGATAAGTCGGTAATCCAGAGCCAGTGAGCATGGCGGAGTTCAAGGGCGACGCCCAGCATCCGGTAATAAGCGATCAGGAACGGAAACTGGATCAGCATGGGCAGACAGCCGCCGGCGGGATTTACGCCTTCCTTCTTATAGAGCGCGCTGATCTCTTCGTTCATGGCCGCTTTGCGCGGATCGCGGAGGCTGTACTTTTTGTACTTTTCCTGGATGGACTTGATCTGGGGGGCGACGCGCTGCATCTTGAGCATCGACTTCATCTGCGTAATGCGCAGGGGCAGCAGCAGGATGGTGATGATGAAAGTTTGGATAACGATGGCCCATCCCCAGTTGTGGACGACATGGTTGTAGGTCCACTTGAGCCAGAGGAAGAGCGGGCGCGCCAGAATGCCCCACCAGCCGAAGTTGACGATGCCGCGGAGATCGGCGTCGCCGGTCTTAATGGTGGGGACAGAAACGGCGTCGAGAACGGCGATCTCTTTCGGGCCGACATAGATACGCTCGGTGGTGGGGCCGCGAAGGTCGCCGACGGCGGCGCCCAGGACGTCGACATTGGCGGTGTCTTTGGAACCGGCGCCTATGGGATTGATGCCGGGCTTCTGCGAAATCTCCAGGGGATTGCGCAGGGTGACCATGGCGGTGGTGGTGGGATCGTCGGGGATAAAGACGGCGGTGAAATATTGGTCGCCGGTGTCGGCCCATTCAAAGGGGCCTTTCACGGTGTTGCCACCGCTGAGACTCTTGAAAGCGAGACGGGTAACGTAGTTAGGGAAGAAGATGTAGCCGTTGCGTTCCGTGGAGGCGTCGTTATGGTAGTCGATGCTGGAGGCGGCATAGGCGACGGGAGTGATCTGGTCACCGAATCCGGCGGGCCATGCGGGCGGGGCGAAGATTTCAGCGCCTTTGTAGACTACGGACGTTTCGACCTTGAGGACATAAGTGTGGTCGAAACGGAAAGTCTTGCGAACGACTAGATCCTGCTCGGCGTAGTCGAAGGTGATGGTGGCCGGTGCGGTGAGCTGGCCGTCGTTCGATGCCACGTAGAGCCCAGAGTTTATGCGGTTGCGGAGGGTCTCGTCGTAAGTCCAGAGAGAGAGCGGGTAGCCGAATTTTTGGGTGGCGGCGGGATTGACCAGATCGAGACGGCCGTTCTGGGCGTCGTTGTCGAATTTCTTCAGAATCCAGGATTTGACCTGAGCGCCGCGGTTGGTGAAGGTGATTTTGTAGAGATCGTTCTCGATGACGGTTTCGGTTTCGGCGGAGGCCTGCTTGGAGACTTTGTTGATCGTAGCGACGGAGGGGATGGATGGTGCAAGGGCGGACGAAGCAGCTGCGGTCGGCGCCGGTGCGGGTTGATTTTGCGTTTGCGGCGTGGGAGGCTGCGGGACGTATTTCTTCATCAGCGCCTGGAAGGCGATGAAGCCGATGAAGGTTACAGCTAAGACAAGAAGGAGGCGGCGTTCGGAGCCGGGCTCTTGTTGAGGATTTTGATAGTCGGCCAAAGTTTTCCTTAAGTATGTCGAGGGCTCAAGCGGTGAGAACCAGTACCGTCCCTGAAGGGACTTCGTTCCCACTTTGCGCTTCCACCCCGGACTTACGTCCGGGGCTAATGAATGCCGCCCCTGAAGGGGCTACCCTGCCCACTTCTGAATCACGGTCCCCACTTCTGAATCACAGTTTGCCGTCGACGGTCGCCTGCTTTACTACCGGGTCGTAACCGGAGCGAGCGAAGGGATGACAGCGGAGGATGCGGACGAAGGCCATGCATCCGCCGCGCAGAGCGCCGTAGCGCTCGACGGCCTCCATGGCATATTCGGAACAAGTCGGCACGTAGCGGCAGGCTGGGGGCAAAATGGGCGAGATGGCCCACTTGTAGGCCCGCAGCAGTTGCAGCGTGACGAATTTGGCGAAGTTGCTCAAGGGCGGCTATCGGGCTTCGGGCTTCGGGTTCCGGCGTTTCTGTTCCTCGATGCTTCGGGCGCTGCCTTCTCTGACGGAGTTTGCGACAGCTTCTGCTCGATTACGGTGAAAGCTCGGCTGACTTCGTTCAATACTGCGGCGAAGTCGGTGGCGAGCAACGACTTTTTCGGGTTGATGACCACGTCCGCGGCAACTCCGGTGGGCGGAAGCGTCATGCGAACTGCTTCGCGCAAGCGGCGTTTCATGCGGTTGCGCTGGACGGCGCCGCCGAGGGCGCGACCCACGGTGAATCCGACGCGCAGACCCGCAGCTGGTGTTTCAGCTTCCGGGCGCGGCCAGTAGAAAACCGTCATGGACGCGGAGAAATGGCGGCGGCCCTGTTTGTAGACGCGCTCGAAATCCGCATGACGCAGCAGACGCGATGAGCGGGGAAATCGTGCAGCTTTCTTTGGCGGCATGGCGGAGTCCGGCCGAGCTCCCAGTGTAGCGCTCGCCATCATGCCCTCGTGCAGCGACCGGGCAATGAGGGTCTCGACTGTGGAAGTATGCAGCACCAGAAGAGCTACTCGCGGAAGCCGGGCTTTACGGAGACCCGCTTGCGCCCCTTGGCGCGGCGGCGGGAAATCACCTTCTTGCCGCCCTGGGTCTTCATGCGCGTGCGAAAACCATGCTTCTTGCTTCGCTTGCGCCGGTTGGGTTGGAATGTACGCTTGGGCATGAAAAATAGCTGCTCCTGATTCCGTCGACAGTGTTAAGGCAAACGGTAAGTATAAATGACGGGGAGGGGTAAGGGCAAAGGGCAGTTCTCAGTTCTCGGTTCTCGGTTCTCAGTTCTCGGTTCTCAGTTCTCGGTGTTTGGCTTCGATCGTGATTTCCGGCGCCACGATTGCTGTGGTGGTGGGAGAGACGGGCGCGGGCTTCGACCGCGGAACGGACGAATGCGTCCGTTGCCACACGAGCGGATTAATTCCTCGCGCTCATTTGCACTCTGCTTGTTGCAGTTACATCCTTGACACTTGACAGGCGCGGCGCTTCGGGGTTTTGAATGGTGTTCGCGACAAACTTATGCGCGAAGATTTTCGTCCGGCGAAAAAAATTTGTGCTACCATGCCGCACTGTTGAGTTTCGAAAATTCTCATTCACCAATGGCAACCGCGCACGACACAAGGGGCGCATTCCGCAGTACACTAAGGGTTCCATCAGCGAGTCGGTAAACGCAGTTTTAAACAGGCGCCCTCAAGCCAGCCGCCGGGACGCCGCGGCGGGTATTTCATAATTATGTCAGCTCAAGGAACAACGCTCTCCCCTAATCCGTGGACGCGCATTCTGGATGCGCTCGAAAAGAAAATCAACCGGCACTCTTATGACACGTGGCTGAAGCCGACGCGTTACAGCCACTCCAGCGGTGGAATTTTGTTCGTGCGCGTGCCGACGGCGGAGTTCCGGCACGCGGGCGACAAGTATGCGGACCTGATCCAGGAGGCGATCGACAACCTGGGATTGGAGTTCAACGACGTCAAGTTCGTGACGCCGGAGGATGATCCGGCGGCGACGGCGGTGCGGCACAATGGCGGGCTGTCGGCGGGTCCGGTTGCGGTGGGGAACGCTCCCTCGCAGGCGCGGTTCGACTGGGATGGCGCGGCGCAACTGAATCCGCGCTATACGTTCGACGCGTTTGTGATCGGCAGCGGGAACCAGTTCGCGCATGCGGCGTGCCAGGCAGTCGCGGAACGTCCTTCGAAGGCTTACAACCCTTTGTTCCTGTATGGCGGCGTGGGCATGGGCAAGACGCACTTGATGCAGGCCATCGGGCACGAGGTGAAGCGGCGGCAGCCGCAGGCCTCCATCTGCTATGTGTCGAGCGAGAAGTTCACCAATGACATGATCAACTCGCTGCGTTACGACAAGATGACTTCGTTCCGCGACAAGTTCCGCAGCGTGGACGTGCTGCTGATCGACGACATCCAGTTCCTGGCGGGCAAGGAGCGGACTCAGGAAGAATTCTTCCACACCTTCAACGCGCTGCACGACACCATGAAGCAGATCGTGATCGCGAGCGACCGTTCGCCGAAAGAGCTGGCGGAGATAGAAGACCGGCTGCGCAGCCGGTTTGAGTGGGGATTGATTGCCGACATTCAGCCGCCGGATCTGGAAACGAAGGTCGCAATCTTACAAAAGAAGGCGGAGCAGGAGAAGGTGACCCTGCCTACGGACGTGGCACTTTATGTGGCGCAGAATATCCGGTCGAATGTGCGGGAGTTGGAAGGCGCGCTGATCCGGTTGGTTGCGCATTCGTCGCTGATTGGGGCGGAGATCACGCTGCCTTACGCCCAGCAGGTGCTGAAGAACTTCATCGATTCGCAGGCGCGTAAGGTCACGATTGAGTCGATCCAGAAGATGGTGGCCGAGCAATTTGGATTGCGGTTGGTGGAGATCAAGGCTAAGGACAATTCGCGGGCGATCGTCTATCCGCGGCAGATTGCGATGTATCTTGCCAAGCATATGACTGAGGCTTCGCTGCCGGAGATTGGACGGCAGTTCGGGGGAAAGCATCACACGACTGTGCTGCATTCGGTGGAGAAGATTGAAGAGGCTCGCAAGAACGACAAGGATTTGAACAGGCTGCTGAATAAACTGACCGAACAATTAGGCGGATAAATAGCAGCTATTGGGCGTTTTTGCACCGAGCGGTATAGTCTTCCTTTCCCGACGCTGTGAATGAGATGTGGAAACTGTGCAAGGTTCGGGAGAATTGGCAAAAGCGGAAATCTTCTCCCATGGGCTCCGCAAAGTTGGGGACCGATTTCTCACACGAAGGTAGTGGGGTCAATGCAGTGAGAACAAGCAGGTTGGCAAAGTTTTCCACTTCTGCGCGACACCTACTATTACTGCTGGTTTTATAGGTTTTGTATTTGATATAAGGGAAGTAATAAAAGTAGCACGCGGCAGGGGAGACAAAGTCTATGCCGGTGGAAGCGGTCGTTGCAGTGGGGACGGCGGTGGGGACGATGGAGATTACGGTCAGCAAAGTTGAATTGCTGCGGGAGTTAACGGCTACGCAGGGCGTGGTCGAGCGCAAGACCACGATTCCCATTCTTTCCAATTATTTATTTGAGGCTTCCGAGGGCAAGCTGTTGCTGACCGCAACGGACCTGGATCTGAGCCTGCGAACTTCGTGCAATGCGAAGGTGAAGAAGGAAGGATCGTGTACGATTCCGGCTCGCAAGCTGCATGACTACGTGAAGCTGCTGCCGGATGCCGATATCACGATCAAGCTGCTGGAAAATCACTGGGTCAGCATTCGCTGCGGGCGTTCCAACACAAAGATGGTGGGGATGGCGAAGTCGAATTTCCCCAGCTTGCCAGTGTTTCCCACATCAGGGGTGGTGAAGATTCCAGGGCAGGTTTTGCGTGGGCTGATTGCGCGGACCGGGTTTGCCATATCGAGTGAAGAGTCGCGCTACACGCTCAATGGCGCTCTGATGCTGCTGAAGCCGGAGTCGATCACAATGGTGGCAACCGATGGTCACCGGTTGGCGCACTGTGAGCGCAGCGGAGAAAAGTTTGAAGGCGTTTCGGGTGAGATGAAGACTCTGGTGCCGAAGAAGGCGATGGATGAATTGAAATCCCTGCTGGATTCGACCGATGCGGAGACGGTCGAGTTTGCCAAGGACGAATCGACGCTGTTCTTTCGCATCGGATCGCGGCTGCTGACGTCGCGGCAGCTCACGGGACAGTTTCCGAACTTTGAGGCGGTTCTTCCCAAGGACAACAGCAAGAGCATCGTGCTGAACAATGCTGATTTGAACTCGGCGATCCTGCGTGTGGCGCAGTTTGCCGACGAGCGCTCGCGCGCCGTGCGGCTGAAACTGGAAAAAGGCGAAGTGAAGATTTCCGCGTCGTCGACGGAAGCGGGCGAGTCTGAGGATTCGATCGAGGCTCCTTATGACGGCGAGACGATGACGATTGGCTTCAACGCGCAGTACCTGGTCGACTTCCTCAAAGCCGCAGGCACCGATGAGGTGCGGCTGGAGTTGAAGGATTCGCAATCGGCAGGGCAGTTGCGGCCGGCTGAGGGCGATGATTATAAGTACCGGTATATTGTTATGCCGATGCGAATCTGAGCGACTGATACTCCCCTCCCCCAACTTCTATTCTCCCGATAGCCAAATGTGCCAACCGGGCTTGACCTCCCAGCCTTCCTGTCATACAGTGGCGGCCAATCTCTTTGGAGGTACCTATGCTGGACGGATTTAAGAAATTCATTCTGCGGGGCAATGTGGTGGATATGGCGGTGGGCGTGGTGATTGGCGCGGCGTTTGGCGGCGTGGTGACGGCGCTGACCAAGGATCTGCTGACGCCTTTTATTGCGGCTATTGTGGGCAAACCGGATTTTTCTTACCTCGGGTTTTCAATCCGCGGTACCGCGTTTCCCGTGGGGGATTTCATTAACGCGGGAGTTTCGTTTCTGCTGGTGGCCTCAGCGATTTATTTCTTTGTGGTGACGCCAGTGAATGCGCTGGTAGCACGGATGAACCGCGGAGAGAAACCGCCTGATCCGACGACTAAGAAGTGTCCCGAGTGTTTGAGCGAGATTCCCATCGATGCGCGCCGGTGCTCGCACTGCACGCAGCCGGTGATGGGACGGGCGGCGTAGGGCAGCGAGGCTGCCCTATTCAGGTAACATGGCGGAATGAGTTTCCCCCGAGTTTTCTGCAGTTGTTGCGTAATTGTGCTGGCGATGCCGGCGCTTGAGACGCGGGCCCTAGCACAGACTTCTTCGTCCTCATCCTCCTCGTCGTTATCCAAGCCGGTCGGAAAGACGGCGCCAGTCGCTCATTCCCCGCTCGACTCCGGAAAAGTCAGCAATGGCGTTTACCGCAATCCGGCGTTTGGATTCGCCTGCAAGATTCCACCTGGGTGGGTATTGCGGACCGAGGAGATGAATACGCGCGACGACGGAGAGACGATGAAGGATGCTGGCAAGACCGCACGAGTGCTGCTGGCGACGTTTTCGCGGCCGCCCCAGGCTAGCGGAGAAGATGTGAATGGGTCGATTGTGATTGCGGCGGAGAGCGCGACAGCGATTCCAGGGCTAACGGAAGCGGCGCAATATTTTGGGTTGGTGGACAAAGCGGCCGAGGCGCAGGGGTTTGAGCTCGATGACGATCCTTATGAATTTGCGGTGGGGACAAAAACCGTCGTGCGGGGAGATTTTCAGAAGGATGTGGGGACGCGGGTGATGCGGCAATCGACGCTGGTCGTACTGGCGCGGGGCTATGCAGTTTCGTTCACGTTTATTGGAGGGACAGAGGACGAGGTAGAGGAGTCGGTTGCGGGTTTGAGCTTCGCCGCGGCGGCGACGGCGCACCCCCACTAACTGTGAGCTGCATGCTTGTCAAATTTGGTCTGCGTTGAAAAAAGAGAAAACATTATGAAAGGTATTCATCCGGCTGCATGACGCTCAAATTGCCTGAAGGCCGGTTTGGCGCGTATTTGTTCGATTGTGACGGCACCATCGCCGATTCCATGCCGCTTCATTACAAAGCATGGAAGAAGGCTCTTGGAGAATGGAATTGTAATTTTGAAGAGGAGACTTTCTATGCCTGGGGAGGCATGCCGGTGGCCGACATCATCTCGACGCTGAACAAAAAAGAGGGGCTCGACATGCCGGTCGAAGCCGTGGCCCGCCGCAAGGAAGAACTGTATTACGAGCTGTTGCCGCAGCTGCAGCCCGTACCTGACGTTTTGGAGCACATTGAGGCCGGGCACGGACGGATTCCATTTGCCGTGGTGTCGGGAAGCACGAAGGAATCGGTGACCGCGTCACTGGCTGCGCTGAACCTGCTGAACCGTTTCGCAACGCTCGTGTGCGCCGGAGACTACACGAAGAGCAAGCCCGACCCGGAAGCATTTCTGCTGGCCGCGGCGCGGCTCGGCGTGGCGCCGGAACTCTGTTTGGTATTTGAAGACACGGAGATGGGCATTCAGGCGGCGACGGCTGCGGGCATGGCTTCAGTCAAAGTTCCTCCGCCGTGGGAGAGGTGAAAGTTAGTCTTCAATCCAAGGGCTCGGGCTCGAGGGCTATGTTGGTTTCGCCGGCGGCTTTTTTCTGCGCGTATTTCTTCATCCAGGCTTCCCAACTTTTGCCGGCGGCGGTGTCGCGTCCGGTGAAGGCCAGGGCGGCGATATCAGCGTAGGAGATCGAAAGTTTTTCTTTGGCGCTCGTCGGGATTAGGCGGACTAGCGAATCCCTCAGCGTGGCGGCGGTGCGCCGGTCGAAGAGGTAGCCTTCGATTTTGCTGCCGTCTTTGCGCGTGATGGTTACGTCGCCCCGGTAGTCGAAGGCTTTCTCAAGCGCGGCGCGGATTTCGTCGTCGCTGGCTAGTTGCGGGATCCAGCCTTCCAGATTTTCGTGAGCCGTGCCGGGAGCGACTTCGAGCGCGTCGGGATTGATGTGGGGCACGGCTTGCGCGGCTTCGTGGTCGATGTGGCCGGATTCTTTGCCTGTCATGAGTTAGGCGCGGGTTTCTTGTAGAGAGTCGTTGGTCGGCGCGATCTGAACCAGCGGATGCACCGGCGCTTGCGGCTCATCCAGCAAGCGAAGCGCTTCTTCGTCGCGATAGCGCGTGAATAGAGTGGCTTTGACTGTGGCGAGGAATCCGCCGAGCGAGCTGTAAATCGCATCGACTGCGGAAGCCTCGTAGCCGCTGTGCACCATGCAATTCGCGCAGGCGGGGTTGCCGGACTCCGTGCCGTAGTTGCTCCAATTGGTGGTCGAGAGCAGCTCGGCGAAAGTCTCGGCGTAGCCATCCTGCAGCAGATAGCAGGGTTTCTGCCATCCAAAAATATTGTAAGTGGGCATGCCCCAGGGCGTGCAGGGGTAGGTGCGCTTTCCCATCAGAAATTCCAGGAAGAGCGGCGATAGATTAAAGCGCCAGTTCTTCTTGCGGTTAGACAGAATCGCGCGGAACATGCGGCGGGTGCGGGCGCGGCCCAGGAAATGCTTTTGATCGGGCGCTTTGTCGTAGGAGTAGCCGGGCGAGAGCATCATGCCTTCGATGCCCAGCTCCATCATGTCGTCAAAGAAGGCACGGACGGATTTGGGATCGGCGCCGTCGAACAGCGTGGTGTTGGTAGTGACGCGGAAGCCGCGGCGGAGGGCTTCCTTGACCGCGTCGACTGCGATGTCGTATCCGCCTTCGCGGCAGACGGCGAGGTCGTGCTCTTCGCGCTGGCCGTCAAGGTGGACGCTGAAGGTCAGATACTTGCTCGGCTTGAAGAGATGAATTTTCTCTTTCAGCAGCAGGGCGTTAGTGCAGAGATAGATGTACTTCTTGCGCGCCACCAGGCCTTCGACTATCTCGGCGATCTGCGGGTGCATGAGCGGTTCGCCGCCGGGGATGGAAACCATGGGGGCTCCGCATTCGTCGACGGCGCGGAAGCATTCTTCAGGAGTGAGATCGGTTTTAAGAATGTGGGCGGGGTACTGAATCTTGCCGCATCCGGCGCAGGCCAGGTTGCAGCGGAACAGCGGCTCGAGCATGAGCACGAGCGGGTACTGTTTGCGCCCGGCAAGTTTCTGGCGCAGGACGTAGGACGTGACGGTCCACATCTGTGAAACGGGAACTGGCATGCTCGGGTCGGTAACTCCTGTGCATCCATCTTAGCAGGGTCGAGTTGTTAGATGGTGTCGAGCCGATTCGAGGTGCCGGAAAAAGAAACCCTGAGAGAGTCCGACTGTGATGATTCTCAAAGAGGCGGCCGGGAACAGCCTTAAAACCGGTTTCAAAATGGTACGTTTACCGGGTCGGTTCTGGCCTTTCGGGTGGTCGAAAAAGAGGGGGTTCCGTGGTATAATTTTTACAGTCGCCAAACGAACCTAAGTATAAGACATTTCAATAACTTGAAGTCAATTCGTGGGCGCAGTCCGGAGCTGGGGTCGGAGCGGTTTCCAAGGGCAGTTTTCGAGGTGCAACCGAGCCCGGTTCTGAGAGAAAGTCGGGGCATTCTCCCGCGGAGCGGAATGGCCACCAAAGAGATCAATACTCCCATCGTCGAAACCAAAACAAAAAACGGAGTTGTAACGCCGATCACCGCTGGAAATGGCGGAGGCAACGGCGACTACAACGCCGACTCGATCAAAGTGCTCAGTGGCATGGAGCACGTGCGCAAGCGTCCGGCCATGTACATCGGCTCGACGGGCGAAGTCGGATTGCACCACCTGGTGTATGAAGTGGTCGACAACTCAGTCGACGAAGCTCTGGCCGGTTTCGCCACCAAGATTGAAGTCACGATCCACATCGACAACTCGATCACCGTGATCGACGATGGGCGGGGCATTCCGGTCGATGACATGGACATCGACGGGGAGAAAATTTCCGCGGCAGAAGTCGTGATGACCAAGCTGAATGCCGGCGGGAAGTTTGACTCGTCCACTTACAAAGTTTCGGGCGGATTGCACGGCGTAGGCGTTTCGGTGGTGAACGCGCTGAGCGAGGAACTGGAACTGGAAATATGGCGCGACGGCGCGACCTGGCAGCAGACTTATTCCAAAGGCCAGCCGACCAGCGAGATGAAGAAGGCTGGCGCCACCAAGAAGCGCGGTACTAAGGTTCACTTCCTGCCTGATCGAACCATCTTCACGGGGACGGTGGAATATAACTACGACACGCTGGCGCAGCGGCTGCGCGAGCTGGCATTCCTGAACAAGGGATTGACGATCACGCTGACCGACGAGCGCTCGACCGACGCGAAGAGCGGCGAGGCCAAGCATACCGAGTTCAAGTACAACGGCGGCATCGCGGAGTTCATCAAGCATTTGAATCGCGGCAAGCAGGTGCTGCATGACAAGCCGATCTACATGGAAGCGGAACGCAGCGGCGTGGCCATGGAGATTGGGCTGCAGTACAACGACGGATATTCGGAGTCCGTGTTCAGCTTTGCGAACAACATTAATACCGTCGACGGCGGAACGCATCTCTCGGGCTTCCGCATGGCGCTGACCCGCACGATTAATTATGCCGGGCAGCAGATGGGGTTGTTCAAGGACATCAAAGAAAATCTGACCGGCGACGATGTGCGCGAAGGCTTGGTGGCGGTGATCAGCGTGAAGCTGCCGCAGCCGCAGTTTGAAGGGCAGACCAAGGGCAAGCTGAATTCCGACATTGCCGGGATTGTCCAGGCGTTCATCAATGAGCGGCTGGGAGCGTTCTTCGAACAGAATGCGCCGGTGGCGCGGAAGATCATCAATAAGGCTGTAGACGCGGCGCGGGCACGCGAGGCGGCGCGGAAGGCGCGTGATTTGACGCGGCGCAAGGGCGCGCTCGATTCCGGCGGACTACCTGGCAAGCTGGCGGATTGTTCAGAACGCGATCCCAACCGCTGCGAATTGTTTCTGGTTGAGGGCGAGTCGGCCGGCGGGACGGCTAAGCAGGGACGCGACCGACGGTTCCAGGCGATCCTGCCGCTGAAGGGAAAAATTCTCAACGTCGAAAAGGCGCGCTACGACAAGATGCTGGCGCATGAGGAAATTCGTGCCATGATCACGGCGCTCGGCACCGGCATCGCCAAGGATGATTTCGATCCCACGAAAGTTCGTTACGGCAAAATCATTCTGATGACCGACGCCGACGTCGATGGATCGCACATCCGCACGCTGCTGCTGACGTTCTTCTTTCGTCATATGCAGGAGCTGATCAAGCGCGGGAACGTGTTTATTGCGCAACCGCCTTTGTATTCGATCAAGAAGGGCAAGTCGATGCAGTACATCAAGGACGACGATGCCTTCGACAAGGTCATGCTGAAACGCGCGGCGGATGGGCTGATTGTGCGTTACGGCGAAGGCGCGGCCAAGCTGGAGGGCGCGAACCTGACTCGCTTTATGAGCGTGCTGAAGGAGTATCTCAACTTCTTTGACAAGGTGAACAAGCGTCTGCGGGATGAGAGCGTCACCGAACTGCTTCCGCGGCTGGATTTTTCGAAGCATGCGGATTTCGAAGGCGATAAGAATACTGCGCCGAAGAAGATTGAGCGCCTGGAACGGGAACTCAAGAAGCTACAGAAGGACCGGAAGTTCAAGAGTGTGGAGTCGGTTTTCGACGAAGAACACAACTTGTGGGAAGTGCGGTTTGTGAACTCGCAGGGATCGGAGCACAAGATCAACTGGGAGCTGGCTTCGAGCGCGGAGTACCGCCAGTTGCTCACGAAGTTCAAACAGATTGAGCCTTATCTGGAACCCCCGTTTGTGGTGGAGGCTGTGACCAAGTCTGCGGCGGCGAGCAAGGAAGATGAGGCCGCGGACGAAGAAAGCGCGGAGACGGACGAGAAGTCCGACAAGAAGGGCGCGAAGGCTGCGCCTAAACACAGGGCGGTGATCGAGCCGGTGGAGAAGGCTACGGCGCGCGAGCTGTTTGAATATGTGAAGAAAGAAGGCAGCCGCGGGTATGATGTGCAGCGCTACAAAGGTCTGGGGGAGATGACGGCTCCGCAGTTGTGGGAGACGACCATGGATCCGGAGCGGCGGACTCTGCTCTCGGTGAAGCTGGAAGATATTGCCGAGTGCGAAACCATCTTTACCACGCTGATGGGCGAGGATGTGGAGGCGCGGCGGAAGTTTATTGAAGAGAATGCGCTAGATGTGAAGAATCTGGATATTTAAATTCTTCGCCACGGATTTGCGCGGATTCACACGGATAAAACCAAGGGCCTTTCCGGGCCGCCTTTCTTATTTCAGGCCTTCGACGGCGCGGCGACCGCGGCCCCGAGCGACAGAAGCGTGATGAGCGAAATAGTCCCTAGGGAGATTACGCAGTAGATGCACCAGACGCCTAGAACGTGGGCTTCGATGCGGGCTAGATAGAGGGAGAAGGCCAGGCCTATGAGGGCTGCTGCGAGCACGAACCGGTAGGCGCGGCGCCAGGCCGCGAGGCCGAGGAATAGATATCCGGCAATGCCCAGGATCGCTACTGGGATGCCCGCTAGAGTTGCGTAGGGACTGTGATTGACTATGCCACAATCCCAGCGTTCGTTGATGCTGCACGGGGAGTCGCCTGCTTCGCGGTAATGCTCGCGCAGGGCTAGAGCGGAAGCTACGATCCCCAGGGCGGCTAGTAGAACCAGAACGTACCTCATTTGCTGTTCCCTTTCTTGTCTTTTGCGTTCTCGCGCGATCAACCGGCTGGATGCGCGGCGGCGATGTCTTGCAGGAGGTCGGATGCCTGCCAGTCTGCGCCGTGATACCACTTGAAGACCTTTCCATTGGGAGAGATTATCGCCGTGCTGAGGGAGTGGGTGATCAATCCGCCTTCTTCTTTGTAGGTCAGGGCGAAATAGTTGGCGAACTCCTGCAACTCGGCGGACGGGATTGAGGAGAATTCCCAGTGGGTAAAGAGGGCGGGATCTTTGATTCCGGCGCAGGAGAATCCGTAGGCGCGCAGAACTTTGGGCGTGTCGTGGGCTGGGTCGAAACTGATGCTTAGCAGGTGAGTCTTGCCGTAACGGGCGGGATCGGCGCGGACTTGGCGGTCAATCGCGGCGAACTCGTGGCTGACACGCGGGCAGAAGTCGGGGAAGGGGCAGCGGGTGTAGATGAGTGTGAGGAGCAGGGTCTGGCCACGATAGTCGTTCAGCGAGATGCGCTTGCCGTTCTGGTTGATGAAATGGAAATCCGGCACCTCGTCGCCCGGTGCCGGGATGTGGAGCGTTGCTGTGGGCGTTGCGGCCGGAGCAGTCGAATGTCCGGTGACTTTGACGTTTTCCAGCCAGTATGTGCTGTCGGCCTGGACTACTACATCGGCGGTGATGGAGTCGCCGGGCTGGAGTTGATCGAGCATGGTGGCAGGCTTGATGGTGTAGGGCATGACCATGGGGTCCATGAAGCCGGCGATGGGCTCGTTGTCGATATTGGCTGTTTTAGCCTGCAGGTCGATGGAAATGACTTTTCCTTTGAAGGGATAACGCTTGGCGGCGGTTGAAGTGGTTGCGGTGCTGGGCTGCGAAGGTCCGCGATTGCAGGCGTTGGAGAAACTGAGGATGGCGCAGAGGAAGAGCGCAAGACATGGTGAGAGTTTGTGGGGCATCTTCGGTCTTGGATGAACTGGTTTCAGTTTTGGAAGTGCAGCGCCTGAAGGCGCGGTTGATGATCTGGTGGTTACGGTACGCCTGAAGGCATACCCTGATACGAATCTTCGTTTTTCCGCAGCCTGCAGGAGCCTTGCGCTTGTCACATCCATTTGAGAGATCCGTTCTCTATTATCTCCGACATTGTTTCCTCAGTAGTGGAACCGATAGCGGAGTTCTGCAAAAATCTGGCGCGGGAGGTTCCAGTGGAATCCGCCGTAGGTGAGGCTGTTGTCATAGATCATGCGCTCGTTGGCTACGTTGAGGGCGGTCAGTGAAGCGCTGAAGCGTTCGCCGAAATCTTTGCCCAGGGAGAGATCGAAGGTGGTATGGCCGGGGAGATATTCGCCGGGGTAAGGCCAGCCGGGAACCCCTTGCAGTCCGTTGCTGAAGCCGGAGCCGTAGTAAACGTTGGTGGAGGCATAAGAGCGCCAGGGGAGGGTGACGTCGCCACCTACGTTGAGCGTGTTGCGCTGGTCATGGTCGAGTGGGCACAGGTAGGGGGTAGAGCCATCCGGGTTTGGGCCGCAGACTGCGACATTACTCAGCCCTCCTGTGATGACGCCGCCGCCCTCGGCAATCTGGTTGGAATAGGCGAGGTGAAGCTGGGCGCGGTGAGAGATGCGGGGAGAGCGCAGGGTAAGTTCCCATCCGCGAATCAAGGCTCTGGTATCGGTGAGGGGAAAGAAGATGTTGGATGCTCCGATGTTGTTGTGGTCGAGAAAGTTCGCTACATCGGTTTTGAAAGTGTCGGCGTCGAGGACCCATCCGCGATACGGGATGGTGACACCGAACTGATGTTCTTCGTCGCGCTCTCCCTTGAGCGTTAGAAACTCGCACGAACCCGGCGTGTCACAGAGGGACTCGAGCTCGCCGGAAACGGTTTCGATGGGCGGCGCTTGATAATAATGTCCGTAGAAGGCGCGGAATGTCCAATGAAGTTTGGGAATGGTAGCGGTGACGCCGAAGCGCGGGCTGATGGCGGACTCGGAGACGGGCGTCTCGGCTGAGCCGGCAGGAAAGTTGGCTTGGGAGAACCAGGTGGGGCGCATACCGGCGGATAGAGTCAGCCACGGAAAGGGATTGAATCTATCGTCGATGTAGAAGGTCTCGAGATTGGCGGTAGGGGTTTCGCTGATGGTGAAGGGTGGATCTCCGCTGCCGTCATTGAAGATGGCGCCGAAAACCTGGCTATCGTGCTGGTAGAAGCTGAGGAATCCAACCTGCAGATCGTTTTTCTTGTAGTTGGCGGCGAAGCCGGCCTGGCCTCCAACATAAGTGGAGCCGCGGTCTTCCGTGGTGGCGATGGGAACGTCGTTGGGATTGCTGGCGTAGTCTCCGCTGTTGTAGTGGTAGAAGGGCGAAACCGTGGTCAGGAGGTGGGAATTGAAAGTGTGCAGCCAGGTGAAGAGGAGGCCATCATCGTTCTCGGTTTGGCCATCGCGCAGTCCGATGCTGGGGTAGCCGCTGGGATTTGAGTTTTCGAAGTCGTTAGGTTTCGGGTCGTAAGGGATCTGATAGTAGTCCCGGCGGACTGAGGTCATCAGGCGAAGCTGGTTGGAAGGATCGAGGTTGTAGATGAAGGAGCCGAAGCCTCCGACGCCGTTGACGGCGTCGTGTACAACCTGGGGAACGGGCGGCTGCAAGCCAAGATCGCTGCGGTTGCCATTGACGCTGGCATAGTAGGCGAAGTGGTCGGTGTGGCTGCCGAAGCTGAGTTCATCGTCGGTCTGGTAGAAGTTGCCGGCAGTCGTCGTCAGTTCCGCCTGGTTGTTGCGCTCGAAGCCGGTGCGGGGGACGACGTTGAAAACGCCATAGGTGCGGTCGCCGAACTCGGCGCTATAGCTGCCGCGATTGACTTCGACGTAATCGAGGTCCTTGGGATCGAACTGCGGACCTAGATTCTGCGCGATGGCGGTGTTGATGACCGGAATGCCGTCGAGGAGCCAGGTGATCTGGTGGCCGCCGCGCATGTGGAGCATGTCGTGAGTGACGTAGGCGCCGGGGGTGTAGTCGGTAATCATCGCCATGCTGTTGGTGCTGTCTGCGCCGGGAGTGCGCTCGATGTCGAGGCGGGTGACGAGCGTGGTAGGAGTGAAACTGTCAGTGGCTACGACCGCGGGAGCGGCCGAGACGCTGATGTTTTCACTGGCCGTGGCAACCTGCAATTGAAAGTGAACGACCGGTACCGATCCGGAGATGACCGTGACCTCCTGCGCCGTCTGCGCGAAACCCTTACTGGCTACGCTGACGGAATAATCGCCGAGCGTGACGGCGTTGAACTGGAATTCACCGTTGGCGTCAGTAGCTGTGGTCTTAGCCCAATCCGACAATTTTGCTTTGAGCATTACCATAGCGCCCTGAATGGGGCGATGCTGCGGGTCGTGCACGACGCCGCGAATGGCGCCGTAGTCGTTGGCGAAGGCAGAAAGGCCCGTCAGGAATAAAGCCAGGCTCATGAGTGTCTTGCTGTACGTCATACTGTCTCCGCGAATCCGGTAAGAGCGATTCGCCGGGGAAGCGCCGATTCCCGCTAAGGTGGCGCCTCGACAAGTCCCAGCGGACGAGCGCAGTTGTTGGTTGAAGACAACGAAAATGAATCGGAAGCCCGGAGACGGCTTTAGCAGGCGGGTGGGGCGCGCGTGGACTGGGAACTGGATACTTCTACAGTTGGTGAGGCCGGGCTTGAACGGCCGAGGTAGGCCTCGACATGCCGCATGAAGGCGGCGCTCGTCCGGGCCTGCGCGTGAGCCCATTGCTCGGTGGTGACGGCGCGGCAGCAATCACCATGGCAACAACTGGCGCTGCGAATGACGGGTTGTGCGGATTCCGAGGAGAGCGAATCCTGACAGCGATGAATCTTCCGCAGACAGCAGGCATGTGGCGGTGCCTCCGACGCCATCGCGATCGGGACGAGGTAACCCGCAAGCGCGAGCAACAGCAGAAGCCTGGCGGTCAGACGATGCATGCTGGTCTCAGGATCCTCGAAGCTTATCAACTTAAGGACGGCCAAAGCAAGAACGAGGCTGTGCTTAGCTGGTGGAAACCCCCGATGCCACTGGTGGAAGAGCCCTGCGAAGCCGCGGGAGCCGGAGAGATACGAGGGATCCTTCGACTCCGACACACGCTCCGCTTCGCGGACCGCGTGTCTCCGCTCAGGATGACATGCGGGCGGTTGTCTCATGCCATTAAATGCTTCAGGCTTTGCCGCGGATCTTGGCCCACCACCAGCGGACACCGACGAACAGAAAACGCCAGTCGCTGAAGAATTCGGGCGGCTTGCCTTCGAAGGCATGGCCGACGAATTGAAGAATCCATCCGAGGATGAACAAAGCTAGAGCGTAGGGCCACAGGCGGTGAAAGATTATAGCGGCGAGAAAAAGCAGAACCGAGAGCACGATGGTTGGGATGCCCAAGGTGTGACAGGCGCGGTTTATGGGATGCTGATGGCTGGTAGCGTATTGCGAGATCCACTGCTCGCTGGTGCGATGGCCTAACATGGCGAGGACGAGGACATGGTACACCCGACCGGTGAGTGATGGGACCTGGGCGATTGTGTGTTTCTAGTGACTCGGGTCATTCTTAGTCTTGTCTTTCTTATTCTTGTCGGTCTTGTCGTTACTTTTTTTCAGAAAGTGGAAAAAGCCCGGTTTCTGGGAGTCTGCCGCTTTCGGCGCGCCAGCCGAAGTCGCCTGGTTTACCTTTGCCGGCAGGTGGAAAAAGCCATGTTTCTGTGCGCCAGTTGTGCCAGCCTTGCCCTGCCCCTGAGGCACCACGATGGAAACCGTTGGGTTGGTCGAAGCGGGAGGTGGCAGGGCTGGAACGAGCACGGTGTTGGTCTGGATCGCGGGAGCCGGAACAACAGCAGCGACGACCTGGAGTTGATCGACCAATTGCTTTACACCCCTCACCGACGCCAGTTGATCCGCGGTGGTGCGCTGGACACTATCGTTCACCGCTCCGGCAACGGTCACTACCCGATCAAGGCACTGGATGGAAAGAGCTTTGTTATGTAGACCGGAATCTTGTTGGAACCTGGCTTTGATTTCCGCAATGATTTCAGGGTCCGTCCTGAGCACGCCGGTGGCGTATACCAACAGCGTGACGAGCAGCGCTATGACCAGCACAACCAGCGCCCAGGCTCGGCTGCCTGTGGGCCGCAACAACAGAACCTGGGGAGGAATTGGTTTCTCGGGGAGCTCAGCCGCTTCCGGCGGCCCTGAGCGGGGTGGGCCGGGAAATGGAAGCACGGAGCTCGGCGAATCCAATTTGCGTGGTCCGAGTGCGGGTTCCGGCAACGCCGCACGCAAAGCGCCCGCAGGATTAAAATGCGCGTCGAGGGACTCGCGCTGAAAGTACAAAACAAGGCCCCAACCCACATTCAGACCCGCCAGCAAGGCGCCCAGCAGCCAAGGGAGCGCGCCGTTCGACAGCCATGCCAGAATCAGAACTGTCAGCGATAGCGCCGACAAAGCGCACAAGATCCCAAACATGGGGCTGAGACGCAGGTGGAATCTATCGATGGCTAATCCCCCTGCCATCCCCGACAAAAGCCACGACACACCCGACCCCACTACCGCTAAAGCAAAGAATGCGGCATACCGCAACGTGGTGCCGTTCCATTGTTGCGGCAAAATCGTGTGATTGAAAACTTTATCAAGGAGCATGACGATTCCAGCAACGACCGCACCTTGAATAACGCCGGAGAGGATGCCGGCGGTTGCGCCATGGACTGCCGCCCGGGGCGGCTTCCGCTGCGCCCCGTGCCGCCAGCGGAGCGTGACGGGGCCCGCAGTGCATGCAAAAGCCGCGAAGGCCAGGACCATAGCTACCCACAGCCACTTGGCTCCGGGTTCCGTGACATTGGCTTGGGCGCCGAACAGGTGGCTCCGGAAAACCTCCAGACCGGTCACCAGCGAGTGCTCGAGGGCGGCAATAAGGAAGATCGCAAAGATGGCCATCAGGGTGACAAAGCTGCGATTCTGACGGACCTGCCCGGGTGACTCAGGCCTGGGTGATTCAGGCTGGCCTGGCCGCCACTCCCTGATGGGATCGAAAACGAAGAAGGTAGCGGCCCCCGCGGTAACGGCGATCAGAGCGAACCACGAGAACTCTCGGCTCTCCGTATAAAAACCCGTGCCTGTAAAACATCCGACGAAGGCGCCGAGCCCGGCGAGCAGCACCAGTCGTGATCGCATCCCGCGTGAAAACTCCTCCGGCCGTTCCGCCTCGATTGCGGCGTTGGGCGGGGCCGGGATCATGGAGGGTCCTCGCAGATCTTGCGGGGACTCCGACGGGGGAGTCGTAGTAGAGACCCTTTCAGGTTCAGCCATTGTCAATTCAACTCCAAGGGTGGCTTAGTAGGGGGAGGGAAAGCAATGCTACACCAAATCGGGGCAGAAAGCTGTTGGAAAATGCGCTTCCAAAGGCCATCCAAATCGTTTAGGCGGTTGAGGTTGAGGCGTCTGCTGCCCGCGTGGTAGCATCCTAAGTTTTGGCAGGTGATGTTGGGCTGGCCTGTATCTGCACTGATCCTTTTTCTGGGCCGTCTCTCTTTCCGCGCCTGCGAAGGAGCCTATTCGTGAAAGTTTATTCCGGAGAAAATATTCGTAATGTAGCGATCGTGGGACACGGGCATGCGGGCAAGACCACGCTGCTCTCAGCCATGCTGTACACGGCGGGGGCTACGCCGCGGCTGGGGCGGGTGGACGAGGGATCGGCCACGACGGATTACGACGAGGAAGAGATTGCGCGCAAGATGTCGATTGCGGCGGCGGCGTCGTATGTGGAGTGGGGCAAGACGAAGATCAATGTGATCGATACTCCAGGGTTCAACATGTTTGTCCACGAAGCCCGGATGGTGCTGCCGGTGGTGGATGCGGCGATTGTGGTCGTAGACGGCGTGGCCGGCGTGGAAGTGGTGACGCAGCGGGTTTGGAAAGATTGCGAAGAGTACAAGACGCCGCGACTGATTGTGGTGAACCGCATGGACCGCGACCGAGCGAATGCGGAGCGTGTGCTGGAGTCGCTGATCAATGCGTTTGGGAGAAATGTGATTCCGATCGAGCTGCCGATTGGCAGCGAGAAGAGTTTGAGCGGCGTGGTCGACCTGGTGCGCATGAAGGCTTACACGTATGAGCTCGGCGGGAGTGGAAAAGGCAAGGAAACCGAAATCCCGGCGAACATGAGAGCGCAGGTGCAGGAATCGCACGAGCAACTTGTCGAACTGGTGGCCGAGGGCGACGACAAGCTGATGGAGGAGTTCTTCGAGAAGGGGACCATTCCCGAGGAGGATTTAATTCCGGCTCTGCATAATGCGATTCGCGAGGACAAACTCTTCCCCGTTATCTTCAGTTCGGGGCTGGGGAACGTGGGTGCGGACCGGGTGATGGATTTTATTGTGGACTACACTCCGGCGCCTTCCGAACATGAGTGGGTGCAGGGTGAACCGGCGGCCTCGGGCAACGGGGACGCTCCGAAGCGGCATGAGACGGATGCGGAGCCGGTCTCGCTTTATGTATTCAAGACCGTTTCGGATGCGTTTGCGGGGAGGATTTCGTACTTCAAGGTGTTCTCTGGCGTGCTGAAGAATGAGGCTACGGTGCAGAACTTCTCGCGCGGATCGGCGGAGAAGCTGTCGCATATTTCCATCATGGAAGGCAAGACTGCGGTGCCAGTGACGGAGTTGCATGCGGGGGACATTGGTGCGGTGGCGAAGCTGAAAGACACGCTTACTGGCGACACGCTGGGCGACAAGGCTGCGCCGATTTTGTATCCGCGAGTGAAGTTGCCGGAGCCGGCGATCACTTTTGCGATTGAGCCTAAGAGCCGCGCCGATGAAGACAAGCTAGGACCGGGCATTCACAAGCTGATGGAAGAAGATGCCATGCTGCGATTCTTCCGGGATGCGCAGACCCAGGAGTTTCTGATTGCGGGCACGGGACAGCAGCATATTGAAGTCGTGGTGGCGAAGCTGAAGAAGCGGTATCACACGGAAGTGGTTTTGAAAGCGCCGAAGGTGCCTTACCGGGAGACGATTCGCGGTAAAGCGGATGTGCAGGGGCGGCACAAGAAGCAGACCGGCGGGCACGGGCAGTATGGCGATTGCAAGATCAAGATGGAGCCGATGGCGCGCGGGGGACAGTTTGAATTCGTCAACGACATCTTCGGCGGCGCGATTCCGAAAAACTATATTCCGGCAATCGAAAAAGGAATCAAGGATGCGGCGGCGCGCGGCTATCTGGCGGGATTTCCGGTGGTCGACTTCCGCGTCATCCTGTATGACGGTTCGTATCACGATGTGGATTCAAACGACATGTCATTCCAGATGGCGGGCCGCATCGCCTTCCGGAAAGCGATGGAGCAGGCAAAGCCCACGATTCTGGAGCCGGTGATGTCAGTCGAGATAACGATCCCGGACGACTTTGCGGGCTCGATCATGGGCGATTTGAACAGCCGGCGGGGACGCATCCAGGGCATGGACAATAAAGGTGGCAACACCGTGGTGAAAGCCGAAGTGCCCATGGCGGAGATGCTGACCTACGGCGTGGATTTGACTTCGATGACGCAGGGCCGTGGCAGCTTCAATATGGAAATGCATCATTACGACACGGTGCCGGGACAATTGCAGGAGAAGATTATTGAGAAGGCCAAGGCGGCGCGAGGCGAGGTGAAGGAAGAGGAAGAGTAGAGGGCGCGCTGGACGGGGAGAACGCCTTGAATCCGCTCGGCGCGGTTGGCGCTATAGGGATCCCCTCGGCTTCGCTCGGGCAGGCTCTTCGACTACGCATGACCGCCTTTCAGGCGCTCATGCTTCGCTCAGGATGACAGTGTGAGGACTACTCGAGGTCAAGTATGAAACCTGCATCAATTCTTATCTGCTTTCTTGTTGCTATTGTGCCACTTGCGCGCGCTGCCGAAACGCAAGTCTTTCCCACGTCGGCCGGACCGGTCAAGATTACTCCGCTGTATCACGCGAGCACGCTGATCGAGGCGGGCGGAAAGATCATCTATCTGGATCCGGCCAAGCCTGCGAAACTTGCCGGCCTCCCCAAGGCGGACCTGATTCTGATTACCGACATTCATGGTGACCACATGGATCCCGATTCGATCAAGGAAATTAGCAAGGCGGAAACGGAGATTCTGGCGCCACCGGCGGTGGTGGTAACTGTCACCAGCGCCAAGCCTATTGCCAACGGAGAAACGAAAAGCTGGCAGGGATGGACGATTGAGGCTATTGCGGCTTACAACCTGAAGCGCGGCCCGGCTCCGGGAAAATTCTTTCACGACAAGGGACGCGGCAATGGTTACGTGCTTACCTATGGCGGCAAGCGGTTTTACTTTTCCGGAGACACCGAGGGCGTTCCCGAGATGCGCGTGCTTAAGAATATTGATGTGGCATTCGTGTGCATGAATCTGCCTTACACCATGCCGCCGGACGAGGCGGCTGACGCGGTAAAAGCTTTTCATCCGAAGATTGTTATCCCTTACCATTACCGCGGATCCGATCTCAGCGTATTTCAGAAAGGATTGGAAGGGACTGGGATTGAAGTGCGGTTGCTCGAGTGGTATCCGAAGTAAGGTTGAGACCTTACGCCTTGAAGATTTCTTCTACGGGCTTGCGAAAAAGTTTAGCGATTTTGAAGGCGAGGGGGAGGCTGGGATCGTACTTCTCGGTTTCGATGGCGTTGATGGTTTGACGCGAGACGCCAAGCTTGGCGGCGAGGTCGGCCTGGGTCCAGTCGAGTTGGCCACGCAAGTCGCGTACGCTGTTTTTCACTTGTACCTCCGGCAGGCGATGAGGTTTCCGACGCAGTAAAGGGCGAACATCAGGAGCACGACCCAGGTTACGTCGGCTTGGGGCAGGCCGGCCCTCTGAAGGATTCTCCAATTGAACGAAATCAGGCAGGTGCCCAGGAAGCTGAAGGCGATGGCTTCGAACTGGATGCGGCGCTGCAGTTCGTCGAGGCCGCGGAAAAAGCGGATAGCGGCCCACACTGCAAAGGCTGAGGGGATCACCGGCAGCGCGGCAAAAAGGTAGCGCAGGGGCGATTGTGCGTGGCCTTTCACTAGCCAGACTGAAACTGCGACCATCGCAACGTAGGCGGCCATCGAGCCGCCCATTTCTTTCAGGTAACGTTTTTGATTGGCGTCCATAGTTTCTCCAAGTCAAGCATGCTTGACATTCATAATGTAAAGCACGCTTGACATCGTGTCAAGCACTTTCTGATGAGTATTTCTCTGCACTTAGGGGAAGTGGCTCGCTCCGCTCGCCAGACAGCCGAGGCGGCTATCTCTACAGGGTTCGTGGTAACATCCGGCGAGTGGCTACTGCCAAGAACAATCCCAACCTGAATTACTCAGACCGGCTCGTTTCGGCGGCTCCGGTGGAGGACGATTCTTCGTTTGAGCTGAAGCTGCGGCCGCAGCGGCTGAATGAGTTCATCGGGCAGGCCAAGGTCAAAGAAAATCTGGCGGTAGCGATTGAGGCGGCGCGCTCGCGCGGCGAGGCTATGGATCATGTGCTGCTGTACGGGCCTCCGGGGCTGGGGAAGACTACGCTGGCCAACATTATTGCCAATGAGCTGGGCGTGCATTTTCAGCCGACGGCGGCTCCGCTGTTGCAGATCAAGGGCGACCTGACGGCGATCATCACCAACATGCAGGACAAGCAAGTCCTGTTCATTGATGAGATTCACCGGCTGCAGCCGGTGCTGGAAGAGCTGCTGTATTCGGCGCTGGAAGACTACAAGCTGGACATTATTATTGGGCAGGGGCCGTCGGCACGCACGCATACGCTGGAGGTGAAGCCGTTCACTTTCGTGGGCGCGACCACGCGGGCCGGCCTGATTTCAGCGCCGCTGCGGTCGCGGTTTGGGATTGTGCTGCGGCTGGAGTTTTATACTCCGGAGGATTTGCGGGTGATCGTGGAGCGGTCGGCGGAGATTTTGGGAGTTGAGGTTGACGGCGCGGGGGCGATCGAGATTGCCAGCCGCTCGCGGGGGACGCCGCGCATTGCGAACCGTCTGCTGCGGCGGGTGCGCGACTATGCGCAGGTGCGCGGGGCAGGCAGGATCGACTTGCCCACGGCGCAGGCCGCGCTGCAGATGCTGGAAGTAGATAAATACGGTTTCGATGAAGTGGACCGGCGGCTGTTGCTGACCATTATCGAGAAATATCAAGGCGGGCCGGTGGGCGTGAATACGCTGGCGGCGGTGCTGGCCGAAGAGCCGGACGCGATTGAAGAGATTTACGAGCCGTTCCTGATGCAGATCGGGTTTTTGAACCGCACTCCGCGCGGACGCGTGGCGACGCAGCTGGCCTACGATCACTTCGGGATTACGCCGACGCGAAGGCAGAGTTCGCTTTTCTAGGATGCGTTAAGTCCTGCGCTTGTCCTCTCAATCCCTACTCCAATCGCCCTGGTTAGCTGTTCGGGAAACCTTAACAGACACTGTTTTGCTGTTTTGTAGATGGTTCATAGTGTATCTTGCAGGATTCCTATTGAGACACGAGGAGCGGTGAGGACACTTTGCGTTCGGGTCGCACTCAGGGTTTTCCAGTCAGAAGGCTGCTGAGGTTCCTGCTGGCAGGTGTTCTGATGCTGCCGGGAGCGGCGAAGTGTGGCTGGGGTCGTCCCACGCCGCGGCCGGTCTCCGCGGAAGCGCTGGGAGCGACTCCGCCGGAGAATACAGGCGGGCAGAATGCGGCGACGAATCCGCAGACTCTGCCACCAGCAGCGCAGACCCCGCCGGAGCACGCGCTCGCGCCCCCGGCCCTCACCATTCCGCGTTTGACTCGCCCGCCCGCGCTGCAAGACTTCCTGAGCATGAAGCCCGAGGGCGAGATCGCGCTGCAGATGGCGAAGGTGACGGGTTTTGTGCAACGCAGCCCGCACGACGGCGAGAAAGTTTCGGAAGAAACCGAGGCTTATCTGGGGTATGACCAGAAAAATCTCTACATCGTGTTTGTGTGCTTCGACGATCCGAAGAAAGTGCGGGCACGGATGTCACGGCGCGAAGATATTTACGACGACGACGAAGTCGCTGTCATGTTCGACACTTTTCATGACCGCCGACGAGCGTACGAGTTCCAAACCACGCCGCTGGGCGTGCAATGGGATGCGATTTATACCGAGGCGGCACGCGCCGAGGTCGGCAGTAACTGGGACACTTCGTGGGACACGGTGTGGGACTCGCGGGGCAAGGTCACCAGCCGCGGCTTTGTAGTGGAGATGGCGATTCCATTCAAGAGCTTGCGCTTTCCGGCGACCACGCAGCAGGAATGGGGAATTATTCTGTATCGCGGAATCATTCGCAACAACGAGGATGCTTTCTGGCCGCAGATTTCCCGCAAAATGGAGGGGCGGCTGGCGCAGGCCGCGACCCTGTACGGGCTGGAGGGAATTTCGCCGACGCGCGACATCGAATTAATTCCTTACGGAATCATGCGCGGCTTCCGGGCGCTGGACACGCGCGACCCCTACAACCCGTATTTTCAGAATGCGACGGCGCAGGGGCAGACAGGCCTGGACGCGAAGTTCGTGATCCGCGACCATTTTGTGCTGGACTTGACGGCGAATCCGGATTTCAGCCAGGTGGAGTCGGAGGATCCGCAGATCACGGTCAACCAGCGATTCGAAGTGTATTTTCCGGAAAAACGGCCGTTCTTCCTGGAGAACGAAGACTACTTTCGTACGCCGATCGATTTATTTTTCACACGCAATATCCAAGATCTTTCAGCGGGAATCCGGCTGACCGGGAAAGAAGGACCGTATTCGGTGGGGCTGATGACGACGGACGATCGCGGCCCCGGGCTGGCGGTCCCAAGCTTCTGCCCGGTTACATCCCTGGTTTGTTCAGACAGTCTCTCGGGCATTCGGTCCTACTTCACCATTGCACGCGTAAACCGCGACATATTCAGGCAGTCGAGTGTAGGGGCGATTTATGCGGACTGGGAATGTCCAACGACCGGAGAATTCAATCGCGTTGGCGGAGTAGATACGCGGCTGAAGTTCAATGACAACTGGACGCTCGAAGGCCAGGCGGTAACCAGTTCGAGCAATCTGCTGGGGCTCAATGCATACTTCTCCCCGACCGGGAACCTGGAGACTACCTGCGAGGTCAACCTGTTTCCATTTAGCTCGGGAAATGTCGGCAACGGCAACCATTATGCGGGTCCGGCGGACCAGTTGGAGCTCAAGCGCAACGGGCTGCATTTCAACTACGACGGTTCTTACCAGGATGTAAGCCCCGGCTTCGTCACCGTTCCGGGATTCGTGAACCGCGTGGACATTCGCGGACTCTACCAGACTATCTACTATCGTTTCCGTCCGAAGCAGGGCTGGCTCCTGGCCTGGGGGCCTTCGCTGCGGCAGCGCTACGTCTTCGATCACGAAGGCAATCGTTTGGATACCTATTATGATCCCTATCTGAGAATTGAAGGGCGAGGGCAAACGCACATTTGGATTGATCCTTATGAAGAGTTAAGGGAACGGCTTCGCCCTCAGGATTTTGCGTTTCTGGGTTTGTCTGTAAACCACAACCAGGACTACCACGAACATCTCAGCGAAGCTAACTTTGTAACCGGCTACCTTCGGAAGATGACAGTGGGGGCAAACTACACTTGGGGAGATGGAGTGAACTTCGTTCCCTCGGCGACCGCAGTGCCGCAATCTCTTCTTTCGCGGTTGAATATGGGCTCTGCTACCCTGACGTTCCGTCCCATGAAGCCGTTGAAGATTGAGAATACCTATCTATTTGAACGCTTGCGGGCTACGGAGAACGAATATCTTTTTGCTCTCTCGGAAGTTGCCGCTTCACAGACGCCTGGGGTTCCCATCGGGAAAGGCATTTTCGACAACCACATCGTGCGCAGCAAGTGGAACTGGCAGTTTACGCCGCAGCTTTCGCTGCGCCTGATTCTGCAGTACAACTCAGTTCTGGCGAACACGCCTGGCAGCCAGTTCTACCTGGCCAGCACGGCTATGCCGTTTTACCCGTATACCTACCTGCCCACGCAGAAGGAGTTCAATGCCGATTTTCTGCTCACGTACCTGGTGCATCCGGGAACGGCAATCTACGTCGGCTATAACAGCGATCTGCAAAACCTGGACCACGAGTTGATGCCAGACCCTGCGGGGTTGGCAGGCTTGTATACGGCGAAGGGCTATATCAACGACAGCCGGCAGTTCTTTGTGAAGGTGTCTTACCAGTTCCGGTTCTGACGCCAGAGCGCCCTGGGATTGCTGAATCCTGGGGCATTCCGGTAGAATCTAAGGATTCGTATTGAGGTCTGAACCCCTATGAAAGCAGCTATTCATCCCGCTTATAACGAAGTGCGCGTGCATTGCGCATGTGGCAATGCGTTTGTTACCCGGTCTACTCACAAGGGGGATATCAGCGTAGAAATCTGCTCCGCCTGCCATCCCTTCTTTACCGGCAAGCAGAAACTGATGGATACGGCTGGCCGCGTCGAGCGCTTCCGCCGCAAATATGCCAAGAACGAGCCCGCTAAGCCCGTCGGCGCGGCCAAGAACTAATTCGCGCCGCGGATTTGCGCGGATCACCACGGATACACCTTAAGATCGAGCCCTCGCTTCGCCGCGGGGGCTTTTGGCTTGAAGGGCCACGTAGAATAGACCTGTGCGCAAGTCCTGGGACAACTCGTGTGGGGCGGGCACTCCCTTCGACAAGCTCAGGGCAGGCCCTGCCGGCATGGCAGCGCCACTGAAGCCAGTTCCCGAGAGCCTTATGATCGGCGGCCTGCGGATTGCTCCGGCAACGGTTCTCGCGCCCATGGCCGGGGTCACGGATACGGTCTTCCGGCGCTTCATCCGCAACCTTGGAGGCTGCGGGCTGATCATGACGGAGTTCACCTCGGCCGACGGCGTGCTCCGTGCGAAAGACCAGAAGGCTAAGCGCTATCTTCATTTCTATGAAGACGAGCATCCGATTTCGGCACAGCTTTTTGGTAGCGATCCGCGGGTGATGGCCGAGGCGGCGCGAATGGTCGAGGGCCTCGGCTTCGACCTGGTGGATTTGAACCTGGGGTGTCCGGCAAAGAAAGTCGTGAAGTGCAACGGAGGCTCCGGCCTGCTGCGCGATCTGCCGGCGATTGGGCGGATTTTCGAGGCGGTGCGCGCTGCGGTGAAAGTCCCATTCACGGTGAAGTTCCGCGCGGGATGGAGCGACGACGAAATCGTGTGTGTGGAACTGGCGCGTATGGCGGAATCGTGTGGGCTGGCGGCGGTCGCGTTGCACGCGCGGACGCGTGAACAGGGGTATAGCGGAAACGCTCGCTGGGAGTGGATTACTGCGATAAAAGATGCCGTGAAGATTCCCGTGATCGGCAACGGCGACATTCGCACGCCCGAGGACGCTTGCGCGATGGTCACCCAGACCGGCTGTGACGCGGTCATGATTGGCCGCACCGCTCCGTCGAACCCGTGGATCTTCCGGCAGATTCAGCAACACTGCGCGGGCAATAACGGCTTGTCTGGGGGGCGTCTCTATGATGAACCTACCGAGGCCGATCGCTACCAGATGATCCGCACCTACTTCCAGATGCTGATCGAGGAAGAACTCCCGGACGCAGTGGGCAAAATGAAGCAGTTCGCCTCCTGGTTCACGCACGGTGTGCCCGGCGGTGCAGCGTTGCGCAAGGCGATCTACGAATCGAAAAGCGCACTGGAGATTCTGGGGCGAGTGGAGGAATTCTTTGAAGCAAGACTAGGCGGCGCGGGCACTGCTTCGGCAGGCTCAGGGCAGGCTCTTGCGCGGGAAACCGCTGTCACAGTTTCCGGGTCCCGAGCGCCCGGCGCGTCGCTGCTCACAGGAATATCCTCTCGGCTGTGAGCCTTGGAATATAATCGTGCCCGACCATGGCTCTTACTCCTGGTACGAAACTCGGCCCCTACGAAATTCATTCATCCATAGGCGCTGGCGGTATGGGAGAGGTGTACCGCGCCCGCGATGCCCGCCTCAACCGCGATGTGGCGATCAAGGTTCTTCCCTCGTCATTCTCCGCGGATCCGGATCGCCTGCAGCGCTTCGCGCTGGAATGCCGCGCCGCGGCCGCTCTCAACCACCCCAACATTCTTTCGATCTTTGATATTGGGAGCGGGGATATTGGCGATGTCCAGGGCACGCCCTACGTAGTCTCCGAACTGCTGGAAGGGGAGACGCTGCGCGACCGCCTGCGCGACGGCGCTCTTTCGTCGCGTAAGGCCATCGATTACGCCCGGCAAATCGCGAACGGCTTGGCCGCCGCGCACGAAAAGGGCATCGTCCATCGCGACCTGAAGCCGGAGAACCTTTTCATCACCAACGATGGTCGCGCCAAGATTCTCGACTTCGGCTTAGCCAAGCTTACCCGCCCCGAAGCCGATGCTTCCGGCGACGCTCCCACGCAGCAAATTGCCACCGACGCCGGAACCGTGATGGGCACGGTCGGCTACATGTCACCCGAACAGGTCCGCGGCAAACCAGCAGACCCGCGCTCCGATATTTTTGCCTTCGGCGCCATTCTCTATGAAATGCTCTCGGGCAAGCGCGCCTTCCACGGCGACTCCGCCGTCGATACCATGAGCGCCATCCTTAAAGAGGATCCCCCCGACCTCACCGAGACCGACCGCAACGTATCTTCCGCGCTCGAACGCATTGTCCGCCATTGCCTGGAAAAAAATCCTGCGGAGCGTTTTCAGTCGGCACGCGACTTGGCATTCAATCTCGATGCGCTGAGCGACAGTTCCATTTCCAGCCGCGGTGGAATCAAAGCTTTGCCTTTGGAGGAAGAGAAAAGCTCCGGGCGATTGCTCAGGCCAGCCATTGCTGCCGTGCTGGTTCTCGCCTCGTGGGCGGGAGTTTATTTCTTCGCTCACCGCAGCGCGGTGGCCAATCCCACCTTCCACGAAATTACTTTCCGCAACGGTACCATCTGGGACGCGCGCTTCGCGCCTGACGGTCAATCGATTATTTACGGCGCCACCTGGGAGGGTGCGCCGCAAGAGCTGTTCTCGACGCGCTTCGACAGCACCGATTCGCGTCCCGTAGGTTTGCCCTCGGCGCAGATTCTCGCGATCTCTTCCAAAGGCGAGATGGCAGTCAGCCTTCATCCCGCGGTTTACAGCGCCTTCACCCAGGCCGGCACCATGGCGCGGGTGGCGCTGGCAGGCGGCGCTCCGCGCGAAGTTCTCGAGCAGGTGATGTGGGCAGATTGGTCGGCAGACGGCCAATCGCTGGCGGTGATTCGCCCGGGCGGGGCCGGCACTCTCCTCGAATATCCCATCGGCACTGTGATCTACTCGCCTGCGGCCTGGGTCAGCCACGTTCGCTTTTCACCGAACGGAGAATTTCTGGCGATCGCCGATCACATCCAAAGCGGGGACGACGGGCGCATTGTCATCGTCGATCAGCACGGCAATCGAAAAACCAGTTCTTCGTTTTATTCCAGCGTGCAAGGTTTGGCCTGGAGCCCGGACGGCAGGGAAGTATGGTTCTCCGCGGTGCCGAACGGAGCTGCCCGCTCGCTCTACGCGCTGGATTTTTCCGGCAAGGAACGTCTCATTTACCGGGCACCCGGCGGAGTGACGATTCACGACATCAGCCGATTCGGTCAGGTTCTGCTCACCGCTGACAAAACTCGACTCAGTCTGTTTGCCCTGGCGCCGGGCGAGACGCGCGAACGCAGCCTCTCATGGTTCGACTGGTCGCTGCTGAACGATATCTCCGCGGATGGCAAGACCGTGCTTTTTTCTGAGAGCGGAGAGGCCGTCGGCAACACCGACGGGGTTTTTCTGCGGCATACCGATGGTTCCCCCGCGGTGCGCCTCTCCGACGGAGATTTTGGCAGGCTCTCGCCCGACGGAAAGTGGGTACTTGTGGAGAATGGCAAGCCGCCGCATCTGATGCTGGTGCCGACCGGGGTCGGCGAACCACGCGAACTCGGCGATAAAACTCCGCATTACTTTGCCGAGTGGTTGCCTGACGGTAAATCTGTCATTTTTACTGCCGCCGAGCCTGGCCACGGGCGCCGCGCTTACGTACAGGACATCGATCCTCCCGGCAGCGCTCCGCGGGCGATTACTCCCGAAGGCACATTCGGCAGCCTGGTTACACCCGATGGGAAGTGGGTTCTCGCTGCCGACGCGCACCATCAACGCTGGCTCTACCCGATTGCCGAAGGGGAGCCGCAGAAGCTGAAGTTCGAAATTCCTCCCGGCGAAACCGTTACGGGTGTTTTCGACAACGGAAAAAGCCTATTGCTGCGCACCCGCGCTCTGCCGCTGAAAATCACTCGTGTCGACCTAGCCACAGGAAAACGCGAGCCGTTCAAGGAAATCGTTCCCGCCGATCCCGCCGGGGCGCAGAGCATTCCCGCTATAAAATTCAGCGCGGACGGCAAATCGTATGCCTACTCGGTGGGTAGATGGCTTTCGGATTTGTACGTGGTGGATGGGCTGAAGTAGAGGACGCGGATTACCCCTCGCTGCCTTTAGGCTTGCACCTATTCATGAACTGAAGCATTACTTCGCGGACCTTTGGATCGAGGTGCACCTTCGTCGGAATGCCTGCCGGGGTCGCGTCAATGCTCCCGGGAGTTGCTGGACTCGATCCTGCGCTGGGCTGCGCCTTGGGTCTGAATTTCTCTACTAACTTTTCGAACGCTGGACCTGAAGGCTTCAGCGTTCGGTCCGCGCCCGCCTTCTCGAGCATTTCGACGATCTCTTTCTGGCCCGTAGTGCGCGCGAGCATAAGAGCCGTCAAGCCGTTGCGCGCCTGAATGTTCACCCTGGCCCCTGAATCCAGAAGTATTTTGACGATCGCTGTCCAATCCCTTCTTTTCTGGCCCGGCCAAGACGGAATGTCCCTGCCGAACACGGTCTCCCAGATGACTTCGGTTCCGCGGAAGCAAGCGGTCATCAGCGGCGTCAGCCCGGACGTGCCGTACGCATTGGGATCGGCGCCGGCCTTGAGCAGATCTCCTACGATCTCGGCATGCCCCATTTGCACAGCGTTGGCCAACGCGGCGGGGAAGCACGCCTTCAGGTCTTTCGACGATGACTGCAACAACCTGCCCAGGACTTCGCGTTCTCCGTGGGCTGCTGCTGCCCAAACCGCATTCGTTTCTGGCGGGGTAAAGAGATCGGCTCCGGCATCTATCAATGCAAATGCAATCTCCTTTGTGTGAAATCTTATCGCGGTTGCCAGTAACGACTCTCCTAAGCGACTTTTGAGGTTAGGTGAAACTCCTCGGGAGAGCAATTCACGAACTTTCTCTATATCGCCTTTCTGAACTCTATCGATCAGCTCTGCGGCTTGCGGAGAATGGCCACGCCCATGGACGACGTGAAGTTGGTGAGAAGCCTGCTCCAGATAGCGGAAGCCAGTACGGGCCCGGGCCGCATCGATTCCCATCAACCGCGCAAACGCGGCGACCATCTCCTCTTGAAAAAGGGCTTTCTCCCCTAAGACTCGCCGGATTCGTTCCACAGATACCCCGGCGGGCGCCAGGGGTAGAAGTTTCTTAAAGTTGCCGGCCCACTTCTTTCGCTCCGCCGTGGTCACCTCGCCAAAATAGTCCGGACGAGAATTGAATCGATCTACGAGTTTCCCTTTGCGATAGGCGTGGTAGAGAAACATATCGCTATCGTGAAGCAAGAAAGCGAAAACCTCGGTGGCAAGCTTTTGGGAGAGACCTTTGGCTACGCGTTGCAGCTCGGCGATGTCCTGTGTTTCTGAGGCCTCATCGTAAACCGTGATCCAACCCTTTTTCGGTTCCGTCAACAGGGCACGGGCGCTGACCAACGCAGAGGCTGCTTGCGAGCACCTGGCTTTGTCTGACGTGCGGACGTGGCAGTTGGTGAAAGACGCTCCCATATCCCCGGAGTCTAGCCAATTCGACTTGGCGAGGAAAGGTTACCGGCGGGCCAGCCCTCCACACCGAGGGCGAGGCGCGAGTTGCCGTCCGAACTATGCTCCGCGCGCCACCATTTTCCCCAACTCGTCTTTCTCTATGTAAGCCCACGGCGTCTTCGCGTCGTGGGTGAAGACGGTCAGCCATTTTGCCGGCACCGACTTCGCGTAGTACTGCTTCTTGCTTTCGATGGTCTGCAGCGGGTAGAGGTCGAAGGCCATACCCCAGGTGAGGTCGATGTGCGCTGCGGTTGGGATGAGGTCGGAGATGTAGCAGGCAGTTTGGCCTCCACTTTCGACGATCACGGCCTGCATGTGCGCGGTGTGGCCGGGGAAGGTTTTCACCGAGATGCCGGGGACGATTTCCTCGCCGCCTTTGAGCAGCGCCATCTGGCCAACCTGCACGAGCGGGTCGTAGTTGTCGGGGATGTAGCTGATAGCGTCGCGTTCGCTGGGACGGCGCGCGTATTGCCATTCGCCTTCCGGCGCGTAGTATTTCGCGCGGGGAAACGTGGGGACGATCTTGCCGTCTTTACGCACGGTATTCCAGCCGCAGTGGTCGAAGTGGAGGTGCGTGTTGATAACGACGTCGATGTCTTCGGGAGCGACTCCGGCGGTGGCGAGATTTGCCAGCAACTGTGCGGGCTGGCCGTAGAACTTGACCATGCGCTCGGAAAGCTTGTTGCCCATGCCGGTTTCGACCAGAACGGTTTGCTTGCCGGTGCGGATGAGTAGGGAGTTGAGTCCGGCAGTGACGTAGTTTTTTTCGTCAGCTGGAGCTTTGCGTGACCACATGATCTTGGGAACGACGCCGAAAAACGCGCCACCATCGAGCGGGTAGGTGCCGTCAGAAAAGATGCTGAGTTCGAAGTCGCCGAGGGTGAGGCTGGGCATGCAGTTAGTGTGCCACAGACCTGGTCGGCATTTCTGCCGCGAACTGCGGTACTCTCATCCACATGGAACGGCCGGCCAGCGTCACAGTGATCGCAACTCTGGTTTTTCTGGTCGCGGGATATCTAGCCGCGATCGGCATTATCGAGTTGGTGGCGCCCGGAACAATTTCCATCAGGCTGGGAGCGGGAGTCACGTTTGGCAGAGAACTGACCGGACCACAGACGGCGTTATCCGTCGGCGCAGGATGGGCGTTAGTGGGCTGGGGTCTTTATCGGCTCAGGAATTGGGCGCGCTGGTGCGCGATTCTCCTCATGGTGATCGGAGTCGCAGGATCGGTGCCGGCGGTTTCTGCGGCCGCGCGAGATCTGACTTGGCGCTTTTTCCTGTATGGCGCTCAGATCATGGTGCGAGTCGTGATTGCGTGGTACCTGGCTGCATCGCCCGAGGTGATCGAAGCGTTCGTACGAAAGTAGGGAAGGCAAGTGGGTCCACGCTGGACTGTCTTCGCGGCTCGCATCCTTCGAGACCTTATCGCTTCGCCTTCACCGGTTCTTTCTCTCCCACGCGTTTGCTGACTTCAAAGTTCATCTTGCCGGCTTTCTTGTCGGCGTCGACGACCACATGATCGCCATGCAGGATCTCTCCATCCAAAATCTTCATGGCAAGCGGATCCTGAACCAGTTTTTGAATGGAGCGCTTCAGAGGCCGCGCTCCAAAGTTCGGGTCGTAGCCCTGGGTGAAGAGTAAATCTTTGGCGGCGTCCGTGAGCTCGATCGAGATCTTGCGATCGGCGAGCAGGCGGCGCACGTCTTCGAGTCGCAGGTCGATGATCTTGACCAACTGCTCTTTGCCGAGCGGGCGAAAGACAATGATGTCGTCGACGCGGTTCAAAAACTCGGGGCGGAAGTGGCCATGCAGCGCTTCCATGACCTGTTCGCTGGCCTTCTCAAACTCTTCCGGAGTCTGCACGTGGTCGGGCTGCAGATGGCTGGAGCCGAGATTCGAGGTCATGATCAGAATTGTGTTCTTGAAGTCGACCACGCGGCCCTTGCCGTCGGTAAGGCGGCCATCGTCCATGACCTGCAGCAGGACGTTGAAGACATCCGGATGAGCCTTCTCGATCTCGTCGAACAGCACGACGGCGTAAGGGCGGCGGCGGACTTGCTCGGTGAGCTGGCCTCCTTCTTCATAGCCGACATAGCCCGGAGGCGCGCCGATCAGGCGCGCGACCGAGTGTTTCTCCATGTATTCCGACATGTCGATGCGCAGCAGGGCGCGCTCGTCGTCGAAGAGGAACTCGGCGAGGGCGCGGGCCAGTTCGGTTTTGCCGACGCCGGTTGGGCCGAGAAAAATGAATGAGCCGATGGGACGCTTGGGATCGCTGAGTCCGGCGCGGGAGCGGCGAATGGCATTGGAAACCCGCTCCAAGGCCTGATCCTGGCCAATAACGCGCAGACGCAGGCGGTCTTCCATGGTGACCAGCTTCTTTACTTCGCCTTCAAGCATTTTGGAGACGGGAATTCCCGTCCACTTGGAAACAATGCGGGCGATATCTTCTTCGTCCACTTCTTCCTTGAGCATGCGCGGAGCGCCGGTGCCTTTGCCTTCGATCTTGGCCGTCAGCTGGTTCAGTTCTGCTTCGGCTTGCCGCAACAATCCATAGCGGATTTCGGCGACACGCTGCAGGTTGCCCTTGCGCTCTTCGGCGTCGGCTTCAGTCTTTAACCTCTCGATCTGTTCCTTGATCTCGCGGGAGCGGGCGATCAGATCTTTTTCCTTTTTCCAATTGGCTTTCAGAGCATTCGATTTCTCGCGTATCTCGGCGAGCTCTTTCTCGATGACGGATAGTCGCTCCCTGGAGTTGGCATCATCTTCTTTCTTCAGCGCCTGTTTTTCGATTTCGAGCTGCGTGGCGCGGCGTTCCAGCTGATCGATGTCGGTGGGAAGCGAATCGATCTGGATGCGAATCGAGGCGGCGGCTTCATCGACGAGGTCGATCGCCTTGTCGGGCAAGAAGCGATCGGAAATGTAGCGATGCGAAAGCGTGGCGGCGGCGACGATGGCGGAGTCTTTTATACGAACGCCGTGATGCACTTCGTATTTCTCCTTCAGCCCGCGAAGGATGGCGATGGTGTCTTCGACATTGGGCTCGCCGACGAAAACAATCTGGAAGCGGCGTTCGAGGGCAGCATCTTTTTCAATGTACTTGCGATATTCGTTCAGCGTAGTCGCGCCGATGGCGCGCAGCTCTCCGCGGGCCAGCGCGGGCTTGAGCATGTTGGAGGCATCGATTGCGCCTTCAGCGGCTCCGGCACCGACAAGCGTGTGCAGTTCGTCGATGAAGAGAATGACCTGGCCCTGCGAGTCCTCGATCTCCTTCAAGACGGCCTTAAGGCGGTCTTCAAATTCGCCGCGGTATTTTGCTCCGGCCAGCATCGCACCCAGGTCGAGTGCTACTACACGCTTGTTCTTGAGCACCTCAGGCACATCGCCCGAGATGATTCGCTGGGCGAGGCCTTCGACGATGGCGGTCTTGCCTACGCCCGGTTCGCCGATGAGCACGGGATTGTTTTTCGTGCGGCGGGAAAGAACCTGCACCACGCGGCGGATCTCTTCGTCGCGACCGATGACCGGGTCGAGCTTGCCGCGGCGGGCCTGTTCGGTCAGGTCGCGGGCGTAGCGCTCGAGAGTCTGGTACTTCGCTTCTGGATTCTGGTCGGTGACTTTCTGCGACCCGCGGACTGCGGTCAGCGCTTTCAGGATAGCTTCGTGCGTGGCGCCGTGACGGGCGAGAATCTGCTGGGCTGCGTCCTGCCTGAGGTGCGTGATGGCCAGCAGCAGGTGCTCGGTGGAGACGTACTCGTCTTTGAAGTTGGCGGCTTCTTTGAAGGCCTGCTCAAGGAGCTTGTTGGTGGCGCTCGAGAGCGTAGCCTGGGCTGCCTCGCCGGAGACCTTGGGAAGTTTTTCGATGTCGCGATAGATCTCGCTGAGAACTGCCTGCGGACCGATCCCGATTCGTTCGAGCACGGGAGGAACGATGCCTTCTTTGTCTTCAATGAGGGCGGCGAGAAGATGGATGGGCAGGAGCTCGGGGTTTCCATGCTCGGAGGCGAGATCGTTTGCGCGTTGAACGGCTTCCTGTGCTTTTACGGTGAATTTATCCCAACGGATGGCCATGGGGGACTCCAGTTTCTAGATTTCAACTCTTAGTTGCCGGCGGGACGCCGGCGTAGCAACAAAAACGGGAGGCACCTATTTCTGCGCCTCCCGTTGATTGTAAATCGGTCGAGCTTCGTTCGACGACCGGTCTGAGATCCGGTCCCACACAAGTGTTTCCAACTTACGCGGCTTTGCTGGGGCCTTTGCCTTCAGGCGTCTTCTCAGTGCCAACCGTGACTTTGATCTGCTTGGGCTTGGCTTCGGCTTTCTTGGGCAGGGTGACCTTCAACACGCCTTTGTCGTAGGTTGCCGAAACCTTCTCGGAATCCACGGTGGTGGGCAGGGTGAAGGCGCGGGTGAAGCTGCCGTACTGGCGCTCCACACGGCGGTAGTTCTCTTCCTTCTCTTCCTTTTCGATCTTGCGCTCGCCGTGCACGTTGAGGGTGTTGTTCTCGAGGCGAACGTCGATGTCCTTCTCGTCGATGCCCGGGACTTCAATCTTCAACGTGACATTGTGCTCGTCTTCGTAAACGTCGACTGCGGGGGCAAAGCTTGAGGTGGTCAGGGATTCGTCGCGGCCCTCGGGCGAATAAGACTCGCGGAACACGCGGTTGACGCGGTCCTGAAGGGTGGCAAACTCGCGAAAAGGCTCAAAACGGGTAAGTACGGTCATAGTTGTAATCTCCTTCTGTGCTGGACTTCTTAGGATTTCGGCAGTGCCGGTCACGTCGTTAGATGTCTATTAAGCGCAGAAGAAGCATAAAATATGAGTGTCTTACTATCAATAACATTATTGTTTAATTTTCATTGACTTACGATAGAAATTAGGCACTTCAAGTAGGCAGTTTCTGGGATGCTGAGCAGGATGGGGTGATCTTTCGCCTGTCCGCGAACCTCGACCAAACGCAGGGTGCGGTGGGCGTCCCGAGCCGCATCGGCCAGCATTCCGAGGAAATCGGCTTGGCTGACGTGGTAAGAGCAGGAGCAGGTGACCAGGACCCCACCGGGGCGCAGCATCTTCAGGGCGCGCAGGTTGAGTTCCTTGTAGCCGCGAAGCGCAGCGTCTAGGTCGCGCTTGCTTTTGGCGAAGGCCGGGGGATCGAGAACGATCGTGTCGTAGCGCTGCCCGGACGCTGCGTAGTCCTTGAGCAGGTCGAAGGCGTTGGCTTCGATCCATTCGATTTCAGGTTGGTTCAGGTCACGGCGGTTGAGCGTGGCGTTCTGGTCTGCGACTTCCAGCGCGGGGCGGGAGCTATCGACGCCGATGACATGCGAGCAGCGTGAGGCGAGGTGAAGAGCGAAGCCTCCCTGGTAGCAGAACACGTCGAGGGCTTCGCCGTGGGCATATTGAGCCGCGGCGGCGTAGTTCTCGCGCTGGTCGAGAAACGCTCCAGTCTTTTGGCCTTCGAGTGCGTCGAAATGAAACTGGACGCCGTTCATGGTGAAGATCGTCGAAGTCTTTTCTCCTTGCAACAGGCCAGATGAGCGCGGCGGCAGATCTTCGAGTTGCCGGACTCGCGGGTCTACGCGTTCAACGATGGAAGCCGGGTGAAGCCGCTCGGTCAGTTCAGCCATGAGAGGCTCACGCACACGGTCCACATCCATGGCCTGCGTGAGGATCTGCATCGAAAGAATGTCGTTATAGCGGTCGACGATTAGGCCGGGCAAGAAGTCAGCTTCGCTGAAGACCAGGCGGTAGGCGTCGGTGTCGCGGATGATCCGTTCGCGATAGGCGGTGGCATCGGCGACACGCTGCCGCAGAAGTGCAGCCAGGTCAGCGACTGGCTCGTGCGAGATCAGACGAATAGCGATCTGCGACGAACTGGAATAGAGCGCGGTCCCGAGGGGCTGGCCGCGATGATCGATTACGTTGACCAGGGCGCCCGCAGGAACGCCCTCGGCCGAAACGATGTCGGAGCGGTAGACCCAGACGTGGCCGTCCTTCAATCGGGAAGCGCCGCGAGGAGAAACCTTAACTGTGGGAACGCCTGGAGTGCCAACCGTCTTACGCATGCAGCAATCTTAAACGCAGCAGTTAGCTGGCGGCTTGCTCGGTAGGAACCCCAGCCGTAGTTCCCGACTTGGCGGTGCGGGACCTCATCTCGTACTGCGCGGCTTCCAAATCGACGTGAAGGGAATCGAGGGCCGTCATTGGCATTTCGGTGCCCCAGGTTTCTATTTCATGTTCCGTCCAGCTTCCATTCAGCCGGATAGCGCCGGTGATGTCCTCGGGGAAGGCGTGACGGAAATCGCCTTCGCGAATGAGGATGTCGCCGATAAGACGGCCGGTATGCATGTCGAAGACGCGACGCGTGGCCTGGCCCGAGGCATTGGTCAAGCATAGGAAAACTTCGCCAGCCTCGCCGAATTCCTGACGGTAGTACCAGGCCTGCGGCGCATCGATCTTGGGATGATGCCGGCGTGAGCGCTTATGCTCCGGCTCCAGCGCCTGCATTTCGTGAGCGGGATTGAAGTAGAGGATGCGCTGGCAGGAATCGCAAACCACGGTTTGCTGGCCGGTGCGCACATCGTTGTAGATCTGCGGCCGCAGCATGACCTGGCATGCCATGCACTTGTGGTCGAGCACCTCGGAGATGCCGCTGCCGCGAAACTTGGAAACGCGTTCGTAGTGGCGCAGCAGGTCTTCATTGACGCCGGCGCGCATCTCATCGCGCTTGGCCCGCCATTCGGCCAGCTGTTTCTCGTCTTCGGCGGTACGCTGGCGGGCTTCAGTCTTCTCTTTCTCGATCTCGGCAGCTTCCGCCTTTAATTCGGCCTGGGCGGCTTTCACTTCCTTGTCGCGCGCGTCCGCGTTCACCATCAACTCAAGGATCTTATCTTCTGTTACTGCGATTTCCTTTTCCGCGAACTGGATCTCGTGCAACAACGCCTTGTATTGCTCGTTGGTTTTTACATCGAGAGATTGATCGCGGTACTTGGAGATCTTGCCGCGAAGATCTGTGATTGCAGTGTCGTACTTGCGGCGCGAAGCTTCGTCGGCTTTGACCGCGGCCTGAGCTTTCTCCAGTCCGGCTTTGGTGTCGGCCAACTTGTGTTCGATCGCGGCGACGCGTTTGGGGAGTTCGGCGATTTCATCCTGCAGGCGGCGGATTTCCTTATCAGCTTCCTGCAGGCGTAACAGGTTTTCTATTTCTAGAAGCATCCAGAGGTAACTCAGCTTTGATTCTAACACGCGGAAACGCGGGTTTTCGCTTGCTTTAGGACAAGACCAGCGAGCCAGACCAGCCGCACGGGCGCCTTCGCGGGTGTAAACTCGTTCGTTTGCTGCGTCTGCCCTTTTTGACCTTACTTCTTGTTCTTGGGGTTTCATCATGAAAAAACAGATCTCGCTGTTCACCCTTGTGGTTGCTCTCACCTTTCTCTCGGGCCATCCGCTTTGCGCGCAAACGTCATCGCCAGTCAAACCGCTTACGATTGAAGCAATGTACGCCCCCGGCGGGCTTACTGGGCGCGGTCCAGAAAACGTGGAGTGGAGTCCCGACGGGACCAAACTTTCCTTCATACAGCGTGACGATGCGGGAGAACATGGCGAACTGTGGTATGTGGATGCAACCACGGGCGAGAAGAAGGTTCTGGTCAGCGCGGCCAAGCTGGCCTCTCTCGCGCCCGACACCAGCAAAGTGAAGGACGAGCGCGAAAGAGAGCGACTGACGCGCTATCACGTCGCAGCCTATCTGTGGGCGCCGGATTCGAAACGCCTGATTTTTGACTCCCAGGGACAGCTTTGGCTCTTTGATCTGGCGACAAGCACGGCAGTTCAGTTTACCTCGGCGCCCGACCCCAGCCTCGACCCCAAGTTCTCGCCCGATGGCAGCCACGTTTCCTACGTGCGCGAGCACAACCTTTACGTCCGGCCGGTGAGCGGTAAGGGCGAAAAACAGCTCACCAGGGACAAAGGGGAGAATCTGTTCAACGGCGACATCGACTGGGTTTACACCGAAGAGTTAGCGGTGAGAAGCAATTATTTCTGGTCGCCCGACAGCAAAGAAATCGTGTTTCTTCACATGGACGAAACCAAGGTGCCGGCCTACCCCCTCGTTAACTTGATTCCCACCCATCCCACCATCGATAACGAAAAATATCCCAAGGTGGGGGATCCAAACCCTGCGGTGAAGTTGGGCGTCGTGGACGCCGACAAGGGCAAGATTCGGTGGATTTCTCTTACCAATGACGAGGAGGCTTACATCCCGCGTTTTGGATGGGTCCGCGATGGAGTGGTTTGGGCGGAAGTGCTGAATCGCAACCAGGACAAAATGGATTTGTATTTCGTCGATGCGAAGTCGGGCAAGTCGCGGATCGTCCTGACAGAAACGACTCCCGGCGCCTGGATCGACTTTGACCATGTGCAGGTTCGTTTCATCGAGTCCATTGGCGGATTCCTGTGGCCGAGCTGGCGCGACGGGAACATGCATCTCTACCTTTACACCTTCGATAAGCAGAATCCGATGGCTGCGGATGCCAAGCTGGAGCGTCAGCTTACGCACGGCGATTTTGAAGTGCTGGGAATTGAGGGCGTGGATGAGGCGGCGAGCACTGTGTTTTTCAATTCCAACCAGGGCGACCCCAGGCAGCACCATGTTTTCTCAGTCGAGCTGGATGGAACTGGCCTGCAGCAGCTTACGCATGATGAGGGAATTTACTCGGCGCTGTTTTCCGGCGATGGGAAGCACTACGAGCAAGATTTCTCAGGCCCTCTGACCGCGCCGCGAATGACGCTGTGCGCGGTGGGCGGCGCATGCTTTCCGGTGTGGAGCGCGCGCGATGAAGCCGCGGAATACGGACTGCGGGCTCCGAAGTTCCTGGAGTTCAAGGCGGACGATGGCACTACGCTCTACGGGCGATTGTTGCTTCCTCCAGAGGCGGCAGCCACTGGCAAGATTCCGCTGATCGTAAATATTTATGGTGGACCGGCGGCGCAGACGGTGCTGAAAGGACTGACGAATCCGTTCGACGAGATTCTGGCGCGCAAAGGCTTCGCGATCTTCTCCGTCGACAATCGTGGGACTCCGGGGCGCGACCGCAAGTTCCAGACGGCGATTCGCCACGAGTTCGGCGCGATCGAGCTGAAAGACCAACTTACGGCCCTCGATCAGCTTTTCGCGCAGTATCCGCCGCTTGATAAAGGGCGGGTCGCGATCTGGGGATCGTCCAACGGAGGTTCGATGACGCTCTACGCGATGACCCATTCCGACCGCTTCCGCGCCGGAATTGCAATAGCCCCTGTAACCAATCAAATCAACTATGACAGCATCTACACCGAGCGTTATATGGGTCAGCTCAAGGATGACCCGGCGGGCTACGCCGAGTCCGACGTGACCAGGGCGGCGGCCAATCTGCATGGAGCGCTGATGCTGGCCCACGGTACCGGTGATGACAATGTGCACTTTCAGAACAGCGTGCAGATGATTGACGCGCTAATCAAGGCAGGCAAACAGTTCCGGCTGATGATCTATCCCAACAAGACCCACGGCATCTCGGGGAGCGATGCCCGCGATCACCTGTACCAGATGATTGAAGATCACTTCGAACGGGAGCTGAAGTAGGAAAGGTTACCTGCGCTTGTCAGGTTTCCGGGACGAACTCACTCGGTTCGAACTTTCCTTGCCGGAGCTGTCTTTCGAGGAGTTATCCTTCGACACGCTCTCCTTGGCGGAACTTTCCTTGGACGAGCTTTCTTTTGACGACCCTTCCTTCGCCGAACTGTCCGACTTGGACTTCTCTTCCTTCTTGGAATCCTTGCCGCCGCCGTCAGAAGAGGGCGCGTGGGATTTGTTGGCGTAGTCGGTCACGTACCAGCCCGATCCCTTGAACTGCACGGCAGGCGCAGAAATCATCTGCTCAACCCGGCCGCCGCACTGGGGGCACTTCTTGACCATTTTGTCTGAGAATTTCTGGATTTTCTCAAAGCGGTGACCGCACTTCTCACACTCATATTCGTAAAGAGGCATGGGCTTCTAAGACAGTTGTCGGGAAAGATCTTTCAAATTGATTCTAGGGGTGCGGGTTCGCCGGCGTCAATTCGAGCGGGGCTATGGTGAGGAGCGAGTCCCAACGGCTATGTTAAGGCCTTTTCCCGGAATTGCTCCGCGAGACGTTTGGGAGCGGTGTTGCGCCAGGCCGCGCCGATTGCTCTCTGCAGCGTTTCCTTGGCGGCGGCCTTAAGGTGAACGCTGGTCGCACCCCGGCGTCCCCACGCACCTTTCCCCGGTACAAAAACGCCCGGATCGGCCTTCGAGAAATAATGCTGCTGCTCTGGGGTGAGCTTGACCATCCCCCAGCCTTTCGAGGGATATCCGAGGGTGGCAAAGATTCTTCCTCCAACCCGAAAATCCGGATGGTCCATGTGGGCTTTTTCTGCTGCTTCGGGAAGAGCCAGCGCGATGCGGCGGAAATTGTTGGCGGTCATGCGACGCGCTCCAGGGAAATATCTGCGTACCCTAGCATAACGGGTGGCAAGGGCTCCAGGTTACGGTTGCCAGAGTGGTAGACTCCGCCCATGAGGGACTCCAGCCACGAGGCGGTCGAGAGTACTGCCAGCCCGCAGAAATCTACCGATGCCGCAGGCCCGGCCCTCTATCTTGTCGCCACGCCCATCGGCAACCTGGAAGACATCACGCTGCGCGCGGTGCGTGTGTTGAAGGAAGTAGACGTGATCGCCTGCGAAGACACGCGCCAGACGCAGAAACTGCTCAATCATTACGGCATCACCACCCGCACCATCAGCTACCACGAGCACAACGAGATGACGCGCTCGGCCGAACTGGTTAAGGAAATGCAGGAAGGAGCAAGCGTCGCGCTAGTGACGGATGCAGGCATGCCGGGGATTTCCGATCCAGGATTTCGGCTGATTTCGCTGGCCATCCGGCATGACGTGCCAGTGGTGCCGATCCCGGGCGCATCGGCGTTTCTGGCGGCCCTGGTGGCGAGCGGTCTGCCGACAGATTCGTTCCGCTTCAGCGGATTTCTTCCGGCGAAGCGTGGCGAGCGGCGGGCGGCGCTAGAGGCGATCCGAACTTCGCCGCGCACGCAGGTCCTCTACGAAGCCCCGCACCGGATCGTCGAGGCGCTTTCCGACGTTGTCGAGGTTCTGGGAAAAGACCGGCAGGTGGTGATTGCACGCGAAGTGACCAAGCTGCATGAAGAGTTTCTGCGCGGGCGTGCGGGCGATGTTCTGGAGACGTTAAAGGCGCGCGACGGAGTGAAGGGCGAGATCACGCTGCTGATCGGGAAGGCTGAAGAAGAAGATGCTCGCGTAGGGACGGACGCATTCGTCCGTCCTTCAATCAGGCAGCGGGTAGAGCAGATCATGGCGGAAGAAAAGGTCGACGAGAAAGCCGCGCTGAAGAAGGTAGCCAAGGAGCGGGGGATCTCGAAGAGCGAGGCGTATCGGGAATTGCAGAGGAGCAAATGACAACTCGCTCAGAACCTACTTCCCCGCCAGTTCCCGCTTCACCGCCTCGCTAACCATCTTCCCATCCACGCGCATGCCTGCGCCCGAGAAGCGGGCCATAGCATTCTTCATCACCGTGCCCATGTCTTTCATGGTGGGAGAGCCCATCTCTGCGATCACAGCCTTCACTCCAGCCACCACTTCAGCCTCGCCCGCCGCTTTGGGCAAGTAGCTCTGGATCAAAACGATCTCGGCGGCTTCTTTGTCGGCCATCTCCTGGCGTCCGCCCTTAGTGAACTGCTCGACAGACTCCTTGCGCTGCTTGATCAGCGTAGTCAGGACGGCCTGGGATTCCTTGTCATCGAGCGGCGCCATCTTTTCGATCTGGCGATTCTGCAGCGCGCTCTTGACCATGCGCAGCGTGGAGAGGCGCCGCTCCTCGCGCGCCTTCATAGCGGTGGTAATGTCTTTTTGGATCTGTTCGACAAGGCTCATGAGGGGATTATAGACGCTGACGGAGTGCGATCCCCGTTCTGACTGGCATCAGACGCACGGGAGGCGCGGTTCCAGTAAACTAATAAGTCATCCCGTTCATAAGGATTCTTTCTATGTTGCGCAAGAACCGTCTTTTTACTCCTGGGCCGACTCCGCTGCTGCCGGCGGCGCAAACGGCCATGGCTTCCTTCACGGCGCATCACCGCACCGCCGACTTCAGGGCGTTGTTTCAGCGTGTGCTTTCCGACATGAAGGAATTCGTCGGCACGCAAAATGATGTGCTGGTGCTGGCTTGCTCCGGCACGGGCGTGATGGAAGCCTCGGTGTCGAACCTGGCGTCGCCGGGCGATAAAGTCCTGGTCCTCACCGCTGGAAAGTTCGGCGAGCGCTGGACGGCTCTGGCTAAGGCATTCGGCTGCACGGTCGACGTGCTGAGCGCGCCTTACGGCGAAACATTTTCTCTGAATGACATTCGCGCCAAACTAACCCCCGACGTGCGTGCGGTGTTCGTCCAGGCGACGGAGAGTTCAACCGGGGCGCGGCATGACGTTGAGGGAATCGCGAAAATCGTACGGGCGCAGGGTGAAGAAACGCTGCTGGTCGTGGATGCGATCACGGGATTAGGCACGACCCATCTCGACGTAGATGGCTGGGGCGTTGATGTGATCATCGGCGGATCGCAGAAGGCATTGATGATGCCCCCTGGTCTCGCATATTGCGCCGTGAGCGAACGGGCGTGGCGGCGCATGGATACGACCACATCTCCGCGCTTCTACTTCGACTTGCGCAAGGAACGCAAGGCGGCGGCGAAAGGCGAATCTTCCTACACCCCGGCGACCTCGCTGTTTGCGGCGCTGGGAGCTGCATTGGAGTTTATTCGGAGCATGGGAAATGGCGACCTCGCCAAGGGACGCGGAGCCCTGGTCGACAATGCCGAACTCTGTGCCGAGATGACGCGGGCCGGTGCGCAGGCCGTGGGATTGAAACTCTTTGCCTCGCCGCCCGCAGCGGCACTCACAGCCATCTGCTCGCCAGACGGGATTGATTCCGGAAAGATCATCAAAGAGTTCCGCGAGTCGTTCGATGCAGTCGTGGCCAACGGACAGGGAGAGATGAAAGGTCAGCTCTTCCGCATCGCGCACATCGGCTACTACGACTACCTGGACACGATCGGCATTCTGGGCGCGCTCGAGCACGTGCTGGCGCGCTGCACCGGGAAGGCCGTCGAGTATGGAGCAGCCGTGCGCGCAGCGCAGGAAGCGTACGCGCGCGGCCTTTCGAAGCAGCGACAACTAGTGGGAGCCTGAGCGCGTTGATCAGCTCCCATGCTAGTTGATGGTGAAGGTCATGGGGCTGGATGTTTCCGCCGCCGTGCCCCCGCCGTAAGCGCCTCCGGGAATGCCAGGATTCGTTACCGTGACCGACGCCGAACCAGAGGTTTCGATGGCTGTGGCGGGAATTGTTGCCGTCAGCTGATTCGCACTCACAAAAGTGGTGGTCTGTGCCGTGCCGGCCCAGTTGATGGTTGCGTTACTGTTAAAGTTAGTGCCGTTGACCGTAAGCACGAAGGCCGGACCCCCTGAATTCGCACTACCAGGAGCGAGTGCCGAGATCTCAGGCATGGTTCCAGCGGCCGGAGGAGTGGTGGGTTGTGATTTGTAACCGCATGCCAGGCCTACGGCGAGCAGCGCGGCTAAAACTACTGTCTTCGCGATTTTCATAAATGTTCTCCTAACAGGGCGATGGGGCCCGATTGAGAGAAAGTCTAGGAGAACAACGCGGCAGGGGTGTCAGCGGGGTGTCATTTTCGTGTCAAGATTTAGTCAAGCTAAATTCCATAATTCAAAAGGACTGATTCTCCCTTGAAAATCGTCATTGCAGAGAAAATCTCAGGCACCGCGATCGAACAACTCCAGGAACCCGGTTGGACCGTCCTTACCGCAGACCAACTCGATGGCAAACTCGCAGCGCAACTGGAGTCCGCCGATGCGCTGATCGTGCGCTCGGCGGTGCTGGCGGATGCGGCGCTTTTGTCTCATGCCAAGAAGCTGCGCGTCATCGGCCGGGCGGGTGTGGGCGTGGACAACATTGATCTCGATGCGGCTACGCGCCAGGGCATTGCGGTCATGAACACGCCCGGCGCCAATGCCGTGGCCGTGGCCGAACAGACCCTGGGCATGATGCTGGCCATGGCTCGTCATCTTTGCCGCGCCGACGCGCTCATGCATGCAGGACGCTGGGAAAAGAAGTCGCTACAAGGCACGGAACTGCGCGGCAAGACGTTGGGAATCGCGGGTCTCGGCCGCATCGGCATGGAAGTAGCGCGGCGGGCGCGCGCGTTTGGCATGGAGCTCATCGGTCATGATCCATTTGTTTCTGTCAGTGTGGCCAAGGAGCAGGGCATTCGCCTCGCGAGTCTCGACGAGCTTTACGCAGCCGCGGATTACATTACGTTGCACGTGGGGCTTACTCCGCAGACTGCGGGCATGATTAGTGAAGCCGCAATCATAAAGATGAAGAAAGGCGTCCGGCTGGTGAATTGCGCGCGCGGTGAGCTGGTGCATGAGGCCGATCTGATCGCGGCGCTGAAACAAGGTCACATCGCCGCAGCGGCGCTCGACGTTTTCAATGAAGAGCCTTTGAAGAGCTCGCCACTGCAGGCGATGGATAATGTCATCCTCACGCCTCACATCGGCGGCCAGACCTTCGAGGCGCAGGAAGCCGTGGGCGTGCAGATTGCGCAGCAGGTCCGAGAATACCTGAAGCACGGCGTCATTCAGAATGCGGTCAACGTGCCGTCAGTGTCGGCGGAAGAGTATGCCGAGATGCAGCCTTACATCGTTCTGGCCGAGCGTATGGGAGCATTTCTAGCGCAGATTTCCGAGGGCTCGATGGAAGAGATTTCACTGCGTTACAGCGGCCACATCGCGGAGTGGAAGACGGAATTGATTCGTAACGGCGCCATCAAGGGCATTCTCAACCAGGCGTTGGAGGAAAAAGCCAACCTGGTGAATGCGGCGTCGCTAGCCGATCTTCGCGGACTCCGCATCCATGAATCGCATAAGGCGAAAGCCTCAACCGGCGGCGCCGGCAGCGTGCTCTCGGTTTTTCTGAAGAGTTCAACGGAAGAGCACATGGTAAAAGGCGCCGTTCTGCACGGGACCGCGCCCCGCCTGCTGCACATCGATGGCATTGACGTCGAAGCGCCGCTCGAGCGCAACCTCATCTATCTGCGCAACCGCGACGTGCCGGGCGTGATTGGCAAGGTGGGAACGATTCTGGGCGAAGGCGACATCAACATCGCGGACTTCTCGTTAGGGCGTCGCAGCTCCGAAGGGGCTTCGGAGCCGCGCGAGGCGATCGCCGTGGTCCACGTCGACGGACGCGTTCCGGACGATGTGCTGAGGAAGCTGGAGAAGATTCCAGCCGTCCGACAGGCGAAAGCGGTGCGGCTGTTCTAAACCAGGGGTCAGGACGTTCAGGACTCCGCTTCGTCCCGACGCAGCTTGCGGCTCTCCGCCAGCAGAGCCATCGAGTGCATCAGATTCTGCAGCGTCACAATGCCCACCAGTCGCTGATCTTCCACCACCGGAATAATGCTGAGATTGCGCGACGTGAGCTTCCGGAAAGCGGAAGCCAGTGATTCCTGGCGCACGGAAACCTCGAAGATCTTGTTCATCACGGCCTGGACATAACCGTTGCCTTCCACGCGCAGCGCCTCCAGAATGCGCTGCCGGGAAATCACGCCCACCATGTCACTGCCGCGGACCACGGGAAAGTCATCCTGCAGGGAATGCACTGCTTTCTCAAGCGCGTCTTCCAATGTGTCCGCTGGCGAGAGAGTCGCGAAGTCGGTCAGCATCACTTCTTCCAGGCGCACATTGTCCAAAACCGATTGGAAGATGACCGCCCGCTCCTCAAGCTGCGCCGCCGAAAAGATGATCACACCGACCATGGTCAGCCAGGTATTGCTGAACAAACCTGCAACCATCAGAATCATGGCCAGGGCATGGCTGATGGAGACGGCGCGGCGGGTAGCCGCCGCCGCGTCAACGCTGCGCGCGAAAAAGGCCCGCAGGATGCGGCCTCCATCGAGAGGATAAGCCGGCAGAAGATTCAGGCCTGCGATGTACAAGTTGGCCCATACCAGGCTTCGCGGCAGGTTGCCCGACTGCAACCAGGGCCACTCCCACAACTTCGCCCCAGGAACGGCCACAACGATTACGGCAGCGGCAATCATCGCGAACACAAGATTCACCAGCGGCCCAGTGAGAGCGATTTGGACCTCGCGCTTCCAGACCGCAGCGGCAGACTCCGGCGGTTCCACCCGCGATTCGTCGAAAACTGTAACACCGCCCAAGGGCAGAAGAATGACCGCTTTGGGAATCAGCCCGGCGCGCCGGGCCATGAGCATGTGGCCTATTTCATGGGCCGCCACGCAGGCCAGCACAATTCCAACCAGCGCCAGATCTCGCGCCCCGTTCGCCGAGCCGCGACTGTTGTATTCCGTCCAGAACACGAAGACCGGTAGGATCAGGAACGTAAGGTGCAGGCGAACCTCGACTCCAAACAGGCGCCCAACGTGAATGGAAAAACTTCTCATGAGGTCTCGTCTACTACAGTTATTTTACATGGTCGGATATATTGGCTCCGGGAATCGGATGCTGCGAATAATCAAAGGTACAGAGCCATGCGCGTGATCGCCGGCAAATACCGGGGGCGTCCTCTACGCTCGTTGCGCGGGATGGATATCCGGCCCACATCCGACCGATTGCGCGAGACATTGTTTGACGTGCTCACCGCGGGCAATCCCGCTGCGCTCGAAGGGGTCGTGTGGCTGGATTTGTTCGCGGGTACAGGCGCGGTAGGGATTGAAGCACTCAGCCGAGGGGCCCAGCAAGCCTACTTCGCGGAGACCTCGGCCCCGGCAGCAAAGTTGATTGAGCAAAACCTGCGGAGCCTTGGGATTGCGGACGGATACAAAATTCTGCGCGACGATCTTGCTGGGGTCCTCTGGCGGCTCGAGCGCGAACACGTCGCGGCTGACGTTGTATTCCTCGATCCGCCATACCGGATGCGGCAGGCCTATGAAGAAACCCTTACGGCGCTAGCCGATTCCTCACTGGTATGGGCCATGTCACTGGTCATCGCGGAGCACGAAAAAAAATTCGATCCCGGCGATGAATTTGGATCACTGCGGAGAACCCGCAGGCTGCTTCAGGGAAACAACGCTCTCAGCTTTTACCGCATCGGCGGGCAACCAGACCTTAGCACATGATGCGCGGGGGCAAACAATCCTCGTGCCAGACAGCTACATCAGCAGTTCGCCACTGCGGCGCACGATCGGGTGCTGCATTTCCTGCAAATCGTTTTTCACCATATTCAAGCCATACACACAGCCTTCGAACTCGCGCGAAAGGTGAGCGAACAGCGGAGCCACCTTGGCATATTCGAAGTGCTCGAACTTCGAAACGATGTAGTAGCTTTCTTTCCCCGCCTTCATCCACTCCACAAAGCTCTCCAGGCGGTGGCGGCGTAATCGGAAGTGGTTGATGCTCTCGGGAAACATTCCGGCGAAGAACAATGCGTAATCGCCAATGTGCTTGCGTACCTGGCGTTCGCGATCAAACGATGGAGCCGGTCCATAGACGGGATCTGACTCCAGCAGCATTTCTCCCACGTCGGTGAGCGGGCGATCGGCCACGTCATGAATCTTGAACAACTGATCGGCTTCGCAGAACTCGGTCAGCAGGTGCGAAACGTAGGCCACCACTTGCGGATCGCGGATACCGATCTCCTCTGCATAGTGGCGCCCCACCAATTCCTGAAACAACTGCCGCAGTGGATGAGATTCCGGAATCATGTTTTGGACCCCCTGAAACTCCTCGTGCTATCGGCATTTCGAATGCATGGTAACTAGTTACCTTAGTCCAACCCCAAACGCAAGTGACTTTTGTTTATCGTTCGCATCACTTTCGCCAATCATTGGAAGTGCGCAGTCGCTTGCAAGGTTGCCGCGAGTTTTCTGTTGGCACACGGAGCCCTCGGCTGCTAATCACAACACCTTGGCAGCGAATAGAATGTTTGCCAGAGAGGAATCAACGTAAATGGAAAGACTGAACATCTCCAGCGGCGCACCTTGGGAACCGATTGTGGGTTACTCGCGTGCAGTGAAGGTTGGACCCTGTATCCACATTTCGGGCACCACCGCGACCGGACCCGACGGCAGGATCGTTGGGGTGGGAGACTCGTACGCTCAAGCCGTGCAAACTCTGAAGAACATCGAGAGCGCTTTACAGAAGGCTGGTGCCAGCCTGAAGGACGTCGTACGCACGCGAATCTATGTAATCAACATTGCAGAGTGGGAGAAGATCGGCAAGGCCCATGGAGAATTCTTCCGCGACATACGTCCCGCAACTTCGATGGTCCAGGTAAGCGCCTTGATCTCACCCGAGATTCTGGTGGAGATCGAGGCTGACGTCTATCTGCAAGAGGGGTGACGGACATGGCAGACCCGCAGAAGCAGGGCTCAGTTCCCGTTTCCTGAGTGCGCGAAATAAAGATTCCTAATCTTGCTTCAATTCACTTGACATCGGCTTCCCCGCGAGCATAATTATCAATCCCGAATTCTGAATCGGATCGTTACCGGATCAGGGGGTGCTGTCTAGAGCTGGAGGAGGTCTTTATGAGCGTGCTGGAACTTTGTGACCGGGAAATCGCGGCGGTTCCGCTCGATGCCAGCGTAGCTGACGCCATCAACAAAATGCTCGACCACCATGTCGGTGCTGTAGCTGTGGTTGATTCCGAATACCGGGTCGCCGGAATCTTCACGGAACGCGACGTCCTGCGCAAGATGGCGCTCAGCCGCACAGATCCGCAGACCACCTCGGTCCGAGAACTGATGACCACCCCCGTGGAAATGGCGACGCGGCGCACCGGGCCGGGCGAAGCCCTCACCACCATGCTGGAGCGTCACTTCCGCCATCTGCCCGTGGCCGATGACAACGGCAAGCTGCTGGGAATTCTTTCCATCCGCAACCTGCTGGAGTGGCGCGTGGAAGACCTGAGCCACGAACTGGACGCGCTCGAACAATACGTCTCCAATGATGGTCCCGGGGGCTAGGGCGAGTTTCCACACTTCTCATTCTCTGACCAATGGCGACCTCGTCCGCTGCCCCAAAACTGATCGGTGGTGTTCGTATCGCCGAGTCGGCTCGCATTCTGCTGTTCTCAAAATTGCTACATAATCAGCTTTTCAATTGAGGAGGAGATGCTCTGTGAGGAAACTTCAGCATTTCTCGATGCTTATGGTCGCAGTGCTCGTGGTGGTAGGGCAGGCCGTTGCTCAGCAAGCTTCAAAGCCCGTCGTCATCCACGCCGGTCACGTCCTTGACGTGAAGACCGGCAAGCTGCTTTCGGATCAGACGCTCGTCGTCGAGGACGGAAAGATCGTGAGCGTCGGAGCAAGCGCAGAAACGAATGCGCCCGCCGATGCAGTCCGCATCGACCTCCCGAATGCAACCGTGTTGCCGGGATTGATCGATGCGCACACGCACCTGACCATGGATCCAAAATTCGGTTATGAAGAACTCGGCCTCTCGATTCCACGCGAAGCCTTGACTGGAGCCAAGAATGCCCGCCTCACTCTGCTGGCGGGGTTCACCACGGTTCGTAACGTGGGCGCGGCTGGGTTCAGCGATGTGGCTTTGCGCGACGCCATCAACGCCGGCGACGTGCCCGGCCCGAGGATGCTGGTGAGCGGGCCGGGACTGAGCATCACCGGCGGACATGCGGACAATAACCTGCTGCCGTTCGAATATCACGCGACCTCTGACGGCGTGGCCGACGGCGTAGACGGCGTGCAGCACATGGTTCGGCAGAACATCAAGTATGGCGCGGACTTGATCAAGTTCATGGCCTCGGGTGGAGTGCTCTCGAAGGGAGACAATCCGCAGGCGTCGCAGTACACGCTGGAAGAAATGAGGGCCATCGTAGCCGAGGCCCACCGCTTGGGTCGTAAAGTCGCTGCTCACGCCCACGGGGCACAGGCCATTCTTTGGGCGTCAGAGGCGGGAGTGGATTCGATCGAACACGGCTCTTACATTGACGACGCGGGCATTGCGGAGATGAAGAAGAACGGCACCTACCTTGTGCCCACCCTTTATCTCGGCGATTGGTTCCTGGAGAATGCCGAAAGAAATCACGTGCCCGATTTTCTGCTGGCCAAGGCCAAAGCCGTCATGCCGGCGGCGCGGAAGAACATCGCCCACGCCTTCGCCAGCGGCGTTAAAGTGGCTTTCGGCACCGATGCCGCAGTTTATCCTCACGGAATGAACGCACACGAGTTTGCGGTGATGGTCAAGCTCGGGTTGACGCCGTTGCGGGCGATTCAAGCGGCTACTGTGAATGCTGCTGATCTGCTCGGCTGGCAAGGAAAAGTGGGAAGCCTTGAGCCCGGTGCCTGGGCTGATGTCGTCGCGGTTGATGGCGATCCGCTGAAGGACGTGACCACCCTGGAGCGCGTGAAGTTTGTGATGAAGGGCGGCGAGGTGGTGAGGAACGACTACGGGAAGTAAAGCTGGGGCCGTGGCCTCTCACTGCTGTGTGTGCGGTCTTGCAGGCGTTCATTCCCCAGGCTTTTCGCGCCTTTCGGAATCGACCACACTACCCGGGCAATGGGGCTGAACTCAATAAAGCAAGTTCGCTCCGAATTTTGTCCAGCCGATCCTGTCTGAACTGATACTCGGCTCTCTCTGCGAGCGTGTGCACTTTTCCCGCCTGCCAATACAAGCTGTTGGCGGCATGGATGGCGTCCATCTCCTCGCTCAAAGCTGCAATTCTTACTTTCTCTTTGACCTCGGGTTCCATTTTGCCGCGAACACTCTATCACGGCACTTCGGGATTGTGTGTTCGATACACTACACTCCCTCTTCACTTCCGTGTGCCAACTACAAGGTCTTCGCTTTGCCGTCGCGCTCGCTCCGTGATCCAGTCCGTCCAAAAGGCAGAAGCTCCGCTGGCCAACAGGGGAGTCTTGCCCTCTACGGCGTCCACAAAGTTCTCGATCATTGGAGTATGCACGTTGGCGTGGACGGGTATATTCTCGCGTCCGCCGGGATAAATCAGTTCCGGACCATTCAGCGGACTTAGTTCCATCTCGCCTTCGGTGCCACGGATGCGGCATTCGTCCCGCCGTATCTTCGAGTGCCAGCGAACATCCACGATGCCGCGCACGCCGCCAGCGTAATCGATCATCGCGGTGGCATTGTCTTCCACAACGTAGTGATGCACCGCATTCGACAGAAAGCCCGTGGCGCGTTCCGGTTGACCAAATAAGAAGTTCAGTACGTCAATGCGGTGCGAGGCGATATCGTAAAGCGGACCGCCTCCCGCCTGGGCTGGATCGATCAGCCAACTGCGCTGACTTCCCTTTTCATCCCGCCATTCGTGGCAAGTGAGTTCCGCGAGGACAGGCTTGCCGATCACGCCGGCCTCGAGCAGTTGCTTCGCGCGCTGCACTTTTGGATAAGCACGGCGGTAGTAGGACACGCCAAACTTGAGTCCGGTCTCTTCCGCAGTCTGCACCATCAAGCGCGCCTCGGCCTGATTCATGGCCATGGGCTTCTCACACAGCACATGCTTACCCGCGCGAAGAGCTTGAATTGTCTGCGGCGCGTGCAGGAAGACCGGAGTCGCGACGTAGACCACCTGAACTTCGGGATCCGCGAGAGCTTCGTCGAGGGAAGTCCAACCGCGTGCATTGTAAGGCGCTGCCTTTGCCGGATCGCGCGTGACTAGCCCATGCAAGCGGCTTCTCGACTCGTCCTGAATCGCGGGAATGACTCGACGCACCGAGATATCGCCAATTCCGATTACGATCCAGTTCAGCATAGGCGGATGGAAAGCAATGCACGCACAAAATCAAAGGCCGGCCTAAGCCGGCCTTCGGGATTAATCTCAAACACAAACTACTTCTTGGGAGCGATCGCGTCCTTGGCGGCCTTGGCCACGCGGAACTTCACCACGGTCTTGGCCTTGATCTGAATGGGTTCACCGGTCTGCGGATTGCGTCCAATGCGCGCCTTGCGGTGCGCTTTCACCAACCGGCCGAGGCCGGGCACAACGAACACGCCGTTCTTCTTGGTTTCCTTTACAGCGACGTCGGCGAGCTGCTCCAGAAATCCTGCTACAGTCTTGTTGGGAAGTTCAGTTTTCTCGGCCAGATGACGGACGAGTTGAGTCTTGGTTAAACCTGATGCCATGTTTCCTCCTCGAAAAAATTCGATTTTTTGATTCCAGCGGGCTTGATCTTACATCACTGCCCTGTGGAAAACAGCCTTATTCTACGCGGGTTCCACACAGATAGCACTCGAAAAAGGCCATTTTTACATGCTTATTTATAGGGGAGGACCCCGGAATGGCCCAAACATGGGTACCAGAGCGGTTACTGGCGGCAAGGGCCAGGGGCGGAATCACAATATTCATGTTAGGTCTCTGCACTCTCCGCCTCCCTCTTCGCCGTGGCCGGTGCCATAATGCTGGACAGGAGAACTCCGATTTGAGCTGCTCGATCTGCGAAATTCGCAAGGAGAAGCGCTTCTGTCCTGCAGTCCATGGACGCATCTGCCCGCAATGCTGTGGTGAGCAGCGCGAAGTGACACTCGATTGTCCCAGCGACTGCCCGTATCTGCAGCAGGCGCGCGAGCATGAGAAGCCGCGTCCCGCGGACCAGTTCGACTCAGCGGCACTGTTCCTGCAGGTTGAGGTTTCGGAGCAATTCACCTATGAGCGCGAGCATCTGCTCATGGGCCTCAGCTACGCCTTGACCAAAGCGGCTCAAGCCGACCGCAGCTTGAACGATCGCGATCTGATCGCAGCGCTCTCGGCAATGTGCGCCAGTCAGGAGCGGCTGGTGAACTCCGGTCTGCACTATGATCAGCCACTGACCAGCACCGCCCAGCATGCCGTCGCGGCGCAAGTGGGAGAAATGTTGAAACAGTTTCGCGAGGTCGAGCAGAAACAGTTGGGATACTCCACTCTGCGCGATTCCGACGTGCTTAGAGCTCTGGTGTTCCTGGTACGACTGGGTCAGGGACGCACGTCGGGCCGGCCCAAGTCGAGGGCCTTCATCGACTTCCTTACAGCCCAATTTCCCCAGCAAGAATCCGCCGTAGTCACGCCGCAGGAACCTAGCCGCATCATCGTGCCGTGAGCCACAAGCTGGCCACGGATTTCCACGGATTCCACTGATAAACCTTTTAGAAAAACCCGCTTATTAGTTTCCGGATCCGTCTTAATCCGTGAAATCCGTGGCTCAGGTTTTCTGCTTTCGCACTGCCTGTCCGGGAGGCAGGGCATCACGTAGTTCACGAACTGTCTTCTTCAGCACCGGGTGTATCGCGTCGGGCGCAATCTCCGCCAGAGGTGCCAGGACGAAGCGGCGCTGGTGCATTGCCGGATGCGGGATCGTAAGTTCCTTCGAATCCATGATGACGTTGTCGAAAAGCAAAATATCGATGTCGATTGACCGCGGACCCTTGTTCTGCACCCGCTTCCGGCCCATCTGCTCTTCGATGCCGAGAATCGCCGCCAGCAGTTGTTGCGGAGTCTGGCTGGTTTCAAGCGCGACCGCACAGTTAAGAAACCACGGCTGCCGGGTGAACTCCACAGGCTCGGTCTCATAGAGCGACGACGCGGCAACCACGCGGCCAGCCGCGCCTAAGCGGGCCAGGGCCTCCCGCAGTTGCGCCTCGGTGTTGCCAACATTTGATCCGAGAGAAAGATAGGCGAGCTTGGGCATAGTACCGAAGCTAGTGTCAGGCTTTGTTCCTTTGGTTTCCACTGGAAATTACCAGGGTCATGTACGCCTCAGTACGCGGGCCGCCGGCGGAGGCTCTAATCCCACTCTAACTTAATGTTCACCCTCGAAACCTGATACCTTGGTCACCTTTTGACGGGTTTCACTCAACGCTAGAATCGGAGCATGACGTTGGAGTCTCTTATTCTGAGCGGCGATGCCGAAGTGGTCCGGGTGCTTCGCCCGACGCTGGAGAAGCTGTCGATTGAGGTCGAAGTCTGCCACGAAGCGAAGGTGGCCAGCGAGATACTCATCTCGGAAAAATTCGATGCCGTGATTGTGGACTGCGACGATTTGCAAGGGGGCCGCGAGGTGTTGCAGTGCCTGCGGGCCACTCCCAGCAATAAGAATTCCGTAACCTTTGCCGTTCTGAATGGCAAGAAAACAACTACCCAGGAAGCGTTTGGCATGGGCGTGAACTTTGTTTTGCAAAAGCCCATCAGCAGCGTAAATGCGTCGCGGTGCTTCCACGCCGCGCTAAGTTTCATGGAGCGCGAACGGCGCCGTTACTACCGGCAGCCGGTTAAGATGCTGGTTCGAGTGGTGCTGGGCGACAAGGAGATAAAAGCCACCAGTACCAACGTCAGCGAAGGCGGGATCGCTCTCATCGTGCACCAAGCACTTCCCAAAAGTGCCACCCCTCGTTTGCAATTTACACTGCCCGAAACCCGGCTGGCCCTGGACGTGGAAACGGAAGTAGCATGGGCTGACCTTAAAGGTCACGTCGGATTGCGCTTTCTCAACGTGCCCGCGAGTTCCGTGGAACTCCTTGATAAGTGGATAAACCAGCAGATGGAAAAACAGCTTCCCGGTTCGGGAGAAAAGCTGGCTGGCCCCGGTTCCGCAGCTATCCAATAAGCCTGTCCTCCTCCGCCTCAGCTTCAAGACCCAATCCCAGGTATTCACTTTGTAACTTGTGTCTGTGCCTGGGCGTGGCAATCTGGTGGGACACCGGAGAACCAATGCCATGCTTCCTACGGATTACCGCATCGCTCGCGTCCAGAAAACTCTGCGACAGTTTGAGCAGGACATTCCACTGCTGAACATGCGGGTAAAGGATCTGTCGGCTGAACGTCAGCGTTCTGCCCGGTCGTTCGCCGCAGCCCTGATCAGCCAGACCCGTGCCGAACTGAAGCGCCTGCTCGAGGAACAGCCTTCGGCCAGCTCTGAGGCTGGGAATATTCCTTGCGAACCCGCTGACTGAGATGGGCCGTGGCCTACGGCTTAGAAGGAAGACCCGGCGGTAGCGTGGGAGCTGTAAGGGGTCGCGTGGTCGTGCTCTTCTTCGGGCAGCGTCACTTCTTCCCACAGCGTCTTGTCACGCAGGATGCGTGAAACCAAGGCCGTGTGCATGGCGTGACCGGCGCGGTCGGCTACGATCCTGCCCAGGATCGGCTTGCCCAGCAGGGCGAGATCGCCAACCAAGTCAAGAACTTTGTGCCTTACGAACTCGTCGGAAAAGCGCAGTGGACCGTTTTCGACTCCCTCGCGAGTCAGCACGATGCAGTTCTCGCGGGATGCGCCGCGGATCAGCCCCATGTTACGCATAGCCTTTTCGTCTTCCCGTGAGCCGAAGGTGCGTGCGCCCGCGATATGCCGCAGGTAGCTGCCGTTGGAAAGTTCCACCTGCAGAGTTTCTTTTCCGATGAGGGGGTGAGGGAAATTGATCGAGTAAGAAATGGAATAGCTGTCGGCGGGATGGACTGAAATAAACTTGTTACCCTCGCGCATCTCCACTTCCCGAAGAATCTTCAGATACTTGCGCGGGCGGCGCTGTTTGCGGATGCCGACCTCGCGAATCAGCTCCACAAAGGGGAGAGCGCTGCCGTCCAGAATGGGAAGTTCGAGGTTATCCAGCTCGACCATGGCGTTGTCCACGCCCATGCCAATGAAGGCCGAGAGCAGGTGCTCAGTGGTGGAGATGAGCACGCCTTTTTTCATGAGACTGGTGGCGTAACTGACGCGGGCTACATTGCGGCTGATAGCTTCAATTTCGAAACCGTCCAGATCGATGCGGCGAAAAACAATTCCCGTTCCGGGCGGAGCAGGAAGAATTCGCATACAAACGGGAGCGCCGCTGTGGAGGCCGATTCCACTACATTCCACGGCTGAGCGAATTGTCTGCTCTGGGGTCAAAGAGTTTAAGTATGTCTAGATGAATGAACAGATTACAGCCGCGGCGCCAACTCTGACTGTGGTAAAAAAGCCACAGTGCGTGGAATGGCCTCAAAGGGGACTAGATCGAGGACGGCCTACGCCGCTTCTAAACATCGATGGGTCAGTCAGTTATGTAGGAATTTATAGATTCGTAAAGGGTCTTGAGGATGGGGTTACTTTAGTGCTTCTTGATGTGCTTATTTGGATCGTAGCCGGAATTGGGATCGAACATTGATTCGTCGAGCTCCTGGTTGATGTGAGCCCCGTTCAGAAAACGTTCGGTTTGCATGTCCCCGTTGAAGTAGCGGGTAAATCCCCACGGGATCATGACGCCCTGGGTCGGGCGGTAATTGTCAAAAATCTCTTCCTCCACGTTGCGGAATCTGTCCACGGGATCGCGCCAGGTATAGCTTTTCTTGATGGGCAGGTGTGTGTCGACATCGAAGAAAAGACTCACAGCCTCGTCTTTCGAATTGATGAGCGTGACCTTCTGCGCGGCAAAGTTGCCGGCCAGAGCGGTGCCATCATAGAACAGAGCGACGCTGGGATCGTTGATCCAGGTGCGCAGGATTATATCCAGGGACAATCTGCGGCGGCGCAGATAATCAACGAGATCCTTGTTCTCGACCGCGTGCGGGCCTTTGTAAGTGACCTCGTAGCCCTTGTCACCGTTGTAGACGACGGTTACATCTCTCTGGGGAGTGAACTCGATCCGCTCCTTGTCAGGATATTCCACGAAGCGCCAGAAGAGCACACCGTTGCTGGTCGAGTTCCCGTGGAAGAAGCTGAAAGTGCGTCCTTGTTGCTCCACATCATGGATATTCAGGTATGCCTGCCCGCCTAACGCCTGGATCGCCTGGGCGAGTAGTGCGCGCGCCTGGCGCGCGTTCTCCTGATCGTTTCCCAGATTTGCTGGAGGCGATTGGGGCGCCGCGGCAGCGGCTTGGGAAGAAGCCTGCGCGCCTTGTTGGGCCGCGGCCGTAGGCTCGTCCGAGCCAAGGCTCGCCAACGCAAATGCCAGCACAGCGATGAGAAGGAAATATTTCATTCAGCCGGTCAGATTGATGCCTGAACAGGAGATTGTAGCTGCTTGCAGCATTTTGTTGGATGCAGAAAAGGCCGATTGCGTGGGCCTTTCGGGGGAATTTGCCGCGTTCTACCTATCCGACAAGCAGCTATCCGACAAGCACGGCCCCACCGTTCACATTGAAGATTTCGCCACTGACAAAGCCAGCGTATTCCGTGCACAGGAAGAGCACGGGAGCGGCGATCTCCTCGGGTTTACCCACGCGCCCGAGCGGTATCGTCCGCAGAACCCGGTCGCTGATGATGGGGTCGTCCAGTGCCGGTCTCGACATGTCAGTATCGACCCACCCTGGGGCAACGCAATTCGCGTAAATTCCGACAGGGGCCAGTTCCGAGGAAAGGCTTTTCGTGAGGCTGATCAGCGCGCCTTTGGTGGCGGAATAATCGCAATGAAAGGCTTCCCCGCGCTGGCCGCTGGTGGAGCTGATGAGCACGATGTGCCCGGCGGCAGAACCGGTTCGCGGCTGTGCCTTCATCTGCGCCACCGTGTACTTGACCAGGCCAAATACTGCGTCCAGGTTGATCGAGAGAGTCGAGCGCCACTGCTCGTCCGTCATCTTGTCGATGGCTACATCGTCCGCAGGCCAGACGCCGTGATTGGCAACGAGAATGTCGAGCCTGCCGAATTGCTTAACCGCCCCGGCGACCAGGGCACGAGCGGAATCTATGCTGTTTAGATCACTGGCGACCGCATGACAGTTCGCTGTGCCGTAGTCCTTCGCCAGCGCTTCCGCCTGCGATCGCGCTTTCTGGTAATTGAAGACGACCTTCGCGCCTGCCGCCGCAAACATGCGCACCGTGGCTGCGCCTATGCCCCGTGAACCACCTGTGATTAATGCAACTTTGCCGGAAAGAGAAAGAGGAATGGACATGAAGACAGTTTCAGGTTTCCGGTCCGGAGTTGCAAGTCCCCCCGCGGGCTTTGCTGGCCAAACTCGTGAGCCTTAGCTGCTCGCTCTCTCTGCCACCAACATGGACTGCAGAATTTGATCCGAGACTTCCTTGACCGCCGTGGGCGAGTGAGACAGAAATAAAGTGTTCGTTTTGTCGTTCTCGCCAATGGACTTCAGGGTGTCGAAATACTGCGTGACCATCACCAACTGCATGACTTCCTTGGCGGATGCCCCCTCCACCACCTTTTGGAACTGCTCGATCGAAGCCTGCAGGCCTTCAATGATGGCCTTTCTTTGATTGGCAATGCCTTGCCCCTGGAGGGCCTTGCTTTCTGCTTCGGCTTCGGCCTTCTTGACCACCAGAATTTTCTCCGCCTCGCCCCTGGCGTTGGCGGCTACCTGCTCGCGCTGCGCCGCATTGATGTCGTTCATGGCGGACTTCACCTTGGCGTCGGGAACGATATCGGTGACCAGCACGTTGACAATTTCGTATCCGAACGTCGCCATGTCCGAGTCCAGTTCCTGCTTGACCGCGGCGGCGATACTGGACTGCGTGGCAAATACTTCATCCAGCGTCATCCCCGGGACGTGTCCCAGGATCACCTGCTCGACATAGGATTTGATCTGGGCCACGGGATCGGAAAGCTTGTAGTAGGCATCGTAAACTTTTTCCGGACGAACGCGATTCTGCACGGAGATGGGAATGGTGACGAACACGTTGTCTTTGGTCTTGGTCTCCATGGTCAGGGTAATTTGATTTACACGCAGACTGACCGTGCCGGTCACGGAATCGAAGAACGGCCGCTTCCAGTTCAATCCGGGCTGGGCAACACGAAGAAACTTGCCGAATCGCGTGATCACTGCCACTTCGGCCGTGCGCACGGTGAAAAAACTACCCAGAATCAGGTACAGCACAATGAAAATCCCGATCACGACCGGAACCCATAACAGTTGCATGTGCCTTCCTCCGTTGCTCCTTCTGGATGCAGCCCGATTATACCTTTCTCGCCCGGGATCGAACTTTCCGCCCACAGTGGTCTCGCCGGCGGGCGGTGATTCACGCTTCCCGAGGGCAAGACGAAAAAGCGTACTATGGCCTAAAATACTATGTCTCACCCGGAGCAGTCTGGACTACAAGCTGGATTCGGGATCCCAAAGAGGTCTACCGGTTTGCGCCTGACGAACTTTACGGAAACGTTAAATAAAGTTGGCGTCTTTGGTAAGGGGATGTGGCGGTACTGGCGTCTGGGCGAGCCGGCTCCCGAGAGCAACTACATCGTAGAAAAGCTCTTCGCCTATACCGACGGCCAGTCTAACGACATTCTGTTTCGGATTCTCGAATCCAAACGAAAAGAAGCGCACCTAAGATTCGGCTGGGATGGGTCATCTCTCGTAAGTGAAGCTGGTATTTTGGACCCGAGTATCGAGGGAGTTGTTCGTACCCTCAAAGAAGATGGCGTTGCTGTCATCCCGCCCCGGCTCAACCAGGAAGCAGTTCGGAATCTTTGTGAACTGGCTACGTCCTGCCCCCTGAACACGATGACCTTTGGCCCTCTCGCGACTGGTCAGGCCCCCGGGACCCAGTCGGCGCTTCCAATCGTGGAGAGGGCTACGAGCGACGGAATCGACCCTTCCCAGGCTCGCTATTCAGTTTATGAGGTCCCTCGATCGATCCTGTTAGAAAACGATTACGTTCAGCGACTCTTGTGCGATTCCTATCTTTTGGCGGTCGCAATGGGCTATCTTGGCGTCTTCCCGATCATTACGCGGCCTGACATGTGGTGGGATACCGATTTCTTGCCCCCGGGGCTTCGCCCCCGGCCGTTTCACGTGGATTCAGGGTGCTTGCGTTGGCTAAAGGTCGGCGTGAATCTGACAGACACGACGCTTGACTCCCCGCATTTTGTCTATGTCAAGGGTTCCCATAATCCAAACAAAACGACTCGAACGTTGACCAGACGATTGGTGAGTCGCATGAATCTAAGTGACCAAGAAGTCGAGGAGATATGTCCCGAGAAGATTGTGCATGTCACGGCCCCAGCAGGATCTATCACGTTGGCCGATACTCGAGGCATTCATAAGGGTGAGCTTTCCCTGCGAGGACACAGATTGGTTCTATATTTTGGTCTCGAGGGAAGTGCTTTCAACAGTATCGACAAACCTTTGCCGTTGAATAAAGTTGGCAGTGAGCTCAGGAAAGCGATGACCGCCAGGCCTTTTAGCTATCAGTTCTTCCGAGCTACACATTGAAAAGAAATTAGCGTTCGTCCCTCCCGGCTCGGTACTTCCCACTTCACCGCGAAATCCTAAGCGGGCAGGTCGCTGCCCTCTGGTTACTTGTCGGCGGCCGGGTTTCGCGGTGCAATTGCCCTTGGGAGGGTCACATGGGCCGTATATTCGGTTTTCTCAGCGTCGTCATCGTCCTGGCCATCGGGATGTACTTTTACGCCAAGCAGGTACAGAGTTCTTCTGCCGCCGCCGGGACGAGCAATCCGCAGGCTACCATCAACATCACCGGCGTGAAGACCGATCTCATGAGTATCGCTTCAGCCGAGCGCCAGTACTTCGCCAGCGAAGCAAAATATGCCTCCCTCGACGAACTGATTTCGACTCATTACATTTCGATTGCCCGACAGCGTCCTCCGTATATCTACACCGTCGAGACCACTTCCGGTGGGTTTCGTGTCATCGCTACTCGTTCCGGCGACAACAACTCCGGCACGCCTGCACAGCTTTCTGTTGATCAGGATATGGAGTTCCAGACTTCCGAGTAGGGAGCGCAGCGCCTGAGGGCGCAAGCCATCGGGTGCGCCCTCGTACGGTACGGCTGAAGGCATACCCGATACGAATTCTGAGCCGAAATCTGAAACTGAAAACTGGAAACAAGAAACTAGAAGCTATCCTTTGCTGAGGAGGCTCGTTCCGATTTCAGTTCGCGCAGCAGTAACCGCACCAGCATTCCGTCGAAGCCGGTACCACTCATCTTGGACAGTTCATCGAGAGCCTGGTCGGGAGTGCGCGCAGCAGCGATCGACTGCTCGGTCAGCATATTCGCATAGGCATCCGCAAGGGCGATAATGCGCGCCCACAACGGAATCTGCTCACCCTTCGCACTATCCGGATAGCCGGTGCCATCGAAGCGCTCGTGATGATGCTCAATGGCCTGGCGCGTCATGGTGCTATGCGGCAGGATGCCGGCGATCTCGGAGCCTACTTGCGCGTGCATTTTTACCAGGAAAAACTCGTCGTCGGTGAGCGGACCGGGTTTGTTCAGAATGCGTTCAGGCACGAAGATTTTGCCTACGTCGTGGATGCGGGCTGCATAGACCAGATCGGCGGTTTCTTCCGGTGGCAAATGGAGCGCTCGGGCCAGAATCTCGGTATAGCGCGCCACCAGGTCGCCGTGGCCGGCGGTGCGCAGCTCGCGGGATTCGGCGGCGCGGCTGAGAATCTCAATCGATTCCTTTAGCAGCGGCACGTTGCAGTCCTCTTCGCCGCCGCAGAACTTCACCAGCATGGCAGCTAACTCTTCCAGATGTTCCGGGCCGTTATGCTCGCGCTGCAAAAAACCTTCGATATAGGAGGAAATCTGCTGCCGCTGTGCGGCAAACTCCTCGCCTTCGGCAAATTCCTCCGCCGCCGACACTAGATTGCCACCCGAACGTTTCGAAACGTACATGCCGGCATCGGCCACGCGAATAATGTCCTCGATGGAGAAGCCATGGGTAGGAAAACTGGCCACGCCGAAGCTGCCGGTGACATGATGCTCGCTGAGCATCACGTCGGTGGCAATCCACTGGCGCAAGCGTTCCGCCAGTACCTGAGCCTGCTCCGGGCCGGTTTCGGGCATGAGGATGATGAATTCATCGCCGCCATAGCGTGCCACCACGTTTGACTGCCGGGACTTTTGCTCCAGAAGCCGCCCCACCCGGGCCAGCACCAGGTCGCCTTCAAAGTGGCCCATGGTGTCGTTGACTTCCTTGAACTTGTCCAGATCGATCAGCACCACGGAGAACGGGCGTCCTGAGCGCGAAGCGCGCTTCCACTCCGCCGACAGAGCTTCCCAGAAGAAACGCCGTGTCTTGATTCCCGTCAGACCATCGGTGATCGATTGCTGTTGCAGCTTCTGGAAGACGAAGGCATTGTGCAGAGCCGTGGCCAGGAGGTCGGCCAGGGTATTGAGTATAAGAACGTCCTGCGGTGAAAACGCGCTCTCGTCGCGGCTCTCGATGTTCAGCGCGCCCAGCAGAGTCTCGCCATAGGTGATGGGAATGCAAAGCACCGAGCGTGATTCTTCCAGAATCGCACCCATCTGGCCGGCTGCGCCGTTCTGTACCAGGGCCCGCTCTCCGGTCCGCGCCACGCGGCCCAGAATTCCGATCCCCAGAGGGATTCGCTTGCCCATGGCGTGCGCCGTGGCCCCAGCTTCGGCTTTGATTTCGATCTCCTTGGTTCCGTAATCGAGCAGGCCGATCCCGATGTGATCGAAGCTGAAGTTTTTCTGGATTTCTCCGACAATCTGCCCCAGCATATGCACCGGGTCGTCGCTTGAAATGGCGGTGCGCGAGATGTTGTTGAGGAACGCCAGTTGGCGCGATCGCCGTTGTTCGTCCGCGAACAGGCGCGCGTTCTCCACTGCAACCGAGACTTGCCCGGCGGCGGTTACCAGCACGTCCAGGTCGCGCTGTTCGAACATGAATTCCCGTTCGGTACTCATGGCAACCATCACGCCCGCCGGCTTGTTGCCGAGCAGAATGGGCGCAGCGCACAAGCATTTGGCGGGATGCTCCGGCCGGTAGGTGACGCCCAGCCGCACTCGCGTCTTCTCCAGATCGGACCGAATCAGCAGCGGCTGCCCCGTCCGGATGACTTGTTCCGTGAATGCATTCTCGAGCTTGCGCGAACGCTTGGGCAGAATGCGATCGCCCTCCACCTCCAGCTCGAAGCGGATTACGTCTCCCTCCTGGAATGCGATGTAGAAGTTGCTGGTGTTGAATATCTGCCCCAACTCAGTGTGGATGGTGCGCAGAACCTCGTCCTGATTCAGCCGTGAACTGATCGCTTGACCGATCTGGGTCAGTAATTCGTACTCCTGGGTGCGCCGGTGGGCATCGTGCGCGATCAGGTAGTTTTCGAGCGTAAGCCCCAGTTGCAGCGCCAGTCCCACCATAAGGCGGGGACCCGAAGCCCCGAACGCCTTGCGCTGGGCATGTGGAAATAGAATCACCCCGAAGGGGTGTTCGCGAGTCTGCAGGCTCACCGCGGTCACATTGCGAATTTCGGCTTGAGTTAGCACTTTCTGGAAATCGGCGAATGTTCCGGCAGGCACGATCGGCAGAGGCTCCGTCATATGAGCCAGATCGTGCGCCGTGAAGAGCCCACCCTGCCGGTAAGCCAGCTGGCAGATGTATTCCCCTGCCCCTGTGCTGGTCAAGGCCTGCAGGAATTCCGGAGAAAATCCCCTCTCCACCGAGGGCAACAAGCCACGCCAGCGCTCGGAGATGTAGATGATGGCCCGGCGCGCGGAAAGGGCGCCGGCCAGCCGGTCCAGTGCCGACTGCATGCTGGGCAGCAAGTCGTCGGCGGAGAGCAAGCGCCGAGGGTCCACACCGAGCGTTGAGAGAGCGAGAGTATTCTCCTGCACCGCGTTACGCTCGTTTTCAAACAGTACCATCACCATCGCTATGCCCAGCAACATCTGCGGCACCGGGCCCAGGATGTGGCCGACGCTGCCAAACACTTCCATCCAAGGGTTGCTGGATTGAACGGAACCCAACAACACCGCCCACAGCGCCAGCGAAATGGCCAGCAGGGTGAAGGCAGGGGATCCCCTCCGGTGAGCATGGAGATAGAACGCCGCCGAACAATACAACAGCACGGCGCTCAAGAAAATCAACGCCAGGCTGACGGGACGCTCGCCCGTCCAGAAGTCGATGCAGCATGCGGCGACTCCCACCGCAGCCAGTACCCAGTCATACCACTGGAACCGGAAAGACCCGCGCACCAGGCGTGTCGATACGAAGATACAGACGCCCATCGCCACAGAAAGCAGCGAACTGGCAAAGAATGCCGCTCGCGCCGGTGGGTAGTAATAGTAGAACGCATACAGCGCATAGTGCATGGAATAGCAGGCCCATGCAATCTGCCAGGCACGGAAGTAGGCCTGACGGCTCTGCTGGTAAAGGTAGGTGAATAGCAGGCACAGCAAGAAGGCGACGACACCGGGAATGATCACGATACTGGTAGCGATACTATTCATGAGGCCCGGCGAAGACTTCCCGTGGAGTTGGCGTCGAACGGCCTAGCGGGAAAGATTATTACTAATATTTTCACAGTGGGGGCTGTGAACACAACAGGATTTAAGTACACTGCCCATGCCCTAGAAGGCATAAAATCAATGACTTAACGAAAAATCGTTTTTCCGGTTTGCTTGACGATACTTTTTTCGCCCCATACCATCGAACTTCCGCCATGCCTGAATCCGTTCGTTCGACATCATCTGACTCCAAGCCGCGCGTGCGCTTCGCGCCCTCGCCAACCGGCTTTCTGCACGTGGGGAGCGCTCGCACGTTCATCTTCAACTGGCTGTATGCGCGCCACAACGGCGGCACCATGATCCTCCGGCTCGATGACACCGACGTCGAACGCAACACCCAGGCCTCGGTGGATTCTATTTTTGACGGATTGAAGTGGCTGCAGCTGGCCTGGGATGAAGAATACAAACAATCCGAGCGCATCGAGCTGCACCGCAAGACCGCGTGGACGATATTCGAGAAAGGCCTTGCCTACCGCGATTTCACGCCCGCCCACACGGGCGACGCGGAAAAGTCGGGCACGCAGGGAACCTGGCTGTTCAATTCCGGGGCAAGCGAACTTTCCCGGGCGGAAAGTGACCGCCGCGCCGCTGCGGGAGAGCCATTTGCCCTGCGTTTTCGCGTCCCGCGCGAGGACGGGCAGCTGGTGCGATTTAACGACGCGGTTTACGGCGAGCAGGTAAAGTCCAGCGCCGATATCGAAGACTTTGCCTTGCTTCGTTCCGACGGTATGCCGACCTATCATCTCGCTTCCTGCGCCGACGATGCCGACCTGCGGATTACCCACATCATCCGTGGGCAGGACCATCTCACGAACACGTTTAAGCACGTGCTCATTTTCGAAGCTGCCGGCTGCGCGCCGCCGCAGTTCGCGCATCTGCCGTTGCTCGTTGCGCCCGATGGCACCAAGCTTTCCAAGCGGCGTCACGGACCGGTGGTTAGTGTCACTACTTACCGCGATGCTGGATTTTTGGCGGAAGCCTTCATCAATTTCCTGTGTTTGCTCGGATGGTCGCCCAAGAATGACCGCGAGAACATGTCTCTGCAGGAATTGATGGATGCGTTTTCGCTGGAAGGCATCAACCGTTCGAACGCCGTGGTGAATTTCAAGGAGCCGGCTGCAACTCCGGAGGAGACGTTCGACCCGAAAGCAGTGTGGCTGAATGCCGAGCACATTCGCGGCTTGCCGGTGGAGGAGTTGAGCGGGCGCTTGCTGCCGATTGTGCGCGGGGCGGGATTCGACATTTCGCCGGAGAAGATGCTGCGAATCACTCCGCTGATCCGCGAGCGCATCAAGCTACTGCGCGATGTGCTCACCGCCGCCGACTTCTTCTTCGTGGACGAGTTGCCGCCGTACGATCCGGCCGAACTGATCCCGCAGAAAGGGGATGCGGCCATGGCGGTGAAAGTTCTCACGCGTGCGCGCGAGGTGCTGGCGAATGTGGAGTTCAAACATGATCCGCTGGATCAGGCTCTGCGCACGGCCGCGCTGGAACTGGGAGTGAAGGCCGGGCAAATGTTCCAGCCCATCCGCGTCGCCGTTTGCGGCCGCAAGAATGCTCCGCCGCTGTTTGAGACGCTGGAGGTGCTGGGAAGAGAGACGACACTGGCACGGATTGAGCAGGCAATCGGGAAGACCCGGTAGCCTCAGGTCCCAACCCCCCCTGCGACGCGCTCTCTGCGATAAGATCAAAGAGCATGAATCCATCTCCCCCAAGCGAAGCTGGAGAAAAAGCTGTGGCTGCCTCGCCGTCGCCTGCTCCGTCGAACTTCATTCGCGACATCATTCTGGAAGACCTGAAGGCCAACAAGCACAATGGGCGGGTGCAGACACGCTTCCCTCCCGAACCTAACGGCCATCTGCACATCGGCCATGCCAAGGCGATCTGCATTGACTTCGGTTTGGCTGACGAATTTCGCGGACATACGAATCTCCGCTTCGACGATACCAATCCCGAGAAGGAAGAAACCGAATACGTCGAGTCGATCCAGGCCGACGTGCAGTGGCTTGGCTTCCACTGGGACGGGCTGTTCTACGCTTCGGATTATTTCGATCAGCTCCACGAGTGGGCGGTCAAACTTATCAGGGATGGCAAGGCTTACGTCGACGATCTGTCGGCCGAAGAGATTCGGAAGCATCGCGGAACGCTCACCGAACCTGGCAAGGACAGTCCCTATCGCAACCGCTCGGTCGAAGAGAATCTGAATTTGTTTGAGCGCATGCGCGCCGGAGAATTTCCCGATGGTTCGCGCGTTCTGCGGGCGAAGATCGATATGGCTTCGCCGAATCTGAACCTGCGCGATCCCGTGATGTACCGCATCCTGCATGCCGAGCATCACCGCACCGGCAACAAATGGTGCATCTATCCGATGTATGACTTCGCGCACGGGCAGTCCGATTCGATCGAAAGGGTTACGCATTCCCTGTGCACGCTTGAGTTCGAGGACCATCGCCCGCTTTACAACTGGTTCATCCAGCAGTTGGGGATTTTTCCATCGCGGCAGATCGAGTTTGACCGGCTGAACCTTACCTACACCCTGTTGAGCAAGCGCAAGCTGCTGCAGTTGGTGCAGGAAGGCCGGGTCAGCGGATGGGACGATCCTCGCATGCCAACGCTGGGCGGGATTCGCCGCCGCGGCTACACGCCCGAGGCAGTGCGTAAGTTCTGTGGCGCGATTGGCGTGTCGAAGACCAATGGCTCCATCGAGCTGGCCATGCTCGAACACTTCGTCCGCGAGGACCTGAACAAGCGTGCGCCGCGGGTGATGGCGGTGCTGCGCCCGCTGAAGGTTGTGATCGACAACTATCCTGAGAATCAGGTTGAAGAGATGGATGCGGTGAACAATCCCGAGGACGAAAGCGCCGGCACGCGCAAGATTCCATTCTCTCGCGAGCTTTACATTGAGCAGGACGATTTTCGTGAAGTACCACCGCCGAAGTATTTTCGGCTCTCGCCCGGCCGCGAAGTGCGTTTGCGTTATGGCTACCTTGTCACCTGCAACAGTGTTGTGAAGAACGACAAAGGCGAAGTGGTGGAAGTACATTGCAGCTACGATCCTGCAACCCGCGGCGGCAATACTCCTGACGGGCGCAAGGTGAAATCGACCATTCACTGGGTCTCGGCCGCGAAGGCCATCGACGCCGAGGTGCGAATTTACGAGAACTTGTTTACGAAGGAGAATCCCAGCGAGGTCGAGGAAGGCCAGGATTTCACTGCGAACCTGAATCCGAACTCGCTCGAAGTAATCACGCAGGCGAAGCTTGAACCTTCACTGGCCAATGCTGCCCCAGGCAGCCGCCATCAGTTTGAGCGGCTGGGATATTTTTGCGTTGATCCGGATTCGACGTCCGGTAAGCTGGTTTTCAATCGCACGGTGGCGTTGAAAGATACTTGGGCGAAGGTGGAGAAAAAGCAAGGCAAGAGTTAGAGATCGCCGGGCTTGCCAAAACAAAAAACCCCGAGCGAAAATTCAACTCGGGGCGTCAGCCCGTCAAGCTCTGAATACAGTATCGGCATACAGCATCGGCTGTTAAAGACGTGAAGTCTAGATTACTTGGGGGGCGGCTCCTCGGAGAGAGGCCCGCGAGCTTTTTGCCTGGCGCTCACATGCACTCAACCATTCTCACCGCATTTCTTGAGATCTCTCGCACAGCGATCTCGATGTGCACGGCCGGCGTCGTGCTCTTCCTAGTTGCGCTGTTGGCAGCGAAGACCGATTTCGCGCGGGCCCGTGGCCTCGACAAGATCGTAGCTTTGAGCAATTTGTGTTTCGCCATCCCCCTGGCGGTCTTCGGCGCGGAGCATCTCTCCGCCGCCAGAGGCATCATGCTCGGTGTGCCTGCGTATATGCCGTGGCGCTTGTTTTGGGCGTACTTCGTTGGCTGTGCGCTGATCGCCGTGTCTTTGAGCATTGCCACAAAGATTCAGGTGCGCTGGTCCGGCCTGCTGTTCGGGATCATGATGTTTCTTTTCGTGGCGATGTTGCACCTCCCGCGAGCTCTCGCCAACCCCAGAGACAGGATTGCGTGGACGATTGTGATCCGCGAAATGTCGTTCGCGGGCGGAGGCTGGATTCTTGCTGGAAATGCCATGCGCGAGCAAGGCCTCGGGCAAAGCAAGAGCAAGCTCATTGCTGTGGGCCGGGTCTTGATCGCGATCGCCGCGATCTTTTATGGGGTTGAGCATTTTCTGCACCCGGCGAATGTTCCTGGAGTCCCGCTCGAAAAACTGACGCCGGTGTGGATTCCGGCGCGCGAGTTCATCGACTATCTAACAGGCGCAATTCTGGTAATTGCCGGGGCAAGCATTCTGCTGGGCAAGAAGATCCGAACGGCGGCAACTTATCTTGGTACCTGGATTGTGCTGCTGGTCTTGTTCGTCTACGGGCCAATCCTGATCGCATCGCTCGCTGACCCGAGCACCGCGGTCAAGGTCGAGGGGATCAACTACTTTGCCGACACGCTGCTGTTTGCCGGAGCGATTCTCGCGCTCGCCAGCGCGACGCCACGCACCGATTAAAATGCCGGTTCCCAACCTGTTATGAAGCCAGGGGCTACGTCTTGTTGCTCTGAAGCTGAAGTTAACAGATTCTGGGTAGCACATACCGCTAAACTAAAGATTCCAAATTAGATACGATCTTTTCGCTTTAATATTGCATTTAAGATATATCTTACGATATAGTGGAAAACATGTTTAACCTATATGAAGACTACTTCGAAAATCGCGCCAGCGTTCACGCTCGCGCACAAGGTCATTGCCACCGCGAACGGCACGAATCCCGCCAGGAACGCCGTGGATTTCGCCATGGCGGCTTTATGGGAGGCCGTGGCGGTCGCGACTTTCCTGGAGGGCGCAGGCTCGGCTCTCCCGACCTTCAACTCTTAATCCTGGCGCTCCTCGCCGAGCGCCCCGCACACGGATATGAACTCATCAAAACGCTCGAGGAGCGTTCCGGTGGCTTCTACGCTCCTAGTCCTGGAATGATTTATCCGGCTCTCACGTTTCTTGACGAGATCGGGCACGCAAGCGTGCAACAGGAAGGTTCACGGAAGCTTTACAGCATCACGGCCGAGGGCCAGGCTCATCTCGCGACAAATCGCGAAACCGCCGATGCCATGTTGGAAGCTCTGACCCGCATCGGCGGCCGGATGGATCAGGTGCGCGAGGCCTTCGCCGGCGTCGATGACTCCGACGGCGGTGCGTCCGATGAGGTGCACCGCGCGCGCCACGCTCTCAAACATGCGCTCCGGACGAAACACGGCTGCGGCCCCGACGAAGCCCGGCGGATCGCCAAGATTCTCGATCGAGCCGCGGCCGATATTCTCGGTCGCGCTCCGAACCAGAAGTGAGGCGCGTTTTATGCAGAACGAAAGTTTCCGAAGTCCGGTCCAAAGCCCGATCCGGGATGCGCGTGTTCGAACCGTGATCGAACGGCTCGAAGCCCAGCGGCGCCGTCCGATCAGCGGCGGTCCGCGCACCAATCCGGCCGATAGCCGAAATCCTTACGACTATGCCGAGTATGGATTTTCCATTCACCCGGAGCAGGGCAATCTCATCTACCTGCTTTGCCGCGGAGTGCGAGCGGTGCGTGTGGTCGAGTTTGCGACTTCGGTCGGCATGTCGACGCTCTATTTTGCAGCGGCCATGCGGGATAACGGCGGGAGGGTGATCGGTTCGGAACTGGTTCCGGAGAAGATCGCAGCTGCCAAGAGCAACCTCACCGAGGCTGGCCTCGCGGACTATGTGGAAATTCGCGAAGGCGACGCACGACAGACTCTCCGCGAACTCGGAGGTCCGGTAGACTTCGTCTTGATCGATGGTTGGCCGAATGATGAAGCCTCATCGCTGGCACGTCAGGTAATCGAAATCGTAGCTCCGCAGATTCGCACAGGAGGGTACGTAATGAACGATAACGCCGAACCGGATTTTCTTGAGTACATTCGCGATCCCGTCAACGGCTTTATTTCCATGACCCTCCCGATAAAGAACGGCACGGAACTTAGCCTGAAAGTTGGTTGACCGGAATTCGAATGCCCTTAGTTGTGCACGTGCGGGCTCTGTGCGGGGTTGGCCTTGTGATCCACCGGTTCTTTCACGACCTTCACTTCAAAACTTACCGGCAGATTTTTCGGCGGATAGCAGGCGGCATTGTCGCAGGCCTGGTAGCGCAGCGCGCCGTGCATCACGTATTTTCCGGGCACGACTGAGTGCAAGGGATGCACGGCGACAGCAATGGTGAAGTCTCCGCTATACACACTCAGCTTTTCGTCTGGAGAGAAAGGGAAACTCCTATCCTCGCCGACAGGATATTCAATCTTTCCCAGGACGATGTCGGTGGGCAGATCCATCTTCAACCCGGTGGGAATCAGGAATTCCGACTTGGGTGTGTTCGAGTTGATGTGGTAGCCGTGAGGGACGCGAAAATTCAGGTTTACCATTGTCGCCTGGGCGCGAACAGCCGTAACTAGTGGCACCGCGGCGACCGTAAGGGTCGGAGCCTTGCCCGGCGTTTGCGCCGAGGACAGACTTGATGCGGTCAGAAGAAACAGTACCAGCACGACGCTTAACTGTGCCGCGCCGCGAGATCCGCAACTCTGTGTGTTGGCTGGTTGGTTCATTACTCAGGCCGATTCCCTCATTTTAGACGGCTTCACATGCCGGATACTAGTTACCTCTGAGGCGGCGTAGCGGTTGTGTTTTCAGAAGCCGATGCCCGGCTCGTGGCAGGGCTGGTATTGAGCGCCTTCTTGATCTCGTCCTCAATTTCGGCTTTACCCCTCAGTCCAATGATCTTGTCCAGGATTTTGCCGTCGCGCGCAATCACGAAGCTTTCCGGCAACGCAGGGACGCCGCCATACTGGTCGCCCACTGCATCCTTTCCAATCAGTATGGGATAGTTCACACCCATATCCTTGGCGAACTTGGCAATGTCTTCCTTACTGGCGTCATCCATGGCGACGCCGACAATCTGCAAGCCTTGTGACCCGTACTGGTTTTGAAAATCGACGAACCATGGCATCTCAACCTTGCAGGGGCCGCACCAGGTGGCCCAGAAGTTCAGCAGCACGGCTTTGCCACGAAAGTCGGATAGGCGCGTGCTCTTGCCATCGAGCGACTCCAGAGAAAAGTCAGGAGCAAGAGTGGATTGGGTTATCTGCTGCCCACCCACAGCTGAGCGGCGCGCCTGGTGATAACCGATGTACAGCATGAGCGCAACCACGAACGCCACTACGACAAGTACGAGTGGACTGCGGGGCGCCTTACCGGTAGGCGCCGGAGCCGGGCTGGGGGGAACTCCTTGGGAGGCCGGCGCCGGCTGAGGCTGGCTGGGAGACTGCCCGCTGTTCTGTGTGGGTTCGACGGTTCCTGGCAAAGTTTCCATGTGCAAACTCCTTTTTCATGCAACCAAATCGTAGAAATACGCGGCTCGACTCCCAACCTGCCTATAACGCGAAACGGTTCAGGAACGAAAGCCAATTTGAAATCAAGGTGAAGCGGCCAATCACGAGCAACACTCCCAGAGCGATCAGCAAGACGCCCGAGGCCACTTCCAAGGCGTGCATGTGGGAGCGGAAGCGGCTGTAGAATTTCAAGAAACGCTCCACTCCAAGCGCGGTCAGCAAAAAGGGTACGGCCAGTCCCAGAGAATAAATCGCGAGCAATAGCATGCCCTTGAACAGCGTATCCTGCCCCGCGGCTAGAGTGAGGATGCCGGACAGAATCGGCCCGATGCACGGAGTCCAGCCGAAGGCGAATGCTAAACCAATGACGAACGCGCCCAGCGGAGTGCTGCTGCCTTTCACGCTGTGCAGCCGCGCGTCGGTATAGAGAGCTTTGATCTTGAAAATCCCCGTCAGGTGCAAACCGAAGAGAATGATGATGACGCCTGCCACTCTGGCCAGCGTGTGCTTGTAGATCCCCAGTACCTGGCCTACTTCAGTTGCCGCTGCCCCCAGAGCGATAAAGACAGCGCTAAAGCCAAGGATGAACCCGACCGAGTTCACCATCACGCGCCGCATGAGGTGAGCCTCGGGGGCTTTGAGTTCGTCCAGGCCGGCGCCGGAGATCAGAGAAAGATATCCCGGCACCAGCGGCAGCACGCAGGGCGACAGAAAGGAAATCAACCCGGCGAAGAATGCAGGGATCGGATGAAGGGGTGGGCTCGACATGCGTGATTATTGTACCTGTATTCGCTTTTGCCCCTTACCGGATAAGACGTTCGATAGTGGAATTAGTTTCGCGCCTTGAATCCCCACTAGCCACCTCCGCCCGCTGGGAGGCGCATTTTGGCTTTGTCCGTTTTTCGGGACACCAGAAAATCTTATCCTTACTTTCATCTACAGAGGAATACAATCCCTCCGCATTAGAGGAGGAAGTCAATGCCCAGCACCTCGAAGAAGAAAGCAACAAAGACAAAAACGAAGGCAAAAGCAAAAACCAGCACTGGGTCCCTGAATGCCAGTTGGACGGTTACGCCGGTATCAAAACCGCAAGAGTACATAAATTCCGTAGCAATTTCGCAGGACGGCAGCACCGTGGTGGCCGGCACCTTCTATTTTCCCTACGCGGCAGGAGCGAAGCACAGCAATGCCGACGTAAGCCAAATCACCGTTGGCACTTTCGCCTGGAACGCCAAAGGCAAGTCGCTTTGGCAGGACGAATTTCAGGCCACCGAGGGCGTGTACTGGGTTGCAGTATCGCGCGACGGGAGCTGGGCGGCCGCAGCCGGGTTGTCTGCGCCGGGGCAAGGTTTTATTTACATCTATAACGTCGCTTCGGGCAAGCGAGTCACCACCTACAACACCAAGGTCAGGGTAAACATGGTCGCATTCTCCAGCGACGGTTCTTACCTGGTCGCGGGCGCGGACGAAACTTATCTGTTCTCACGAACTGGCTCCGCCTGGGGAGCGCCTAAAGCGCTGCCGTGTGCTTCCGGCGACAGTGTCATCGCGGTCGGCGTTTCGGCCGACGCACAGTGGATCGTCGCCGGGACGTTCCTGGGTTCGGTCGTGCTGGTGAAAAATAATGCGGGGGCATTTGGTACACCTGTTTCGTGGTCGATGAAAGGTACGATTCACTGGGTCGCCATGTCCGCCGACGGCTCAACCTTTATCGCGGCGCCCAGCGGCACGAGTGTCTACTGCTTCGAAACCTCGAGCTTCGGAACCACAAAAAAGCCAGCGTGGAGTGCGGCTCTGACTGGTTGCAAGAGCTGCCGGGCGGTCGCCGTCTCCGATAACGGTTCGATGGTTTCGGCGGCCGGCAACGTCGGCACAGCGGGCAAGATTTTCCTGTTTTCCAATGAAGGGACGTCGGGCAAGCAGCTTTGGGCGCAGGCTACGAAGCGGAATCCGAACAGCACATCGCTCGATACGGCCGGAAAGTACGTAACCGTGGCCGATGGCTATCCCGATCAGACTCCGGGCGATTTTTATCTGTTTGACGCCACTGGAAATGCCCTGGGCAGCCTTCAGACCAACAACATGAGCTGGCCCATGCAGATCTCAGCCGATGGGACGGCGGTCGCTGCGGGCAGCGATAACTCCAGCGTTTACTATTTTGCGGTACCGTAGCGGTTTGCGGTGGCGTAGCAAGAGTCCGGCGCTGATTATTTTGTGACCGGTACACCGGCGGAGCCAGTGGGTGCGGCCTCAGGCGGCCCTTCAATGGCTTTATGCAGGAAGCCTGGGGGCACGGTAGCGTTCAGGATGGCGCGGTCGCCGTCCTGCTTCACTTGCACGCTGTCGAAAAAGGCTTTCACATCAGGGTCGGTGCCGTGGGTTCCCACCGAGCTCTCGGCGGCGTGGCTGAGAGCGATGAACACATTGATCTTGTCAGTGATGCTGCGCGCTTCCTCGGCAGACTGGGTGAAGGCTTCAGCGCGGAGGTGCACTGCGTCAGACCGCAAATGCAGCGGGTTGAGAGCGCTGGCCGAGACGACGATGGTCGCTGGTCCGGCAAAAACCGCGCTCAGGCTCGATGCCTCTGGCGCGGCCGGCTCGATGCGCGCCACCACCCATGCCAGGCTGGCCAGCTGAACCTGCTTGTAGTATTGACGCAACAACGATGGACCCCCGAAGGGAGAAGCCAGCCGCCGGGAGCGGTCGATGATTCCTTGAATCACCGCAGGGTCGTCATGATTGGAGGCAGCTACTGAATCCGCGCTCAGCACCGCGACCCGCAACGATCTGCCTTCCACAAGAATGGTGAAGATCTCGACCGAGTGATAGGTCTCCACCGATCGCGAGATCTTTCGCAGATAGGGGATGAGCTGCTCGCCGTGAAACTTTCCAACCAGCACTTCAGAGGATCGTATGTCTGGAGCGGAGCCGCCAGTGCCGCCGCCGGGCCAACCTCCGGGGTAGTGCATGGCGATGGCAACTTCATCGAGATCGCGCTCGAACTGAAAGCCGGTCTCGCGGAGGAACGCCTCGTATTCAGGATCGTGGCTGACGGCGGGCAGATTCCTGCCCAGGTTGGCCTTCCTGGCGGCGCCGAGGTTGACATAAAGAAATGCGTCACCGCCGGGCAACAAGCGGGCCGGCTCCGGCGGAGCATGCTTTCGCAGTTGGACGGCAAGAGTCACCGCCGCCGCAATCACTACAACCACAAGAACGATGGGGAAGGTGCGCCTAATTCGCATGGAATGCGGTCAGGGCTGAAATCATAACACTGGTGGGCGGTTGAGGTAGAAATCACGAGTCGAGGGTCAGACTCGGCTTGACCTACGCGCCGGGAATTTGCTTGGCCAACTACTGTTGCTGCAAGCCTCCCCAATAGATGGCGTTGAAGAGTAGCTGGAAGGTCCCTTCGGTTTGGGCGCGATGCTGGACGCGGAAGCCGAACATCACGATTTTTCCTTTGCCTTTGGTGAAGGAGACGGCGGCGGCTTTGCGTTCGAGTTTTTCGGCGCCGTGGGCGTAGCCGGAAACGAGGATGTCCTTGGCGTCCGAGGGATACCAGGCGATGACGGAGCGTTCGACGCCGGGAGCGGGATCGGAGGTTTGAAAGGCGATGGGCGCATCCACGAACGCGGCTATTTCGGCAGGCATGCCATAGCCTAAAGGGTGATTGGTGTCCAGATAAACGCGCAAGAGCGACCCAGGGACATTGAAGTCGGGATTGGCGCGGGATCTCTCGCCTTCGCCGCCCGCGGCGTTGCGGACGGGAAGATTGAAGTCGTCGCCGATTAGCAATTCATTGGCATGCGCCAGGGCGATCAGAGTGCCACCTTTTTCGACGAAATCTCTCAGGGCAGCTACACCTTCTTTGCCTATGCCGCCGGAGTATTCGGGAGGGAAAGCTTCAAAATAGCCTTCTTTGGTGGGCCGCCCTTCCACAATGATCTGCTTGGTCGTATCGGGCAGAATGATCACGTCGAACTTCGAGTTTAGATTTCCTGCCTTCACTTCCTTGTTCTCGATATTTTTCATTCCGAAGCCGTATTGGTCGAGGATGAAGCGCGTCCAGCCTTCATCCATCGAGGGATAGTAGGGCTTATAAAGTCCGACCCGCACGGGCTTCAGTTGGACTGCGTTTTGCGGCATTGCGGAAAGCGCATCGAGATGGAGATGAAATTTCGCGGCATTGTCCGCGAGTTGCGCATTGGCGGAAAAAATGGCAAGCGGCGGCTGATTGGGGGTTTTGGAGATGTAAACCTCGCCCCCAGCTTTTTGGACGGCGTTGATCAACGCCGCAACATTATTGTGCGTGGCGGCGATGGAGTAGTGCGCGGCGCTACCGGAGAGGCCGCCCGCAGGCCACATGACAGTCTTGATGATTGTGGCAGACTGGCGCTCCTGCTCAGAGAGTTTTACCTTGTCGGCGTTCACCCCCATCATCAAGGGCAAGGACCATGCGGCCACGTCGTAAGGTTCCAGGATGCCACTATTGGGTGCGAGACGGACTTCGGGATAGCGCTGAATGCCGAACATCTCTTCGACAAAACGGCCGTAGGGCTGGGCAGTGGGAATGAGAAAAGACTGTTTGTCACCGGAGGTTTGGACTTCGACGCCGTGTTCCAGCATCAGGGCGGCGAGGCGAGTGGCAGTGATGGGATCACGCTGACCGGTTAGAGGGATGCGCCAGTATTCGGCGGCATCGGCGGAGCGCACGGCCTCGGTAGCCATGGAGGCGACCCCGCGCAAGAGATCGGGGCGGAATTTGGACATGGTTTCGAGAGCGGCATCGGAGACGATCAGTTCGTAGTCCATGATGTCGCGGAGTCGCCAGGTGCCTCCCGGCCAGGGATTGGGAAAGTTGATTTGCTGCTCATACTCGATAAGGCCTTTGCCGCCGCCTTCGAGTTCGGTGGGAGCGATTTGCATGGGAGTGGCGATGCGCGCGGAGGCGACCTCGGTAAGAACGCCGTACATGTTTTTCCACCAGCCGGTATTGCGGGTACCACCGGGCCAGTAGGCATCAAAGGAATAGTTGTAGATCACGCCGGATTTGCCGGCCTCTTCGAGACGCCATCCCATGTCCGCGCCCACCAGGTTGTTGCCGCGATGCACCAGCGGATTCACCAGTTTGGCCACGGGATCGGCGTTGGGCGGAATGTAGATGCGCGGGCCGTAGTAACCCATCTGATGCTCATCGAGCCAGAATTGAGGAAACCATTCGTGGTAGACCGCTTGATTCATGTTCTTGGTTTCGATCTGGGTGAGCATGTACCAATCGCGATTGTCATCGTGGCCTGCGTAGTGGTGGTAGAGATAGGGCATCTCGCCACCTTCGTATTTGGTGCCGAGATATTTGCGATACCACTCGGTGATCATGATTTGGCCGTCGGGATTGAGCGAAGGGACAAGGAGGACGATGACATCGTTCAGGCGGCGCTCGGTTTCAGGGTCCTGTGCGGTGACGAGCTTGTAGGCCCATTCCATAGCCATCTGGCTGGAGCCGATCTCCGAGGAGTGGATATTGCAGGTAAGCAGGAAAATAGATTTACCTTCGGAAGCGAGTGCGGAAACCTGATCTGGTGAGAGACCGCGCGGGTCGGCGAGCTGGCGGGCGATTTCCTTGTACTTGGCTTTATTGCGGAGGTTTTCTTCGCTGGAGATCACGGCCATGAACATTTCTTCGCCGAGAGTGGTCTTTCCGAGTATTTCGATTTCAAGGCGAGGAGAAGCAGCAGCTAAGGCTTTGAAGTAAGAAGAAATTTGGCGGTAGTCGGCGAGCTGGCGGTCGGCGCCGACTTCGATCTTCAGGAATTCAGACGGTGCGGGGATGTGGCCGGAGGTTTGCTGGGCCATTGAAGGTAAGAGCGGGAAGAACGCGAGAACGGCGATGAATAGGTGAAACCGACACTTTGTTTGCATGGGCATCCCCGGGAGTGAAGATTGTTAGAGCTCCGTTGCTGACGGCAGCGAAATTGAATCATGAAGCTGAGTGCGAATACAAGTTTTCGTTCCAGATAGAGTAGCTGGCATCGCCCAACGTTCTCACGAGCTATTTAAGACACCGCCCAAGATCTGGTAGTGCCTCAGTTTGCCGAAACCAAGCAAGCGCGGCCCGTACAAGAAACGAACCCCAGCCGCCTAGAGCGTATAATCCCGCCGACCCTCTGCGTGTCCTTTGGAGATAAAACTTGCCTGTACGCTACGTGATCGACAAAGAACATCGCTTGGTACTCACGGTCGGTGAAGGTTCTGTGACCTTCGTCGAAATCAGGAATCACCAAGACCGGCTACTGAATGATCCCGATTTCGACGCCGCATTTAACCAGTTGATCGACGTGACGACGGCAACTCGATTCGATATGTCTGTTGACGAAGCTAGGGAGATTGCCCGCCGGAAGATTATGTCCTCTATATCTCGCCGTGCCTTCGTTGCGTCTCAGGTCGCGATTTATGGTTTTGGAAGGTTAATGGAAGCGCACGCAGAACAACACGCGGAGATTCACGTATTTCATGACCGAGATTCGGCATTGAAATGGCTTGGAGTCAAGGATGATTCCAGTCACTACTAATTTCAAACTCAGACGCTACCCAAGCTCTGAACGGGTTGCGCGAAATTTACCCGTTGTGGTACCTTAACTAATTGTCCCGGACATCTGGAAGGGATCAAGGGTATACTTGTGCCCGGAAGGGTGCTTGTTCCCGAAATGCTGGCGTAGCTCAGTCGGTAGAGCACCTGATTTGTAATCAGGGGGTCGGGGGTTCAAATCCCTTCGCCAGCTCCAGCATACGAAGATTCAGTAAACGAAGCTCGGTAAACGAAACTCAGTAAACGAAACTCAGGAAACGAATTCCGGCAGGCAGCGGAACTCTAGGTGGCGCAACAGGTTTTTCCAACGCACTTCATTGCGGAACTCTGATTTGGAACTCTATTCGCAACGATTCCGGCGTGCAGTGATCTTCGCGCAGTGATTTCATAAGCGCGATTCTTGGTTTCCCTGATTTGCGAAGTTTGCGAATTTCGAGTTTGGTGGGCCAGAAGTAGAAGTGTGCTGGCCCCGGTCTGCGGATTCGCGAGATTGCCTGCTGGATGAAGCGCGACGGCTGCATCGCCCGGCGGTTTGTGCACAGGTGGGTGAGTGGTTAAAGCCAACAGACTGTAAATCTGTCCCTCCTAGCGAGGTACGAAGGTTCGAATCCTTCCCTGTGCACCAGAATATGTTATGTGAGCGTGGGTGCACTTCGGATTCGGTGCCCGAGGGATTATGAGTCGCTTGGCAATGTCGTTGATCGCGTACCTGGTTTTGGGTGCGCTGGCATTTGCCACGCTGAGCGATCCGCGGATCCGGCTGCTAACACTGCTGATTCTGGCTATGTTCGCGGTCAAGAGCTGGCTGCGCCGCAAGGATGTAATGCATCCGGATAGCAACGGCGAAACGAAGTAGGGATTTTGGCTGAGAGCTGAAGGCTGATGGCTGACAGCTGGTTGCGGGCCGATGTAGCTCAGTTGGTAGAGCACTCCCTTGGTAAGGGAGAGGTCACCAGTTCAATCCTGGTCATCGGCTCCAGAGATTGGTGAAGAGCGTAAAGGCAGTAAGGGCGGGAGTAACTCAGTGGTAGAGTCACAGCCTTCCAAGCTGTTGGTCGCGGGTTCGATTCCCGTCTCCCGCTCCAGAGTTGAGGCGTTTTGCGGGCGTGAGCAGCCGAAATCCCGAGCGGTGTTTGCGAGGGATCGGAGCAAGGTGTGATGATGGCTTTCGAGCAGGCGACGATCAAGATTGAGAAGCAGCAGGAGTTCGCGAAGCTGCAAACCGCTGTAGAGCAGGCGTTCCTGCCCGAGAAGGTGGAGCGTTTCCTGAAGCAGTTGGATCGCAAGGGAATTCGGGTGCGGGAGTTTGACGGGGTGCTGGCGGCTCGTCTGCTGGAAGACGCTGTAGGCGGATCGGCGAAATCAGACTTGAGCGCCTGGCAGTTGTATCAGGCGCTGCCGCTTTCGGATCAAGCGCAGATGCGGGAGTTTTATCTGTCGAAGCTGGAAACGGTCGACATCGCGCTGCGGCACAAGTTTAAGAAGCTTTACCAGTATTACTGAACTATTTAGGAGCGAGGCACGGCAATTTTATGGCGAAAGAGAAATTTGATCGTAACAAGCCGCACTGCAACGTAGGGACGATTGGTCATATTGACCATGGCAAGACTACGTTGACGGCGGCCATCACCAAGGTGTTGCAGAAGCACAATCCGAAGATTGTGTTCCGGTCGTTTGACAGCATTGATAACGCTCCGGAAGAAAAGGCGCGCGGCATCACCATTGCTACGGCGCACGTCGAGTATGAGACGGCGAACCGGCACTACGCGCACGTCGACTGCCCGGGCCACGCTGACTACATCAAGAACATGATCACGGGCGCGGCGCAGATGGATGGCGCGATCTTAGTTGTGGCGGCGACGGATGGTCCGATGCCGCAGACCCGCGAGCACGTGCTTTTGGCGCGGCAAGTGGGTGTGCCTTACATCGTCGTGGCACTCAATAAATGTGACGCAGTGGACGACCCTGAACTGCTTGACTTGGTCGAGCTCGAAGTGCGCGAACTGCTGAAGACCTACAAGTTTCCGGGCGACGATGTGCCGGTGGTCCGGTTATCTGCTCTCGGCGCTTTGAATGGCGAAGAGAAATGGGAAAAGCAGATTGACGCTCTGATGGAGGCGGTGGACAAGAGCGTGCCGCAGCCGGCGCGCGAACTGGACAAGCCGTTCCTGATGCCGATTGAAGATATCTTTTCGATTCAGGGACGCGGCACAGTGGTCACGGGTCGTATCGAGCGTGGCAAGGTGAAGGTGGGCGAGGAAGTGGAGATTGTGGGCTTCCGCGACACGCGCAAGACCGTTGTCACCGGCGTCGAAATGTTCAAGAAGCAGTTGGACGAAGGTATGGCGGGCGACAACGCTGGCCTGCTGCTGCGCGGCATTGCGAAGGAAGATGTCGAGCGCGGCATGGTGCTGGCCAAGGGCGGATCGATTACTCCGCACACCAAGTTCAAGGCGGAGGTTTACATCCTGACGAAGGAAGAAGGTGGACGGCATACGCCGTTCTTCAAGGGATACCGTCCGCAGTTTTATTTGCGCACGACTGACGTGACCGGAGTGGCGGAGTTGCCGGCTGGAACCGAGATGGTGATGCCTGGAGACAACGTTTCGCTGGTGATTGAGCTCATTACTCCAGTTGCGATGGAGAAGGGCTTGCGGTTTGCCATTCGCGAAGGCGGACACACGGTGGGCGCGGGGACGATTGCAGAGATTGTGCAGTAAGGCAAAGTTAGAAGTCAGAGGTAAGAATGCAGAAGTAAGAACTGAAATGAAAACTTCTGCATTCTGAATTCTTACTTCTGCATTTGACCGTTGGTTCTTTCCTTCCGGAGACGCCGGGAGGGGTTAGAGAGAGTGAAACGTGATTGGAAAAGAAAGAATTCGCATCCGGTTGAAGGCTTACGACTACCGCATCCTGGACCAGTCGACGGGCGAGATCGTGGAAACGGCGCGGCGCACTGGAGCACAGATTGCGGGGCCGATTCCATTGCCCACGATGAAGAACAAGTACTGCGTGCTGCGTTCGCCGCACGTGGATAAGAAGTCGCGGGAGGAGTTTGAGATCCGCACGCATAAGCGGTTGCTCGATATTCTGGAGCCGACGCAGCAGACGGTGGACGCGCTGATGAAGTTGGATCTGCCGGCGGGCGTGGATGTGGAGATTAAGGCATTCGGGAAAGAGCATAAGTAGAACTGGCAGGCGCGGGCTGCGCCCGCGGAACGGACGAATACGTCCGTTCCCACACGAGCAGATTTAGCTCCCCAGCCAATAGCAGTTGCTACCAAGCGACTCGCCATGCTGGGAATGGAGATAGAGATGGCAACTCGGGTTACTGGCATTTTGGGCAAGAAGGTTGGCATGACGCAACTGTTTGACTCGAAGGGCGACGTGCGCCCGGTCACAGTGCTGCAGGCCGGTCCTTGCGTAATTACGCAGCATAAGTCGGCGACGCGGGATGGCTACGAGGCGGCCCAGATTGGGTTGGTCGAGTTTGTGAAGGAATCGCGGCTGACCAAGCCGGCGCGCGGGCACCTGGCGAAGAACAATCTTCCGCCGGTGAAGTTCATGCGCGAGGTGCCGCTCGAGACCGATGGCGCTGCCGATAGCGACGTCACGGTGAAGGTTGGCGACCGGGTGCTGGTTGAGATTTTTGAAGGCGAGAAGTTTGTCGACATCGTGGGAGTGAGTAAGGGAAAAGGCTTCCAGGGTGTGGTGAAGCGGCATCACTTCGCTGGCGGTCCGAAGTCGCATGGATCGATGTTCCAGATTACGGGATCGATTGGGTCGTCGGCGTTTCCTTCGCGCGTGTTCAAGGGGATGCGCATGTCGGGACACATGGGCCATGATCGGGTGACGCAGCGCAATCTGCGCGTGCTGGGTGTAGACAAAGAAGAAAATCTGCTGGTGGTCGAGGGCAGTGTGCCCGGGCCGCAGGGCGGGTACATCGTCATCATCAAGGCGAAGAAGCCGCCCAGAGAGCGGCGCGGATTTGCGGGTTCGGCTACGGTCGATCCGTTAAAGGCGGCGAAGAGAGCGGCCAAGAAGGCATAAAAACAGTGGCCAGTGGTCAGTGGTCAGACAGAGCTAAGCAATATGGCAACTATTGATATTTACAATTTGAGCGGCGCTAAGGTCGGGTCGTTCGATCTTGCCGATGAGATTTTCGGCGCGGTGAATGAGGATCTGCTTTGGGAGGCGGTGAAGCATTACCGCGCCGGGCAGCACGCCGGCACGCACGCTACCAAGGCCCGGTGGCAGGTTTCTGGTTCGGGCAAGAAGCTGTGGAAGCAGAAGGGCACGGGGCGGGCGCGTATCGGCTCGATCCGTTCGCCACTTTGGCGGCATGGCGCGACGGTGCACGGTCCGGTGCCGCGGTCGTATGACTATGCTTTCCCCCGCAAGAAGCTTTTGGGTGCTCTTCGTTCAGCGCTGGCGGCTAAGTTTGCCGATGGCAAGCTGACCGTGGTGAATGCGTTCGATATGAAGGACGCTAAGACCAAAGGGTTCCGGGCGGCGCTGGATGCGCTGAAGGTTGAAAAGACGGTGCTGATCGTGGAAGCTCCGAACGCCGCGAATCGGAACCTAGAGCTGAGTTCGCGCAATATTAAAGGGCTGGAGTTGATCCCGGGCAATGAGGTTCATCCCTATCACCTGTTGAAGTATGATCGCGTGATTTTTTCGCATCCGGCGATCGAGAAGTTGCAGCTTACGCTGAAAGACACTTTGCCCAAGCGGCAGCGCAAGACGAAGGAAGATGAAGGCGCGAAGAAAGCGTCGGCGGCTCCGCGGAAGCGCACGCGAAATGAAAAAGCGGCGGAGGTAGCCTGATGAAATCCGCATACCAGATCATTCGGCGTCCGGTGATCACGGAAAAAGGCTTGGCGATCAAGGAAAACCAGAACACGCTGGTCTTCCAGGTGGCGCCCAAGGCGACGAAGACGGAGATCAAGCAAGCGGTGCAGGCGATTTTCAAGGTGAAGGTGTTTTCCGTGCGCACGGCTACTTATCCGGGAAAAGAGCGGCGGCGGGGGAAGTTTGCCGGCTACCGTCCGGACTGGAAGAAAGCGTATGTGCGGCTGCGGGCGGGCGAGAAGATGCCGGAGTACGCGCAGAATTTGTAAGGCGGGGAAAGCAGATTCCTCACCGGCAAAGAACGCCGGTTGGGAATGACAAAAAGAATTCAGAGCTGATTATGCCAATCAAGACTTATCGACCTACGACGCAGACGTTGCGCTATCGCACGACGATCGTCAACGACGACATTACGACGAAGAATCCGCATAAGCCGCTGCTTGAGCCCAAGCCGCGCACCGGCGGCCGGCGCAATTCGGGCGACATGACGATGCGGTTCATTGGGGGCGGGCATAAACGCAAGCTGCGGATCATTGATTTCAAGCGCGACAAGACTGGGATTCCGGCGACCGTGGTCAGCATCGAATACGATCCCAACCGTTCGCCGCGCATTGCGCTGCTGGCGTATGCCGACGGGGAGAAACGGTACATCCTTCAGCCGGAAGGATTGAAGGTGGGGCAGAAGGTGATCAGCGGTCCTGAGGCGGATATTCTGGTGGGCAACGCGCTGCCGCTGCGTAATATTCCTCCCGGAACGCAGATTCATAATCTGGAACTGAAGCCCGGCAAGGGGGCGCAGATGGTGCGCTCGGCGGGCGGGGCGGCGCAGTTGGTCGCGAAGGAATCCGATTATGCGCTGGTGAAGCTGCCTTCGGGCGAGACGCGGAAGATTTCGCAGGATTGCATGGCCACCATCGGGCAGGTCGGCAACCTTGATCACGAGAACATCACGATCGGCAAGGCAGGACGCTCACGATGGCTGGGAAAGCGTCCGCATAACCGTGGCGTATCGATGAATCCGGTGGACCATCCGCATGGCGGTGGTGAAGGTAAGACTTCGGGCGGCCGGCATCCGGTGACGCCCTGGGGGCAGCCTACGCGCGGGTATAAGACGCGGAATAACAAGCGGACGGATAAGTTTATTGTGAATGACCGGCGGAGTAAGTAGCGCTGCCGGCGGAAGCAGATTCCTCTGGTCGCTGCGCGACCTTCGGAATGACAAGTTTTTGAGGGTGAGAGTTAATTTATGGCACGTTCAACCAAGAAGGGCGCGTTTGTGGATGGCTTCCTGATGGCGCGGGTGGAGGGTATGAATTCGCGCAACGAGAAGAAGGTGTTGCGCACCTGGTCGCGGCGGTCCACCGTGGTTCCGGAAATGGTGGGTCACACCATCGCGGTACACAACGGCAAGAAGTTTATTCCGGTGTATGTCACCGAGAACATGGTGGGGCACAAGCTTGGCGAGTTCAGCTTTACGCGCAACTTCAAGGGTCACTCAATGCGGGCGGCTACGGAAGTAGCGGCGAAGCCGGCGGGCATTCCGGGAGGTCCGGGAGCGATTACTCCGTCAGCACCGGCAGCGGCGCCGCCGAAGGCATAAAATAGCTTTTAGCCATTGGCTCTTAGCCGTTAGCTAGAACCAAGAGCGAAGAGCACGGGGCTTGGAACAGAGACGAACATATGGAATTTCGAGCGGAAATGCGTTACTTGCGAGTCTCGCCGCAGAAGGCGCGCCTGGTACTGGAATTGATCAAGGGGCGCAAGGTGGAAGAAGCGCGTAATACCCTGCTGTTCACCAAGAAGCGGGTGGCGGCGCACGTGGGCAAATTGCTGCAGTCGGCACTCGACAATGCCAACTTTCTCAGTGCCGAGAAGAATCTGGATATCGAGCTGGACAACCTGTATGTGAAGAGCGCCATCGCCAATGACGGGCCGCGCATGAAGCGTATTCGTCCGGCGCCGCAGGGGCGGGCTTATCGGTATCAGCGGCGCATTGCTCATATCACGCTGGTGTTGGCTGAGCGCGGGAACGGTTCGGCTCGGGTTGCGAGTGGCGGGACTGCGGCCCCGGCTAAGCGGCGTGCGCCGGTGGCGAAGAAGGCCGCGAGTGGCGGTAAGAAGAAGGCGGCTGCAAAGTAAGGGGTTGGCACCCAGCGGCTGCGAAGTAGCGGCAAAAAGCAGGTTCCTCACCCGCGCTTCGCGCGAGTTCGGAATGACAAAGGTTCGGTTTTGCGCAGGCTCGGAATGACAAGAGTTTGATTAGGGTTCAGGGATTGATTAGGAGAAGCAATGGGACAAAAAGTCCATCCTTATGGTTTTCGGCTCGGCTATACCAAGCCGTGGAAGTCGCGCTGGTTTGTGGAGCGGGACTACGACAAGCTGCTGCTTGAGGACATCAAGCTGAAGAATGAGTTGAAGGACAAGCTGAAGTCGGCGGGCGTTAGCGCGATTGAGATCGAGCGGCCGGGCAACAAGCTGCGCATCATTATCAAGACGGCGCGGCCGGGAATTATTATCGGGCGCAAGGGAGCGGAAATCGACAAGCTGAAGGGCGACTTGCAGAAGCGGACGTCGCGCGAAGTGTTTGTCGACATCCAGGAAGTGCACAAGCCTGAGCTTGATGCGCAACTGGTTTCGGAAGCGATTGCTTTGCAGCTCGAAAAGCGCGTGGGTTTCCGCCGGGCTATGCGCAAGGCGGTTGATTCGGCGCTGCGGTTTGGTTGCAAGGGTATAAAGGTGCGGGTGAGCGGACGATTGAACGGCAATGAAATCGCGCGCTCGGAGTGGTATCTGCAGGGACGGTTGCCGCTGCACACGTTGCGGGCTGACATCGAATACGGATTTTCGGAAGCAAGGACCACTTACGGCGTGATTGGCGTGAAGGTCTGGGTGTACAAGGGTGAGATTCTTCCGGCTAAGAAGCGGGAGCAGACTACGGGTGTGGGAGCGTTTTAAGAAAGTGGCCAGTGGTCAGTGACCAGTGGCCAGTAGGATCAAAAGCGAACTTGGCTAAAGGCCAAGAGCTGAAAGCTAAGAGCTAAGAGCTGACTTTATGTTGATGCCAAAGAAAGTTAAGTATCGCAAGCAGCAGCGCGGGCGCATGACCGGCAAGGCCTGGCGCGGCAGCACGCTGGCGTTTGGGGATTTTGGGCTGAAGGTGCTCGAGCCCGGGTGGATCACCGACCGGCAGATTGAAGCCAGCCGCGTGGCCATGACCCGCTTTGTGAAGCGCGGCGGAAAGATCTGGATCCGGGTGTTTCCGGACAAGCCGGTGACTAAGAAGCCGGCCGAAACCCGTATGGGCAAGGGCAAGGGCGCCCCTGATCATTGGGTTGCGGTGGTGCGTCCGGGAAAGATTTTGTTTGAGATGGAAGGGGTCACGATTGTGGATGCGACCGAGGCCATGCGGCTGGCTTCGCACAAGTTGCCGCTGCGTACGACTTTGGTCAAGCGGGAAACGGCGCATTAGAAAACGGAAACCAGAAACTGGGAACTGATTTTATGAAATCCGACAAGATACGCAACTTAACCGACGCCGAGCTCCAGCACCAGGGGCAGGATCTCGCGGACCAGCTGTTCAAGCTGAAGTTTCAGCTGAATATGGGCCAGACCGAGAGCCTGAAGAAGATTCGCGGGCTGCGCAAGGATATTGCGCGGGTCAAGACAATTCTGGGCGAGCGTACGCGCTTGGCCGCAACGGAGAAACGCTAATGGCGGAAACCGCAAGCAAGAAGTCCGCAACGCCGCCGAGTGAGCATGTGCAGGGCCGGCGCAAGGAAGTGGTGGGAGAAGTGGTCGCCAACCGCATGCAAAAGACCATCGTGGTGAAGGTGACGCGGAAGAAGGCGCATCCGTTCTACGGCCGGGTGGTGGCGAGGAACAAGAAGTTTTACGCGCACGACGAGAAGAACGAAGCGCATGTGGGCGATGTGGTGCGGATTGAGGAGACTCGTCCACTCTCGAAATTGAAGCGCTGGAAGCTGAAGGACATTGTGCGCAAGACGACGCTGGTGCCGGAGATCGCGCTAGAGCAGGACGTTAAGTAGGGAAGCGCCGCCGGGCGCGGCCTTCGGTCGATGTCTGCGGGGCGGGTTCCAGTGAGTCCGAGATCCTTCGCGGCAAAGAACGCCGCTCGGGATGACAGAGTGAACGGGAGATTGCCATGGCTGTGATGATGAGAAGCATGCTGGAGGTGGCCGACAACTCCGGCGCCCGCAAGCTGCAGATGATTCTGCCGCTCGGCGGCTCGACCGGACTGAATGCCGGCCTCGGCGACATAATCACCGCCGCGGTGAAGGAAGCGGCTCCCGACGGGCAGGTGCAGAAGGGGAAAGTGGTGAAGGCGGTGATCGTGCGCACGCGCAAGGAGCATCGACGGCGCGACGGCACCTACATCCGCTTCGACCAGAACGCCGCGGTGCTGATCAATGATGCCGGCGAGCCGGTGGGGACGCGCGTGTTTGGTCCGGTGGCTAGGGAGTTGCGCGAGAAGAAGTTCTTGAAGATTGTGTCTTTAGCACCCGAAGTTATTTAGTACCTAGTACCTAGAAACAAGAATCAGGAATTGAGAACTGGAATGCGAACTGTCAGCACAGTACACAAGCGAGTGGATATTCGCCGCAACGACACCGTGAAGGTGATTACGGGGCGGGACAAGGGCAAGGAAGGACGCGTGCTGCGCGTGTTTCCCGATGACACGAAGATTCTGGTGGAACACGTGATGATGGTGAAGAAACACGTGCGCCCGAACCCGCAGCGCAACATCAAGGGCGGGATTGCCGAGCAGGAGAGCCGCATTGCGCTTTCCAACGTACAACTGGTCTGCCCAACCTGTGGCCCGGTACGCATTGGACATGAGGTGCGCGGCGACCGGAAGGTGCGGGTTTGCAAGAAGTGCGGAACCACGTTGGATAAATAAGGCTGGATAAGTAGCTAATCAAATCTTACGAACCGGTAGCCACTCCGACACCGTGAGAGAGAGTTGAAGAAACGCTATGGCTAAGGATAAGAAAGCATCGAAGGATTCGTCGCAGGAGCAGAAGGCTCCGGCTCAAGCGCACCACAGCGCCAAGGAACGGCCGCGGCTGCGCGCCAAGTTCGACAAGGAAGTGGCGCCGGCTCTGTTGAAGGAGCTCGAGCTGAAGAATGCGATGGCAGTCCCGCGGTTGAACAAAATTGTCGTGAACATGGGTATGGGCGAGGCCACGCAGAATTCGAAGGTGATGGATCCCGCGGTGAACGAGCTGGGACAGATCACCGGGCAGAAGCCGATCATCACCAAGGCTAAGAAGTCGATTGCGGCGTTCAAGGTGCGCGAGGGACAGGCCATTGGAACCATGGTGACGCTGCGCGGCGACCGCATGTACGAATTTTTCGACCGGCTGGTGAATATCGTTCTGCCGCGGGTGCGTGACTTCAAGGGAGTTTCCACCAAGTCGTTCGATGGCCGCGGCAATTACACGCTGGGGCTGCACGACCAGTTGATCTTTCCGGAGATTCTTTACGAGAAGGTCGACAAGCAGAAGGGTATGAACGTCACCATCGTGACCACGGCGGCGAATGACAACCAGGCGCGCACGTTGTTGAAGCATCTGGGCATGCCGTTCCGGGCGCAGTAAGTTCAAAGTTTCAAGGTTTCAGAGTTTCAAGGTTTCAAAGCTTCGGAGTGCGGCGTTTAAAGATTCGACGAGAAAAGGTTCTTTAAGGATTTCATGACTACAGCGAAACGAGTGAAAGACGCGAAAATCGAAAAGAAGTTTGAAGTGGCGCGGACCAAGGGTGAGAAGACGCCCAAGTTCTCCACACGCCGGCACAACCGTTGCAAGCGCTGCGGACGGCCGCGGGCTTATCTGCGGAAGTTCGGGCTGTGCCGGTTGTGCTTCCGGCAGCTTGCGCTGCAGGGAGAGATTCCTGGAGTGGCGAAGTCGTCTTGGTAGCGCGGCGGGAGTGTGCCGGCTGAGATTCCCTCGGCAAGCTCGGGACAGGCTCTTCGCGAGACCAAAACCGTCTCGCTCAGGATGACAATACCGTTAAGAAGTAAGGGAGCCGCCGCAGGTTCTCCGCTGAACGCGGAGCGAACGGGTGGCGAGAGGAGAAGCAAACGATGAGGTTGACCGATCCGGTGGCAGATATGTTGACGAGGGTGCGAAACGCGCTGCAGGCGCGGCACCAGAAGGTGGACGTTCCGGCGTCCCGGCTGAAGGTGGAGATCGCCCGCATCCTGAAGGAAGAAGGTTACATTTCGAACTTCAAGGCCACGGAGGAGGAAGGTCACAAGGTCATCCGGATCTATTTGAAATACGGCGCGCACAACGAAGCGGCGATTTCAAAGGCGGAGCGCGTTTCGCGCCCTGGCTGCCGCGTCTACGTGCGCCGCAGTGAGATTCCTCGCGTGTTAGGCGGGATGGGGATCAACATTCTCACGACACCGCGCGGGGTGATGACCGGACGCCAGGCGCGCAAGGAAGGCGTGGGCGGCGAGTTGTTGTGCGAGATCTGGTAGAGGAGCAGTTGCCAGCTGCCAGCCGTCAGCCTTCAGTAAGGGCGCGGTTGTCAAGAAGCTGAGGGCTGAAAGCTGAGAGCTTAAAAACTTATGTCACGAATTGGAAAAAAGCCGATCCCGATCCCCAAAGGGGTGACGGTCAAAATCGAAGGCAACACGGTATTGGTGCAGGGGCCGAAGGGCAAGCTGGATACGGCTCTTCCCTCGGGCATCAAGGTGGAGCAGAAAGACGGGAACCTCGTCGCCATTCGCGAGAACGATTCGCAGGCTGCCCTGCACGGACTGGCGCGCGCCCTGGTCAATAATGCGGTCGAAGGCGTGACCAAGGGCTGGACGCGCGAACTGGAAATCGTCGGCATTGGCTATCGCGCCGAGATGAAGGGCAAAGGAACGGTAGTGTTCAGCCTGGGCTACTCGCATCCCATCGAATATCCGCTGCCTACTGGCGTCGAGGCTGCCGTTGATCCCAAGCAGACGAAGATTGCTCTTACTGGAATCGACCGGCAGCAGGTGGGCCAGGTGGCGGCGGAAATGCGGTCGCTGCGTCCGCCTGATCCTTACAAGAATAAGGGTGTGCGGTATGCGGGCGAGAGATTGAAGAAGAAAGTGGGCAAGACCGGAGCGAAGTAACCCGTCGGGTCCTTGGCTAACGACCAATGACCAACGACCAAGGATAGATTCTATGTTTACCAAGAAATCGAAGAACCAGAAGCGCGGCCACATTCACGACCGCATCCGCAAGAAGATGCAGGGAACGGCGGAGCGTCCGCGGCTGAATGTTTATCGTTCGCTGAATCATATTTACGCGCAGGTCATCGACGATCTGCACGGCCAGACGCTGGTTTCGGCGAGCTCGGCCGAGGGCAAGAAGGAAGACCGGCGTACGGGCGGCAACGTGGCGGCCGCGAAGGCACTCGGCAAAACGATTGCGGAGCGCGCCAAGGCCAAGGGAGTAAGCAAAGTTGTGTTTGACCGCGGCGGCTACATTTATCACGGGCGGGTGAAGGCGCTGGCGGATGCGGCGCGTGAAGCGGGATTGCAATTCTAAATAAAGCTCTCAGCTGTCAGCTCTCAGCTATTAGCTGGAGCGACAAGCTGAAAGCTGATAGCTGATAGCTGAAAGCTGGGTTTAAAGAATGCCAACTGTTATCAAGAAGCTCGATGCAAATTCGTTCCAGTTGAAAGACCAGGTCGTGGCCATTAACCGCGTCACCAAGGTGGTGAAGGGCGGCAAGAATCTTTCGTTTGCCGCGCTGGTGGTGGTGGGCGACCCCTCGGCGGCGGTGGTGGGGCACGGGGCGGGCAAGGCCAAGGAAGTTCCGCAGGCGATCCGGAAGGCGATCGAGGCGGCGAAGAAGAATCTGATCAAGGTCAACCTGACGCAGACTTCGATTCCGCATCTGGTGCTGGGACGCTATGGGTCCGGGAAAGTGCTGCTCAAGCCGGCTCCGGAAGGCACGGGCGTGATTGCGGGGGGCGCGGTGCGTGCGGTGATGACCTCGGTCGGAATTCAGAATGTGCTGACCAAGTCGATCGGCACCACGAATCCGCACAACGTGATCAAGGCGACTTTTGACGCGCTCCGGCACTTGAAGAGCCGGGAGAGTGTTGCGGCTATGCGTGGCAAGACGGTGCAGGAGCTTTAGAGAGTACCTGGTACCTAGTACCCGGTACCTAGAAACGGCACGGGGATTGAGGAATTGACGATGACTACGAAGAAACCGAAGGCGGTGGCCGGAAAAATTCACCTGAAGTGGGTGGTTTCGGCCATTTGTGCCCCGGTGAAACAGAAGCTGGTGGTCAAGGGATTGGGATTCACGCGCTTGAACCAGGTGATCGAGCGTCCGGATAATCCGGCGATTCGCGGTATGGTGGCGAAGGTTCCGCATCTGGTTGAGATCTTGAAGTAAGGAAGCGCGCCAAACGCGCGAGTTAGCATTCTCGCAAAGAACGCGAGAATGTTCGCGCGGCGCGCCCAGATCCTTCGCGAGACAAAAGGCGTCTCGCTCAGGATGACAGAGATCAGAGGTTTGAGATCATGAATTTATCGAACATTCGAGCACCGAAGAAGGCGTCGGAAAAGCGTAAGCGTGTGGGGCGCGGTATGGGCTCCGGCATGGGCAAGACTTCGACCCGTGGACACAAGGGGCAGCGCTCGCGCACCGGTATGCGGCTGATCCGCGGTTTTGAAGGCGGCCAGATGCCGCTGCACCGGCGGATGCCGAAGCGCGGCTTCACCAACATCTTCCGTAAGGAATTTAACATCGTCAGCCTGGAGCGGTTGGTGGCGCTGGCCGCGGATCTGCAAGCGGCGCCCATTACGCCTGAAGTGCTGCGCAAGGCGGGAGTGATCAAGGCCAAGCTGCCGGTGAAGATTCTTGGCGATGGCGAGCTGACGATTGCGATTACCGTGCATGCTCACAAGTTCTCCAAAGCGGCGCAGGAAAAAATCACCAAGGCGGGCGGCAAGGTTGAGGTCTTGCAGTAATGTTCGAGAAGCTGGCTAACATCTTCCGCATCCCGGACCTGCGCAGGCGCGTTCTGTTTACGCTGGCCATGCTCGCGATCTACCGGCTGGGCGGACATCTTCCCACACCGGGCGTCAACTTCCTGAAGCTGGAACAGTACTTCCAGAATAACGGGGGATCGCTTCTCGGTTTTGTGGATCTGATGTCCGGCGGCAACTTTCGCCGCCTGACTATCTTTGCTCTGGGCATCATGCCGTACATCACGGCATCGATCATTCTGCAGCTTTTGACCGTGGTCTATGAGCCGCTGGCCAAGCTGCAAAAAGAAGGCGAACTGGGGCGCAAGAAGATTACGCAGTGGACTCGCTACATCACCGTGATTCTCAGCGGTGTGCAGTCGTTCGGTATTGCCTTTGGGTTGCAGAAAGCCGGGGACTACGTGCTTCATCCTGGTCCCGGATTCATTTTGATGACCATGCTGACCCTGACCACGGGCAGCGCATTCGTCATGTGGCTGGGTGAGCAGATTACTGACCGCGGTATCGGCAACGGCATGTCGTTGCTGATTTTTGCCGGTATTGTCGTAGGCCTGCCGCGGGGCGTGACGGAACTCTTCGATAAGGCCAAGAACGGAACCTGGGGAGCGATTACTCCGGTGCTTATGGGCGGCCTGATCGTATTCATGATCGCGGTGGTGGCGTTCATCGTTTACGTCGAACGCTGCGAGCGGCGCATCCCGGTGCAATACGCCAAGCGCGTGGTGGGACGCAAAGTGATGGGTGGCCAATCCACTCACTTGCCCTTGCGCGTGAATGCCGGCGGCGTGATGCCGGTCATCTTCGCATCGTCGATTCTCACGTTGCCGCAGACCATCGGCTATGGCCTGAAGAACCACCGCTACTTTGGCGAGTTATTCAGCCTGCTGGGATTTGGCGAGCCGCTGTATACGTTGTTGTATGCGATCGGCATCATCTTCTTCGCATACTTCTATGTGTCGATCGTTTTCAATCCCAGCGAAGTTGCCGACAACATGCGGAAGTATGGCGGGTTCATTCCCGGCATTCGTCCGGGCAAACGCACGGCCGATTACATCAACGAAGTTCTGACCCGCATCACGCTGGTGGGCGCGCTGTATCTGATCATCATCTCCTTTATTCCGGAGTGGATGATCACCGGCATCCACTTGAACCATTTGCCGTTCTGGCTGGGAGGGGGGCTGTTTGAGCGCCTTCCGGTGTGGATGACCAATGGGTTGGGAGTGAACTTCTATTTTGGCGGAACCTCGCTGCTGATTGTGGTGGGAGTGGCGATGGATACGGTAACGCAGATCGAGGCGCAGCTCATCATGCGCCATTACGATGGATTTACGCCGCGCAGTGGACGCATTCGCGGCCGCAGGAACTGGTCGTAAACGTATTTGGTAATTGAGTAATCGGGTAATTTGGCAATTTGAGACCGGCGGAAAAGTTCCTTCAAATTACAAACTTACCCGATTACCAAATTACAAATTTGGGTTGGGGTTGCTGCACCTGGGCAGTCTTGCGGGAGGCTGGCCGGGAAAACTGTTCGGGAGGCTTTGGCCAACTCGATGGCGCAGGAAACCTCACGCGACGTAGGTCCCGTGGTTCTGCTCGGTCCGCCGGGCGCCGGTAAAGGCACTCAGGCGAAGCGGATCATGGAACGGTATCAGGTCCCGCAGGTGTCCACGGGAGACATTCTGCGGCAGAACGTGGCCCTGGGCACGGAAATCGGGGTGGCTGCCAAGGCGGTCATGGCCCGGGGAGAACTGGTTTCCGACGATCTGGTTTGTGAAATGGTCCGGCAGAGGCTGATCCAGCCGGATTGCAAACGGGGCTATATTCTGGATGGCTTTCCCCGGACTGCAGCGCAGGCCGGGTGGCTAGATGCTTTGCTTGACGACAAGTTCTTTGACAATTCACGTCCGACGCGCGCCTGGCCAATTGTGATCCGGTTGGTCGTGGACTATAATCAATTATTGCTCCGGATTACTGGACGCCGTTCTTGTCCCACCTGTGGACGGATCTATAATGTCCACTTCCAGCCGCCCCGCGTCGATGAACTTTGTGACCTCGACGGGTCGAAGCTGGTGACCCGCAATGACGACCGGTTGGAAGTGATTCAGCCCCGTATAGCGGCCTACCAGGAGCAGACCACGCCCGTGGCGGAATATTACCAGAGCACGGGAAGATTGATTTCAGTGAACGGCGACCGGCCGATGGACGAGGTTACGGAGCAGATTTTCAGGATTATTGAGGACCATAACGCGTAGGAATGGCGATTGTGTGCAAATCGACGGCAGAGATTGAGCGGATGCGGCAGAGCGGCCGCATCGTGCGTCAGGTTCTCGATCATGTGCGTTCGCTGGTAGCACCGGGCGTCACCACCATGGATTTGGAGCGAGCCGCCGACAAGAAGATCGCGGAGTTGGGGGCCAAGCCGGCGTTTAAGGGCTATTTCGATTATCCCTGCGTGTTGTGCACGTCGGTGAACGAGGAGATTGTGCATGGCATCCCGTCAGAAAAGCGGGCGCTGAAAGATGGCGATATCGTTTCGATCGATTGCGGCGTGGTGCTCGATGGTTACTACGGCGACGCTGCGATTACGGTTCCGGTCAGCTCGGTGAAGCCGGAGTTGCACAAGCTGCTGACTGTGACCGAGGAATCGCTCTACCGCGGCATCGACCAGGCGCTCATCGGCAATTCGGTGGGCGATGTGGGAGCGGCGGTGCAGGAACATGTGGAAGCTGCCGGTTTCAGCGTGGTTCGTGAATTTGTGGGACACGGCATTGGGACCCGCCTGCACGAAGAGCCGCAGGTGCCGAACTTCGGAGCCCGTGGTCATGGAGCGAAATTGCGCGAGGGTATGGTGCTCGCTATCGAGCCCATGGTGAACTACGGCAAGCCGGAGACACGCGTGCTCGGTGACAAGTGGACGGCGGTTACGGCGGATGGCAGTTTCAGCGCGCATTTCGAGCATTGCGTCGCCGTGACGAAAGATGGGCCGGTGATTTTGACAAGATAGTGGCCAGTGATCAGTGGCCAGTAGGATCAAAAGCGGTTGCTGGTCAATGATCACGGGCCACTGACCACTGATTCTTAAGGAGTCGATGAGCAAAGAGGACGCGATTGAAGTGATGGCCGTGGTTCTGGAACCGCTGCCCAACGCCATGTTCAAGGTGGAACTGGAGAATAAGCACCAGGTGCTGGCGCATGTGTCAGGCAAGATGCGCAAGAATTTTATTCGTATCCTGCCCGGCGATAAGGTCGCGGTGGAGCTTTCACCCTACGACTTGAATCGCGGCAGAATTGTATATCGCTATAAGTAGAGCGTTTAGGAATCGGAAATGAGATTATGAAAGTACGAGCATCGGTTAAGAAAATCTGTGACAAGTGCAAGGTCATCCACCGCAAGGGTGTGGTGCGGGTGATCTGCGTCAACACGAAACACAAGCAGCGCCAGGGTTAAATCCCTGCTGCCCTTTAAGGGAGTCTAAGGACAAGCTATGGCACGTATCGCAGGCGTCGACTTACCGCGCCAGAAGCACATCAACATCGCGCTGACCTACATCTATGGCATTGGGCATCCGCGCGCCGGCAGCATTCTCGACGAGGCGAAGGTGGACCCGATGAAAAAAGTCCAAGACCTCAGCGAAGAGGAAGTGAACCGCATCCGCACGGTCATCGAGCAGCAGGGGATGGTGGAGGGCGATCTGCGCAAGGAAGTTTCGATGAACATCAAGCGGCTCATCGAAATCGGCTCCTATCGCGGATTCCGTCACCGCCGTAACTTGCCGGTCCGCGGACAGCGCACCCATACCAACGCGCGCACCCGCAAAGGCCCGCGCAAGGGAACGGTCTCGACCAAGAAGAAGGCGACGTCGAAAACGTAAGAAACCAGTTCTCAGTTCTCAGTTCTCGGTTCTCAGTTAAAACCGGGACTTACTGAGAACTGAGAACTGAGAACTGAGAACTGGAAAATGGCAAAACCAGTAGCAGCGGGCGGCCCGGCCGCACCGGAGAAAAAAGGCAAAAAGAAGACGTTCAAGAAGAAGGAGCGCAAGCACGTTCCGCATGGTTTGTGCTACGTGCAGGCTTCTTTCAATAACACGATCGTGACCATCACCGACATGAATGGCAACGTTCTGTCGTGGAAGAGTTCAGGATCGCTGGGCTTTCGCGGATCGCGTAAAGGTACGCCATTCGCGGCGCAGCAGGCGGCATCGAACGCGGCTAATCTGGCGCGCGATCATGGCGTCCGCAGCGTGGATGTGCGCGTCAGCGGGCCCGGCTCCGGCCGTGAGTCGGCGGTGCGCGCGTTGGCGTCGTCGGGTATTGAAGTGCGCTCCATTCGCGATGTGACGCCTATTCCGCACAACGGATGCCGGCCGCCGAAGCGGAGAAGAGTGTAAGGGGACTAGGGTTAGGGGATAGGGATCAGGACAAACTGGATCCCTGACCCCAAGCCCCTAACCCCCGATTTTCGTCCGGGATGAAGGGTGAAGCCAAACCTGTAAACCGGTCATCTAAAAGGAGAACAACTTGGCACGTTATACCGATGCAGTTTGCCGTCTATGCCGCCGCGAGGGCATGAAGCTTTTCCTCAAAGGCGCAAAGTGTTTTAGCGATAAGTGTCCCATCGAGAAGCGCAACTTCGCTCCCGGACAACATGGGAAAGACCGCAAGGCCAAGATTGTTGGCTACGGTTTGCAGTTGCGCGAAAAGCAGAAAGCCAAGCGCATCTACTTCACGCTTGAAGGGCAGTTCCGTAACTACTTCGAGAAGGCTGCGCGCACGCGGGGCGTAACCGGCGAACTGCTGCTGCAACAACTGGAGCGGCGTCTGGACAACGTGGTCTTCCGCCTGGGCTTTGCGCAGTCGCGGCGGCAGGCGCGGCAGTTGGTGCGGCATGGGCACGTCGCAGTTAACAATCGCAAAGTCAACATTCCTTCTTATGAAGTGAGTGCGGGCGAGGAGATTTCGATTCGCGAGAAGAGCAAGAAGCTCACCGTGCTGGAGTTAGCCAAGGAATTTGCCAGCCACGGCACGCTGCCCAACTGGCTGGAAGTGAATCGCGATGCCTACACGGCACGGGTGTTGTCGTTGCCCAAGCGTGAAGATATTCAGCTGCCGGTGAATGAGCAGTTGATCGTTGAACTTTATAGCAAGTAATTCATCGGGCGATCTGGCCATCGGATCATCGGGCGATTTTTAAGTCACCCGATCATCCGATCACAAATCACCCGGTGTTTTCGGTCCACATTTCGAGCCAGATCAGCCTGTCCCGGCATTGACCTGAGTTGGACCACTCAGTGAGCTGGGATTGAGCCAAACGGCCGAAGGAGAAACACATGCTTTGGAAAGGTTTTCAGAAACCGAAACGTCTCGCAGTTGACACTTCCACCCTCACCGACAAGTACGGCATTTTCTGGGCGCAGCCTTTTGAGCGCGGCTTCGGCACTACCGTGGGCAATGCCCTGCGGCGCGTGCTGCTGAGCTCGATTGAGGGCGCTGCGGTTACGGCGGTAAAGATGGAAGGCGTACTGCACGAATTCCAGTCGATCCCCGGCGTGGTGGAAGATGCGACCGACATCATCCTTAACTTGAAACAGATTCCGTTCAAGCTGGCCGGAGATGCGCCGAAAGCGATTTATCTGCGCGCCGACCAGCCCGGCGTGGTCACCAGCGGCATGATCGAAGCTGATGGAGATGTCGAGGTTTTGGATAAAGACGTTTACATTGCAACCGTCAGCGAAGGCGGAAAGCTGGACATGGAAATGAGGCTGAAGCGCGGCCGCGGCTACACTTCCGCCGACAAGAATTTCGATGAGGATCTCGGCATCGGATTCATTCCCATCGATTCGGTGCACTCCCCGGTGCGCAAGTGCAACTACACCGTCGAAGCGGCGCGTCTCGGGCAGATTACCGATTACGACAAACTGACTCTCGAAGTCTGGACCAACGGATCCATTACTCCGGCGGATGCCATCGGCCTGTCGGCCAAGCTGATGAAGGATCACATGAATATCTTCATCAACTTCGAGGAAGAGATCGAAACCGGCACGTCGTCGTCGGACGATCGCAAGCCTGAGATCCATAACGAGAACCTGAACCGGTCCGTCGAGGAGCTCGAGCTTTCGGTGCGCAGCTACAACTGCCTTAAGAACGCGAACATTCAGACCATCGGCGAGCTGGTGCAAAAGACGGAATCGGAAATGCTTAAGACCAAGAACTTCGGCCGCAAGTCGCTGAACGAGATCAAGGAAATACTTTCCTCGATGGGTCTGAGCCTGGGCATGAAGATCGACGAGCATGGCAATGCTGTGCCTGGGCCGACTTCGAATCTGGTGCTGCCGGCTTCGGCTTACGGTCCGGACGATCAGCTGTAAGAACAGTGGTCAGTGGCTAGTGGTCAGTGGTCAGAAACACCAAAGACTCGCTGCTAGCCACTGACTCCAATATTTAGAAACTGAATACTGGCCACTGACCACTGGCCACTGACCACTGAGGTTTCACCCATGCGTCATAAAGTTGCTGGCTATAAACTCGGACGGAACACTGCGCACCGGCGCTCACTGCTGCGCAACCTGGTCACCTCGGTGATCGTCGAAGAGCGCATCGAAACGACCATTCCCAAGGCCAAGGCTGCGAAGCCCATCGTCGAGAAGATGATTACGCTCGGCAAGCGCGGCGATCTCGCTGCCCGCCGTCTGGCCGGCGCTTACCTCATGACTGATGAGGCGCTGGTGAAGCTGTTCGACACTGTCGGACCCCGCTTCGGCGATCGCGAGGGCGGATACACGCGCATCATCCGCACCGGGTGGAATAAGGGCGACGGCGCTGACAAGGCATTCCTCGAACTGCTGGGCAGCGAAAAGGTGCTGGACGAGAAGCGCGAGAAGCGCTCCGAGGCCCGCGCCAAGAAGATGGCTGAAGCCAAGAAAGCCATGGAAGACGCTGAAGCGCAAGCCCAGCACGATGGCGGAGTTGAGCCGGTCAAGGAAGAAGCCGAAGACAAGAAAGAGTAAGGTTCAGGACGGTTGGGTTAAGGCACGGCTTAGGCCGTGCCTTTATTTTTGTGACCTTGAGAATGTTTCATTCGGCGCCTGATTTGGTAGCGTGGACATTTGCCGACGGATCTTTCACGGGTCTTGAGGACGGGAGTTTGGCATGACGCCGCAAGAGCAGAAGGAGCTACTTCTCACGGTTGTAGTAAGGGTGGCCGTTATACAGCTGAAGATCGGTGGATTGTTTCCATTTGGCGCGACGTTAGGCTCGAAGCGCGATGTGAAACTGTTGACGCCGAAGAGTATGAAAAAGAATGTAAGTCGAGAAGAGCTCGACGAATATTGGAAGCGAGAATTGCGGAAGTCAACCGCTGAGGACGAATGCAAAACGGCTTGCTGGTGCGCCGATGTCCTGGTTCCTATGGACGATGGAAGCTTGGTACCCGCCATTTTTGTCAATTTTGAGCATGCGGACGGTTCCGCCGAAGACATTCTTTACCCTTACCGAAAGACTGAAGGCTCAGACGTCGTTCTAGACGTGCCCACTAGCGCGACGACGGAACACAAAATATTTAGCCCGTCCTGAAAGTCAGCGCCTCCCCGTTCGTACATGTCCTCCCGCGTTCCCCGCTGGTAATCTTGCCGTAAGTTGCCAACCAGATAAACTTTCTCTCAGGATGGGATTTACTCGGACACAGCTCGGAATTGCTGTCGGCGTTGCGGCGGTGCTGGTGTTTGGATTTCTCGGCTACATCTGGTGGCTGAGCAATCAGGGACCGGTGCTGGCGCGGTCGGAAGACCACGATCCTTTGACGGGCCTGCCCGTCAGCATCCGCATGAATCCGCTACGCGACCGCACCATTGAACACAGCGCGAACCTCTTCCTTCGCCAGTTGCGCGACGGCCACTGCGACGAACTGCTCTCTGCGTGGGAACACGACTACCACAAGAAGTACGCCCACTTCATTTGCAACTCCGAGGCGCAGCATCCGCTGCTCTCCTGGGAGTTGGCGGAGTGGGAGAGCGCACCGCCGCTGACGATTCTGCAATATCGCGGCAAGCGACTTGTCGGCCCGGGCCAGACCACTACGTACAGGGAACTGTTAACCGTCACTACTGAGAACAAGGACGGGCAGTGGGTGGTGACTAAGTACGACGCGATGTACTGAAGGAAGTCGTTGGTCGTTAGCCTCTAGATTGGAATTCCCTTCATCTTCATCTATACCTCGGTGATTCTGTGTCTCCGTGGTAAAACCTAGGCATGCCTTCCGCCGCCGAGCGTGAACCTTCCGCTTCGCGGAACATCTACGCCTTTGGCCTCACTTCCTTTCTGAACGACACCGCTTCTGAGATGGCGTATTGGGTGTTGCCGGCTTTTCTGGCTTCGCTGGGCGCGGGACCGGCGCAGTTGGGATTGATCGAGGGCGTGGCCGAAAGCGTGGCGTCGTTTGCCAAGCTTTTCTCCGGATATCTTACCGACCATATCCGTCGCCGCAAGCCGGTCGTGGTCGGCGGATATTTTGCTGCCAACGCCGTAAAGCCGCTGCTTGCGCTGGTTACTGCGTGGCCGCAGATTCTGCTGATTCGCTTCACCGACCGCTTCGCCAAAGGGATACGTGGAGCTCCGCGGGACGTGATGGTGGCGGAAACTGTGCCGAAAGAGCAGTACGGCGCGGCATACGGCCTGATTCAATCGATGGATTCCGCCGGAGCTATCGTTGGGCCTTTGGTTGCGCTGGCTCTGCTGGGGCGTTATGGAATTCGCAGCGTGTTCTGGGCGGCCGCAGTTCCGGGAGCGCTGTGTGTGCTGGTCGCGCTGCTGGGCATCCGTGAAAAGCGGCGGGGAGGCGCATTTCTGGCTGGCCCCAGACTCGGGAAGGTGATCACGAATCTTGTATCTCCGGGGAGAGAACGGGTCGCTCTGCCCGCATCCTTCTACTTGGTGCTGGTCGCGGTGACTCTGTTTTCTCTGGGAAACTCGAGCGACATGTTTCTGGTTCTGCGAGCGCAGAATATTGGTGTTCCGCTGGCTCTTGCGCCTCTGCTTGGTTTGGTCTTCAACATTACGTATACGCTCGCGTCCTGGCCCGCCGGATGGTTTAGCGACCACGTCTCGCGGAGGCTGGTCGGCTCCGCGGGTTACGTGATTTTTGCCGCGGTCTATTTTGTCTTTGGGCGCGCGCCTTCAACGCTGGCGATTTGGATCGCGATGGCAGCGTATGGCCTCTATAACGCGCTGACGCAGCCTGTGCTGAAGGCGCTGGTGGTCGAGACTGCGGGCAAGAAGGTGCGCGGACACGCGCTCGGAATTTATTTCTTTGTGACCAGCGTCGCCACTTTGGCTGCTAGTTTGATCACCGGCGAACTGTGGAAGCACTACGGAGCTGCCGTTCCGTTTTACTTTTCGGCGGTGCTGGCGCTGGTTGCGGCGGGGATTTTGCAGGCTGCGAGGGGCGGTCCACGCATAACCGCGGAATGACGCCCGACGGAGTCAGTCTTTCAAATTTGCTAACAGGTTAGTCAGAAACCGAGTGAATCGAGCCGCGATTCAAACCTTTGTTTCGTCTCCAAATCCACCACAAGAAAATGAGTGCCTGGACCCCGATGCCGGCGCAGGTGTCGAGAACAACGTCCTGCCAGCGCCCCGTGCGGGATGGGATGAAGCTCTGGTGCCATTCGTCGAGGCTGGCTACCAGGGCGGTGCCCAGAATCGCGATGGTGGCCCAGCGCGGTGTCCACTTGGTGTTGCTCATTGCCGGCAAAGTGGCCCGCCACGCGCGGAAAAGCAGAACGCTCAGGATGGCGTAGCCGACGACGTGGCCGCTTTTGCGAATGTAGAAGTGCCAGATTTCGAACCGGTCCCAGTCCATGCCGAAGAGGAAATGCAGCACAGGGTAGAGAATGCGGCTGGTGTTGTGGGCCGAGAGCAGCGCGGTGGATTCGATGGCAATGACGATGAGCCAGAGGATCGCGGCGATCCAGGCCATCAGAACGTCGTGGCGGTCGGAGCTCAAGCGGCTGCGTTACTCGACGCCATAGTTGGGAGCCTCGCGGGTGATCATGACGTCGTGGACGTGACTTTCGCGGAGTCCAGCGCCGCTGATGCGGACGAAGCGCGTTTTTTGCAGCAGTTCGGGGATGGTGGCGCAGCCGCAATAGCCCATGCCGGACTTTAATCCGCCAACCATCTGGTGCACGATCATCGCGACTGAACCACGATAGGGAACTCGTCCTTCAATGCCTTCGGGAACGAGTTTGCCCAGGCGGTTGGATTCGCCGTCGTTGGCGGAAACCGCGGCGGAGGAATCGGCTTCCGTGTTCTGGAAGTAACGCTCGCTGGAACCTTGCGCCATGGCTCCGAGCGAGCCCATGCCGCGATACGACTTGAAGGAGCGGCCCTGGTAGAGAATGAGTTCGCCGGGACTTTCATCGGTGCCGGCGAAGAGCGAGCCGATCATGACCGCGCTCGCGCCCGCGGCCAGCGCTTTGGTGATGTCGCCCGAATACTTGATACCGCCGTCGGCGATGATGGGAACGCCAGCGTCTTTTACGGCGCGGAAGGCTTCGGCGATGGCTGTGATCTGCGGCACACCGGCTCCGGTGACCACGCGGGTGGTACAGATGGATCCGGGACCGATGCCGACTTTGATGCCGTCGGCTCCGGCGCGGGCGAGTTCGCAGGCGCCGTCGAAGGTGGCTACGTTGCCGGCCAGCAGCTGCATCTCGGGCAGTTTCGATTTGACCAGCTTTACGGCTTCGAGCACTTTTGTGGAGTGTCCGTGGGCGCTGTCGATGGCGAGTATATCGACCTTCGCTTCCGCCAATTCCTGGGCACGCTCGAGAAAATCGCCGGTGGCGCCGATGGCCGCGCCTACACGCAGGCGTCCCTGAGGATCCTTGGCGGCGTTGGGATACTTCAACTTTTTCTGGATGTCTTTTACGGTGATCAGTCCTTTGAGGTTGTATTTGTCATCGACTACGAGGAGCTTTTCGACGCGGTGCTCGTGGAGAATCTCTTCGGCATCTTCGAGCGTGGTGCCTACCGGCACCGTGATCAGGTTTTTCTTGGTCATCACGCGATCGATGGGAATGTCGAAGCGGGTCTCGAAGCGGAGGTCGCGGTTGGTGAGAATGCCGACTAGCTTGCCCTGCTCGGTGATGGGCACTCCAGAGATTTTGTATTTGCGCATGACTTCGAGCGCGTCGCTGACTCTATCGGTAGGCGACATGGTGACCGGGTCGACGATCATGCCGCTTTCCGAGCGCTTCACTTTGTCGACTTCGTTGGCCTGCTGCTCGATCGAGAGGTTGCGATGGATGATGCCGATGCCGCCCTGCTGGGCGAGCGCAATCGCCATGTGCGATTCGGTGACGGTGTCCATGGCGGCGCTGACGATGGGAATGTTGAGGCTGATATTGCGGGTGATCTGGGTCTGGGTGGTGGCCGTCGCGGGAATTACGTCGGAGCGGGCGGGTAAGAGTAGAACGTCGTCGAAGGTGAGAGCTTCGGGTACGGGAAAATGAATCATAGGTTTCTCAGAAATCTCCCAGCTTGTGGGTGAATCTTCATTCTAGAGAGGGCGGAGAAATGAGGCAACCATGGAACGCACTCAATCTTCGACGAACGACTTTAGCCGGGAGAGTGCCTGATCCCACTGCTCAGAAACGAAATCTAGGTATTTCCTGGTTTCTTCAATCGGTTTCGGATCGAATTCGAATAGGTTCTCACGGCCTTTGTGGACGCTGTGCACGATCCCTACACTCTCGAGTACGCGAAGATGCTTGGTGATGGCCTGCCGGGTCAGCCTGGAGCCCTCGGTTAATTGAGAGATCGAATAGGGCTGCCCGGCACAGAGCTTGGCGATCAGCGATAGTCGAACCTCATCGCCGAGCGCGGCAAATATGGGCGCACGGGGCCGCCTCATGGCGGCTGTGCGGCTACGAAGTTTTCGCGACATGGGCCTCGATGTTCTTCATTTGCTGGGTCCAGCCGCCGTCGTTTCTGCGGAATGCTTCGAGACGGCGATCGCTGGGAAGTTTGTCGAATCCGGATTCCGTGAGCACCAGTAGCGTGCCGGTGGCGGTTTTCTCCAGACTGAATTCGACGAGCGTGGTCGGTTCTTTGGAGTAGTCAGGTGAGTAGTCCTCTTTGGCGAGGGACTTGGGATGGGACCAGGTGAAGGAAAACAGGCGCTCGGGCTCCATTTTCTGGACTACGACTTCCCATTTGACGTGTTCATAGCCGGGATGAGTAATGTAGCCACGCGAGATCTGACCTGGGGCGAACGGGCCCTCCAGTTTCACGCGAAACCACTCGCCGAACTCACGGTAATCCGTGAGTGCACGCCAGACGCGCGAAACTGGAGCCTCGAGTTCGATGCGCTTCTCGATGCGATCGGTCATTTAGGCAACCTCCGGGTTGCATATTAACCTAGGGTGAATGGAAATGCAACTGTTTGGTTGCGCTATCCGCTCACGGACAAGCCGATGGAGCAGGTGTTGCTGCGGTGTTTCTAGGGGTAGCCCTGCCTATACCCATCAAGCCGTGCCGACTGAGATTCCTCCGCGCGTGAAGCAAAACACGCGCTGTCGGAATGACCAGTACTGCCTTATGCGACAATCGCAGTCTTGATATCATCACTGGTCTTGGCGGAGGGACTATGCGCAGGCTTAATTTATTGCTGTGTCTTCTGGGAATTTTAACGACCATGGCGGCTGGGCAGCAGTACGATCTCGTCATCGAAGGTGGGCGCGTTATTGACCCCGAGACGGGGTTGGATGCGGTGCGCAACGTCGGGATTCGAGATGGGAAGATTGTTCACGTCTCAGCGGAGGCTTTGAGTGGACGGCGCGTGGTTCATGCTGGCGGGCTGGTGGTTGCTCCCGGGTTCATTGATTTGCACCAGCATGGGCAGGATATGGCGAGCCAGCGGGTCAAGGCGCTCGATGGAGTGACCACCGCGCTGGAGTTGGAGATTGGCGCACCCGACGTGGCACAGTTCCTGAAATCTAAAGAAGGCCATTCGCTGATTCATTACGGCACCTCGGCCAGCCATGCGGCCGCGCGGGCTGCGGTCTTCGGGGCTCCGCTGCCGGCTGAAGTCATCGGAAGGCAGGATGGAAATCCTGAGATTTTGCCCAAGAGTGGACCAGCGACCAATCTGCCGGCGACGCAGGAGCAGATCGAAGCTATGCGGGTGCGCCTGCAGGCGGAGCTTGATGCTGGCGGCCTGGCGGTTGGCATGGGCATTCAATACACGCCGGGAGCGACGCGACTGGAAGTGATTGACATGTTCCGTCTGGCAGCCGAGCGCGGGTTGCCGGTTTACACGCACATGCGTAGCGCGGGACGGATCGAGCCGGGGTCGTCGATTGAGGCGGTCAGCGAGGTGATTGGGGCGGCGGCAATTACCGGAGCTTCGTTGCACATTGTTCACGTCAACAGCACTTGCCTGCGTGATTCGCTGGAGTGTCTTTCGATGATAGAAGGCGCGCGCGCCCGTGGGTTGGATGTGACCACCGAGGCGTATCCCTACATCGCGGGCATGACCGCGGTGAACTCGGCGTTGTTCAATCCGGGCTGGCGGGAAAAACTTGGAATCGATTATGGAGATCTGGTGCTGCCGGACACTGGCGAGCACCTTACCAAGGAGCGCTTTGAGGAGCTGCATAAATCCGACACTGCGCAGGGGGTGCTGGTTTTCGCCAACACGCAGGAAATTGTGGACAAAGTGATTCCTCATCCGCTGGTGATGATTGCCAGCGATGGCGAGGAGGGGCATCCACGCAACGCGGGGACTTACTCGCGGGTTCTGGCGCAGTATGTGCGCGGGAAAGGAACGGTCACGCTGATGGATGCGATCCGCAAGATGAGCTTGATGCCGGCTGAGATGCTGGAGCGGTCGACGCCTGCGGCGCGGCTGAAAGGCAGATTGCGGGAGGGTTGCGACGCCGACATTGTGGTCTTTGATGCAGCGACTATCGGTGACCGGTCTACCTTTGAGAAGCCTATGGAACCGAGTGTGGGGGTGCGGTATTTGGTGGTGGGAGGGACTGTGGTAGTGGATGAAGGGAAGATTGTGCCAGATGTGTTTCCGGGGCGGGCGATCTTGGGGCCGGGGAGAGTTGGTTCCACGGTCGAGCGCAGGTGATGCTCCTCAGGGGAGCTGAAGCGTTGTGCGCCAATACTCTACCTGACCAGTGTGGTGCCGTCCCACGTCCACATTCTGCCGGGAACGGGGAACAAGCTGAAATAGACAACCCGCTGGTGATCCAGAGTTTCGCAGTTTTGGTATAACCAAAACCCAGGAAATGTTTTCAATAGATAGTCAAGTGCGTCAGCCAGAGTAACATCGCTCAGTTCACCCGAAATGCTCGGCACTCCCTGCATGGGCGGGGAGCGCTTCATTCCTGGCAAGTTATAGATGGGCCCCGAAAAGGGGTTGACGGGCTGCCCGATGCTGTGGCCCCGCATGAAAGACTGAACCTCTGGTGCACCGAGGACCGCGTCCAATGCATAATCAGGGTCGGCCCTATCAAACGAGAGGTGAGCGATCCTGACACGGAGGATGTCGGTTTGAACTCCTGTCTCCACAACCCGGATAATCCCATTGCTCCCCTGAGAAACGACAATTCCATTGTCAACGGAGAACATTGTCCGGAGGGTGTCGACAGGATTAGGAGGATAGGGCTTCTCTAGCCAGCGAATTGGCGGCAAACCAGGAACAGTAGACCCGGGAACGAGCGCGCTGCCCCAGCATTTGGCACTATATTGAATAGACCCGGACACTCGCGCTGCCGTGAGAACGCCCATGACAAGTTCCGCCGTGTCAAAGCGTTTAATGACTAGCTGCGGTTGCTGTCCGACTGCTGCAACGTGTAGCAGCAAGGCGAGCAAAGCTGTGGCGAGTACCGTCTTCATGACAAGAACCTTTCCGCACAACATACCATGTCTTGGCTGTGGCGGGGCTGCCTTAGAATGAATCCGAGGAATGATCCGGCGGCGGGACGTTTGTCTTTTACCCCCTTCCGGGCGTATATTAGAAAACTGAGAACTGTTGTGTAATACCGGCATTTGGCGAAGCACACCAGTGGGCGCAAGCCCACTTTTTCGTTGCGGAGGAATCTGCCGGGTGGGTTGGGCTGTAAGTTATTGGATGCATGGCACTTGAGCTTGATCGGGTACGCGAGATTGCGGAGCGGGTAGCGGCCTCCAGCGGGCTGGAAGTGGTCGAAGTCGAGTTTCGCGGGAGTGGCAAAGCCCGGATGCTGCGCGTGTTTTTGGACAAGCCCGGAGCGGCCGCGGGCGATCCGCTGGCGGGAGTTACGCACGGAGATTGTGCCAACTTCAGCCGCGAATTTGGAACCATCCTCGATGTTGAGGATGCGATTCCGACCAGCTATACGCTGGAAGTTTCGTCGCCGGGGTTGGACCGGAAGCTGACGAAGGCGGCTGACTTTGAGCGCTTCGTGGGTAGCCGGATTAAGGTGACGGCGCGGAATCCGGTGAACGGCAATCGGTACTTTGAAGGACGGCTGGAAAGTTTTCGCGAAGGACGGCTGACACTGGACTTGAGCGTAGCCAGCCACAAGTCGCGTAAGAAGATGGGCGCGGCGGCGGGTGAAGGGCAGAAGATCGGGATTGAATTCGCCAATGTGGAGAAGGCGAATCTGGTGCCAGAGATCTAGGTTTCAAGGTTTCAGCGTTTCAAGATTTCAAAGTTGAAGATCGTCCGTAGTACGGTTTTGAAACCTTGAAACCTTGAAACGTTGAAACATTGAAACTTTGAAACTGTTACGCAGTAGGCTGTCTTAACGGAATACGTCATATGGCTAGTGAGCTTTACAACACGATTGACGCGTTGAGCCGCGAAAAAGGGATTGATCCGCAGATTGTGGTTAGCGCGGTGGAAGATGCCATTGTTATGGCTACGCGCAAGTACTACAAGACGCAGGAGAATCTGCGCGCGGAGCTGGATAAAGAGACCGGCAAGATCAATGCCTATGCGGTGAAGACGGTGGTGGAGACTCCGGAGCAGGTGGAAGATCCGCTGCTGCAGATCACGCTGGAAGATGCGCGCAAGGTGGATCCGAACCTGGAAGTGGGGGGAGAGTTGCGGACGCCGAAGGTTACGGAGGGGATCCTCGGGCGTATTGCGGCGCAACTGGCGAAGCAGGTGATCTTCCAGAAGGTGCGCGAGGCGGAACGCGACACGGTCTACAACGAGTACATCGGACGCGTCGCCGAAGTGGTGAACGCAACCGTGAAGCGGGTGGAAGGTCCGGATGTGATCTTCGACATCGGCAAGGCGGAAGCGCGCATGCCGCGCAAGGAGCAATCGCGGCTGGAATCGTTTGCCATCGGCGAGCGGGTGCGGGTGGTGATTGCGCGCGTGGAGAAGGCTTCGAAGGGGCCGGCTGTGGTAGTGTCTCGCGCTGTGCCGGATCTGGTGCAGCATTTGTTCCAGACCGAAGTTCCTGAGATTTACGACGGGACCGTGGTGATCCGCGCGATCGCTCGCGAGGCCGGAGAGCGCACGAAGATTGCAGTGATGTCGAAGGACAAGGACGTGGATGCGGTCGGCGCCTGCGTGGGCATGAAGGGGATGCGGGTGCAGTCGATCATCCGCGAACTGCACGGAGAGAAGATCGACATCATTGAGTATCACGAAGACGCGGTGACTTTCGCGGAGAAGGCGCTGCAGCCGGCTAAGGTTAGCAAGGTTACTGTGGTCGATTCCGGGGGCAAGCATCTCGAAGTTGTGGTGGATGACAGCCAGCTTTCGCTTGCCATCGGCAAGAAGGGGCAGAATGTCCGGCTGGCGGCGAAGTTGCTGGGCTGGAAGATCGACATCAAGAGCGAGGAAGAGAAGCGGCAGGAAGTGGAGCAGCAGATGTCGGCGATGGTGACGCAGACGTCGACGCCGCTGGAAAGCGTGCCGGGCCTGGGTGAAGGATTGGTGGAGAAGTTGGGCGCCGCGGGCGTTACTACGGTGGAAGCTCTGGCCGACATGACGCCAGAACAGCTTGAGGCGATTGAGGGCATTGGGCCGAAGACGGTGGAAAAAATCAGTCTTGCGGTAAATAATTACTTTGCCAGCCTGGAGCCGGGTGCGGCGGTTGAAGGTGAAGTGGTGGCGGAAGGCGAGGCCGTTGCGGCGGAACCTTCCGAGCCGGGTGCGGAAGACATTACCGCGGAAGTTCCTGCGGCCACTGAAGAGGGCACTTTCGAAGCAGAGACGCTTGCCCCAGACGAGAACGACGGGCAGGCGGAGCAGTCCGGGGAACAGCCCGAACCGGAAGCGGAATCCGCTTCCAAAACCACAGAATAATCATGGCACGCTGGCATTACGTTCGACGGCGTGGAACCGAAGAAAAGGACTCCGTGAGGTCGCAATGATGACCTAACTACGACACGGAGAAACGAAAGGCCGGATGAGTAAGGTTCGAATCAACGATCTAGCCCGAGAGCTGGAAGTCAAGAGCAAAGCTATTCTCGACACGCTGGCAGCAGTCGGAGTGACGGAGAAGAAAACGCACTCCAGTTCTCTGGAAGAGCACGAAGCGGAGAAAGTACGGGCGTACATCCGCTCCTCGGCGGAAGGTTCGTCCTCGGCGGGCAAATCCAGTTCGCGCGCGTCTCGCGGCGAAGAAGAAATCAAGACCAAAATTGATCTGTCGAACATTTCCCGTCCCGGGGATGTGCTGAAGGCGATTACGCAGAAGAAGGAAGCCGCGGCGCCGCCGGCAGCTCCGCGTCCAGCTGTTGCGCCGCCGGCACCGGCTCAGGCTCCGGCAGTAGTTCCTCCGGCTGGTGTCAGCCGGCCTGTGGTTGCGCCTCCGGCGGCTAAGCCAGCCGCGGCACCACCAGCAGCTCCGGTGATTGCGCCTCCTGCAGCCCCGATTGTTCCTTCGCGCCCGGTCGTGGCGCCTCCGGCAGCGGCGTCGCCGGGCGCAGCGTCACCTCTGGTTACGCCTCCAGTGCGGCCGCCAGCGCCGCCGCCGCAAGTTCCTGCTGCGGCCGCGCCTCCGGCAGCTTCGGCGAGCACTCCACCGCCGGCTCCGATTGCAGCGCGTCCTGCTCCGCCTCCGCCTCCGCGGATGATTGTTCCGCAGACCGGACCGCGACCTGTATACAAGGCTCCGCTGCGGCCCGCTCCGCCGCCGGTGCAGCCCGGGGTTCCCATTGGTGGCGCGAATCGCCCTGTGCCCGGGCGCCCCGTGCCTGGCCAACCTATTTTTCAGCGGCGTCCTCCGATGGCGGGCGCGGGCCCGGCGGGGGCGCCGCGTCCTCCTTTACGTCCGGGTGAGCGCCGGCCGATGCATCCCACGCGGCAGTCGCCTGCTGGGGCGCGTCCACTGGGTGTAGGACCGGCACTTCCGCCTCCGGGCACGACGCGTCCGGGCAGCCGTCCCGGCGGTCCGGCGCGACGGCCGGGTCAGCGCTATGTTCCGCGGGGCGTGAAGGAAGGCCCGATGAAGGGCTACACGCCGCCGCCGCGCATGGTGGTGTCGAATGAGCCCCTGCCCATTACGCGCAGCATCACGATTACAGAAGGCATCAGCGTGAAGGATCTGGCGGAGAAGCTGGAGATTCGCGCCAAGGATCTGATTTCGCGGCTGCTCTCGAAGGGCGTGTTCGCCACGATCAACCAGACTCTGGACGCGGAACTGGCCAGCGAGATGGCGCGCTTCTTCGGCGCGGATACGAATGTGATTACGTTCGAAGAGCAGACGGCGAAAGAGATCGATGCGGCCGCTGCGGGCGAGGAACTGGTTCCGGAAACTGGGATACGTCCGCCAGTGGTCACGATTATGGGGCACGTGGACCATGGCAAGACCACACTGCTCGATTCCATCCGAATCACGAATGTGGCGGGGGGCGAAGCGGGAGGCATCACCCAGCACATCGGCGCCTACAAGGTGCGGATTACCGACAAGGAATCGCCGGCATTCGGGCGCGAGATAGTATTCCTCGATACGCCCGGTCACGAAGCTTTTACGCGCATGCGGTCGCGTGGGGCAAAGGCCACCGACATTGTAGTTTTGGTCGTTGCCGCCGACGATGGCGTGATGCCGCAGACGATTGAAGCCATCGACCACGCACACGCGGCGGAAGTTCCCATCATTGTGGCGGTGAACAAGATCGACAAGCCGGATGCGTTGCCCGATCGCGTGAAGAAGCAGCTTGCCGATCGGGGCTTGATGCCTGAAGAGTGGGGCGGCAAGACGGTGTTCGTCGACGTTTCGGCTAAGAAGAAAACGAATCTGAATCTGCTGATGGAAATGATTTGCCTGGTTGCCGATCTGGGCGAGCTGAAGGCTACGCCGGAGCGCGCGGCGACCGGAGTTGTGCTGGAGGCGAAACTGGATCGCGGGCGCGGTCCCGTGGCTACGGTGCTGGTGCAGAACGGAACGCTGAACGCGGGCGACAATTTTGTGGTGGGCAACGTCTACGGAAAAGTGCGCGCCATGTTTGACGACCGCGGCGCGCAGTTGCAGACGGCTCCTCCGTCGACACCGGTGGAAATCATCGGGATGGAAGCGTTGCCGCAGGCGGGCGATCAGTTTGTGGTTGTCGCCGATCGCGATAAGGCTCGTGGTATTTCGGAATACCGCGAGCAGAAGTCGCGCGAGGCGGCGCTGGCCAAGAGTTCGCGCGTGTCGCTGGAAGGACTGGCGGAGCAAATTAAGGCAGCGGGCACCAAGGAACTGAACGTGATTCTCAAGGGCGACGTGCAGGGATCAGTGGAAGTGATTACCGACCTGCTCACGAAGCTCTCGAACGAGAAAGTGCGGTTGAAGCTGTTGCGGTCGGGCGTGGGTGCGATTACGGAGACCGATGTGCTGCTGGCCTCGGCGTCGAATGCGATCATTATTGGCTTCAACGTGCGGCCGGAGCGCAAGGCGCAGGAAATCGCCGAGCAGGAAAAAGTGGACATCCGGCTGCATTCGATCATTTACGAATTGCAGGATGAGATCAAGCGCGCCATGAGCGGCTTGCTCGAACCTACGATCAAGGAAACCTACCAGGGTCGCGCCGAAGTGCTCAATGTGTTCCGCATCCCGAAGGTTGGGACCGTGGCCGGTTGCCGCGTGAGCGACGGCTTGATCAAGCGCGATTCCGAGGTTCGGTTGCTGCGCGACAACGTGCAGGTGTTCAAGGGCAAAGTGGGATCTCTGCGCCGCTTCAAGGACGATGCCAAAGAAGTTACGAACGGCATGGAGTGCGGCATCTCGATCTCCAACTACGGCGACATCAAGGTTGGGGATGTGATCGAGGCGTTTGCCACCGAGAGAATTGCCGCGGAAGTAATAGCTTAGAAGCAGGGGTTAGGGGCTGGGGATTAGGGGCCAGAGTTTTTCCCCAGATCCCTATCCTCTAATCCCTGTCCCCTAATGATCGCCTTCCTTACGCTCGAACTCCACATCGAAGCGGCACAATCGCTTAAGGACAAACGGCAGGTTGTCCGCAGTTTGAAAGACCGCCTGCGCGCCAGTTTCAACGTTTCGGTTGCGGAACTCGACGCCAGCCCCGTGTGGAATCGCGCCACCATTGGCGTGGTTGGCATCTCCGACTCGCGCGATTATCTCGATGGATTGATGAAGAACGTGGAACGGCAGGCCACGCGCATCGCCAACAACCACGGGGCTGAAGTTGCCGACTCGTTCGTGGAGTATCTGTAGCTTACGAAAGTGGCACTGGCCACTAGCCACTGACCACTGCTTCTATCCCGTTGTTACCTGCGTACTTACCCCGATTACTCCTTTGTGCGCGACAATAGCACTTCAGGGCCAACACCTGCGGTCGATTTTCTGATATTCTCATGCGTTTTACTTCGAGGTGAGCAGTGGAGAAGCGCGGGGTCAAATATCATCGCGGGCGGTTGGGCGAGGCTTTGCGCGAGGAGATCGAAACCCTGGTGGAAGGCGAGCTGGCTGATCCGCGCATTGGGCTGGTGAGGGTGACTGCGGTGCACGTGGCCGATGATGGCCGGTCGGCGCAGGTTTTGGTGGATGTGGATGGCGACGACCGGGAAGCGGAGCGAAGTCTTGAGGGCCTGCTCGCTGCCAAGGAATACATTCGGCATGAATTGGTGGAGCGTTTGCGGCGAAGACGAGCTCCGGAATTGTATTTTAGACTGGACCGTTCGGATCGCGAGAAAGCGCGAGTGGAAGAACTGCTGGCGCGGGCGAAGAAGAGGATGAAGTCTCGTACGAAAGCGGGCGGAGAAAAGGCATAGCGATGTTGCAGGACGTTCTCCAGCAAATCGAGCAGCGCGACCGATTCGTGCTTACGTCGCACGCGCGGCCGGATGGCGACGCCATTGGATCGGCGCTGGCCTGCTGCCAGGTTTTGCGAGCGATGGGCAAGAAGGCCGACGTGGTGCTGCACGATGGCGTGCCACGGATCTATCGCGCGCTGCCATTCGCCGATCAGGTGCTGCAGTCCAATCGCGTGGCCGGCGATTATGAAGCGGCGATCATTCTGGAGTGTGACGGTGTTCACCGCACGCGGCTGGAAGGATTGGAAGACCGCTTTCTGATCAACATCGATCATCATGTCAGTGGACGGCCTTTCGCTAATGTGAACTGGATCGATCCGCATGCCGTGGCTACGGCGGAGATGGTATTTCGCCTGGCTCGCGAAGCGGGGGCACGGTTCTCGCCGGAGATCGCTACCTGCCTTTACACCGCGTTGATGACCGATACTGGATCGTTCATGTTTCAGGGGACGAACCAGAATACGTTCGCTCTGGCGCGCGAGCTGGTGCTGGCGGGCGCCGATCCTTCACATTGCGCGCGCAATATTTATTTTGCCCACTCGCTGGCCAAGATGAAGCTGCTCGGCGAAGCTCTGCGCAACCTGAACACCGAAGGCCACGTGGCCTGGACATGGGTCACGCAGCAACAAATGGAACTCTGCGGGGCTAAGGAGGAAGACTGCGAAGGCCTGGTGAACTACGTGCTTTCGATTGGAGAAGTCGAGGTGGCGGCCTTCTTCCGCGAGCTTCCCGGCGGGCGTTATCGCGTAAGCCTGCGCAGCAAAGGCAAGCTCGATGTGGCGCGAGTGGCCGAGCGCTTTGGCGGTGGCGGCCATGAGTGCGCCAGCGGTTGCTCGCTGGATGGGCCGCTGGTCCAGGCCCTGCGCCAGGTTCTGGAACTGATGCGCCGCGGTCCTTCCGTACAATAGTCCCGTACAATCAGTGGCATCAATCGACAATTGACTCCAATGACGAACCGCACCCGCACCGATTCGCTGTTGCTGGCGGGCTTCTGCGCGTTCTTGTTTTTGTATGGGCTGGGACAGTTCGGGCTGATCGGAGCCGATGAACCGCGCTACGCGCAGGTGGCGCGTGAAATGCTAGAGCGCCGCGACTGGATCACGCCCACGCTGGGCGGCCAGCCGTGGCTGGAAAAGCCGCCACTTTATTACTGGCAAGCTATGTTGGCGTACCGGGTCTTCGGCGTGAGCGACTGGGCCGCACGGTTGCCCGCGGCGCTCGATGCGACTTTGCTGGTACTCGCAGTCTATTTCTTTCTGCGCCGTTTCCGGCATGGATCTGAGCTAGATGGCGCGTTGATCACGGCATCTTCCGCGGGGATCGTCGGGTATGCGCATGCCGCTTCGATGGATATGGCGCTGGCCGCGGCTTTTACCGTGGGCGTGCTCGGCTGGTGGGCGTGGCGGGAGAGTGGAAAGAGAATTTATCTTGCGGTCTTCTATGGCTTCACGGCTTTGGGGATGTTGGCGAAAGGGCCGGTGGCGCCGTTTCTCGCGGCAGTGGTGATTCTCTTATACGCGGCTGCGGTTCGCGAGTTGCGCTTGGTCTTGAAGATGTTCTGGGTACCGGGGATCCTCCTGTTCTGCGTGATAGCTCTGCCGTGGTATTTCGCGATGCAGATGCAGCATCCTGAGTTCTTCCACGAATTCATCGTCGAGCACAACCTTGGACGCTTCTCGCAAAATCTTTATCACCACACCGAGCCTTTCTGGTATTACCTGCCGGTAACGGCGCTGGCCCTGGTTCCATGGACCGTATTCGTGACGGCGGCTTTCGTTCAGCGAGTCGGGCTGTGGTGGACAAAACGAAAGCCGGCCAGCCCAGCGCAACACGATCTCGAAAATCAATTCGGCATGTTTGCCTGCTGCTGGCTAACCGTGCCTGTGGTATTTTTCTCGATCTCGCACTCGAAATTGCCGGGCTATATTCTTCCCGCGATTCCGGCGGGCGCGTTGCTGTTGGTCCACTATCTGCGGCAACAACTGGAACAAGGCGAGGTTGAGCGGCCCGCGATTTGGCTGGTGGTTCTGCACGCGCTGCTGGCCACGGCTCCCATTGTTCCGGCCTTGCTGATTGCATATTTGATTACGCAGCATCGTCTTCCGGGAGGGCAGCCGATGCTGGTTGCCCTCGCCGTTGCGTTTGTGCTGTGCGCCGGAATCGCTCTTACCCTGGTGCGCAAGAATGGCCTGCGCATGCTGCGGTTCGTGACGGTGATTCCGGTTCTGCTGGTCGTGGGAGTCGTGCTGAGGTTGGGATCTGTGGATCTGGATCAGACCCTCTCAGCTCGTCCTCTGGCCGAGGAAATTGCGGGAATGGAGACCCATCGACTGCCCCTGGCTGTCTACCATGTTCGACGCGAACTGGAATATGGCATGACTTTCTATAGAAACCAGTTGACCTTTAATTACGACTGGGGAAGCGTTCCAACAGCAGAGCATTTGCTGATCGCGCCGGAGAATTCGCAGGTGGAGATTGCGAAATTGGTGGCGGGGCGGCGCGTCTCATACCTGGGGCATTATGCGGCGCAGCATGTGGACTACTACTGGGTTGCGGCGGCAGGATCGGCTTCCACGCATTAGGCTTCACACGATCGGTGTTGCCACCCTGTATTCCGCTCGTTTGCCTCGCGTGCTGGAACGCACTAAACTCGGATTTCTGCCGCCGCTAAGCAGCCGGGAGAACCGGTCCTGACTTTTTAGGCTGACTTTGCAGGAGCCCCGTGGAGATTCTCGACCTCAGGCATTTTTCTTCGGTTGATCTGCGCCCGCTGCTCGACGATGAGACGCGAGCATGGGCGAGTTTGCTCTCGTGGGACTATCACGGATCGGCGGAGATGATTCTGCGCTATGTTGACGCGAAGATTCTTCCCGGCTACGCAGCCATCGACCGCGGTCGCATTTTCGGTTACAGCTTCTTTGTTTATGAAGGCAGCAAAGGGGTGGTCGGAGATCTCTTTGTGGCCAACGGCAGCCGTTTCCCTAACGCGCGCGAAGTCGAAATCAAGTTGCTGACGCATGTGATCGAAACGCTGCAGCAGTCGCCCGGAATCCACCGGGTCGAAGCCCAGTTGCTGGCGCACGAAGCGGGGAGCGTCGCCCGGCCGTTTCTCGATCAGGGATTCCAGCGGCATCCGCGACTGTTCATGGTTCTTGGCTTGGGGAACACTGCGCGGCAGGTGCGAGTGACGCATCCGGATGTGGAGATCCGGCGTTGGACCGAGGCGGACTACCAGCCGGCTGCTGCCGTGATCACCGCCGCATATCGTGGTCACGTCGACGCGCAGATCAATGACCAGTATCACACGCTGAGCGGGTCACTGCGCTTTCTGAATAATATTGTGCGTTTTCCGGGATGTGGGTTGTTCGACGCGGAATCGTCTTACGCCGCAGTGGATCGCAAGGCGAAGAATCTGATCGGGCTGATCCTGTGCTCACGGGTTCGCAACGACGTGGGCCATGTGACCCAGGTGTGCGTATTGCCGGAGTACCGTTCCCACGGCATTGGCGAATCATTGCTGGCCGCGACTTCCGCGAACCTCCACAAGCGTGGCTTCTCCATGCTGTCGTTAACAGTGACCGAGGCCAACGCGGGAGCTGTGGCTCTCTACCACCGCCTGAATTTTGAGACGAAGCGAGTGTTTGATGCCTTCGTGTGGGAGGGGTGAAAAAACTGCTGACTTCCCGCTAAAGCTCTTCGCGAGTCTTAGCCAGAAATCAGCAGCCAGGAATCAGCAGCGGTCGTTCGTCGATTCGTTTCTAGTAGCCTCCCGCCACTGCGGCTCTGGTGGTTGGTTGAGGTGGTGGAGTTGGTGGAGTTGGGCCAGGCTGTGTGCCTGAGGCTTCTTCCAACTTGAATTTGTTAACCAGGCTCTGCAGATCTGTCGCCAGGGTAGACATATCCCTGCATGCCGTAGCGGTTTCGCTGGATGATGCCGCAGACTGCTGAGTCAGGTTCGAGATTTCAGAGACGCTGTTGTTGACATGTTCGGTGGCAAGAGACTGCTCGGTGGCTGCAGTTGCGATTTGGGCGATCATGCTGGCGCCTCGCTCCACGGCGTCGATGATCATCTGGAGCTTGCTGCCCGCCTCGTTTGTCGCCTCGACTCCCTGTTGTACCTGGGCAGTTCCGAGATCCATGGCCTGCACCGCACCCTTTGTCTCCTGTTGCACCAGGGCGATCATTTCCGCAATTTCTTTGGTCGCCTTGGTGGTGCGTTCGGCCAGTTTGCGAACCTCGTCGGCGACCACGGCAAAGCCGCGGCCTTGTTCGCCGGCGCGGGCCGCTTCGATGGCCGCGTTGAGTGCCAGTAGGTTGGTTTGATCGGCAATGTCGTCGATGACTCCGACGATCTTGCCGATCTGATCCGATTTATTGCCCAGTTCGCCAATCCGCTTGGCAATCGTCTGCACGGAGTCGGCGAGGCTGCTCATGGTTTCCACGGTTCGTGCAACGGCCTTTCCGCCATCCCGTGCCGTGGAAGCCGCCTGACGCGCATTGTCCGCGGCGTGATTGCAGTTTTCCGAAACCTGCGACACGGTCGATGCCATCTCTTGCATCGAGGTGGCGATCTGCGACGTCTGGTTTTGCTGAGTGCTGGCGTGCTCGGCCATTTGCATGGCTGAAGCGGAGATTTCCTCGGTGGCACCTGCCAACTGGTAGGTGCTGGTTGCTACCTGGCGCATGATGGCCTGGAGCTTATCCATGAAGAGATTAAATGCGCTGCCCGCCTGGCTGATTTCGTCGGCGCCGGTGATCTCTAGGCGTTTGGTGAGGTCGCCCTCACCCTCCGCGATGTCCCGCAGGCGACCAGCAAGCCGATCCAGTGGAACTGCAATCTGGCGGTTGATTACGACCGCTGATGTGCCTGCTCCGCAGATGACGGCAATGAGAAACACGAGTATGCCAAGAGTACGCTGGCGCCGTGATCCTGCTGCAACCGTGTCCAGTTCGGCTTCAAAACTCCTGGAGACTCCAGTGCGTAACTCCTGGAAGGATGCTGCCAATTGCTTGTTGTCACGGGCCAGAGTGGCAACGGCTTCCTGCGTCTTCGACGAGATGTTGTCCCCGCCGTCGATCATCGCTGAATACGTAGCCTTCGAGCGCGTCTGGACGTCCTCGAAGCTGGCGATGAGCGCAGAAATCTGCTTCTGGAGATCAGGGTTAGAAGATGTTTTTTCCTGCGCCGCTTGCAACGCCGAAACCACAGACTGGGCGTCCTGGGCGGCGCCGGCCAGCACCTTCTTATCCTGTAACAACACGGCGTCGTTATAGACCTTGTTCACTTTTTGAAACGCCGCTTCGGCTTCCTGCGTCCGCAAGGCCGCAGGGAACAGAGATCCAGACGCGAGTTTCATGTGCGTCTGGGTCTCTGATGCCGTCCACTGCAGAAGAACCAGCAGAGCAACGTAACCTGCACCGAAGATAGCAATGCTGAACCAGATCTTAGCTTTGATTCCTAGATTACGCATTTCTCTCCCTCACTTCACAGCCAGGGTTTTGACCTTGTCGGTGGCTGCGTCTTTGCTGACGTAGCCGATTGCTCCCGGTGTGGCTGCCACGTAGTCGAGCAGAGCCGCGTCGGTGTCAAAGGTTTTCGGCATGGAAGCCTGGCCGGTAAAGACCAGGCTGCGCCATCCCGCGCGGAACGCGGAGTCCGACTTCCCAACATACTTCTTCAGGAAGGCTTCGTGTTCGGCTCCGCCTTTGAGGGTGACCGGGGTTACGCGGGAGCCATCCTTCAAACTGGATTTGGCTCCCGTGAAAACGTCGCGGAGATCGTCCGAACTCACTTCCGTGGCTTTCACTCCGCTATTCGCGACCACCACGGCTTCTTGTGCTTTCGCAGCCGAGGCGGCGAGGACAAGACCGAGGAACAGGATTGGCAAGTATGATTTTTTCATGGCATTTTTCTCCAGTGTCTTAATTTTGCCGACTAGAAGCTGAATCCGATCTTGGCTGCCAGAATGTTCGACCGGGGCTGCTCGCCGTTCGGGTTGTCGTCGGCGTAATAGCCCATGTCGGTGCCATGAACGAAGTGCTCTTCCAGCTTGGCGTAGAAGTAAGGATTGAAGTCATAGCGGCCGGAGATGGTCCAGTCCTTGGAGTAGTTGGCAGGCAGGGAGGTATTCTCGCCACCACCCGCATCCACGAAGTGGCTGTAGTAAGTCCCCACTGATAGTTTCTCCGACACGTGGTAGCCGCCCATCACGTACCAGCTGCGCCAGTCAAGCGGGATTGGAGCATAGATGGGGCCAGCAGCTTCATAGAATGCAACCGGCTGCCTTCTGTACTCCCCGTCCGCAAAGAACTTGCCTCTCTCGAACTGCGCGTAGTGCTGTTCAATGCCATTCAGGGGCTGACCAAACGTAACCGCGCCCTGGCTGCCATGCAGATCGGCGATCATGGTGCTCGTGCCGATCAGCAGTCCCTTCAGCGGAGTCTGCCAGCGGATGTCGCCGCCGAACACGTTACCGCCGGCTGGAGTAGTCGGGGGCGTATAGGGCTGCCCGAGGTCTGCATCCAGCTCTGCCACACCGCTGTTGATTTGATTCTGATACCCGCCGTTGATGTCCAGCGAACGGTATCCGACGTACCCGCGATAGATGAGTGTCCCGGCTTTCGGTCCTAGTTTCGCAGCGCCGTAGAACTCGCCGCCGAGGATGGACAGGTAGAAGCTTCGGTTCGCTAACGGATACATCCCCTGCGGAAGAAGTGCCCACAGATGAACCGCATCTACGTCCTGAGAGTCGTTGAACAGACCAAGAGGTGTCTTGATCTTGCCTGCCCGAAAGCCAGCATAATCATTGACCTTATAGTCGCCTGACGCCCAGTCAACCTGAACCTCGGGGCCGCCAAATTCTCCGAGCTGAGACATGTGCAGCTGGATTCCGACGCGGAGCTTGTCCGAAATTGCGTCGCTAACGCTCACCGCGCCATCGGTCCATTGAAGCGTTCCAGCGCTGGTGTTGGCGCCAAGGAAATTGTTGGTGGAACTGTAGAGGAAGCCCTGGGTGGCGAATCCGTGGATCTGGATGTTGGAGAGATCCTGGGCAGACACGGTGCCAGCACAGGCACACACGAGAAGCAGAGTAAGTATTCGTTGAAACATTGCAATCTCCTTAGTTTTGAGTGGCTAGTGAATTCGACGTCTGGTACGCACGGAGTACATTTGGCCGGGCGCTTGATGCAACCTCAACTAAAGTCGGCCACAGCGTGGTGGACGCCTCTTATCGGCACTGCCGGGTTTTTTCTTTAGTTCGATCCCCTGCAGCAGCCTTGATGGCTCGTGAGCAAATGAAGTTCTGGCGCCCGCGGGCTTCCATGCGTCGCCGACGGTCTTTCTTAAACCTCGATTAGAGCTAGCCACAATGTCGTGTGTGGCTCGCCTTTCATCGGCACTCCCCATGCCTTTCCTTAGTGCGGAGTTACCTCGGTCATGGCCGGCATCCCTCAAAGAATAAAGTCGACGATACAATTCGTTACGATTCGTATCGGAATTCATATATCTGTTCTTCAGGCTGGAGTTGCCGCGCTTGAGGTGGTTCAAGGTCGATCGGGACGATGGGGTCTACGTCGCGAGTTGAGTCAACGCTTGCGAGTGCGTGGAGAGAGTCCGCGGCTACAACCCTGGACAGGGCTGGGATAATCTCATGGCAGGCTCATCGGGAGGGGATGATGGTTTTGGGAAGATGAGTTTGGAGCTAAGAATGAGGTTAGATTGGGAACCCAATCCGGGAGCCGGCCGCTATCTCCGTATCAACCACATTGCCCAGCCCGCCGCCAGCGCGCCGCCCAGGAACAGGGCAAAACATTTCAGACCGTAGCGCAGCATGTCGCGCGTGGTTTCACGGTGGGTGATGCCGAAGACAACGGAGGTAAAGAGTGCGAACACAAAAGCCGCGCTAAAATGAGTGAGCTCTATGGTCATTGTTTCTTCCCGATGGCAATGTGGTAAGCGTCGGCCACGGCAATGAAGTTCAGCAGTCCAGCAACGATGATAAATATTTTGCCGTAATCGGCGACGGCGTTTGAAACCACAGCCGAACCCCAGCCCATGGCGAGCGCGGCAAGATAGAGCCCTCCAGCGCCGAGATCGCCGACGAAGCCCAACATTTCAAGAATGTCGCCGGCATTGGCGCGATAAATGCGGCCCTGCATCATCAAGCCGAGTCCAAACATGGCGCCAATGGAGACGAGCAACAGCGCGCCCCGAATCCAGCGCTTTTGAATCATGTGGCCCGCGCCTGGAATGAGCCAGCCCACGGCAGGCGCGATGACCGCCATCATGCTCGCGGGTTGCGCCGGGTCGGCTGCTTTGGTTTTCGCTGTAGTAGGATTTGCCATCAGATAATCACGATCTCGCGTTGAATGTTGCCGGTAACTTCGGCCGACTTGGGCCGGACCAGCATGTTGACCTCGCTGCGCACGCCGAACTCCGGCAGATAAATGCCGGGTTCGATGGAGAAACAAGAGTTGGGAAGAATCTGGCGCTCGTCATGGATTTCGAGGTCGTCCATGTTGGCACCATTGGAATGGACGTCGGTGCCGATGGAATGTCCGGTGCGGTGAATGAAATAATCGCCGTAGCCCTTCTGCTTGATGTGATTGCGGGTCGCGCGGTCGACTTCCCATCCGGCGATGCGGCGTCCGGCGCTGATCGCGTCGATCACCGTTTTCACGCCGGCGTCGCGCGCGTCGCGCACGATTTCAAACACCTGGCACATGCGGCCGGATGGCGCCTTGCCGACAAAACCCATCCACGTGATGTCATAGTAGACCGATCCCGGAACATCCTTCTTAGCCCACACGTCGAGCAGAACCAGATCGCCCTCGCGAATGGGAACCGGATGATCGGCACGCGGCTCGTAGTGCGGATTGCCGGCATTGGCGTTTACGGCCACGATCGGGGGATCGCCGGTGAGCAGGCTCTCGCGGCGGAACGCCTCCATGAACCACTGCTGGATCTCATGTTCCGTGGTGCCACCGTTTCGAGATCGTTTCCCGATTTCCTTGAAAGCCGCAGCGACGATCGAATCGACGCTGTCGCGGGCGGCAAAGTGGGTTTTGATTTGATCTTCGCTCCAGGTAGCTTCGAACTGGGCGACCAGGTCAGCGGAGCTGACCACGTTCTTTCCCAGTCCGCGCAGCAATTCGATCGTGCCGCCATCGACTAGAGAAATGGTAAAGACGATGTTGTTGGGCGAATACTGCATGGCGATGTCTCGGTAAGGCGCGAGAATCGATTTCAGGGTGTCGAACAGTTCCTGCCAGCCGGAATACTGGCGTTTGCTGCCGGGCAGGGAATCGAGGTGTCCGGCTTCGATTTTGTGGACCAGTTTCACCGGTTCGCCTTGCGCCGGAATCAGGTAGAACCAGCGCCGTGTCACCATTAGCCCGGCAGGCAATCCGAGTACGCGATAGGCGATGGGGTCGCGATGATGATGGTCGTAGAAGAGCCACCCGTCGATGTTACGTTCGCGCAGCGCAGATTGGATGGCAGCCAGGTCCATGGGCAAACGTCTATTGTAAACAATGGGAGGGATTTGAGCGAATCGAACGACGGGAGCGCGCTCGAAGGCGCCGGTTCGTTTGAAGCCGACAGCTTGTTACACTATGACGCGAGATGTCTGCAATCGCCGCGCCCGTTGTGCCCGTGGTCACGAAACGCGTCCGCATCGAATCGATCGATGTGGTTCGCGGCGTCATCATGATTCTGATGGCGCTTGATCACACGCGGGACTTTTTCGGCAAGCCGGGACTGAATCCCACTGACCTGGCCACCACGACGATCCCCCTATTTTTCACGCGTTGGATCACGCATTTCTGCGCGCCCGTCTTCTTCCTGCTGACTGGCACCGGCGCATACCTCTCACTGCGCAAGAAATCGAAACGCGAATTGTCGTGGTTCCTGTTTACTCGCGGCTTGTGGCTGATCTTTCTGGAATTCGTGGTAGTGCGCTGCCTGGGCTGGCAATTTAACTTCGATTACCACCTCGTGATCCTCAATGTTTTATGGGTACTGGGTTGGTCAATGATCACGCTCTCGATTCTGGTTTACCTGCCGGCTCCCATCGTGGCGACGTTCGGCATAGTGATGATCGCAACCCACAATCTGTTGGATTCCGTCGAATTCTCCAACCCACTTTGGTCCATCCTGCACGAGCCCGGTCTCATCGTCAGCCGTCCGGGGCACTCCATCTTCGTCGCCTACGCACTCATCCCCTGGGTTGGAGTTACGGCGGCGGGTTACGGACTGGGACAGATTTACAGTTGGCCATCGAAACGGCGCAAGGCGTTTCTATTGCCTCTTGGCCTCGGCTTGACTGCGGTATTTTTGGTGTTGCGTGGGATCAATGTTTACGGCGATCCGTTGCCTTGGAGCACGCAAAGATCCACAGCCTTCACCGTGCTTTCGTTTCTCAACACAAACAAGTATCCTCCGTCGCTGCTCTATCTCCTGATGACGCTGGGCCCCGCGCTGCTTTTCCTGTGGGCAGTCGACGCCGGAACGCCGCGGTGGTTTCGGCCCGCGCTCACCATCGGCAAGGTGCCGATGTTCTATTACCTATTACACATACCGCTACTACATTTGCTCGCCGTGGCGGTGTGCTATGCGAAATACGGGCAAGTGTATTGGATGTTCGAATCCCCGACGCCACGCCAGTTTCCGATTACTCCGCCACCGGGATGGGGATATTCTTTGCCGATCATTTATCTGATCTGGGCTTGCGTCGTGCTTACGCTCTATCCGCTGTGCCGCTGGTTTGCAGGCTTGAAGCAGCGCCGCAACGATGACTGGCTCAGCTATTTCTAAACTGGCGAGTAACCCCAAAAGCCGATGGCCCGTCGAAGCCTGGGCCATTGCAATTGGTGGCGTAAAGGTGCTCTCTCTGTCTTTATTAGCATTGGCAGCGGATGGGACGATGTCAAGTTAAGGGAGAGATTATCTCTGCTTTGTCCCTCCTTGGAAAAATTTCCCTTTGGCCTAGGAACCTGGGGAAACGGACTCGGCGGGAGTCGAACCCGCATCTGCGGCCTGGACTGGCAGAGTGCCGTGTTCCTTTCACACTACGAGCCTTGATGCAATGGGAACATTGGATCCACCAGCGTGCAAGGCTCCAAGGCATCAAGTTGTCAGATAGTTCCCAAAGCGGGACAGAGGCTCCGACCGCTGGTTATGCCCCGCCGGCCGCCAGGACCCGTCTTCTGACTTCGGCGGGCAGAGTCTCGCAGGCCGTTCGCAAGATCAGGCGCGGCGCGCGCCCGCGAATCTTCATCAGATATGGAACGGTTCGTTTGGCGTCAGATTTCGCGGTCTCACGCAGCAGCCAGCCCAATCCTTTCTGCACCATGTCGTCTTCGTCGGCGAGAAGTGAGTCGGAAAGCTTCCTGATCTCCGAGAAGAACATTTTCGCGCGCACGCCACGAATCAGAGCTACGCAGGCAGCACGCCGGCCCCAGCGGTTCGGCGACTTTGCCCAGCGGAAGACTGCTTTTGTGCGTGCGGGCTTGGCTGCGACCATCGGAGCGATCAGGTCGTGCACGAGCGCATCGTGATCGGCCCAACTGCTGATGCGGTCGAGCCAGGACTCGAATAACTTGAACTCGCTGTCGCCGAATTCGGCATCGAGCTTCTCGAGCAAGAACACGGCGGCAACCTTTTCTTCCAGCGCCGAGCCGGCAAAGAGATGATCGGCGATCGCAACCAGGAAATCGAGGCCGTGTTCTTTTCTCACGTCCCGGCGGAAGCGGACGCAAGCGCGCCGGAGGTCTGCCGTATACCATCCGTGCGATTTGATTTCATCTTTGAAGAACCACTGCACGCCCGCGGCATGCTCGGAGGAGCCGCCCACCTTCAGCGTGCGGCGAATCTGAGCGGCGACGGCGGCGGGTGTGGTCTCGAGTTGTGGCATGGATCAATCGTTATGAGTTATTAGCTAACGTTCCGGTCTGAAGTTCCGCATGCAAATAAGGCGGCCTGTCGAGGCCGCCTTTGTTCTTTTTGCTGCTATCTAGTTTATGCGGCGCGAGTTGTGATTGTTGCCGGCCGGTAGCCGCATTCCCCGGCTAACTTGAAAGCTTGCAGAGCTTCTGCCGGGGACATGAGCGGCGTGGTTTGCACAGCCTTGCAGGCACCACCCCCGGCAAACGCCATGGAAATCGCCGCAGCGCTCACGTTGTCGGGCAGTTCGGCAATTACGATTACGTCGTACTCTCCAAAGGCGAACCATGCGGTTTCGATCTTGCCCCCCAACTTCTCGATCGCGGGTCTTACCGCCTCGATGCGGTTCTGGGGATGCGCCAACAGCGCCTCCCATCCTTCGCGGGAATACGCGACTTGGTGAAGATAATGTGGCATAGAACCTCCTTCGATTCACTTGCGGAGCGAATAATCCCAGAGGTTAGGGCTCAAGTCAAGCGCAGGCGGCTTCATTTCACACGTATCATCCGGTCATAAATCCACAGCAACGCTGTTGTGGCCAAGCCAACGGCCACCACCGACCACCAGACGAGTTGCGGGCGGTGCATCTCCTCGCCAAAATGATGCATCAGCCATCCGCTGAACTTGCCGGCAACGAAGGATCCGATGCCTAGGGGAAGAAACGCGAATCCCATATAGGTGCCCTGCTGCCCCTTCGGAGCGAGCCGCGAGATGTAGTCGTAGTAGCGCGGTTGTTGCACGATCTCTCCGATCGCCACCACAACCAGCGTGGCTACCGCCATCCAGACCGACGGATGAACGATCAGAAGGATCCAGGCCAGGCTTGAGATCAGCGTCCCTAGAATGACGGCGTGAAAAGCTTGCATGCGCTTGGTGAGAAACCCGATTACCATTGTGAACAGAATGACTACGACTGCATCGGTTGCCAGGATTCGCGCCGTGTCCGCCTTTGGATCGATGTATTCGGAAATGTAGAGTGGCAGCGCGATGAATTCCTGCCAGAAGACAACCCAATATCCCGTAAAGATCAGGAGAAACAGCATGAACCGCGGGTTCGAAAGCACGGTAAGGAAGTTCTTGCCCACTTGGCCAAGAGTTGCGGCCTCCCCTTCCTCGGCGCGGCGCGGCTCTTTAAAGAACAGCAGCACCACGAAGAGCATCAGGAACACGCTCAGCGCTGCGATGCGAAATACATTTTCTACATTGCTGTGCGCTTGCGCCCAGGAGGCGAGCAACGGCCCCGCTGTGCTGCCCACATTCACCAGCGTGTAGTAGATGGAATATCCCACCGAACGGACGTTTTCCTTGGAAGCGCGGGCCGTAGTCCCGACCACACATGGCTTCACCAGAGCAACGCCCAAAGCCGGCAAGATGAGTACGAAGGCCACCAGCGTCACCAGCGGCACACTGTTGCGCAATGGAGCGAGCCATGGCGAGCCGATCGATCCCAGCAGAAAATAGGCAACGCTCAAGATCAGATAGGCGATCGAAAGCGCCCGCCGGAAGCCGAGGCGGTCGGCGAGTGCTCCGCCACCGATGGCGAGAAACCAGACCCAGCCACCGAACATCCCGGTGAGGCTGCTCGAACGCTCGACATCGAAGTGCAGGCCCTCGTGCAGGTAGCGCGCCAGCACGGCAAACACGGCGTAGTAGGAAAGGCGCTCGAAAAGCTCGCTGATGTTGGCGACCCAGAAGGGACGTTCGAACCCGGTACGAATCTCCTGCAAGCGTTCGGAGAAGCTCAAGAGTGGCTCCCTGACGACTCGATTTCACATCTAAAGCCGTGCGGCAATCGCCTTGGACGGAGGCGTTACAATCCAATCCTCTTGCGTACTTCTTCGGCGCAGAGTCCCGAGATACGGATGACTTTGTTGCGGCGGGTCCGGCCGGAAGCAATGGTAACGGAAGATCGCGGCAGCTTCAAAAGATTTGCGAAGAATTCGATGCAGGCCTGGTTGGCGCGGCCATCCACAGGAGCCGAGGTTAGAGAAAGCTTGAGTGCGTCGCCGAGTTCGCCGGTGATGGCGTTTTTCTTGGCGCGGGGATGGACTTTGACTGCGAAAGTTACGCCCGCCCGTGAGTCATGAACGAGAAACATGATTCGAGCTCACCACGGACACACGGAGTCACGGAGGAAATCAAGAGATAAATCGATTCTCTCTGTGTCTCCGTGCCTCCGTGGTTAAGGGTTGGTTCTTTGTCCGAAGATCGCCGTGCCCACCCGCACGCAAGTCGATCCCTCTTCAATGGCCACTTCGAAGTCGTGGGACATACCCATCGAAAGCTCGTTCATGGCCATGGCTGGCAGCTTGCGGACGGCAATCTCATCGCGCAACTCGCGCAGCTTGCGGAAGTATGGACGCGCGCATGCGGGATCGTCAGTGAACGGGGGCACGGTCATCAGTCCACGGAACGCGAGCGCATCCAGCCGAGGCGCGGCGATCAACAATTCTTCGAGCTCGGGCGAGTGCAGGGCCACTCCGCTCTTGGCGGATTCGCCACCGACATTGATTTCGATAAGCACGTCCAGCTTTTTGCAGATTGCACGGGCTGCCGCGTTTAATCTCTCTGCCAGCTTCAGGGAATCAAGCGAGTCCACGGCGCAAAACAACTCCGCGGTTTTTGCGGATTTATTGGTCTGCAGGTGGCCGATCATGTGCCATTCGGCAGCGTGCAGAGCGTGAAGCACGCCGGCCTTCGCTGCAAATTCCTGAATGCGGTTTTCTCCGAACAGCCTAAGTCCGGCAGCGTAGGCTTCATGAATCCGCTCCGGCGGCTGGGTCTTGGTGACGGCCATCAGCGCAACTTCGTTGGGGTTGCGTCCGGCGCGATGCGCCGCTGCCGCTATGCGCTCCTGGATCGATGAAATGTTCGCGGCGATGGACATGAGAAGAGTAAATCACGAACGGCCCTTCGCTGTGCGAAGGACGCGGGCGAGAGCCTGTCCTGAGTCTCGTCGAAGGGGCGCCCGCGCCTCACAGTCCTTACATAATGGCCGTGGGCGGAGCCGGTTCGTTCGGATCGCCCGCACTCGAGAGCGGCAGCAGAATCAGCAGGCCGGCCAGCAGAGCCATCACTGCTAATCCCGCAAGGTAGAGCGGATGGGTAAAGATTTGGGCTGACGTGACCCGCGTGGCCCATGACGAGACGGCTTGCAGCCATGACTGGCGGGCGAACGACAACGCAATTAAGCCCGCCCAAAGAAGTCCAAAAACCGATTCGCCGGCGATGAGGCCCGAGGCGGTGAGAACGCCGGCATTCTCCACCCGCGCCCGCTGTGCTTCGTTGAATCCGCGGCGCTTGGCCAGTCCATCTCCGAGCGCCCGGAAAACTCCGCCGAGGAAAATAGCGAACGTAGTCTCAAAGGGCAGATACATGCCGACCGCCACCAGCATGGGGCTGCGCACCTGCATCATGATCATCGCGATGCCAAAGAAAATTCCTACCACCACCAGCGGCCAGGGCATGTCGCCGCCCACGATGCCGATGGCCAGGGTCGCCATCAGGCCGGCTTGCGGCGCCGAAAGCTGACGGCTGCCGAAACCGAACGCCGTATCCAGCAGGTAGAGGGGCCAGTACATGGCGAGGCTTGCCACGACCACGGCAATCAGTTCGGCCATCTGAATCTTGCGCGGGGTGCCACCGAGGATGTAGCCGACTTTGAAATCCTGCAGCAGTTCACCGGCTACCGAGGATGAAACACAAACTACTGCAGCCACTCCCAATACAACCGCTACGCCCTTAATTCCCGAGGCTCCAAGCGAGACCATCAGAAGCGCCGCAATCAGCAGCGTCGAGAGAGTCAGACCAGAAACTGGATTATTGGAGGAACCGATAAACCCGACCAGACTGCCCGACACCGTTGCCATGAAGAAGCCAACCACCAGCATGACGACGGCTGCCAACACCGCCGGCCAAACCAGACCTGAGATACGGATATAGAGGAAGCACATGAGCACGAACATCAAGGCAATCAAACCAAAGACTACTTTTGAACTCATGTACTGTTCGGTACGAGAGAGCTTGGCGCGCTGGTCCGCGGTCTGGCGCAGATCCGACAAGGCCCTGCCGATGCCCGCTGTGAGGCTCTTACCCATCTTGAACAGCGTGTATGCCGCGCCCACCAGCATTCCACCGACAGCGATGGGACGTACGATAAACCTCCATACCGCGATCGCTATCGCTGCCCAATTATCGGGCGTGTCCGCGGGAAGATAGTGTTTGATCTGCGGGCCCAGGAAAAATATTAGGAGGGGAACCATTAATCCCCAGGCCAGCACGCCGCCGGCAAACTGAATCGAGGCCAGCCGCAGCCCGATGATGTAGCCCACTCCGAGATATGCAGGACTCACGCTAGGCGCGGCGAAAGTGCTGGTTCCACCCGCCGCCACGATGTTTGCGCTGCCCGTGGTACCGAGACGCACTTGACTGCGGCCTAGACTGCCGACGGCAAAATGAATGTCCTTATCCGCGGCGAAAAGTCCGAAACGGCCCAGAATATAGACCACGCCCCCGACACCAATATTCCAGAAAAGATATTTGGCTGCGTCCGCGCCCCGCCGTCCCGCTTTGTGAATTTCTGCCGCCGCGACCGATTCAGGGAAGGGCAATTCCGGATCTTCCACCATCACGCGGCGGACTAATGAAATGAAGAGCACTCCCAGAATGCTGCCCACCATCATGAGTGCTGTCGATTTCCAATATGCGTCGGCTGGCCGGAAGGAAGGCCAAGCCTTGGCGATCACAAACGCAGGGATGGTGAAAATTGCGCCCGCAGCCAGGCCCTCTCCGATCGTGCCCGCGGTGCGGGCAATATTCTCTTCGAGCAGAGACCCCTTCCAGGCGCGCATGGCCGCCATAGCAATCACTGCGGCGGGGTAGGTTGCTGCAATCGTAATACCGGCACGCAGCCCGAGGTAGGCGTTGGCTGCGCCCAGCACAACCGTCAGGACAAGCCCCAGCAACACCGCGCGCAGAGTGAACTCCTTCATCTCCATTTGCTCGGGAACGAAGGGGACATGCTTTTTGACGCCAGTTCCTGGCTCGGGGACTGGGCTGCTCATAGGTGGAATCCTCTTGAGGCCTGAGATGAAAGCAATTCGTGCCCTAACTTATTCAAAACACTAAACGGCGGCACGTTAGCATGCGGACGGTCTTTATTACAAGTGCGGCGCGAGCATAGGCACTAATGGACCTTCCTGATTGGCTTGACCCTCGGTTAGGGGTAGAATGAGACTAATCAGTTGGTTCGCCCCTTCGCAGTCTTGACTCAGAGGTGCGTGCATGGCAAGAATCTCCCCCGACCAGTTCTGGTTCGATAAGTACCTTGAATTTCATTGCGACGATTGCGGTAGCGACACAGGATTTCGCTCGCGGCGCCGGACGTTTTCCGAAAAGTACCTGCTACCGATATTTCTCTTACAGCCGGTGCGTTGCGCGGAATGCTTCCGGCGGGACTACCGTTTGCTGTTCGTGCCAGTGCAGGAGCGGCTGCCGGAAGTGATCAAGAAGGTGCCCACTCCGGCGTCCCGACCCGACCGTAACGTTGCCTAGCGGTCGTGGCCGCCGTTATACTGTCAGCAAGCAGGCAATTGCAGGTCGCCCCGCCGTAGGAAAATTTTCCTGCGGGGAACACGGAGGCCGTCTTCAGCAGTAGTGAGGACAGAATTCGGGCTAGCCAAGCCAAAGCGGCAGTGGCGAGGCCTTCTATTGCCTCCGAGAGCGGCTGTGCCGAGGCCGACCCAATGCGGTTTGGCCGAAGTTGGACCGGCCAGATTGCCGAAAGTCTCTTCGCTGTCTTGTTTCCCTCCGATTGCCGGATCTGCAGCACGCCTCTAGTCAGGATCTCGCGCCTCCCGGTTTGCCAGGAATGCCTCGACGCTATGCGCCCCACTGCAGGCGGGGTCTGCTCGATTTGCGGAGAGCGGCTGTTCTCGCCATACGCGTTTATTGGCTCCGAGAGCGAATCCCGATGCGGACTGTGCCGCCGAATCGAGCCGGCCTTTGCGCGCGCTGCGGCGTATGGGAGTTATGAAAGCGGGCTGCGCGAACTGATTCATCTATTGAAGTACGGCGGCGTTCGTCCAGCGGCGAACGTTTTGGGGCGCATGCTGGTGGAGGCGATCGCGGCGCTGGAAGCGGGTTTTCCGGCCGACTCAATGGCTCTGATCCCGGTGCCGCTGCATCGCACCAAGCTTCGGCAGCGCGGCTTCAACCAGGCTGAACTGATTGCCCGCGCTGCGATGAAAGTCTGGCAACCGGGCGGTCGCTTGCGGTTGTGCGCAGGAGTTCTCGAGAGAAAGCGCGAAACCGCTTCACAAATTGGCCTTACCAGCCATCAACGACGCGAGAACCTGCGCGGAGCTTTCGGAGTGGCGCAGCCCGAGCTGGTGAAGGGCCATGAAGTGCTGGTCGTGGATGATGTTTACACCACCGGCGCGACCGTTTCGGAGTGCGCGCGAGTTTTGCGCCGCGCCGGCGCCACCAAGGTTTGGGTTGCAACCGTGGCGCGTACCCTGAAGATCTCGGCCCAACATGTCGAGATTAGGCCGGGCGGCAACGCTGAGACAGATGAAAACGGAGCGGAAGACGTTCCGCTGGCCAAGGCCGTGGGAATCTAGATTATGTCAGGCAGAATCGAAACCGAGGCAGGACCACCGGGCCGGCATGCCGCCGGCTTGTTTGCGGCGGCGGCCATGCATCGCGACAGCAACGGCAACGCGCTGCATGCGCCCGTGCTGGTGCTGAATGCATCCTACGAGCCCATCAACGTTTGCGCGGCGCGGCGTGCGCTGGTGCTGGTGCTCAAGGGCGTAGCCATGACGGAAGAAGAGAATGGACACTTCCTGCATGCGGCGCGCATTGCCATGCGCGTGCCCTCGGTGATTCGTCTGCTCGAGTATCGCCGCATCCCGCACCAGAGCCGCGCTCTGTCGCGGAAGAACATACTGCTGCGCGACCGCAACACCTGCCAGTATTGTGCCACGGTTCTGCCTTCCGGCGAGTTGACGCTCGACCACGTGATTCCTCGCTCGCGTGGAGGTTCATCCACGTGGGAAAATCTTGTCGCCTGCTGCCACACCTGCAATCGCCGCAAAGGGAACCAGTTTCCGCTCGAAGCCGGCATGAAGCTGATGCGCGAGCCTCGCGCCTTCAATCTCCACACCAGCCGGCATATCATGCGCCTTATGGGCCGCAGCGACGATAAGTGGAGGAAGTATTTGTTCTACTAAGGTTTCAGGGTTTCAGAGTTTCAAGGTTTTAAGGACAAGCGGACTTTGCGGGAGCAGACGTGGCGCGTTCGTATCGTGAACTGCTCGTTTGGCAGAAAGCCAAGGCTCTTGCCGTCCAGATTTACAAAGCAACGGAGCCGTTCCCGAAGAACGAGACGTACGGTCTGACTTCCCAGATTAGACGAGCTGCCGTTTCCGTGGCCTCAAACATTGCGGAGGGACAGGGTAGACTGACGGCGGGCGAATTCCTGCACTTCCTAGGGCAAGCCCGAGGCTCGTTGCTGGAACTCGATACCCAGCTGGCGATCGCGCTAGATCTGACTTATCTCAAACTGGATCAATACGAAATCTTGGATCGGGACATCTATCAGGTTCTCGGCCTCTTAAACCGCCTGATCGAGTCCTTGCGCAAAGGCCGGAGCCAGCCGGGTTTGAAACCTTGAAACTCTGAAACCTTGAAACTTTACTTCTGCGGATTCGGCGTCGCGTCCGGCTTCTTCTGATCAGGAGTCTGAGCCGGAGGGTTCTGATCCTTCGGCCCTGCCTTCTCGACCTCTTTGCCTTGATATAGGACCTTCACGCTGGAACCGAACCGCTTGTAGTCTTCGTACTTCACGATCTCGCGGATGTGAATATCGCCGGTGTTGAAGCTCAGCGTGTCGTCGGCGCGGGTGTAGGTGGGGAACCAGTATTGGTTGTCGATCTGCTCGCGCCAGGTGGTGAACTTCGGATAAAGATGTTCTTCCTTGCCTCTTTTCTTCGTGTCGCGGGTTTCCGGGACGGCCTGGCCGTAAGTCTTCACGATCTGGAAATCGTGATCGTCCACCCAGATGCGGCCCTGGAAGTAGCGTTTCTTGCCCACAATCTTTTTCGGAGCAATATCGAAAACGTAGCAGTGCAACGTATCTTCCTGCTGCTGGCCCACGTAGAGAATGTTGTATTCCGGGACCTCTTCGGTGGTAAGCACGAAAGGCAGACGGTTGCGGAAGTCCTGGACATCGCCTTCATCGAGCGAAAGGCCACCTTGCTCCAGAGACGACTGGGGCGCAAACACGACGTTTTCTATGTGCCGGCCCTTGTCGTCGTAAAGCACGTCGAAGACTTCGTGATACTCCCCGGTCACGGTGTCGCCGTCCCGCGTCTGCACCTTGATGTCCTGACGGTAGGTGTAGTGCTCGCGGGCCTCCTTGAACAATTTCTCTTTGGCGGCAAAGCGGGTGATGATTTCATCGGACGTGACGCCTGTGGGTGGAGCGGGCTGGAGCGGACCTTCCTGCGCCGCGGCGGGCAGGACAGTTAGCACGCCCGCTGCGAGGAAGAGGGCGAGGGAAGACAGAGCCCTGCGGGAAACCAGTGTCATGCCTGTATTTTACCGAAATATCCGAGGAGATGTTGCCTGGCAACGCCCAGTCGGTTCCCACTGCGGCGGCCCTCCCCGACCCCTCTCCGCTCAGCGAGGCCGGGGCAGGCCGCTGCAGTTCTGCCAATCAGTTGGATGCTGGGTGACGAAAAGGGTTTGCCGGGGAAGCTTGAGAGTTAGATTCGTATCAGGGCACGCCTTCAAGTGTGCCGTAAGAGCCCTCTCCCTGAACATCGCCTTCAGGCGCTGCGGTTTACACTTTTGACTTACGCGTTTTACTGACTTCACATATCGCGGCGGCTAAAGCCAGCTTCGATTCGCGGAACAATAGGGCATGCCCGAAGGCACGCCCTGGTACGAACCCCTCGACATCCAGCCCCGCATGCCTGCTACACTTTGTCGTTTGCCGAGGAGCACTCTCATGCGCCGTGTCTTCCTTGTATCTCTTGCCCTCATCGCATTTACCTTCCCCGCACTCGCGCAAGCCAAGCATCCATTTACGTTCGAAGACATGATGAAGCTGAAGCGCGTGGGCGAGCCTGAGGTTTCGCCGGATGGCAAGTGGGTGATCTTCAGCGTGGTCGATGTGGATCTCGAGGCCAACACCAAGACACCGCACATCTGGATTGTGCCCACGGCAGGTGGACGGGAGCGCGAGATTATCACCGATCAGGATGCGGATCGTGCGCGCTGGGCGCCGGATGGGAAGCGGTTTGCGTTTATATCGACGAAAGAAAGAGGCTCGCAGGTTTGGATTGCAGATTTCGATGGTGCGGCGGGAAAAGTTTCGTCTGTTTACAGGTTGACTTCGATCGCTACAGAAGCGAGCGGAGAACTTTGGTCGCCAGACGGAAAGAACATCCTGTTTACCTCGGATGTTTATCCCGAGTGCGACGTAAGACGGTTTGACAAAACTGAAGAGTGCAATGCGAAAAAGATCGAGGAAGCCGAGAAGTCGAAGGTCAAGGCGCTGATATTTGATCATCTGCTCTACCGACATTGGAATGCCTATCGAGAGGGCAAGCGCACCCACATCTTTGTGAGGCGGATTATCACGCCTGACGAAACAAACGTAAGGATCCCCGGTTCGGGCGTTATTGACCTCACGCCTGGAGACTACGACGCACCCGTCTTCTCTCTCGGCGGACAGGACAACTACGCCTTTTCTCCCGATGGCAAAGAGATTTGCTACACCTCGAATCACGATAAGAATGAGGCCGCTTCCACCAACAACGATCTCTGGATCGTTCCGGTCAGCGGAGGCCCGGCCAAGAACATTACCGCCGACAATCCTGCCAGCGACTCGACGCCGCTCTATTCGCCCGATGGCCGCTACATCGCCTACCGCGCCCAGCAGAGGCCGGGATACGAGAGCGACCGTTTCCGGTTGATGCTGTATGACCGCAAGACGGGGGAGAAGACGAGCCTCACGGAGAATTTCGACAGATGGGTGGGTGCTTTCGTATGGGAGCCGACTCGCTCGCAAACGATCTTCTTCTCTTCAGAGGACAAGGGACAGGCTCCTATTTACTTGGCGGGTCTGGACGGTAGTCCGATCGAGGAGGTTACACGTGGCTTTAATGACGACCTCGCGACTACGCGAGATGGACGGTCCATATTCTTCACCAGAATGTCGCTGCGAGGCCCAACGGAGATCTACTCTTTTGATCCTCTGAAAGTGCTAGCGCTTTATAAACCGTCTCATTACGTTCATAACGCCCCGGATGCTCTGAGGGCGACAGAGAATGCGACGGATGAAAAGTTCCCACATCACGATGACGCACTTCAGTTAACTCACTTCAACGATGGCGTCCTTTCTCAAATCGCAATGTCACCGCTCGAACCCTTCTGGTTCACAGGCGCTCACGGCGACAAGGTCGAGGGCTTCCTGGTCAAGCCGCCGAACTTTGATGCCTCGAAGAAATATCCCGTGAAGTTCCTCATCCACGGGGGGCCGGAGGGCGCCTGGGGAGACGACTGGAGCTATCGCTGGAATCCCGAACTCTTCGCGGCACCAACTTCTTCGACGAGCAGCGGATACGTGGTCATCATGATCAACTTCCACGGCTCGACCGGCTATGGACAGAAGTTCATC
>Ga0209274_10000013_pt1 | contig 215002 bp, 176 predicted proteins | sample HubBroMetageREF1_FD_188343 | JGI IMG/M metagenome (GOLD analysis project Ga0209274, IMG submission 188343) | Reference soil microbial communities from the Hubbard Brook experimental Forest, New Hampshire, USA - Hubbard Brook CCASE Soil... | ecosystem: Environmental > Terrestrial > Soil >...
CCATCGTTTGACACCGTCGCGCGGGCACACCGTCCAGCCAACACAAAAGTAGTGCCATATGGGCCTGCTCATGGCCCCTATCTATCTGATTCGATTTGATCCTGTAGAGCCAATTGGCGAAGATGGGCTAGCGGCACAGGACCCCGCCTCGCAAGGCTGACGGACAGCGTCGGGAGACTTGCCTTCCGGCGCAGCCTCGCGCACAGTCGCGGCCCTTCTCGGGGCCAAGGGCCTGTAGTTCAGTTGGTTAGAACGCGCCGCTCATAACGGTGTTGTCGGGGGTTCGAGTCCCTCCGGGCCCACCATGATTTCATTCGAGTATTTCCCGGCGCCGGGGTGACCGCGCGGCCGCCGGGACCAGTCGTCGGGAAGGGCGTCCGGATCCGTTCCGTCCCGATCGACCCGGAGTTGCGGGTCCCGCAGGCAGCCCCGGTGCGACAGCGCGTTGACAGTGCGTGCCGGCCTCTCTAGAACAGGCGCTACAAACGCCGTGTGTACAGCCCACTCATCGGTGGAGGGGTGGCCGAGTGGCCGAAGGCGGCGGTTTGCTAAACCGTTATAGCTGCAAAACAGCTATCGTGGGTTCGAATCCCATCCCCTCCGCCAACCTTCCTTTTTGAACCGTCCGCGCTTGTTCGCTGTCGTCCGATAACACTCTGAAATCGCGAAATATTCTTGGCCCGGCGGACAGAACCCCTTCCGCCGGGAACCGTCATTGCCTGCCCCGAACCGGCGCCATATGACGGGCTGGCTGATGTGCTGGCGGCTGCGACCGGAGCCGGCCCGTCAAGTCAGCCGAATAATCCAAGCGGTCCCTGGGTTTTCGGCTCGGCGGCGAGGGAAATGATGGGCCGGATGAGGCGCGCGTCCCGGCCAGTCCATCATGTGGCGAGGCTGACATGGCGAAGATTGCGGTTCTGTCGGTGCGCAAGATCGCGGCGATCCGCGACTCCGGCTATTACGGCCATGGCGGCGGCCTCTAACTCCGCGTCACCGCGACCGGGAGCAAGGCGTGGATCTTCCGCTATTCGCTCGGCGGCCGGCGCCGCGACATGGGGCTGGGCGCGGTCGATCTGGTGTCGCTGTGGACGGTGCCTGCCGAGCGCATGAAGGCGGGGAAAGAGCATCGGGTGCCGCTCAGCGAACCGGTCATGGCGCTGCTGCGCGATCTCTACGAGGTACGTCAGGGCGAGCCGGTCTTCCCCGGAGCCATCAAGGGCAAGGGCCTGTCCAACATGGCGCTGCTGATGGCGCTCCGCCGGCAGGGCCGGGGCAATCTGACCGCCCACGGCTTCCGCTCGACCTTTCGCGACTGGGTCGCCGAGCAAACGAATTTCCCGAGCGAGGTGGCGGAGATGGCGCTGGCCCACACGGTCGGCGACAAGGTCGAGGCGGCCTACCGCCGAGGCGACCTGTTCGAGAAGCGCCGGCAACTGGCCGAGGCCTGGGGCGCGTTCTGCTCCCAGCCTGCCGGCGGGAACGTGGTCGCCCTCCGGCCGGGAGCGTGACCGGCGAGCCGGTCACCCCTCCGCTTCCGGGCCATCGGCCCGGAGCAGATGCCGCAACGACCGCACCAGCACCAGCCGGCGCCGGCCGATCGTCGTCGTGGCGAGTTTGCCGGCGCCGATGAGTTCGTAGAGCTTCGTCCGACCCAAACCGGTCGCCTGGCACGCGGCGGCGACTGTGCAGGTGACGCGTTCGGCGAACGGGATCACCGACGGGCTCGCGGCATCGGTCGCCGTACGGGTCTGTCGTGCCGACATTTCGTTACGGACGCTGGATTCCGGCTGCTGGCTGTTACGCATGGCATAAACCTTTCCAAACTGCGGGGCTTCCCGCGAGCCCGGAGGCTAACGACCGGTCGCGCAAGTGAGCGCGGGGTCGGAAAGAGAAGAATGCAGCAGAATCTGCGGTATTTCGTCGAGAAGTCGGACCGGCGATGCTTTGGCAGCGACGCCGACGCCAGCATTTGGCTTGATGGGCCGTCGACTAGCCATACGCCCTCATTCAAACCCGGGCGCGCGTCATTGATGCGAGTTCTCTTGCATGCCCGACACCCGACCAAGCGCCTCGAGAGCCTACTACATATAGATTCTGTTTAGCTCTCGAGACCGCAACGTTAAGGATGTTTGGCGTTCCGGCCGCCCAGTTTCTTGCCCCATTCTGCGATGCCTTTGGTGCGCCGAGCACAAGGATTACCGAATCGGCCTCCCGACCCTGCACCGTATGGATAGTCCCGACGCGGTCTGTCAGCCATTCGCGGATGTCCACTTTTAAAGCCGATAATAACAAAGCTTCCCGCTCCAACACTCGCCTCAGTTCCTGCGCGACAATCCGAAACGGCGTGATGATAAACAGATCGGGCTCTGTAATGCCCGCCCGGACGATTTTCTTCAGAAGCGTGACCACAAATTCGCCCTCCGCGGGACACCATTTCGAGTCCGCCTCACCGTTTAGGTCGAACCAGACGGAGGATCCTAGGGCAGAGCCGATCCTGCCAGCATTATGTAATCCCGGCGCATGGACCATTTGTCCGTCATAGGCAATCCGGTTTGAAATACCAAACATAGGTTCCTGGCAGCGCCGATGAACGAGGAGCGGGACACCAACGCGCCGCGGCCCTTGGTCGGAGCGAAACGCAGCCTGGAATCGAGAGGCGCGGTCCGCCAGCGTCTGGGCCGAAGCATCTGGCGGTGCCCAAACGGGCTTGTCGATTTTAAAGAATTTGCAGAACTCGGCGTTCAGCCTTTCCGGCAACGTCACCACCGGCGGGATCTGTAGGGGATCACCTACCACGATAGAACGTTTCGCCCGCATGATGGCGCCGACCGCCGCCTGAGGTAAAGCCTGACCGGCCTCGTCGATCAGCAACCACCCGATACTGCCGACCGGCAAATCGCCAAGCATGCGTTCGACAGACGCGAAAGTAGTTGAAAGAACCGGTACGACAAGGAATAGCGTCGACCATAGGTCGCCCAGCAGTTTGCGCTTCTCTTCATCCTGCGGCGGCCCACCTGAGAATATATCCATCAGTACGCTGACATTGTGCAAGACCTTTTGCGCCGACGCATCGATGAACGCGCGATGTACTGCCAGCGCCGCAATGAAGAGGGCTTCGCGCTTGCGATGTAGGTTGTCAGGAATCCACGGCGAGGCTAGATTCGATACTTTGTGTCCCTGGGCAAAAAACTGCGTGTCGACGAGACGGCCACCGAGTTTTTGTCGATGTGCATTGACATCTCGCGTGATCTCAGCCACCTGCTGCCGTACACCAGCAACGTGCTCTTCCGTTTTCTTGAGGTCGGTCGTCAGCGCACTCAGCGCTTCCGCCGCGTCAAGAAGCGCCTGCTCGGCGCCCCGCAGTGAGTTGCTGGCTTGTGATAGGGCTTCAATAAACGGCGCTTGCGATCGAGACCATGCTTTCCAGCGCTCAGTTCGAAAAATGCGAGCAAAGAATCCTGGTCGGCTATGCAGATGCTGAGCGACGTAGCCCTCGCATTGATCACGGGCCCTCTCTGCCTCGAGGACTTGCGCTTGAAAATGCGATCTGCGCGCTTCCACATCCGATCGTCGCGCTTTGACCTGATTGACCTTGGCCTCGCCGTCAGTCAGATCGCGCTGCATCTCGACAAGGCGAAGACAGAGCTGACGTACGCCCTCCAACGCCGTAAACTCGGCGTCGACCTCGCTCTTGAGCGAGAGCAACTTCTCGCTGGCCTTTCGCCAGTTCGCTTTGGCTATCTGCGGCGACGGCGGCTTTTCCAGCAGGACGACCGAGGGAGTCCGGCGCTCGACGATCTTTCCGGTGCCTGGGTCCGTGATCTCGCGTACGACCGGATCGCCCTTGGCCGCCTTCAGATAGAGGCGGAAACCACGATCGTCATGCCACCAGAAGGTTTGCTGGAAGGCGGCCCGGTTCTTCGCATTGCCGAGTACGGCCGCAATTAGCCCCCACGTCTCGATTGGTTTAGGCGCGACACCATTGTTCTCTTCGTCTGCCTCGCTGGCGTCTCGCGGACCATGGACGAGGTCGCTGACCGATTTGAAATAGTTCAGTTCCTCGGTCGGACGGCCCACCGCCTTGGCGGCCGGTAGCTCCCGACTGACATTCTCCACGGCCTTGTTGTTACTGGAGGCCACAAGGATTTCGTGTCCTTTGAGGCTTGGCGCGACCTTATAGAGATGAAAGAACGCCTTCTCACCGGCCGACATTTTTTTACCAGACGGTGTGAAGGCTTTCTCCGGATCGTCGAACGCCACCATCGCCAGCGCGCGATCGAGGACGCATGCTGCAACGATGTCACGAAGTAGGGTTGTCTTGCCCGTTCCTGGCGGGCCGTTCACGGCGATAATTCCCTCGCGATCCACAAGTTCCGACCGCGCGAGATTGACGGCGGCCTGTTGTAGCAGCACCAATGGATGTCCGCCAGGACTGGGCCACCGCGCCGCAGGCATCATCGCCGGCGCGACGGCCTTTTCGAGGGCGGCTTGGTCTTTGAGTAGGTCGAAAGTCTGCTTCGGCTTCTCACAGTGGAGATAGCGCCGCAGGCCGGCCGGACCGCCATTCCGCCCGATAATTGTGGCCCCCAGCGCCAGATCGCCGAGAAAGAACGAATTCAGTAGCGTCGCCTCGGGCGGGTTTTTTGCCTTGAAATAGTGATAGATTCGCAACGCGAAACTCGGCGCTTCGACTAAATGATCGGGCAACCCGAATTGTGCCACCAACCAGCGATGAGCCATCTCGATCGTTCCAACGTCGAGAGGTACAGGCGCTCCTTGTTTGTCAAAGCGGCGCAGGATGTCGTCGAGCTTCTCTACGACCTTCGTCTCGATTCTGGGCCAAGCGCCCAATGCGCCTAACTCCAGCTTGAGGGCAAGCGGCAGGGCCCAGGCGAAGCTGGACACGGCGATCCCATTCTCCTCGACAAGTACGCCTGTCCTATCCACAAGGATCGCTGCAATAGCCGCCTTCTCGCGAGCGCGGGTAGCGCGTTCTTCATCTTCACCAAAGGCCTTCACCAGGTCGTCGACGGCTCGGTCCATCGGAATGGCGCCAAGGATAACTTGATAATATAGCTGTCGTTTCGGCCTCGAAACTTCGCCGGTCTCCCACGGGACGCGACCCCCCGTCAGATCTGCGACGCAGCGTCGATCGCTGGCCGCCAGATCCTCGGGGCGCCGATAGGTTTGCGGCGAAAGCGCTTCAAGCGCAGTCCAGGCCGCAATAATACCGGCAGGCTCGTTCGAAGCTTGCGGAGAAACGACGCTGGGGAGCACGCCAAGGTCTATTGTCGGTGGTGTGGCGGCCCTTGGGGACGCTTTTGCCTGAGTCGCGGACGACGTCGGCCTTTGAGTCCGAGGGAACGCTGTGACGGACGCCTTGTATTTTGAGGACTTAGTCGCGCCGTCTACCACCGACCCGACCACCACCCGTCTGCTGGATCCCGCTGCCAACTCATCGACAACCTTCGCACGGAGCCTAGCGGCGCGCTCTGTTGTCCGAAAACTCAGTTCGTGGTCCAGAGCCCGAAGCGTTTGGACACCCGATCGATCTTGATCGAACATGGCTTCGAGTTGGGCGATCGATGTTTGGAGGTATGGCCGCTCCATTCCCTTCTCCATGCCTTACCCCTGTCGGTTGCTTTCCGGTCGCCAACATATCGGTAAATGGCTTGCGCGGAAACGCGCTGGATTGATCCGAGACTTGCTCTAGTTCAACATCTCTACCCCATTGGGGTTGACCCGACGTGCCGCGTTGACCATAATCTCCGCATGACGAAGTGCCCAGTCACCGTGGCCGAACTCGGCACCTTCCTGCGATCCGCTACCGCGGCCGGCATGACGGATGAAGAGCGCGCCGAATTGGTCGACCATCTGGCCCGCAATCCGCTCGCCGGAGATCTGATCAAGGATACCGGCGGACTTCGGAAACTGCGCTGGGCGCGGGCTGGCGGCGGCCAGAGCGGGGGATATCGGGCTGTCTACTATTTCTACGACGAGGCGGCGCCGATCTATGCCGTCTACGCCTATGGCAAGAACCAGCGCGCGGATTTGTCGGCGGAGCAGCGCAAGGCGGCGTCCCGCTTCATCGCCGAAATCAAGCTGGCGATCAAGGCCGGGCGGCTGAAAAGGAGCACGACATGAGCAAAATTGGCGATATGATCCTCGAAGGCTTGGCCGAAGCCCTGGCCCATGCCAGCGGCGAGGCGACCGGTGCCCGCGAGACGATCGTCATGGTCGAGATCCCGAAGCGGATCGACGTGCGGGCCCTGCGGGAGCGGTTGCAGATGAGCCGGCCGGTCTTCGCCGCCCGGTTCGGTTTCAGCGTTCGGACCCTCCAGAAATGGGAGACTGGCGAGCGTCAGCCCGAGGGGCCGGCGCGCGCGTATCTGACCGTCATCGACCGGAACCCCGCGGCAGTGGTCGAGGCGCTGACGGCGCCCTGATCATGCCGGCGTCTCGACTGCCGCTCCCGCCGCTAAATCGACTTCATCATCTCGATCATCTCGACACCCCGCCTTGATGCCCCCGTTCACATCTCCCGCAACGGATCGCGCAGATGGCGATCCGCGCGCTTCAAGTCTTCGTCGAGATGTCGAAACGCCACCCGGACCTCCTCCGGCAAGGTCATGTCGTCCTGCGGACGATCGTTGCGATCGTGCGGCGGTGGCGGTGTCGTTCGTGCCGGGGGCGGCGGGTCGGCGAGTGGCGGGGTCCAGCCGGGCGGCATGCTGCGCGTCGAAATTGCGGGCACTGGGCGCTGTTCGGCTTGCTTCCGCGGCTGAGCGGGCGCGCGATGTAACTCGGGACGTGCTTCGAGGCGTCGGCCTCGATCATGCCTTGGGATCGGCGTCGTCCATCGGGATCGAGCCGGAACAGCCGGAGCTCGACGCCGGTGCGATTGGCGAGCGCGAGATCGATCGGCGCCGCATCGCCGGAGGATTTCAGCGTCGGCTCGAGCGCGCAATCTGGGAGTCCCCCTGGAGTACCGTCGCCATCGGGGCGGAAGTTCAAGTCCTCGATCGTTCCGTCGGTGCCGATGTCGATCCTGAACTCTGCCGACCCCCTGGCGAATTTCACGCCGTAAATGTCATAGCCGCCGGGCCCCACCCCCTTTGAAGTAGATCAACTGCACGGCTCCCGACGCGTCCAGCGTAGCGTGGAATTGGGACACCGACCGACGCACCTCGGCGTCCAGTTGCCGGCTCATCCCCGCCTCGCTCGGCGGGTCGCGCCGCAGTTCCTCGATCATCCGGCGCAGCACCTCCCGGCCGCCCGGCAGCGGTGCCTGATCCCTGAACCTGTTCGGCGCGGTCGCCCGGTGCCGGACGAAATGGGCCTCGATTTCGTCGGCGGTTGCCGGGTCGATCCGCTCGCCCCGCTTCGATCCGGTATCGGGCTCGCGCAACACGACCCGAACCGCCGGCCCATCGCCCTCGGTCGCGAACGTAATTTTGACATCGCCGGCGGGCTCGTTGACGAATTCCTGGTCGCCCAGCGCCATCGGCCGCGACCGCGGGCCGAGGCTCATCTGCGCGAGCAACCGCTCGCCCTCCCGCGTTGATCAGCAACTGGCCGATATGACGGTCTAGAGGTGACTGCGTGAGACTGTCCGAAAGGGCCATGATCGACGGTGCGGCGCCGAGCGTGATCGTGCCCGCGCTGAGGCCGGTCAGCGGCAGCAGGGCGGCTGAGACCAGTATGCGCCGAGTTTGCGGAATCCTCGGCGATATGGTCGTCTTGCCGAGGATTTGCGCCACGCGCCACTGCACGGTGGCGGGCTGCGCCATGGCGAGGCCCGATGGCAGATGCCGGCTGGTGCCGGCCGGGTCGAGAAGAATGGCGGCGTAGCCCCGGCCGGCGCGGTCACGGCGCTGGCGGCACTGCGGGTCAGTGCCGAATGCGACTGCGACGGGTCGGGCCAGCTCCTGATCGGGCCCGCGACCTAGACCGACACCCGCACCAACAGCTCCGCGGTTCGGGAGATCCTGCCGCCGACGCAGCGCCCGGTCTTCACGCCGTCCCAGTCGGCTGTCGACAATTCCACGAGTTTCCCGGTGATCGCGGGCGACGACTTCACCTTCAGCCTCACCATGGAGGCGTCCTTCGCCTCGCTCCAGAGCGGCTACACGGCGGTCATCCTTCTCGACCGGAACCAGAACGAAGTGACGCGTTATGAACTCCCGTTCCACCCGGGCAAGACCGGGAGCGCGACGGTGACGACCGGCACGGATGGGGGTTTCGCGGTGGCGCTGCCCGCCGGGACGAAGCCGCCCTCGATCGCCCAGGCGCAATATTTCGAGGCGGCGACGTATCGGCCGAGTACGGTGAACGATGTCGGACCGAAGATGTTCAATCATTCGACCTCATGGAATGGAGCAGCCCGATCGATCGGGCCGCCCCGTCCAGGTGTCATCGCGATGCCGCACAACACCGTTTCCGCCAGCCGCTCGATATAGTCGTCGTCGAGCGTGCTGAACCCCATCAGCAGAGCCGTATAGAACGGGCTGTAGAGCGCGTCGAGCGCCACCTCGATATCGAGGTCGGGGCGGAGTTCGCCCTGAGCGATGCCGCGAACGAGGATCGTCCGGCTGACGCGGGTGCGGCGCTCGACGATCCCGATCCGATAGGCCTCGATCGTTTCCGGATCGCCGTGCCCTTCGGCGATCAGCCCGGCGATCACATATCCGGCCCGACTCCGAAAGATCGACGCCAGCGCTCGCATATGCGCCTTGAGGTCGGCGACTGCCGATGCCGTTTCCGGTACCGCAGCCGCGGTCGCCGTCGAGGTCAGAAACGCCTCTGCCGCCAGCCTTCCCTTGGTCGGCCACCAGCGATAGATCGTCGTCTTGGCCGAACCGGACCGTGCTGCCACGCCTTCGATCGTGAATTTGGCCATGCCGCCCTCCTGCAACAGCTCATAGGCGGCCTCCAGGATCGCCCCTCGTGTCTCTTCGCACCGTTTGCGACCCGGACGGCGCGTCTCGGTCGTCGCCATCATCTCCTCCTTCGGCCAGCTCGATGGGCCATTCCAATTAGCTACGTTGCGTATTCGTATTTTGCAAGCCTCGGCGCCGCGGTTTCTGCCTATCTTCCCGAAATCGAAACGGAACGTATCGTATCAATTTGGGAGACCGGTCATGAGGAAGATAGTCAAGAGGGCCTTGCTGGGCACTGCCGCCGTGGCCCTCGTCGCCGGGGCGGTCGGATATGGGGTCTATTACCAACGGACCGGCCAGTATCTCGAAGCGACCGACGACGCTTATCTCCAGGCCGACTACACGACGATCGCGCCCAAGGTTTCAGGCTACATCGCCGAAGTGCTGGTCGAGGACAATCAGCCGGTCACTGCGGGCCAGGTTCTGGCGCGCATCGACGATCGCGACTACCGCACGGCGCTCGACCAGGCGCAGGCCGATGTCGCCACCGCCCGAGCCGCGATCACCAATATCGGCGCGCAGATCGAGCAGCAGAAATCGGTGATCGCCCAGGCCGACGCGGCGGTCGGTGCCGACCAGGCCGGCGTGACCTTCGCCAAGGAAGACGCCGACCGCTACCGTGCCCTGGCCAAGGACCAGTTCGCCACCGTGCAACAGCAGCAGCAGACCGAGACGCGGCACATCCAGGCGGTGGCCTCGGTCCAGCGGGACCGTGCCGCGCTGAGCGCGGCCCAGGCGCAGGTGGTCGTCTTGCAGACCGAGCAGGCCAAGGCCCAGACCGAACTCGAGCATTACCGAGCCGCGGCGCATCAGGCGGAACTCAATCTGGGGTACACGGTGATCACGGCGCCCGTCGACGGCGTGGTCGGCGCGCGCAGCCTGCGGGACGGGCAATATGTTCAGGCCGGCACGCAGCTCATGGCCGTGGTACCGCTGCAGTCAGTCTATGTCGTCGGCAATTTCAAGGAGACGCAGCTGACCGGGGTCAAGCCCGGGCAGAAGGTCGAGATTGCCGTCGACACGTTCCCGGGCCAAACACTGACCGGCCGGGTCGACAGCCTGGCGCCGGCCAGCGGTCAGGAATTCGCGCTGCTGCCGCCCGACAATGCGACCGGGAACTTCACCAAGATCGTGCAGCGGATCCCGGTCAAGATCGTGCTGGATCCGGGCCAGGCCATCGTCGGCGACCTTCGGCCGGGCATGTCTGCGGAGCCGGTGATCGACACCAATCCTGCAACTCTGCCGGCTGCCAAACCGGCGGCGGCGCGGCTCGCGTCGCGCTGATCGGAAAGGTGAGGGAAGGCCCATGTCCGCTGTCAGAAGCTACTCGCCCGCTCTCCCGGTGCCGGCGGCGCCGGCCGCCCCGCCGACGCTGGTCCCGGCCGCGGAGGCAGTATCCTTCACGACCTGGCTGGCTGTCGTCGGCTCGGCGCTCGGAGCCTTTCTCGCCGTGCTCAACATCCAGATCGTCAATGCCGGGCTCGCCGATATCCAAGGGGCCATCGGTGCCGGCATCGACGATGGCGGCTGGATCTCGACTGCCTATCTGGTGACCGAGATCATCGTGATACCGCTCTCCGGCTGGCTCGCCCGGGTGTTCTCGCTGCGGCTCTATCTGCTCGCGACGACCGCCTTGTTCCTGCTGTTCACCGTCAGCTGCGCCTTCGCCCAGAATTTGCAGCAGATGATCGTGCTGCGCGCGCTTCAGGGCTTCGCCGGCGGTGCGCTCATTCCGCTCGCCTTCATGATCATCATCACCATGCTGCCGCGCACCAAGCAACCGATCGGCCTCGCCCTGTTCTCGATCTCGGCGGTGTTCGCGCCGGCCATCGGCCCCACCATCGGCGGGTATTTCGACGAGAATTACGGCTGGCAGTACATTTTCTTCGTCAATCTGGTGCCCGGACTGGTCATGCTGGCCATGCTGTGGGCGTCGCTGCCGCAGACTCGGATGCAACTGCATCTACTGGCGCAAGGCGACTGGAAAGGCATCGCGACCATGGCGCTGGGCCTCGGAGCCCTGCAGACCGTCCTCGAGGAAGGCAACAAGGACGATTGGTTCGGCTCGCCCTTCATCGTGCGGCTGGCCGTGATCGCGACGATTTCGCTCGGCGCCTTCCTCTGGATCGAACTCGCGGTCGAACGGCCGTTGATCAATCTGCGGCTCCTGGTGCGACGCAATTTCGGTCTGGGTTCGCTCTCCAATCTCATGCTGGGTGCCGCACTCTACGGTTCGTCCTTCATCCTGCCGCTCTACTTGTCGCAGACGCAGGGCTACAACGCCGAAGAGATAGGCGAAGTGCTGGCCTGGTCCGGCTTGCCGCAGCTGGCGATCATCCCATTCGTTCCCTGGCTGATGAAGTGGGTCGATGCGCGTGTGCTGGTCGGTCTGGGCCTGTCCCTTTTCGCTGCGAGCAGCTTCATGAACATCCACCTCGATCATGATTTCGCGGGGCCGCAGCTGTTCTGGGCGAACATCGTCCGGGCCCTGGGCCAGGCGATCGTGCTGACACCGCTCGCGACGCTGGCCACCGCCGGCATCGAAGCGGAGCACGCCGGCTCGGCCTCCTCGCTCTTCAATATGATGCGCAATCTGGGCGGCGCCTTCGGCATTGCGGCCCTGCAGACCTTCCTGACCCAGCGCGAGCAGTATCATTCGAACATTCTGTCTGCCCAGGTCAGCCAGTTCGGCGAGGCGACCCGGGAACGGCTCGCTCAGCTCCAGCATTATTTCCAAAGCTCCGGCGGCGCGGATTCGGCGCAGATCTGGCACGACAGTGTCGTCGCCATCGGCCGCAGCATCCGGGGCCAAGCGTTCTTCATGGCCTACGGCGACGCGTTCTATCTGCTCGGCGCGATCCTGGTGGTCGGCGTCGCTGCCGTCCTGTTCCTGAAAAAACCGGCCGGGCTGCAGAATGGTTCCGGCGCCCATTGAGGCGGTGTGGACAAGTCGGGCGAGACGGATCGACCACGGGCGGTGCCCGAAAACGGGCGGAGCCGCCCCCCCCTTCGCCACCTTGCCGGGCATCGAGCCGGTCCGTGCGGCACCCGATCGCATCGTGGCGGAAATGACCGTCCGCGACGATCACTGCACTCGGCCCGCGGTCCTGCATGGCGGCGCAGCACAACCTCCCGGCGCTGGTTCTCCCGAACCCTCGGCGGCCGCGGCCGCACAGGCACTGTCGCTGCAATGGAACCAATATCCGGGTTCGGCGCTTGGCCCGTCGAAGGAGATTTGGAAATGCGGCGGTTCACCTTGCTGCACGGCGGCTTAGCGACATTGATTTTGGCCTACGGGGCGGTGGGCGCTGCGGCGGATGATTTGCCGGCTGCCGCTGCCGCAGCCGGCCCGGCAGCGAAAGCAGAGGCCGCGAGGCTGGATGCGCAGTCGGCGAAACCGCCGCCCGGCGCAGCGATCAAGATCGATTTATCGGGCGCCAAGGAGAGCGGCCGCGCCACCTATTATGGGCCGGTGCGCGGGCGGCGGCGCACTGCCAGCGGTCGCTCCCTGGATCCCAGAGCCCATATCGCCGCCAGCAAGAGTTTGCCCTTGGGTTCGATCGCGAAGGTGACCAATCTCGAGACCGGCAAAAGCGACGTTGTCACGATCGAAGATCGAGTGCCCTTCCGCAGAGGCAGGGTGATCGACGTGACGCGCGGGGTCGCGGCGCAGATCGGCCTCGACAAGAAAGAGGGCGTAGCACCGGTCGTCGTCGCCCCGCTGACGGTCCCGCAGCCGGATGGTTCGGTCAAGCTGGGCGCAGGAGGCGCCGAGCCGGTACACGCGCCCGCCCGGCCCGACGGTCCGGCGACGCCCAAATAGCCCGACTCAGGTAACGCGTGCCGGCGTGGCGATGCCAGCCTGGTGCCGATCCTTTGGGTGCGTTCGCGTCGCGTTCTATGAGTAGAGGCGGGTTCCGGTCGCGAGCCGGGGTGATAAATGCCCGGAAATCCTTGAAGAAATGGTGCTGCCGGACAGGATTGAACTGTCGACCTCCCCCTTACCAAGGGGGTGCTCTACCACTGAGCTACGGCAGCATGCGGGGCGCCGCGACCAGGCCCCTTGCGACGCGGCGCGGACCATGCCATAGCGGGGGATGGCGTGCAAGCCACGCCGCTCCCTTGGGCGCCATGCGGCTTCCCCTCCTCTCAAAGCGCGCGCCGGAGGGTATCGAGGCGCAACGCGAGGGGCGAGCCCAGCCAGATTGCATGGTCGGCATGCCCCGGGCTCGGGCACCAGATCGATCCACCTCCACGATACTCACGCTGTCCGCGCGAGATCCGACTCTCCGGGCAAGACGCATGAGCGCGCCGAGCATCAAGTGGGGGACTGTCGGATCGTCGAGATTCTTGCCCGGCTCAAGGCTCCTCGATCGGCACGCCCTTGATCAGCATGTTGTAATCCCCGTGTGCGAGCGATCGGACGAAGTTTTCGACCTGTCGCCACCCTTTCGGGTACAAAAACTCGATTTTGATCCGTTCGCTCTTGGGGTCATATTTCCGCAAGAGGTCGAACAGCGACTTGAGGTGAGGGAGGACGATCGACGGCATCTCCTCCAAGCGCAGTTCGATAACGAGTCCTCGACACTCCGGGTCCGAGACGACCTGCTCGAGGTGCTCATTGATCTTATGGAAGAAATCGGCCGGATGAGGAATGGCGAACCGGCCCCGGATATGTCCGCGTCCGTCCGAGAAATTTAGGTCGACCTCAGGGGTCGAATCCGTCGGAAGAATGTACATCTAGCATTTCCCAATGAAGACGCGCGCGCTGAGTTCATACCAGCTCCGCGGCTCTCCAGGGGCCATAGTGAGATCGGGGGGCTTGCTCGACAAGGCGGCGACCAGAAGCAGGCCGAGCCCGGCGCCGGCAGCGTCAGATGGCTTGTCGCCGAAGTTCCGGAAGCGAGCTGCATGCTCCTCCCACAATTGGTCGGAACTCTTGTCACTTAACTCCGAGAGGGTCCGCTGCATTCGCCGTACATGTGGGTGTTGCGCCTCGCCGCAGAGCCGAATGTATATGTGGGCATCGTTCATACCGAGCTCCAGATTTGCAACTGTCGGCGGAGGGGCACTATGTAGGGTCCAGTTCAGCAAATATTCGAGGACAATGTCGCGGACAGAATAGCGAAGCTCCGCCGGCACGTCACGGGCAACCAGTATGCGGACGACTTCGTCGAGTGCCGGTCCATAATGATCGGAGAGGCTCGAAAGGTCCAGCGTCAGCCACAGAGACTCCTCTGCTCCGCTCCGGCTGCCGATTTGACCATTCGCCACGAGGGCCCGCCTTTCGAGATATATCTTAGCCTCTCTCGCTCCTACCACAGGTAGAAGGCGAGTGACAAGAGGCGCACGGGATATATTTTCTGGTAATTATCCAGGCAAGCGAGCGATACCTTCTCACGAGAAGCGGCCCTGCCAGCGAACGCGTGATCGGATGACGAACGCCGCTCAGAGACTACCCCCTATACGGCCGGAACTTTCCTCACGCGGCGAGCATCGCGATACCAGGGAGGATGTCGAAGACCTCCAGCAGGAGTGTTGACGCGTACGAACGAAACCGGCCGAAAACCGATATCAAATTTTTTCTATGTCCGCGACGACCACGATCCGGTCATCGGTGCGCTGTGCGTCTGGAAGCGGCTGGACTTAGTGTTGGGCCTTCTGTCGGCGCTTGCAAGGCATCCGAATGCGCCGTCTCTGGGTGTGCTCGATATCGCCTGCAAGCTGCATGATCGCCCGGAATTGGGAAAGTTGAAGGAGATCTACATTGGCCTGGGCCGGATCTTCGAGATTGTCCTCGTCCGCGCCCGACCGGACGAGTGGGGGCAGATTTTGAGACGATTGTTCGAACTGAGCGTCCCGCTACGCTCCGGCGAGTGCTGGGGCGATGCCCGATGGCCCGGATGGCCGGACCCGTTCCGCTTCCTGGTCCGAAGGCCGGGCGACCGCGGCCCCGATGCCGACGCCGGTTTCGGCCTGACGGACCTCGGACAGCGCGCAGCCGCCGCGACGAAGAGCGAGCCACTCGATTTTGCCCGTTTCCTCGCCCGGTTCGGACCGCTGGTAGATCTCCAAGGCCTGTCCATGTCCGAGACCTGGCCGGTGCGCCGGCGGCTCGCGTTTCTCGCGGCGGTCGGATACCCGGGCGACCGCTAGGGGCGGCGAGTCGGACTCGTCAAGGGGGGCGAGACATGCCGGCTCCGTCGGGTCATGCCGCGTTGCCACGCCTCACGACGCGCGTCGAAGGGTCTCGAGTCGCAACGCGAGGGGCGAACCCAGCCAGAGTGCGTGCTCGGCATGGTCGGTGTAGTCGTCGCCGGTTTCGGGATGGACCAGAATCGAGAGGCCGGCCCGGTTCAGCATCAGCCAGGGCATCAGGGTCGAAAACCGCGAAACCGGGAACAGGATCTGATACATCGGCTGGGTATGGGGTCCGACCGGCGCGTCGTGCCAGTTGCCGAGCCGGACATCGGGGAAGCTTTCCGCCACCTGTTCGCGCAGCCGGGCCGCCGTCGCCCGCGATTGCGCCGACTGGAAATAGACGTGGGCGTGATAGGCCTCGATGCGGCCCGGGTCCTTGGTCACGAGCCCGCTCCTCGATCGCGATCGAGCCGGGCGAGCTTGCGCTCGACCAGCCCGGCCAGCATGCCGGCACCGTAGGGAAGGGCTGCGTCGTTGAAATCATAAGCCGGGTTGTGCACCTCGCAGCCGCCTTCGCCGACGCCGTTGCCGACATGGATATAGGCGCCGGGCACAAGGCTCAGCATGGCGGCGAAATCCTCCGATCCCATCACGGCGCTGCAATTGCGCTCGACCTTGGCCTCGCCGACGAGCGAGGCGGCGATGTCGGCGATGAACCGGGTCTCGGCTGCGTCGTTCACGACCGGCTGAAACTGGAAGCGGAAATCGACCTCGGCCTCGGCGCCGAATCCTGCGGCGACGCCCTCTGCGATCCGGCGCAAATTGGTCTCGATCATCTGCATCGTCTCGGGCCGGAAGCTCCGCGCCGTGCCGCGCAGCACGGCATCGGGCGGGATCACGTTATAAGCACTGCCGCCGATGATCTGGGTGACGCTCACGACGGCGGTGTCCATCGGCGCCACGTTGCGCGCGACGATCGATTGCAGCGCCGTCGCGATATGGCAGGCGGTCAAGACCGGATCGATGCTGCTCTCCGGCCGGGCGCCATGGGCGCCGCGCCCGCGCACGGTGATGTCGAAGAACGCACCGCCTGCCATCATCGGCCCCGGCTTGATCGCGTATTGGCCGATCGGCAACCCAGGGCGATTGTGCAGGCCGAAGACCGCGTCGCAGGGAAAGAGCTCGAACAGCCCGTCGCGGATCATGGCGTCGGCCCCGCCCAGCCCCTCTTCGGCCGGCTGGAAAATGAAATGCACGGTGCCGTCGAAATTCCGGGTCCCGGCCAGATAGCGCGCCGCGCCCAGCAGCATGGTGGTGTGGCCGTCATGGCCACAGCCATGCATGCGCCCGTCATGGCGCGAACGATGAGCGAACTCGTTGGCCTCCTGCATCGGCAGCGCGTCCATATCGGCGCGCAGGCCGATGGCGCGGTCGCCATTGCCGACGCGCAGCGTGCCGACCACGCCGGTCTTGCCCAGCCCGCGATGGACGGTGCATCCGAACGCCGCCAAGCGGTCGGCCACCAGCCCGGCGGTTCGGGTCTCCTCGAAACCCAGCTCCGGATGGGCATGGAAATCGCGGCGCCATTCCGTCAGCTCCGCCTGGAATTCCCGAATGTGATCGAGGATCGACAAGGGTCCGCTCCCGCACCGTGATGTGTCTGTCCCTGCCACTATGATCGGGCCGCCCCGATCACGCAAACAGTTCGACGGTTCGATCTCGTCCGCGGCAGCGGGCGATCGTGCTAACATCAGGGCAAACCCATGTGCGCCCGAGGACAGGATGAAGGATGAAGAGACGAGCACCCCGGCCCGGAGCGAGGAGGGCGAGCGCCGCCAGGAGGCCAGACGGCGGCGCCTGGCCGAGGCTCTGAGGGAGAATCTGCAGAAGCGCAAGCAGCAATCGCGCGTGCGTCGCGTTCCGCCGGAATAGCATTGCATAAATTTAAGCGTTTCGCCGGCTCGCCGGCCTTGACCGCGGGGCTGGGCGATACCCACCTTCTGGGCGCCGAACTTGTGATAGAAGCCAGAGGCCATGCGCCAACCCCTCCCGCCCCGAGCGTCGCCCCCTGGCGAGCAGAGCGGGAATCCCGACGCCGATCCGGGACGACCGCCCCGCGCCATCCCGTCCCGGCCTCTGCTTCGTTCCGTCTCCCTCTTCACCGCCTTCCCTCAATCGAAAGGATTCGAGCGATGTCTTTCACGTTCTTCCGCCACTTCATCGGCGGCCAAGGCGACAGAATTGTTGAAGCCGTGACGATCGCTGCGGTCCGCTGGGACCCCAAGACCGCGTCGCTGGCGCAGCTGCGCGAGATGGAGGACGACTACGACCGTGCAAATAATCTGCTGGCCCAGATTCGCCAGGAGACGGTCGGTTTCGACAAGGAAATCGCCGCCGAACAGCGTGAATACGAAGATCGCAAGGCCGCGGCCCAATTGCTCCTGGCCAAGCAGAGCGCCGAGCCGGACGACGCCCGCAAGGCGTCCTACGAAAAGAGCATCGCCGCCATCGTGACCGATCTCGAAGCCCGTAAACCGCGGCTGGAGCACGACAAGGACCAGGCCTCGCGCATGCATGCCCAGCTGGACACGGCCCAGGCCGCGGTCGAGGAGAAGATGACGGCGCTGACCGAGGCCAAGGCAGCATTGGCCGATGCCGAGCGCCAGATGAAGCTCAACGAGATGGAGGCCCAGCGCGCCAGAGCCGAAGCCGAACGGGCCGCCGAAATCGAGGGGCTGCGCGGCCATAACGTCAGCGGCCTCAACACGGCGCTGAACGCCATGCAGGGTGCGGCCGACAAGGCTGCGCGCGAAGCCGAGGCGTCGCGGGCCAAGGCGGATGCGCTGGGGCATGCCGCCAAGGGGCCGGCCGGCGACGCCAACGTTGCCGCCGCTCTGGCCGAGGTGCGGACCGGTGCCACCGCCAACGGGTCCATCTCGGACCGGCTCGCCCATCTCTGAGCTCGGGCGGCCATCCGCTCTCGCCCGTCCCGGCACCGGCCGGGACGGCGCCGGTGCGTCAATCGCCCAATCCCGCGGTTCCCTCCGCCGGCCGTCTGTTCTAAAGTCACCCCGGCCGGCAGTCGTCAGCCGCGCGCAAGGATGTTCGTTCCCATGACCAGCCTCTCGCACTTGGCGCGTGGCCTTCTGCTGGCTGTCGTCGCCGTCTCGATTCTGGGCGCACCCCTGGCCGAGGCGAAGTCGACCTCGCGCAGTTCCTCTTCCAGTTCGTCTTCGCGTTCGTCCAGCGGCTACAGCGCGCCGCGCCCGGCGTCGCCCGGCCCGTCCAGCGCGCCCAGCTCCTCGAGCGGTTACCGGGCACCCTCTGCACCTGCTCCTTCGGCGCCTGCAGCCGGCTCGTCTTCCGGTTATCGGGCGCCGGTCACCGGCTCCGCGGCTCCAGCCGCGATCCGCAGCGGCAGCGATGCGGCGATGGGCCGGCGCGCCTCGGCCAACGCCTACACCTCCTACCGGGCGACACAGTCGAATTTCCGGGCAGCGGCGGCACCACCGGCCCGACCGCCTGCCAACACCGTCTTTGCCCGGGTCGATCGGGCGCCGTCCTATAGCGTGCTGGTCGTCCACCGCAACAGCTATTACAGCAGCTGGGGCTATTCGCCGCCCGCCTACATCTACGGCTATGCCCCGCATTTCGGCATGTGGGATGCGATTTTCTTGTGGTCGCTCGCCTCGGCGGCGAGCAATGCCGCTCAGGCGGATTGGTTTTATCATCATCAATACGACCCGGGTTACATAGACTGGCGCCGCCAAGCCGACATCGAGGCGCAACAGAATGCCGATCTGCGCGGGCAATTGGCGACGATCGACCAGCGGCTCGCCACCTTGCAGGCGCAGAACGCGCCGCGCGATCCCAATTATCTGCCGCCCGGCGCCGATCCCCAGGTCGCCCTGGCCGCCGAGAATGTCGTGGCGCCCGATGCCAGCGACGCCGACCTCGATGTCACCCGGCCGCCGGCGAAATCATCGCATCTGTGGCTCGACCTGCTGCTGGCTGGTGCCGCGATCGCGATCGTCGTGTTCGCGCTGCGCCGCCGTACTGTCTGATCGCAACTCTTGGCATGAGGAATTGACCCGATGCAGTCCCTGACGCTGCTGAGCCAGATGATCCGCCGCAAGCTCGGCGGCGGTCCGCAGCCGCGCGACGTGTTCCGCCCGGGCATGTTCCTGTCGCTGTCGGCGATCCCGTTTCTGCTCTCGGACGACACCACCCACATCGCCGCACCGGAGATCGATGCCGCCGACGTGAAGCTCAATGTCGGCAATGTCAGCCATTTCGATTGCGGCGATCTGCAGCTGGCCCGGCTCTATGTGCCGCCGGTCGACGACCAGGCGGGCTTTTTCCAGATCGAGCTCGACGGCCAGGGTGAGATCGCCGAGTGCCGGTTCTTTCGCGAGATCGATTTGATCTATCCGGCCACCGAGGACGAATGGTTCCTCTGGGTCAATCCCTATTGGGGGCGGCCGCTCGAGTTCGGCCCGGGGGATCCGAATTATCCGCGTGCTCTCGAGGTTTCGCAGATGGTGCCGATGATCGGCCATCCGCAGTTCCAGTTGACCGACGGCACACTCTTCGGCCGGCACTGGTCGCCCAGCGATTACTCGATCGATCCCTTCCTGTTCACCGAGACGGAACTCGGCATGGGCGGCGGGGTCGAGGCGCGGCGCAATTGGCAGGCGATGCTCTATTCGCGCGCCCTCGATCTGCCGTCGCCGGCGCCCCAGGCCGAATATATTCTGGCCGGTCTGGTCGAGGAAGGCGACAATGCCTGGATCTCGATCAATTGCGGCATCGACATCCCCGCCAGTTCGATCTCGGCAGCGTGAGGCCCCGGGGGGAATTCATCGCGGCGAGTGTCTCTCGAGGCTCGCACCGTGTCTCCCGAGCGGCCGCCATGAGGCGCTATCCCGCCGACGGCGTTCGATCTCGACCAAAATAAGGGAGCCGTTTCGGTCCGGCTCCTCAGACCCGTCGGCCGCTCGCGTGCTCGAAGAGATGGAGCGCGCCGATCGGCAAGGCGATCGGGAGTTTCGTTCCGGTTGCGAGCGCGGCGATGCCGGGCAGGCGCAGCTGCAGAGGCGCCCCCGCCGGCAGGCGGCCATGAACGATGCTGTCGGCGCCCAGCAACTCGACCAGTTCGACGGCGAGCGGGATCGCGGCACCGGCCTCCGGGCCGGCGGCGACGTGCTCGGGACGAATGCCGAGAGTCAAGGCGGCACCGGCCGGGACCGCGCGGCCGAGCGGAATCCGCAAACCCCCGGCAAGCTCGACAGCGCCGCCTTCGACTCCGGTCGCGGGGAGGAAGTTCATCGCGGGCGACCCGATGAAACCGGCGACGAATTGAGTGGCCGGGCGCTCGTAGAGGTCGATCGGGGCCCCGATCTGTTGGACGATGCCGCCCTCGAGCACGACCAACCGATCGGCCAGCGTCATCGCCTCGACCTGGTCGTGGGTGACATAGATCGAGGTCGTGCCCAGGCGGCGCTGCAGCTGCTTGATCTCGACCCGCATCGCCACGCGCAGTCGGGCGTCGAGATTGGACAGCGGCTCGTCGAACAGGAACACTTGCGGCTCGCGGACGATCGCCCGGCCCATCGCCACGCGCTGGCGCTGACCGCCTGAAAGCTGACCCGGCTTGCGCTCGAGGAGACCGCCCAGCTGCAGGATTTGGGCAGCCTGGTCGACTCTCGACCGGATGTCCTCCGACTCGAACCCGCGCAGGCGGAGTCCATAAGCCATGTTGGCGAAGACCGTCATATGCGGGTAGAGCGCGTAATTCTGGAACACCATGGCGATGTCCCGGTCCTTGGGCTCGATATTGTTGACGATCCGGTCGCCGATCCGGATCTCGCCCGATGTCACCGCTTCGAGCCCCGCGATCATGCGCAGCAGAGTGGATTTGCCGCAGCCGGACGGGCCGACGATGACGATGAACTCGCCATCCGCGATGGCGCAATCGACCCCGTGGATCGCGGTGGTAGCGCCATAGCACTTGCGCAGCTGCGTCAGGGTGACCGTCGCCATCGTCTATTTCTCGCTATCGACCAGGCCCTTGACGAACCAGCGCTGCATCAGCACGACCACGGCGACCGGCGGCAGCATGGCCAGCATGGCGGTCGCCATCACCAGGCTCCATGGCGTCGGCGCGTCGCCGCCGCCGATCATGGCCTTGATTCCGATCACGATCGTGGTCATCGACGCGGTGTTGGTGATCAGCAACGGCCAGAGATACTGATTCCAGCCGAAGACGAAGAGGATGACGAAGAGGGCGGCCAAATTGGTCGCCGACAGCGGCATCACGACATCTTTGAGAAAGTGCCACGGCCCGGCCCCGTCGAGCCGCGCCGCCTCGACCAGTTCGTCCGGCAGGGTCAGGAAGAATTGGCGGAACAGCAGCGTCGCCGTGGCCGAGGCGATGAGCGGCAGGGTGAGGCCGAGATAGGAGTCGATCAGTCCCAGATCGGCAACGACCTGAAATGTGGGCACGATCCGCACTTCGATCGGCAGCATCAGCGTCAGAAAGATCGCCCAGAAGCAGATCATGCGGCCGGGAAAGCGGAAGAACACGATGGCATAGGCCGAGAGGAGCGAGATTGCGATCTTGCCCGCGGCGATGACGAGCGCCATGATCAGGCTGTTCAGGAGGAAACGCGCGACCGGCACGCCGGTGGTCGAGGCCGTGCCTTCGGTCAGCGCCCGGCCGTAATTCTCGACGAGATGGCCGCCCGGCAGCAGCGGCATCGGCGCTTGCATGATGTCGGCGGTGGTCAGCGTCGAGGCGACGAAGCAGACATAGATCGGAAAGCCGGTGATCGCGATGCCGATGAGCAGCACCAGATGCGCGACCCAGGCGAGCGTGCCGGAACGGCCCGTCAATATTGCACCCGGCGCTCGACATAGCGGAACTGGATCACGGTCAAACCCACGACGATCGCCATCAGAATCACCGATTGCGCCGAGGATCCGCCGAGATCGAGCCCGACCACGCCGTCCTGATAGACCTTGTAGACCAGGATCTCCGTCGCCTGGGCCGGACCACCGGCAGTGACACTGTGGATCACGCCGAACGTGTCGAAAAAGGCGTAGACGATATTCACCACGATGAGGAAAAAGCCGGTCGGCGACAAGAGCGGCAGCGTGATCGTCCAGAACCGCCGCACGGCACCTGCCCCGTCGATCGCAGCGGCTTCGATCAGCGATTTCGGGATCGATTGCAGACCGGCGAGAAAGAACAGGAAATTATAGCTGATCTGCTTCCAGGACGCGGCGAGCACGACCAGAACCAAAGCCTGGTCGCCATGGAGCAGGAAATTCCAGTCCACGCCGAGGCGGCTGAGGACGAGTGCCGCCAACCCGATGCCCGGCGCGAACAGGAAGAGCCAGAGAATCCCGGCAATCGCCGGCGCCACGGCATAGGGCAGCATCAGCAGCGTCGTGTAGATCGTGGCACCGCGTGCGACGCGATCGGCCATGACCGCCAGCAGGAGAGACGGGACCAGTGCCAGAACGGCGACCGCCGAGCTGAAGACTGCCGTCACGCCGAGGCTGTGCAGATAGCTCGGATCGGCCAGGACATCGGCAAAATTGTCGAGACCGACAAAGACGGTGGAGAGGCCGAAGGCATCCTGCCGCTGCAGCGAGAAATACACGGCCTCGCCGGCCGGCCAGAAGAAGAAGACGAGGGTCACGGCGAGCTGCGGTGCCACCAGCAGATAAGGCAGGAGCTTGTTGTCGAAGACCGTGCGGCGCTGCATCGGCCGGCGCCGCCTTCAGCCGGTCGTCTTCTCGAAGCTCCGCAGAATTCCGTCGCCGCGGGCTTTGGCGCGGTCGAGCGCTTCCTTGGCACTCTCCTTGCCGGCCAGCGCCGATTCGATCTCTTCGGCGATGCCGTCTCGGATCTGCGCCAGATTGCCGAGCCGGAGCCCGCGCGTATTCTCGGTCGGCGGCTTGTCCAAGAGTTCGTGGATGGCGATTTCGAGCCCCGGATTCTTGTCGTAAAACCCTTCCGACTTGGCCGCCTGATAGGCAGCCTTGGTGATCGGCAAGTAGCCGGTGGTCTCGTGCCAGGCGACCTGGATCGGCGTCTGGCCGAGGAAGGCGAAGAACCGGGCCACCCCCTTATATTCCTCCGGCGTCTTGCCGCCCATCACCCACAGGCTGGCACCGCCGATGATCGAGTTCTGCGGCGCGCCCGGCACTTCCGGGTAATAGGGCAGGGGTGCCATGCCGAACTCGAATTTGGCGTTCGCCTTGGCCGTGCCGTAGAGGCCGGACGAGGTCTGGATCATCGCGCAATCGCCGGAGATGAATTTGGCATCGGGCTCGCTCTGCCGGCCGGCATAATCGAAGCTGCGATCCTCGGCTGCTTTGACCAGATCGTCGAGATGTCGCACCTGGAGCGGCCCGTTGATCTCCAGCACGGCGTCCTTGCCGCCGAGCCCGTTGGCTTCGGAGGCGAAGGGCACATTGTGCCAGGCGCTGAAGACTTCGAGCTGGGTCCAGCTCATCCAGCCGAGGGTGAAACCGCAAGCGCTGCCGCCCGCCTTGAGCTGTCTCGCATCCTGGAAGAAATCGGGCCAGGTCTTGGGCGGCACGACGGGATCGAGTCCGGCGCGTCTGAAGGCGTCCTTGTTGTAATAGAGCACCGGTGTCGAGCTGTTGAACGGCATCGAGATCATGTGGCCGTCGGCAGTCGAGTAATATGTCGCGACCGCCGGCAGATAGGCATCGGCATCGAAAGGCAGGCCGGCCTCTTCCATCAACTCATAGACTGGCTTGATCGCTCCCTTGGCCGCCATCATGGTCGCGGTGCCGACTTCGAAGACTTGCAGAATATGCGGCGCCTGATGGGCCCGGAACGCGGCAATGCCGGCATTCAACGCTTCGGGATAGCTTCCCTTATAGACTGGAACGATCCTGTAATCGGGCTGGCTGGCGTTGAACGCATCGGCGATCTTGCCCAGCGCGGCACTGTTGGTATCCGTCATCGAGTGCCACCACCGGATCTCGATCGGCGCCGCTTCGGCCTGTGCGGCCAAGCCGATCAGGAGTGCGGTGGCGGCCGTCAAGCCGGAAATGCGCTTCGCCATTCTCGCCCCCTCGAAGATTTCGGACCCAGCCTCTGTATAGTTCAAAGAAAGCCACCGATGCGCTGCAGAATTGTGACAATGGTTCTCTCGGGATCAGACGCGAAAGAGCGGCTTCGGAGACCACCACTTCGACCGTGCGATTTCCGGGTGGGGGCGATCCTTGCTGTGCGCCCCGACCGGGAGAGGGCCCGACAGGATCGCCGGATGGTTCGAGCAGCATCTGTCGGATTTTTAACACCAGTAGGCGCCGTCCCTGACTTACACTCGGCAGAATTTCGATGAGGAAGCCACGCATGCCCGTCATCAGCCACCCGAAGCTCGTCCTGCCACCCCAGCCACCGCCCAAAATCACCGTCGCTGCCCTCCCCATGGCAAATCCTCGTAGTGAAGACTCTTCACGCTAACCTATTGATTCTCCATAGTCGATGGGTCAAAAAACCCACGAATCCTGAAAGACGGGCTAGGGTCGGCCGAGGCGCGCCGGCCGCACGACGCCGCGCAGGGCGCCATAGAGAAAGAGCGCCACGAGGAACGGCGTGAAGATCGTCTGCACCAGGAAGATCTCGATCGCTCGGACGAATTGCTCGGGCAGGCCGGTGACGAGGGCGGCGAGGGCCGTGCGATCCGGAATCGAGGAGATCGTGGAACTGACCGCGCTCTCCGCCTGGTCGAGGAAGGAGGGTGTCGACGAGGGCGTCGCCGCACGGCTCGGCACCGCCTTGGCGGTCATCTGGTCGAACTTGCCGCCCGAGGCATTCAGCGTCGCGATCGCGGTGTCGAGATCCCGCGCCAGAAAGCGCTCGGTGACGCCGTCCCCGACCCAGCCGGCCGCCAGCACCACGAAGCGCGCGAAAATCGCCAGCAGCACGAGGCTGCGGCCGAGCGCTGCAAGACGCAGCCCGAGTGCCGGCCAGCGCGCGATGGCGATCGCAGCCGCCAGGAGCGCGCAGCCAGTCGGCAGGACAAAGCCCAGTGCCCAAGCCTGCGACACCTGCAGAATCAGTCGCTCCACCAGAATCGCCACGATGCTCACGGCCATGACATCGGAGAATTGCTTGGCCAGATCGTCGATCGGCTCCAGCACTTCGAGCGGCGCCACCTGCACGACGACAGCGCTGAGATCGGCCGATTTCAGCAAGGAGATCCCGGCATTGATCGTCCGCGCCGCGGCGAAGGCCTCGACCGCCCTGGTCTCCGACCGGTCCAGATACGCGACCGTCCGGTCCTGAACCGCGCCGATCGGCCAGCTGCTCATGGCGCGTTCGAACAGGCCGGCAAACCCCAGGAGGGCCATCATGACGAGGGCGAGCGCGAGGGCATGCCGAGAATGAAAACGCCGGAGGCGACGCCGATGCTCCCTCCTCAATTCTTCACTGGACATGGGTTCGGATCCCTCTGATGCACTGACCGGCCGCCGATACGCCGACCCTGGGGCGCAACGCATCGGTTCTTGGAAGCCGGGGACAGACCACGATCCTCGGCCGAGAACGTCCGCATCGGGTAAGCTAGGGGAACAATGCTGAACGGCGATGATTGGCCGCGATGGCGCGCCGCAATTCGCGATCGACGGCGTCCGTCGAGCCTCGGGGCTGCATGCAACCACCGAAGCGGGCGCGGGGCCGTCGTTCGTCTAGCGGGCGACCGGCAGCCAGATCGCGCTCGCTTGGTCGCCTGCGCGCAGTACCGTCACCGTCGCCCGGCGATACTCCGCAGGCTGGGCGAGAAGCGGGTTGGCCACCCAAGTCTGCGGGTTGCGATCGTAGAGCGGGAACAGGGTCGATTGGATCTGCACCATGATCCGGTGCCCGGGCAGGAAGACGTAGTTGGCGTTCGGTAGCGCGAAGCGATAGCGCTCCGGCTCGCCGGCCGGGATCGGGGAGGGTTTTTCGAAGCTTTCCCGAAAGCGGCCACGGAAAATATCGGTACTGATCGGCAACTCGTAACCGCCGAACTCCGGCTGGCTCGGATAATCGGCCGGATAGACGTCGATCAGCTTCACGACGAAGTCGCCATCCGTTCCAGTCGTCGTCGCGACGATGTCGGCGATCGGGGCGCCTTGAATCTTGACCGGCGCGGTCAATGGCGGGGTCTGGTAGGTCAGCACATCCGGCCGGCCATCGACGAAGCGCTGATCACGCACGAGCCATGTCGTCCAGGATTCGCGATCGGAGAACCGCACGGGCCGGGGCACATAGGGCACGGGCTTGGCCGGATCGGACACGTACGAATCCCCTTCGCCCTTGCCGGATGGTTTGTCGAAGGACAAGCCGAAAGCCGGCTGGAAGTAGAGAGGCTCCAAGGGCCCGCTGCACCCGGCCGCGCACGCAACCGGCCAGTCGGGAAAGCGCTCCCAGCGGTTCTCCGCAGCATTGTAGACTGTGGCGCGGGCCAGATTGGCCGGCGGACCATCGCGCAGATACTGCTCGAAGAACGGCAGCACCATGTCGCGGCGAAACTGTCTGGCCGTGTCGCCGTCCCATTTGAGCGGCCCGAGGGTCCAGCCCTCGCGGTTGACCTGGCTATGATACCACGGCCCCATGACCAGCCAATTATTGGCCTCGCGGCCGGCCGCCTTGAGGGCGAGCCAGGCGTGGTTGGCCCCCCACATATCCTCCTGATCCCACAGACCCTGTTCCCACAGGGTCGGCACGGAAGAGGGATGTGCTGCAATCAGCGCGTCGAGTGCGCTGTCCCGCCAAAAGCCGTCATAGTTCGGATGGTCCACCATCTTGCGCCACCAGCCGAGCTGATCGAAGCCGGCGGCTGCGGCATAGGCGCCGGGGGAGCCGGCATCCAGGAAGGTCTGATAATCGTCGAGCCCGGCACGCGGGACGCCCTCGCCGGCATCCTTCTGCTCGGTCTGCTGGGCGATATAGTCGAGATTCACCTGGCGGAACGCACCGTAATGGAACCAGTCGTCGCCCATCCAGCCATCGATCATCGGGCTTTCCGGAACTGCAGCCTTCAGCGCCGGATGCGGGTCGAGCAAGGCCATGGCGACGGTGAAACCCTCGTAGGACGAGCCGATCATGCCGACCCGGCCATTGGATTCCGGGACGTTCTTGACGAGCCAGTCGATCGTGTCCCAGGCGTCGGTCACATGGTCGGTCTCCGTGGGATTCCACTTGCCGCGAACCGGGCGGGTCACCTCGTAGACGCCTTCGGAGCCATATTTGCCGCGCACATCCTGATAAACGCGAATATAGCCCGCGCGAACGAAGTCCTCGTCGGCGAGCGGCAGCAGCGCCAGCATCGAGGGGCTATCGTTCCGCTGCGCGCGTTTTTTCGCGTTATAGGGCGTGCGGGTCAGAAGGATCGGTGCGGCCTTGGCACTCTTGGGAACGACGATCACCGTATAGAGCTTCACGCCGTCGCGCATCGGGACCATCTCTACCCGTTTCACGAAGTCGTTCTGCCCGTCGGGCTTCACGAATTTGTCGGGAATGTCGCCGACCGGCGCGGTCGGCGGCGCTGTCCCGGCTTGGACAGTGGCGGCCGAGATCAGGAGCCCAAAGGCGGCGACCAACGCGGTTCGTACCGCGGCGTGCAGCAAAAGCATGGTATCGAACTCCCCCGACTGACCGAACCGTCGCTCCGGTCATAAGCCGTCGAAGACCTCGCTTCAAGACTGCTCGACGTTTACTGCTTCGCAACCGGACGCCGCGATGCGAGCGTGGCTCCGGGGGGAAGGCGAACCGGTTACCGTCGACATCCCGCCTCGAAACGGCGGAACCGCCGAGGACGGGTGATCCGCCCCGGTTCGCCCCATGGGACGAATTCGGGCGCCGGTCGAACCGAAACCGACCCGCGCAGCTCAACGTATATCGAGGCCCTCCATGCCGCCAGAGCGCCAGGCCCGGACGAGCTCGAAGAATTTGACCGATCCCGGACCGTAGAGCCCGTCGAAGAAACCCTTGCCTTCGCCGGGGCGGCCCTCGCCATTGTAGTAGCCGGGCGTACACTCGGTCCGGAACTCGAGATTCGCCCGTGCCGTTTCGCGGATCGTCTCGACCCAGGCGGCTTCGGCTTCGGCGGTGGCTTCCATGGTCGAAGCCTGGCGGAGATTGCCTCTTGCGATCACTGCCGCGATATGGTGCGCCTGCTCGTCGAGGAGGTGCGGGAAGTTCGCAGTCAGCGTACTCTGGTTCGCCCCCATGTGGAAACAATTGGGAAAGCCGTGGCTGCAGGCGCCGTGCAGCGTCTTCAGGCCGTCCGCCCAGTGGTCGGTCAGTTTCCGGCCCTGCCGCCCATAAATCTCGAAACCGGCTCTGCGGGTATAGGCCGTGCCGACCTCGAAACCAGTGGCGAAGATGATGCAGTCCACCGGATATTCCACACCGTCGACGACGGGACCGTCGGCGGTCATCCGCTCGACACCCCGGCCCTGCGTGTCGACCAGCGTGACGTTCGGCCGGTTGAAGGTCGGAAGATAGTCGTCATTGAAGGTCGGACGTTTGCAGAACTGCCGGTACCAGGGCTTCAGCGCGCCGGCGGTCGCGGGGTCGATCACGATGGCGTCGATGCGCGCGCGGATCTCGTTCATCTTCTTGAAGTCCGCCAATTCCATCCCGCGCGCCACCTCTTCCGCCGACATCTTCCGGGCGCCCCGGAACGCGGCGATCGAAGCCAGGGTGCGGATGATGTCCGTCCAGCCGTCGCTTACCAGATCCTCGTCCTGGATACCGCCATTGACCAGAACGTTGAAATTCTCCATCCGGCGCTTCTGCCATCCGGGGGTCAGAGACTTCACCCATTCCGGGTCGGTCGGCTTGTTGCCGCGCAAATCGACCGAGGACGGAGTCCGCTGGAAGACATGGAGGTGCCGGGCCCAGCGGCCGAGATGCGGGACGCACTGGATCGCGGTCGCGCCCGTGCCGATGATCGCGACCCGCTTGTCGCCGAGGCGCTCGAGATTCCCCTCCGAATTACCGCCAGTATAGGCGTAGTCCCAGCGGCTGGTATGGAAGCTGTGGCCTTCGAACTGGTCGATGCCGGGGATACCCGGGAGCTTCGGGCGGTTGAGCGGGCCGTTCGACATCACGACATAGCGTGCCCGCATATGGTCGTCGCGGTTGGTGGCGACCAGCCAGCGGTTTTCGTCATCCAGCCAGCGCAACTCTCGAATCTCGGTCTGAAAGCAGGCGTCCCGATAGAGATCGAATGTCTCGCCGATGCGTCGCGCATGGGCGCGGATTTCCGGACCGAAGCTGTATTTTTCCTTCGGGATGTATTCCGTCTCCTCCAAGAGGGGCAGATAGATGTAGCTCTCGATGTCGCACTGGGCGCCGGGGTAGCGGTTCCAATACCAGGTGCCGCCGAAATCCCCGGCCTTCTCGATGATCCTGATGCGCTCGAGCCCGATCTGGCGCAGACGGGCCGCGGCCAGCAAGCCGCCGAATCCGCCGCCGATCACGAGGGCGTCGACCTCGTCGGCGAGCGGCGCGCGCGCAAACCCCGGTGCCACATGGGGATCGTCGACGTAACGACGGAAACCGCCCTCGACTTCGAGATATTGCTCACTGGCTTCCGGCCGCAGGCGTTTGTCGCGCTCGCGCCGATATTTTTCCCTGAGCGCGTCGGGATCGAACTCGAGCGCCGGCGGCAGCTCAGCGGATGGAGGTTCCTGCGTATCCGGGCTCATCGGGGTCTCCGCCAACGGTAGTCGTGGCAATGAACCCCACTCGCAGCGGCAAGACAAGCGTTCTCGACCGTGTGAGGTCCCGCCGAGCCGGGAACTCGACGGGCGGCGTCTGGGAGAGCCTGACGGCGGTGTCGGAGCCGAAACAACCATACCCTATATGTTTCGCTCCAACGATTTGGGCGGATTAGAACCCGAGGCGACCGTCGCACGCGCCGGATCGCGGCTCAATTCTCGACCGTGCACTCCGCGAGCTTTTCCAATAGAAGCGGTACTGAGATCGGCTTCGATATGTAGTCGTTCATGCCGCTGGCGACATACATCTCACGAGCGCCGGACATGGCATGAGCTGTCATGGCGATGATCCGCACGCGGTTCTTCGGTGGCGGGAGGGCGCGAATGAACTTGGTCGCTTCGACGCCGTCCATGTCCGGCATTTGCACGTCCATCAGGATGACATCGTAGATGCTATGCTGGACGGCCTCCACTGCCGCGCGGCCGTTATTGACGATATCGCAGCCATAGCCGGCCTTCTGCAGGATTGCCGAAGCGATTTGCTGATTGATCTTGTTGTCTTCGGCGAGCAGGACGCGCAGCTTCTTCACGTCCTGTGTCGTCGCGACGATGGTCTCGCTCGCGGCCGATTGGGTTGGACCGGTGCCGAAGAGACCGCTCAGGCGATCACGAAGCGCCCGCCGGGACATGGGTTTCAGCAGGACCGTATCCCAGGACCCGACCGCGCTCGGTTCGCCGGTCGAGGACAGGAGCACGAGCTTGGTCTGCGCCAGAGCGGGGACTGCCCGTATCCGCTCGACCAAAACATGGCCCGGCATGTCCGGCATCATCTCGTCCAAGATCGCGAGGTCATAGGCCTCGCCGCGGGAGACCGCGAGTTCGAGCTCCTGAAGGGCCGATAGCGGGTCGCCCACGCCCTTGGCCAGCATGCCGAACCCTGCGAGCTGGCGTTCGAACAAGCGCAGGTTCATTGCCAGGTCATCGACAACCAGGACCCGGAGTCCCTCGAGGTGATCGGGCAGCGTCGTCGGCGGTGCGACACCTGCAGCCGGAGCCATCGGCAGAATGAATGTGAATCTGCTGCCGACACCGGGCCGGCTCGACACTTCGAACCGGCCGCCCATCATTTCGACCAGCTGCTTGGAGATCGAGAGGCCGAGTCCGGTGCCGCCATAGCGGCGCGCCACGGAGGAATCCGCTTGGGCGAATTTTTCAAACAACCTCGACTGCGTCGCCTCCGTCATGCCGATGCCCGTGTCGGTGACATCGAAGCGGAGCAACGGCGTTACGGCCGGCTCTACTGCGACTTCGATCGAGATGCCGCCCTCCTCGGTGAATTTGATCGCGTTGCCAATGAGATTCAGCAGAGCCTGGCGCAGGCGGGTCGGGTCGCCGCAATACCGGCGTAGCACTGCCGGGTCGACGAAAACCACGAGATCGAGATGCTTCTCCTGCGCCTTCGGCGCCAGCAGAAAGGCGGCGCTTTCAACCGTATCGACCAGATCGAAATCAATGGTCTCCAGGTCGATCTTGCCGGCTTCGAGTTTGGAAATGTCCAGAATATCGTTGATCACGGTCAGCAAGGCGTCGGCACAGTCGCAGATTGCGGTCCCGAACCCGCGCTGCGTCTCGGTCAGCGGCGTGTCGAGCAAAAGCGCCGTCATGCCGATGATGCCGTTCATCGGCGTGCGGATCTCATGGCTCATATTCGTCAGGAAATCGGACTTGGCGAGGTTGGCCCGCTCCGCCGCCTCCTTGGCCGCACGCAGTGCTTCCTCCGCATGTTTGAGCGCGGTCACGTCTGACCAGAGTGCAACCGTCGCGTCACCCGGCAAACGGCGATAGGTCACCAGCATCCAACGACCATCACTCAGATGATAGGTGTATTCCCCTTCTCGACAGTAGTGCGCGAGAAGGGTCTCGATGTCGGGTACCGTTCCATCCGCTCCCTCGGCATAGAAGCCGCGCTGCAGAAGTGCAGCCAACAGATCTCGCACGAAACTGCCCTTATCGCGCCACTCCGCAATGTCCTCGACGGAAGCGTCCAAGGCGCTCCCCGCCGGACGGATGAGTTTGCCGAACGCTTCGTTGTACGCAATCATGCGCTCTTCGGCATCGAATACGGCAAACGGCTGCGCCACATGGGCTGTGGCTGCTTCGATCCGCCGCTGCGCCAGTTGCGACGCCGCCCCCGCTTCGACGGCGCTGGTAACTTCGGCGCCCGTGCCGCGATATCCCCGAAATGTACCGTCGACGCCGAAATGCGGAGCGCCGCTGATCTTGAACCAGCGCTTGGTGCCATCAGGGTAAGTCCAGGAATAGGCCAGGTCGCGATAGGGACGACCCTCTTTCATCGCCATGACGGCCATGATGGCGAGTTGTGGGTTGAGTGACAGCGCCTGACACTCGATCAAACGTCTTCCGAGCACCTCAGACTGAGGAATGTTGGTCGCGGCCTCGTAGTTGGGCGAGAGGAAGGTGCTCCGTCCGTCCGCATCGCATTCCCAGTACCAATCCGACGAGATCTCGAACAGCTCCCGGAGCTGCTGCTCGCTTGCACGCAAAGCGCGGTCGGCTTCGACCTCCGCCGTTACATCCTTGGCCATGATGCGCCAACCGGAGAAGCGACCATCTCCATCGATGATTGGAACGCCGCTCGTCCTGATCTCTATTCGCCTCCCATCCGCAAGCGAGTGCGAATATGGAATGTCGCGAAATGGTTGCCGCAGTCTCATGGCGGCGAGCGCCTTTTCTCCCGATTCGAGATCGATCGCCATGTTGGGAAGGGTGTTGAGGCGATTGTCGAGCCGATCGCCCACCGGGTTGCCGTAGCGGACCTCGCATTCTGGCGAGATGAACGTGATATCTCCACACGCATCCGTTTCCCAATAGCAGTCTGAAGCAGTCTCCAAGAGCTGGCGGAGATCTTCGTTGGCGGCGGCGAGATCGCGATTCCGACGCTCGCTTTCGGCGAGTGCTCGACCCTCTTGGGACAGGTCGATGGCAGCAACGAAACAGGCCGGACGATCGGCGAGGCGAATGCGGCTGGTTTCGAGCCGCACGCCAATGATTTCGCCGTCGGCCTTGCGATACCGACCAACTTTCGCGGGGTCGCTCGCTTGGCAGGTTGACGCCCGAACCTCACGTGACGCCACGTCTCCGACCGCCAAGTCGGTAACCCGCAGGGCGAGGGATTGCGCGCGTGTAAGCCCATTGAGCTGCAATGCCCGATTATTCATATCGACGATCTGCAGGCTCTCTTCATCGTAAATCCAAGCCGGAAACGGGCAATCTTCCAGCCTCAGGACCAAGGTACCGGTCAAATTTTCTTCCTGGCCAATCCTCAAACCGTTCGCTGGCGAAATACCAATCATCCCGCCCTCCTGCGTTTGGGTCGCGACCCCAGCGAGCGTCTGCGCAGACGCCTTAGCGTTCAAAGCACCCACCGTGGGCTCGAAACCTTTACAAGCCCTTGGGACCGAACCTCCCGCACCTTCGGCCGCCGCGGTCGGTCGATACTCCCTGAGACCCGCGGCTACAATCTGGGCGGCCTTATTTCCTGCTAGGGATAGCAGTCACTGGCGGAGCAGTACACCGCAGATTAGAGTCGGCTCGGAGACTCCGGACAAGGCGACCGGAGTGCTCGGATCGTGTCCGGGAGGTTCAGCAAAAGCCGCCGGCGGCGAGCGGTCATGCTATGCGGTCGACTGCCATCGGGCGCTGTCGCGCCTCAAGCATCCGGGCCGCGCTCGGGAAGCCAACGATCCAGCTGCCGGGCGAGCTCCTCGATGGCTATGGGCTTGGCAATGTAGTCATCCATCCCGCTGGCGAGGCAGCGCTCGCGTTCGCCGGTCATCGCGTTCGCCGTCATGGCGATGATGTGGACGGCGGCACCGGCTTCACCCGCTTCTCCGGCTCGGATCCGGCGGGTGGTTTCGTACCCGTCCATCATCGGCATCTGGCCGTCCATGAAGACCAGGTCGAATTGGGAATGCCGCAGCATCTCGATCGCCTCTGCGCCATTCGCCGCGACGACGGATTGGACGCCGAGTCGGGCGAGAAGTGCGGTTGCCACCTTCTGGTTTATCTGGTTGTCCTCGACGACGAGCGCACGGGTCCCGGCGGAGGGGCCGTGCCCGCGAAGCGGGACCGCGGCTGGTTCGTTGCGGAGGGGAACGCCGACGGCCAACGGGAGTGTGACGGTAAAGGTCGTACCGACGCCCAAAGTCGATCGAACCTCGATGGCGCCGCCCAGCAATTCGACGAGCCGCTTGCAGATCGAAAGGCCGAGACCGGTCCCGCCATACCGGCGGCCGGTCGACAGGTCGGCCTGGTAGAACGGCGAGAACAGCCGGCCGACAACCTCGTCGGACATGCCGATGCCGGTGTCCTCGACGACGAGGCGAAGGGCACGAGGATTGCTCTGGCCCACCCAGCTCATCGTCAGTGACACGCTCCCCACCTCGGTAAATTTGACGGCGTTGCCGAGAAGATTGTTGAGAATTTGGCGCAGACGGCCGGGATCTCCGGTCAGCCAGGGCGGGACGTCGTCGCCCACGCTCGAATTGAGGCCCAGACCTTTCTTCGTCGCCTCGTTCCCGAACACCTGAGCGGCATCGCCGACGAGAGCGGCCGGCGCGAACGCGATCTGCTCCAGTTCGATCTTGCCGGCCTCGATCTTCGAGAAATCGAGCACGTCGTTGATGACTGTCCGCAGGGAAGCGGCGCTGCGCAGGATCGCCGCGGCTTGAGCACGCGGGCCTTCCGGCAGGGGGCCGAGCATCAGCAGCTGCGCCATCCCCATGACACCGTTGAGGGGCGTTCGAATCTCGTGCGACATCATCGCCAGGAACTCGCTCTTGGCCCGGTTGGCCGCCTCCGCAGCTTCCTTGGCCTCCTGCAGTGCCTGTGCCTGAGCCTTGCGCATCGAGACGTCGTAGAAGCAGCCCAGGAGACAGGTGCGCCCATGATAGACTGTCCGCAGGATCGAGGCGACGAGCCACAGCTCGGTTCCGTCACGCGCCCGGAAGCGCATCTCATATTCATCGACCCTACCGTCGCGTTCGATGGCGGCGACCAGACGCGGTCGATCGGCAGGATCGGCATAGAAGTCGGCCATCAAGCTTCGCGCGGCCTCGTCGCCCGACAGACGAAGCAGGTCGAGGAAAGCTTGATTGACGAGGATGATGCGGCCTTCCGCGAGGCTGGTCAGCGAGAGCGGGATCGGCGCCACCTCGAAAAGCTGGCTGAGATTGCGTTCACTCTCCTCCAGCACCGCCGTCAGGCGCTCGCGTTCCGCGATTTCCGCCGAAAGCCGCCGATTGGTCGCGTGCATCTCGGCCAATTGGCCGAATCCGATCCGCCGCAACCGCTCGATGCGAAAGCAGGTAGCCGCCCCGATACTCGTGGCGATGGCGAAGGCCAGCACCACCGGCCCCGCGTCGGTGGCCAAGAGATGCCCGAAAATGGAGACCGAAGCCAGATAGCTGCCGACCCCCAGGATCGCGTTGACCAGGCGATAGGCGTAGCGCATCGGGGAGAGCAGCAAGACGGCGAAGAGTATGGTCAGGCCGACCAGGATATTCGCGAGAAACCCGCTCGGACGGGAGGCGCCGGTCAGATCGAGGATGAACCAGAGACTGCTGAGGAAGAGGAAAATGTGCAGATCGAACAGCGGTATCGTCCGCCCACGCCGCGTGGCGATCAGCAGCCAGCCGCCATATCCGCTCGCGATCGCGCGAGCAGCGAATACCAGGAAGAAGAACCCGCTCAACCCGAGCAAGCGTAGATCGTTGACGATGAGGACCTGGTTCGCCACGGTGCCGATCCAGAGACCAATTCGGACGAGCCTGGTGTCTTCGGCCAGGGTGGCTGCACGGTAGGTCCGCTCCGTCTCGGCGGCGACGAATTCCGGGCTCCAGCGATGGAAGTTCATATTCCTCTTCTTCCAGACGAGGCCCAGGGGTGGTCGGCTCCGCCTTCTCGATCGGTCTCGAAGAGCGGGGCCGAGACTCTGTCGCCCTCGAGTCCCGTCAAACCCGTCGACGCCGCTGCCGCGGCGAAGTTTTCGCGATCGGCGATGCCCGACGTTTCACGGGCGACGCGGAGGTTCCTGACCGGTTGCACCAGTTCGGTCTCCCTGTGCCGGGTACCATTCATCGGAGTGTCGGGACGGATGCATGCGAACTCCTTGCCACCACCTCGCGTCACCAGATCGTTTGGCCCGCGGAAATGGCTCGCGACATCGCCGCAACCGCTTCTACGCAGGCACGGCTCGGCTGACGATCGTAGTCATCTTTGTAGCGCTTGAAAAAATCGATATCTACCGTGATCGGTGCGAGTGGCGTCCCCGCCCGCTCGGCTACGACGTCACCCTCGCGACCGGCACTCACACACTCGGCCGGACGAACCGCCGCCGGACTGTCTCGGCGCAGTGCCGGATAGCCGAGCCGGCTCGCCCGGCGTTCCAGTTCCAGGACCGAAGCGTAGTCTCCCTCCGAGACCAGGTCGACCCTGTCGACGAGCAGCGCCCCATTGACGCTCTCCATGGTCGGGACCTTTCTGGATTTACCATCGATCGGCGCCACAACTCATTGACATTCCTCGAGACCGAAGGATCAAATGGGCGCCGCCGAGACATAGTCCCGGCTTCTGCACCCGCGACCGAGGGAGATCGCACATTGATCCTGTCAAGAGTGTTCGCGCGGATCGTGGCATTGATCGGCGCCGTCACGGTCGCCTTCAGACGGATGACGGACAGCGCGCACGAGCCCGCTTGGGGGAGCGCCCCGGTGATCCCCGCAGCAAAAGCGCAAGGCAGCATTCCAACCCTCAAGATGCCGACCGCCCAGGGATGGGCTCCGGGACAAGTGCCGGCCGCAGCACCGGGGCTCCGGGTCAATGCATTCGCCAGCGGCCTCGAGCACCCGCGCTGGATCCATGTGCTGCCCAATGGCGACGTGCTGGTCGCGGAGGCTACGAGCGCGGACCGGCCCGCCCGCAACGTCCTCGAGTTCGCCGTCTTGAGTACGATGCGGCGTGCGGCCGCCGTCGGGGCGAGTGCCAACCGCATCACGTTGCTGCGCGACGCCGACGGCGACGGGGTGGCCGAAATCCGGACGGTGTTCATTGAGGGGCTCAATCAACCCTTCGGGATGGCGCTCATCGGCGACACGTTTTATGTCGGCAACACCGATGGCGTGATGGCCTTCCCCTATACGCCGGGCGCTACGAGGATCACGGCACCGGGGCGCCGGCTGGCCAGCTTCAAGCCTGGCGGCCATTGGACGCGGAGTCTGCTGGCGAGCACAGACGGAACCAAGCTCTATGCCGGCGTCGGTTCGCTCAGCAATATCGCCGAGATGGGGATGGCAGTCGAGGCGGGCCGGGCGGCCATTTACGAGCTCGACCTCGCGAGCGGCAACAGCCGCATCTTTGCCGGCGGGCTGCGCAATGCCGTGGGTCTGGCCTGGGAACCGAACACGGGCGTGCTCTGGACGGTGGTCAACGAGCGCGACGGGCTCGGCGACGAGACGCCGCCCGATTACCTGACGTCGGTGCGGGACGGCGGCTTCTATGGCTGGCCCTATTGCTATTGGGACCGGATCGTGGACGACCGGGTGCCGCAAGATGCGGCCGCGGTCGCGACGGCGATCACGCCGGATTACGCGCTGGGCGGGCATACGGCATCGCTGGGCCTCTGCTGGCTGCCCGCCGGCACGCTGCCGGGATTCCCGGACGGGATGGCGATCGGCCAGCACGGCTCCTGGAACCGCAGCACCCTCAGCGGCTACAAGCTCGTCTTCGTGCCGTTTGCAAACGGGCGCCCGTCCGGCCCGGCGCGCGACATACTGACAGGGTTCCTGGCAGCAGACGAGAAGGTGTCCTATGGTCGGCCAGTCGGAGTGACGCTCGGCTCGGACGGCTCCGTCCTCATGGCTGACGATGTCGGCGACGTCATCTGGCGCGTCACGGCCGGATAGAAGACTGAGCGCCCGAGCCTGGGCCGAGGATCCCGTCTGGCCGACGCCTCGGCGGCGTGTCCGGGATCGGGGCCCGGACGGCCGCGTTCACACCATGTGCAAAGCCCATGCTTCCCCCCAATCCCGCCGGCGCGCATTTTCTCTTTGCAACGAGCCGCCGGCCGCGCCATTGCATAGGCACGATACCGTGCCGGCCGGCGCGTGCAGCTGTCGAGTGGTTCAGGACGGATAGATGGACAAAATTCGAATCCGCGGCGGGGCCGTGCTGGAAGGCGAGATTGCGGTCGGCGGCTCCAAGAACGCCGGTTTGCCGCTGATGGCGGCGAGCCTGCTGAGCGACGAAGCACTCGTGCTGGGCAATCTGCCGCTGCTCGCCGACATGACCTCGATGGCCAACTTGCTGGCCCAGCACGGAGTCGAGCTGAGCCCGGTCGACGGGCAGGACGAGCATGGATTGTGCCTGCGCGCCGGCCGCATCGCTTCGACCGAGGCGCCCTATGATCTGGTCCGAAAGATGCGCGCCTCGGTGCTGGTGCTGGGGCCGCTCCTGGCGCGCTGCGGCCGGGCACGGGTGTCGCTGCCGGGCGGTTGTGCGATCGGTGCCCGGCCGGTCGACCTCCACATTCGGGGCCTGCAGCTCATGGGCGCCGAGATCGAGATCGAACAGGGCTATATCGAGGCGAAGGCGCCCCGCGGCCTCAGAGGTGCCGAGATCGTCTTCCCCTTCAATTCGGTCGGTGCCACCGAGAACCTGCTGATGGCGGCCTGTCTCGCCGAGGGTGAGACGGTGCTGATCAATGCCGCCCGCGAGCCCGAGATCGCGGATCTCGCCGCTTGCCTCTCGGCCATGGGCGCCGAGATCGACGGCGCCGGTACCGACCGGATCAGCATCCGCGGTCGCGACCGGCTCCACGGCGCCACCCATCGCGTCATCGCCGACCGGATCGAGACCGGCACCTACATGATGGCGGCGGCGATCACCGGCGGCGATGTCCGCCTGACCGGAACTTCGCTCGCTCTTCTCCCCATGGTCGGCACCGTGCTCGACACGGCTGGAGTTCGGGTCGCGGAAATCCCCAACGGCATCCGGGTCACCGGCGCCAACGGCCGCGGCCGGCCGCAGATCGCCGGCACCGATGTCATGACCGAGCCCTTTCCAGGGTTTCCCACCGATCTCCAGGCGCAGATGATGGCGCTCATGACCATCGCCGAGGGCGCGGCGATGATCACCGAGACGATCTTCGAGAACCGATTCATGCACGTCCCGGAGCTCTGCCGAATGGGCGCCAATATCACGGTCCATGGGGCCTCGGCCTTGGTCCGCGGGGTCACGCGCCTGACCGGGGCACCGGTCATGGCGACCGATCTGCGCGCCTCGGTCTCGATGGTCTTGGCCGGGCTCGCGGCCAGAGGCGAAACGATCATCAACCGGGTCTACCATCTCGACCGCGGCTATGAGCGGCTGGAGGTCAAGCTCGCCGCGTGCGGCGCCGAGATCGAACGGATCACGGGAGACTAGCGCGATGGCCGAGCGCTTGCGCCTCAAGGCGGTCGATGCCGAGGATCTCGCCATCATCGCGGCCTGCCTGCAGGACGCGCTGGTGCTGGTCGGCGACATGACCTATTTGCCCGAGACGCAGAAATTCGTGCTGGTTTCCAATCGATTCGGCTGGGAAGCGGTGCGGTCGAGCGATCTCGAACTCGATCGCGTCACCTGCGGCGTCACCTTCAGCGGCGTCGGCGCCGTGCGCCGGCGTGGATTCGATCCGCGCGAGAGCGACCGGATCCTGGCGCTGCTCACTCTGCGGCCGGTTCCGGGCGCCATCGAGCTGATCTTCTCCGGTGGTGCCGCGATCCGGCTCGAGGCCGCGTCGATCCTCTGTCACATCGAGGATGTCGGCGAACCCTGGCCGACGCAGTGGCGGCCGAGCCACGAGCGCGGCTAGGGCTGGCCCGAGGATCGGCGAGGCACGAACGCCGGGCAGAAACGCCTCGTGACAGCGGCGCGGGGCGCGGCTCAGCGCGTCGCGGCGACGGCGACCTCCGTGCTGTATTCCTGGCGCAGTTTCATCTTGTCGATCTTGCCGATGCTCGTGAGCGGCAGGGTGTCGACGAAAACGATCCGCTCGGGGACGGCGAAACGCGAGAGCACACCCTTGCCGACATAGACCGATAGATGCTCGCGAATATCGTCGTGCCCGATCCTGTCGGCGAAGTCGCGATGAATCACGACCAAAGCCAAGGGCCGTTCGCCCCACTTCTCGTCCTTTACGGCGATGACGGCGGCTTTGCTGATGCCCTCTTTCTGCAAGAGAATGTCTTCCAGATCGGTCGACGAAATCCATTCACCGCCGCTCTTGACCACGTCCTTGAGCCGGTCCACGACATGCAGATAGCCTTCTTCGTCCATGGTCCCCAAATCGCCGGTATGCATGTAGCCGCCCGCCCAGAGCCGTTCCGAAGCGTCGGGATCGTTCAGGTAACCCATGGTGAACCAGGGCGCCCGCGCGACGATCTCGCCGGTGCTCTTCCCGTCATGCGGCAGGTCGGCCAAATTGGCGTCGACGATGCGCAGATCGACCAGCGGCGCTTGCAAGCCGCTCTTGGTTCGATAGTCGAGTTCCTGGTCGATCTCGCCGGTCAGCCGATTGGAGTCGATATGGGCGGAGGTGAGGCAAGGTCCCGCTTCGGACAGGCCGTAGCCGCAAGCCACGTCGATGCCCCGGTCCAGCGCCGCCTTGGCCAGTGAGCGGGGCAGGGCGGAACCGCCGACGATCACCTTCAGCTTGGAAAAGTCCGCGTCCTCGGCGCCCGGGGCCGACAGCAGCGTCTGCAGGATCGTCGGCACGCAATGAGTGAAGGTCACGCCCTCGTTCTTGATCAGCTGCACGAACAGCTCCGGCGAATAGCGGCCGGCGAAGACCAGTTTGACGCCGGTCGCCGTCGCCGTATAAGGGACGCCCCAGGCGTGGACATGGAACATCGGCGTCATCGGCATGTAGACATCGTTTCGGTGAAAATGCATCTGGTCCGGGGCGATGCCGTAGGTGACCAAGCCGGTCAGAGTCTGCAGCACGAGCTGACGATGACTGAAATAGACGCCCTTCGGTCGGCCCGTCGTGCCGGTCGTGTGAAAGGTCGTCGCGCGTGTATTCTCGTCGAAATCGAGAAACTGGAAATAGGGCGAGCTCGTCGCCAGCAGCGCTTCATACTCGGCGGCCACCGGCACGGACGTTGTCGGCACTGCCGGCCGATCGTTGAGCAGGACGAATCTGTCGACCGTCTCCAGTCTGCCGGCGAGTTTCTCCAGGAGCGGCAGGAAGTCCGCATTGACCAGGACAACCTTGGCCGCGGCGTCGTTCAGCGTGTAGAGGATCTGGTCGGGCGAGAGCGCGATATTGACCGTCTGCAGCACCGCACCCATCATCGGGACCGCGAAATAGCATTCGTGATAGCGGTGACTGTCCCAATCCATGACGGCGACGACATCGCCCGGCCCGACGCCCAGATCGGCGAGTGCGTTGGCCAATCGTCCGATCCGCTCGCGGAAGACCCGGTAGGTGTGGCGGCGCACGTCGCGGTAGACGATCTCTCTGTCCGGCGAGCGCGCCAGCGGAAAGTGCAGCAGATGCTTGATGAGCAGCGGATACTGATAGGCCGAGGGGGTGAACTCGATCGAATTTGCCGACATGGTTTTCCTCCGGGGGAAATTCCGATTCCCGCTATTATCGTCCGTGATATTTAATTCATCTTCGTTCGACCCGCCTTGATCGAGATCAAGCGTGCGGCCTTTCCTGCGGCTGTGCGGCTGCGCGACGGCTCTTTCGCACCGGCTTCCGAGCTGGTCGCGGCGTCGACATCGCCGCAGTCGGGACGCTCTCCGGGGTGGCGATCTCGATGATCTCGATGGCGCCGGCCCCCTCCGCCGCGGCGCTCGCCCGCGCGAGGTCTTCCAGCGACAGGACGATGTCGTCGGCGATGATTTGCGCGTCCGGAACCGCCAGGCGGCAGGCGGTCAGGCCGAACTCGATATTGTCGAGGTAACTCTGCGCGGTGATGTTGAGGGCGCAGCCGTGGTTCGCGATCGAAACCGGATAATAGTGCTGCGCGGGAGCGCCGGCGCAATACATGGGCTGTCGCGGGCCCGGGACGTTCGAGATCCAGAGATTCATCACGTTGGGGACGAAGTCGAAGACGTGGGCATAGCCGGCCAGCCAGGCGAGGCCGGTCGCCATCAGGGGCGGGCCGAGGAGAGACAGGTCCGCCGATACGAGATCCTTGATGTCGACGAGCCGGCCTTTTGCTTCGTGCGCGGACCGCGCGATTGCGGCCAGCCGCTGGAGCGGGTCGGCGATGTCGGTTGCGAGGCTGCTCAGTACTGCTGCGACCTGAATGGTCATTTCGGTGTGGCCGGGCTCGCGCAAGGATACTGGTACGGCCGCGATCAACGGCTTCGAAGGCAGGGCCATTCTGGCGCTCAGATACCGGCAGAGGGCACCGGCGCAGACTGCCATGACTACGTCGTTGATCGTGACCCGCCTCGCCTTGGCGATGCGTTTCACCTGGGTCAGGCAGACCGACACCGTGCCGTAGCTCCGCTCTCCCGAGATCGATACGTTGAAGAGAGTTTTGGGCGCCAGCCGGAAGATTTCGGGCATCAGCGCGAGAGTTTTGCCGGCTCGCCGACCGACGTTGGCCAGAGCCGTGGCGAGTTTCGGTCCGATGCCGAACAGGCGGCGCTCCCGGCTGAGAAAATCGTCGAAGGCGGCGCCGATCAGGTCGACCACGCCGGGCGGCTCGACGGCGTGCGGGTCCCGTTCCGGATGGTCCGCCACCGGTGCTGGAACCGGCGAGACGTCGTAGATTGCCGGCAGGGCGGCGATGCCGGCCATTCCGTCCATGGCGGCGTGATGCACCTTGACATAGACAGCGAAGCCGCCTGCCGCCACGCCGCGGATCAGATGGTATTGCCAGAGCGGCCGAGCGCGATCGAGCGGAACCGCGTGAAGTTCCGCGACCAGGCTGCGCAATTGTTCGATGGTCCCGGGCTGCGGCAAATCGGCGAGCCGGAGGTGATAATCGAGATCGAGTTCTTCTTCGAGGATCCACACCGGGTCGACGAGCCGCAGCGGGAACATCTGCAGGCGCCGGCGATAAGAGGGGAGCAGGTCGAGGCGCGCCACGGTATGGTCGCGGAAGCTCTGAAACACATCGACCGACGGATCCGGCGGGGGCGCGAAGATCGTCAGGCTGCCGATATTCATCGGGGTCTCGGGTGTCTCCATATAGAGAAATGACGCGTCCACTGCCGAGAGCCGGTCCATTCTATCCTCCCGACCGCGACTATCGCGGTCTTTATCTCGTCCCGGGCCGCCGCCGAACTGGATGCGTGGCCGGCCAAAGTCAGGTCCAATGCCGAGCGACGAAGCCGCTCATGGCGCGCACGAGCGAGCGAGGCAAGTATTGGATAGTGCGGGTGAGCATGTCGTTCGAGACTCCCGCGACATGCAGCGGCTCGCCGGCGAGGCAGGCGGCGTACCCTTCCCTCGCCACGGCGGGTGCATCCATGATCAAGGCGAGCGGTAGCCGCATCCCCAGCTCGGAAGTCTGGAGCATGGCGGTTTCGGTGAAGCCGGGGCAGAGCGCGGTCACCGTCACGCCGGTGCCGGCGAGCTCTTCTGACAGTGCCTCGCTGAAGGACCGGACATAGGCCTTCGACGCCGCGTAGATGGCCAGGCCCGGAATTGGGAAGAAGGCGCCGACCGAGGCGACGTTGAGAATCCGGCCATGGCCGCGGCTCAGCATCGGTCCCAGGAACAATCCGGTCAGCGCCGTCAGAGCGACGACGTTGATCTGCAGCAGGCGCAGCTGATCGTCGAGCGCCAGGGCGGCGAAATTGCCTTCGAGCGCCACCCCCGCATTGTTGACCAGGAGGTCGATGTCGATGCCACGCTCGCGCAGGCGCTCGAACACGGCCCCCGGTGTCCCCGGCTCGGCGAGGTCGGCCGGGATGAGCGTGACCTTGCTGCCGTGCAACGACTTCAGCTCCTGGGCAAGTTCCTCCAGCTTATCGCGGCTGCGCGCGAGCAAGACCGGGTGAAAGCCCTTTGCCGCAAAAATCCGGGCGAACTCCCTGCCGATCCCCGACGAGGCGCCGGTGATGAGGACGGCGCCGGACTCGCTTCCTTTCGCTGCCATGGAACCCTCGACTTGCCTGGATTGTATAACCAGGCACCGCACCATGGGGTCGCGTCAGGGGACCGGCATTGATCTAGCGCAATTCGCCGGCGCCCTCCGGGGTGTATCTCGGCCGGCGGGATCGATGCCGATGCGGTCATCTTGCTGGCCATGCCGGTCGTGACCATGTGTTCCGCGGGCGCTGCTTTACGGATCGTAATTCCGCCTATGCTATCGCCTCTGATCGTGGCGCAAATTATTGGTTGTGGAGGGCCCGATGCCGGACTCGGAGAAGATGGAGCCCCCTTCGCGGCTCCTGCTGTTGTCGGAAGCGCGGGCGGTCATCGAATACGGTGCGTTTCTAAGCTCTTATTCGTGGTTTCGGACGCTGCCCCCGGGCGACGGCCACCCGGTCATGGTGCTGCCCGGGTTCGTTGCGACCGACCGGTCGACCCACGCGCTCCGGAGCTTTCTGCGCAATCGCGGCTATGCCGCCCACGGCTGGCAGCTGGGGCGAAATCTCGGCCTTCGGCGCGGCCTCGACGAACAGACCCTTGCACGGCTGCATGAGCTGCGTCGACGCTACGGCCGCAAGATCAGCCTGATCGGCTGGAGTCTGGGTGGAGTCTTCGCGCGCGAACTCGCCAAGCGCGCGCCCGACGATGTGCGCCAGGTGATCACGCTGGGAAGCCCGTTCAAGGGCGATATGCGGGCGAACCACGCGGCAGCGCTCTATGAGATGCTGGCGGGCCACACCGTCGAACATGCCAGCCGCACGCTCGATCTGAGCGTGCCGCCGCCGGTGCCGACCACGGCGATCTACAGTCGGAGCGACGGTATCGTCCACTGGCAGTGCTGCGTCGAAGACGAGGGACCGCTCTCCGAGAGCATCGAAGTCAGCTCCAGCCATTGCGGGCTCGGTCATCATCCGGCCACCCTCTACGTCATCGCCGATCGCCTGGCCCAGCCGGAGGGGAAGTGGGCGCCCTTCGAGCGTAGCGGCTTTCGCAGCCTGTTCTTCCCCGCCCCGCACCGCGGCCGACGGCCGGGCGTGCCGGCGGCGAGCCCGGCCGGAGTCCCCGCCCATTCGCCGGCGGGCGCTCCATGATGCGGGGCCGCTTGCGCTTCTCCGGTCAATCGAGGACGACTTCGACTCGCCCGAGGCCGGCGAGTTCGAAGCCATAGGTTTCACCCCTCAGCGGAAATTTGGTCGTGACGATACTGCCGGTCAGGACGATCGCGCCGGATTCGAGTCCGAGCCCGCGCCGGCCCAGGTGATCGGCGAGCCAGACGAGCGGGGCGAAGGGATGGCCCAGCACGTCGGCGCCGGTCCCGCGATCGAGAGGGGTGCCGTTCCGGGTGACGGTTCCGGCCAGCGACGGCAGGTCAGGCCAGTGCGGCACGAACGCGCCCAGGACGATCCCGGCATTCCAGGAATTGTCGGCGACGAGCGACAGCGGATCGAGCGCACCGTAGTCGGCGCCGCGGTCATCGACGATTTCGATTGCCGGAGCGATGGCGTCGAGCGCAGCGGCAATCTCCGGCATGGCATAGGGGGCGTTCCGCGCCGGCAGGTCGCAGCCGAGCCGCACCGCGATCTCGAATTCGATGCCGAGCCGCCCGTAATCGTCCGGATCGAGTCGGGCGCCGCTCGGCCGCACCCGGTCGGCGAGCACGACGCCGGCGATCGGGTGGGGGATGCCGCACATCGCCTGCATCCGGGCCGAAGTCAGGCCGATCTTGTAGCCGGCGCGAACGGTGCCGGTTCGCTGGGCCATGAGCTCGACCAGCGCATCCTGCGCTTCGTAAGCCGAGACCAGATCGCCGATCCCGTGCGCCGCCGCGAAGGGCTGGAACCGGGTCCCCGACGCGTGTTCGGCCAGGAGTAGTCGGGCGAGCGGTTGGAAGCGGTTGGTCACTCGGCCTCACTCCGAGGGTTGGCGGCGCCGCTAGCGTAGCGCGACTTCGCCGGTTCCGACCATCTCCAGCTTCCAGTCGGCGGCGCGGGTGTTGGTCAGATCGAGCTCGCTGGTGACGAAGCGCAGCCGATCCGCGTCGGTCCCCTTTGCCGTGCAGAATCGATCCTGCAGGAAAAAGGGCGGGATCGCCTGGTAATAGAGTGTCGCGGCCATTTTCGCCGGCCGGGCCGACAGCCCGGCGAGCGCCACGCGATACATGAAAGTATCGCCGCCGCCGGTCGCGTAGGCCGGATCGCCGTCGGTGCCCGCGGGACCCGCATCCTCGGCCATGTCGTCTCCGGCGCCGAGCGCCCGGCTGATCTGAAGCCGTTGGTCGATCGGCAGAAAACCTCGGGGCAGCAGGCGATTGTCCTTCAAGGTCCCGCACACCGACAGGAAACTGGTGGTCAGCTGACCCGACGGTTCGGCCTGGCGGCCGCATTGCGTCGGGGTGGCGGGCGACGGCGCCGTCACCAGTTCCTGGAATATCTGGACCTCGTCCTGGGCCGAGATCTCCCGATAATGCGGCTGATGCGGATTGTGGCCCGGGCTGTTGAAGGAGGCGGAACAATCCTCTTTCCACCACAGCTCGCCGGCGATCGGCTGGCCGGTCTCGTCGATGAGGACACCTTGGTCGTTGGTTCGCCCCGATTCCCACAAGACCGCGCCCTCGGCATCCGACACGACGAAGTCGACGAAGGCGCGGCGGAATCCCACGCCCGAGGGAAATTTATGGCCGGTCTTGTTGGTCACGCTCACGGTCGCCCGCAATTCCTGCTCGTCGAGAAAAAATTTGTCCAGCGTGATCGCCGCAGTCCCGTGGGACGCCTGCTCCAGCATCGTCTGTTCGGTCAGATCCAGCGGGGCGACGCCCTTGGTCCCCAGCATCGGGTCGGCGGTCGGGATCCCGAGCACCGGATTGAATTGCTTGGCGATTTCGATGAAGAAGACATTGAGCCCGACGAGCAGATGCTGGGCGAAGCCGGAGCGGACGGGAAGATCGATCTCCGCCGACTCCGAGCCGTATTCGACCTCCGGGAAGTTGCCGCGCTCCTGAATGCCGGCGATCTTGGTGCGGAACGGCGCGCCTGTGCCGTCGGCGCTCGGCATGTGGCAGCCCTGGCACGATTCCGCCAGTTTTCCGGGACCGAACGGCAGCTTGCCGTCCGCCGTGGCGCCGGTGCGGTAGGCACTGAAGGCCCATTCCGGATATGTCGTCTGTTCGTAGCTGTGGGCGACGATTTCCGTGCCGCTGTAGACTGGCAGATGGACCGTGTGGCAGGTGCCGCAGACTTCCGAGTTTCTGATCGTTGCGCTGTGCTCGGGAACGATACCCAAGGCGTGGTTCATCGGGGTCTTCTTCGGGTCTTCGAACGGGCCGTAGAGCGTGTCGGGCGGACCGACGAAGAAGCTGCCGGTGAAGGTGCGGGCGAAGCGCTCGTTGTCGGCGTTGAGGGATTGCTGCCGTTCGGCGACGCAGCGGTTCTGCGGCTGGCCGGCGAAACGGGCGGTATCGGCTTCGCCCAGGACCATGTGGTGGCAGACTTCGCAGGAGATGCCGTCGCGCGCCAAGCCGCCGAAGCGGGCCGCTCGCGGATCACCGCTCCGGTAGGGCACGGCATCGACCATCTCGCGGGTGAAGTCGGGGCAGGCGGCGCCGGGTTTCGCCCGGTCGATGCTGAACTGACGCTGCCCTTCGATGCCGTGACAGCCGAGACAGATGGTCTGGATGCCGGCCGAGGAGTCCGGATGGAAGCTCTGGGTCTCGCTGGCGAGCTGGGTGAAGAAGATCGGGTCACGGCCGGCCAGCCCCATCGGGCTGGTGCGCCAGGTGCCGTAAGGGGAAAAATTGACGAGCGTCGGTTTGTCCGCCGGGACGGGGCCGGGGACGGGTGCCGTCATCTCGAATTGCAGCCCGGTGCCGCCGGCGCTGTGGCAGCCGACGCATTGGTCGGAGGTGAGGAAGGCGTGGGCGGCCGCCGGTCCCCGGCCGGGGACCCAGACGGTGTCATAAGTCTGGGACGGCATTTTCAGAGTCTTCAGACTTTCGTCGGGCCCGATCCCCGGCAGGTGGCCGAGATTCAGGCCGGCCAGGAACGAAATATTGCTCGTCGGCAGCGTCGCCAACAGGCCCAGGCGCGGAGCGTTTTCGGAGGCGAGCGCCTCGTCCAGCGTCAGGAGATGCTCCGCGGGCTGGGCATCTCCGGTGGCCGGGCCCAGAGGCACCGGCTGGATGCCGAAGCTCTGGGTCTGGTAGAAATCCTGAGCCAGGAAGGGCAGGTAGGTGCCGGACTCGCCTCTGATGTTGCCCAGGCTGGCGAAGGTCTCGTTGTCACGGGCCGACGCGTGGCAGTTGAGGCAGTATTGGCCGAAGCCCATGAACGGCAGACCGAAGGCCTTCGGCGGATAATCGACGCTCCAGCCGCTGCCCGGGAAGCCGTACCAGCCCCAGAACCAGCCATCCTTGGAGGCGGCGCTGTCGCGGACCATCACGGCGGCACCCTGCTCGACCGGTTTGAGCTTCAGCAGATCGAGCAGATCGGGGGCGCGCGGATTGGGGCCCGCACAGGCGGCCGCCGGAGTCGAGTTGTACATCTCCTTGACCATGATCGCGCCATCCGGCACCGGCGGCGCGTTCGGAACGGCCGGACTGCCCGCGAAGGGGCGGTACCTCCGGAGCCACGCCAGCATTTCCGGCGAGTACCAGATCAAGACCGGCATGTGAGTGCCTCTTTCGCTGCCGGTCCAGATCCCGTTGTTCAGCGTCCCGAAGAACGGGCCGGCATCGCGGACAGTCTTGTCCGGCCTCCAGCCGTCCTTGCCGCCGATCCGGATTCGGCGATGACAGTAATGGCTGATGAAGTCGTTGAGCTTCGCCTCGTATTGCTCGAGCGGCAAGGCGCTCGGCCGACGGATGTCCGGGTCCAGCTCGGCGCAATATGCCGGGTCGGCGGGCGGAACCTGCAGCGTGGGCTGCATGTCCGGGCATAATTCGGAGGCGGCGCCATGGGCTGCCCAGAAGAACAGCGTCACGACGGCAGCGGCGAGGCGGTGCCGGCAAAGGAACTGGAGCATCGACCGAATCCCCCGATACGACCAACCGGCAGCGCTTCCCGTGACGCGCATCCGATGGACGCGAACCATATCAGGACGATCGTAGCCCGGTCGAGCGGAAAACGAACAAATCATGAAAATATTATCGACCGCCATGCACCGGCGGTTCGGAACGATCGGGTCGGCCGGATCGGCGCGTCGGCATTCCGTGCCCGTGCCGCCTCAATTCCAGGGGGAATCGCGGGCCTTCGCCCGATCGCGAACGGCGGTTGTCTCGGCGTCCCGGAACCGGCATGATTCGGCATAAAGAACGGGGGACGAAGCCGGACGATGGATCGGGTAGGTGGAGCGGAAGCGGCGGCCGGTTCCGAGGCCGTCGTCGTCATCGGGTGCGGTGCCATCGGGCTGCCCTTTGCGGTCGCTCTGGCGCAGCGCGGTTGCAGCGTCCTCGGTTACGATCGCGATCCCGCCCGGGTCGCCGGCCTGAGCGATGGCACCTCGATCCCCGACGAGCCGGCGCTGGCGGCGGCACTCGCCGGCGCGCTCGACGCCGGGCGCCTGCGGTTTGCGACGGCGCTGACGGCAGCAATCGAGCGGCGTAGCTTCGTCCTGGCGGTACCGACCGGCTGGGACGCGGCGCGAGGGCTCGAGCGCGAACCGCTCGACGCGGCGGTCGACGCCGTGGCCGCGGTGGCGCGGCCCGGCGACGCTCTCTTCCTGCGTTCCACCGTCCCGGTCGGCACCGCCCGGGCGCTGGCGCGGCGATTGGCCGCTGCCGGCCTGGACTTGGCGGTGGCGGCGATTCCCGACCGTACCGCCGAAGGCCGCAACTTCGCCGAGCAGTTCGACCTGCCCCATCTGGTCGGCGGGCTCGGTGCCGCGGCGGGTGCACGGGCGGCTTCCCTGGTCGCTCGCCTCGGACCCGTCGTGGAACTCGGCGCCCCGGAAGCGGCGGAGGCGGCCAAGCTCTTCTGCAATATGGCACGCGACGTGATGTTCGGTCTCGCCAACGAGATCGCGGAGATGTGCGAGACGCTCGGGCTCGACGGCCACGCCATCCTGGCCGCTGCCGCCGCGGGCTATCCGCGGTTCTCGGTGCCGCGGCCCGGCCCGGTCGGAGGCCCTTGCCTCAGCAAGGACACGATGCTGCTCGCCGCGTCACTGCCCGAGGGGCGCCCGACGATCGGCCGGGCCGCCCGCGCGGTCAATCTGCGGCTGCTCGACCGGGTCGCTGCCGTGATCGGCGACCATCTCCGGCAAGCCGCTCGGGCGCAGCCGCGCGTGGCACTCCTCGGTATCGCCTTCAAGGGCCGGCCGGCCGTCGCCGACTGGCGCGGCAGTGCGGCGCTGGCCGTCGCCGGCCGGCTCCGCACGGCCTGGCCCGGGATCGAACTCGCCGCCTGGGATGCCGAGATCGACGCGGCGACGCTCGGGCGCCTGGGTCTGGCCGCGGCGCCCGATCCCGCCGGTGCGGCCCGCGGTGCCGATGTCGTCCTCCTCGCCAACGACCATCCGGCATTGGCGGTCCTCGATCTGGCCGGGCTCGCCCGATTGTGCCGCCAGCCGGTGCTGCTCTACCAGCTCTGCGGCCGGCCGGCGGCGGCGCCGGTGCTCGCCGCCGGGCAGCGCCTGGCATTTCTGGGCGACGGGACGGCCGCGCGCGGCTCGAGGCGAGATGAAGCCGCCAGCGCCGCCGCGCTCGAGATCGGAAGATGAGGACCGTCGTGCTGCAATCCTTCCGGACCACCCGCGTTCCGGACTGGATGAGGCGCTGCCTCGCCAGTGTCCGGAGCTGGGCTGAACGATGCGGGTTCGAATACGAGTTCGTCGACGATCGGATCTTCGATTTCTGCGGCCCGCTCTATTCGGCGCGGGCCGCCGGCAACATCCGGATGATGACCAACCTCGCCCGCCTCGAACTCGCCCGGGCGCGTCTGACCGGGGCCTATGAGCGGGCGATCTGGTTGGATGCCGATGTCTTCATCTTCGCGCCCGAGCGTCTCTCGCTCGATCTCGGGCGGGGCTATGCCTTCGGCCTCGAGGTCTGGCTCCTCCGCGGTCCCGACGGAACCCTCCTTCCCCGTGTCACGGCGCACAATGCCGTCTTCTGCTTCACCCGCAACCAACCCGATCTCGACTTCCTGATCGCCACCATCCGGCACCTGGTGATGACCCGGGAAATCGACGAGAGCCTCAAGGTCGGAGTGAAGCTGATCACCGCCCTTCAACCCGTCCTCGAATTCCCGATGCTGACCGCCGTCGGCATGTTCGGACAGGAGATGATCCAGGCCGTGGCCGACGACGATCCTTCGGTGCTGGGCCTGTTCGCGCGCGCCACCGGCTACCCGGTCTTCGCCGCCAATATCGGCTACTCGTTCAGCACGGATCCGGGTGAGGCGCTGATCACCGCGGCCATGGATAATCTGGAGAGGACGCGCGGCGACATCATCAACCGTCACCTCGGCGCCGAATCCGTGCCGGTCCAACAGTCCGCGCGCTGAGGCTCGGAACTACTCGTTCCCGCGCCTGAAGAAATCGCGGAGTGCCGCCGTGTCGTCGTTCGCCCCCGCGACATCGCCGGTGATCCGCCGATACAGCCCGGCAACCCCGCCGTAAATCTCGGCGGTCGCGGGGTCGCCGGAGAAAGCGGCGATCTCTTCCATCTCGGCCACCCAGCGATAGGCCTTGGGGAACATGCCGGGCACCGAGCGCTGGAAGATCTTCAGCAGGCCGGGTTGGCTCGCGGCCAGTTCGGCCGCGAGCGCATCGGCGACGCCGGCCCGGGTCGCGGCCAGGATCATGGCGGTCCCGAGCGCGGTCATCCCTTTGGTGATGCCGGCATAGGACATCTTGAGCGCGGAGGCGGCGCCGACCGGCCCGTCGAGCAGGCTGATCTCCAACCCGTAGTCCCCGAGGCCGGCGAATTCGGCGGCGTCGGGGCCCGAGGCGTAGAAGGTCGGGCCGGCGGAACCCGGCAGCGGCGGCCCGCCGATGATCCCGGCATCGACGAAGCGACAGCCGGTCGAGCCGATGATCGCAGCGACCCGCAGAGCGGTCTCGGGGCTGACCGCGTTGCAATCGACATAGACGGGCTTGCGCTCGGCCAGACTCAAAGCCGGGGCGAGGCTTCGGGCGAGGCCCACCGCCTCGCCCGGGGGCACGATCGAGAGGATGAAGGCGCTCCGGGCCAGGGCCGGGGCTTCGGCTGCGACCATGCCGCAAGCGGCTGCACGCGCTACGGTCGCGGCACTGCGGCCGGCGAGTGCCGTGCGAACCTCGGCGCCGTGCTCGACCAGGCGGCGGCCGACGGCGCTGCCCATGCTGCCCGGGGCGATGACGGCGATGATCGGCTTCATGGTTGCTCCTGCAGCCTGACCGGGTCCGGCTTCAACTGGTCGTCACCGCGACGCTGGTGGTGCCGTGCGAGACTCCGTTCGAATCCTCGAACCGGACGAAGATCCGCGAGGCGGCAGGCGAAAACGGGATCGGGCTGCTGGTGGACACGAAGACCGAGAAGGTCGGGGTGGCGTCGGCCGCGTAGGTGATCGGCACCGAGGCTGCCGGGGGGCTGAGGCACTGCCCGTTGGACGAAGTCTGGCACAGCGAGATCGAGACCGGCAGCGTCACCCCGCCGGTATCGGCGACGGCAGTCAGGCTCGCAGGCGCTCCGGCATCGATCGTCGCCACCGCGAAGGCGCCCACGTCATTGGCGAGATGGACCGTGCCGTCATTGGTCGCAGTCGCGGACAGCGCGATGATATCGGCGATCGGGCTCGTCGAGAAAGTCAGGTCGACGGTGTCGACCCCGGGAACCGTCGCCGCCGGGGCCACGTCCTGGCAGAAGAAGATCGGCGCCAGGTTCGTCTCGGTGAAGGCGAAATCGCCCTGGAACGCCAGCACGAAGCTCTGGACGCCGTTGGCCGCGAGCGTGACCGGCTGGTTCGGGGTCCCGGTCAGCCCGTTGGTCGCCGGGTTGGTCGTCTGGAAGGTCATGGTGCCCTTCGCCGTCACCGGCAATTCCACGCCGCAGACATCGAGCGGTGCTGCGGTCGCGTTGATCATGGTCGCGAACACGGTCGCGGTGACGCTGGTCTCGACCGAGCGCGAGCCGGGCAGGATCGAGGCCACGAGCGGCGGCGGGGTGAAATCGATCTGGAGGATCGCGTTCGAGCCCGGATCGGCGGCATAGAGCCGGCCGGTGCTGTCGAAGGCGAGGCTGGTCGGGTTCGCGAGCTGCGGCGTCGTCGCCCCTGCAATATTCTGCGCGACGACCTTCTGGGTCCCGGAAGGGGTGATCTCGACGATCCCGACGCTGAAATCCGGGTCGAAGACGCTGACCACCGTATAGAGATTGCCCGACGCGTCGAAGGCCAGGCCCTGCGGCGAGATGATCGTGCCGGGCAGGGTGGCGAAGGTCGAGACCCCGCCGTCGGGCGAGATTTCGAAAATCGAGGTGAGGCCGGCCACGAACAAATTGCCGCTCGCATCGAAGGCGAGACCGGTAGCGACTCCCAGATGCGCCGAGGACTGGACGAAGGTGCTGACGGCGCCGGCCGGAGTCACCTTCAGGATGTCGGCGCTGGGCACGAGCTGATTGGCGATATAGAGATTGCCGGCCGCATCGACGGCGAGGCCCTGCGGCGATCCCAGCCCCCCGCCCGGCCCGAGGAAAGTACTGACCACGCCGGCCGGCGTCACCTTGCTGATCGTCGCCTCGGAGGCGGCACCCCCGGTCGGCGGGCCGCTGTTGGCGACATAGAGATTGCCTTGCCCGTCGAAGGCGAGCGCCTGGGGCTTGGTCAGGCCTTGGCCGGCGGCGACGAAGGTGCCGACTGCTCCGGCCGGTGTCACCTTGCTGATCGTGTCGTTGCCCTGATTGGCGATATAGAGATTGCCGCTCGCATCGAAGACGGTCGAAATCGTCCCGGCCAGGTCGGTGCGGAACAGGACCGTGACCGCGTCGGCTTCGGTCATCTGGTCGATGGTGCCGGTGGCGGCGTCGCCGACGACGATGTTGCCCTGGGCGTTGGTGGCGAGCCCGCGCGCGGCGAAGAAGTTGGTCTGGTCGAACCGGCTGACGGAACCGGCGGGCGTGACCTCGTAGACCGGCGAGAAGCTGGTGCTGAGATTGCCGAAGGCGACCGAGACGAACAGATTGCCGCTGTGATCGAATGTCAGGAAGACCGGATCGAAATCGGGATCGCTGTCCGAAAACGAAACCGGGGTGAAATTGTTGACGACTCCGCCGGGCGTCACCAGGCTGACCGTGAAGGCGCGATTGCCGCCGATCGATTGCGGCGGGCCGAAGATCACCGAACCGCTGTTGGCGACATAGAGATTGCCGTTGGCGTCGAACGCCAGGCCGCGCGGCCGGGCCAAGCCTTGCGAGCCGTCGACGAAGGTGCTGACCACCCCGGCCGGAGTCACCTTGCTGATGCTGTCGGTGCCCTGGTTGCTGACATAGAGATTGCCGGCGCTGTCGAAGGCGAGCCCGGCCGGCAACGACAGGCCCTGGGCCGCATCGACGAAGATGCTGACCGTCCCGCCGGGGGTGACGCGCGAGATCTCGCCGTTCACGACATCGGCGACGTAGAGATTGCCGGCGCCATCGATCGCGACGGCGGAAACCTGGTCGGTGCCGGGGGCGGTGAAGACCGTCGTGGTCGCCCCGCTGGGCGTGATCTTGGCGACGGTGCCGCCGGCCCCGCCTTTGCCCACCGGACTGGAGACGAACATGTTGCCGCTGGCGTCGATGGCGAGGGAGTCGACGACGTTGGGCGCCGCATTGCCGGCATAGAGGCTGATGGTCTGTGCCCGGACCGGTGCCGCGAGACCGAGAAGAATTGCCGGGACGACGATCATGAACTGCTTCAGCATCCGGGTCCGCTCCATGGGAATTCGAATCGGCCGATCCGGGCCGGCCTCGACGACGGCCGAGGCAAAACCGGCGCCGCCCTGCCCGTCTCAGCCTACAGTAGCAGCCCGCGGGGCGCCGAGCGAGCGGCAATAAGCCGTTCCCCCCGACGCGTCCGGCAGAATCCGCGGTGGCGCGCCGCCGATCGAAGCCAGTGCGCGGCGCCCGGATCAAGGAATGGCACCGTACCAATAGGGCGTTTGTTTCGCCCAGGACGAGTTGGGGTAGCGCCGGTGCAGCATGACGAACGCCGCACGCGACCAAGTCGAGTTGTCGGGGGGCCGGCGGCAGCCGATCCGGGTCGCACGGACGGCCAGGTGGAGCGTCTCGGCGAGAAGGTCTTCGCTCACGAACCAGTCTTCGAACCAGAATTTGTCACGGCCCCAGGCGAGCGCGTCTTCGGCGAAGCGCCGGGCGGAAGAGCCGGACCGGGCGAGCGCGGCGAGTTCCGCACCATCCCCGATCCGCAGAAGGGGAATCTCCTCGGCGAATTTCGCCAGCATTGCCGCTTTCCGGTCCCGCCACGCGTCGATGCCGGCGGGAGTCGAGCGCGGCTCCGTCTCGGCGGCCTCGATCTCCGGCTCCAGTTCGCCCAGGATCGCGTTCCGGTCGTCTTCGAGAATGGCCTCGGCCTCGGGCGAACACCACCAATTGCCGTCGCTCGGGTCGTACGGGTCCAGTTTGGTAACGTCGGCGGGGCGGACGATTTCGCCCAAGGTCTCGTATCGCGGCGCGTTGTCCGGTGGCCGGCTCCAGGACGGAACCGCGACCAGGCCGGGTGCCCGCAAGGCCAGCCGAAGGGCCAGATGGCGGGCAGCACCCGGCAGCCAGCTCCGGTCGATCAGGGCGATATCCGGCTCGAGGCTCGGGAAGGCGCGCCCGAGATCGGGCAGCCAGGCGAAGACATCGTCCCAATGGCCGAGCGCGAAGGCCCGGATCCAGGCTGCCCCGACCAGCGCCCGGCGATCGGCGGATGCGATCTCGTCCCGACGCGAGAACTCGATCAACCGCGCGGACGACCAGCCGTCGAACAAGCGGCGCCAGGGCCCGAGCCGGATTTCGCCGTCGACCGGAGTCAGCTGCAGCACCGGATGGCGATAGAGCTCGGTCGGATCGGCGGCGAGCAGCGGTTTCAACGGTTCGGCGATCGGCCAGTCGAGGGCCTTGCTGGCCAGGATCGCCCAGCGCCGGGCCGCTGCCCACCGATGTTGCGCCAGAAGGTACCGCGTGCCGCCATTGACCAGCGATTCGAAGGCACCCTGGACCAGCTCCGGCAGATCGCGGCCGAGTGCCGCCCGTTCCTTCGGCGTCGGTACCTCCAGCGCCGCCATTGCGTCCTCGTCTTTCCCGAGCCGCAAGAGGAGGCGGGCACGATAGGCTGCCAGCGCCCAGACCAATGTCGCCCGGGCTCGATCCGACAGATCCGGCCAGGCTCGGCTGCGGGCGATCGCGTCGGCCAGTGCCGGCAGATCCCGTGCTGCGGCGTATTCGCCGAGTACCAGCGCCCAGAGCGGGTTGCCGGTCTCCCGCCACCGGTCGCGGCCGACCGCCGCTCGATCGGAATTCGGATCCGTGGCGGGCCAACTCGGGCTGCGCGGGCGGAGTATCGCGAGATAGGCGTCCGACCAACCGGGCTCCAGTCCGCTCGCTTCGAAGTTCGGGTAGGAGGGCATGCGCGAGAGTGCGTCGATCACCGGATCGCGTGCCGCCCACTCGACGCCGGGACGCTGGAACTCCCGGGCGGTGCCCAAACGCCGCGGGTCCGACAGGTCGAAATCCGCGCGTGCCAGCTTCAGAATCTTCAAGCCGAAATCGGCATCGGGGAAAGCGGCCGCGGATGATGGTTCGGGACAGAGGATCGCCGTCGGGGTGACGAGAAGTCGGCTGATCTGCACCAATTCCGCCGCCGCGAGCGGCGGCGCATCGGTTTGGTAGCGCATATAGGCGATGAGGCTCCAGCTCTGCGTCCAGAATTCGCCGAGACTGGGATCGGCCAGAATCCGATCGATCCGGATGGCACCGTCCGCGAAATTGCCGAGATCGAAACTGGCTCGGGCGGCACTGTAAGCCGAAGCGGCGCGGTAGAGGGGGCGGGGAAATGTCGCCGGCGGGGCGGTCGCGGCGATCGCATCGAACTTGCCGATCGCGGCGGCGTAGTCGCCGGCTTCGTAGGACGCGGCAGCCTCGGCGTAGGCGATCGTCTGCTGCCACACCTGGCCTTCGGCCTGGTAGGGGACTGGACTGCGGTAATATTCCAGACTCTCTCGGCCGCGGGCCGGAAGCGGCTCGGACAGCGGAACCGCGCGGAGGGCGGCCAGCACCTCGGCCAGAGGAAAGAGCGGCAGGTCCGCCGTCTGCGGGTCGCCGGTCGCCGCGAGCGCGCGCCAGAGCGGCCAGAATTCCGACTCGTCCTCGCAGGCACGAGGGGATCTGGCGACCTCGTCCGCGCCGGATCGCGCTTCTGCCGCCGGTGCGGCAAAGAGCAGCATGGCCGCCGCGCCCGAGGCGGCGAGCGTCCGGCGAAACCTCACGGCAGCGCCCGGGCCGGGCGGAAGCCGGTCTCGTGGGTCCGCAGCGAGATCAGGCGCCAGCTGCGCGCCGCCGAGCGCCGGGGCGCCCGCCAGCCGCGACTCCCGCCGCGAACGACTCGGCGGGTGCAGTCGCCGTCCTGGCGAGCGCTGCCGTCGAGCGGGGCGGCGTCGTAGGTTTCCGCCCAGCAATCGGCCACCCACTGCCAATCGGCACCGAGCATGTCGTAGAGACCGAAAGGGTTGGCCGGAAATCGGCCGACCCGTTGACCGGGGAGATCGGTCGCGGCGGGGCCGAGAGGCGAGCCGGGCTCCGCTTCCGGGGTGTCGCCCCACCACCGCGCCGTCTCGGTCCCGGCGCGCGCGGCATATTCCCACTCGGCTTCGCTCGGCAGCCGATAGGGGCTGCCCCGGCCCCGGGCGCGGGTCAGCTCGTTCAGCCACGCGATATAGGCCTGTGCGTCGTTCCAACTGACTTCCGTCACCGGCGCGTCGTCCGGCACGGCCGGGAATGCTGCTTCCGGCCGATAGCCGGCGCAGCCCCCGGCGGCGACGCACGCCAGCCATTGCCCGCGCGTCACCGGATATTTCCCGATCGCGAAGGGAGCGGCGATGTCGACCGGATGCTGCGGGCGTTCCCATCCGGCCTCGCGTGCCGGCACGGCTTCGCGCGCCGTCTCCTCCGGCGGCGAGCCCCTGGTGAAGCGTCCAGCCGGGACGACGACCATCACCGGACACTCCGGGCAATCGATGAAACTGGTTCCGGGCGGACGAGCCGACGGCTCGGCGGCGGCGGCCGGTGCTGCGACCAGCGCCAGCACCAGGATCGAGCCCGCACGACGGAACCCGGCGAAGACCGAGCCGGGCCGCCGGCGCAATCGCCCGGCGACGATGCGGGGGCGCGAGCGCTCCCGCCCTGGTCGGGCGGTCCCGCCTCGCCGGTTTGCCGGATCGAATTCCAGGGCAGCGCCCCCATGGCACGTCGACAGGAGAGCCCGGCGATGCGGGACTCCGTTACCGGACCATTCTAGACCCGGGCCTCGCCGGAGCCGAAGCAGAAACCGGTCGCGCGGCAACGAGACGCTTCGCCCCGGCTACGCCGCGGCGGACCTCAGGGCGGGCCGCGGTTGCCGGCGCCCGGCTGTCCGGACGGCGGGGCAGCGGGCCGGGACGGCGCGCGCTCGGGGCCGGTCGCAACACCCGTTCCCGCCGGGGCGGGATCAGGCTCGGCGCCGTCTCCGGTCGGGCCGGGTCCGGGCTCGACCGGAACACCCAGAGTCTTGAAGATGAGGGCGACCGCCTCGGCGACCGGCACGCGCAGGAAACGGTAATACTCGTTGAAGGCGTCGAGCGTCTCGCCGAGAGTGGAGGCGATATCGCCGCCGACCTCCGAAGGGATCTCCGGGCTCTCCTCTCCGGCCGGGTTCGCCGCGGCTCCGCCGGCGGGGCCGGGAGCCGGTGCCCCACCGACACTCGCCGCCTGCCGACCCTCGCGCAGTGCCACCGCCAGCCCGACGGTCCGCCGTACGGCGCGCGCGACCTTGAGGAAAATCGGCACCGCCACCGGGTTTGCCGGCGCCTTGGCGACCGCGAGGCCGATCTCGGCCAGTTCCTTGAGCAGAAGGAGCTGACGTCTGGTCGCCGCATCCGCGATCGGGTCGGGCGCGCCGGCGAGGCGATCGGCGCGGAGTTTCACCTCCAACCCGATGGTCTGGCGCACGGCGCGCGCCACGTGCCCGAAGGCGATCGCCTGTTCGGCCGGATCGGCGCTCTCGCCCGTGTCGGCCGGCTCGACCGCCCGGCGTCCCACGGCGCGGGCGAAACCCATGCCGGCATCCGCCAGCTGTTCCAACAGCCGCACCTGCCGCGCCATCGCCGCCTCCCCCGACCAGGCGGCCGCCCTTTCTCGATCGCACGCAGGATCGCGCGGGGTGGAGGGATGGGTGGTGGAGTTTGCGGTCATGATGAACATGAGATATACATATAGGGAACATCATGTCAACGAAATTTTGCTGGGCGCGGCCCTGATCGATCCGACCGGGCCGTCCCGTTCGTTTTCGGCCGGACCCGCGCCTCCTCGCGGCCGGTTGGCGGAGGTTCGTCCGCCTGCCGTTGGGTCCGGCGGGAGCGATCGGCGGCGTTCGGGTGCCATTTCACCCGCGTCACCAGAGAGCTCTCGGGATTATTCCGCGCCGTGTTGCGGGAACTTCAGATCCCCAGTATCGAAAATTGCAGGGTTGTCCGGCCATCCGGCGACACCGTAGTTTGTGTATGTCGTGAGGACTGGGGCCCACGACTCCGGGGCCTCACCGACCCGGGAACTCGCCGGTGCGGCGAGGCCGGGTATTGCCATGCACATGTTGAATTTCCCTCGCGAGCGCCGCTTTGGAGGGAAAGGCTCGCCGGCGGTTCCACCGTCCGGAGCCTCGTTCGATCAATCTACCCATCAGAGGAGGGCGAACATGATGCTCACATGGCTGAAATCGCTGCCCGTCTCGGCCCTGGCGGCGATTCTTTCGCTGGCGTCCGGGACCGCAGCCGCGCAGCACTACACCCAAACCAACCTGGTCTCGGACCTTGCGAGCCAGGCTCCGGTGACCGTCGATCCGAATCTCAAGAACCCGTGGGGCTTGGCGCGCGGTGCCGGCTCCCCGTGGTGGGTCGACAACGAGGGCACCGGAACCTCTTCCCTCTATGACGGCAGCGGCGACATAATCGCCCAGCTGCCCTTCGTCGCCGTGCCGGCGGCCGGCGGCACCGGAGCCGGCGAGCCGACCGGGATCATCTTCAACGGCAGTGCCGATTTCGATCTGGTCGCCGGCAACGCGGCGACGGCGGCACCCTTCATCTTCTGCACCAAGGACGGCACGATCTCCGGCTGGAATCCGGGTGTCGACCCCACCACTGCCGTGATCAAAGTGAATGAATCCGCCAGCGGCGCGGTCTTCGACGGCCTCACTTGGGCCTCCATCAACGGCGCGCATTTCTTGCTGGCGGCGAATTTCCACAGCGGTGCCGTCGAAATGTTCGACGCCAATTTCAACCGCGTCGCCGATTTCGGCGGCCTGACCCCGGGCAATATGCCCGACCTGAAGCCTGAATTCATCGTCGGTCCGGTCACCGGCTTCGCGCCTTACAATGTCCAGGCGGTCGGCCCGAACATCGTCGTCACCTACGCCCAGCAGAACGCCACCAAGACTGCCCCGGTCATCGGTGCCGGCCTCGGCCTGGTCGTCGTCTATGATCTCACCGGCAAGGCCGTGACCTTCCTCCAGACTGGCCCGTTTCTGAACGCGCCCTGGGGCGTCGTCCTGGCGCCGCAGGATTTCGGTACGTTCAGCCATAGCTTGATCATCGGCAACCACGGCGACGGCACTATCGCCGCCTTCAACCCGGCCAACGGCGCGTTCCTCGGCAATCTGCTGGACGGCTCGGGCAACAAGATCGTCCTCGGCGGTCTCTGGGCCCTCGAAATGGGCAACAGCGGCGACGCCGGCTCGCCGCTCAGCCTCTATTTCGCCACCGGCATCAACGGCAATGCCGACGGGCTGTTCGGGACCTTGACCCCGGTTGCGGCCGAGTTGAATACGGAAGATCACGAGTAGCCGCCCCAAGCCAGCCTCGAGCGCAGGGCCGGCAGGCGAGACCCACCGTAAATCCCTCTCCGCCCTTCCGGGCGGAGAGGGCCGGGGCGGGTTGGCGCAGCGCCAAACACGGGGACGGGACGGCACCTCCACCCGCCCCGTTACATCAGAAGAAATGCGCCGGAAGATCGTACTCGGCCAATTGCCGGGCGAGGCCGAGGAGCCCGGTGCCGGCGAGGGCCGGCAGCCAGACGACGAGCGTATAGAGCATCCCGAGCCAGGCGACGAAGGCGAGCACGAATCCAACCACCACGTGCGCCGTAAGGAATGTTGCTACCAGCGGCCGGTCCCATTCCTTGACGGCACCCGCCTCCGGCATCTGGGCCAAAATCCTGGACGCGAGGAACGGCACGCCGCGCGCGAGCGAAACCGCGCCCAGTGCCAGATTGACCAGGCTGGGCAACAACGTCGTGACCAGCGTGACATAGACCCAATAGAATTCCGCATCGCCCGGCCGATCGCGCATGCCGTCGAGGAGCGGCAGGGGTTGCAACACCGGAGCTCCGCCGGCGTGCTCGGCGACGTGGTCGAACAGCTGGACCCCGAGGATCATCATCGCCGCCGAGAGGGCGACGCCGGCGAGCGCTGCGACCACGTCGACGATCGCCAGCCCGACCGGCCACCAGCCGGTCAGTTCCAGCCCGCGGCGCAACAGCGCCCGGGTGAAGCCGAGAGCCAGCCAGTCGAACGGCGCGTTGATCAGGGTGAGGATTCCGTAGAACAGGAGCAGCGGGCCGGCAGGTCGCCAGCCGGGGGTCCCGGCAATCAGGTCCGACGTGACGAAGCATATCCCGATGAGGCCGAGCGTCAGGGCGAGGAGAAAGACCCCCTGCCGACGATGTTCGGCTGCGAAGTGGTTCAGAATTCCGACAGCGCCAGCGCCAGCGCCAGCGCCAGCGCCAGCGCCAGCGACAGCGCCAGCGACAGCGCCAGCGACAGTGCCAGCGACAGCGACAGCGAGAGCGCCAGCGACAGCGACAGCGCCAGCGCCAGCGCCAGCGCCAGCGCCAGCGCCAGCGCCAGCGCCAGCGACAGTGCCAACGACAGCGACAGCGACAGCGCCAGCGACAGCGACAACGAGAGCGGCAGCGACAGCGTGAGCGCCAGCGCCAGTGACAGCGACAGCGACAGCGAGAGCGCCAGCGCCAGCGAAATACAGCAGACCCCACCGCCCTCCAACGCGGATGCCCCGCCAATACAACAATCCCGGCACGCTGGTAGAGAACAAAACAAAAACCCTACCAATTGGCGAAACCTGATCGCGGTCGGGCAGACCGAGCGCCGCTTCGGCCGGGCCGACATGGCCGGAGAGACACCACACCACGAACACGGTCAGCAGCGGATAGAGCAGGGCCAGGAGCAGGCAGCGATCATAGGCCGGTGCCGTCCAGAGCGGCGCGGCCCGCCTCAGGCCGAAAGCCTGCGGGAACAGCGTCGGGGCGGCGGTATCGCCGAAAAAGCGGTCGACACGGCCGAGCAGGCCGCGCAGCCAGCGGCGATAGGATTTCCACGGCCTGCCGCCCTTCTGCAGATCCCGCCGCAGCCTCCGATATTCCTTGCGTTCCTCGCTACCCCGCGGTGACTGGCCGAAGCCCAGGATCTTGACGTAGCGCGCATGGATCTGTGCCAGCACCCAGCCGATCAGACCGGCCGCAACCGCGCCGATGCCCAAGGCCTTGATCAGATCGACGTCGAACACCAAGGCGGGCAGGCCTCATCGGGAAAGGTGCAGAGGGCGTCCGATCCCTCAGCCGAACGCGAGCCGTCCGAACACCCTTATTTCGGGAGGGTTCGATCGTCAATTGCATTCCGGCGATTCTGACAATGATGATCTGGTTCGTGATTCCCGACAGTTCTCTTCTCAACCCGCAGGGCGACCAGCTCCACAAATCTAGAATTACCTCTTTTAATCAAAGAGATAAGCCCTCTACCGGACGCCGGGCGCCTGCGGGCGGAGCATCCGTGGCTTTCGGGAATGTCGGCAACGAGGAGCCGACGGTCGGCCCACCCCGGGGCGAGCCCGCAGGGTCCCCGGATCATCGGGCTCGCAACCCGACCAGCCTCGGCTCGGTCGCCGATGATACCGGCCGGGCCGGCGGCACGAGGCCGGATCCGCAGCGAACGGACCGGCCGCCCGTGCCGCCTGCCGCCGATTACTGCGGGCGACGGGCCGCGAGCAAGCCGGCGGAGGTGCCGAAGCGCTCATACAGAGTCGAACGGAGGCTGCGAGCCCTGACCGTCGATTGCAGGGGCATCACTTCCGAATGCACCGACGTCCCGCCGAGGAGAGTCATGTAGGTCGTCGTGTGGTGCTGATAGGCGAGTTCATCGTACCAATTGTTCGTGGCGTAGCAAGTGCCGGTCAGCGGCGCGTTGTTGGTCGCGGGCTGAGCGTACTCGACACCGAAGCGATACATCGCCCCCTCCCAGACCGCGATCGCGAGGTAGGGGATGTCCGGTATATCCAAGCCGCAGGGTTGGTAGATCGTCTCGACCGCAGGGAGCTGGCCCCAGCCACAGGGTGCGACATCGAGCGTGTTGTAGAAGCGCGCGCCACTATTGAACTGGCTGTCGTAGTACCGAGCGAAGGCGGGGTTGCCCGCAGTCGGCCCGGCAAAGCTGGCGGGCACGATCGGATTGCGGATGCCGGATTGGGCGAGCGCATATTTCAGCCAGGGGGCCACGACCGTCGTCAGGCAGCCGCCGAGACTATGGCCGGTGACGACCGCGAGGGGTTGGCCGTTGGCGGGGTCGCCGAGAAACCCGGTCAAGAAATTCTGGAGAGTCCGGCCGCCGGAAATCAGGCCTTGGATCTTCGTGAGCGCATCGAGCGTCCCACACGCCACCCGCGCCGGATGGTTCGGCTCCCAGGGCAGGGGCTCCCAGAAGATGACGTCCAGATCCTGCCAGAGCTGCTCGATGATGCCCCACCCGTCGCTCACGTCCGTGTCGGTGCCGCGAATGACCGTGGCGGCGAACACGGGCAGGCCCGGCCCGTAATAATAAGTGGCGACGAACGCCAAGTTCGACTGGTCCGAGCTTTGCGCGGGTCCCCAGGCGCACTGCCAGCTACCGCCGGCATTCAACGGCGGCAGCCGCCTCACCGCCACGGGAATCGCCGATGCCGGCAGATACGAGACTTGGCAAAGCTGGAGAAAGCCGACGGCTGACGAGGCGGTCGACCCGCCCTCGAGCAAAGCTGCCTTGAGATCTTCTGCGGCCATGAAATACCTCCTCGATGGTTTCGGCGCCGGACGAGCCGATCTAGCCCGGTCGCCGAGCGGGGATATACCATGTCAGGTTGTTTAGGAAAATGAAATTTAATCGGAAGTTACGTCAATTCTATTTCTAAGAGGCTGCCAATCGAATCACTCTCGCTCAGATCGGCGTCGGACGCTGCCCGCGCGGCCACGATTCCCATTGTGAGGGGCGTCGGGTCCGGGGCTGGGCGGGTTAGGTTCCCCGCTCGCGGAGCGGCAAACGGGCCCCAAGGTCTGGGACTGCGCCTCGATCGATCAGAGAAATCATGATGAATCAATACACTATGGCCCAACCGGGTGGCGCGGCGAGAACCCTCACCCGCCCGACGAGTTGCGTTGGGGCTCTCTCTCCCGCAGGGCGCCACTGGATTTACGCATTTTCTGCCGCGGATGAAAAAGGAAGATATTTCAGGCACTTCGTCCCTCTCCGCGCCTCGGGGCGGAGAGGAGTGAGTGGAGACACCACGCCAAAACCAGAGATGTGTGAACACCCCAGCCCGTATTGCGGGAGTGGGGCTGAATGGTGTGGTCAGATGTTCGATATGTGGCACATTCAACGAGTGTCTGCCGATCCGACGACCGAAGGAAACCACCATGACCCATGCGATCGTATCCCGCGAAGAATGGCTCGATGCCCGCAGGGCGCTGCTCGCCAAGGAGCGTGCCTTGACCCATGAGCTCGACGCACTCCGTGCCCTGCGCCGGCAGCTGCCGTGGGTCGAGATCGACAAGCGTTACGTCTTCGCCGGGCCGGAAGGCGACTGTGGGTTGGGCGACCTGTTCGGCGGCCGCAGCCAGCTCGCGATCTATCATTTCATGCTGACGCCGGGCTCGGACCATGTCTGCCCCGGCTGCTCGTTCATCGCCGATCATGTCGACGCGGCCCGGCGGCATTTCGAGCAGGCCGACCTGTCGTTCGCCGCCGTCTCGCGCGTGCCGCTCCCGCGGATCGAGGCAGTCAAGGCGCGGATGGGCTGGACCTTCCCTTGGGTCTCCTCGCAGGGCAGCGACTTCAACTTCGATTTCGGCGTGTCGTTCACGCCCGAGGACATCGCCGCCGGCCGCGCGATCTATAATTACGGCACCGTGATCCGCAACAGCCCCGACATGTTCGGTGCCAGCATCTTCGTCAAAGGCGAGGGCGGCGCCGTCTTCCACAGCTATTCGACATATCACCGCGGCGCCGAACTGCTGATCGGTGCCTTCAACTGGCTCGATCTCGTGCCCGAAGGCCGCAACGAGAGCGCCGGCACCATGAGCTGGGTGCGGCGGCACGACGAATATTGAACCGGAGGGCTCGCGCCCCGGCGCGGGTCCGCTCGCCGTTCGAACATGGCTCGCCCGCCGGGCTGGACTCCGCCGCCCGCAGCCACTAAATCCCTGGCCTCGGCAGATCCGAAGGAGAATCCGGTTGCGCGGTAACGAGACGCTGGTCCTGGCGCTCCCCAAGGGGCGGATCCTTGCCCAAGTCGTGCCCGTGCTGGCGCGGGTCGGGATCGAGATCGAGCCGGAATTCGACGATGAAGAGTCGCGTCAGCTGCGCTTTTCGACCAATCTGCCGGGGCTCGATGTCATTCGCGTACGCAATTTCGATGTCGCCACATTCGTGGCGTTCGGGGCGGCGCATCTGGGGGTCGCGGGCAACGACGTGCTGATGGAGTTCGGCTACTCGGAAATCTATGCGCCGCTCGATCTCAAGATCGGGCATTGCCGGCTGGCGGTGGCGGGTCCCGCCGATCTGGCGGCCCTGGACGAGCCGACGCGTTGGAGCCATGTCCGGGTGGCGACCAAATATCCCGAAGTCACCCGCCGCTACTTCGCCCAACGCGGGGTCCAGGCCGAATGCATCAAGCTCAACGGCGCCATGGAGCTGGCGCCGGCGCTCGGGCTCTGCCGGCGGATCGTCGACCTGGTCCAGACCGGGGCGACACTCGAGGCCAACGGCCTGATCGAGATCGAGCGGATCGCCGACGTGACGTCGCGGCTGGTGGTCAACCGCGCAGCGCTCAAGACCCGGCCGGTCGAACTGGGCGAATGGGTGGAGCGGTTCCGCGCCGTCGTCGATCATGCCGCCTGAGGGGCCGCGCCGGCTCGATACCAGTGCGGGCGATTTCGCCCGGCAGTTCGCGGCCCTGGCCGAAGAGGCGCGCGAGGAGCCGGCCGAGGTGACGGCGGCCGTCGCTGCAATCCTCGCGGATGTGCGTGCCCGCGGCGACGCTGCCCTCTTCGACTACACACGACGCTTCGACCGCCACGGACCGGCCAGCCTCGCCATCGGCGCCCGAGAGCTCGAGGAGGCTGCCGCCGCCTGCGCGCCCGAGACGCTCGCGGCGCTCAATTTTGCGAGCCGGCGGATCCGGGCCTATCACGAACGCCAGATGCCGCAGGATCTCGAGTGGGTCGATGCCGACGGCGTCCGGCTGGGCTGGCGCTGGCGGGCGATCGCGGCAGTCGGGCTCTATGTCCCGGGTGGCACGGCGGCCTATCCGAGTTCGGTGCTGATGAACGCGATCCCGGCCAAGGTCGCGGGCGTCGAGCGGCTGGTCATGGTGACGCCGACGCCGGACGGCAAGATCAATCCGCTGGTGCTGGCGGCGGCGCACCTGGCCGGCATCGACGAGATCTACCGGATCGGCGGAGCCCAGGCGATCGGAGCCCTGGCCTGGGGCACGGCGACGATCCGGCCGGTCGCCAAGATCGTGGGCCCCGGCAATGCCTATGTCGCCAGCGCCAAGCGCCAGGTCTTCGGCCTGGTCGGCATCGACACCATCGCCGGACCGTCGGAAATTCTGGTCGTCGCCGACGGAAGGAACGATCCGGCCTGGATCGCCGCCGACCTGCTGGCCCAGGCCGAGCACGACACCGTTTCCCAATCGATCCTGATCACCGATGACGGCGCCTTTGCCGATGCGGTCGCCGCCGCGGTCGAGGTCCAACTGGCGACCCTGCCGCGGCGCGCCATCGCCGAGGCGAGCTGGCGCCGGTTCGGGGCGATCATCCGGGTCGGATCGCTGGACGACGAGGCGCCCGCCCTCGTCGATCGGCTCGCCCCCGAGCATGTCGAATTGGCCGTCGATGCGCCGGATCTGCTGGCCGGGCGCATCCGCAATGCCGGAGCGCTCTTCCTCGGCCGCCACACGCCCGAAGCAGTCGGCGACTATGTCGCCGGGCCCAACCATGTGCTGCCGACGGCGCGGGCGGCGCGCTTCGCTTCCGGGCTCGGCGTCGATGATTTCGTCAAACGGACGACGCTGCTCGCCTGCGATCCGGTCGGCCTCGCGGCGATCGGGCCGGCGGCGATCACGCTCGCCCGGGCAGAGGGGCTCGACGCCCATGCTCGATCCGTCGCGATCCGGCTGCCGGGGGAGCGGTGAGCGAGACGCCCGGGGACCAGACGGCCCGAATCATCGGTCTGTCGCTCGACGAGCGGACGGTGGTGCGGCGCAACGCCGACATCGAGCACGAACGCGCAATCGCCATCTTCGACATTCTCGAAGAGAATCTGTTCCGGCACCGGGGCGGGCTCACCGGTCCGTTCCATCTCCAGCTCTCGATCGAGGACAACCGGCTGATCCTCGACATCCAGTCGCCGGAGCGCCGCTCGCTCGACCGGATCATCCTGCCGCTCTCCGGCTTCCGCAAGATCGTGCGGGACTATTTCATGGTCTGCGAGAGTTACTTCAGTGCCATTCGCAAGGCGAGCCCGTCGCAGATCGAGGCGATCGACATGGGCCGCCGGGCCTTGCACGACGAAGGCTCGGAAATGCTGCGCGAGAGGCTGGCCGAGCGGGTCGAGCTCGATCAAAATACGGCGCGCCGCCTGTTCACGCTGATCTGCGTCCTGCACATCCGTGGCTAGGCGGCAATGCCCGGCCTGCCTTCCGCCATTCTGTTCGCCTGCTCGTTGAACGCTGTCCGCTCGCCGATGGCAGCCGCGATCATGAAGCATCTGCACGGGCAGCGGATCCATGTCGAATCGACCGGCGTGCGGGCCGGGTCGCTCGACCCCTTCATGGTGGCGGCGATGGACGAGATCGGCCTCGATCTGACGCGTCACCGGGCGAAGAGTTTCGCCGAGCTGGAGGATGATTATTTCGATCTGATCGTCACGCTCTCGCCCGAGGCGCATCACCGGGCGCTGGAAATGACCAGGACCATGTCTTGCGATGTCGAGTTCTGGCCGACATTGGATGCCACGGCCGTCGACGGCAACCGCGACACTCGCCTGGACGCGTACCGAGCCGTCCGGGACGCGCTGACGGAGCGGATCGAAGCCCGCTTTCCGATGGGTCCGGTGGGGGAGGTGTGAGGCCGCGAGACCGGGAGCGGCGGCGGATCCGCCCCGATGGACAATGACGGCAAGATTGACGATGCCCGAGCGCTTCGCCACGGTTCGGCCGCAACCAAGTCGGTAAGCCCGCACTGGCGGGCGCAAGGGATGGCACATCATGGGTAGTCCGGCCGGCACCGCCCCGCAGAGCCGGTTCGTCCTGGCTTCGGCTTCACCGCGGCGGCTCGACTTGCTCCGGCAGATCGATCATCTGCCGGATGTCGTCGATCCGGCCGACTTGGACGAGGCGCCCGGCCCGGACGAGACTCCGGCCCGGCTCGCCGAACGGCTCGCCGTGGAGAAGGCGCGAGCAGTTGCTCGACGCCATCCCGGTGCCTGGGTCCTGGGTGCCGACACCGTTGTCGCCTGCGGTCGCCGCATCCTGCCCAAAGCAGAAGGCGAGGCCACGGCACGCCATTGCCTGGCGCTGCTGTCCGGGCGGCGGCATCGGGTCCATGGCGGCGTCGCCCTGATCGCCCCCGACGGTGCGTCGGCGACGCGGCGCGTCCAATCCATGGTCGCCTTCAAGCGCCTGACCGAGATCGAGATCGCCTGGTACATTGCTTCCGGCGAGTGGCGGGGCAAGGCAGGCGGCTATGCGATCCAGGGCCTGGCGGCGCGCTTCGTGCGCGAGATCGGCGGCTCCTACTCGAATATCGTCGGCCTGCCGCTGTTCGAGACGGCACAACTCCTGGCCGGACGCGGTATCCGTTGACGCGGGTGCTCGCGATTTCCGTGGCACCCGGCGAAATCCGCGGCGTGCTCAACGAAGACGGGCAGGCGGTCGAACTGCGCTTGGAACGTGACGCCGCGGCGAGCCTGGTCGGCGCCTCGTTTTTCGGTCGGATCGGGCGCGTCGTACCGAGCCTGCCCGGGGCCTTCGTGGAACTCGGCATCGGCCGGCCGGCCTTCTTGCCGGGAGAAAGGCTACCGGGCGGCGGCGCCCTGGTCGAGGGTGCCGGCCTGATCGTCAGGGTCACCAAAGACGGGTATGCCGAAAAGGCGCCGGAGGTGACGGCGGCCCTCGATTTCTCCGGCCGTTTCGCGCTCTGGACCCCGTTCAGGCCGGGAATCGCCGTGTCCCGGCAGATCGCACCGGCCGAGCGGGCTCGGCTGTCGGCATTGCTGGGCCCCTTGGTCGGGGCGGGCGAGGGCGTGATGCTGCGGAACCGGGCCGCCGGTGCCGAGGCCGAGGCGATCGCCGCCGATCTCGACCAGTTGCGGCGGGAGCATGCGGGGCTGTTGGCGACCGCCGCTTCGTCGACCGCGCCGCGTCGCCTCGATTCGGTCGCGGACTCGATAGCCCGGATCGCCGCCGGCATCGATCCGGCGATCGACCGGATCGTCATTGACGACCGGTCGAGCCTGGCGCGGCTGCGGCGGATTCTGGAAGCGCCCGAACGGGTCGAACTCGATTCGGCTGCCGGTTTCGTCGAGCGTCACGGGCTGGCCGAGGCATTCGATTCGGCACTCGCCGAGCGGCTGCCGCTCGCCGGCGGCGGCGAGATCGCGATCGAGAGCACGATTGCCTTCACTGCCGTGGACGTCAATCTGGCGGCCGCCTCCGGCCGGCGCAGCCGGGCTGCGGACGCGATCCTCGCGGTCAATCTCGCCGCGGCCGCCGCACTCGCTCGTCAGCTGCGGCTGCGCAATGTCGGCGGCGCCGTCGTCGTCGATTTCATCTCGATGGCGGCGCGCGACCATCGCCGCCTCGTCGAGGCCGCCTTCACCCGAGAAGCCGCGAGCGACCCCGTGCCGATCGCCCTGCAAGGCTGGACCCGGCTCGGCCATCTGGAGCTGACGCGCCGGCGCAGCGCGGCTTCGATCACCGACCGGATGCTGGTATCCGGCGGCGGGCGCCGCCAGAAGACTCCGACCACGGTGGCGCTGGAACTGCTGCGCGCGCTGGTTGCTGGTGTATTCCTGCCCGGGCCGCTCGAAATCCGGGTGGAGCGCGGCGTCGCGGCCGAGCTGGCCGGGCCGCTGGCGCCGGCCTTCGACGCTGCGAGCGCAGGCATCGGCCGCAAGGCGGCCATCGTCGTCGAAGCCGGACGCGACCCCGAGACGTTCGACATCGCGAGCGCGTGAGAGTATCACTGCCGCGGTCGCCCTTTTCCGGACCCTAGCCATGGCCGATTCAGCCGCTGCCGGGCCCGCGCTCAGGCCTTGTCCGATGTGCGGGAAACCACCGGTGGCGGGCCACGCCCCGTTCTGTTCCGCCCGCTGCCGCCAAGTCGATCTCGGCCGCTGGCTGATCGGGCGCTATGTCGTCGAAACCGAGGACGGCCCCGAGTCCGACGAGCGGCTCGACGACGAAGGGTGACGGGGAGCCGGGGGGCGCTCCGGCCGTCGGCAGGTCGGTAGCCAGGCGCCGCGGCAGCCGCGGTGACCGGGGCCCTGTTCGCGAAATAGGAGAAGCCTTACCCTGGAGCCCCGGACGATCCGGCTCGCGGGCGAGTCGGGTTCGGGACTTGCCTACAGCCTCATTCGCGATCGGGTTTCGACCGCCGACGAGAATTGGATAATTCGCCTCGAAATCGTCTGGCACCGCAACGAACTATTTGCTATAGGCGGTATCGAGGGGCTCAATTTGCCGCGCGCCAGCGTCGCAGGAATCTTGAATAGGGGGAAAATCGGATGCGGAATTCGTATGTGATCGGCGCGAGCGCGATCGCCCTGGGTGTGTCGTTGGGGACCGCGAGCGCTTTCGCCGGCCCGCCGCCGGCACCGCGGACGTTCACCGCGAACATCGCCGACTACAATGCGGCCCAGGTTGCGACGGCCAATGCGATCCTGACGGTGCCGGGCGGACTCGCGACCTATTCGGTAAACGCCGGAGGCGGCTCGCTCGAAATCAATTCCCGGTTCACCATCAGCCTGCCGACCGGCTTCACCTTCGGTTCGCAGCCTTCACTGTCGGATACCGGCACCTCGACCTTCACCCTGTTCGGCGGCGGCATCGGCTCGCAAACGGCGACTTTTGTGGTCGGCGTCGCGCCGTTGGCCGCGGGCCAGAGTGCGACCCTCAATACCTTCTCGGTACAGGGTGCAACTGCACTGGAGAACCCGATCCCGGTTGCCAATGCGCTGCCGATCACCGCCCAATCGACGAACAACGCGGAGATCGACAACAACGATGTGGTACCGCGCCTCGCCGGCGCCTTTGCCAGCGAGCCGGGCGCGACGGCGATCTTCGTCGGCGCGATTCAGTTCATCGATCTGAACGCGCCCACCTTCGGAGAGCTGTTCCTCAGCAGTCCGGATACGGCGACCATCGTGATCGCGGCCACGGCGATCGAGGCGGAGACCGTGGATGCCGCGACCGGCAGCGTGGCGGTACTGACCCCGACCGCTGCCCTCAATTCATTGTCGACCAGCGACACGGCGACGATGGTCATGCCCGGCAATTTCAACGGCATCACGGCCGCGTTCGTGTCCACGACCTCCGACTGTCTGAACCCGATCGCGACTGGAACGGCGACCGCCACCACCCTCACGTTCCCCGGCATTCCGATCGGTCGCGAGGAGTTCTTCTGCATGACTGCGTCCGGTACGACGCTCCTGCAGCAGAATACGGCCGGCTTCAACCCGTCCCTCCAGCCGGGAACCAGTACCGATTTCCTCGGCGGCGCCGTCATCAACGAATTCCCGGGAATCATCACCTACACCGGCGGCGGCGTCGTCTCGGTCACCAATTTCTTCACCGGCGACGATTCGGGCTATAGTTCCCTGCTCCGCGTCAACAATGCCGGGACGGAACCGGTACAACTCTTCGTCCTGCTCGAGCCCGATACCGGCGGGCCGGAACTGGTCGGCGCCCTGGGCTCGCTCGGGCCCGGAATCGGTACGCTCTTCACCGAGCAGCAGGTGTCTGCGGCCAGCGGAGTGATCCTCGCCAATTCCGGGCAGCGGGCGACGGTCGAGCTGATCATCGGCGGCGATTTCATCAATGTCCAGGCGTCGAGCCTGTTGGTCAACCCGACAGGGGTCGTGACCAATGTCGGCTTGCTGCCGAACCAGACGCCTGTGCTTCCCTGACAGTGCACGCCCTCCGACCCCGGTCGATTCGACCGGGGTCGGAGTGGCGTTTTGGTCCGGATGACTATCGGCTCGGCCAATTGCGGGTCGGCGCGCCGGAGATGCCATCCCCGGATCGCGACGTCCGCGGTGGCGACTTGGACGTTGGCTCCAGTACTGCTGCGCCCGCCTGGGCGCTGCTCCGTTTCAGCCCGGTCCGCTCGAAATTCCGGGGCCGCTGGCGCCGGCTGCAAGGCGGCCTTCCTCGTCATCGATCCCCGGCCGCCGACCCGAAGCGTTCGCCGTCGCGGCGGCCCTCGAACCCATTGCGTCAATGGCGGCTGTATCACGGGCCATGGAACGGCCGAACCGGCCGTTGGCGGCACCGGGTTCGGCTTTGTCCGATCTGCGCGAAACCGCCAGCGGCGCGTCTCTTACCCGTCTGTCCGGCCCGCTGCCACCAAGTCGATTCCAGTCGCCGGCTGATCGGGCGCGATCTCGTCGAAGCCGAGGATGGGCAGATTCCCCGAGGGGCGAAAGCACCCGCGCCTCCCCGGTGCTACCCAACTCGCGCGTGGGTCGCGCCATCGGGTCCGCAGAGCGCCGCCGATCACCGCTCAATCGACGAACAACGCCGAAATCGACAATAACGACGCGGCCCCGCGCAGCGCCGGCGCTTTCGCCAGCGAGCCGGGCGTCCAGGCGCAGTTCCTCGGCGAGTTCCTGTTCGTCGATCTGTCTGCGCCGGCGTTCGGCTCTCTGTTCCTCGGCACCCCCGATCAGGCCACGGCCAACCTCGGGATCACGGCGATCCAAGCGGAGACGGTGGATGCCGCGAGCGGGACCAGGCCGGTGCTGAGCCCGAACGGATCCCTGAATTCGCTGTCGACCGGCGACACTGCCACCCTCGTCGTGCCCGGCAATTTCAACGGCATCAGCGCCGCATTCACGTCTTCGACCGACAATTGTCTAAATCCGATCGCCGTCGGAACGGCGAGTGCCATCCAGCTCACGTTTTCCGGCATTCCCGTCAACCGGCAGGAGTTTCTCTGCATCACGGCGGCGGGCGGCACGCTCCTGCAGCAGAATCTCCAAGGCTTCGACCCGTCGGTCCAGCCGGGGACCAGCACCGATTTCCTCGGCACCGCCTCTCTCGTCGATTTCCCGGGAGTCATGACCTATACCGGCGGCGGAGTCGTCTCGGTCACCAATTTCTTCACCGGCGACGATGCCGGCTATAGCTCGTACCTGCGGGTGAACAATGCCGGCACGCTCCCGGTCCAGGTGTTCGTCGTGGTCGAGCCCGATACCGGCGGGCCGGAGCTGATCGGTTCCTTGGGGTCGCTCGGCTCCGGCGTGGGGACGGTCTTCACCGAGCAGCAGGTCGCCGCGGCGAGCGGAGTGATCCTCGCCAATTCCGGGCAGCGGGCGACCGTGGAACTCATCATCGGCGGCGATTTTCTCAACGTCGAGGCGTCGAGTCTCCTGGGCAATCCGACGGGGGTGGTGACCAATGTCGGCTTGCTGATGAACCAGCCGGTGCAGGTGAAGTAGCGGCGAGCCCGAATCGCCGGCGGCAGAGCGCTATTTGTTCAGGATGTCGGCCAGCTCCGCCAATTGCTTGTCGGCGCGCAGCAGATGGAATCCCTGGGTCGACAGGTCCGACGGCGTGAAATAGGCGCCGGCAGCGCCGTTGGCGACGAAGAATTTCGAAAAAGTCGCCGCCGAGCGCAGCGAGACCAGCATATTCTCCCAATGGTCCTGGGCGTTCTTGGTCGCGAGCACTTCGGCATAGTCTTCGCCGATCGCCTTCAGGATCACGTAATAGGCATAGAGCCGGCCCTTGGTCGCGTAGAAGGCGGCCCCGGCGCGCGAGTCGAAATAGCCGCCATTGCTGCTGAGCGCCGCCCGCTCATTGTCGGTGAGGTGCTGCTTCTCCTCCGGCGTGAAGTCGCCGGGCGAGAGCACGGTCAGTTCGAGCACCGCCGATTGGCTGCCCATATCCTTGCTGATCCGGTCGATGAAGACGGCGAGATTGCTCGCGATCTTGTCGTATTTCGCCTGGCCGGCGGCGAGGCGCCGATTATAGGCGACGAGATGGTCGATGGCCTTGTCGTATTGGCTGACCGCACTCGGGAAGATCCAGGCGGTCGGGTCATATTTGAACAGGCCGGAGGCATTGGTCAGATCGCCGTCGGCCTCGCCGGAACCGCGTTCGCGGCCGAGCAGATCCGCCATCTCGACCGCCCAGCGCGCGACGGCGTATTGGATGCCCTGCTGGTAATTCTTCATGTTCGCGCTGTAGGCGATCGGGTGATACCAGAGCCGATTGGGCGACCAGGCCGTGTGGTTGATCTCGAGATCCATCAGGGTCGCCGCCATCGTCACCGCCTTGCTGCCGCCGGCCACGATGAAATTCGGATTCGGTTGCAGGTTCGGGCTGTCGTCGATCCGGTATTCGAAGAAGAAGGCGGCGATGAAAAGGAGAAAGAGCAGCGGGATGGCCAGCGCCCCCCAGCGGATGCCGGCGTGCAGTTTGCCGAGACGCCCGGCAATGCCGTCACGCGTCCGGCCGAAAAATCTCGTGATCGCACTCATCGGGATATTCCCTGGTTCGGCCGCACGGCTCCAGAACGAGGAGAGCGACGCCGACGGGCTGTAGCTGGGCGCTGCCCGGCCCGGCGTCAATGAGGGGCCCTCCTCATCCCGGATGCGCGATATACCAATCGATCAGCCCCATCGCCTCCGGCCCGTCCCAATCGGCCGGACCTTCGAGCCGGCCGATTTCGCGGCCCGCGCCGTCGAGCAGCAGCGTGGTCGGCAGGCCGGCCGCCCCGAACGCCCGGAGCAGCGCGTTCTTCGGATCGAGGTAGCGGGGCAAGCCGCCGAGCGAGTTCTTGGCCAGGAACGGCTCGACGGCGGCGGCACCCTTCACATCTTCGGAAACCGTGGCAATGGTGAACCGGTCGCCTTCACGCGCCGCCTTCAGCCGGTCGAGCGAGGGCATCTCCTTGATGCAGGGCTGGCACCAGGTGGCCCAGAGATTGACCAGCGTCAGCTTGCCTTTGAAGCGCGACAGATCGGTGGCGTTGCCGGCTTCGTCGAGGAACTCGACTGCCGGCAAGGGGGCCGGGGCGGGCCGGCGCTGGAAGCCCGCCATCACGCCGTCTTGCGGCGGCGCGTCGGACGGGGCAAGGTGCGACACGGCGAAGCCGATCGCCCCGGCCGCCCCGCCGAGCAGGATCACCACGGCCAAGAGTTTCAGTTTGATGTTCATTTCCCCGACCCGTCCGACACGCCGTTGCCCATGACCGCGGATATGCCCCGGCCCGCGGGCGCCGAGCAAGCCCCCGCAGCGCCGCAGCCTGCAAATGAAATGTGGGGCGGGCGCTTTGCCGGCGGCCCGGCCGCCGTGATGGAGCAGATCAACGTCTCCATCGATTTCGACCGGCATCTATACGCCCAAGACATCGCCGCGTCCAAGGCGCATGCGGCGATGCTGGCGGCGACCGGCATCATCGGCGCCGAAGACGGGGCCGCGATCCGAACCGGCCTCGACCGCGTCCGCGCCGAAATCGAGGAAGGCGGCTTCGCCTTTCAGCGCGCGCTCGAAGACATCCATATGAATGTCGAGGATCGGCTGCGCCAGCTGATCGGGATTCCGGCCGGGCGGCTGCATACGGGACGCTCGCGCAACGACCAGGTCGCGACCGATTTTCGCCTGTGGGTGCGCGACGCCGTGGATCGGCACGAAGGCCAGTTGCGGGCGCTGCAACAGGCCTTGCTCGATCAGGCCGCGCGCCATGCCGGAACCCCGATGCCCGGATTCACTCATCTGCAAACGGCCCAGCCGGTGACGTTCGGCCATCATCTCATGGCCTATGTCGAGATGCTCGGGCGTGATCGCGGCCGGCTCGCCGATTGCCGCCGGCGATTGAACGAATGTCCGCTCGGGGCGGCGGCGCTGGCCGGTACTTCCTTTCCCATCGACCGGCACATGACCGCGGCGGCGCTCGGGTTCGAGCGGCCGATGGCCAATTCCATGGATGCCGTCTCCGACCGCGATTTCGCCATCGAGTTCCTCTCGGCTGCGGCCCTCGTCGCCATCCATCTGTCGCGGCTGGCCGAGGAACTGGTGCTGTGGACGACCGATGCGTTCCGCTTCGTGCGCCTGTCGGATGCGTTCACCACCGGCAGCTCGATCATGCCGCAAAAGCGCAATCCCGATGCCGCCGAACTCGTCCGCGGCAAGGCCGGGCGGGTGATCGGGGCCCTGGTCGGTCTGCTGGTGACGATGAAGGGCCTGCCGCTCGCCTATGGCAAGGACATGCAGGAGGATAAGGAGCCGAGCTTCGAGGTATCGGCCACGCTCGATCTCTGCCTCGCCGCCATGACCGGCATGATCCTCGATCTCGAGGCCGATCCGACGGCGATGCGCGCGGCGATGGCGCGCGGATTCATCACGGCCACCGATCTCGCCGATTGGCTGGTGCGGCGGCTGGGCCTGCCGTTCCGCGAGGCACATCACGTCACCGGCGCCATCGTCCGCCGCGCCGAGGCGCTCGACTGTCCGCTGGATCGCCTGCCCCTGGCCGAGTTCCAGTCAGTCGAGCCGGGCATTACCGAGGAGGTGTTCACCGTGCTGTCGCTCGATCGAGCCGTCGAAAGCCGGACCAGCTATGGCGGGACGGCGCCGTCGCGGGTGCGCGAAGCCATCGAAGCGGCCCGGGAGCGCTATCTGTGACCGGCCGCTCGCTGCATCTGGCGGCGGCCCTGCTGCTCGCGACGTCCCTGCTCGCCGCCTGCGGCAAGAAGGGCCAGCCCACGGTTCCCAACGGCGAGAAGAGCACCTATCCGCATCCTTACCCGGCCGGCGCCCCGCAGCCGAACCCGCCTCCGAACGCGCCCGGCGGATCGCCGGGCGCGGCCCCGGCGCCGCCGGTTCCGACCCCGCCCGATGCCAAGCCCAATTCCTGAGTTCCCCTATCGCGGCGGCGCGATGCAGTGCGAGGGCGTGTCGCTGGAAGCCCTCGCCGACGCCGTCGGCACGCCCTTCTATTGTTATTCGAGGGCCGCCTTCACCCGCCTCTACCGGGCCTACGAGGCGGCCTTCGCCACCCAGGACGTGCGCATCTGCTATGCGGTCAAGGCCAATTCCAACCAGGCGGTGCTGGCCAATTTCGCCCGGCTCGGCGCCGGCGCCGATGTCGTCTCCGAGGGCGAACTGCTGCGGGCGCTGACTGCCGGGATCCCGGCCGAGCGGATCGTCTTTTCCGGCGTGGCCAAGACCGTGGCCGAACTGGAGACGGCGCTCGATCGGGGCATCGGCCAGATCAATGTCGAGAGCGAAGACGAACTCGAGCTGCTCTCCGCCCTCGGATCCGGGCGCGGCCGGCGGATCCGGATCGCGCTCCGCGTCAACCCCGATGTCGATGCCAAGACACATCCGAAGATCACCACCGGCAAGGCCGAGAACAAGTTCGGCATCGCCATCGCCGAGGCGCCCCGGCTCTATGCCCGGGCCGCGGATCTGCCCGGGCTGGAGCCGGTGTCGGTGGCGCTCCATATCGGCTCGCAATTGCTCGATTTCGCCCCCTTCGAAGCAGCATTCGCCCGCGCAGCCGAACTCGTCCGCGCGCTCCGTGCGCAGGGCCTGGCCATCCGCCATCTCGACCTCGGCGGCGGGGTCGGCGTGCCCTATCGCGCCGAGCCGCCGCCCGATCTCGCCGCCTATGCTGCGATCATCCGCCGCACCACTGGTGCGATCGGCTGCAGTCTGACTTTGGAGCCCGGCCGGTACCTCACGGCCGAGGCCGGAATCCTCGTCTCGCGCGTGATGGTGGTGAAACAGGGCCCGACCCGGCGGTCGGTGATTCAGGACGCCGCCATGAACGATCTGATTCGGCCGACGCTTTACGAGGCGTATCATCCGATCGTGCCGGTGCGGGAGGCCGGCGCCGCCGCCGGGACGCCGGCGGATATCGTCGGTCCGATCTGCGAATCCGGCGACTATCTGGCGGTGGACCGCGATCTGCCGGCACTGGCGCCGGGCGCCTTGCTCGCGATATTGTACGCCGGAGCCTATGGAGCCGTAATGAGTTCGACCTATAATTCGCGGCGCTTGGTTCCCGAGGTGTTGGTCGATGGCGGGCGCTGGGCTGTCGTCCGGCCGCGCCGGAGCTTCGACGATTTGATCGGGCTCGACTGCGTGCCGGACTGGCTGGCTCGATCAGGGAGATGAAGATGGCGATGACCTGGCGCCTGCGGCTCGCGCTCCTGGCTTTGGCGTGGGAGGGCTTCTGGCCCGCCTTCTGGCCGGGGGCGGCGACATTGCTGGTGTTCCTGGTCGCGGCGTCTTTCGACCTGCTCCCGATGCTTCCAGGGTTCGTGCATGCCGCGTTGCTCCTGGTCGGGCTCGCCGGACTCGGCTGGGGCGGGTTCCTCGCCTGCCGTGCCGCGATCCGCCCGGACCGGCAGGATGCCGGGCGCCGGCTGGAGCGGGACAGCGGTCTCGCCCATCGTCCGCTCGCCACCCTGCAGGACCGCTTGGCCGGTAGCGGCGACGATCCCATGGCGCTGGCGCTCTGGGCGGCCCATCGCCGGCGGATGGCGGCGGCGACGCGGTCGCTCAGCCTGCATTGGCCGCGAGCCGGGCTCGTTCGCCGCGATCCCTATGCGCTGCGGGTGGGATTGGCGCTGTTGCTGCTGATCGGGATCGCGGCCGCCGGCGGCGATTTCTGGCCGCGGGTCGGCCGGGCGCTGGTCCCGGAATTCGGCAAATCCGACGCCGTCGCCATGACCGGCGTCGATCTGTGGATCAATCCCCCGGATTATACAGGCTTGCCGCCTCTCTATCTCGGCTCGGATGCCCAGCGTATGGCGCATGCCGGCTTCGATCCCGGCAAGCCGATCGCCGTGCCGGCCGGCAGTACGATTCTGGCGCAGGTCCATGGCGGCAGGCAGCCGCCGCGGTTGGTGCTGGATGGCGATGCAGTCGAGTTCACGGCGCTCGATGCCAGCGATTTCACCGCGACCGCGAAGCTGGGCCAGACCCGGCATCTCGCCATCCAGCAAGGCGGTTCGACCCTGGCAGGGTACGAAATTTCGATCACGCCCGATCTGCCGCCGACGGCGGAGTGGGCCAATGCGCCGGTGGTGACGACGCGGGGAGCGCTCCATCTCGACTATCTCGCCAAAGATGATTACGGCATCAAGAGCCTGACGCTGGAGATCAGCCGCCCGGAATCCGGAGAGCCGCCGATCGAGATTCCGCTGGCCGTGCCGGGGCAGGCGCACAAGGAGATCAAGGGCACCTCCTATCAGGATCTCACCCCCCATCCCTGGGCGGGATTGCCGGTCGAACTCAGGCTGAGTGCCCGCGACGCGATCGATCAGGCCGGGATCAGCGCGCCGGTCAAGCTCACCCTGCCGGAGCGCAAATTCCGCCATCCGATCGCCAAGGCGATCATCGAACAGCGCAAGTTGCTGAGCCAGGACCAGACCCAGGAAGACGTCGTCGCCGAGACCCTGCAAGATCTCTCGGCGCGGCCGGCGCTCTATCGCGACGATTTCACCGTGTTCCTGGCGCTGCGAACGGCTGCCGAGCGGCTGCAGCTCGCGCCCGGCAAGGAGGTCGTTCCCTCCGTCCAGACTCTGCTGTGGAACACGGCGCTCAAAGTCGAAGAGGGCGACGAGCCGGAGGCCCAGCGCTCGCTGCGCGAGGCGGAACAGGCCCTGCAGGACGCACTGGACCACGATGCGCCGGAAGCGGAGATCAACCGGCTGATGGCGCAGCTGCGCCAGGCGGTCAATCGCTATCTCCAGGCGATGATCCAAAACGCCCTGCAGAACGGCGACGAGCAGCAGCAGCAGGCGGGCGCCGGTCCGGCGATGACGCCGCAGGATATCGGCCGGCTGCTCGATCAAATGCAGCAGATGTCGCGCTCCGGGGCCAAGGATGCGGCCAAGGAAGCGCTGGCGCAGCTCCAGGATCTCTTGGAGAATCTGCGCGCCGGCCGGGCGCCGAGCCAGGCCGATGGCCAAGGCCAGCAGATGATGCGCGGCATGCAGGAGCTGGCGCGCCGACAGGAGCAACTGCTCGATCGCGCCTATCGTCAAGCTCAGCGCAATCAGAACGGCCCGCCCCAGCAGCAGCAGCAGGGTCAATCCGGTTCGCCGCCGTCGCAACAAGGCCAGCCGGGCGGCGAGTCCGGCGACTTGGCCGGCGCCCAGGGGGCGCTGCGGCGCCAACTCGGCGACATGCAGCAGCAGCTGGGCCAAGGCGGTGAAATCGGCCAGGCGCTGAGCCGGGCCGAGCGCGCCATGCGCGACGCCGTCGATGCGCTCAACAAGCAGGCGCCGGGCGAAGCCGTCGGCCCGCAAGGCGAGGCGCTCGACCAGTTGCAGCAGGCGGCACGGGCGCTGGCCGAAGAGATGCGCAAAAACGGCGAAGGCGGCGACGGCAGTGCCCAGGCCGGCCGCGATCCTCTCGGTCGCAACCTGCCGGGTCAAGGCGATCTCGATCGCGGCGACGTCAAGATCCCCGAGGAATCCGAGATGCGCCGGAGCCGCGAAATTCTCGACGAGCTGCGCCGCCGCGCCGCCGACCGTGCCCGGCCTCAGCTCGAACGCGAGTATATCGATCGGCTGCTGAAGCGGTTCTGAGTGCCCCCGGGCTGATCAGTCGTCGGCGAAGGTCACCTTGACCAAGGCGACCTCGGTGGTCGGGGCCGGGTTCGATGTCGTGAACGGCACCGTCTGCCCCGGTTGGAGCGGCTCGCCGCCTGCTTGGAAGACCCAGCTCTCGACGATCTCACCCTGGGCATCTACCAGATCGACATGCAGTTTGGGCACGATCCGCGGGGCCGAGGACAGGTTGTCGATCTGGCCGCTGACGATCATGCGGAGCTGGCCGTCCTCGGTCTGGTAGGCCGACTGGACATCGTGGACCTTCAGCCAGTCGCCGATGCCGGGTGTGCTCAACCCGATGAGATTATAGAGCCGCTGCGCCGGCGGCCAATCCTCGACGATGCGACCGCGGAGGAAATAAGTGCCGGCGACGATCGCCACGACGAAGAGGGCGAGGGCCGTCCAGCCGAGCGGGACCAGCCCGATCCGCCGCGGCGGCTTCCGCAGCGCGGGCAATTTCGGCGTCTCCGGCCGACTGCTGCTGCCGATGAAACTGGGCATGACTTCGCTCGGCACTGCCGGCGAGCCGTCCGCGGCCGGCGGCGGAGTCGTCACCACGGCCACGGCGACCGGGAGCGCCACCGGCGCCGCTCCGGGCGGCGGCGCCTGGAACCAGGTATCGGCACACCGCGCACATCGCACTGTCCGGCCATTCGCGCCGAGAGCGGCGGGATCGACGACATAGCGGGTGGCGCAGGCCGGGCAGGTGACGATCATGCTGGCCCCGACGCGAGCGGACTCTCGCCCTTATAGGCAAGCCGCCGCCGCTTGCGCAAGCGGCGGCGCAGCGCGCCGGCGCGGTCGGGGGTTCCGGTCATGCGACGGCTTCGGCGAGGAGAGACATGGGGATGGCACGCGTCGGCGAGGGTGCCGGATCTTCGCCTGCGGGTCGGGCGGCGTCCAGCCGATAATCGGCCGGAGAGAGGGCCGGCGCGCGGCAGGCCGCCGAGGCTGGTACCCGCTGCACGATAGTTTGACGGGTTGTGCTGCGGACTGGTTGCGAGAGTTCCGCGACAATCCGCACTTCCGGCGCCCGGCCCCCGTCATTGACGCAGCGCTGTCGCTCGTCGGTCGGGCACCGAACTCCATACCGACGCGAGGTGACAAATCGACTGATCGCGCGGTCGAAGAGTCGCTCGGCCTTGCGCGCGTCTCCGCCGGGGTCCCCAGAAACGACCGGCGACGTCGGGATCGAGCCGGGCGACGCCTCGGCCGGCCCGGTGCAGCACTTCGCCGGGGTTTCTGGAACTCTCGAGTCTGTAATTGGATATGAGGGTTACCCGCGACGCAGGCATGTGGACGGTGACCGCGCGAGCCATCTCTCGGTTCCTCGAGTCTCACGTGATTGTGAAGATCCTGACCTTTTCTAGCCTAAGGCCGTGTGGTACTCGGATTCTATCGTAGAGATCGCGGTATGACGTGATGATATTCAAGTTGGGAGAGAGATATGCGAGCCAGGGTGCAGGTTGCCGGTCTTGTCTTCGCCCTTCTCCTGCCGCTGGCCGCTCACGCCGACAGCCCTGAGCCGGCTGCCGGCCCCATCGCCGAATACCATGTCGGGCTCCACGGCCCGGATTTCGGGGTTTATGCCGGCATCCCGTTGGCCGCGGCGCAGCGGGCGCAGATTCAACAGATCATGGCCGCTTACCGGCAGCTGTCCGAGCCGATGGCGTCGCAGCTTCGTCAGACCGAGGAGCAGCTGCGCCAATTGATGCTGGAGCCGGGTGCGTTCGACCAACCCGATGCGGTGGCGCTGGAATTGCGCGTGAGCCAACTCAACGGCAAGCTCGATGCTTTGGCGCTGGATGCCTTGACTGCGGTGCGCTCCCAGCTGACCCCGGCGCAATTGGCCGGTGCTCAGGCGAGTTATCTCCAGGAAAAGGCAGCGATGCAGGCAGCCTTGGGGGCGTCCGGCGACAAGTGACGACCAGGTTCGGCCGATCTCGAAACGGCCCCGGTGATTTGGGGCGCGATGTGATTGCCGCCAGATGCTCCGTGGCGCGTGATTGGAATTCGATCGACGGCTTGGCGGGCCAGGGCGTCGCACTAGGCTGTTACTTTATCGGGCCGGCAATAGCGTGACCCAAATCGTACCCCCCGTTGGGGGCGAGCGGCGTCATTGCCTGGTCCGAACTGCATATCGTGTGAATTTTGCTCTTTCGTGAAGGGTCGAAACCGATGTCCGACACCCCCCGTGACCATAAGGGCGTCGAGCCCTTCATCAAGGCGAGCCGCCGCTCGGAAATCCTCGCCAAGCTCGCCGCCCAGGCCGCTTCCCTCGTCCTTGCAGCCAATGTCGGCGTCGGGGTCGCGCAAGCGTCCACCAAGAGCAGTGAGGTCACCAAAGGCCATGCCGAGACCCATGCCGCCGGCCAGACGCCGAGGGCCCGCACGCTCCGCCCGGGCATGGTTCTCGCAAACGACACCTTGCCCGCCGCTCCCCTTGCCAAGAGTAGCAAAGACTTGACCAACGACGGGCCAACGCCTAAGGGCAAGGAGACGAAGGAGACCAAAGACGTTAAAGACGTCAAGGATGTGAAAGACACCAAGGATACGAAAGACACCAAGGATGTGAAGGACACGAAGGACACCAAGGAGGGTAAAGACGCGAAGGATACGAAAGAGACCAAGGAGACCAAGGAGGGTAAGGACGCAAAGGATACGAAAGAGGTCACGACGGAAAATAAACAGCTAAAGGAGTTCAAAGAGGAAAAGGAAACTAAAGAGTCCGAGGACGGGAAATTGCCCGACCTTTCGCCCACCGCCGCGGTACCGGTGCCGACCGCGTACGAGACCGAATTTGCGCCGTTGCATGTCGACGGGGCGATTTGGGCGCCGCTGTCGGACGAGGCCGGCGGGCCCCGGCTGAAGCCGGCGACGCTGCTGATGCGCAAGCCGATCGTCTAGAGTGATGGCGGCGCCGGCGGATGTCATGATCGTCGCCGGCTGGCAGGATGTCGTCGCCGACCGCATGCAGGCTGCGCTCACGGACAAGGGGTGCCGCGTATCGCGCTATGACGGGATGACGGCGGCGCGGCTGTTCACGATCCGGGTGCGTGACCAGGGAGCTGAAGTCGTGCCGGATTGTCCTCTGTTCCTGCGGCCGAGTGCCTGGTGGCTCCAACCGGGCGAGGAGCGGGCGGAAAGCGCCGACGAGCAATTTCTCCGATCGGAGGCCTGGTCGACATTCTGGTCGGCGGCGGGGTTGATCAAGGCGCCGGTGGTGAACCGTCCGACGCAGAGCGGCTGGGTCGGCCGTATCACCGCGGGCGAAATCGCGGCGGCAATGTCCGCCGGATCGGGCGGGACCGATCGGCCTGCAGGCGGCCGGGGCATCCCAGATCTCGATTCTGACCATCGGGGCCGGTTCGGGCAGGATATTTATCTGAGTTCGGCGGATATCATGGGCGACGCGAGCGGGGAAATCTGGGCCGAAGGCGACGGGTATGTCGCCGGACCGATCGCCCGGTTCGAGGCGTCGGATCCAGTCCGCGCCAGAAAAGTCGATCTCGACGCGCTCTATGAGATTGTGACGGTCGTCGGCGGGCGCGGCTTTCCGGCGACCGCCGATCCCGTCTCGGCCGAACTCGATCTCGTGCGCCGGAGCGTCGCCATCGCCCGGCGCTTTCAGGCGCATTTCGCGACGGTCACCTGGTCCGTCGCCAACGGCAGTGCCCTGCCGATCCGCCTCAACGATGCGCCCGAACACCAGGAGCTGCGCTATGTCTGGCCCGAGGTCGCGGAGGCGTTGTGCGAGGATTTGGTAATTTGATCGTCGCCATCGGGCTCGACCTCGACGCGCCCTACAGTCATTTCATCGAGCGTGCCGGCGTCGAGGGCGTGGCCGTTCAGCCAGTCAATCTGCGCCGATATGTCGAGGGTGACTGGCAGTTCCACCTGCCGTCGGACGAGCCGGGCATCGTCGAGTGCGATGCTGGCGCCATCGAACTCCCCCCCGATGCCTCCTACTATTGTCGCATCATGGATTTGTCTGCGCACGAGGCGGACGAGGCCAAGGTCAAAAGGTGGCGCGGGCTGCTCGGCGCCCTCAGAACCTGGCTCGAATGGATCCCGGGCAAAGTGGCCAATCGCAGCCGTGCCGGCGGCCATAACGCGGCAAAGCCGCTGCACGAAGCAATTCTGGTCGATCTCGGCCTGCAGGTGCCGGAGAGCCTGACCAGCTGTGATCCCGACCTGCTCCGGTCGTTCGTGCGCGCGGGTCCGACGATTTCCAAGACAGTCTGCGGAGTCCGCGCCGACGCCACGATCGTGACCGAGGCGGATTTCTCCGATTTCAATCCGGCGAGCGGACCGGTCCATATCCAACGGCGGATCAAGGGGGCCGATATCCGTATCCATGTCGTCGGGCCCCATCTGGTCGCCCAGCGCGCCGATATCGACGCCGTCGACTATCGGCGCGAGGGTGGGATCAATGCGCTCGTCACCTTCGATCCGCCTGAAGCTTTGGCGCGCTTCCTCGTCGGCGCCACCCGCGAGATCGGGCTGGAATTTGCCGGCTGGGACTTCAAGCTCGATGCCGAGGGCAATTTCTGGTGTCTCGAGGTCAACCCGATGCCCGGGTATTCGGCCTATGACGAGCGCTGCGACGGTGCCATATCGCGCGCCCTGTTCGACCATCTGGGGACGGCGGAGACGTCGTGACGATGCTCGACGAGGATGCCGTCGTCACCCAGCACGCCTTCCTGTCGGCGCCTCAATGTCAGCAGATTCGCGATCGCGTGCTGGCGCTCGAGCCGCGCTGGATCCGTCGCGCCGATACCTTCTTCACTTTGGGCATCGCCTCCTATCTCGACGCTCCTGGACGACTGGCCGAATATGAGCGCCAGGCCGCATTGCACAATCAGGTCCTGAAGTCCGGCTTCGACGACCTGTACCAGCTGTTGAGCCGGTTCCTCGGTTCTCTCCTCGGCGGCATGGTGTTTTTCGACGAGACCTACTCGCTGCCGGGATTCCACGTCTTTCTCGTCAATGGCTATGACCGCAGCCGGGAGAACGTGGCGGCGAGCGCGCATTTCGATCTGCAATGGATGTCGGCAATCCCCGAGTGGCGCGGCACGCGCACCTTGTCGTTCACGGTGCCGATCGAACTGCCGAGCGGCGGCGCCTCGATGGAGGTCTGGCATTTCCGCCACGAGGATGCCCTCGAGCAGCGCGTCGGCGCCAGAGAATACGCGGCCGCGCACCCATCGCAACGCGTACCGTACGCTCCGGGGCGGATGGTGATCAACGACGGCAGGATGCTGCATGCGATCGGCAGAGGCACTGACCCGAACCCGTTCGGTCGCCGGATCACCCTCCAGGGTCACGGCATCGAGACGCCCGATGGCTGGCTGCTCTATTGGTAGCGCCGATCAGAAGCGGCAGAGGCGCGCATCCGCCGGCGTCGGGTCGGTGGTCCGGAGCGCATGCTTGATCGATCGCTCGAGCACGGAATACTGGCCGGCATCGCGGCGATAGAGCTGGAGCGGCTGCTTCAGCGGCGCCTCCGTGTTGCTGATCACGCGCGGCGGTCCGCCATGCTTGGGGCCGCGCGTGTGAAACAGGAAAGGATGGGCCAGCACGGCGGTGCCGGCTTCGCCGGTCACTTCCTGGAAGTTGCCGATCGGCTCCGCCAGCACTTCGCCGAACAGCTGTCGATGACTGATTCCGCGGTAATGCCGACTGAGCACTCTGGCGGTTCGTTTGTGGGAACCCAGCGCCATCAGGGTACCGCCCCATCCCGGCTCGATATCGCTGAAGAGCCCGACCACCAGCAGGCCTTGATTTGGCGCGTCGATCGTGTGCTCGAACCAATTTCCGTCGATATGCCAGCCGGACTCCGGCAACATACCCGGCGGCCAATCCGCGCCATAGGAAAAATTGACCGGCCAGAGGCCCCATTGCCGCTCGCCGCGCCACCGTCCGGGACCGAGCAACTGCTCGATCGCAGCGACGAGTCGATCGGAGAAGCATTCGATGACGTCCGGATCGGTCAGGTGCTCCTCGATATCGTAGTTCGCCGGCCAGGTCGAAGGGTCGGTTTGGCGGATCGCGCTCTTTTCCTCGATGCGGCGCCACAGACAACGGCCTGCCGCTTCGGCCTGGCCGCGCGTGAACGCTGCCGGCAGTGTGCAGAACCCCATCTCGACAAAATGCTCGATGTCGTCATCGCTGAGGACCCCAACGCTCATCGCCCCGCTCCCCTCCACAACCCTGCAATATGACCGGCTCGGCCTTCACCTCACAATACCATACTATGGTCGGGAGAACCCGCGCCGTCGCGCGGTCGAGCGACGAACTGTCAGGCCTTCCGGCCGCCGGCAGGGTGTCGGTTGGTTCCCTTTCGCAAATGGGAGAATGCTCCATGTCCAGAGATAGCGAGACCGGACGCGGCGATCCTCGATTTAGAGGCGGCGAAACCGATAGATTTCTGGTCTTTTCACCGACAAGGTGCGGCAGCACGACATTGGGCCGTCTTTTGAACTGCCACCCGCAGATCCGATGTCTCGAGGAGCCGTTCAATCCCTTCAATTATGAGGGCCGATACCTCCGGCAAGCGACCAATTCGGTCGAGCTCGACAGAGTAGTGGAGGTCATTTGGACCACGCATAACGGGATAAAACACACCTGGGCTCCCGATGGCTGGCCATTCGTCGGGAACCCGGCCTTGAATGCGGCGATTCTGCTCAAGCCCCAGCAGAAGGTAATATTTTTGCGTCGACGAAATCTCCTTCGACGGTTGGTCTCAGCCCATATCTCGAACCAGACTGGCGTTTGGGGCGTGTTCGACCGCGACGACCGGAAAATTGTCGAGAACTTCGCCTTCACCCCGATGGACACTGTATCTGTCAAGGCACAGTTGCGTGCCGATAACCAAATGCTGTCGCACTATCGAAGTTTACTTGTTGACAATGGTACAAGTTTCATCGATGTGGTGTACGAGGACCTTTATTGTTGTGTGGAATCACCAATTGACCAGATCGAGATCTTAAATGGAATATTTACTTTTTTAGGTGTGAAAGGGATAGACGACGAAGGCACCTTGTCTCGGGTTGGATATTTGCTCAATCCGGAAATAATGAAGTTGAACTCCTTTCATACCTACAATACGATTCCGGGCATCCAAGAAATCGACCAGGAGTGTGGGTCAGATGAGACCGGCTGGCTGTTTGGACAGTGAGAGCGACGACGAATTCAGTCAGACGAGGGCTCGGATCTGGACGATCGACGAAGTATCCCGAACGGCGCGTTTCCTCTCCGGCTGTCTCCAAACCCGCCCTCCCCCGGGGTAATGCCGGCCAGAGACGGGCTAGCGAGATCGCTGTTCAGGACGCTCCAAATCGGCCAATCCCTCATAGAATCCGGCCGGCAATCCAGCGAGGTCGCGTCCCTCGGTATTGAACGGCCGCTTCAGCACCCCCTTGAAATGCCGCCGAACCAGCTCGGGAAAGGCCGCCCCCGGCGCCAGCCCGCGCGCCCGGCAGATCGCGTCGAACCACCGCCTCCCGATTGCGACATGGCCGATCTCGTCACGGTAGATGATCCGCAGCACCTCGGCACTGGCCCCGTCTCCTGCCTTGTCCAGGCTGGCGATCATCCCCGGGGTCACGTCCAGGCCGCGCGCCTCCAGCACCAGCGGGACGACGGCGAGCCGCGCCAGGAAATCGCCTGCCGTCGCTTCGGCTGCCTGCCAGAGACCGTCATGGGCGGGCAGATCGCCAAAGGCTGCACCGAAATCGGCCAGACGCCGGGCGAGGAGCGCGTGATGGCCCGCCTCCTCGTCGGCGACACCCACCCAATCGTCAAAGAATCCGGCCGGCAGATCCGCGGTGCCGAAGCGGGCGATCAGGTCCCAGGCGAGGTCGAGCGCGTTGAGTTCGATGTGAGCCAGCGCGTGGAGCAGCGCCACCCGGCTTTCGACGGCACCGCCGGAGCGGCGTTTCGGCATGTCGCGAGGCGGGCGCAACGCCGGTCGCGCCGGCCGGGCCGGGCGGGGCGGCGGCATCGGGCCGGCGCCGATCGGCAGGCGGCCCGCCCGCCAGTCTGCGGCGATCTCGCGGCCGAGCGCGATCTTGTCGGCTGGTGCGGCCGTCGTCAGCACGGCGACGGCGCCTGCACGCAGGCTCTCGGCCGAGCTCACAACGCCAGGGCGGCCTTCAGCACTGCGTCGACATGGCCAGCCACCTTGACCTTGTGCCAGATGCCGCGAATGATCCCGGTCCGGTCGATCAGGAAGGTGCACCGGTCGATGCCCATGTATTTCTTGCCGTAGAGGCTCTTTTCGACCCAGGCATCGTACTGTTCGACCACTGTGCCGTCGGTGTCGGCGGCGAGCGGGAAGGTCAGGCCGTGCTTGGCCTTGAACTTGTCGTGGGCTTTGACCGTATCCTTGGAGATGCCGATCACGACGGCCCCGGTGCCGGTGAAATCCGGCAACGCGTCGCGAAAGCCGCAGGCTTCGGTGGTGCAGCCCGGCGTGTCGTCCTTCGGGTAGAAATAGAGAATCACGGGGCTACCGATGAGGGCCGACAGCGTGACCGAGCCGCCGCCATCGGTCGGCAGGGTGAAATCCGGGGCCGCGTCGCCGATCGCGAGGGTCATGGTCGAATGATCTCCGTTCCATCTGTCGGTAGGGATTTCATTAGCATCTCGGCCGGGGTCTCGATCAAGCGATCATAGAGTGCCGCAAGGCTCTCGGCCGTTTCCGTCAAGCGGCGCAAATGCGCCTCGGCTCGCCCGGGGCCCAATGCCCGGGCGAGCGCGCGGGCGATGAGATCGGGGGCGACCGGCTCGCTCTCGATCTTGCCGAGCGTGATGCGCAGGATCTGCTGGACATGCTGCCAGAAGCGCAAACCATCGGCCAGGAGCCGGCCGGGCTCGGCCGCGAGCCCGCCGGTTTCGATCAGGCGCCGATAGGCCTCCAGCGTGCCGGAGGCGAGCACGGCCGGATCGTCGGGGGCACGCGCCAGCTGGAAATACTGGGCGATGAATTCGAGATCGACCAGTGCCCCCCGCCGATGCTTGCAATCCCAGGCGAGCGGGCGCGGATTGGCCGCCGCGATGCGCCGGCGCATCGCGGCGACATCGACGAGCAGGGCCGACGGATCGCGCCGGCGCCCGAGCTCGGAGCGGATCACCGATTGGAGGTCGAGGCCGAGGCCGGCATCGCCCGCGATCACCCGCGCCCGGGTCAGCGCCATCCGCTCCCAGGTCCAGGCCTGCTCGGCGTGATAGCGGCGGAAGGCGTCGAGGCTGGAAGCGATCGGTCCGGCATTGCCCGAAGGCCGCAACCGCATATCGACGACATAGAGATTGCCGTCGCCGGTCAATGCCGAGAGCGCGTTGATCACGCGCTGGCCGAGCCGGGCGAAATAGGTCGTCACCGCCAGTGGGCGCTCCCCGTCCGACGTCTCGGCCGCGTCCGGGGCCCGATAGACGAAGATCAGATCGAGATCCGACAGCGCGTTCATCTCGCGACTGCCGAGCTTGCCCAGACCCAGGATGGTGAATTCGCCGCCCGGAACCCGGCCATGGGCCCGGGCGAATTCGGTTTCGACCAGCGGCAGCAGGGCGGCGATGGCGATCTCGGCGACCAGGGTGAAATCGCGCCCCGCCCGCACCCCGTCGATACGTCCCTGCAGCAGTTGGACGCCGATCTGGAATTTGCGGTCGTTGGTCCAGCGCCGGGTCAGGTCGAGCATATCCTCGAAATCGCGCGCCCGCGCCACGGCGAGTCCGAGATCGACGTCGAGATCCGCCGTCGCTGCTGCGGCGACCTCGGGCAGGGGCCCGTAGAAATCATCGGACAGGACCGCATCCAGCAGCACGGGCCGGCGCGCCAGCTGAACCGCCAGATAGGGCGCCTCGCCCATGATCAGTGCCACCAGGTCGCAGAGTTCGGGATGATGCTGGAACAGGGAAAAGAGCTGCACCCCGGCGGGCAGCCGGGCCAGAAACTCGTCGCAGCGGGCGAAGGCGAAATCCGGATCGCCCGCTTGGCCCAGCCGGCGCAACAGCCCGGGGACCAGTTCGGTCAGCAATTCGCGCGCCCTGGCCGATCGGGTCGCCCTGAGGCGGCCATGGTGCCAGCCGCGAATCGCGTCGTCGACGCGCGCCGGATCCTTGAAGCCCATCGCCGCCAACGTCGCCAGGGTCTCGGGGTCGCGGTCCTTGCCGGTGAAGACCAGATTGCCGCCGGCCGAAAGCGCCGGTGCGTCGCGGAACAGCTCGCGGAAGTGGCGCTGGACACAGGCCAGTGCCGCGCTCAGGGCCCGGGTGAAGGCCTCTTCGCCCTCATAGCCCAGGAAGATCGCGAGCCGCCGCAACCCCTCCCGGTCGCCGGGCAGCGTATGGGTCTGGCTGTCGTCGAGCATCTGGAGGCGATGTTCGACCCGGCGCAGCAGGCGATAAGAATGGGCCAGCTCGTCGGCAGTGCGACGCTCGATGCGGCCGGCGCGGACCAACCCGTAAAGGGTCTCGATCGTGGCCGCACTGCGCAACGCGGGCAGCCGGCCGCCCCAGATCAGCTGCTGGGTCTGGGCGAAGAGTTCGATCTCGCGGATGCCGCCATGGCCGAGTTTGACATTGTGGCCGGCGATCCCGGCGAGCGAGCCGCCATGGCGGGCGTCGATCTGCCGCTTGATCGAATGAATGTCGCGGATCGCGGCAAAATCGAGGTGCTTGCGCCAGAGGAAGGGCGTGAGGGCCCGGAGAAAGCGCCGGCCGGCCTCGAGATCGCCGGCGACCGGCCGGGCCTTGATCAGGGCCGCTCGCTCCCAATTCTGGCCGAGGCTGCCGTAATAAGTCTCGGCCGCCTCGACCGAGACGGCGAGGGGAGTCGAGCGCGGGTCGGGACGCAGCCGGAGATCGGTGCGGAAGACATAGCCGTCGGCGGTGCGCTCTTCCATGAACCTGACCAGATCGCGCGCCAGCCGCGCCATCAGCGCCTGAATCGAGTCACGGCCGCAGTAGCGGATCCGGTCCGGGTCGAACAGCAGGATGAGATCGATATCGCTCGAATAATTGAGCTCGTGGGCGCCGAGCTTGCCCATGCCGAGGACGATCACGCCGCTTTCGGTCTCCGGCTGGTCCGGATGAGCCAGAACGATCTGACCCGACTGGGACGCCTGGACCAGCAGATGACGCAACACCGCCGACAAGGCGGCATCGGCGAGCGCGCTCAGCCTCGAGGTCACCCGGTCGAGCGGCCAGACCCCGCCGATATCGGCCAGCGCCACGATCAACGCGGCGCGACGCTTCGTCACGCGCAACCGTGACATCAGTCCGGCACGGTCCAGTCTCGTATATTCGGCGTTGAGTGCTTGGAACAGTTCGGCCAAGGTGTCGTCGGGACCTCGGTCGAACACCGCCACCGCCACGCTCGGGTCCCTGAGCGCCAGGCGGGTCAGGAAGGGGGAGTTGCCGAAGATCGCGTCCAACCAGCGCCGGGCCGCCGGCAGCGTCTCGATTTCCCGCATCGAAGCGGCCAGCGCCGGCTCCTCGACCCGATCCGCCTCCTGCCGCCAGCGCCCCCACTCGATCCCGGCCTGGACCGGATCGGCCGGAAGCGGCACCCCCTCCGGCGCCAGAGCCGACACGAAAGCCAGTGTGTGACCCATAACCTGCCTTCTCGAGCTTCGGCCGCCGCGCCACCCTTATCCCGCACCCGTCCGCTGGGCAAGGCCGTGCGGTGAACGACACGGGAGACCTGCGCGACTGGACGGAGCCGGATGACGATCTGACCCCGCCCCCCGAACCCCCGCCGCCCCGTCGGCGGCGTCTGCGGCCGCTGCTCTGGCTGCTGGAGGCGGCCGGTGCCGTCGTCGGCGCGATTTTGCTGGCGCTCGTGCTGATTGCGATCCGGCTCGAATTCGGACCGATCGATGTCGATTTCCTGACGCCTGCCCTGGTCGATTATCTCAACGCCAAAGCCGATCCGCTGACCGTTCAGATCGAGCGGACTTCGCTCAGCTGGACCGCGGGGGCCTCGACCATCGAGGTGATCGGGTCGGGCCTGCGTGTCGCCGACCCGTCCGGCCGCGACATCGTGTCGATTCCGAAACTCTCGCTGTCGGTCAGCCTCCGGGCGCTCGGGTCCGGGCGGTTCGCCCTCTCGCGCGTGGCGGTCCAGGGCCCCCGATTGCGTCTGATCCGGGCCAGATCCGGCGAGGTCGGCATCGATCTCGGTGCCGACACGCCGGGATCGGCCGTCGAGCCGGCATTGGCCGCGACACCGCTCCCGCTGCAGGAGATGTGGGACGATTTCTCCGGCCGTCCCTCCGCCGATCGCTCGCTGGGTTATCTCGACCGGATCTCGATCGCCGAAGCGGACATCACGCTGGATGACCGGCAGGCAGGGCTCCTCTGGCATGTCGGCCGGGGCCGGACCAATTTTGTTCGCCGGGCCGACGGGCTGGAGGCCGAAACCTCCGCCTCGCTGGGCCTCGGCCAGGGCGAGACCCGTCTCTTCGGCCATCTCGGTTACTCGAACTCGGGCCAGCGCCTGAAGTTCGCGCTCGGCTGGGACAGCTTCGACCCGTCGCTGCTCGGCCCCGCCTTGCCGGCACCCTACGACGCGACGGCAACCCGCCTGCGCCTGCCCGTGGCCGGCCGAGCGGAAGGTGAAATCGGGCTCGGCGACATGGCCCTGGGGCCGCTCCATCTGCGGCTCGATGCCGGGGCCGGCGCACTCGCCGATCCCTATTTCGCCGGCGGCCGGCTCGAGCTCGCCCGGGTGATCCTCGAAGCCGAGTATGCGCCGGCGGATCACCGGGTGAAGCTGGTCCAGCTGCTCCTCGATTTGGGCGGGCCGTCGATCGATCTCGCCGGCACGGTCGAGGGGATCCCGGCCGATCCGCTCGCGCTCCTCGGCCCTGCACGGACGCCGCCGCTGTCGGCCAGCACCACGATCGATCTGCGGGCCATGCCGCTCGACCGGCTCGCCGGCTTCTGGCCGCCCGGGCTGGCGAGCCATACCCGCAGCTGGATCACGACAAATCTCTCGGCCGGGACGATCGAGGAGCTGCATGCGGCGGTGGCGCTGGCGCTCGATCCCGGGGCGGACAAGCCGATCCAGGGTACGGGCTTCAGTGCCGCGATGACCGTCAAAGGCGCGAGCGTCGATTTTCTGCATGGCCTGCCGCGGGTCGAGGGGGTCGATGCGAGCCTGACGCTGCAGCCCAAGCGGCTCGATTTCGAGATCGGCAGCGGGCATCTGAAGGGCCTGGTGATATCGCGCGGGACCGTCGTCATGGATGACCTCGACGCGCCCTATGAGCGCTGCACGATCGACTTGGCGCTGGCCGGGCCGGCGCAGGATGTCATGACCGTGCTCGACACCAAGCCGCTGCAATATTCCCGGGCGCTCGGCATCGATCCGCGTCAGGTCGGCGGCACGGTCGACGGCACGCTGCATTTCCGCCTGCCGTTGCGGAACAACCTGCCCGTCTCCGAGATCGATTATGGTGCGACGGCGCAGCTGAGCGGGCTCGCCATCGGCCACGCCGCCCTCGGCCGCGATCTCAGCGACGGCAATTTCGCCCTGAAGCTCGCCAAGAACGCGATAACGCTCGACGGCACGGCCAAGCTCGACGGGCTCGCGGCGACAATGAGCTGGACGCAGCGCCTGGCGGGCACGGCGGGCCCGCGCGGCGAGGCCCATGTCAAAACCATATTCGACGACGCGGCGCGCAAGCGCTTCGACCTGGATCTGCTCCCCGACAATGTCCGCGGCCCGGTCGGCACCGACCTGGTCTATAGCGAATTCGACGATCATCGTGCCCGGGCCGCGGTCGCGCTGGATCTGGCCGCGGCGACCATGAGCGTGGAGGATTTCGGCTGGCGCAAGCCGGCGGGCCAGGCGGCCCGGGCCGAGTTTGCCGTCGATTTCGCCGACGGCCATCCGACTCGATTGAGCGATCTCGTCCTGCGCGGCCCGCGTCTCGAGATCAGGGGTGAACTCGGTTTCGCCCCGGACGGCAGGCTGGTCGAGGCGCGGGCCCCGAAATTCCGGCTGGGCGAGACCGATGTGGCGCTGACGCTCGCGCATACCGGTATCCCTTGGCAGATCGGGCTGCGCGGCCCGGTCGTCGACCTCAGCGAGCCGTTGAAGCGGTTCAAGGACAAGCCCGATCAGCCGCACGAGGATTCCGGTCCGACGGTCGAGCTGGACGTCCGGAGCGAACAGGTGGTGCTCGGGCCCGACCGCGTGGTGCGCAACGCGCAGCTGACCGCGACCATGGCCGACCATGGATTGGCCCGGGCCCGGCTCTCCGCCGGCATCGACCGGGCCGGCAAACTCGACTTCGAGCTCGATCCGATCGAAGCCGGCGGGGCGTTCACCCTGACGACCGACGATTTCGGCGGATTGCTCAGAGTCGTCAACGTCTCCGACGACATAGTCGGCGGCAAGCTCACCATTTCCGGCCATGCGGCGCGCGAGGCCAAGGGTCGGCGCTTTTCGGGCCGCGCCGAAGGCGCCGATTACCGCGTCAACGGCGCGCCCTTCATGGTCCGGCTGATGTCGATCGCCTCGCTGGACTCGATCCAGACTCTGCTCAGCGGCGGCGGCGGCATCGCCTTCACGACCCTGAAATCGGACGTGACGCTCTACGACGGCAAGCTCGGCCTCAGCCATGCCCGCGCCTATGGCGGCGCGCTCGCCGTCAATGTCGATCAGGGCCGCTTCGATCTCGGTGCCGGCACGGTCGATCTCGACGGGACTCTGGTCCCGGCCTATAGCTTGAACAGCGCCCTCGGCAATGTGCCGATCCTGGGCGATCTGCTGATGGGCGGCGAAGGCGAAGGCCTGTTCGCCGCGAATTTCCGGATGAGCGGCGCGATCGACCACCCCGCCATCTCGGTCAACCCCTTGAGCCCGCTGGCACCGGGGTTCCTGCGCCGGGTGTTTCTGTTCGACGCGCCGGAACCGTCCAAGGGGGACCAGGGGAAATGAGGTGGAGCAGGGGGCGCTGCCGAACGCCGCTCGAAACCCTGCTTCCGCCTTATCTCAGCGCCCCCGGCGACAAGCCGGAGGATGGCGGTCAGGGAAAGGCATGTCATTGAAATTCTAAAGTGAGAAGTGAGAGTCCGGTAAGCCGAGGCGCGCGCTGAGATCTCGAATTGTGGTGACCCTCCACCACCGAGGATCCTCCGGTCGGAAGCCGCCCTCGGGGTACCGGCCCGCTCTCGCCAGGGCATGGAGCGGGCACAAAGTTCGTAAAATGTTCTTGTGTTATGGCAAGAGTCGTGACTATGCTTCGATCATGATCAGCGCCGAACCCTTCCCCCAGCCCACCGCCTCGGCGGCCGATCCGGCGGCCGGCTCCGCTGCGTGCGGCACTGCCGCCGCGGAGCGCGAGGCGGATTTGCGCGAGGTCGACGAGATTTCGGCGATGGCGCTGACGCTCCTGCGCGCGCTCCGGCTCGAAACCATGGATCCGTGGAACTCCCCCACTTGCCTGCCGGGCGAGCGGGTCAGGGCCGGCGATCCGCCGATGGCTTATTGCCGGCTCACCCGGACGATTCGAGTGAATCTGGCGGTTCGGGCGCGGATGGTCGAAGGTGTTGCGGACGGGGACGGGGCGCCGGCGGCGATCGCGCGCCAGGCGCAGATCCGGCTGTTGTCCGAATCGTCTTCGATCGGCATGGATCTGCTCCGCGCGCTCCAGCAGGAAGTCGTCGATCCGGACAATGCGCCGACTGCGCGCCAGGGCCGCCGGGTCGGAGCCGGCGATCCGGCCCTGGCGCTCTCCCGGATTGCCCGAGCGATCAGGCTCAATCACGCGATCAAATCCCGGATCATCGACGGCAGCCTCGGCCGGCGGCGGCCGTCGCGGGGCCGAAACCCGGATGCGGCAGCCCAAGATTCCGCCGTCCCCCGAGATCCCGCCGCCCAGCCGGCGGCGGCGGCCCGAGGCCCGGTCGGCGCCCCGAATTCCTCTGCGGAGCAGCGCCGGGAAGGCGCCGAACCGGCCGTCGAGACCGATGGAATCGAGAACGAGACGGAGGATCTGTTCGCCGATTTGAACGAGGATTTCGAAGACGGAGACGAGTTCGCCGGCCTCGACCGGCTTTCGCGCGAAGAGTGCATGGACCTCGTCCGCCGCGACTTCGCGCGCTGTCTCAAAGAGCGGGCACGGGGCGGCGGAAGCTCGGCGCCGACCGAACCCCCGGGCGGAGACGAACCGCCCGGCCGCGGCCGACCCCAGGGCGGCGGTGCGACGGCGGACCCGGCCTCGATTGCGACGAACGGCCGCCCCGTGAGCTTGCGAACCTGGCTCCCTCGCCCCGCCGCAGCCGATCCTCCGGACGACTCCAGCGACGAGGCACCGGCTGAATCGCCACCCGCGCCGCGCGCCCGGGGCCCCGACCCGCCGTGAGGCGACGAACGGAAATGGCACGAGGGGCAAAACCCCGGGCAGGTCGACGAAATCTCCCTCTCCGCCGCAGTGGAGCGGAGCCTTCTCCCCCCTGAAGGGCGGAGAAGGACTTTCTTTCGCGTGCCTGCCCGGGTTTTGCCCCTCTTACCCCCGCCCGGCGTCTCCGCTCCGGCCTGAAGGGAGGAACCAGGAAGTCCCTGCTGCTTTCCTGCCGCGGCGATTGACGAACTCGCCGTAGCGCGCGACTCTCGCTGCCGCGATGAACGCCGATACTGACAACGCCGACGCCGCGGAACCGTCCGGCGCCGGGCTGCTGCGCCGTCTGGCCGGCCCGGTCCTGGCGATCCTGGCCGGGATCGTCGTGCTCATGGTCGTCCACGGCCTCTCGCGGAGCATCGACTATCACGCCATGGTCAGGGCGCTCCGTGCCTTGCCGGCGACGCTGCTCGGTCGGTCGGTCGCCGCCACGGCGCTGAGTTTCCTGGCGCTGGCCGGACGCGATTGGTGCGCGCTGCGCTATGCCGGCGCGCGTGTTCCCGCCTCGGCTCTGTTCCTGGCGAGTTTCTGCGGTTCGGCCCTGGGCAACGCCGTCGGATTCGGGCCGCTCACCGGCGGTGCCGTGCGCTACCGGATCTACGGTTCAGTCGGACTCGGGCCCGAGCAGGTCGGCCGAGTCATGGCTTTCATCAGCGTCGGATTCGGCCTCGGCCTGATTGCTTTCGCGGCGGCGAGCGCTCTCTTCGCCGCGGTGCCGGTGGCCCATGTCCTGGGCTGGAGGCCGGCACTGCTCCGGAGTGCCGCCGAGGCCGCGCTGCTGGCGGTCGCTGCGATCATTCTGGCTGCTGCGTTCCGGCGCCGCCCGATCGGCCGCGGCCGGCTGAAAATCGAGGTACCGCGCCCGGGTTTGCTGCTGCTCCAGATCGGCCTCACGGCGCTCGATCTCATCGGTGCCGCCGCTTCGCTCTGGGTCTTGCTGCCGGCCGGGCCGGTGGGTTTCGCCGATTTCTCGGCGATGTTCGCCGCGGCGACGGCGCTGGGCGTGATCAGCCACGTGCCGGGCGGCATCGGCGTGTTCGAGGCGGTCATTCTCTATGCGCTCGGGCACCGGGTTCATCCGAGCTTGGCGGCCGCGGCGCTGCTGGGTTATCGCGCCATCTATTTCGGCCTGCCGCTGCTGCTCGCCGGGGTGCTGCTCGCCGGCGCGGAACTGGCTCGGGCCGGCACGGTGCTGCGCAGTGCCGGCAAGCTGGCGCCGGTCTTTCTCAGCACCATCACCTTCGTCCTCGGCCTCATGCTCCTGGTCTCGGGGGCGACCCCCGCCTTCAGCCAGCGCCTGGAGCTGCTCCACGACATCCTGCCGCTCTGGGTGGTCGAGACCTCGCATTTTCTCGGCAGCATCGCCGGTATCGTGCTGCTGTTCGTGGCCCGCGGGCTGTTTCACCGGCTGGACGGCGCCTGGTGGCTGGGCCTCGTCATCGCCTTCGCCAGCCTCGGCCTGGTGATCGCCAAGGGCCTCGCCTATGACGAGGCGGCGGTGATCACGTGCCTGATCCTGATGCTGCTGGCGACGCGGCGGCAGTTCGGGCGGCGCAGTTCGCTGCTCCGGCAGCCCTTTACCGCCGAATGGTTCGCCGCCTTGCTGATCGTGCTCGCCGGTTCGGCCTGGGTCCTCTTCTTCGCCTATCGGGACGTGGCCTATGCTCATGAAATGTGGTGGCAATTCGAGTTCGATGCGCAGGCGCCGCGGGCCTTCCGGGCGCTGCTCGGCGCCAGTCTGCTGGCCGCCGTCGTCGCCCTCTGGCAGCTGTTTCGCCCGGCATCGGGCCGGGTCGAGCGGCCCGATGCCGAGGCGCTCGCGCGCGCCGCCGGCATCATCCGTAACCAGGATCGTCCCGAGGCGGTGCTCGGGCTCATGGGCGACAAGAGTTTTCTGTTCTCGGCCTCGGGCAACGCCTTGCTGATGTATGCCAAGCGCGGGCGCAGCTGGGTGGCGCTCTACGATCCGGTCGGACCCCGCGCCGAATGGCCCGAACTCGTCTGGCGCTTCATCGAACTCGCCGACGAGCATGGCGGCCGCGCCGCCTTCTATCAAGTCCGGCCGGATTCGCTGCCGCTCTATCTCGAAGCCGGACTCCAGGTGATGAAGCTGGGCGAGGAGGCGCTCCTGCCGCTCGCCGGTTTCGATCTTCGAGGCTCGCGGCGGACCGGGCTGCGCTATGCGCTGAAGCGCGGCGAGCGCGACGGGCTGACCCTCGAGCTGATCCCGCCCGAGGCGGTGCCCGCGGTGCTGGCCGATCTCGAGGCAATTTCGGACGCCTGGCTGGCGCAGCGTCGCACGCGGGAAAAGAGCTTCTCCGTCGCGGCCTTCGTGCCGGCGTATCTGGCGGTGCAATCGGTGGCGCTGCTCCGGCGGAACGGCAGGCCGGTCGCCTTCGCCAGCCTGATGACGACGGGGCCGAAGGGTGATGCCGTCGTCGGGATCATGCGCCACCGTGCCGACGCCTCGGCCTACGCCATGGAATTCCTGTTCACGCGCCTGGCGCTGGAGCTGAAGGCTGCCGGTTTTGCCGGTCTGAGCCTGGGGATGGCGCCGCTCGCCGGGTTGGGCGGCGGGCCGCTCGCCTCCTATTGGCACCGGATCGCGGCCCTGCTCTGGCAGCATGGCGGGCGCGTCTATAATTTCCAGGGTCTGCGCAGCTTCAAGGGCAAGTTCCATCCCGTCTGGGAGCCCCGCTACTTGGCCGCCACCGGAACCATCGGACCCTTCCTGGCCCTGGCCGATGTCGCCGCCCTGGCCGGCGGGAGCAGGACCGGAACGGCACCGAAAAGGCGGGACCGGCCGATCCTCGCGGGATAGAGGAACGGGCAGAGATCCCGTTCCGCTGCGGCGTCGCGCTACCCGCCGCGCCCGGCGCGATTCTTCGCAGTCGCAGACGGCTCTCCGACCTTGACGACCGTCCGCCGCCCGAGGGCTCGTCCGAGCGCATCGAGCCGGCGCTGGACGGCTTCGCCCGTATAGATCGCAGTATGTTCCGGAATGGTGAGGGTCACGACGGCGGCATCCAGCGCCAGCGACGTCTCGCCGATCAGCTCGGGAACGCCGCCGGTCAGCGTATAGCCCAGGCGGAAAGCGAGGCCGATGGCGCGGGCGCGGGTGAATTCGGCTTCGTCGAGCAGACGCTTCGGCGCCGCCATCACCGCCGCCTCGGACTCGCCGCCATAGCGCGCCTGGAGCACGACGGCGATGAAGACACGTCCGCCATGGTCGAGCCCGGGCACCGGCATGCGCAGGCAGCGGGTGAAGACCTGCTCGTCGCGGTAATCCGGGTGCTCGGCCCAGCCGATGTCGGAGAGCACGCCCGCGGCCCGCCGCAGCCGGCTCTGCGCCGGAGTCTCGTCGGCGAAGAGCGGATCGCTCCAGTCCACGAGTTCTTCGCCGCCGACGGCGAAGCGCGGATCGGCCTCCGCCATTTGCCGACAGGCCGCCAGCAGCGGATCCTGGCGCTGTTCCTGCGGCGACAGGAGCTCGAAGAGATGGCCCTCGCGCAGCCCGAGCGCGCTGAAGACCAGTTCGGCGGGCTCGATCGTGTGGATCAGGCGGTAGAGCACATAGGCCGCGAGCGGCACGGTTTCCAGGCGCTTGCGGGAAATGCCGCTGATCTTTTCCAGCGAGCGGCGCGACTGCCGGCTGATGAATTCGAAGAAGCTCTGCGCCGCGGATCCGGCCACCTGATAATTCTGGATGACATGGAGCGGATAGCCGGTCTGTTCCATATGGATCCGGGCGAGCGCGCGCCAAGTCCCGCCGACGGCGTAAAAGGGCTGGCCGCGGGCGCGGTCGAGCCAGGATAGGCTCGCCACCGCCTGATCGACGATGGCCCGCGGCCTCGTGTCGTCGCCCGAGCCCTCGATCAGCCGCAGCGGACCGATCGGCAGGCTGGCGACGAAATCCGAAGGCTCGGGCCCGGTCATCGCCAGCTCGACGCTGCCGCCGCCGAGATCGCCGGTGATCCCGCGCGCCTCGGGAATCCCGGCACGCACGCCCGAGGCCGAGAGACGCGCTTCCCGCGCGCCGTCGATGACGGACACCCGGACGCCGCAGCGGCGCTCGATCTCGGCGACGAACTCGCCGCCGTCTTCGGCATCGCGCACGGCCGAGGTCGCGAGCAGGTCGAGCCGGGCGACGCCGAGCTGGCGCGACAGCAGGACGAACCGTTCGACATTGTCGAGCGCCGGCGCCAGACCTTCCGGATTGAGCCGGCCCGAACTGTTCAAGCCGCGGCCGAGCGCGCACATGACCTTTTCGTTGAAGAGCAGCTTCGGCGCCCGGCCGATCTGGTCATAGAGCACGAGCCGCAGGGAGTTCGAGCCGATATCGATGACGCCGACCATGCCGGGCCGGCACCCGGCCGACGGGACCGATCCCTTCCCACCCGTTCCAGGGTCCATCGGTACACTCATTCGTTGTCGAGCACGAGCCTCGGCGCACCTTGCGGCTTGTGTAGAGCGGAGCCGCGCCCGGACAGGCTGGGATTGGTCATGAAATAATTCTGGGCGTTGACGCCCTCGCTGCCATGCGGCACGCGAGTATAGACGCCATCGGCACCGAGGGTCCAGCTCTGCGCCTCATCCTTCAGGTTTTCCATCAGGATCTCGTCGAGCACCTGCTGATGCACGGTCGGGTTCTCAATCGGAACGAGCGTTTCGACGCGACGATCGAAATTGCGCGGCATCCAATCGGCCGAGCTGATATAGACCAGCGCGTCTCGGTTGGGCAGGGCCGCACCATTGCCGAAGGCGTAGATTCGGCTGTGTTCGAGGAACCGGCCGACGATGCTGCGCACCCGGATCGTCGAAGAAAGGCCGGGCACGCCGGGCCTGAGGCAGCAGATCCCGCGTACCACCAGATCGACCTCGACCCCCGCTCCGGAAGCCCGATAGAGCGCATCGATCACCGCCGGATCGACCAGCTGGTTCATCTTGGCCAGAACCGAGGCCGGCCGGCCGGCCCGCGCGTGCCGGATCTCGCTCTCGATCGCAGCGATGATCCGCTGGCGCAGATCGATCGGCGCGATCGCGATCTTCTCCAGCAATTCCGGCGTGGCATAGCCGGTGATGTAGTTGAACAGCCGTCCGGCATCGCGGCAGAGTGCCGGATCGGAGGTGAAGAAGCTGAGATCGGTATAGATCTTGGCGGTGATCGGATGATAATTGCCGGTGCCGAAATGAACGTATGAGCGCAAGCCCCCGCCTTCGCGCCGGACCACCAGGCTGACTTTGGCGTGCGTCTTCATCTCGACGAAGCCGTAGACGACCTGGACGCCGGCGCGTTCCAGATCGCGCGCCCAGCGGATATTGGCTTCTTCGTCGAAGCGCGCCTTGAGCTCGACCAGGGCCGTGACCGATTTGCCGGCTTCCGCCGCCTCGATCAGGGCGCGGACGATCGGGCTGTCGTTCGAAGTCCGGTAGAGAGTCTGCTTGATCGCCACCACGTCGGCGTCGCGCGCTGCCTGGCGGACGAACTGGACGACGACATCGAAGCTCTCATAGGGGTGGTGGACGATGATGTCCTTGTGCCGGATGGCGGCGAAGCAATCGCCGCCGAAATCGCGGATCCGCTCGGGAAAGCGGGCATTGTATGGCACGAATTTGAGATCGGGCCGCTCGTCGATGATCAGCTGGCTGAGATTGGCGAGGCCCAAGAGACCGTCGAGCTGGAACACGTCGTCGGGGGCGGCATCGATCCGCTCGGTCAGGAACCGGCAGAGATCGGAGGGCATGCTCGCCTCGACCCCGAGATGGATGACATGGCCGCGCCGCCGGCGTTTCAGCGCCGTCTCGAACAGCAGGACCAGATCCTCGGCTTCTTCTTCGACTTCGATGTCGCTGTCGCGCAGGATCCGGAAGGCGCCCTGGCCGATCACCTTGAACCCGGGAAACAGCCGGTCGAGGAACATGCCCACGGCCTGCTCCATCGGCACCAGGCGGACAGCGGCGCCGGGCAGGCGGATGAAGCGACCGACCGAAGGCGGGATCAGCAGGATCGCCTGCATCCGCTTGTCGTCGGCCAGCCGGGCCAGGTAGAGCGCCAAGCCGAAGCCCAGATTCTGGATGAACGGAAAAGGGTGCGCCGGATCGATGGCGAGCGGGGTCAGCAGCGGGAAGACATCGGCCATGAACCGGTCATGGAGCCAGCTCCGCTCGCTCTCGCTCACTTCCTCGGCGTTGAGCACGACGATATTGGCGTCGCGCAGCGCCCCGCGCAGCCGGCGGTAGCATTGCTGCTGCGCCTGCATGACCGAGCTGACCTTCTCCTGGACCGCTGCCAACTGTTGGGCCGGACTCAAGCCGTCCTCGCTCGGCGTCTCGATGCCGGCACTGACCTGGCCGCGCAGTCCCGCGACCCGGACCATGTAGAACTCGTCGAGATTATTGGCCGAGATCGACAGGAAGCGCAGCCGCTCGAACAGCGGATGGCGGGTATTGTCGGCTTCTTCGAGCACCCTTTCGTTGAAGGCGAGCCAAGAGAGTTCCCGGTTGATGAAGCGCCTCTCCGAGGTCGCTTCGATCTCGATCAGGCGGGCGGCGGCACTGCGCGTCACGATCCGGTCTCCTTTGCCCGCATGCCGCGGCCGGTGCGGCCGGGAGCGGGGACGCGGAGTTTACCTTACTCGCCGGATAAGTCACTCTCGTGACGGCCGGCGGCCTCGTCCCCGGACCACATACTTTCTCCCCGATCTGCCGCGGCCGGGGGACGGGAGTTCCGCTCCCCTGTCTGCCCGCTTCGGTCGGGGCAGGGGAAGGCGCCCGGATCGCCGAGTATCCAGCGAAAACCCTGCCCGACCGCGCTGTGCCGTGACGCCGCCGGCTCAGTTCCAGATCGGCGGATGGAGATCCTTCCAGGGGCATTCTTTTTCCAGCTGCGCCGCCAGCCGGAACAAGGTCGCCTCGTCGGCGTAGCGGCCGCTGAACATCATGCCGACCGGCAAGCCCGAACTCGACCGGCACAGCGGCAGAGAGATCGAGGGCTGGCCGGTGAAATTGAACGGAGCCGGAAACGGAAAGAGCGCACCGTTGCGCCGTCTGATCTCGCGCGGCTCGACCGTGACCGGGTTGATATGTCCCAGCGGCGGCGGCGGGGCACCCATCACCGGGGTCAGATAGACATCGAATTCTTCGAAGAGGGCGAGCACGCCGCGCCCGAGCATCCGCCGCTCCTGAGTGCTGTAGAGCGCCTCGACTCCGGTGACGGCCCGGCCGGCTTTCAAGGACGCCCAGGTCAGCGGCTCCAGCTCGTCCGGTTCCGGCTCGCGCCCGATCTTGTCGATCAGCCGCTTCATGCCCGCGGCGAAATTGGCGCCGGCGAGAGGGCTGACAGCGGCATAGAGGGCCCGCTGGTCGATCCCGAGCCCGCGCGGAACCACCTCGTGGCCGAGTTTTTCGAGGAATGCCGCGACTCCTTCCAAGAGGTTCTGGATCTCCGGCAGGACCGGGCGGCCATTGGCGGTGTCCGAAGACCAGGCGATGCGCAACCGGCCGGGGGCTCGCTCGATCTCGTCGAGATAGGGACCTTCCTTGGCCGGCGGCGAATAGGGTGAACCGGGCTCGGGCACGCCGGTGACATCGAGCATGGCGGCGCAGTCGCGCACCGTCCGGGTCAGGACATGCTCGACCACGTTGCCTTGCGCGAAATCATAGCCGTCGGGCAGATGCGGATTGCGGTCGCGGGTGACCTTGAGCCCGACCAGGCCGCAGCAGGACGCGGGAATCCGGATCGAGCCCAACCCGTCGCCGCCATGGGCCATCGGCACGATCCCCGCGGCGACGGCCGCGGCCGAGCCGCCGGACGAGCCGCCGGTGCTGTGCTCGGGGTTCCAAGGATTGCGGGCTGCGCCCAGATACGCTCCCTCGGTCGTACCGGTGATGCCGAACTCGGGCGTGTTGGTCTTGCCGAGCGGGACCACGCCGCTGGCGCGGTAGCGGCGCATCAGGCCGGTATCCTCGGCATCGACGAACCCGGCGGCGAACCGGCTCCCCGAGGTTCGCGGCCAGCCGGCGACGCCGATGAGCAGATCCTTGACCAGGAAGGGCACGCCGCGGAACGGGCCGTCGGGGAGTTCGCCCCGGGCGCCGGCACGGGCCTCGTCGTAGGCCTTGTAGACGACGGCGTTCAAGGTTCCGTTGCGGCGCTCGATCCGGTCGATCGCGGCTTCGACCAATTCGGCCGGCCTCACGTCGCCCCGTCGCACCAATTCGGCCAGACCCAGCCCGTCATACTCGGAATATTCGGCGAAGCTCATGGTTTTCCCTGCTTTCGTCGGTTCGAGTCAGGTTTGGAGGAACGCCGGCTTGTCGACCGGGCCCAATTTCGGCCGGGCGGCTTTCAGCGCCCCGAACGCGCCTTCGGCCGCGTCGAGGGTCTGGGCGATATCGGCTTCGGTCATCGCCGCCGACAGGAACATGTTGTGCCAGGGATGGACATAGATCCCGCGTGCCAGCATCGCACTCGACCAGCAGAAGCCCAGGCGCAGATCCGGATCGTCGTCGAACAGAAACAGCGGCATGGTCACAGGGCCGCTCTGGCGCAACCCGAGCCCGGCAGCCTCCGCGCGCTCGGCCAGCCCGTCGCGCAGGCGCTGCCCCAGCGCCTGGATCTCTTCGAGATAACGGCTCTCGCGGACGATTTCGAGCGTCGCCAAGGCCGCGGCCATCGGCGCCGCCTGGAACCAGAACGAGCCGGTGACATAGATCCGGGCCGCGGCGGCGCGCGCCCGGTCGTTGCCGAGCAGCGCCGAGATCGGATGGCCGTTGGCGATGCATTTGCCCCAGGTCGAGAGATCGGGTTCGACGCCGACGACCGACCAGCTGCAATCGCGCGCCACGCGCAGCCCGGCGCGCACGTCGTCGACCACCAGCAGCGCCCCCACCCGGTCGCACAATTCGCGGGCGCGCCCGGCATAGGCGGGATCGGGCAGGATCTGATCGAGGAAGGCGTCGTGCTTCAGCGGTGCTGCGAAGATCGCCGCCAGATCGCCGCCCGCTTCGGCCGCCGCCGCTTCCAGGCTGGCGATGTCGTTGTAGCGGCAGAAGAGCTGGTGGGCGCGGTCTTCGGCGATCGTCCCGGCGGGCCTCGGATTGCACCAGGGTGCCGAGCCGTGATAGGCGCCTTTGGCCCGGATGATGGTCTTGCGGCCAGTATGGGCGCGGGCGGTGACCAGCGCCATCGAAGTGGCGTCGGTGCCGTTCTTGCAGAACATCGCCCAATCGGCATGGCCGACCATGGCGGTGAGGCGCTCGGCCAATTCCACGATCAGCGGGCTCGGGCCGGTCATCGTGTCGCCGATCTCCAGCTGGCGCCGATAAGCGGCGGTCACGGCGGGATGGCCGTATCCCAGCAAGTTCGGGCCGAAGCCGCACATATAGTCGAGATAGGCCCGGCCGTCGGCGTCCCAGATCCTCGCGCCCTCGGCGCGCACGAAGAATTGCGGATAATCGTCGGGCAAAAGCCCGACCGACTGGTGGCCGTACATGCCGCCCGGGATCACCGCCTCGGCACGCGCCCGCCATTCGCGATCCCTGGCTCCGGCTCCGGTCATGGTCGCCTCCCCCGCCGTCGATATCCTCCGTCGGCAAGGTGCCCGACCCGGCCGGGCGATGCAACCGGCGGCCGGAGCGGCTCAGGCACCGGCGATGTCGGAGAAACTGCTCAGATGGAACCGGCCGGCCATGACCACCGCCTGGGTCCGGCTATAGACGTTGAGCTTGTGCAGGATGCTGGAGACATGGGCCTTGACCGTCGTCTCGGCGATGTCGAGTTCCCAGGCGATTTCCTTGTTGAGCTTGCCCGTCCCCAGGAGCTGCAGCACCTTGCGCTGCTGCGGTGTCAGCGTCGCCAAGCGTTGGGCGAATGCCGGTTCCAGGCGGTCCGGTGCCGCGATTTCGGCGGGCGGCCGGTGGCCGGGCGGCACATAGATCTCGCCGGATGCGACGAGATTGAGCGCCCGGACGATCTCGTGGCGCGGCGTCGATTTCGGGATGAATCCTGCAGCACCCAGCAGCAGCGCCTCGGCGACGAGGTTCGGGTCTTCGAGGGCCGAAATGATGACCACCGGCGTGCCGGGGAAGCGCGCCCTGAGGCTCAGCAACCCTTCGAAGCCATTGACGCCGGGCATGCGCAGATCGAGCAGCACGAGGCCGGCCTCGCCGCATTCGGCCAGAAGCTGGAACAGCTCCTCGAGCGTGGCCGTCTCGAGAATCTCGATTGCCCCGAAGGCGGTCGTTGCCGCCAGTGAAAGGGCCAACGCACCCCGGATCATGGGATGATCGTCGGCGATCACGATCTTTTTCATTGTCGGCCTCTCAGGCCTTGCTCCCGGATCCGGATCCTAGCCGATAATCCTCGGCACCACAAACAGCCGAACGAGGTTTCCCGGCCGCGTCGGACGGTGGGCCCGGTACCAAAGTACAATTGCCGGAGGAGGGCCTCTTCCTGAAGATGTGGGCCTCGTCTCGAGCCGAACTGCCGGCGCCGGAACCCGCCGCTCGTGCGATCGCCCATCGGCGAATCGCAAACCCTGGCGCTCGACCGAGACCAGGGCCGGCGTCCAGCGCTATCGGCGGACAAAAAATCTTCATGGGGAGGACCGGACATGATCACGCTCTACGACTTCGACTTGTCGGGAAGTTGCTACAAGGTTCGGCTGCTGCTGAATATTCTCGGGGTCGAATATTCCAGGGTGCCGGTCGATTTCGTCAACCGGGAGCATAAGAACGCGGCCTATCTGAAGCTCAACCCGTTCGGCGAGATCCCGATCTTCGAAGCCGAGGGGCTGCGCCTGCGCGACGCCCAGGCGATCTTGACCTATGTCGCCGGCGCCCATGACCCGTCGCGGCGCTGGTGGCCGACCGAACCCGCAGCGCAAGGCAAAATTGCGCAATGGTTGTCGACCGGCGGCAACGAGATCATGAGTTCGGCCGGGGCACGCCTGGTCAAGATCCTGAACTACGACCTGGATCTGCCGCGACTCCAGGCCCGCGCCAATGCCGTGTTCACGATTCTGGATGCGCATCTGGCCGATCGGGAATGGCTCGAACTCGGCCACCCGACGATCGGCGACATCGCCTGCTTCCCTTATACTGCCTTGGCCGGCGAAGGCGGCATCTCGCTCGACCCCTATCCGAACATCCGGCGCTGGCTGCATGCGATCAAGGAACTGCCGGGCTTCATCCCGATGCCGGGTATCCCCCGGTCGTCCTGACCGGGCGGGGCGGACCAGAGCCCTGGGTTCGGTGTTTGGTGCAGAGCTTTCGAAGTTCTGGAACGATCGAGCGTGGGGCTGGCCCCTTCTCTGCCGATGATTTGCGATCGTCGTGATGTGGGCGGCTGCTGACGCGACCGCCCACCGCGGTCCACCGGCCCTTGCCCCGATCGGTTAATTTGCCGAGTGCGTTCAACCGCTACCCACCGGTCTTGCGCCCGTCGGTCCCGGTGTGCGGTGGTCGCGTGTCCGTGGGCATGGGCGGAGGGGAGATAGTCCCTCTCCGCCCTTCAGGCTACGCGATTCTCACATCTTGCCGCAAAGCTTCAATGACATGCCGTTCTCCGACCGTCACCCGCGGGCTTGTCCCGCGGACCCGCGTCGGGCCGATCCCGAATTTGTTTGAAGCAGCTGCGTGCAGCTTCACGACGTGGGTCGGCACGAGCCCGGGGATGGCGGATATCGATGATCGCTTCGATTTTCTCAAAAGAAATGTGCGAGCCCCATGAGCCCTTCAGGGGGGAGAGAGATTTAGGGTGGGTCCCGCCGCCAGCGCCCCGTCGGGCGGATTGCCTCGCCGGGAGGAAATAATTTCGTTGACATTATGTTCCTTATATGTATTCTCTCTGTTCATCATGACTGTGAACGCCACCAGCCGCCCCACCGCCTCCGTCTCGCGTGATCCCGCTCGGATCCGACACATATTCGACACCGGGGGCCGTTCGCCGGAGTTCGATCGGGGGGCGATCGCCGGCCGGCTCGCGCCGAAGACGGATCGAGGTCGTGCCGACGGCGGTATGCAGGCACCAGTTCGACGGGGATGTCGTCGACGGGTTCCCGACCGGCGGCGGCCACGACAACGTCCCGAACGCCACAATGCTCAGCATTGGTGACAGTAGCTACAACCCAGTATTTTATATAGACTTTTACATAAACTTGAGAAGTCTGCGCAATTGCTAACATTCGATTAGGAATTCGACCTTAATAATCCGTCAACCTCTGCCGATTGACACTTCCTGTCACTCTACATCGAGGATTTCTTTTTCAATTGTGGACCGGTGTGCCATGAAACGTCTCCAGTTCTTGATCATTTTGGCAATTGGCAGCGTCGGAGCCGGGGTTTCTCAGGCGTCTGTGTTCCAGGATTTCGACCTCTACAACAGGACCGGGTATGACATAAGAGAGGTATTCGTGTCACCCCACACCCGCGACGACTGGGAGGGAGATGTGCTCGGCGGCGGCATCCTGCCCAACGGACGTACCGTCCATCTCATGTTCAATCGGCTGACCCAGAGCTGCTTCTGGGACGTGAAAGTCGTCTATTTCGACGATTCGTCCGACGCGGTCTGGAAGAACCTCAATATCTGTGAAGCCGAGAAAGTCACGATCCGTTACGACCGCAGTTCCGAAACCGCGAGTGCGACATTCGAATGAGCGATCGATCGACCGATCGAGCGAGGCGGGGTGGGATGGTGAGTGGTGTGGGTTCGGCCGGCGTGGCGCCGATCACCCGTGCTGCAAGGTTCCCCGATCGGCGGCTCGGACAGAAGTTCGCGCTCAGCCTCTTCATCGTCTGGCCGCCGGCAATCTTGATCTTGTCCTAACAGGAGCATGAGACGGTGTGGCTGCGCATTTTTCTCTGGATGGCGAGATCGGGTTGGTCGCGTTTTTCGTCACCGGCGGCACCTCGGCACGGAGCGGAGCGTTCCGCCGGCTGCCGCCTCTTGTCGACATCACACGAACGGAGGTCGTCATGGTCAAGTCGATTCGAGCCGGGATGGTCGCAGCTGCCATCATCATGGCAATATCCGGTCCGGCGCTGGCGATGGGTGCGATCGCCGTCCGCGACGGGGTCGGCTTGTCGGCAGACCAGGTCGGATTCGGATTCGTCGTCGGTGCCGAAGACAAGAAGGAAGCCGAGCGCGGAGCTCTCCAGGCATGCCGCGAGCAGGGTATCGACGGTTGTAGCGTTGCGGTGTTTTTCGATCGGTGCGGCGCGTATGCCGCCTCGAAACTGCATGCCGGCATCGGCTCCGGCCGCGCCGAGGACATCGCGCGCCGCCAGGCGCTCGACGATTGCGGTTCGACCCATTGCCGGATCGTCGTCTCCCAATGCGAGAAATGACGGGCGCCTGCCGTCACTCCCGCGCCGACAGTGTCTGGAACACGTCGCGCTCCGGCGCCCGGCGCTGGATGTGGGCGCGGTGCCAGAGCGCATAGAACAGCAGCGTCCAGGCGGCGAAGCCTTGGCGCTTACCGGCGAGCCCGGCATAGAGCGCTTCGACGGCCTCGGGCAGGCAGATTTCGCGGATGCCGGGCTGGCGGGCGACCAGCGGGCCGATCGTGGCGCCGCGTTTGCGGAGCCACTCGGCAACCGGTACGGTGAAGCCCTTCTTGCGCGCCAGTGCCTCGGCTGCGGGCATGCGATCCTGCAGCCAGCGCCGCAGCAGCCATTTGCCGAGCCCCTCGCGGATCTTGAGCTCGTCGGGCAGGCGGAAGGCGAAGGCGGCCACATCTCGGTCGAGGAACGGCGTCCTGCCTTCGATGCCGAACGCCATCAGGCAGCGATCGAGCTTGGTCAGGAGATCGTTCGGCAGCCAATCGGCGCAATCGGTCGCTTGGGCGACCTGCAGCCGGGTCCGGCCTTCCGTCCCGGCTCGGATGTCGGCCGCGACCATGCCGTCGCGCCAGCCGGTGAGTTCGCCGCGCAACAGCCCGAGCCCGTCGAAATTGCCCCGCCCGCGCAGCATCCGCCCGCCGGCCCACCAGGGCCGCATGACGCTGCGATAGCGGCCATAGCCGCCGAAGAGCTCGTCGCCGCCTTCGCCCGACAGAATGACCTCGAGCCCGGCCTCCTGCGCCGCCCGGGCGAGTTTCCAGCTCGGCAATACCGCGTAATCGGCAGCGGGATCGTCCATCGCGGCTGCGACCTCGGGCAGGAGATGCCAGAAATCAGCCTCGCGGAACTCGATTTCGATGTGTTCGGCGCCCACACTGCGGGCCGCCGCCCGCGCCGCCGGCCGCTCGTCGGCGACCTGGGTCCCGGAGAAACCGATGGTGAAGGCCTTGACCGGGCGGTCGTTCAGCTCCGCCATCAGCGACAGGAGGGCGGTACTGTCGATCCCGCCGGAGAGGAACATGCCGTAGGGCACGTCCGAGCGCTGATGCAGCGTCACGCTCCGGCGCAAGACCCGGTCGAGTTGGCTGAGCCCGGTCTCGGCATCGATCGCCAAGGGAGCACCGGCGGGCAGCGCCTCGCGCCGGCGGCGCTCGACCACCCTGCCCTCGATCACGACCAGGGTCTCGCCCGGCAGCACCCGCTTGATCCCGGCATAGAGAGTGTCGCGTCCGGTCGTGAATTGCAGCTGCAGCAATTCGTTCCGACTCTGCCGGAGCAATTCGGCGGAGACGAGCCCGGCCTCGATCAGCGCCTCGGGCTCGGAGGCGAAGGCGAAGCAGCTCTTCGTCTCGACATAATAGAGCGGCTTGATCCCGAACGGATCGCGCGCCAGCACGAGATGGCCGGTCGGCGGATCATGGATCGCGAGCGCATACATGCCGCGCAAGGCTCGGGTGAACTCCAGCCCGTCACGGCGATAGAGATGCAGGGCCACTTCGCAATCCGACTTGGTGGCGAACGCGATCCCGGGCAGCTCGGCCATCAGCTCGAGGTAATTGTAGATCTCGGCATTGCCGATGAGGACCCCGCCGCCCGGCTCGAACAGAGGCTGGCCGCCGGTTTCCAGATCGATGATGGCCAGACGCGCCTGCACCATCCCGACATTGCCGCTGAGATGATAGCCCGAGCCGTCGGGCCCGCGATGGGCGAGTCCCGCATGCAGCCGTTCCAGGACCGCTCGGCGCGGGGTATTGCCGTCGGTGCTCATCAACCCGGCGATGCCGCACATCAGGCTGCGACCCGCTCGATCAGCGCGCGATAGGCGGCGGTGACCTTGGCCTCGACATAGTCCGCGGCGAAGGCGGCGTAGCCCGCCTCGGCCAACTCCACGCGGCGCCGAGCATCGGCTTGCAGCAGCCCGATCGCCGCGGCGAGCGCGTCGGCGTCTTCGACGGGAACCAGGAGCCCGGTCCGGCCGGGCACGATCAGGGCGCGCGGACCTTCGGCGGCACTGGCGATGACCGGAATGCGCTGGGCCCAGGCCTCCAGCACGACATTGCCCAGCGGCTCGTGCCGGGACGGACAGACCAGCAGATCGGCCGCGGCCATCAGGGCCGGCACATCCTCGCGCCACTCGAGCAGCCGGACGCGTTCGGCGATGCCGAGAGTCAGGATCAACCGGCAGAGCGCCGGCCGCTCCGGCCCGTCGCCGGCGAGCCAGAGATGAACGCCCGGACGCCGGGCCACGGCCTCGAGGAGGACGTCGAACCCTTTGACCCGATGCAGCCGGCCGAGGGCGAGTACGAGGGTTGCGCCGTCGGGGGTCGCCAGGCTCGCCCGCGCCACTGCCGGAACCCGCCGTTCCTCGACGAAGTTCGGCAGGTAGTGCGCCCGCTCCGCCGGCCAGCCCTGGTTCACGAGATAGGCCACGATGTCGCGGGTGTTTCCGATCAGGTGGTTGCAGTCGCGATAGTACTTCAAGTCGTAGTACCCACCGAGCCGGCCGACCCGCACGAACCGCCCGTGCGGCATGGCGATGGTCGCTCGATTCATCCAGGTCAGCACCACTTGTGGCTGCCAATCCCGGACCAGCCGGCGGAGTGCTGCCCCGGTGTGCAGATCGAACCAGCCGCGAAACGGCAACTCGGTAACCGCGATGCCCCCGGCGCGCAACGGTGCCGCCCGCCCGGCATGATCGCGAATGGCGAGATGCTGCTCGAGCCCGGTCCGCGCCAGTCCGAGCGCCAGGCGGGTGAAGAACGCCTCGGCTCCGCCGTAGCGGGCGCCGGCGATCGCCTGCAGCAATCGGGTCATGGCAGCAGCCGCTCCCACAGCGCTGCCGCCTCGCCCCAGCCGAGGCCGGCTTGCCGGTCGAGACAGGCGAGGTGCTGGCGCTGCCAGAGAAGATCGTCGGTCAGGAGCTCGACCGCGCGCGCAGCGAAGCCGGAATCGTCGTCGTCGTCGAGGACGAATCCAGTCTCGCCGTGGCGCACCCGTTCGCCGAGACAGGTCGAGCGCGACACGACAGCGGGGACACCGGCGGCCTGGGCCTCCGCGGCGGCCAGGCAAAAGGTCTCGCCCGGATCGCCGCCATAGAGAAAAATCCTCGAGCGGGTGAGCTCCTGGACCAGCGACGGCTTGGCCACGGGCGAGTGCAGGACCACCCCCGCCTCGGCCAATGCCCGGGCGCGCGCCAGGATCGGCCGAGCCGAGGCCTGCTTGCCCGGGTCGCCACCGCCGTAGGTGGCGAGGCTGGAGAAGACATGGAGTTCGGCCGCCGGCACACGTGGCCGGATCGCCTGTTCCCAGCGGTCCAGCACCCAATCCAGCCGTCTCAGCGGGTTCGAGGTGAAGATCGCGCGTGGCGCCGGCGTGGCTCGCGGTGCCGTCTGCCGGAAGAGCTCGGTCAGGCCGTAGGAAATCACCGCCCGGCCGCCGGTCGGGACCCACCCCGGCAAAGTCCCGGCATGGAACGGCCCGAGGAACACGACGATCGGGCGCCGGCGCCAGAGCCGGACGAGATAGCGCGGCTTCACCACATAGCGGGCGGGATTGTGAACCCAAAAGGCGACGCGCCGCGCCCGCGGCACCAGATCGAGCAGGCGATGGCCGCGATTGGCGATATAGAGATCGGCCGTCTCGGGCGTCCCGGCTTCGAGCGGCGCCCAGGCGACACCCTGGTCCTCGATCCGGGCGGCACCCCGCGAATAGGCGCGGACCCGATGGCCGCGGCCGGCGAAGCCGCGCGCACAGCCGATGAACGCCGTCTCGGCCCCACCCAGCGGGCCGGTTTCGGCACTCCTGCCGTCGAATACGACGCCGTCATCGATCATGACGATGTCGGCGCTCATGGCTCTTCGTCCAGCCGCGCCTTGAGATAGCTGAGGATCGGATAGAGTCCGGCACAGAGCGCGATCATGAAGCCGTACGGGCCTTCGCGGTAGCCCCTGCGGGTCACGTAGCATTTCCAGAAGCGGGAAAAGATCCGCCGGATGTTGCGGCCATAGGACCCGATCTCGCCCGACTCGCGCAAGTCCCGGGCCCGGGCGCTGGTGTAACGGTCGAGCCGCTGGAGCATATCGGACAAGTTCCGGTCGACATGATGCTCGATCCGGTGGACCAGCGGCGCCCCGCGCCGGCCGGTGAAGGCGAGCGGCGGATGGACCCGACCCGGTCCCCAGCGCTTGGCACCTTTGCGAAACAGCCCGGCATGGGCGGATTTGCCGAAACTCGCGCCCCAGCCCCAGCGCACCCGCCTCCGGCCGATGAAATTGTCGACCGGCAAATCGTGGATATCGGCGTCGGAGCGCGCGACCACCTGGGCGATTTCCGCGGCCAGATCCGGGGTCACGCGCTCGTCGGCATCGACTTCGAGCACCCACGGGCCGGAACAGGCGGCGATCCCGGTGTTGCGCCGGTCGCCCTCGCGCTCCCAGCCGCCTTCGATGATCCGCTCGGTGAAGCGCCGGGCGATCTCGGCCGAGCCGTCGGTGCAGCGGTCGAGGACCACGACCAGCTCGCCGGCAAAGCCCAGCCGCTCCAGGCAATCGGCCAGCTGTGCCGCCTCGTCATGGGCGACGACCAGAGCCGACAGCCCGGCGACCCGGCTCATGCGGCGACACCCAGACAGCGCCGGAACAAAGCCGTGGCGGCCGCCTCGGCGCGCTCGACCGAAAGTGAATCCATCAGCGTGCCGGTGGTGCGATGGTCGAAATCCGGGGCCGAGCAGAGTTCGCCATACGAGATCTCCGTCGCCGCGACGGAAGTATGCGCCCCCCAGGGCGCGTATTGGACGGCCGGGCTCGGCCCGAACAATCCCAGTGTGGGCGTGCCCATGGCCGCAGCGATGTGCATGAGCCCGGTGTCGTTGCCGATGAACAGGGCAACGCGCCCGAGCGCTGCCGCGACGCTGGAGAGATCGGGCTCGCCGGTCACCTCGATCAGGCGATCGGCCGGCACCGAAGCCAGTACCGGGGCCGCCGCCGCGCGCTCGTGGGGAGCCGAAAACACCGCGATCCGGGCACCGGCGAGGACCGCACCCGGTGCCGTCAGACGGCGGGCCAAGCCGGCGAAGCGCTCGGCCCGCCATTGCTTGCCGGCCCAGTTCGCAGTCGGGCCGATGCCGAGCACCGGGGATCCCGCCGGCACCAGGAGTTCGCTCGCGCGCTCATGGGCAGGCGTGGGCCAGAGCAGCGGTGCCGGCGGCGGCGCCAGATCGAAGACCCGGCCGAGTTGCACCACGCGATGCAGGCCGGGATCGCCTTTGGCCGCGACCCGCCGGCAGCGCGCCCGGAGCAACCAGGCGAGCGCCGAGCCGCGCAGATCGACGACCATGTCCCAACGCCGGCTCGCCACCTGCCGATAGAGATCGAGCCAGTGCCTCGCATAGCTGCGCTTGGGCAGGGCCACCAGCCGCTCCAGCCCGGGCAGGCCCTGGAACAGCGACACTGCAGCCGGCCCGGCCGCCACGGTGAAGCGGGCATCGCGGTACTGTTCGACCAGATGGCGCAGCAGGCCGGTCGAGAGCACGGCATCGCCGATCCGCGTCGCCGTGACGAACAGGATCGCCGGCCGTGGGCCCAGTGCGGGGATGGAGATCGACATGGGCTGGCTTATACCTTCGGGTCCGGGGCTTGCCAAGCGAGCCCGATGTCTTGCCGGGCGAGGGCAGTCTCGCCACCTATCCCGATGATGCTGCGAGACGAGGAGCCCAGCTCTTGAACACGCCCGTATTTACCCCGGCCGAGCCGGCCCGCGGCCTCCTGGCCCTCGCCGGCGCCGATGCTCCGATCTTCCTTCAAGGGCTGGTCAGCAACGACTTGCGCCGGCTCGCGCCCGACCGGGCGCTCTGGACCGCGTTTCTGACCGCACAGGGCAAGTTCCTCCACGACTTCTTCGTGCTGCGCCTCGGAGAGAGATTGCTCCTGGAAGGCGAGGGCGCCCGCATCGCCGATCTGAAGAAGCGGCTCGGGCTCTACAGGCTCAGGGCCGAGATCACGCTCGACGATGTCTCGGGCGAGTACGAGGTCCTGCTCGGTTGGGGCGACGGTGCCGCGGCCTCTCTCGGGCTGGGTGCCGCCGGCGAAGCCGTGGCGATCGGCGGGGGCGTGGGCTATGTCGACCCCCGGCTCGCCGCCCTCGGCATTCGCCTGGTCGCCCCGGTCGGCACGGGTGCCGCGCTCCTCTGCGAGCGGGGGTTCGAGCCCGGCCCCTGGGCCGGTTGGGAAGGTCTGCGCCTCGCCCTGGGCGTGCCCGACGGCAGCCGGGACTTGGTCATCGAGAAATCCATCCTCCTGGAAAACGGCTTCGACGAGCTCGACGGCGTCGCCTGGGACAAGGGCTGCTATATCGGCCAGGAACTCACCGCACGGACGAAATATCGGGGCCTGATCAAGAAGCGGCTGATGCCGGTCGCAATAGCGGGCCCCTTGCCGGCACCGGGTACGCTGGTGACCCGCGCCGACGGCAGCGAGGCGGGCGAAATCCGCTCCGGCCTGGGCGACCGGGCGCTGGCGCTGATCCGGCTGGAAGCTCTCGATGCCGGCGGGCCGTTTCAGGCCGGCGACGCGAGGGTGGAACCGCTGCCGCCGGACTGGCTGCGGCGGCCCTGACCGGCAGGGGCTGCGATCTGGCCGCGGAAACACGCAACTCTTCGGCCGGATTTCACCGGGCGCGGGCGGTCGCCAGCGCAATCGCGCCGGTGACCGAGGCTGCGAGCTTCGCCCGGGCCGCCGCCTGGTTGGGCCGCCATTGCTCGGGCGGCAGGAAGCCCGGGTGGTAGGCGGGATCGATCGGAACGACCTTGGTGCGGCCGACGCCACCCGGTCCCGGCGCGTCGGTGATCCCTTTGGTGCCGTGCTTCTTCTGATAGTCGGCGACGGATGCCGCACCCCAGCGGCAGAGATACTCGTCATTGCCGCGCGCCGGCCCGATCGATGCTTCCATCCGCAGCGCGGTCGCGAGAAACAGATCCTGCTTGTCCTTGGGCAGCTGTTTGAAGAAGGCGAGAGTCTGCTGGAACGACGGGGATTCGGCGACGCGGTGCAGGACTGCGTCGGTCGCACTCTTGTCGGCACATTTCGCCCCGTCGCTGAAGATAACGGCCAAGGCGTAGAGGGTGATGAGGCTGGCCGTTTCTTTCAGCGAGCCCCGGGTCGCGCCGAACCGCCAGAGATCCCGGATGTAAAGAAGGTCGATGGTGAGGCCGGCTCCGCCTGTCAATTTCGCCTTTTCCCAGTCGAGTCCCGCGGTGGCCAAGGCTTCGTCGGATTGCCCGAGAATCTTGTGCGCGAGCCCGTCGGTATCGCCGGCGGCGAACACTCGATCGAGCCGGGCCAGGTGGGCCTGCTGTTCCGCACTATAGGGCGAGGGCGGTGCCGGGCTCGCCTCTTCCTGCGCACGGGCCGGAAGCAAGCAGAGAAGGCTCCAGCCGACCAGGGCGTTCAGCATTACAAAAAAGCGAAATGTCCTGTAGCTGCGACGCGTCGACATCTCGGCCGATCGACCCCGGATTTCGCGTAATTCCGGCGATATTGTGCCCGAGGGCGCCGTTTCTGGCAAGGGACCGACCGGCTCCGGCGTCAGAACCGGGTTTCGAGCGTCGAGGCCGCCTTCAGGTCGACTCCGCCGAGATCGGCGCCGATCATGTTGGCGCCGTCGAAGCGCGTACCCTCGACCCGGGCGTTCTTCAGCGAGGCACCGAGGAAATTGGCGGGCCAGGTCCGGCCGGTCGGCTTGCGCTCGATGTTGAGGATCTCGGCCGCCCCGATATCGGCACCGGAGAGATCGGCATCGTCGAGCTGCGCCCGCTTGAAGGCGCAGCCGCGCAGATTGGCCTTGGCGAGATCGCAGCCGGTCATCATGGCACCGGAGAAATCGCAGAGCGGGAAGCTGCCGCCTTTGAGGCTCACCCCGCTGAGATTGGCGTCCTTGAACACGGCGGCCGAGAGGTCGAGGCTGGCGAGGGTGAAGCCGCGCAGATCCTTGGCGGTGAAATTGGCTTGTTCGCCCTTGGCGCCGAACGTCTGGGCCCAGGTGCAGTGGCGGGCGATCATCCGGCGCAGATCCGGGTCGAGCCGGTCGGCAGCATCGGGGAGGAACCCGATGGTCGAGCCGAGATTGGCGTCCTTGGTCAGGATATCGGTCAAATCGGCGGCACTCAGCACCGCTGCAGTCAGATCGGCGCCGCTGAGATTGGCTCCGGTCAGATCGGCCCCGGTGAAATCGACGCCGCGCAGATCGGCATTGGAGAGATCGATGCCCCGGAGCTTGGCGCCGGCGAGGAGTGCTCCCTTGAAACTGGTGGCGACACCCTGGGCGCCGCTGACATCGGCATTTCTGAGATCGACGCCGCGATGCCGGCCGGTCTGAGCCTGCATCCGGTCCGGCCCGGGGCGGCCGTCGAACAGCACGCCGCCGGTCAGGCGCGCGCCGGTGAAATCCGCTTCCGCGAGCACGGCATTCTTGAAGCTGGCGCCGCGCAGATCGGTGCCGCGGAAATTGGCGGCATGGAGCTTGGCATTGTCGAAATTGGCCGCGAACAGATCGGCATCGGAGAAATCGGCATTGTCGATTTCGGTGTGATCGAAGCGCGCACCCGGCAGCCGCGCCCGATGCAGATTGGCGCGCGAGAAGCTGACTCCGGCGAAATCGGCCCAAGGCTGATCGAGCCGATGGCCGCCGCGATTATGGAGCCAGAGGACATGGGATTTGAGCGCTTCGATCAGGTCTCGGGACATGACGGTCTGGGAGAGCAGCCTCGGCCTTGCCGGATGAGTCGGGGCGCCGCCCGGACGGAGTTCCGGATGCTCCGGGATCCTGCTTTATAGAGGGATCCGGTTCATCAACCATGAAGGACGGCGGCACCCGGCCCCCGAGGCTGGCCCGTAGGACGGGCGTCCCAGCCCCCAGGGACCCACCAGATCCACGCATTATCCGCTACTGATGAAAAGCAAGATATTTCAGGCACTTCGTCCCTCTCCGCCCCTCGGGGCGGAGAGGAGTGATTGGAGACATCACGCCAGAACCAGAGATGTGTGAACACCGTAGCCCGGAGGGGCGGAGAGGAGAAGTGAGAGCAATCGTATCTCGTTCGAGCGAGCATTGCTCGGCTCGTCCCCGCCCACGATCACGGCGGGTCGCTGCCGGTGGCCGGGGTTTCGGGCGCTGGCGGTTCCGCCGCAGCTGGGGCAGCGCCGCCGGATCGGGGCTCGGGTCGGTAATCTCTGTAGGGCGAGTCCGGCGGCTTGGTCCGAGCTTCTTCGATCGCCCAATCTTCATCCGCCCACAGGCTCCAATCGACTTCGACACCGAGATCCGCGCAGAGAGCGGCGATGATCGCGCCGAGCGGGCGGTCGCCGATGAGATCCTCGAAAGCTTCCTCGTCGTCGAGCCGCTCGCTGAGCTCGTTGCGGATCGAGTCGCGGGCTTCTGCCGAGCCGGGCCGGCTGTCGATCGCTTCGCCGACGATGCGCTTGATTTGGGCGCGCCGGCGGCGCTGCTGCCGGGATACGCCGGACGCTCCCGGCTCGGCTTTATCAGCCGGTGCCGGCTCGGCCGCGTCATCCCGGCGGGCCCGGCCCCTCGACTGTGCCTTCTCCTCCCGCATCCTGGTCTTTTCGGCGAAATGTTCTTCGAGCACCCAGCACCGGCGCACCGCTCCGGCAATGCGTTCGAAGATCAGCCCGATATCCGTGCCGCCTCTTCCCAGGAACGTCGCCTGGGCGGCAGCCAGTTCCATGACGGCGCGTCCGGGATCGATCCGGCCGGTCATCATCTCGTCGACCGTGGCATGGGCGAGGTTGGCCTGCGACTCGGCTTGCGACCTGAGCGCCTTGGCGAGATCCATCCCGATCCCGGCCAGCTCCTGGAGCGCCCGCGACCGTCTCTCGGCGAAGCCCGGATCCCGGCCGCCCACGGCGTAGGCACGCGTTTCCGGCTGGCCCCTCTCGGGATCGTCCGTGGGCGCCTCGGCAGGCGGGGAGGTGATATACGAGATGTTCATGAAACAGATCATGAACTATGGCGGCGCTCGTTTCAAGCTTTTTTTGCACGGGCAGGCCAAATTTTCCAGCCGAGCGCGATGCCGACGCGTTCGAGGCCGCAAGCAGCCGGGAGCATAGATCACGGCGGTCGCTTCGGCATGACCGGACTGGTCCGAACAGGCGGGTTTTGAGCATTTGCCCACCGGGGCAGTCGTTCACCTCCGCCGAAAGAAATGGGTGGTCCGCCCGGCCGACGGCGGAGCAGGGCTGCTTTGGACCCGATATTTTCGATGCATCGTTTTTACAACCGAGCTTGCCAAATGGAACAGATCGGTCAAACTTCGTTTCCCCCGGAAATGGCCATCTTCTTAAAGCCCATCGCCGTCGTAGAAGCTGCCCAACCGAAAGCGGACGAGATCGATGCCGAGTTGGCAGGACATCCCCGGCAACCAACACGCGTTCGAGCGGCTGCGCACCCGGCTCGGCGAGGCGCGCGCGATTTCCTTCGTCGGCGCCGGCGCCTCGGCCGGCCTCTACCCGCTCTGGGGCGGGCTGATCACGACGCTCGTGGAAGAAACCACCAAGCGCGGCCGCGGCAGTGACGCCGAGCGCGCCGCCTGGCTGAAGCAGAAGGACGCCTATCCCGACCAGGTCGTGCGCGGCATCAAGACGGCACTCGGCGACGGCCTCTGTGCCGAGACCCTGCGCCGGATCTTCGGCCCCAGAGCCGGATCCGACGGCAACCGCTTCACCCCGATCCACGCGGCCCTGCTGCGTTTGCCCTTCCGCGCCCATGTCACCACGAATTTCGACCCCGGCCTGATCGAGGCGCGGATCGAGCTCCGGCCGGATCTGAGCTTCACCGGCTACGCCACCTGGAAGGACGCCGACCAGGTCGCGCGCTGGGAGAACGGCGCGATCTTCGCCGAACAACCCTGTCCGATCCTGTTCGCCCATGGCTCGTGGGAGAAGAGCGACTCGATCGTGCTGGGCACGGGCGAGTATCGCGAGGCCTATCGCGCCGGTGCCTTCCGGCGCTTGTTCCTGCATCTATGGACGACCGAGCCTCTGGTCTTCACCGGTTTCAGTTTCGCCGATGATTGGGTGAAGTTCATCGCCAACGAGGTGCTGACCACCGGGGCCAAGCGCACGACCGAGCCGCGCCACATCGCCCTCATCGGGCTGCCCAGCGACGAGGAGTACGCGCCGTTCATGCGCGAGCTGTTCGTCGATCAGTATGATGCGGAGCCGTTGTTCTATCCGGTGATCAAGGTCAAGGACTGTCCGGAAGACCATTCGGCGCTGTTGGACATTCTGACCGCCCTCGGCGGCGGCGCGCCGCCGGCCGGCTCTGGGACCGGGACCGGCGGATCGCCGGCGACGCCGCCCCCGGCCGCTCCAGCGTCTGCAGCATCTGGCGGGTCGCCGGCGATGGCCGAAAAATGGGTGCATGAAACCACCGAGGATGACCGATATACCGGCCGTGCCGCAGCCTTGGAACGGCTCGACCGCTGGTGCGCCGATCCCGCCGTGCGGGTCATCGGCGTCACCGGCATGGGCGGCCTCGGCAAGACCTCGCTGATCGGGCACTGGCTGAAGCGGAAGCACGGCGCACGGGGACGACCGTTCGCGGCGTTGTTCTTCTGGAGCTTCTACGCCGATCGCGAGGTGAAGCACTTCGCCGCGGCGCTCGCCGCCTTCATGGCCGATGTCTTGGGTGTCCGCGTCCCGCCGGAGACGGCGGAACCCGGCGACGCGGCGCTGGCGATGCTGCGCGCACGCGACGTGCTCCTGGTGCTGGACGGGCTGGAGGTGGTGCAGGAGCTTCCCGGCCAACCCGGCTATGGCGCCTTCCTCGCCCAGGATCTGCACGATCTGCTGGACGGGGCCTGCCGCCATGCGACGGGGAGCCTCGTGGTGCTGACCAGCCGGTTCCCGTTTCCCGATCTGACCCCCTATGCCGGCGACGGCTTCCGGGCCCTGGATCTGGAGTTTCTCTCGCCCTCCGAGGGCGCCGGCCTGTTGCACGAAGCCGGAGTGCGCGGTTCCGTGGCCGACCGGGAGGCGGTCAGCCGCCGGTTCGAAGGCCATCCCCTGGCCCTGCGGGTGTTCGCCCTGACGCTGGAGGATCGGGCGAAGGGCGATCCTACGCGGCTGGTGGACCAGGTGTTCGACGCGGCCCATGCCGAGGAAACCGGCACGCTGGAGGGCAAGCTCGGCCGCCTGTTGTTGTCTTACGAGCAGCGACTGCCGGAGCCGCGCGTGGCGCTGCTGGGCCTGGTGTCGCTGTTCCGCGCCCCGATGCCGGAGGCGACGATCCTGACCCTCGCCCATGGCTTGCCGGCAGCGGCGGAGGCTCTCGGCGGCTGGAATGATCCGGGTCTGTCCCACGAGCTTGGTCTGATGGCGCGCGAGCATCTGCTGATCCGGGACGAGGCCGAGGACGGGTCTGCGCTCTGGTCCTGCCACCCGGTGCTGCGCGACCATTTCCGCAAGACGCTGCTGGGCTGGGGGCAATACAGCGCCGCGTCGGCTGCCGGCCTACTGGTCGGGGCGCCGTCGGGGGAGGGGGCGACCAGTGTGGCCCAGTTGCAACCAGTACTGACGGCGATCGAGCTGCTGTTGGAGGCCGGAGATTTTCCGGCCGCGTTTCGGATCTATCAGGAGCGGCTGGATAATGGGCGGATCTTTTTGTCGCTGCCAGCGCCGGCCGAGGGACTGCGCTGCGCCCTGGGGTTCGTCCGTGACGCCGAGCGGCGGCAGGTCTGCGAGCGAGTGCTGGGGCGGTCGCGTCTTGGCTGGATGCTGAACGATGTTGCCCTATTTGCCCTCAATGGCGGCGAATTCGTGGCGGGCTTGCTGTTTCGTCAAGACTGCATCGCGACAATGAAGCAGCTCGGCGAAAGCTCCAACCTTGCAATCGACCTCGGAAACGAAGCAGAGCTGTTGGTCCACCTCGGCCGGCTCGCCGAGTCGGAATTACGCGCGCGCGATGCTCTCGCTCTGGCTCGCGCGGCGGAGGCTGGACCAGGCTATGCGTCAAGAAACTCGCTCTGCTACCTCGCCGATACGCTGGCGGCGCAGGGCAGGAGCGCCGAAGCTTCGGCCGCCTTCGACGCCGCCAACGCGATCGAGCGCCGGACCCGTCACGCCGGCGCCGAACTTTATGGATTCAATGGCGTCGTGTGGGCAAAGCTGCTGATCCGCCTCGGGCGAGGCGAGCGCGCCCAGGCGATCATCGAAGCCAATCTGCGCCTCTGCGAACGCGAAGGTTGGCAGGAACACATCGCGCGCTGCCGCACCCTGCTCGGCATCCTTGCCACGCTGGCGGGCCGTTTCACGGACGCGGGGGGTCATTTGAGCCAGGCGGAATCCGTCTTCCGCCGCGCGCATCAGATCAGAGACCTGCCCAGCATGCTGCTGGCCCGCGCCGAATACGAACGCCGCCAAGTCCGGTGGATCGAGGCGCTCGCCGCCGTCGAGGCGGCGCTGCGCCTGGCAGCACCGCGCATGATGCTGCTCGACCAGGCCGACGCGCTGGTGCTGCGTGGCCGCATCCGCCTAGACCGCGCCGCCGCCGAGGCCGCTTCACGGCAGGAGGTCGATCGCGCCCGCGACGATCTCGAACCGGCGCTGCGTATCGCCCGCTCCTGCGGCTATGCCTGGGCCGAGCGGGACGCGCTGACCCATCTCGCCGAAACCCATGCCCGGCTCGGCGACCAGGGCAAGGCGGCTACCCTGCGTCGCGAGGCCGAGACCCTGTCCCGCCGCTTGGCTGACACCACCCCGCCCGACCCCGATCCCTTCGCCTGGGTCTACGAAAAGCTGGAGCAGGCGGAATAACCCCGCCGCGGCGGGCGCCGAAAGCGGTCGTGACGGCGTGCGGCAATTCTCATTATGCCGGGATGGCTCATGGCTCCTGTCCGCTCAGAAGAGCCTGCAGCATTCTCACAAATTACTACAGAATTTCAAGGGGTTCGGATTGCTCGGCCGTCATCCCCGCGCTCGTCGCCATAGGCGTTGAGACAAGGCGGAAACAGGGCTTCGAGCTCCGGCAACCCACCTTGGCCGTCTCCGCCCTGAAGGGCAGCTACGCCATTCACACATGTTGCTTTCGCGAGAACGGTGGCAAGCCCCTCTACCGCATCGCGGGAGAGGGGCTTATGGTATTGATTAGAAAGAGGAATTAAGGATGTGTGAATCCGGTGGCCTGAAGGGCGGAGAGGGATTTAGGGTGAGGTGGGTACCGCCGCCGACACCACTCCGCGCCGAACGCGGTCATCGACCCGGTGCCTCGGCGAGCCATTCTCTCGTGGCCCGGCAAGTTTGCGGGGTCCGCTGGTAGCCGTCGCGCCCGGTGGTCCGCGTCTGATAGGCCTGTTCCGCCCGGCCGAGGGAGATGCCGCCGCTTCCTCGGGCCGGGAGCAGGGCGTAGGTCACGGCAATGTCGGCTGCCGCGCCGGAGCCCCCGCCCTTCGCCGAAGACACGGCAACCGGCTCGACCCACGCGCCCTAGGTCGGGTACTCCAGCGAGGGATACCAGTCGGCACCGCGGCCTTCGGGCGTCATGTCGAGCACGGTCCACAAGGGGGCCGGGTCGGGGGCGCCGCGGGGGCCCTGGCCGGGGTCGCTGGCGATCATCTCCTGCGACCAGAAGTGGCGGATCGTGCCGTCCTTGCGGGTGAAGACGGCGGGCCCGCCGCTATCCAATCCGCCGTCCGGGCTGCCGCCATAGTCGCGGGTGAAGACGTCGGTGAGAGCGCTCGCCAGCCTGAGGTTCTTCCAGGCCCGCTCGCGCTTCACCGCCACCAGCCGGGCCAAGGGCGAGCGTGCGACGACCACCAGCGACACGTTCTGGGCGATGTCGTCGGCGTTGCCGTCCCAGGCGTCGAGCAGGTTCGTGCACATCGGGCAGGGCCGCTTGCGTTCGGGACCGAACATGTAATTGTAGACCACCAGCGTCTGCTTGTCGCCGAACAGGCCGGCGAGGTCGCTCGGGCCGTCTTCGGTCTCGAACCGATAGTCGCCGGTGACCGGGCCGCCGGGCGGGAGCGCCCGGCGCATCGCCGCCACCCGCTCGATGTGGCGGCGGAGCTCGATCTCCTCGGCGAGCAGCGCTCGTCGCGCCGCCCGGTACTCGGCGCTTTCGCCCGGGATACGAACGGGACTTTCATGGGCGAGCTGGTCGGCGGGGACCAGAGTCTCGGCTTCGGCGGTCATGGACGGTCTCCGGAAATGTCGGCCTGGAGGAGGAGTCTATCCTGTCCGAGCCGGCCGGGCCAACGGCGTATTTTCATCGATCGCCCGCCACTGCCGCCGGCCGGACCAGCGCGTGATGCTTCTTGCCCTTGCTGAGCTTGAGCACGCCGTCGCCGCCGAGATCGGTGCCTGTGATCAGCCGGTCGCCGTTCTCGATCGCGACATTGTCGAGATAGGCGCCGCCGCCGGCGATCAGCCGGCGCGCCTCGCCGTTCGAATTGGCGAGGCCGGCCAGGACGAACAGCCGGAAGGCCGGCACTCCGGCGGCGAGATCGATCTCGAAGCTCGGCAGATTGTCGCCGAGCGTGCCTTCTTCGAAGACGCGGCGGGCCGTCTCGGCTGCCTCCTCGGCGGCTTCGGACCCGTGGGCCAGCGCCGTCACTGCATTGGCCAGCACCTTCTTGGCCTCGTTGATCGAGGCTTCGGCCTCGAGCCGGGCGATCTCGGCCAGCGGCAGATCGGTGAAGAGCTTCAGGTAGCGGCCGACATCGGCATCCTCGGTGTTCCGCCAATATTGCCAGAAATCGTAAGGCGCCAGCCGCTCGGCATTGAGCCAGACCGCACCCGAGGCGGTCTTGCCCATCTTGGCGCCCGAGGACGTCGTGATCAGCGGCGTGGTGAAGCCGAAGACCTCGGTGCCGAGCGCCCGGCGAGCGAGTTCGACGCCGTTGACGATATTGCCCCATTGGTCGGAGCCGCCGAGCTGGAGCCGGCAGGTCTCCCGCCGCGCCAGCTCGACGAAATCATAGGCCTGCAGGATCATGTAATTGAATTCGAGGAACGACAGGGGCTGCTCGCGCTGCAGCCGCAGCTGCACGCTGTCGAAGCTCAGCATCCGGTTGATCGAGAAATGCCGGCCGTAATCGCGCAGGAACGGGATGTACTGCAGAGGATCGAGCCAATCGGCATTGTTCAGCATGACCGCATCGGTCGGGCCGGCGCCGAAGCGGAGGTAGCGGGCGAATCCCTTGCGGATGCCGGCCAGGTTGCGGGCGATCTCCTCGTCGGCGAGCAGCTTGCGGCCTTCGTCCTTGCCCGACGGATCGCCGACCTTGGTCGTGCCGCCGCCCATCAGCACGATCGGGCGATGGCCTTCCTGCTGCATCCGCCGCAGCGTCATGATCGAGACCAGATTGCCGACATGGAGACTATCCGCGGTGCAATCGAAACCGATATACCCGGTGACCGGCCCCTCGAGGGCGAGCTTGTCGAGCCCGTCCGGATCGGTGCATTGATGCAGAAAGCCGCGCTCGGCGAGGCGGCACAGCAAGGCGGAGCGGAATTCGGTCATGATCTTCCAACGGCGGATCCGGGGCAGGGTGTGTAGCATGGTGCGGCACCCGGCCGAAAGGGGCCGGCCGTGAGTGCTGCCGTGCTCAGATGCATCGGCCTGATGAGCGGGACTTCGGCCGACGGCGTCGACGCGGCCCTCATCGAAACCGACGGCGAATCCGCGGTCCGCCCCGGCCCGAGCCTCACGCTGCCCTATGAACAGGGATTCCGGGCGCGGCTCCGGAGCGTGCTCGGCGAGGCGGCCGACGAAGCCGCGATCCGGGCGGTCGAACTGGAACTGACCGGGCTCCACGCCGAGGCGGTGGAGAGTCTGATCCGGCGCCACCGGCTGGATGAGATAGCCCTCGTCGGATTTCCCGGCCACACGATATTGCACCGGCCGGCGGCGCGGCGAACCCGGCAGATCGGCGACGGCGCGTTGCTGGCCCGGCGGCTGGGATTGCCGGTGATTTCGGATTTCCGCAGCGCCGATGTCGCCGCGGGCGGCCACGGCGCTCCCTTCGTCCCGGCCTATCACCGGGCCCTGGCCCAGGGGCTGGAGCGGCCGCTGGCCGTCCTCAATCTCGGCGGTGTCGCCAACGTCACCTGGATCGGGACCGGCGAGGACGAGATCCTGGCCTTCGATACCGGGCCCGGCAATGCCCTGATCGATGATTGGGCGTTGCGCCATCTGGGCCGCCCGGTCGATGCCGGCGGAGCGCTGGCGGCGCGCGGCACGGTCGATTCCAGCATCGTCGCACGCTTCCTGGCCCATCCGTTCTTCGCCGCCAAGCCGCCGAAATCGCTCGATCGCGACGATTTCGCCAAGCTCGCCCCGGAGCATCTCTCGGCCGCAGACGGGGCTGCGAGCCTGACCCGAGTGACGGCGGCGGCCGTGGCGCTGGCCCGGAGCCATCTGCCGGCGGCACCGCGGCGCTGGCTCGCGACCGGCGGCGGCCGGCACAATCCGACTCTGATGGCGGCACTGGGCGCCGAACTCGCCTGTCCGGTCGAGCCGGTCGAAGCCGTCGGCTGGGACGGCGACGCGCTCGAGGCCCAAGCCTTCGGTTATCTGGCGGTGCGATCGCTGCGCGGATTGCCGCTGAGTTTTCCCAGCACGACCGGGGTTCCGGCACCGCAAACCGGCGGGCGGCTGGACCGGCCGAACCAGGCCGGATCGGCGCCTGCCGCCGGCGCGTGACCCGAGCCGCTGCGAGGGTCCCATGCAGCGCCTCGCCCCGGCCGATCTGGTCGCTTTCGTCGAGGGAGGGCGGCGCGGGCGTGGTGTCAAAAATAACGAAACGACACTGTTGCGTTTCGTTTTCGCCGGGCCTATATTCCCGATCGTCGCGTCCGTTACGGGACGCCGATCCGTGGAGAGGAGTCCACCCCCGTGAACACTCGATTTGCCGCGATGAGCGGCCTCGCCGTCATGGCTCTGGTCGCGGCCCCGATTTCGCCGGCCTCGGCGCACGGCTTTCGCCATGGTCATTGCGGCCTGTTCTCCGGCATCGCCGCCCTGGGCACCGCAGCCGTGGTCGGCGCCGCGACCGTCGCCACGGCGCCGATCCGCGTGCTGACTGCGCCGGGCTACGCCCCGGCGGTCGGATATGTGCCGCCGCCGTCCTATTACGCCGCGCCCGCTCCCTACTATTCGGCGCCCGCACCAGGATATTACAGCCCTGCACCCGGATATTATTACGGCCGTTAGCGCGCACGACGCGGTGCCGGACGATCGGGAGTTCGCGCCCGATCCGCCTGCCCCGCGGCGCGGCGGGCGACCGTCGAAGGCCCGAGCGGAACAGCTCGGCGAGCATATCCTCGAGATTGCAACCGAGCTGTTCCTGGCCCAAGGCTACGGCGCCACCAGCATCGAAGCCGTGGCCCAGCAGGCGCGGGTCGCCAAACGCACCTTCTATGCGCGTTTCGGCGACAAGCCGGGCCTGTTCGCCGCCGTCGTCCAGCGGATCGTCGAGCGGCTGCGGCCGCCCGCCGATGTCCCCCTGTTCGAAGGCGACAGTTGCGAAGCGGTCCTCCAACGCCTCGCCCGGCTGATCTTGCGCGCCTCCCTCATGCCCGAGGCCTTGGGGCTGAACCGGCTCATTCTCGGCGAATCTGCCCGCTTCCCCGACCTTGCGGCCGTGGTGATGCGCGAAGGGGCGACATCCGATGTCGTCCGGCAGATCGCAGCCGTGCTCGAGGCCGAGAAACAGGCCGGGCGTCTCCGGATCGACCAGCCGCAGTTCGCGGCCAGCCATTTCATTCAGATGGTCGTCGCCCAGCCGCAGCGGCGAGCGCAAGGGCTGGGGCCGCCGATGACCGAGGCCGAACTCGATCGCTGGGCCGCCGACACCGTCGCCCTGTTCCTCTATGGCTGCCGGGGCCGGCCCGAGCCTGCTACTGGTTGAAGGCGACGCGCGCGCCCGATCCCGGCGGCACGGCGGTGAACGTCACCTCCTGGCCGGCAATGGCGGCCAAGGCCCGCAGGCTGCCGTCGGAGAGCATGCCGTGGGCGGCAGAGGTGAAACTGCCGGATGCGGGGTTGAGGAGGAAGCCCTGGACCGCCCCGTCCAGAACGAGTTTCGCCACCAGATCGCACTCGGTCACCGTCCCGCCGAAGATCGCCGAGGTGAAAGGTGCCCCCGCGCGCTGCTCGAGAAGATCGATCCGCGGGCCGACGGCGGCGCTGTTGCTGCCGGTCAACGTCACCTGCTGCCCCACGATCGGGGCGAGATCCGTGTCGAAGGCCAGGATGAATTGCTCGACATCGCGCCGGGTCGCGTTGGGCGCGGTCTGCGGGAAGCCGCTCTTCGGGTTCGGGTTGAACACCACGGCGTGGAAGAAGTCGAACACGGTGTCGACCGAGCCTTCGTTGGTAAACCCGAATCCCCGGATCTGCGGGCCGGTCGGGCCGCTGTCGATGCCGGTGAACAAGGTCGCCGCGGGGAAGCCGAACATGCCGATCTTGCTGTACAGGTTGCGCAAATGGGGAATTTTGACGATCTGATCGAGCCCCTCGAAGCTGGCGTTGGTGCTGGTGCCGAATTGTCCCAGTGCCGGATTGTCGGTGTGGCAGCCGTTGCAATTGAAGGCGTTCTGGCCGAGAGCGATGGCGCTCGACCCGGCGGCGAGCTCATCGGCCGGTCGGCTGCCGAAGAAGAAATTCGAGCCGGCCTGCTGGGCGGCGGTCAAGGAATTGTCGAGATTGCGCACCGGGTTGGGCGGCAGTTGGACCTGCAGCATGAAATCGGCGAAGACCTGCATCTGCGCCCGGGTCGGCTGGGTCTGGGTCCCGAGCAGCGACTGGAAGGCCGGAGCGAAATTGGCGAAGGACAGCTTCGCATCGCTCGCATTCTCGCCGAAGACGCCGTTCGACCGGTCGCCCCGCCAGTGCATGGCGCCGGAATTCGCCAGCCCTTTCAGAGTCTGCGTCGTCATCGGGCCCTTCATCGGATGAAATACCGGGATTTCGCCGACGCCGTTGAGCGCCGAACCGGGGAAGAGTGCCTGGACGATCGGCAGGATCGCCGGAACGCCGAAAATAATCGGGATCGGGTTGGCCGTGACCGTCCCCTGCGGCTGGCCCAGATCCCAGGCCAGCTCGTCCTTGTCGCCGAAAGTGTGGCAGCTGGCGCAGGAGGCTTCGCCGTTGCTGCCGAACGGCCGGGCGTCATAGAGCATCGGCCGGCCCTGGACCACGGCAGCGGGCTCGGGATTGGTCAAGGCGACCGACTGGATTTCCGATTTCGAGGCCAGGCTCACGACTTTGACGGCATCGTCGAAGCGGGTCAGCACATAGAGCTGATCGCGTGCCGAGTCCAGTATCACCCCGGTCGGCCCGCCGCCGCTCACCGGAATGTAATTCCGGCTGACGGTTGCGGATTGGAAACTGTTGCTCTCCAGTGCCGCCGTGTCGAAGACGGCGATCTCGCCGGAGCCGAAGGCGGCGAGATAGAGCGTCCCGCCGTCGGGCGAGACCGCCATGCCGAGCGGCGTCTCCAGGCTGCTCTGCGCCTGATCGGGATCGAACCCGGCGGCACCGGGCAGTGCCGAGTAATCGATGTTGTTGTTGAGATGGATCGGCGTCACGGTCGAGCCGTCGATGATCGTGATGTCGGTATGGGCCAGGTTCCCGGTCACGGTGTGGCCTTGCGAGTTGGTCTGATCCTCGAACCGGACCTGGTTCCGTGAGTCGTAGTTCGAGACATAGAGATGGCCGTTGACGGGATTGGTCGCCATGTTGAACAAGGTGGTGCCGACATGGGCGAAGGCGGCCGTCTGGGTCAGCGCGTTGGCATCGATGGCGAAGACATCGGTATCCGGCAGGCTGAAGCGGATCGAGTCGTCCCATTTTCGCCCCAGCTCGTCTTCCCAGTGCCCGTCGGCGTCATCGAACTTGACGATCATCCCGACCAGGGGCGCCGGCTCCCCCGAATTATCGGCGGCCGGGCCGAGATGGCCGCCCGGGCTGGTCGAGCCGTCGACCAGCGTACAGGCTCGGCTCGCCTCGAAATTGGGGCAGATCCGCCCGGCGCTGATGGCGGTGGTCTGGTTGCCGGTCTCGAAACCGGCGACATAGACGGTATTGCCGTCGGGGCTGACCGCTAGCGCGCGCGGCGTATCGGTGAAGAAGCTCAGGATCCGCTCGGGCGTGCCGCCCATGGTCGTGCCCAGATCATTGGGATCGAAGACCCAGACATCGGCGCGCGGCACGCCGGGCGTGGTCAGTTGCGGATCGCCGGCACCGGGAACGCCGGCAATCGAGGGGTCGGTCCGCTGCTGGCCGCGATGGGCCGTGGTGATGAAGGCGAGCGCGTTCGATCCGCCCACGACGGTGCCGCCGGGCGAAGTACCGTCCCCGAGCGGGCGCGTCGGCGAGCCCCGCCCGCTCGATCCGGCGAACACGATGTCGCGCGGCTCGTCGCCGACGAGCAGGGTCCGGACGACATGCGGCGTCCCGGTCAGAGACACGATGCTGACGCTGTCGGACAGATGGTTCACGACCCAGACTTCGCTGTCGGTCCGGGCGGCGACCGCGACCGGCTCCATCCCGACGGGAACATGCGCCGTCTGGACCAGGCCGTTCGGCCCGATGCTGAAGACTTCCAAGGTGCCGTTGGGAGTATCGAGCGCGAACAAGGTCGCGCCGTCCGGCGAAAGGGCGAGCGGGCGGACCTGGCCGCTCTCGAACTCGATGAAATCGGGCGGCGGGACGGCGAGGGCGGGTTGCGCCAGCCCGAGTGCTCCGAGCAAGGCGGCCGATGCCGCGAAAGCCGGCGCTGCTCGTCGCCGCCGTCCGCTTTCGGTTGGGGGCTGCGCAGTATCGGACATGGTGAAGGATCTCCTCGGATCGCGCCCGTGGGGATGGCGGAAATTTCTCGGCGACACGGCCTCCGGTACGCAGAACCGCGCGGGACGGTCCAGGCCGGCTCACCATATCACGCCGGAGGTAAAGATCCATCGCACCCCGATCGGCTTCGTTCGACCTCCGCCGCTGGCGCGACCCGGGCCGCGAACCTCGAGTAGTTTCCGATGGTGCCGACTGCAGGGTTCGAACGTTATCGTCAGGCAGAGATAACGGGGTTCCACACCATCCGGGGATGGCCACACGGGTCCGGCACGGCACGGGGGCGCGGCTTTGACTTCACCGACACGGTCATTTCTCCGCCGCAGGTGGGGTATTGTCACTATAGTCGTACTGGCCGCGCTCGGCTGCTTCGGCGGCTGGCGGTACTTTCCCGGCAACCGGTCGTCGGCCGCGGCACCGAGTGCGCCCAAGCCCGGAATCACCATTACCACGGCAACCGCCGAGACGGGTTCCATCGGCGTCTACCTCGATGCCATCGGCACGGTCACGCCGGTCTATACCAGTCTCGTCACCAGTCAGGTGACCGGCCTGATCCTGGCCGTCGACTATACTGAAGGCCAGCTGGTCGCCAAAGGGGACGCCCTCGTCGACATCGATCCGGCCCCGTTTCGAGCAACGCTTCTGCAAGCGCAAGGCGCCCTGGAGCGCGACCGGAATCTGCTCGCCCAAGCCGAAATGGACCTGAAGCGCTATCGCGACGCCTGGGCCCGCAACGCCATCGCCAAGCAAATCCTCGACGATCAGGAAAAACTGGTCCTGCAGGACCAGGGGACGGTCAAGAACGACCAAGGCACGGTCAAATTCGATCAGATCCAGGTCGAGTTTTGCCACATTACTGCCCCGATCAGCGGCCGAGTGGGACTTCGGCTGGTCGATCCGGGCAATGTGGTGCAATCGACCGGGGCCCTGACGCTCGCGGTCATTACTCAGCTCCAGCCGATCACGATCATCTTCACGATCCCGGAGGATAGCCTCGGACCAGTCGAAGATCGCCTGCGCCAGAAGGCGACGCTCTCCGTCGATGCTTTCGACCGCACGGCGCAGACCAAGATTGCCAGCGGCGTGCTTCTGACCCTGGACAACCAGATCGACACGACCACGGGCACGGTCAAGGCACGTGCGCAATTCGACAACAAGAACGACGCCCTGTTCCCGAACCAGTTCATCAATACTCGTCTCCTGGTCAACACCTTGACGGGAGTGACGCTCATCCCTGCTTCGGCCGTTCAGCAGAACGGTGCCGCGTCGTTCGTCTATATCATTCAAAACAACATCGCTTATCTGCACGCGGTGAAGCCCGGGGTGACCGAGGCGGGCATGATCCAGATCGACGGCTTGAACCCGGGCGATGTCGTCGCCGACAGCAGCTTCGACCGGCTCCAGGACAATGCCGCCGTCGTCATAAAACCCAAGCCGGTGGCGGCCAACGCCAGCGGAAGCGCGGGGCAATGAGTCCTTCCGGTCCGTTCATCCTGCGACCGGTCGCCACGTCCCTGCTGATGGTGGCGATCCTGTTGGCTGGGCTCGTGGGCTATACCCAACTGCCGGTCTCGGCCCTGCCCGAGGTCGATTTTCCGACGATTCAAATCCTGACCTTCTATCCCGGCGCCAGCCCGACAGTGATGGCGACGACGGTCACGGCGCCGCTGGAACGCCAATTCGGCGAACTCCAGGGCCTGAGCCAGATGACCTCGACCAGCTCGGGCGGGACCTCGGTGATCGTGCTGCAATTCAATCTGTCGATTGCAATCGACGTCGCCGAAGAAGAGGTGCAGGCGGCGATCAACGCTGCACAGAGCCTGTTGCCGTCCATCCTGCCGGCACCGCCGACCTACAGCAAAACCAATCCGGCCGACGCACCCGTCCTCACCTTGGCCATCACTTCGAGCTCCATGCCGCTGTCCAAGGTCGAGGATCTGGTCGATACGCGCGTCGCTCCGAAGATTTCGCAGCTCGACGGCGTCGGCCTGGTCTCGATCAGCGGCGGGCAAAAGCCGGCGGTCCGGATCCAGGCCAACCCGACGGCACTGGCATCTTATGGGCTGAACCTGGAAGACCTGCGCACGGCGCTCACGCAGGCCAGCGTCAATGCCGCCAAAGGGAACTTCGACGGTCCGCGTCAGGATTACCAGATCGACGCCAACGACCAATTGGTCAGCAGCGACGATTATCGGAAGGTGGTCGTCGCCTTTCGCAACAATGCACCGGTGATGCTGACCGACGTGGCCCGGATCGTCGACGGGGTCGAGAACAACAATCAGGCCGCCTGGATGAACCTCACCCCTGCGGTGATCCTGAACGTCCAGCGCCAGCCCGGGGCCAACACGATCAGCGTGGTCAAGAGTATCAAGCAACTCCTGCCCCAGCTCGAAGCCAATCTGCCGGCCGGCATCCAAGTGACGACTCTGACCGATCTGACCATCGCGATCGAAGCGTCGGTTGCCGATGTCGAGTTCGAATTGCTGCTGACGATCGCCCTGGTCGTCCTCGTGATCTTTCTGTTCCTGCGCAGCCTCTACGCGACCATCATTCCCAGCGTCGCGGTGCCACTGTCGCTGGTCGGCACTTTCGGGGCGATGTATATTCTAGGCTACAGTCTCGACAATCTGTCGCTGATGGCGCTCACCATCTCCACGGGCTTCGTCGTCGACGATGCCATCGTCATGGTCGAGAACATCTCGCGCTACATCGAAGCCGGCGAGCCGCCGATGGCAGCCGCCCTCAAAGGCGCCGGGCAGATCGGCTTCACCATTCTGTCGCTGACCGTTTCCCTGATCGCAGTCTTGATCCCGCTCTTGTTCATGGGCGACGTGGTCGGGCGGCTGTTTCGCGAATTCGCCGTGACCCTGGCGGTGACGATCATCGTCTCGGCGGTGATTTCGCTGACGCTCACACCGATGATGAGCGCGCGGATCTTGCGGCATCAATCGAAGGAGCAGCAGGGCTGGATCGCGCGGTCGTCGGAGCAGGCGTTCGACCGGATGATCGCCTTCTACGGTCGGACTCTGAAATTCGTCTTGGGCTACCAGACTCTGACGCTGCTGGTCGCAGTCGCGATGCTGCTCCTGACCTTGTTCCTCTACATCATCATTCCGAAGGGCTTTTTCCCGGTCCAGGACACGGGCGTGATCCAAGGCATCTCGCAGGCGCCGCCGGCGATCGGTTCGAAAGCGATGGCCGAAAAGCAGCAGGAGTTGGCGAAGGCGGTTTTGGCCGATCCGGCCGTCGACAATGTCTCGTCCTTCATCGGTGCCGACGGGACCAACACGACCACCAACAGCGGCCGATTGTCGATCAATCTGAAACCGCTCGATCAGCGCGACATCAGTGCGTCGGATCTGATCCGCCGGCTCGAGGCGAGATTGGCCGATGTTCAGGGCATCCAGCTGTTCATGGAGCCGGTGCAGAACATCACCGTCGATGACCGCGTCAGCCGGACGCAATATCAGTACACGCTCGAAGACGCGGATGCGGCCGAGCTCAATCTCTGGACTGCCCGGTTCGTCGATCGCCTGAAGCAGCTGCCCCAGCTCGAGGACATCGCGACCGACCAGCAACTGGGCGGGCTCGCCGTCTCGCTGGTCATCGACCGGGCGACTGCATCGCGCTTGGGCATCGCCCCTTCGACCATCGACAACACGCTCTACGACGCGTTCGGCCAGCGCCAGATCAATACGATGTATACGCAGGTCAATCAGTACCATGTCGTACTCGAGAGCGCGCCCTCGTTCCAGACCGACCCGACCAACCTCGAGCAGCTCTACATTCAATCGAACGCCTCGTCGGGCACCAGCGGAACCGGCGCCAGTTCGTCGTTCACCGCTTCCGGATCCGCTGCTGCCGGGTCGAATGCGCTCACCAGTACGGCGCTCTACACGCCCGCGGCCAATACGCTGGTGCCGCCGGCGACGGCGCTCACGGCGCATCCCGCCAGTGCTGCGGCTACGACCAGTTCGCTCCCGAGCAACGCCGTGCCGCTCGGCGCCTTCTCGCATTTCGAGAAGACGACGGAGGCGCTGGTCATCACCCACCAGGGTCAATTTCCGGCGATCACCGTGTCGTTCAATCTCGCCGCCAACGCCGCGCTGGGCGATGCCATCAGTGCGATCAACGCGGTCCAGCAGGATCTGCACATGCCGCCCAGTCTGCAGGCCGGGTTTCAAGGCACCGCCGCGTCGTTCACGAATTCGCTCAGCACCGTGCCTCTGCTCATCCTGGCGGCACTGGTGACCGTCTACATCGTGCTCGGCGTGTTGTACGAGAGCTTCATCCATCCGATCACCATTCTCTCGACCCTGCCTTCGGCCAGCGTCGGCGCCTTTCTCGCCCTGCTGCTGTTTCGCCAGGATCTGAGCATGGTTGCGATCATCGGCCTGATCCTGCTGATCGGCATCGTCAAGAAGAACGGCATCATGATCGTCGACTTCGCCCTCCAGGGCGAGCGGAACGAGGGCAAGAACCCGACGGAGGCGATCTACGATGCCTGCCTGCTCCGCTTCCGGCCGATCATCATGACCACGATGGCGGCCCTGCTCGCGGGCCTGCCCCTGGCGCTGGGATCCGGTTCCGGTTCCGAGCTGCGCCGGCCGCTGGGTATCGCCATGGTCGGCGGCTTGCTGGTGAGCCAGGTCCTGACGCTCTACACGACGCCGGTGATATACATCTTCTTCGACAATCTCGCCCGCCGGTTCGGGCGCAAATCGGCCGAGCCGGGCGGCGGAGGGGCCGAGACCACGAATTCGGCATGAGCATTTCCGCACCCTTCATTCGCCGGCCGGCGGCGACGACGCTGATCACGGTGGCGATTGCCCTGGCAGGCGCGCTGGCCTATTCGGCGCTGCCGGTCGCCCCCTTGCCCGAGGTCGATTTTCCCACGATTTCCGTCAGCGGCAGCCTGCCCGGCGCCAGTGCGGCGATCATGGCCTCGTCGGTCGCGACCCCGCTCGAGCGGCAGTTCGGTCATATCGCCGGGGTGACGGAGATGACCTCGGCCAGCACCCTCGGCACCACCTCGATCACCATCCAGTTCGACTTGAGCCGCAAAATCGACGGTGCTGCCCGCGATGTCGAAGCCGCGATCAACGCGGCGCGCACCTATCTGCCGGCCAACCTTCCGGCCAATCCCACATATCGCAAGGTCAATCCGGCCGATGCGCCGATCATGATCCTCGGCCTCACCTCGGACAAGTACGGCCCCGACAAGCTCTACGACGAAGCCTCGACCGTGATCGAGCAGAAATTATCGCAGATCCAGGGCGTGGGCCAGGTCGTGCCCGGCGGCGGTGCGCTGCCGTCCGTGCGGGTCGATGTCAATCCGACGCAACTGACCAGCTACGGCCTGACCTTGGCGAATGTGCAATCGGTGCTCAGTCTGCAGAACGCCGATCTCGCCAAGGGCCAGATCTCCAACGGCCTGGTCACTGCGGATATTCTGGCCAACGACCAGATCTCGCATGCCGACGAGTACAAGCCGCTGATCGTCGGCTACAGCAACGGGGCGGCGATCCGGCTTTCCGATGTCGCGCAGGTGACCGACTCCGTCCAGAATATCCGGGCGACCGGCTATCTGAACGGCAAGCGGGCGGTCACCATCATCATCTTCCGCCAGCCCGGCGCCAACATCATCGGCACGGTCGAACGCATCCGCGCACAATTGCCGTTCATCAACGCGTCGATTCCGCTCGGGATCGAGACGACGATCGTGCTCGACCGGACGACCACGATCCGCGCCTCGGTCAACGATGTCGAGTCGACGCTGCTGCTGTCCGTCGTCCTCGTCATCATCGTGGTCTTTCTGTTCCTGCGCAACGGCCGTGCCACCTTGATTCCGGCGGTCGCGGTGCCGACCTCGCTGATCGGCACGCTCGGCGTCATGTATTTGTTGGGCTACAGCCTCGACAACCTGTCGCTGATGGCGCTGACCATTTCGACTGGTTTCGTCGTCGACGACGCCATCGTCGTGATGGAAGACATCGTGCGCAATCTGGAAAACGGCATGAAGCCGTTCGCCGCGGCGCTGAAGGGCGCCGAGGAAATCGGCTTCACCGTCTTCACCATCAGCATCTCGCTCGTCGCCGTCTTCATTCCGCTGCTCCTGATGGGCGGGATCGTCGGGCGGCTCTTCCGCGAGTTCGCGGTAACGCTGGCGACGGCGATCGTCGTTTCGATGGTCGTGTCGCTGACCACGACCCCGATGATGTGCGCTTATTTGCTGCGCGACGAGCGCACGGCGAAACACGGCCGGCTCTATCTGGCGAGCGAACGGTTCTTCGACTGGGTGCTCTCGGGGTACCGGGGTAGCCTGACCTGGGTGCTGGCCAATCCGGCCCCGATCCTGATCGTCCTGCTCCTGACCATCGCCCTCAATTTCGTCCTGATCGTCGAAATCTCCAAGGGGTTTTTCCCGGTCGAGGATACTGGCGCCTTGTCCGGGGCCGTGCGCGGGCCGCAGGACGCGTCCTTCCCGGCGATGGACGCCTCGCTTCGGCAGATCGTGGAAGTGATCAAGAGCGATCCCGCGGTGGCCAACGTCATCGCCTTCACCGGCACCAACGGTGCGACCAATACCGGGTCGCTCTACGTCGCCCTCAAACCCTCGGCAGAGCGCGACAGCAGTGCCGCCGCGGTCGTCGATCGCCTGCGCCCGCAATTGAGCCGGCTGACCGGGGCCGCGACATTCCTCCAACTCGTCCAGGATCTGCGCATCGGCGGCCGGTCCAGCAACGCCCTCTACCAGTACACGATCCAGGCCGACACGACGCGAGATCTCGGCAAATGGGGGCCGCTCCTGCTGAGCCGGATGACCAAGCTCCCGGGACTACAGGACGTCAGTTCCGACCAGCAGAATGGCGGTCTCGACGAGCTGCTGACCTATGACCGGGTCACCGCGGCCAAGCTGGGCCTGACCGTCCAGGCCCTGGACTCGGAACTCTACAGTGCCTTCGGTCAATCGGAAGTCTCGATCATCTACGCGCCGCTAAATCAGTACTACGTCGTGCTGGAGGTTTCCCCGCAATATTGGCAGAGCCCGGACGGCCTGCGCGACATCTATCTCGATAGGCCGGGCAGCGGCAACATCCCGCTGCTCGCCGTGACCCAGGGTCGTGCCGGCACGACGCCGCTGGCCGTCAACCATACCAGCCTGTTTCCCTCGGTCACCGTCTCCTTCAATCTCGCCTCGTCGATGTCGCTCAGCGATGCCACGGCGAGCATCGACCAGATGCAGAAGGAACTGGGCACGCCGGCCAGCTTGCAGGGGTTTTTCTCCGGAACATTGCTGGCCTACGAGCAATCGCTCGGGACCGAGCCGGTCTTGATTCTGACGGCACTGCTGGCTGTCTACATCGTTCTCGGCATTCTCTACGAAAGCCTGGTTCATCCTCTGACGATCATTTCCACCCTGCCATCGGCCAGCGTCGGCGCCATGCTCGCCTTGATGCTGTTCAGCCAGGATCTGAACATCGTCTCGATCATCGGCATCGTGCTGCTGATCGGGATCGTCAAGAAGAACGCGATCATGATGATCGATTTTGCGCTCCAGGCTCAGCGCGAGCAGGGCAAGAGCCCCGCCGACGCGATCTTCGAAGCGTGCATCCTGCGCTTCCGGCCGATCTTGATGACGACGATGGCGGCGATCCTGGGCGCTCTGCCGCTGGCCTTGGGGACGGGCGTCGGCTACGAGCTGCGCCGCCCGCTGGGGATCACGATCGTCGGCGGCTTGCTCCTCAGCCAGTTGCTGACGCTCTATACGACCCCGGCCGTCTATCTGGCGTTCGACCGCACCCGGCTGTGGCTGAGCAGAGAACCCGGCGCCCGCCGCGACCACGGCGCCGGACCGGTCCCCGGGGCTCGGGTCTGATGCGCGCCATCCGGGGAACCGAGATCGTCGCTGCGTCGTGCCTGACACTCCTCGGGGCCTGCGATGTCGGCCCGCCCTATGTCCCGCCCACTGTTCAAGCCCCCGAAGCCTTCAAGGAGGCGGCGCCTGCGCTCTACCGCGCGGCCCCGAACGGCGCCTGGCAGCCGGCCCAGCCCCAGGATGCAGCCCTCAAGGGGAATTGGTGGGAGGTCTTCGACGAACCCGAACTGAATGCGCTCGAAGCCCGGCTCAACCTCGGCAACCAGAACATCGCGCAGGATTTTCAGAACCTGATGGCCGCCCGCGCCCAGGTGAACGAAGCGCGCGCAGGTTATTTTCCGACGGTGACGGTCACCCCTGCCTTCACCCGGAGCAAGTCCGGTGGCGCGTCGTCGAGCCCGGCCGCGAGCGGGACCACGACCGCCGGGGCCTCGGGTGGCGGCTCGTCGGGCGGCGCCCGGTACGGCACCGAGTATGCCCTGCCCTTCGAAGTCTCCTGGGAGCCCGATCTCTGGGGCCGCATTCGCAATACGGTCCGCGAGTTCAAGAGTGCGGCACAGGTGAGTGCCGCCGATCTCGAAAACGAGCGCCTGACCGAGCAGGCGGCACTCGCGACGTTCTACTTCGAACTGCGCGGCCAGGATGCTCTGCAGGATCTGTACGACCGGACCGTCGAAGCCGACCGCAAGTCGCTCGACCTGACCCGCGTCCTGGCACAGACCGGGATCGACAACGACGAGGCCGTGGCCCAGGCCGAGGTGACGCTGAAGAATGCCGAAGCGGCCGGGATCGGCATCGCCGAGAATCGCGCGCTGTTCGAACATGCGATCGCGACGCTGATGGGCGAGGCCGCTTCGAGCTTCTCGATGCCGGTGAAGCCGTTGACGACACCGGTTCCCGCGATCCCGGTCGCCATCCCCTCGCAGTTGCTCCAGCGGCGTCCCGACGTGGCCGCGGCCGAACGAACCATGGAAGAGGCGAACGCGCTGATCGGAGTCGAGACGGCGGCGTTCTACCCGACCGTCACGCTCAGCGCCACCGGCGGGCCGCAATCGATCGGCCTCGCCCAGCTGTTCTCGCTGCCGGCCCTGGCTTGGTCGCTCGGGGCGACGGCCTCGGAAACGATCTTCGACGGCGGGCTGCGCACGGCGACCGTCGCGCAATTCACCGCGGCCTATGATGCCGACGCCGCCGCCTATAAACAAACCGTCCTGACGGCGCTGCAGCAGGTCGAAGATTTCGTGGCGAGCCTTCGCGTGCTCTCCGATCAGATCGTCCGGCAGGGCGAGGCAGTCCGCGCCGCGCAAAAATTCCTGGACATCGCCAACGGCCGGTACCAGACGGGGCTCGATCCCTACCTCAACGTCATCACCGCGGAAACGACCCTGCTCGGCGATCAGCAGACACTGGTGACACTGCGGGTGAGCGAGATGACCGCCGCGGTCCAGCTGATCCAGGCCCTGGGCGGCGGCTGGGAGGTGAGCCAACTCCCCGACGGTGCAGCGCTGAGCTCGACCGAGCTGTCGCCCGCGAGTGCCGCGGCGCCATGATCCGGGACCAACGTCTCATCGTCGCTCCGAACCCGCCTGCTAACGGCTGCGCTGCCCGAGCGTGCGCTCGAGGTTGGCGTCCAGATATTCGGAGATCACGGTTTCGAGCTCGGGCAGCTTGTCGGTGAAGAAGTGGTTGGCACCCTTGAGCAGCGTATAGGCGATCTTGATGTCGCGCTGATGCGAGAGCTTGGCGACCAGCTTATAGACCGAATCCGACGACACCAGCTCGTCGGCATCGCCATGGACGATCAGCCCGGAGGAAGGGCAGGGGGCGAGGAAGGTGAAATCATACATGCTCGCCGGCGGTGCGACCGAAATGAAACTGTCGATCTCGGGCCGGCGCATCAGCAGCTGCATGCCGATCCAGGCGCCGAAGGAAAAGCCGCCGATCCAGCAGCCGGCCGCGTTCTGATTGTAGGTCTGCAGCCAGTCCAGCGCCGAGGCCGCGTCCGACAGCTCGCCTTCGCCGCGCGAGAAGCTGCCCTGGCTGCGGCCGACGCCGCGGAAGTTGAAGCGCAGAGTCGAAAAGCCACGCCGCGTGAAGGCGCGGAAGAGCGCATAGACGATCTTGTTGTTCATCGTCCCGCCATGTTGCGGATGCGGGTGGAGCAACAGCGCAATCGGCGCGTTCAGTTCCCGAGAATGCTGGTAACGCCCCTCGATCCGCCCCTCCGGCCCGTTGATGATCACTTCAGGCATGGAAAGCACGCCCTCCGGCCGCGGCCGCCGCCGTCCCGATCGAGGTCGCGGCCTCGCCGGACCGTGACCGCTGGGCGGTTGTATCCACGCTGCTCATCTAGGGTGTGCCAATCTCGGTGGGGGCGGATGGGAAGGCCAGCTCCAATGTCGGCACGGTCGCGCTCTCGCTATTGTAACGGTGATCAGGGTAGCGTGGTCCTCGGCAGCGCAATCCTGCGATCATACCATGGCGGGCCTCATGTTTCTGCAAAACCTGCAGGCGGCCGATCGGGTGATAGTCGATTTGGGCGAGGCGCCTCGCGGAGCCATTGGTCGTTGTATCGCATCGGGATGGGAAAATGGAACCGGGAAGTGACAAAATTGATCGGTAGCCGGTCGCAATCGGATAAATCAGCGTGAATTCACCAGCCGCCTTCAGCTATCTCGATCACAATGCCACGACGCCGGTCCGCGAAGTAGCAGTTGCGGCGATGGCCGAGGTTTTAGCTGAAACCGGTAACCCGTCTTCGGTGCATCGAGCCGGGCGCGCAGCCCGTCATCGTCTCGAAGCGGCGCGGCGCAGCGTGGCCCGCGCGATCGGCCTCGCCGAGACCGGCACGCTCGTCTTCACCAGCGGCGGCACCGAAGCCAATCTCCTGGCGCTGGCCGGTTCCGGCCGGAATCGGATCCTCTGCTCGGCCATCGAGCATGATTCGGTGCGGCACGGCGTGGCCGGCACGGTCGAGATCGCGGTCGAGCCGGACGGCACGGTCGATCTGGAAACACTCGCCGCGCTCCTGACCGCCGATCGGGCGCCGGCTCTGGTGTCGGTCATGGCCGCCAACAACGAGACCGGCGTTATCCAGCCGATCGCCGATATCGTCCGCCTCGCCCATGCCGCGGGCGCGCTGGTCCATTGCGACGCGGTCCAGGCGATCGGCAAGATCGGTTTCGACATGGCGGCGCTGGGGACCGACCTGGTCAGCGTTTCGGCGCACAAGGTCGGTGGGCCGCCGGGTGTGGGGGCGCTGGCATTGGCGCCCGGCGTCAGCGTGACTGCGCGCCAGCGGGGCGGCGGCCAGGAGCGCGGCTTGCGCGCCGGGACCGAGAATCTGCCCGGGATCGCGGGCTTCGCCGCTGCGATCGGCGCCGCAGTGAGCGAACTCGCGACCTATCGGGAGCTGGCCGTCCTGCGCGACGCGATGGAGGTTCGGCTGCAGGCGATCGAGCCTTCCGCCAGGCTGTTCGGCGTGAATGTCTCGCGATTGCCCAATACCAGCTGTGTGGCACTGCCCGGGGTCTCCAGCGAAATACAGGTGATGGCGCTCGATCTCGCCGGGATCGGCGTCAGTGCCGGCGCTGCCTGTTCCTCGGGCAAGGTTCGGCCGAGCCATGTGCTGGAGGCGATGGGGGCCGGCCCCGAACTCGCCCGCTCGGCGATCCGGATCAGCCTCGGCCGCGATACGGAGGCCGCCGAAATCGACCGGCTGGTCGACGCCTGGGGCGCCTTGGCCCTGCGCCGGCGCGGCAAGCGGGGTGCAGCGTGAATCCGGTCCGGCGCACTGCCGCCCGGCTGCCGCCCGACGCAGTCTATCTCGACTATCAGGCGACGACGCCGGTCGATCCACGCGTGCTCGCGGCCATGTTGCCCTATTTCAGCGAGATTTTCGGCAATCCGCACTCGACCGGCCATGGCTTCGGGCTGGCCGCCGCCGACGCCGTCGAGCAGGCCCGCGCCCAGATCGCCGCCGTGATCGGCGCCCAGCCGCGCGAGATCGTCTTCACCTCGGGGGCGACCGAGGCCAACAACCTGGCGATCAAGGGGGCGGCTCGCTTTCTCAAATCCCGGCGCCCGCGCGTGGTAACGCTGGCGACCGAGCACAAATGCGTGCTGGAGAGCGTGCGCGATCTGGCGCGCGACGGCATCGAGAGCGAGATCGTGCCGGTCGAGCCCTCCGGCCTCGTCGATCTCGACCGGCTCGCCGCGGCGCTCGATGAGCGCGTGTCGCTGCTGTCGGTCATGGCCGCCAACAACGAGATCGGCGTGATCCAGGATCTGCGCGCGATCGGCGCTCTGTGCCGGGCGCGCGGCGTGCTGCTGCACACCGACGCGGCCCAGGCCTTCGGCAAGCTGCCGCTCGATGTCGGGGCCATGAATCTCGATCTCATGTCGATTTCGGGCCACAAGATCTACGCGCCCAAGGGTATCGGCGCGCTCTTTGTCCGGTACCGGCCGCGGGTCCGGCTGGAGCCGCTGTTCAGCGGCGGCGGGCAGGAACGCGGGTGGCGCTCGGGCACGCTCTCGCCGGCCTTGTGCGTGGCGCTGGGGACTGCGGCGGAACTGGCCGCGGGCGAGGCTGCCGACGAGTCTCGGCGACTGGCCGGATTGGCCCGGCGCTTGCGCGACGGCCTGGTCGCACGGCTCGACGGAATCGAGTTCCATGGCGATCCGGAGCGCCGGCTGCCGGGCAATCTCAATCTGGGATTCGCCGGCGTGGCCGCGCTCGACTTGCTCGCAGCACTCCCCGACATCGCCCTCTCGACCGGCTCGGCCTGCAGCTCGGCCGAAGTCGAGCCCTCATACGTCCTGAAGGCACTGGGCCTCGACGATGCCGGGGCCCATGGCGCGGTCCGGATCGGCTTCGGCCGTTTCACCACGGCGGCGGAAATCGATCGGGCGGTGGAACGGATCACGACGGCGGTCGCTCGCTTGCGCGGTTCGAACCCCGGCGATCCTGGACGCTGACCCGCACGCTGGGCTTCCCGCTCCGCCGACGACTGCGCCGCATTCGCGCCCGCCACATCGTGACGTTCCGGACACAGTGGGTCGGCACGATCCGGGTACCGCGCCGCCGGGCCTCTACGTGGCACAGTTTCTGCTGAAGATCTGTGCAGGTCTTGCGCTCGCGCCTGGGTCGTACCGGTACAAGAATGGTCGTAACCTGGAGGGCGAGCGTCCTTCATCACAAGCTCACTATCCCAGTGCCGCCGACTCTCCAAATCTTTGCAGAGGAGCGATCAAACAGCACTGATAACACAGGTAAACGGGGTGGATCTACTTCGACGAGACTGGGGGACGAAAAATGGGGCGTAGATTTAGCCTGGTGTTGATCTCGACACTGGCGGGCATTGCATCTATTGAGCATGCTCCGGCGCAGGACGTCGGTGCGGCGACGGCGGCACCGCCCGCCAGCCCCGCGCAGAGCACCAGCACGTCACAAAGTGGCGCGGAACAGATCACTGTTGTCGGCGTTGCAAAAGATTTGAGCGTCCTGCCGACGTCGTTGACCTCGTCCACGGCCTACGGGATCGACCTCAACGTTATGGAAACACCGCGTAACAACACGGTGCTGACCCATGCCCAGCTCGACGCGCTCAATATTCAGGATCCGCAGGAACTCTCCTATCTGACCTCGAGCAGCTACACCGACGCGTCGTTCGGCACGCCGAACATTCCGCGCATCCGCGGACAGTTCGCCGACGTGTTCTTCAACGGCATGCGCGACAGCTTCACGCTGAACGGCTACGGCGCGCCCCTGAGCTACAACAGCATCGATACCATGGACATCATCAAGGGACCGGCCAGCGTCCAGGCCGGTCCCGGAGCCGGCGTCGGCGGGGCCATCAATATTTCGACGAAGCAGCCCTATTTCGACGAGTTCAAGGGGCAGGCGACGGCCGAGTTCGACGAGTACGGAAAACGCCGCTGGACCCTGGATTTCGGCGCTCCGATCAACGACCGGATCGCCTATCGCCTCAGCTATACCGGCGAGGATAGCGACAGCTTCTACAACGGCATGTATTTCCGCGAGCAGGCTCTCTATGGCGACGTCACGTTCAACGTGACCGACAAGTACACGATCAACGTCAACAGCGAGATCGCCTACGCAGACTACAAGGAAGACGACGGCATCAACCGCGTCAACCAGCAGCTCATCAACAACGGCGAGTACCTGACCGGCGGCATCGCCCCGGGCTCTTCGGTCATGGGCTTCGGTTCCGAGATCCTGCTCGGCAACCCGGTCATTCTCAGCGACAGGGTCAACATCGACGAGGCGCCGGACACCGAAGCTCACGCATTGCGCTTCAACTTCCAGATTCAGCAGAATTATCAATTCAACGCCGCGGTCAGCGTCAGCAACAACACGTTTCTGAACGTCATCAACCGCGATAACCAGACCCAGGATTATTTCTCGGATTCGACCAAGGGCAGCTACACGATCGAGAACAAGACCGACTTTCAGTACAAATTTTCGACCCCGATCAGCGACGGCTTCGCTCCGGACAGCCAGGTCGATGCCGGCTTCACCTTCCGCAACGCCCATGTCGACAACATCCAGAACTTCGTCAACGAGCCGATCAGCATCTTCGACCTGAGCGGCCCGCCCAGCAGCTTCGTGTTCCCGGCCAATCTGCAGTCGATCAATGGTGCCATACAATATACAGACGCTTTCGGGCGCCTCGTGTTCGGCGTGCCCGGCCGCAACGGGGTGCAGGCGAACTCGACCGTCAATTCCGATCTCTACGATGCCGGCCTGTTCCTGGAGCACCGCATCACCCTCACGCCGGAATTGAGCCTGTTGTATGGCCTGCGCGGCGATCTCGTCCATCTCGAAGAATATGATCCCCTGGGCGGGGCGTTATACTTCGATTTCGCGAGCAATAGCCTGCTTCCGGACCATCACAATACGGCCTGGTACGGCATCGGCAACGGCAATTTCAGCCCGGTCTGGAAGTTCGCGCCCTGGGGCAGCGCCTACCTCACATACAATTATGCCCAGTACGTCAACTCGACGACCAACGATGGCGGTGTCGGCACTTTCGGGGTCGCCGACGATTCGGAGCTGCAACAGACCACGCGGCTCTACGAGGGCGGCCTGAAATTTACGCTGGCCGAAAACAAGCTGTTCCTGTCGACGGCCGCGTTCAGCCAATCCCGGTCGATTCCGACCGGTCCCGGCGGATCCACCTCTTCATTCGCCCATATCCGCGGCGCGGAAGCGGAGCTCGACTATCAGCCGGAGCCGCATTTCTTCCTGACCGCCAGCTATTCTTTCGTCCGGACCATCCTCGAGACGCCGGCGGACTTCTACAATTTCCCGGCCCAGCCGGGACTCAACCTCGACGGTTCCGGCGTACTCGCCGTGTTCGAGCCGAACCAGCAATTCACGGATCCGGGCATTCCGGAGCATGTCTTCAACTTCCTCGGCAATTATCGCTTCGACGACGGCATCGGCATCCAAAGCAGCCTGCGGGTCACCGGCCCGGTCGAGACCACGACTTCGGGCACGTTCGACGTGGCTGCCTCCGAGGCGGACGGCGCCATCCTCCCGGCTTCGGTCATCGCCGACGGCGGTCGATATCAGTCGCCGGTCATCCCCTGGCAGTACACGCTCAACGCCGCGGTCTACTACGACATCGACCGCTACGAGGTCAAACTGCAGGCCAACAACCTCACCAACCAGCACAATTTGCTCAACGACAACCCGTTCTACGGCAACGACTTCCTCACCCGCGAGCCGCCGCTGACCCTGGATTTGACCCTGAAGGTGAAGTTCTGACCGGCACGTTCAGGAGACCGGGGCGCGGCGATCGGTCGTAGCCGGGCGGGAAGTGTTACGTTATATCGTTCATCTACGCTTTGGGGGCGCTGGCGTGGGGATGCGGTCGGGGATGCTGCGGGCTCGGAAACTGCGGTACTGGGGGGCTCGACTGGGCGCATTGGCCTTGTCGCTGCAGCTCGCCGTGTCGGCCGGGCATATGCATCCCGAGGATGTGTTCGGTCCGCTCGGTCATCCGGTCGTCCAGGGCCAGGCTGCCCCCGGACTCGAAGCCGATCGGCGGGCCGGTTCCGCCGGTGACGCGGCCACCGGCGCCGATGGCGATTTCTGCGCCATCTGCGCCACGATGCAGCTCGTCGCGGTCGCGATCCCGCCTTCACCGCCCCTGCTCGGAGCGCCGCTCGGGCCGATCGTCCGACTCATCCCGGCCGGGGCCGGCGCGCCGCCGAAACCTGGGCATTTCCGGCACTTTCAACCCCGCGCGCCGCCGCTCCTCTGAAGATCGCTCGCTGAACGCTGTTCTCCGGCCCACGCCCGCGCGTGCGGCCTCGTTTACCGATCCTTCGGACGGAGTACCCTTATGCGTCGCACCCTTGCAGCAGGCGACAAGCCTGCCACCCTGCTCGCATGCCGAAACGAACCTTTCTTGGCTCTCGCGTTGCTTTGCGCCGCTGCCCCGCTTTCGGCATCCGGCCAGGAAATCGTCGCCCAAACTGCGCAAACCCCGGCCCCGGAATCGCAACCAGAAGAAATCTCGGTCATCGCCAAGCGGCTGAACCAGGCGCGCGACAGCATCCAGCCCAGCATCGGCGCCTCCTCATACAGCTTCACCCATGAATCGATCGACACCATCCCGGGCGGCGAGAACAATACGATCGACCAGATCACCCTGCAGGCGCCGGGCGTCGATCAGGACAATCTGGCCAATGGCGGGCTGCATGTCCGCAACGAGCATCTGAACGTGCAATACCGGATCGACGGCATCGTGCTCCCCGACGGGGTGAGTTTCTTCGGCCAGAGCATCAGTCCGCGTTTCGTCGAATCCGAGGAGCTGGTGACCGGGGCGCTTCCGGCCGAATATGGGCTTCGCACCGCGGGCATCATCGACATCACCAGCAAGAGCGATCTGTTCCAGGATGGCGGCACGATCGGGCTCTATGGCGGCAGCTATGCGACGATCAATCCGAGCCTGAACTATGCCGGTTCAGTCGACGGCTACAGCTATTTCGTGTCGGGCGATTATCAGCAGAGCGACCATGGCGTCGATGCCGTGACCCCGTCCTATAACCAGATCCACGACGACGCTCTGCAGAGTCATGAATTCGCCTATCTCGACAAGATCCTCGACCCGGCGAACAAGCTGACATTCATCCTCAGCAGCTTCAACAGCCAGTTCCAGATCCCGGACAATCCGGGCCAGGTGCCGTTCACCGGGATCAGCGCGATCAACGGCGTGCCGATCCAGGACATCAATTCGGCCGACCTGCACGAATACCAAGTCGAAACCGCGCAATTCGGAGCCGTGTCGTTCCTGCATTCGGCCGATGGCCTGGACTTTCAGATCACCGGCTTCTCGAAATACAGCTCGCTGCATTATCATCCGGACGAGCTGGGCGATCTGGCATTCACCGGCATCGCCCAGGACGCGTTCCGGACCAGCTTCGCCTCTGGATTCCAGGCCGACGGCAGCTATCAGCTGGGTTCCGACCACACGCTGCGCTCCGGGCTGCTCGTGACGGTCGAGCATGTGACGGCGGAGACGAACTCCGCCGTGCTGGCGCAGACCGGCACGGATATGTCCGGCAACCCGATCTTCGCGACCGATACGACCAACATCATCGCCGATTCGGAGAAGACCGGCTATAGCTACAGTCTCTATCTGCAAGACGAGTGGAAGGTGATTCCCGATGTCACGGTCAATTACGGCGGCCGGTTCGATGTCATCAACGGCTTCACCGAAGGCAACCAGATCAGCCCGCGCCTCAACACCGTCTGGCAGGCGACGCCCTCGACCGTGGTCCATGGCGGCTATGCCAGCTACTTCACCCCGCCGCCGCTCGAACTGGTCTCGACCAAGGATGTGACTCTGTTCGCCGATACCAGCGGTGCGGCACTCAGCCCCCTGAACTCGCCGATCAAGAACGAGCGGGCGCAATATCTCGATACCGGGGTGATCCAGGACGTGCTGCCGAATTTCAAGGTCGGCGTCGACATCTATTACAAATATTCGCGCAACCTGCTGGATGAAGGCCAGTTCGGCTCGCCGGTGATCCTGACGCCGTTCAATTACCATGTCGCCTACAACAAGGGGGTCGAACTCACCACCTCGTATCAGCAGGAGGGTTTCACCTATTACGGCAATCTGGCGATCGCCCAGCAGAAGGCCGAGGGGATCAACTCGGCCCAGTTCAGCTTCGATCCGGCGGACCTCGCCTACGCCGCCGACCATCTGATCAACACCGACCACAGCCAGCGGATGACGGCCTCGGCCGGTGTGTCCTATCGCTTCGAAGAAGGCACCAAGCTCAGCGCCGACATCGTCGCCGGGACGGGCCTCCGTTCCCAGCCTCCCGGCGAAAACATCAATGAATCCACGGTCCCCTCTTACGAACAACTCAATTTCGGCGCCTCGCACCGCTTCGACGACGTAGCCGGCGGGCCGCTGTCGGTGAGCCTCAATCTGGTGAACGCCCTCGACGAGATCTATCTCTTGCGCAGCCAGACCGGCATCGGCGAATTCGCCAACCAGTACGGGCCGCGCAGGAGTGTATTTCTGGGGGTGACAAAGGAGTTTTGAGGAGTACATAACCGGAATTAGTGTTTCAGAACATTGCATAGAGCCGCTCTACCGCAGCGCGGGAGAGGGAGGGGCCCGCCGCGAAGCGGTGGGAGGGTGAGGGTGCCGCCGACTGGCCGAGATGACTCGGGGTCTCCCGCCGCGCATCGATCGGTCGGAGCAGCTGTGACACGCTATACCTGAAACGCCGTCGCAATTGCGCGACCCTCACCCTCCCTCTCCCGCGTTGCGGTAGAGGGGCTTCATGCGCTGATCGCTCGAGTAGACGATGTTCATGCCGGGATGGCGGGCAACGGGCGGGAAGCGCAGACCCGGAAACGGGAAAAATACCGATCGCCACTCTCCCCGCTTGAACGGATTACCCGATCCGATGAAACTGGCACGCGCCCGCGCCGCCCGATCCGGACCTTTCCGACAATGCTGAAACCAATCGGTTTTTGGAGCTACACCAAATCGGACGATACCAGTTCGGCCGGCAAGCTCAGCCGATTGCGCGACCTGGTGGCGGCCGAGATGCGCCAGCAGCTCGGGCCGGCGCTGCAGGTGGAAATCTTCCAGGACGTGGACGCGATCCCGACCGGATCGGAATGGGAGAAACGGATCCGGGCGGCGCTGGCCGAATCCTCGTTCCTGATCCCGATCATCACCCCGGGCTTCTTTCAGCGGGAATGGTGTTGCCGCGAGGTCGCCCTCTTCCGCGACCTCGAGACCGGCCTCGGCCGCGCCGATCTGATCTTTCCCATTCACTACGTCAATGTCGATCACGTCGACGGCAGCAATCCGCATGATTGCCACGACCGGGAGATCCTGGAGTTCTTGCGCACCCGGCAATGGACCGATTTCCGGAAGCTGCGCCATCGCGATCCGCAGCATGAAGACGTGGCGGTTTTCATCGAAAAGCTGGTGAGTGAGATTTGCACGGCGCTGAGGGCCAGGGTTCCGCCGCCAGCCCCGCCGCCACGGCCGTCCGTTCCGGAGGCCCGTGTCGCCCTCGCCCCCCGTCCGGCCAGTCCGCCACCGCCGCCTTCCGCCACCGTGCCGCTCCCGTTCTGGCAGGGCGGCCCGCCGCCCGCCTTCGCGAGCGCCTCGGGCCGGGACCAGTTCGGCCCCTGGGTAGAATTCACGATACAACCGGCGAGCGGCGCTGCGGTCACGCAGCGGCTACGCTGGATCGAGCCCGGGACGTTCTGGATGGGCTCTCCGGAGAAAGAGCCGGAGCGCGTCGAGCGTGAAGGACCGCGTCATCGGGTGACGCTGACGCGCGGGTCATGGCTGGCGGATACGGCCTGCACCCAGGCGCTGTGGCAGGCGGTGGTAGCCAAGAACCCGAGTTTGTTTGAGCGCGACGCGCAGCTGCCGGTCGAGAATGTGAGCTGGCACGATGTGCAGGCCTTCCTGCGTGCGCTCGAAGCCCGGCTGCCGGGGTGCCGAGCGGATCTGCCGACCGAAGCCGAATGGGAATATGCCTGCCGGGCCGGCACCGAAACACCCTTCAGTTTCGGGGCGACCATCACCCCGGCGCAGGTGAACTACGACGGCAATTATCCCTACGCCGGTGGGACCAAGGGCCTCTACCGCGAGGAGACGGTCCCGGTGCGGAGTCTTCCGCCCAATGATTGGGGTCTGTACGAGATGCACGGCAATGTCTGGGAGTGGTGCTCCGACGGCGTCCGGGTCTATGATGGCGAAACTCAGTTGGATCCCCGAGGGCTCGGCCCTGACGAGCAAACCGTCCGCGCCGTGCGCGGCGGCAGCTGGTACGGCAACGCCTGGTGGGCGCGTTCCGCCTACCGCAGCGGCGCCCCCCCGGGCGATGCGTACGACGCCCTGGGCTTTCGGTTTTGCCTGAGGTCCAGCTAGCGGAGCCCGGCGGAGCGGGTTCTTGGCCGGCCGGGACGGCCGGCGGAGCCTGCGCCCGGAGGGCGGGCGACGCGCCCGCCGCGGGACGCGGCGGGCCGATTTTTTTTCGGCTTTTGCGGCGGTGAAGGACATTATGCGCGTACGGGCCGGTCGCGAGCCGCGCAGCGGTACTAAATTATCTAGATAAAACAATGTAGTGGGGCGGGCCTCCGCGCCCGCCTCGCCGCGAGAGCGGCGATCTCCGCGAAGCGACGATTCCGGCCCGCTTTGGATAGTGTGCGGCAGCGCGCAGGCATTGACTGATATCGCCGGCGAGGAACAACCGGGGCAGAGACGGACCGATCCGACGAGGATCGCCGCCGGCGCGGCGAGGCGGGCGCGGAGGCCGTCCACCCCAACACTGCCCAATTAGTCTATTTATTTCATTGTGTTATTCAAAGCGCCGATGGGACGGAGCAACGAAGGGGGCGAGTCTGGCGATCACCGAAATCGTCGCCTTCTTGCTCGGCGCCTTGGCCGTTCCCGGTTCCGGCCCCATCCCTGCCCTGCCATCCAGGATCATCCGTACCCGCAAGCCCGGATCATTGTCCTCCAGCACCAGCGAGCCGGCATGGAGCTTCGCCACTGCGCCCACCAGGCTCAAGCCCAGCCCCACTCCCGGCGTCCCGCGGCCGGCATCGCTCCGGTAGAACCGTTCCGTCACCCGCGGCTTTTCCGCGTCGGGAATGCCCGGCCCGTCATCGGCGACGGCGAGTTCGATCCCGCCATCGTCGCGGGCGCTGGTTTCGACCGAGATCCGGCCGCCCGCGGGGGTGAATTTCAGCGCGTTGTCGATCAGATTCGCGATCGCCTGGGCGAGCAGGACCGGATCGCCGCGGAGGGCGAGCCCGCCCTGGCCTTGGAAGAACAGGGAAATCCCCTTTTGCTCGGCGGCCGGCAGATAGAATTCTACGGCCTTGGCCGTCAGCTCGTCGGCGTCGATTTCGACGAAGCCCGAGCGGCGGGCACCGGTGTCGATCTCGGCCAGGCGCAATAAAGCATTGAAGATGCCGATCACCCGGTCGACATCGGCAACGGCACCTTCGATCTCGGCGAAGGTCTCGTCGGGTCCGGGCCGTCCGACGCTCAGCTCTTCCAGGCGCGAGCGCAGTTCGGCCAGCGGCGTGCGCAGATCATGGGCGATGGCGTTGGAGACGTTGCGCACGCCATGGACCAGCTGCTCGATCTGGTCGAGCATCCGGTTGATCGTCAGCGACAGCGTGTTGAACTCGTCGCGGCCGGATCCCGTCGGCAGTCGCCGGCCGAGATCGCCCTGGATGATCCCCGAGACGGTCCGGCTGATGCTGTCCATCCGGATCAGGACCGCGTGCCGGATCAGGATCCCGCCGAACATGCCGACGACGGAGAGCACGGCGACGGCAGCGGCGAGCCCGTACCAGAAGCGCTGTTCCAGCGGCTGGAACAGAATCTGGTCGCGCCCGACCAGCAGATTATAGCCGCCGGGCAGGCTGCTCCGCACCAGCCGGACCACCACCGGCTGGCCGCCGCGCGCCATGGTGACCGTATAGGTGCCGGGCGCTGCCGGGATCTCCGCCGGCCATTCGGGCAGATTGCCGGCCAGTTTCTCGAGATCGGGATCGCTCAACAGCAGGAGCCGCTCGGCCGCGATCTGCATGGCCACGCGTTCGTCGATGAAGGCGGCGAGGCCTTGCGCCCCGCGCTGGCGGAAGACTTCGGCGAAGCGCTGGGTATCTTCCTGCAGGATCTCGGTCCGGCTGTCCTCGATCGTCACCCGCCAGGCATACCAGAGCGGGGCAGCGAAGAGGGCGAGCGTCACCAGCCCGAGCAGGACATAGCCGACGGCCAGCGTATAGGCCGAAGAGCGCATCTCAGCCGCCCGCCGTCATCATGTAGCCGGCATGGCGCACGGTCCGCAGCAGCGGCGGCTCGGCCGCCAGCTCGATCTTCTGCCGGAGATTGCTGATATGGACATCGACGACATTGGTCTGCGGATCGAAATGATAATCCCACACGCTTTCCAGCAGCATGGTCCGGGTCACGACCTGATCGACATGGCGCATCAGATATTCGAGCAGCTTGAATTCCCGGTTCTGTAGGGTAATGACCCGCTCGCCCCGCGTCACCTTGCGCGACAGGAGGTCCATGCGCAGATCGCCGACGGCGAGCGTGGTCTCGGTCGTGCTGCCCTGGGACCGGCGGATCAGCGCGTCGAGCCGGGCCAGCAATTCGCCGAAGGCGAAGGGTTTCGTCAGGTAATCGTCGCCGCCGCTGCGCAAGCCCTTGATCCGCTCGTCGACATCGGAAAGCGCGCTCAGAATCAGGACCGGCGTCAGATTGCCCGATTTGCGCAAGGCCTCGATGATGGCGAGACCGTCGATCTGGCCGGGCAGCATGCGATCCATGACGATCGTGTCGTAAGGCTCGCTCACCGCCAGGAACATCCCGTCGCGGCCGTTATCGGCATGGTCGACCGTGTGCCCGGCCTCGCGCAGCCCCTTGGCCACGAATTTCGCGACCCGTTCATTGTCTTCGACCAGCAGTACCTTCATCGCGGGCCTCGCAACCGGTAGGGCCGATCAATCCGCCGAGAACGGCTCGGCCGTCGAGGGCACGCCGTGGCCGGCTCGAACCTCCCGGTTCTGGCCCAGCCACATATTGACCCGGTCGAGATAGAGATAAACCACCGGGGTCGTGAACAGGGTCAGCATCTGGCTCAGCACCAGCCCGCCGACCATGGTGTAGCCCAGGGGTTGGCGCAGCTCCGAGCCGGTGCCCTGTTCCAGCATCAGCGGCAAGGCGCCGAGCAGAGCGGCCATGGTCGTCATCATGATCGGACGGAAGCGCAGGAGACAGGCCTGGCGGATCGAGGCTTCGGGCGGAAGCCCCTGCTCGCGCTCGGCCTGGATAGCGAAATCGACCATCATGATGCCGTTCTTCTTGACGATGCCGATCAGCAGAATGATGCCGATGAGAGCGATCACCGACAGATCGAAATGAAACGCCATCAGCATCAACAGCGCCCCCACGCCGGCCGAAGGCAAGGTCGAGAGAATGGTCAGCGGGTGGATATAGCTCTCATAAAGCATGCCGAGGATGATGTAGACGGCGACGAGTGCAGCCAGAATCAGATAGGGTTCGCTCTTCAGCGAGGTCTGGAACGCCTGCGCCGTCCCCTGGAAGGTGCCGTTGATCGCGCTCGGCAGGTGCATCTTCGCGGCCTCGGCGTTGATCGCATCGACCGCCTCGCCCAGCGACACGCCAGGGGCGAGATTGAAGGACAGGGTCACGGCCGGAAACTGGCCCTGATGGTTGATCGACAGATAGCCCACATGGTTGGTGTCGAACGTGACGAAGGTCGAGAGGGGGACCTGCTGGCCGGTCAAGGGCGAGGTGATATAGAGCTTCTTCAGCGTCTCCGGATCGGTCTGCAGGGTCGGGTCGATCTCCAGAATGACGTGATAGCTGTTCAGCTGAGTGAAATACTGGGTCACCTGGCGCTGCCCGAACGCGTCGTAGAGCGTATTGTCGATCAGGGCCGGCTGGATCCCGAACCGGGCCGCCTGGTCGCGATCGATCGTGACCGAGAGCATGGTGCTGCTCGCCTGCTGGTCGGAGGCCACGTCGCGCAGCTGTCCCAAAGTCCGAAGCGCTGCCAGCAGCTTCGGGGCCCAGTCGTTGAGCTCGTTGATGTCGGCATCCTGCAGCGTGTACTGATACTGGGTGCGCGCGAGCCGGCCGCCGACATTGAGATCCTGGGCCGCCTGGAGGAACAAGGTCGCCCCTGGAACCTGGGCGAGCTTCGGCCGCAGCCGGGCGATGATCTGGTCGGCGGTGGCCGTACGGTGGTCGCGCGGCTTCAGCCCGATCACGATGAAGCCGTTGTTGAGCGGCCGGTTGCCGCCGACCGAGGTCGCCCAGCTCGCGACATCGGGATCCTGGGCGATCACGTCGGTCAGCTTGTGCTGGCGCCGGACCATTTCGGCAAAGGACACGTCTTGCGCGGAATCGGCGAGGCCGGCGATGATGCCCGTGTCCTGTTGCGGGAAGAAGCCCTTGGGCGCGACGATATAGAGCGCCACCGTCGCCACCACGGTCGCGAAGAATACGACGAGCGTGATCCGCTGGTGGCCCAGCACCAGATCGAGGCCTTTGGCATACCCCGCCAGCATCCCGTCGAACAGGCGCTCGACCATCAGATAGATCCGGCCGTGCCGCGCGTGCTTCTCGTCCTTCAGGAACAATGAGCACATCATCGGCGACAAGGTCAGCGACACGAAGGCCGAAACGGCGATGGTCATGGTCACGGTGATCGCGAATTCCCGCATCAGCCGGCCGATGATCCCGCCCATCAGCAAGAGCGGGATGAATACGGCGACCAGCGAAATGCTGATCGACATGATGGTGAAGCCGATCTCTCCGGCCCCCTTGATCGACGCCTTCAAGGGCGACAGCCCGTCTTCGAGATGGCGATAGATGTTCTCGACCATGACGATGGCGTCGTCGACGACGAATCCGACGGCGATGGTCAGACCCATCAGCGACAGATTGTCGAGAGTATAGCCGCAGACATACATCAGCGCCGCCGTGCCGAGCAGCGACAGTGGCACGGTCACACCGGGAATCAGGGTCGCCCAGACATTCCGCAGGAACAGGAAGATCACCAGCACGACCAGGGCGATAGTCAGCATCAGGGTGAAATCGACATCCTCGACCGAGGCCTTGATCGTGGTCGTCCGGTCGATCACCTTGTCGATCCGCAGCGACGGCGGCACCGACGTCAGAATATGCGGGAGCAGGGCCTCGACCCGGGCGACGATGTCGATGATATTGGCGCCCGGCTGCTTGAAGACCTGGAGCAGGATGCCGTTGCCGCCATTCTGCCAGGCAGTCAGCTGGTTGTTCTCCGGCCCGTCGACGGCGACCCCGATATCCCGGATCCGGACCGGTGCTCCGTTCTTGTAGGCGACGACGACATCGTTCCAGGGCGCAGCCTTCAGCAGCTGGTCATTGTCGTAGATGACGAAATTATGGGTATTGCCGTTGATCGCCCCCTTGGGTGCATCGACCGTGGCCGCGGCGATCACGCCGGCGATGTCTTCCAGCTGGATGCCGAGGGCGGCGATCTTGACCGGATCGATCTGGACGCGCACCGCCGGCTTCTGCTGGCCGCCGATCGTGACTTGGGCGACACCTGGAATCTGCGAGATCTGCTGCGAGATGACGGTCTCGGCGTAATCGTCGACCTTGGTGATCGGCAGCGTATCGGAATGGATCGAATAGACCAGCACCGAGGAATCGGCGGGATTGACCTTCTTGTAGGTCGGCGGTGTCGGCAGGTTCTTCGGCAGCTGCCCGCCGGCGGCGTCGATCGCCGTCTGGACGTCCTGGGCCGCTGCGTCGATGTTGCGGTTCAGATCGAATTGCAGGGTGATCTGGCTCGTGCCCAGGACACTCGTCGAGGTCATCTGGGACAGGCCGGGAATCTGGGCGAATTGCGTTTCGAGCGACGTGGCCACAGCCGAGGCCATCGTCTCAGGGCTCGCCCCCGGCAATGAAGCAGTCACCAGCAGCGTCGGGAAATCGACCTGGGGCAGCGGTGCCACCGGCAGCATCAGGAAGGCGACCAGCCCGACCAGGAGCACGCCCACCATCAGCAGCGAGGTCGCGACCGGCCGCTCGATGAACGGCGTCGAGATGCTCATGGCGACTTGCTCCCGCTGCCGGCCGGCTCGAAACTGACGCGCACGCCCGGCTGCAGGCGATACTCGTTGCTGGTGGTGACCCGATCGCCGGCGGCGAGGCCGCCGGTGACGACGGCGATCCCGCCGGTCTCTTCGCCGAGCTGGAGCGGCCGCATCTCGACCGTCGAGTCTGCGCCGACGAGATAGACGAAGACGCCGCCCGGGCCGCGCTGCAAGGCGGCCGCGGGAATCGTCAGCGCGTGGCGGCGGGTTTCGGTCAGGACCCGGGCACCGACGAATTCACCCGGCCACAGATGATTGTCCTTGTTGGGAAAACCGGCCTTGAGGCGGATCGTGCCGGTGGTCTGGTCGATTTCGTTGTCGATCAGTTGGAGAGTCCCCCGGTCGAGCTCGGTCTTGCCGTCGCGGGAGAGTGCGGTGACCGTGACCGGCCCCGCGGCCAAGGCGGCATTGATGTCGAGCAGATCTTCTTCCGGCAGGGTGAAGATGACCGAGATCGGCTGGATCTGGGTGACGACGACGATGCCGGTGGTCTGGGCGGCGTGGACGTTGTTGCCCGGATCGACCAGCCGGATGCCGGTCCGCCCGGGGATCGGCGAGGTGATGGTGGTATAATCCAGCTGGGTCTTGGCATTGTCGATCGCGGCCTGGTCGCCTTTGACCTGGGCCCCGAGCTGAGCGACCAGGGCGCGCTGGGTGTCCAGAGTCTGCTTGCTGGTGAAATTCTGCGGGGCCAGCGTGATGTAGCGCTCCAGATCATGCTGGGCATTGGCCAGCTGGGCCGCGTCCTTGTCCTTGGTCGCGACCGCCTGATCGAGTGCCGCCTGGTAGGGCCGCGGATCGATCTGGGCCAGGAGATCGCCCGGCTTCACCGTCTGGCCTTCGGTGAAGCCGATCTTGGTCAGCTCGCCATCGACCCTGGGCGTGACCGTGACCGTATAGAACGCCTGGACCGTCCCGAGCCCGCTCAGATAGACCGGCACATCGGCTTCGGTCGCGACCGCCGTGTCGACCGCGATCGCCGCCGGAACGCTGGGGGGGGCCGCCGTCGAATGCTGCGGCTCCAGCACGCCGCCCAGCGCCAGGGCCAGGAGGCCGATCGCGCCCAGGGCGAAGAGCACGATCCGAACCCGGCCGATCCTGCCGGCGAAACCGCTCCCGGGTTTGCCCATCATGTCCGCTCCTCGCTCTGCTCCCAGCCGCCGCCGAGCGCGCTGAACAGGCTGACCAGGGCTTGCAGACGCGCGAACCGCGCCTGAACCAGGGCATCCTCGGCGACGAACAAGGCGGCTTCGGTGTTCAAGACCGTCAGGATGTTGATTGTTCCGGCATGGAGCTGGGCCTGCGCGATTTCATAGGCGCGCCGCGCCGCTGCCGTCGCCGCCTCCTGGCGCAAGGCCTGGTCGGCAGTCTGCTGGATCGCGACCAGCGCGTCCTCGACATTGCCGAAGGCGGAGATCACCGCCTTGCGGTAATCGGCCAGCAATTCGTCGTAGGTCGCCTTGGACAACTCCAGCTGGCCCTCGAGCGCGCCGCCTTCGAAGATCGGCTGGGTCAGCCCGGCGGCGAGCGAGAAGATGCCGTTGGCCGGATTGACCGCCGAGGCGAGCGCCGTGCTGGCGAAACCGGCCGACCCGGTCAGCTGGATGCTGGGAAAGAAGGCCGCGCGCGCGACGGTGATGTCGGCGTGGGCGGATTGCAGCTGCGCCTCGGCCGCCGCCACATCCGGACGCCGAACCAGCAGCTCCGAGGGCAGGCCCGGAGCCACCGCGGGAAAGGCGAAATCGCCGAGGGTGCCCGAGGTAATGTCGAGTGCTTCGGGATTCTCGCCGAGCAGAATCGCCAGCGCATCGATGGTCTGGCGCAGCTGCTCGCGAAACGGCGGGATGACCGCGTTCAGCGTCGCGACCGTGGTTTCCTGCTGGGCCACGTCCAGCGCCGTCGCGGTGCCGACCTTTTCCTGCAGCCGGAGTCCGCGCAGGATCTCCTCGGCGCTGGCGAGATTGTCCTCGGCCACGACCAGGCGGTCGCGGGTCTCGATCGCGGTGAAATACGTCGTCGCCACACCGGTCAGAATGCTGAGCTCGACCGTGGCCCGGTCGTAGCGGCTGGCCGTCGCCGTCGCCTCGGCGGCCGCGAGGGCGGCCCGGTTCTTGCCCCAGAAATCGATCTCGTAGCTGGCCGCTATTCCGGGTGCATAGACCGTATCGGTCGCGAGCTTGCCGCGCGGCGTCGCCGCCCGCTGATGGGTCACACTGCCCGTCCCCTCGATCGACGGCAGCAGCGGCGCTCCGGCAATGCGCGCCTGGGCATCGGCTTCGCGCACCCGAGCAATGGCGGCGGCGAGATCGTCATTGGCCGATTCCGCCTGCGCGATATAGCGATCGAGCGGATCCGAACCGAAACCCCGCCACCAATCGGCCGATGGCCACGCCACGGGCGCCTGACTGACGAGCCAAGCCGGCGGAGCTGGCGTCTCCGGGCGCTCGTAATCGGTCCCGACAGTGCAGGCCGAGAGCAGAAGCGTCGCCGCGGCGACGCAGAAACAAGAATAGAAGGTGCGAGGCGAAATGATCGGTATCCCAAGGTCAGGCGGTTTCCGGGCGGGGTGACCAAGGGATCGCGTCCCTCGCCGAGGAACCCTAGCGCTGCTCGCATTGAGCGGGAATTGGCGAGACATTAAGTTTTCTTAATCCGACAGGAGAAGAGACGAGTGACGCCCGGCTCACGGTTCGGCTCGACGCCCGCCCACGAAAGATCGTCACTTGCGCCGGTTCTCCGCGCCCGCCGCTTCGACGAGCCCCGACAGACGGACTCGAACCGCTGCGGGATCGTCGAGACTGCACTCCCAGACGATCGCGACTCGGAACCCGGTGCTACGGAGAATCCGGGCGGCGCGGGCGTCGCGATTGCGGTTGTCGGCGAATTTCGTCTGCCAGAATTCTCGGTTGGCCTTGGGGATGGTGGCGCGCCTGCATCCCGTGTGCCGATGCCAGAAACAACCATGCACGAAGATTGCCCATCGCCGGCTCTTGTTGGCGAAGTCGGGCGATCCGGGCAAGGAACGAACATTCAGGCGGTAGGAAGCGCCGAGCGACTGCAGGATTGCGGCGACGGCGCGTTCGCCGGTCGTGCCCTTCTGGCGGATCCGCGCCATGAGCAGGCCGCGCGCCCGATCGGTCGCGGCGGGGACAGCTATGCGGCGGCGCGGTCGGTCGAGGCCGCCGGCGGGGTCGTCGGCGATGTCGCTCCCTCCATTCTCGCGAGATGGGCCCGCAGGCGATCCTGGAAACCCGGGACAAATCGCAGAGTGCTCCGTTCGGTCCGCGAAAGGAACCCGCGCGTGGCTCTGGCCGAGAGCAGTTTGCCCGGATGGCACAGAAACTCGACGATCGGCGGCCGGGGTTCCCAGACGGGATAGAGGCCGATCTCGACCGCCCGGCGCCGCTGCCCATCGAACCGGGCCGCCTTCGGCCAGCGGTCGCCAGTTGCGAGAGCGCGGTCGCGGGACCGGTCGAACGCTCCCGGTGCCGCCAGACGCGCGCCCAGCCAAGCGGCGACCGGGACGGTCACGGCATTGCCCACCAGCGACCATCTGATCGAGGGGCGGGCGACCGCTTCGGCCGGCACCGTCCAATCGACGGCCAGACCCTGCAGCCGCTCGGCATCGCGAATGTCGGGAGTGATGATCGATCCGTCGGGCATCATCAGCGCCGGCGGCGACGCGATCCCCACGGTCGAGCCGTTCTTCAGGGTGGGAAACCCGTCGGGGGCCCAACCCAGGCCACGGATGCCTTCGGTCCAATAGAAACCGTGGCCGTGGGTCGAGATCGCGGTCTCGACCCTCGGGGGGGCCACGTCATCCGAGAACAGAACATCCGCCGGATCGACCGCCGTCGTCGTCGCCACGAAAAACACCCGTTCGCGGCGTTGGGGCAGGAACGCCAGCGAGCTCACGACCCGGTAGGCCCAGCGGTACCCGCGTTCCTCGAACGCCCGGACCAGGAGATCGAGAGCTCGCCCGCGCCCGAGATGGAGCATGAACGAGACGTTCTCGAGGATGATCCAGGGAACCCGGCGTCGATCCAGGAGCCGAAAGACATGGCCGACGAGGCCGGACCGATCGCCGCCGATCCCGGCGGTAGCACCGGCCTGGCTCAAATCTTGACAGGGGAATCCGGCCGCGATGATTTCCGTCTCGAGCGGCAGCGACGACAGCCGGGCGATGTCGGGTTCACTGTGAATCTCGGGAAATCGGGCGGCGAGCACGGCCCTGGCGGGTTCCCAGATTTCGCAGAAGAGGATCGAGTCGTGCCCGGCCCGGCGCAGTCCGAGTTCGAGTCCGCCGATCCCGGTGAACAGGCCCGCGACCCGCATCAGCCCGAACCCCGATCCGCACCGCCGCCCGCCTCTTCCGCCAGCGCCGCGAGGGCCGCGCCCGAGAGCCGATAGGAAAGCCAGTCGGCGCGGTACTCGAAGCCGAGGCGGTCGTAGAAGGCGCGCGCCGGGTTCCAGTGGAGCGCGCTCAGATCGAACCGGCGGCAGCCCTCGCGCACGGCCAAGGCGGCGAGTTCGGCGACGAGGCGGGCGCCCAGGCCGTGCCGGCGTGCCGCCGGCTTCACATAGAGATCCTCGAGATAGAGTCCGGCCCGGCCTTCCCAGGTCGAGTAATTATAGAACCAGAGCGCGAAGCCCGCGGCGCTGCCGTCGAGTTCGGCGACGAGGCAACCGAAGCGCTTGTGCGGGCCCCAGCCGTCGCGCAACAGATCCGCCTCGGTCGCGACCACGGCATCGGGCTCCCGCTCGAAGGCGGCCAGATCGCGGATCATGCCCAGAACAGCCGGAACATCCTCGGGAGCGGCGTCGCGGATGCGGATCTCGGCCATGCTATTCGGCCACCGGCAGGAACGGCATGAAATCGGTCGCCCACAGCCAGAACACGGCGAAGCCCATGCTGGCGAAGGTGATCGGCACGCCCGCCCGGGCGAATTCCCAGAAGCGCAGGGTGACGCCGCGCTCGCCCGCCCGCTCGGCGATGATCAGATTGGACAGGCTGCCGATCAGCAGCAGATTGCCCGAGAGCGACGAGAACAGAGCCAAGCCGTGGAGCGCTCCGGGCGGCATGTCCTGCCAGAGCTGGAGCAGCAGGATCACGAACGGCATGTTGCCGATGGTGCAACTCATGAGCAGGGTGAGCGGCGCCAGGACGACGAGACTGTCGGGCAGGAGGTGGAGATCCTGGAGCGAATCGATGAGCCAGGCCGCCCCCAGCGTATTGCCGAGCGCGCCCGTGACCCCGAACAAGCAGGCGACGAGCAGCAGCATCGGCCAATCCACGGCGGCGATCATGGTCCGGCTGGTGAATTTCCGGTTGATCAGCAGCAGGGCGGCGATCGGCAGCGAGAACACGTCCTTGGGCAGGTTGGTGCAGAACAGGACGAGCAGCACCGCCAGCGCTGCCATCCCCTTGTTCACCTGGCTGCGCTCGTGCCGGCGGACCGGGACCGGCGGCGGCGGCGGGTCCTGGAAACCGTCGGTCGCCAGCGCCAGCTTGCCCCGCCAGATGAAGGCGACGACGGCGAAGACGATGCCGAGGGCTACGACCGCCGGAATGCCGCAGGCGGCCAGATATGTCGGCAGCCCGAGACCGCCCAATTGCCCGATCACGATCGTTTGCGGCGCACCGATGATGGTGGCGGCCGAGCCGGCGTTGCTGGCCGTGATGAAGGCGATGAGATAGGGCCGCGGATCGAGGCCGCGCTGGCGGACCGCGTCGATCAGGATCGGAGTGGCGACGAAGACCAGAATGTCATTGGCGAGAAAGGCCGCGAGCCCGCCGGAGGCGGCGATGGTCAGGCCGAGGATGCGCAGGGGCGAGCCGGGTTCGGTGCCGAGCCGGGCGAAGACGGCATCGCAGAAGCCGGACGTCACGAACTGCGCCGAGATCAGCATCAGCGCGAACAGCAGCATCAGGGTCGGCATGTCGATGCGCGCGCCGATCTCGTCGAGCGTCAGCGCCTCGCTGCCCAAGAGGGCGATCAGCCCGAGGAGCGCGATCCCGGTCCGATCGACCTGGAGCCAGGGCAGGCGGCCGGCCGCCATCCCGGCGTAGGTCAGCAGGAAGACGATATAGATCTTGATCGGGGTGATGGGCATGGGGCGGGCGTCTGGATGAGCCTGGCATCAGGATGGGGCAGGGCCGCTTCGCGCGCGGGCGACCGCTTCAGCTGCCCGTCAGCAGCTGCCTGATCTCCTGCGCGAGCGGTAGGCGCTTATAGGGTTTGTGGAGCACGCGCAAGGGCTCGGCGGAGCTGTCCTGCTGCGCGAATTCCGCAGCATAGCCCGTTGCGAACAAGACCTTGAGGCCCGGCTGCCGCTCCTTGGCGATGCGCGCGAGCTCGAAGCCGGACATGCCCCCGGCCATCACGACATCGGTGAACAGCGCATCGACCCGCTCGCGCTCCAGGCGATCGAGCGCGCTCGCCCCGTTCTCGGCGCTGAGCACACGGTAGCCCAATTCCTCCAGAACCGAGCTCGCGAATTTCAGTACGTCCAGATCGTCCTCGACCACGAGCACCGTCTCGCCGCCGCTGCCGGGGACGATCGCGGCCGGAACCGGTACCGGGTTCTCTTCGGTCGCATGGTCGAGGTGGCAGGGCAGAAACAGAGTCACGGTGGTGCCCCGACCGACCGTGCTGGTAATCGCGACATGGCCGCGCGACTGTTTGACGAAGCCATAGACCATGCTGAGTCCGAGCCCGCTGCCCCGGCCGGCATCCTTCGTCGTGAAGAACGGGTCGAAGGCGTGGGCGGCGACTTCCGGGGGCATGCCGCAGCCGGTATCGGAGACGGCGAGCGTGACATAGTCGCCGGGGCTGAGGTCGAGGCGCCTCGCCTCGGCCGGGCGCAGCGAGCGATAGGCGGTGGCGATCGTCAGGGCGCCGCCTTCGGGCATGGCGTCGCGGGCATTGAGCGCCAGATTGAGCAGGGCCAGCTCCAGCTGATGCGGGTCGGCGCTGCACACCGGCAGTCCCGGTTGCTTGACCTTGATGATTGCGACCGTCTCGCCGACCGAGCGGGTCAGAAGATCCTGGACTTCGTCGATGAGCGCGTTCAGATCGACCGCACTCGGCCGCAAGGGTTGTTTGCGCGAAAAGGCCAATAATTGCTGGGTCAGTCGCTCGGCCCGCTCGGCGGCGCGCTGGGCCGAGGCGATGGTGCGGATGACGCCCTCCTCGAGCTTGCCGCCGCCGCGTGCCAACCGCATTTCGACCAAGTCGAGATTGCCGATGATCACGGTCAGCAGATTGTTGAAATCATGGGCGATGCCGCCGGTCATCTGGCCGACCGCCTCCATCTTCTGGGCCTGCATCAGCGCGTCCTGCTGCAGACGGGCCTCGGTCACGTCGCGGGCACTGCCGATGACGGTGGCCGAGGCCAGCGCGTCGCCGGGCAAGGCCGCCAGCGACACGGCCCAGAAACGCTGTTCGCCCTGGCGGTCGAAGCCGATGTCGAAGGCGACGGCACCGCCGCCCAGCATGCAGCGCTGCAGCATCGTCTCGAGTTCGGTGCCGGAAGGCGGCGGCAGCACCTCGGCCGGCCGTCGGCCGATCAGTTGGGCGCGGCGGATGCCGCTCGCCGTCTCGAAGGCCGGATTGACTTCTTCGAAGCGGAAACCGCCGCTCTCCCGGGTGACGACGAACAACCCGTCCGCGGCATTGTCGAAGAGGGCAGTATAGAGCGCTTCGCTGCTCTTCAGCTGGGCCTCGACCCGGATGCGCTGGGACGTATCGGTCGCCTCGACCGAGAGCAGGATGACCCGGCCCGCCGGATCGAGTACCGGCGAAACGGAGAAGTCGAGCGTCACCGGCTCCGGCGATTCGACCAGCGTGAGCGTGCAGCCGGCGCGCACACCGGCGGCGGCGGCCAGCACGACCCGGCCGAGTTGCTCGCGATCGGCAGCGGCGAGCGCCAGCCCGATCGACCAGAACGGCCGTCCGGCTGCGGCCGCATCGCGGCCGAGGGCGGCTCGCATCGTGGCATTGAGCTCGATGACATTGCCCTCGGGATCGAGGATCGCCAGAAACTCCCGATTCTGGTCGAAGATCGCGCGGAATCGCCGGCGCTCGTCGCGCAGCGCCGTTTCCGCGGCGGTCCGGGCCAGTTCGCGGCCGAGCATGAAAGCCAGCAGCGGATAGCCCAGCGTGTAGGTCATCAGCAGCGGCAGGAGGGCGATGGCATTGGTCGTGTTCTGGCCCGGAATGGCCAGACCGAGCCCGATGGTCATGAACCCGAGTGCCGCCCCCATGATCACGGGCCAGGCGCCACGGGCGAAACGAGTCTGCAGGGGCGATCCCAGCCAGTTGAGGCCGGATCCCAAGATCGCGGAAAGGGCGATGCTGACCACGCCCAGGGGCGCGCCCACGCCGCCCAGCGCCAAGCGGCCGAGAGAGGCGATGATTGCGGCCAGCGCCCCCGCGGGCAGCCCGCCGAAGGCGCTCGCCGCCATGATGATGGCGTTGCGGCCGTCGATCCGGATGCCCGGAACCGGCTGGGCGGCGACCGTCATGATCACGATCGCGATGACGCCGAACAAGGCTCCGGTCCCGAGCCGATAGGCCCTTCCCGTGACCGGCAGGCGGCCGAGGAAGAGATCGTGCAGAAACGACAGCACGAGTAGAACGGCCACGTTCTGCGCAATCGACAACAACGACGGGAGATCGAGAGGCACGGGCGAGGATCCGGCTCGAGGACGGGCGCAGCGGCGCGGGCGGCGACAGTATCGCCCGGATTCGAGCCGCGGCAAAGCCCTCCTGCGACGCGTGCTTTGCCGCCGGGTATTCGGTCTAGGCCTCGATCCCCCCGCTGGCGCGGAGCGACCGGTCGCGCACCGTGGGCAAGCTGGCCAGCCGGTTGAGCGCCATGGTGAGGGCCGCTTGCGCCTGTTGGAACTCGGGGTCCCGAACGCTGCTGCAGCGTTTCATCGCTCGGCCGAGCGTCTGGATTTCGGCCAGGACGAGGAACTGGTCGTCGCTGATCTCGGGCATGGTCGGTCCTCCGGTCCCGGTCGGGCGAGAATACTCGATTGCCGGGGTCGAGGCGGCTGGATTTCGCCGCCGATTTCGGCGAAGAGGATGATATGCCGCGCGGGTTCGTCCGGCTGGACTTCGGCAGGGGGGCGGATGCCGATCGATAGGGCGCGTTTGCGCCTCTGGTGGTGGCGTCGCCAAGGTCTCGACGGATCGCTCGAGGGTCGGGGGGCGGCCGAGATCCTGCAGCGGAGCGGCTGGGCCCGCTCGCTCGGCGGCGTCGGACCTTATCTCACCTTGTTCGCGCGCGGCCGCATCAGCCGGGGGGCAGCCGATGCGGCGCTGGCCCGGCTCGAGATCCAGGAGCTCCCATCGGCGCGCGGCTGCGTCTATGTGGTTCCGGCGGCGGATTATGCCTTGGCCTTGGCCGTCGGTCGCGGCTTCGCCGGAGCCGAGCTGAAGGTCGCTGCCACCCTCGGAGTGACCGAGGCGGAGATCGACCGGCTCTGTGCGGCGGTTCTGGCGGCATTGGCGCCGGGGCCGCTCGATCCCGAGGGGATCCGTGCGGCAACCGGCGGGGCCGCGCGCAGTCTGGGCGAGGCGGGCAAGAAGAAGGGTATCACCACGACCCTGCCGCTGGCGCTCGGACGATTGCAGTCGGCCGGCTCGATCCGCCGGGTTCCGGCTCGAGGCCGGCTCGATCAGCAACGCTTTGCCTATGCGCTCTGGCCCGACAACCCGCACGAAACCGCGAGCCTCGCCGACGAAGAGGCCTTTCGCGCGCTGGCCCGTTCCTACTTTCGCTGGATCGGTCCGGCGCGGCTGGCCGAGTTCCAATGGTTCTCGGGGTTGGGAGCCAAGGCCTGCCGCGAGATCGCGAATTCGCTCGGACTGGTGCCGGCTGCCGCGGATGACGATTTCCTGCTGCTGCCCGAGGATGCCGAGGCCTTCGCCGGCACCGCCGCGGATTGCGAACCGGATTATGCCCTGGTCGGCAGCCTGGACGGCTTGCTCGCCGCGCGGCGCAATCTCGATGGCCTGATCGATCCCGGCGACGCTGCGATCGAGATGGAAATCGAGGGCCGGTTGCAGCCGCTCGGCGTTCTCGCCATCCCGAGTCACCCCATTCTCGATCGCGGGCGCCTCGTCGGCTTGTGGGAATACGACCCGGACGCCGAGGAGATCGCGTGGGCGAGTTTCGTCGGCCGGAATGCCGAACTGGCGGCGGCCGTGCGGCGGACCGAGGCCTATGTGCGCACCGAGCTGGGCGATGCGCGCGCCTTCAGCCTGGACAGCGTCAAGAGCCGTCGCCCCCGGATCGAGGCGCTGCGGCGGCTGGGCGGCTAGTTGGCCGATTCAGCTCATTTGAAACCTTCTCCCTCTCTGCCCCATTGGGGCGGAGAGGGGAGCGGGTCGAGATCGAGACTCGATGGCAGGGTGATGATCCCGGGGTTTTGTCCCTCCACCAAGCACCTAAATCCCTTCAGTTTAAAAAAGGCAGGCGACAGGGGTCGGGCGCGAAACGACTGCATCGGACGATCCGTGCCCGCGTCGAGGCTCGAAGCAGAGGGTGCAGCCGGGCGAGTCCGGGCGCATGGTCCAGCCGATCGGGTCGTGTCCGGGCAGACCCGCGTCTGGCTCCGGCCTGCAGCAGGCGCCGCCTGGCAGAGGAACGAGATCCGGCAGGTCGGGATCGAGAATGCGGGAGGCGAGCCCGGGATTACGGCGGGCCGCGGCCCGCAGTCTCGATGTCCGGCGGTTCAGTCTCGTCCGCCTCGGTCTCGGGTGGCCAGCATCTTCCGTAAGGCGAGCTCTGCACCCGGGTTCGGGCTTCTTCGAGCGCCCATTCTTCCCGTTCCCAGCGCTGCCAATCCGGCCTGATGCCGAGATCCATGAAGATCCGGGCCAGGATCTCGCCGATCGGGCGGTCGCCGAGTTCGTCGAAGCGTTCGTATTCGCGCAAGCGCTCGGAGAGCCCGTTGCCCAGATCCCAGCGCTCCTGGAGATCCTTGGTCGAACCTTCGATCCCCTGTTTGACGATCCGCTCGACCTTGGACTTCTTCCGCGCCCGGCGCAGGGCACTGTTCGCCGCCTGGCGCCTCGCCGCTTCGGCCGCTTCTGTCGCCCGCTGGGATTCGGTGCGTGCGAGCCACTGCCGGCGCTCTTCGGCGAGCTTGGTTTCGAATGCTACGGTCAGGCGCACTGCCCGCGAGATGCAGGCGAAGAGTGCCGTGAAGTCGCGGGCCCCCTCGGGCGGTGCGACCCAGCCATCCGCCGCCGGCTTCGCCGCGGCCTCGCGCCCGACCGCCCGCGCGATGTCCATGCCGATCGCGGTCAGTTCCTGCAGGATCGCCATGTGCCGCTCATGCCGCACCCCGGCCTCGTCGTCTCCCGCGTGGACACAGCCCTCCGTCCGATCCGCCGAGAGATCGTGCGCGGCCGAGTCGGCCGATGCGGGGCTGATGTGGACGGTGCTCATGACGGTAAAACGGACCTCGGATTGGGGGATCGGGAAAACTCTGGGGGCGCTCGGGCGTAACGGGACGGCGTTCGGGGCGGGGAGCTCTCCCGGCTGTGATGTTCTGCAGGACGTATGTAGGAATTTTCCCTGTTTGTCAAGAGGAAAATTGTAATTCCTTGCCTCGCCATCGGGCTCGTCGCCAGGGACCCGAAAGGGACGGGATGGCGATTTCGGCGGGTGACACCGGCTGACCCACCATTCGTTGCCGGTTTGACATTCGACTGGATCCGACTCTGCGGCAGTCGCCGGAACGCCGATCGACCAGTTCCGGAGCCAGTCGTTCAGCGACCGGTTGCGCCGGCTCTTTCGCGCTCCATTCACGCCGTTCCGGAGCCTCTTCGCCCCGGCCCTGACCGGTCAACCGTTCGCCCGCCGGACCACGTCGGGACAGGTCGACCGCGCTGCGTCCACAGTCATCACGATCTCCCCCGTGACTCTTACCGATTGCATGAAGGCGCAAATCCGGCTGCATCTGCCTCGTGGGTCGGATCGTGCGAAGATCGCGTGACGATCGGATATTACGTAAGCGAGTTCGACGGCGATCGCCGTTGCTTGTTGGTCGGGCCGATTCTTCGCTATGCTGGGCCCGTGACGGTGGGGTCCTGTTGACGGTGGCAACAGCCATGCTGCCGGTGCGCCAGTCGTCGGGAACGGGTCGATGACCGGCGCGGCCGAGATTTCCCTGCGCCTGGAAGGGTTGTGGATGCTGACGCCCGAAGAGAATTTCGCCCTGACCCATCGTGAGCACGACACGGGCGCAGTCCGGGTCGAGAGCAGCCCGGCGCTGCTGACGATCGAATCGACATCGATCTGCAATTTGCGCTGTGTCATGTGCCCGCATGCGATCGACGCGGTCGACCGCCCGAAGCACATGCCGGCAGAGATCATCGATCGTCTCAAAGGACCGATGGGGCTCGCGCGCGAGGCGCAGTTGCACGGCATCGGCGAGCCCTTGGCCAGCCCGGCTTTCTGGCGCGCGCTGGAGAGCGACGCGTTTCATCCGGACTGCATTCTCAACATCAATACCAATCTGACGATTCTGAACGACCGTCGGTTGGCGCTGCTGATGGCGGCTCGGACGGAATTGCGCCTGAACATCTCCGTCGATGCGGCGACTGCGGAAACCTATTCCCGGATCCGTGGCGCCTCCTTCGACGAGGTTACCGGCAATATCCGCCGGCTGGTGGCGGCGCGCGGCGGCGGCAAGCGGCCGGCGATCTACATGAACATGACCTTGATGCGCGAGAACATCGAGGAGGCGCCGGCGTTCGTCGAACTCGCCCAGGCGCTGGGCGCCGACCGCGTCTATCTGTGGCAGATGAACCACTGGGCGGACGAGGAGATGGCGCGCTATCGGATCGACCGGGCCGGCTGGCATTTCGACTATGCCGAGCAGGGTTTGTGGAACTTTCCGGCCTTGTCCAATCGCAGTCTCAGGGCGGCGCAGCTGCGGTCGGAGGCCTTGGGCATCCCGCTGCTGCTCGAGGGATTGAAGGACATCTTCTTCGCCGAGCCCGAACCCGCCGCAGCGCCCGACCCGCCGACGGGGGCTGCCGCCACCCAGGCGGCGGTCGCAGTGCCGGCGGCGCCGGAGACGGTGCGAGACTGCCGTGCCCCATGGGAATGGGCCCTGGTCTCGACCGATGGGGATGTCCGGCCGTGCTGCTTCGCGCCCGGGACGCTCGGTAATCTGAACCAGGCCTCGTTCGACGAGATCTGGAACGGCAAGGAGATGCAGCGCTTGCGCGGCGATCTCCTGGCCGGTGTCGTCAATCGAATTTGCGACAAGGCAGTCTGCAAGTACGTCAAGAATACCGAAGCGAACGCCGTCGCCGGCGCCGGTCCCGGGGTTTCGGACGCGCGGCCGAATTCCCCCAAATTCGTGCAGGGCAAGGGTCGGTCCGCGGCACGAGGCCCGCTGCTGCGTTGGGGAAAACGGGTTCTGGCGGCGGGCGGCCGAATTCTCCTGAAAATTCGGACTGCCTTCGTCCTCGGCGGATGATTCCATCACGCATCGCGGCAACGATCCCCTGACCCCCGACTGCGGCAGGTCGGCGCGGCTACGAAACCGGCGATCCTTTGCCTCGGCCACTGGCGCCGGTATTGCTTTAGCCCTTTCCATGGCGGCGGGACATTGCTATCAGACGGGATGTTCCGGCCAGGTGGTTCGCGTGATGCGAGCCAGCCTCCACAGAAAGTCCTCGCCCATGCTCGCCAAGTTGTTTTCGATTGCGCTCCCGGCTGCGTTGCTGGCCGTTTCCCCGGCGCCGGCCCAGGGCGTCAGCCATGACCCGGCCACCGTCCAGGACGGCACCTACCACGTCGAACCCGTCCATACCCGCGTGCTGTTCAGCCTGTCCCATCTGGGATTCACCACCTGGTACGGCGAATTCACCAAAGTTTCCGGGACCCTCCAGCTCAATCCGAAATCGGTTGCCCAGAGCAGCTTCGAGATCCATATCCCGGTGAGTTCCCTTTCGACCAGCAATACCGTCCTCGATGGCGAACTCGCGGATCCGAGCTGGCTCGATGCCGCTCAATTTCCCGAAATCCTGTTCAAATCCGAAAAGGTCGCCGAAACCGGCAAGGACACGGCCGAGGTCACCGGTGCTCTCACCTTGCACGGCGTGACCAAGCCGGTGACTCTCGCGGTCAAGTTCAACGGCGCCGGACTCAATCCGTTCAACAAGCAATACACGGTGGGCTTCGATCTCACCGGCAAGATCAGGCGCAGCGATTTCGGCGTGAAGAAATACCCGCAAGCGATCGGCGACGATGTCGACCTGATCATCAGCGCCGGCTTCGAGCACAGCTGAACGGCGCCGGGCGCCGGGGCAGTCATGGGCGCAGCGAGCCGCTACGACGCGGTCGCGATCACGCTGCATTGGCTGATTGCGCTGGGGATCCTGGCGCTCGTCGCAATCGGCTTGGCCATGACCCATCTGACCCTGTCGCCGCTGTTGAAGTTCCAACTCTATCAGCTGCATAAATCGATCGGCATCACCATGTTGCCGGCGGTTTTCCTGCGCGTCGCCTGGCGGCTCTCGCATCCGCCGCCGGCACTTCCGGCCCTGCCGCCGCTGGAAAAGGCCGCGGCCGAGAGCATGCACGCCGTGCTCTATCTGCTGATCCTGGTTCAGCCGCTGACCGGCTGGGCGCTGGTTTCGGTCTCGCCCTTCAATCTGCCGACGATCCTCTATGGGATCGTGCCTTGGCCGCATCTGCCGTTCCTCGCGACGCTGGCGGACAAGGCGCCGGTCGAGGCCGCCGTCAAATTCGTCCATGGCAAGCTCGGCTGGGGGCTGCTCGCCTCGATCCTGCTCCATGCCGGGGCAGCACTCCGCCATCATTTCATCCTGCGCGACGAGATCCTGCAGCGGATGCTGCCGTTCCGCACCAGGCCGGCCGGGGACCAGGGATCGTGAGGCGGCTCGCTTTCCTTATCGCCCCGCTGCTCTTCGCCGCTGCGCCGGCAAGGGCCGCGGAATGGGTAGTCGATCCTGCGCTGAGCCATCTGCAATTCTCCGGGCTCCAGACCGGCGTCGCCTTTCAGGGCAGCTTCGGCATCTGGAAGGCCGAGATCAGCTTCGATCCGGCCCATCCCGAGGCCGGCCGAGCCAGGGTGACGATCGATCTGGCCAGTGCCGCGACCGGCGACCTCCAGCGCGACGGCGCCCTGCCGGACGCCGACTGGTTCGACACGGCTGCCTTCCCGCGCGCCGAATTTGTCGTCGACCATTTCGTCGCCAAGGGCGGCGGCGAATACGAGGCCCCGGGCCGGCTCACCATCCGCGGCATCGCCCGCGATGTCGTACTCCCCTTCACCCTCGGCATCACCGGTGATCGGGCCGCCGCCAAGGGCCATCTCACTCTGGTGCGGACCGATTTCGGCGTCGGCCAGGGCGTGTGGAGCACGGGCGACTGGGTGGCGCTCGAAGTCGGCGTCGATGTCGATCTCGTCGCGACCCGGGTCGGCGGGTGAGGGCGCCTGTCGGCACGACCGGCTCGTTCGGCGAGGTGGCCGCGGCGATCGCCCGGCCCTCGATCGAGAGCAACCACTCATTGTAGTCCGGGAGCGCCGGCACTCGCCCCGGTCGGTCAGACGGGCAGGACGCCTTCGAAGCGAGCGCCCTGGCCGGGTGCGATTTCGACTTCGATCCGCCCGCCATGGCTCTTGATGATGCCATGGACGACGGCGAGGCCGAGGCCGGTGCCTTTGCCGACACTTTTGGTGGTGAAGAACGGCTCGAAGATCCGCGCTCTGGTCGCCTCGTCCATGCCGGCGCTGGTCCGGCGCCGACGGTTCGGGCCGCAATTCGGCGACCGTCAACGCCAGAAAGCGCTCCCGGCAGCGCCGTGGAGGCGCAGCGCGCTGTCATTGACCATGAGCAGGCGGAACGTCTCGTCCTCCTGCACCCACATGGGCGTCGGGCAGAGATCGAACAGCGGCGAGGACCACCCGTCCTCCTCGATCGGCGCAGCCGAGGGGCAGCGGAGCCGTGTCATCGGTCGATCGCTCCTGGGCATATCCCGAGTCTGCACCGGCGCCTGGTTGAGATGGGCCGGCGCGGGGTCGTCTCCTGCCGATGAGATTCGGGGGATCATCCGCCGCAAAGATTGAGCAACGCCTCAGCCCCGGCCGGCGCCCCTGCTCCGGAAACGGCTCGCTTCGCCGGAGTGGAATTTCGCGCAGCCTGGCCCGGCCGCGTCGCGACGACCGGTTCGCTCGGTCCCCGTTCAGATCCCGTGAGCGCCCATCGCCAGGAATTTCTCCCGCCGCTGCTGCTTCAGGTCCGCCGGGCCGAGGGCCAGGAGCGGTTTCAGCTGGGCCTCGATCGCATCGGCGACCACGGTCAAAGTGGCACGCCGGTCGCGGTGAGCGCCGCCCATCGGTTCGGGGACGATGGCGTCGATGACGCCCAGTTTGAGCAGATCCTGGGCGGTCAGCTTCAGCGCCTCGGCGGCGATTGCGGCCTGGTCCTTCGAGCGCCACAGGATCGAGGCGCAGCCTTCGGGCGAGATCACCGAATAGATCGCGTGTTCGAGCATGAGCACGGCATTGCCCGCCGCGAGCGCGACGGCACCGCCCGAACCGCCTTCGCCGATGATGGTGGCGACGAAGGGCACGCTCAAATCGAGGGCCGCCTCGATCGAGCGGGCAACGGCCTCGGCCTGGCCGCGCTCTTCGGCTTCGAGCCCGGGGTAAGCGCCGGAGGTGTCGACCAGGCTCAGCACCGGCAGGCGGAACCGCTCGGCCAGCTCGAACAGCCGGCGCGCCTTGCGATAGCCTTCGGGCTTGGCCGCGCCGAAATTGTGGCGGATCCGGCTTTCGACTTCGCTGCCCTTTTCGTTGCCCATGACCACGACCGCTCGGCCGCGGAAACGGGCCAGCCCGCCGACGAGGGCGCGATCCTCGGCAAAGGCGCGGTCGCCGGCCAAAGGCGTGAACTCGGTCAGCAAGGCGCCGGCATAATCGAGGAAATGCGGCCGCTCGGGGTGGCGCGCGACCAGGACCTTCTGCCAGGGGGTGAGCTTGGCGTAGGTCTGCTTCAGCAGCCTGGAGGCCTTGGCCTCGAGGATGCCGACCTCTTCGGCGATGTTGAACTCGCCGCTGGTCGGCAGGTGCCGCAGCTCTTCGATCTTGCTCTCGAGTTCCGCGACCGGGCGCTCGAATTCCAGGAAATTCTGCATGGGCACAGACACTACCACGCGGATGCGGCACACGCCAAGTGCATTGCAGCATGAGCGCAATTCGGCAAGCGGGGGCCGGCCCCAGATTGTTGGAATAATCGCTCGGCGAGCCGGGTTTGCATCGGTGAAGCACGCCAAACCCAAGCAACAGTGGAGAGCCCATTTTGACCGAACCGCAAAACAGCATCGCCTCCGATACCGACTCGCCCACCGGACTCGACCGTCGCTCCGTCCTGCGCTGCGGCGCCTGGATGGGTGCCGGCGTCCTCTGGAGCGTCAGCGGCGGCGTGCCTTATTCGCTGGGCTTGCTCGGCGAGGCCGAGGCCGCGACGGCGGCCGTGGCGGGCCCGACCTTCATCCAGTTCAGCGACAGCCACATCGGCTTCGACAAGCCGGCCAATCCCAATGCGCTCGGCACGCTCACCGAGGCGCTGGGCAAGGTCGGCGCAATGAAGAACAAGCCGGGATTCATCATCCATACCGGCGACATCACCCATCTTTCCAAGCCGCAGCAATTCGACGATGCCAAGCAGAGTTTCGGCGCCACCCGGATCAAGACCTTCTACATCCCGGGCGAGCACGACCTGGTCGATGCCGATCAAGGCAAGGCCTATCTCGAGCGCTACGGCAAGGGCACCAAGGGTGCCGGCTATTACAGCTTCGACCAGCACGGAATCCATTATATCGGGCTGGTCAATGTGGTGGATCTGAAGGCCGGCGGTCTCGGCAATCTCGGCGACGAACAGATCGCCTGGCTCGCGAACGACCTCAAACACCGCCGCTCCTCGCAGCCGATCGTCGTCTTCGCCCATATCCCGCTCTGGGTCGTCTATGCCGATTGGGGCTGGGGCACGGATGACGGCGCCAAGGCTCTGGCCCTGCTCCAGCGGTTCGGCTCGGTCACGGTCTTGAACGGCCACATCCATCAGATCATCCAGAAAGTCGAAGGCAACATCACTTTCCATACGGCGCGCTCGACGGCCTTCCCGCAGCCTACTCCGGGCTCCGCCCCGGCACCCGGCCCGCAGCTGGTGCCGGCCGAACAGCTCCGTGACTATCTCGGCATCACCTCGGTGACGATCAAGCGCGGCAACAAGGCGCTGGCGCTGACCGACCGCGAACTCAGCCAGATTTGAGCCTCGGAGCGAACATGTTCGATTTCGGTAGATATCCCCGCCTCAGCCTGGCGGTCCTTCTGTCCCTGGTCGCGGCCGATATCGGAGTGGGGCTGCTGATCGCAGCATCCGCCTGGGCCGCGACGAACCAGGTGAAGATCAGCAATTTCACCTTCGGGCCCAACCCGATCACGATCAGTCCGGGCGACACGGTAACCTGGATCAATGGCGACGATATCCCCCACAATGTCCGCGCGACCGGGGGTGGGACGTGGAAATGTGCGGTGATGGACACCGACGGGACCTGCGACATCACCTTCAAGGTGGCCGGCGAATTCACCTATTTCTGCGCGCTGCACCCGAAGATGACGGGCAAGGTGATCGTCAAGACGGACAAGACGGAGTAGCCGCGAGCAGCGTCCCGATCCGGTCTGCCGGCCGGATCGGGTGTTGCGCCAATTTCCAGCCCGGGTGCTGCCCGGGCCAATCTGGGCGAGGTAGTGCGTGAGCGAAGACGCAACGAGGGCGGCGCTGTTCGAGCGGCTCGTCCTGCCTCATGTCGACGGCGCCTACAATCTGGCGCGCTGGCTGACGCGCAACGATGCCGACGCCGAAGATGTTATGCAGGAGTCGATGCTGCGTGCCTATCGCTTCGTCGATGGCTTCAGCGGCGACAATCCCCGGGCCTGGATGCTGAGCATCGTGCGCAATGCCTGTTTCACCTGGCTCCGGCGCAATCGGCCCCGGGACATCGTGCCGCTCGGCGATGGCGAGCCGGGCGGCGAAACACTGGGCACGGTCGTCCCGCTGTGGTCGAGCGAGCCCTTGCCGGCCGATCTGCAGCTCGAGCGGCAGGCCGATCGCGCCCTGCTCGATCGGCTGCTCGAGGCGATGCCGGCGGATGGAAGAGAGGTTCTGGTGCTGCGCGAGTTGGAAGAGCTATCCTACAAGGACATTGCGCTGATCATCGGCGTGCCCATCGGTACGGTCATGTCGCGCCTGGCGCGGGCGCGTCAGCGTCTGATCACGGACTGGCAGCGCGCTACGGCGCGCGGGCGGCCGGCATGAGAGCCGAGCCCCATCCCGACAATCTCGACGCGCTGATCGACGGCGAGGGGACGCCGGCGATGCTCGCGGCGATCGAGGCGCATTTGGTCGGTTGCGCCGCCTGCCGCTCGGTCGTCGCCTCCAAGCGCAAACTGGGGGCCGCCTTGCGCGGCCATGCGACGCGGCACGTGGCACCCGCGTCCCTCAGGGAAAAATGGCGGCGGATCCCGGCGACGGCGGGGGCCCCCGGCTCGGAAACTTCGACGATCCTGCGGTTTCCGCGGCCGATCCGGCGGCTGAAGGCGGCACCGCGCTGGCTCGGCCTCGCCGCCTCGCTCTTGCTCGTCGCGGCCGGTTCGGCCGGCGGCATGCACCTGCTCGACCGCGAGGCGGCGGGCACGGAGCGGCTCGCCGATGAAATCGTATCCAGCCATATCCGCTCGCTGGCTGCGACTCATCTCTATGACGTGGAATCGACCGACCAGCATACGGTCAAGCCCTGGTTCGCGGGCAAGCTCAGCTTCTCGCCGCCGGTCCGCGACCTCGCCGAGCAAGGTTTCCCGCTTCTCGGCGGCAGGCTCGATTATCTCGGTCGGCAGCAGGTCGCGGCGTTGATCTACCGGCACCGCCAGCACATCATCAATCTCTTCGTCTGGCCCGGACCGGATCAGCCCGGAGCGATCCAGGCCGGCCCGGTCGAGCAAGGCTACAACACCCTCCACTGGTCCCAGAACGGCATGCTCTTCTGGGCTGTCTCCGACGTCAATCAGGGTGATCTGCAAGCGTTCGCCGACCACTTCCGCGACTGAGAGACATTTCGCCGGCCCCTTCGATCCGGCGCGAGACGGGCGATCGGACGCGGTGGATCCCGCCATCGCCATGACCGGCCAGCGGCTTTTCCGCGCGGTCAAATCTCCGGTGTTGCTCGGGGGAGCCCTCGCGCTCTAAAACACGACCCGCATCTGGCGAAGTCTGCGCAACCGGCCGAGCCGCCCCTAAGATCTTTTTAACGGCAGCTCCCTATCCTGCGGCGTTGCGTCCTGCGCCCTGTGAGAGGATATCCGCCTGATGGATACGAGTGTGCCGGTGCTGGTCGTCGACGACTACAGCACCATGCGCCGGATCATAAAGAACCTGCTCAATCAGATCGGGTTCACGAACATCGAGGAAGCCGACAACGGGGCCGCGGCGTATGACAAGATGCGTGGACGCAAGTTCGGTCTGGTCATCTCGGACTGGAACATGGAACCGATGACCGGGCTCGAACTCTTGAAGCTGGTGCGGGCCGACAGCGCCCTGAAGGCGACACCCTTCATCATGGTCACCGCCGAATCCAAGACCGAGAACGTGGTGGCGGCCAAGGCCGCCGGCGTCAGCAATTACATCGTGAAGCCGTTCAACGCCGAGACGCTGAAGACCAAGATCGCGTCGGTGCTCTGAGGACCCGGCGCTGGAGTTGAAGAAAGCATGTCAGGTTTGAAGGTCCCCAAGGACCTTACCGGCGAACAATACATCGCCATCGAAGACTCCCTGTTGTCCTCGGAATCCGGGCGCGCGTTCCTGCGCATGCGCGACAAGCGGGCCGCCGTCCTCGCGATCGACGAATATCACAACGGCTTGCGCGCGATCAGGACCTGGATCGAACGCGCCAATCAGCGTTCGGCCGAGGATGTCCATCTCGATGTCCTGCGCAAAGAGCTGATCGAGATGGCGGCATCGATCCGCAAAGCCAAATCCGAGATTTCGGCGATGAAGCCGGCGGAAGACGATTCACCGAACTCGACCCGGCGCATCAACGTGGCGACCGAAGAGTTGGACGCCATCGTCCACTCGACCGAGCGGGCGACTACGGACATCCTGAACGGCGCCGAGCGGATCATGGAGATCAGCAAACGCATTCGCGACCACGGCCAGGCACCCGAGGCCGACCAGATCGATCTGGAAGCGACCAACATCCTGATGGCCTGCGGCTTTCAGGACATTACCGGGCAGCGCATCGCCAAGGTCGTCTCGACCTTGCGCTACCTGGAAGAACGGGTCGATGCCATGATCCGGATCTGGGGCGTCGACGGGATCGCGCCGGACGAGATCCCGGCCGCCCGCAAGGATCTGCGTGCCGACGCGCATCTGATGCACGGACCGTCACTGCGCGGCGGCGTCGACCAATCCACCGTCGACGAATTGCTGAGCGGCTCGGCGGCCGACATGGATTGGGGTGCGGTTCTGACCGAAGGTGCCGCCCGGACGGCCAAATCGGTCTCGCCGCCGGCACCGCCCGCCAAACCCACGAGCAAGGACAAGCCGAGCGAGCCGGCTGCCGCAGCGCCGGCGTCGACCGATCCCGCTTCCGCCGAGGCGCTCGACCAATCCTCGATCGACTCCCTGTTCCCTTGAGCCCAGGTCCCGGCAGGATCATGACCAGCGAACTCGACGCCCGCGGTTTGATCTGCCCGCTGCCCGTGCTCAAGGCGCGCAAGGCGCTGAAGGCCGTGCCGATCGGCGAGATCCTCACGGTCCTCGCGACCGATGCCGGGGCCCCTGGAGATTTCGTTCATTTCTGCGCAACGACCGGGCACGAACTGGTCGGCACCGAGCAGCAGGGCGACCACACCCGGATTTCGATCCGGCGCCGGATCTGACCCGGAAGCTCAGCCCGGACCAGCCTCTGCCGACGGTACCGGCAGCCCGATCTCGCGATAGAATTTTTCGGCGCCCGGATGGAGCGGCAACGCCAGGCCGTCGACGGCGTGGTCGCGGGCGATTCGTTTGCCGATCGGGTGGCCGCCATCGAGGATGTGGCGCGTGCTGTCGTTCCAGAGCGCCTTCACCATCTGGTAGACGAAGTCGGTGTCGAGGCCACTGCCGGCGATCCATTCGGCGCCGATCCCCAGCGTCGCTGTCGGGGAGTCCATACCCTCGTATATTCCCGCGGGGATCGTGCACTCGGTGAAGAAGCCATGGGTCCTCATCAGCTTGGCGATCGTGTCGGCCGGAATCGACAAGAGCCGGATCGGCAGAGACGCGGCCAGTTCGCCGATCGCCGAGACTGGATATCCCGCGATCTGGAACACCGCGTCCAACTCGCCGGCCTTCAAGCCGTCCTCGGCCGCGGCCAACTTGATGTTGCTGCCTCTGACATCGGCTTCCGACAAGCCGACCGCCGCGAGCACCAATCGGGCATCGACCAGCGTGCCGGATTCCGGTTCGCCCAGGGCGACGCGCTTGCCGGCGAGGTCCTTCAGCCCCCGGATCGGGCTGTCGGCACGGACGATGATGTGGATCGCCTCGCTATAGAGATTGGCGAGGGCCCGCAGCGTGGTCATGGCACCGCGTTTTTCGAACAGGGTCGTGCCGGCATAGGCCCAGCTCGCGACATCGGCCTGGCACAAGGCCGATTCGAGCTGTCCCTGGGAGACCAGTTCCACGTTCTCGACCGAACCCTGGCTCGCCTGGGCCACGGCGATGACGCCCGGTACCCCGCAGGAACCGCCGCGGCTGCACTCGCGCGAACCCGGCGGGTTGGAAAGGGCACTCGCGATTTCGCTGCCGATCGGGAAATAGGTCCCCGAGGTGGCGCCCGTGCCGATCCGGAAGAAGTGGAGATCGGGGTCGCCATCCGCCGCGGCTCGGCCGGGTGCCGAGGCCAGCGCCGCTACGGTGCCGGCCAGCAGACCGCGCAGCATCAGGCGCCGCCCGATCCCGGCTTCGGTTCGGGGAATCCGCGTGATCCAGGGCAGCGGCTTGACCATTACGGGCTCCGGCTGAGCGGCGATGCAGTATCCGAGATATGTCGGGAGCGGATGAGCCGGGAACGACCCGAAGACGCCACCGGTGAGACCCGTTCGGGTTTCTGGTTGAGACAACGCGATCGGCGGCTGCGATATTCCGCCGCGAAACAGGGCATTCGATCAACTCTGCTGACCGGCGCCGATCATCCGTCTAAACTGCGGCGAAACTGTGAACGCCGGAAGGAGATCGGCCATGATCGCGACCGTCAGCCTGCCCCGATTGCTCTCGATCGGGGGCGGTGCCCTGAAGGAACTGCCGGAACTGCTCGGCCGGGTCGGCGTAAGTCGCCCGCTGGTCGTCACCGATCCCTATATGCGCAGTTCCGGTCTGCTCGATCGCCTGACCGGTTTGCTCGACCGCGCCGGGTTGGTCGCGCAGGTCTTCGCCGACACGGTGCCGGACCCGACTTCGACTGTCGTCGAGGCCGGGGCGGCAATCCTGGCAGAAGGTAATTTCGACGGGCTGGTGGCGCTCGGCGGCGGCTCGCCGATCGACACGGCGAAGGCGATGGCCATCCTCGCCGCCAATGGCGGCCGGATCCGCGATTACAAGGTGCCGAACCCGATCCCCCTGCCGGGCCTGCCGCTGATCGCCATCCCGACGACGGCTGGAACCGGTTCGGAGGTGACCAAGTTCACCGTGATCACCGATGTCGAGACCGACGAGAAGATGCTGATCGCCGGGCTGGGTGTCACGCCGCTGGCTGCGATCGTCGATTTCGAGCTGACACTCACGGCGCCGTTGCGCCTGACCGCCGATACCGGCATCGATGCGCTCACCCATGCGATCGAAGCCTATGTCAGCCGCAAGGCCAACCCGTTCAGCGACGGCATGGCGCTCTCGGCGATGCGCCTGATCTGGCGGCATCTGCCGACGGCGTGCGCCCAGCCGCAGAACCGGGCGGCGCGCGAGGCGATGATGCTGGGGGCGACCCAGGCGGGGATGGCGTTCTCCAACGCCTCGGTGGCGCTGGTCCACGGCATGAGCCGGCCGATCGGCGCCTTCTTCCATGTCCCGCACGGCCTCTCCAACGCCATGCTGCTGCCGGAAATCACCGATTTTTCGGCCCCTGCGGCGCCGGCGCGCTATGCCGATTGCGCCCATGCCTTAGGCGTCGCCGACCCGGAAGAGGGCGAACAAGCCGCAGTGGCGCGCCTGATCGAAGGGCTGCGGCAGCTCAACCGCGATCTGGACGTGCCGAGCCCGGCGCGCTTCGGCATTCCGCGCGAGCGCTATTTCGCGCTGATGCCGGTGATGGCCGAACAGGCGCTGGCCTCGGGCTCGCCGGGGAACAATCCGCGCATTCCGACGGTCGCGGAGATGGTCGAGCTCTACGGGCGCTGCTACGCGTGAGCAGCGTCGGCGACCGCTCATCCGTCGCCGCATCCCGCACCCGGCCTCGTCGCGCCCTTGGGCTCGAGGAGGCCGGGTCGGGCTCGCATTATCAGGGATATGATCTTCGTTGCAGCACTTTCGCGTCGGACCCGGTTCAGATCAACGGAACCACCACCCGGGTGAAGAGCAAGCCGCCGCCCGTATCGTTCACCGTCCCGAAGGTCTGATCGTACCACACCTCTAGATTGACGGTGCCGAAATCGTATCCGACCAGCGGACCAACGGCGTAGTTCGTGGTGCGATGGCCATCGATTGCGGCTTGGGGGCCATTGACGAGGGCGACGGCCGACCCGGTATCGTTGGAGAACTGATTCTGAGTAAACCCGCCGACGCCGAGTGTCCACTTGCCAAACGTTTTGGCGACAGTCTCTTCGGTGCCGAGGATATTGCCCGACTGGTAATCGATCGACTGATTCCTGAGATTGATATCGAGATAGGCTTTGGCGCTGACGTTCCATCCGTCGCTGAGCCAGCTCAACCCTATTCCCGGCTCGAAGGCGAACTGATCCAGGGCGGTTATGTTTCCGGCGACATGGGTGAGCGGATTGCCGTACCCGCCATCGGGAACATAGATATCGGTAAACGTCTGCAGATGGAGATTATTCGGCAGTTCCCAGCCCAAGATATAGGGAATGAGGACCGTCGCGAATGCCGAGCCGCTGCTGAAGCCTGCATTGTCGCCGCCGATCCCGGTCAGCGCCGTATAATCGAACGGCTGGGCGATCGCGGCCGCGTAATGCGCCCCGAATATCGTGTAGGGTGAAGACCAGATGAGTGCAGGCAGCTCGATGAAAGAATTGATGTGGACATTGGTTGGGTCTCCATTAGTATTGTAGCTCGGGCCGAAAGCATAAGCTGTCGTATTGACAAGATAAAAGCCCGGAGGCGGCACGGCACCTGAGGCGTCTCCGCCATTCACTCCACTCAAATGAGGAATGTAGACTTCCTCAGCTGCAGCCCAACTACCAACCATATTGACGGCTGCTGCAATGGCTGCAGCACCGATGATTTTCTTGATCACGATCGGATCCTCCCTTGTCGATTTTTTCCAGATGGTTGATCCATCTGGTCGGTCATGAGGCCAGGGCGCTCTCGCTGCGAGGCGGGATCGCATCCAAAGCGAGCATAGAGTAACAAGAATGCTAGCTCGAGGCTAGAAATTCATTGGATAGTAGGATCGAGTCCGGTCTGATTAGCCTGTAAATTGGGCTAGCGGCCCGGGCGACCGGGCAACGCCATCATCGACGTGCCGGGAGAAGGCGCCGCGGCCCTCTCCATCGCCAGCATGATTCCGGAGGAGGCAGATCATATTACGGTCGGTGTCGACTCCGGTCGTCCGGCCCGGCTGCACTCGACCCGATCGTGGTGGGCGGCTTCGTGCGGTTCAAAGGCAGCCTCGGCGCAAACGGGGCGGCGAGTGTTGCGGTCGAGACGCTGCAGTCGGGAGTGCCAACTCTCGAAGGCCGCTCGAGCCGGAACCGGGTCACGCCGGCGACACGACCGCCGGCAGTTCCTCGATCGAGCGGAAGAGCCGCCAAGCCGGGAAATGCAAGGTGACGGTCGTTCCGACATCGAGCGCGCTCTCGATCGTGACCGTGCCGCCATGCAGTTCGATCTGCGCCTTGACCAGGGGCAGGCCGAGGCCGGCGCCTTCGTGCTTGCGCGCCAGGCGATTGTCGATCTGCTGAAACGAGGCGAAGGCGTTGGGGATGTCTTCGGCCGCCATGCCGACGCCGCTGTCCGCGATCGAGAGCCCCAGCATCGGCCGCCCCTCCGGCACCGCCACGAGCTGGAGTGCCACCGTTATCCGGCCGCCGGCGGGGGTGAATTTGATCGCGTTCGACAGGAGATTGAGCAACATCTGCTTCAGCTTGGTCTGGTCGGCATAGAGCAGCGGCAGATCGGGGGCGGGCCGGAACTCGATCGACAGGCCGGCCTGCTGGGCGCGCGGCCGGATCAGCTGGATCTGATAGGCCACGATGTCGGCCGCGGCGCAGACATCTTCGTGCAGCTCGGATTTTCCCGCCTCGATCTTGGCCAGATCGAGAATATCGTTGATGATGTCGAGCAGATGCGTGCCGCTCTCCAGGATGTCGCCGATATAGCCGCGCTGCTTCTCGGTCAGCGGTCCGAAGAACTCGGCCTGGAGAACTTCGGCGAAGCCGATCACGGCGTTGAGCGGCGTGCGCAACTCGTGGCTCATGACCGCGAGGAATTGGGATTTGCTGCGGTTGGCCAGGATCGCCTGTTCCTTGGCGGCGACCAATTGCTGCTGCCATTCCTTCAACTCGGAGATGTCGGTGGCGATCCCGTCCCAGATCGTCGTCCCGGCGGCTCCCGGACGCGACCGGGTCACGATCATGATCCAGCGCGCCTCGCCGACTGGATCGATGATCTCGAATTCGCGGGAATAGGAATCGCCGGGGCGGCGCCGGGCCGCGAGCGCCTCCAGCCAGTCGCGCACCGCCCGACGGTCGAACCGCTTGAACAGCTGCCCCGCATCGGCCTCCGCCTCGGCCGCGGCGATGCCCAGATAGTCCCGGAGCCGATCGCTGAAATAGCTGTAAGTCACCTGGCCCGATGCATCCTGGATGCCCTGGAAGACGACACCGGGCAGATTGTCGACGAGGGCGGCAAAGCGCTTGTGCTGGTCGCGGAGCGCCGCTTCGCTCCGGGTCATCTGCTCCAGCCGGCCGCGCTGGCGCAGCAGCACGACCAGTCCGGCGAGGATGATCAGTGTCGCCGCGCCGTCGAGCGCCGAGGAGGCGGCGCCTCCGATCCGGAGCCCGAGCCAGAAGCAGCCGATCGCCAGACCAGCCGCGCCGATCATGGCCAGTTGCCGCCAGTCGACGGAGGCGGCGAGTCGCCGCTCGTGCAGGGCCCCGACCGCCCCGGGATGGCAGTCCGGCCGTCCGCCGGCCTGTCGAGGCCGATAGGGATCAATCGTCGTCGGCAAGGTCTCCTCGACCAACTCGGCCGGCGGGTTGTCGCCGCTCCGGCCACTTCCTTTATCTGGCAAAACATACAGCATTCGGGGCGATCTATGCCCCTGTTTCCTATGTCCGGGAGTGTTTCCGCAAAATCAAGGCTGGCGCGCCGCTTCAGCCTCGCTACAGTGGCCGTAGAGACCATGAGAGACGAATTGCTCGACCGGGGAGGCAGGCAATGCAGGAACTGGACGCGTTTCGGGCCCGGGCTCGCGACTGGCTGGAGGCGAATTGTCCGCCCAGCATGCGCTTGCCCGCCACGGAGGAGGAGATCGTCTGGGGCGGCAAACGTGCCCGCTACCCCAACCCGGACTCCAAGCTGTGGCTCGACCGGATGGCGTCGGTCGGCTGGACCGTCCCCACTTGGCCCGAGCAATATGGCGGCGGTGGACTGGGGCCCGCCGAGGCCCGCATCCTCGAGGATGAAATGCGGCGCCTGCAGGCCCGTGCGCCGCTGACCAGTTTCGGCATCTGGATGTTGGGTCCTGTGCTGTTGGAATATGGCAGCGAGGCGCAGAAGCAGGAGCATCTGCCCAAGATCGCCCGCGGCGAGATCCGCTGGTGCCAGGGCTACAGCGAGCCAGAGGCCGGGTCCGATCTCGCCGGACTGAAGACCCGCGCGGTGCTCCAGGGCGACCATTTCCTGGTCAACGGCCACAAGATCTGGACGTCCTATGCGAACTACGCCGACTGGATCTTCTGCCTGGTGCGGACCGATCCGATCGCCAAGAAGCACGAAGGGATCAGCTTCATCCTGATCGACATGGCCGATCCGGGCGTGCGGACGCGGCCGATCCGGCTGATCAGCGGCGCTTCGCCCTTCTGCGAGACCTTCATCGAGAATGTCCAGGTGCCGGTCGAAAATCTCGTCGGCGAGCTGAACCAGGGCTGGACCATCGCCAAGCGGCTGTTGGAACACGAACGGCGTATGATCGCCGGCACCGGCGAGCGCAATCGTGGCGACGGCCGCGCGCTCGACGAGTTGGCCAAGCTCTATGTGGGCGAGAGCGAGGGCCGGATCGCCGATCCGAGTTTGCGCGACCGGATCGCCCAGCAGTCGATCGACACCCGTGCCTTTGCCCTCACCGTCCGCCGTGCCGCAGAGGAGGCCAAATCGGGGGCAGCCCCGGGACCGGCCTCGGCCATGTTCAAACTCTACGGGACCGAGCTCAACAAGCGGCGCCTGGAACTGGTGCTGGCTTGCGAAGGGACCCAGGCGCTGGGTTGGGAAGGCGACGGGTTCGCCCGCGAAGAGCTGGTGGCAACCCGGGCCTGGCTCAGGTCCAAGGCCAATTCGATCGAGGGCGGGACTTCCGAGGTGCAGTTGAACGTCATCGCCAAGCGCGTGCTTGGCCTGCCGGATTGAGGCTGGGCGCCATGGCTCTCGTCCTCTCTTCCGATGCCCGGCTGGTACGCGACACGGCCCAGCAATTCTTTCGCGACAAGGCCCCGGTCGAAGCCTTGCGCAAGCTGCGCGATGGCCGTGACCCGGTCGGGTATTCGCGCGACCTGTGGCGCGAGATGGCCGAGCTCGGCTGGGCCGGATTCGTCGTGCCCGAGGCCTATGGCGGTTCCGATTTCGGCATGGTCGGGCTGGGGCTGGTGCTGGAGCAGGCCGGCCACACGCTCGCCGCGACACCGCTCCTTTCGACCGCCCTCATCGGGGCCAGTGCCCTGGTGCTGGGCGGCAGCGCCGCGCAGCGGGAGGCGCATCTGCCTGCGCTGGTCGAGGGCCGGCTGATCGTCGCTCTGGCCCTCGAAGAAGGGCCCCATCACGCCCCGCACCGCATCGCGCTGAAGGCGGAGCGGACGCCGGCGGGTTATCGCCTGTCCGGCGAAAAGCGGTTCGTGCTCGACGGCCACGTCGCCGATCTGCTGATCGTGGCGGCGCGAACCGCCGATGCGCGAGTGGTCCTGTTGCTGGTCCCGGCCGATGCGGCCGGCGTAACCCGGACGCGAACCCTCATGGTCGACAGCCGCAACGCCGCCAATATTCGCTTCGATCATGTCGAGATCGCCGACGAGGCGGAGCTCTCCGGCGGGGTCGATCTGCTCGATGCCGTGCTCGACCGGGCGCGCGCGGGGCTCGCCGCCGAGATGCTCGGCAGCAGCACCGAAGCGTTCGAACGGACGGTGCAATATCTCAAGGAGCGCAAGCAGTTCGGCGTGCTGATCGGGACCTTCCAAGCCTTGAAGCACCGGGCGGCCGCGATGTTCTGCGAGCTCGAACTCACCCGCAGTGCCGTGCTCGCCGCTCTTTCCGCTTTCGATGACGGCTCGAACGAGGCGGCGGCGCTCGCCAGCCTGGCCAAGGCCAAGGCCTCCGACACGTTTTTCCTGGTCAGCAACGAAGGTGTCCAGATGCATGGCGGGATCGGCATGACCGACGAGCACGAGATCGGCTTCTTCCTGAAGCGGGCGCGGGTGGCACAGGCGAGCTTCGGCGACGCCTCATACCAGCGCGACCGTTATGCGGCGCTGTCGGGGTTTTAGAGCGGAACCCGGCCCTCTGGATCTCTCTCGGGCCGTGGCGCTGCTCGGCGGACGAAAGGCTGTCAGGCGATGAACGAGGCAGTTCCGCGGCCGGCTTCGACCGTGCTGTTGTTGCGCGACGGCGCGGGCGGACTCGAAGTATTCATGGTCACCCGTCACCAGAAGAGCAGCTTCATGGCCGGGGCGCTGGTCTTTCCCGGTGGCGGCGTCGATCCGGACGACAGCGACCCGCGCCACGGAGCGGCTGCGTCCGGCGAGGCTGCGGCCGATCTCGCCTGGCGGATTGCCGCGATCCGCGAGGTGTTCGAGGAGACGGGCGTACTGCTCGCGGGCAAGTACCAGGCGGGCGACCTGCTGGGACCCGCGGATTTGGCCCCGATCCGAGAGCGCCATCGCGAGCGGCTGAACCGGCGGGAAATCGGCTTTGCCGATCTTCTGGCGGCAGAGGGTCTGGTCGCGGCTCCGGAACAGCTGGTACCGTTTGCCCATTGGATCACGCCGGCGGGGTTGCCGAAGCGCTTCGACACCCGGTTTTATGCCGTGCGCGCGCCGGAAGGCCAACTCGGCCTCCATGACGATCGCGAACTGACCGGGTCGCTCTGGATCCGGCCCCGGGACGCGCTGGCGGAGTCCGACGCCAAACGCGTCCTCATCGTCTTCGCCACCCGGCTCAATCTCGAACGCCTCGCGCTGAGCGAGACGGTCGATGGAGCCCTCACCGAAGCCCGGGCGCGTCCGCACTTCCTCGTCCAGCCGGTGGTGACCTCGACCGACGAAGGCAGGATCGTCCGTATTCCGGCGGAGGCCGGCTACGGCATCACGGAAATGGTGATGACCGAGTATTAGCCTGGATCCGTCATCCCAGATCGATCAGGACAGCCCCGCTCTCGACCTTCACCGGATAGGTCTCGAGATCCTGGGAGACCGGACCGCCCTCGGCCTTGCCGGTGCGGATGTCGAAACGACCGGCATGGAGCGGGCATTCGATCGTGCACTCGTCGAGAAACCCGTCCGAGAGCAGGGCGAAGGCGTGGGTGCAGATATTGCTCGTCGCGAAGAACGCGCCTCCCACCTGGTAGATGGCGATATTCGTGTCGCCGATCTCGACCGCTCGCACGTCGCCATCGGCAAAATCCGCCGCCGTCCCGGCCTCGACCCACCTGCTCATCCTCGTTCGGCTCCGCTCCCGTCTCGCCGCTACCATGCCGGGATGCGGCCGGACTGGTCAAGCGCGCCTCGGCACCAATCGAAAACCTGTTCCGGTCCGACGGTTACCCGCGGGTGCGGGGGTGGCGCCGCGGCCCTCTCGCGATCCGTGTTCCCCGCAACCGTTAGTAGAAACACCAATTCGTCTCCGGGGCGCGGGCCCGGGCTCGATTCTTCGTCGTTGCGAAGTTCGTGCCAAGCTGGGTATCGTCTGGGCGGTAGGGTCACCGGATGACGGCCTGAGCTTTTGCGCTGTGGAGATCCCCCGTGGCACGCGTTTTGATCGTCGATGACGACGAAGTCGTCAGAACCTTGATCACGGTCCTGCTGGAACCGATGCAGCACGAGGTGATCGCAGTGCAGAACGGTATCGACGCGCTGCGCGTCCATGAACGGCACCCGGCCGATCTGGTGATTACCGACATCTATATGCCCGACATGGACGGGCTGGAACTCATTCGGAAGATCCACGGCTCGCAATCGGCCCCGCCGATCATCGCCATGTCGGGAAACGCTTCCGGCCGGCGCATGGACGCCTTGCCGACGGCCGAGCATTTCGGCGCATCGGCCGTCCTCTACAAGCCTGTCGATCCCGATGCGCTGGAAGCCCTGGTCACCCGGCTTCTGGGCGAGCGGCCGGGATAGGGCGCAACAATGCCGACGCCACCCGAAAGCTGCGGGCCGGCCCCTCAGTTCCGCTGCCCGGCATTCGGCGAGACGCGCTGCAGAATCACGACGAGCTGGTCGCGATGCGCCCAGATGACGATACCGCTCAGTCCGGCCAGGACGAAGCAGTGGATCACATCCTGATTGAACACATAGAAGTCGGCGAAGAAGGCGCCGACGGAAATGCCGAGCAGGATCAGTCCGCCATAGGCGGCGACCGGCGGCACCAGGATGCCGATGGCGCCGGCGATCTCGAGGCAACCGGTCAAATACCGGAACCACTGCCCGAACCCGAGCCGCCCGAACGCCTCGACCAGCCTCGGCACGCCGTAGAGCTTGAAGCTGCCGGTCGTGAGAAAGACCAGGACGAGGAACAGTTTCACGACCCAGAGGCCGATCGTGGGCCAGGGTATCGGCCGCTTGACGATTGAACTCATTCCCCGATCTCCTGCGCCGTCCGGTTCGCTTGCGCCAAGTACCCGACGAAATCCGAATAGCAATGTTTTCACCCGGGAACAAGAGCGACGGATTCGGTCACGAGCTATCCAGGGCCGATATCCCGTTCCTCACGCCCCCAGATCGAGACGGGTCGAACTTTCCGGCTCGGCGACCATGGGGAATTTGCCGATCCGGCCGAAGCCGATCTCGCCGCCCCAGCCGGTGATCAGCAGCCCGTCCTGGAAGACTTGGCCGACCAGCCGCTCCAGCCCCGGCACGAGCGGCGCGCGGCTGCGTAGCACGAGATCGAAGCGGCGCTCGCGCACCAGCCCGTCGAATTGCAGGGGGCCGAGTCGCTTCAGCTCGACCTCGAGCATGAATCGTTCGCTGGGTTTGCCGCGCGATTTGCCCTCTTCATCCTTGTCCTCGTGCCGTTTGCGGTAGAGCCGCATCGGCCGGATGCTGGCGGCTCCGAGAAACGGCAGAACCGCAACGGTCCACCCGTCCGGCCCCTCCGGCGCCCGGACCGTGCCGATTTCGCCGCGGACGAGATCGAGGCGCGCCGCCAGATCCTTGCGGCCGGCATCGAACAAAGCTCTGCGGCCGGGCGTGTCGAGGCCGCGCGCCGCGGCAGTCGGCCGGAGTCCGGCGAGGAATCCGATGATCGCAGCCGCCAGCCCGCCTCCCGGCTCGAGGCTGAGCAATTCATGGATTTCCGCGACGAGGCCGGGTCCGGACGGCGCCAGCGCCCGGGCGAGCTCCTCGATGAGTGAGGGCGGGGCTGCATCCAGACGCGCTTCGGCCGCGGCGGAAACCGAGTGGAGGCTGACCGAATGGGGGGCCGGGAGCGGTGGCGCGACGGCGGTCACTCGCAGCTGCACCGCCGAACCCGGCGGCAAAGCAGCGACCAGGGGCAAGGCGAGCGTGCCCAGAGCGGTTTCGACCAGGGTCTCGTCGGGCGCGCGCGGCATCGCGACCCGGCCGGCCAGAGTCGAAACCTGGCTGCGGAAGCCGGTCGCTTCGTCCTCCGGCAGCGGTATCGCGGAGCCTGGACTCTCCGGGTCGATCGGCCGGAGCGGGGGCGAATTTGATCCGGGCGGTTCGGCTGGGGCCGGTTCCGGCTGTATCGTCGCGTCGATGGCTTCGATTGCCTCGGGTTCGGGGGCGACGAGGTCTGCGACTGCGGCCGGCTCCTCGACCGCCTCCGGCGGCGTCGGCGAGACGGTGGCAGCGGCCGAAACCGGGGCTTCGCTCGCGCCGAGCGGCGCCAGTGGCACAGTGAGCGGCAGGAGGGAAGGCGAGAGACCGGACGGGCGCGGCGCGATCGAAGGCGCAATCGTCGAGGCGGCGCTCGGGCTCGGGCGGGCCGCCATCGCGGCGACCGCATGCAGCGGGGCACCGTCGGCGCCGGCGATCCCGCGCAGGGTGACGAGGTAGCGCGTCCCGCTCGCCACCGGGGTCTGGCCGAGCTTCGCCGGGGCCGGGCGGATGAGGACCGCGACCAGACTCGGCCCGAGGCTCTCGGCATCGGTCTCGCCTGTGGCGGTGCCGAGCGCCAGCGGATCGTCGCCCAGCGCCGCTTCGATTGCGGCTTCGTCTTCGAGGCTGATCGTGGCGATGAAAGAGGCGGCGAGGGAGGCGGGCCCGAACGCCGCCGGCACTGGCGCCGCGCGGATTGTCGCCGCGGTCGCCGGCGCCGCGGGGACGGGCGGCGTGTCGGAAATCGCAGTGGTGCCGCGGGCGAAGACCGGCCGACCATTGACGGCGAGGAGCAGCGCCTGTGGTGCCGAGGCCGTCGGGATGATGCGGAGTGCCACCGAGCTGCCCAGTTCGAGCGGCAATTCCGGCGGATGATGGACCGTGATCGAGGTGCCGTTCGCCGTCGCCAGGGTGACCGTGCCGTCGGGCGATGTCGCCTCGACCGAGCCGGTGACGACGTTGCCGGGGCCCGAGGCACTCTGCAGGGTCGCGAGCAGCGACAGGTTCAACTCGCCGACTGCCCTGGCGCTCAGGATCGTCAGCACGACGGGCACGCCTTCGGCCGTCGTCGCCACGGGATTGGTCAGGAGCGGGGGCAGCGGGGCGGCGCCGGTCAGACTGGTCACCGCTGCCTCCCTGGCACTATGGGCCGGCTTGCAGCCGGGCGACGATGGCTTGAATGTCGGTGGCCGCTTCGCTGTTCGGGAATCGGGTCAGGAGTGAAGTCTGCTTGCGGATGCTCTCGCGGACATGCACGTCTCGGCGGATGATGCCGCCGAGTTCGACCTCGACCTTGAGGAATTCCCGACAGGCTTTCTGCAAGATCGCATAGGTCCGTTCGCCTTCGCGGACCGACGAGGCCATGTTGATGATCAGCCGCATCTCGGCATCGGCCCGATCCATGGTCGTGACCTTGATGAAGGCATAGGCATCGGTGATCGCAGTCGGCTCGTCGGTCGTGACCACGAAGCAGAATTTCGCCTGGGTCGCAAAGGATCGCACCGTGCGCTCGATGCCCGCACCCATATCCATGACGACATAGTCATACTGCGTTGCCAGGATCTGGAGATCGCTGCGCAAGGCGGCGAGCCGGGACGGCGCCACCTGCGCCAGCGATCCGGAACCGGAGCGCCCGGCAATGATGTCGAAGCCGCCCGGCGGATAATGCGAAGCGGTCTCGCCCAGGGTCGTCTGTCCGGCGAGGAAGGTGCCGAGATCGCGCCGGGGTGTCACCCCGAGCTGGACATCGACATTGGCCAGACCCAGATCGCCGTCGAACAGCAGCGCTTTCTTGCCCGCCAGCGCCAGCGCATGGGCAAGTGTTATGGAAAACCAGGTCTTGCCGACTCCCCCTTTGCCGGAAGCCACGGCGATCAGGTTCGGGCGGGCCGGATTGACGGCGGGCGCGTTCTGTCGCAGTTCGAGCGGAACGATCATGAGCGGAGACCTCGTGTGACCTGTTGCACGGTCGAATTCGGCGCGGGCCCCGGCATGAGCATGGTCGCCAGGCCCATCGGGTCGATCGGCGTCAATCCGTCGGCGACGGCAGGGGTCAGGCTGCAGTCGCTGAAGGCCAAGCCCGCTGCATCGGCCGCCGCCAGCATGCTGCCCAGGCGGCGCACCATATCGAGCCGGGTGACCAGCATACGCTTGATACCGAGAGTCGCAAACTCTTGTGCCTGTTCCATGGAGTCGACGACGTCGCCGCCGGCGGCCATGACCAGCAGCGGTTCTGCCGCGACCGCCTTGGCGAGTCCGGCGACTTCGGCCATGTCGCGCGCGGAATAGGGGTTCACCCCCGGCGTGTCGATCAGGACGTATTCGTCCGGCCCCGCCGCTTCGACCAGCCGGGCCAATTGCCGGTCGGTTTCGGCGATGTGAAGCGGTAGTTTCATGATTCGGGCGAACGCCTCCAGTTGCTCGATACCGCCGGCGCGGATCGTGTCGGTGGTGATCAGCCTGACCTTGCGCTTGGCGAAGACGGCGCGGGCGGCGAGCTTGGCCACACTCACCGTCTTGCCGGCACCGGGTGCCCCGAACAGCATCAGCGGCGGGCTCGGTCCGCGGCTGAGGGCCAGCGGATCGAAACGGTAGAGCTGGCCCAAGGCCCCGGCCAAGGCTTCGAGCGGGTCGTCGGCGCCGGCGATGAAGCTCGCATCGATCAACTTTTCCAGGAGCCGGTTCGGCAAGCCGTGCAGCAGCAGGGCCTCGTGGACGACATCGATCGGATCGTCGGTCGAGCCATCGCCCGGCGGACCGGCCGCGACCGCGCCGATATCGGGCACTTCCGTCTCGGCTTCTTCGAGGGCGGCCACGATCTTGATGCCGTGATCGGTCTTCTCGGTCGAGACGATGATCGCATCGTCGCCGAGTTCGCGCCGCAGCATGTCCATGGCCTGGCCCATGGTCGGCGCAATCAGCGTTCTAAGCCGCATCGGCCGGGACTTCCAGGCGGGCGCAAAGGGCGATCACGGCTCAGATCTGCCCCAAAGTCTTGATCCGCGCCTTGGGATGGACCTCGTTCTGCGACATGATCACGGTGGTCGGCCGGAACCGCTCGACGATCGAGCGGACATAAGGCCGGACCGTCGGGCTGGTCAGCAGGGCGGGGCTCTCGCCGACCATCGCGAACCGGTCGAAGGATTGGCGCACCGCGACGATGAATTCCTGCAAGCGGCTCGGCGCCATCGACAGCTGCTTGTCCTCGCCGTGGCTGACGATCGATTCGGCGAAAGACTGCTCCCAGGCCGGCGACAGCGTGACCAGCGGAATATAGCCGGCATCGCTCATATTGGCATCGCTGATCTGGCGGGCCAGGCGCGAGCGGACATGCTCGGTGATCGAGGTGATGTTGCGCGTATAACCGCAGGCTTCGGCGACCCCTTCCAGAATGGTCGGCAGATCGCGGATCGAGATCCGTTCATGCAGCAGATTCTGCAGCACGCGCTGCGCCCCGCCGGTCGAGATCAGAGTCGGGATCAGCTCGGCAATCAGCTTCTGATGGTCCTTGTCGAGCTCCAGCAGCAATTTTTGCGTCTCGCTGTAGGACAGCAGCTCGGCCATGTTGTCCTTCATCAGCTCGGTCAGATGCGTCGTGATCACGGTCTGGGGATCGACGACGGTGAGGCCGCGGAAGGTCGCTTCTTCGCGCAGATGATCGGCGATCCAGATTGCGGGGAGGCCGAAAGTCGGCTCGACCGTGGGCTCGCCGGGTAAGGTGATCGGCTCGCCGCGCGGGTCCATGACCAGCAGCATGGTCGGTCGGAGCTCGCCGCGCCCGGCCTCGATCTCCTTGATCCGAATGACATAGGTGTTGGATGCCAGCTGCAGATTGTCCTGGATCCGCACCGACGGCATGACGAAGCCCATATCCGAGGCGAGCTGGCGGCGGAGCGCCTTGATCTGGTCGGTCAGGCGATTGCCGCGCTCGTCGTTGATCAGCGGCAACAAGCCGTAGCCCAGCTCCAGCCGGCACAGATCGATCTGCAGCGCGGTCGCGATCGGCTCTTCCTTGACCGGGGCTCGGGGGGCCGCGGCTTCGGTCGCGGCCGCCGTCACCGCTGCCTTCTGGGCGCGCATCCGCGGCAGGCGCCAGGCCCCCCAGCCGGTCAAGACGGCAAAGAAGAAAAAGGGCAGGAACGGCACGCCCGGCAGCAGCGCCAGAGCGGTAGCGAGAAACGACACCATGCCCAAGGCCGCCGGATATGCGGAGAATTGGCTGAACAGCGTGCGGTCGATCGAGTTCTGGATATTGCCTTTCGAGACCATGATGCCGGCCGCGAGCGAGACGATGATCGCCGGAATCTGTGACACCAGCCCGTCGCCCACGGTCAAGAGCGTATAGGTGCTGAGCGCCTGGCCGACCGGCATGCCGCGCTGGACGATGCCGATGATGAGGCCGGCTATGATGTTGATCGCGGTGATGATCAATCCTGCGACCGCGTCGCCGCGGACGAATTTCGAAGCACCGTCCATGGCGCCGAAGAAGTTGCTCTCGCCTTCGAGGTCGGCGCGGCGCTTCTTGGCCGCCGTCTCGTCGATCAGGCCGGATCCGAGATCGGCGTCGATCGCCAGCTGCTTGCCGGGCATGGCGTCGAGGGTGAAGCGCGCCGCGACTTCGGCGATCCGCCCGGAGCCCTTGGTGATGACCATGAAATTGACCGTCACCAGGATCGCGAACACGATCACGCCGATGACGTAATTGCCGCCCATGACGAAATAGCCGAAGGATTCGATGATCCCGCCGGCTGCCCGCGTGCCTTCGTGGCCGTGGCCCAGGATCAGCCGGACCGACGCCATGTTGAGCGCCAGGCGCAGCATGGTCGAGACCAAGAGGACGATCGGAAAACTGGAGAAATCCAGCGGCCGCTCGATGAACAGCACGACCATCAGGATCAGGACCGAGAGGGTCATCGACAAGGCGAGCGACAGATCCAGGAGCCACGGCGGCATCGGCAGGATCAGCACCACCAGCAAGGCGACCACGCCCAGCGCCAGGAAGACCTCGCCGCGCAGTACGGCCTTCTGCGCCGGTCCGAGCCACGACGGCAGGACGAGACCGCCGCTCGGGGCGGCGACGGGTTGGCTGGCGATGGTGGTCAGGGCCATGATCGCTCAGCGCCCATTCAGGCCCGTGCGGCTTCCGGCTCGCCCGGGACCGGGACGGCGAGGCCTTCCTGCTTGTAGAGCTGCAGCTTGTTGCGCAGCGTGCGGATCGAGATGCCGAGAATGCCGGCGGCATGGGTGCGGTTGCCCAGGCAATGCTGCAGCGTCTCGATGATCAGATCGCGCTCGACATCGGCGACGGTCCGGCCGACCAATGCTCCCGCCGGCCTTCCGTCTCCCGGCATGGCGGCGCTGGCCGTCGCCGGTCGTGCCGCCGGCTCGGCCCCGAGCCGGCCGCCGGTGAGCAGCAGCGCTTCGGGTTCGATCATCCCGCCGCTCGCCAGCAGGACGGCGCGATGGATGGTGTTCTCCAACTCGCGGACATTGCCGCGCCAATGGTGGCTCAGCAGCAGGCGCCGCGCCGGCTCGCTGATGCCGCGGAATTCATAGCCATTGTGCAGGGCGTATTTGCGGGCGAAGAAATCCGACAGAGTCTCGATATCCTGCGGCCGCTCGCGCAGAGGGGGCACGCGCAGATTGACGACGTTCAGGCGGAAATAGAGATCATCGCGGAACTGGCCGAGGCGCACCGCCTCGTCGAGGTCGCGGTTGGATGTCGCGACGACCCGGATATCGACCTTGATCGGCTGGCCGCCCCCGACCCGATCGATCTCGCGCTCCTGGATCGCGCGCAACAGCTTCGCCTGCAGCCGCGGATGCATCTCGGTGATTTCGTCGAGCAGCAGCGTGCCGCCATTGGCCTCTTCGAATTTGCCGAGCCGGCGCGCGACGGCGCCGGTGAAGGCGCCCTTCTCGTGGCCGAAGAGCTCGCTTTCCAGCAGCTGTTCGGGGATCGCGGCGCAATTGACCGGGATGAAGGCTGCGGCGGCACGCCGGCTCTTGCGGTGCAGGAAGCGGGCGAGGATCTCCTTGCCCGTGCCGCTTTCGCCGGTGATGAGCACGCTCGCATCCGAAGGGGCGATCTGCTCGGCCATGCGCAGCAACTGGGCCATGGCCGGATCGCGGAAGACCAGGGCATGGCTCTCGTCGGCGACGGCTTCGAGCACGGAGGCGATCAGCCGAGCATCGGGCGGCAGCGGGATATATTCCTTGGCCCCGGCCTTGATTGCACGCACCGCGGCGCCGGCATCGTTGCCGATGCCGCAGGCGACGACCGTGACGTGGAAGCGCTCGGCCTTGAGCGCCTGGATCATCCGGCCGACATCGAGTTTCACGTCGATCATGATCAGATCGGCGCCCTGGCCCGCGCGCAGCGCCGCCATGCCCCGCTCGATATCGTCGACCTGCGCCACCTTGGCGCCGTGTGCCAGCGCGATCTTGCCGGCGGCGCTGATATAGCCCGAAAGCGGGCCGACGATGAGTAGACGCATGGCTCTATCCTCCCGCGACGCGGCGCGGTTCCGGGCTAGTCGAAATAAACGATGCGCTCGGCCGGCGGCAGGACGCTGTTCAGCATCACTTCCAGCCGGCGCGGGCTGTCATGGCTGGCGATCGAGACCGCCGTCATGATGGTGAGGGTGGCGACGAGCGCCTCGGCCCGATTGTTGCGGTCGAGTTTCGCCGCCAGCGGCAGCAGCACCATATTGGCCAGTACCGCACCATAGAGCGTCGCCAGGATGGCGATCGCCATGGCCGGGCCGATGCTGGCCGGGTTGTTGAGATTGGCCAGCATCTGGACGAGCCCGACCAGCGTCCCGATCAGGCCCATGGCCGGTGCCACTTCGCCGCCCCGGCGCAACAGATCGGCCGTCGAACGATGGCGGGCGAGTGTTGCCCGCAGCTCGGTCTCGAGCGCCCGCTCGATCTGTTCGGGTGTCGTGTTGTCGATGACGTAGGCGATCGCCTTGACCAGGAACCGGTCGTCATTGAGTCGCGGCAGCAGGTTTTCCAGCGCCAGGAACCCGGTCCGGCGCGCCTGCTCGGCCAGCGCCAGCAGGCGCCGGGCCGCAGCCCCGCTGCGCGGGACGCCGCGGACCAGCACGCTGCCCAGCACCCGCGGAAGATTCCCGACCTCGTCGAGCGTGAAGCTCGCGGCCGTGACCGCGGCCGTGCCGCCGAACACCATCAGGAAGGCCGGGAGATCGGCATAGGCCGGCAGCGAGCCGCCGAGCGCCATGGCCGAAAGCAGCAGCAGGAAGCCGATGCCGAAGCCCAGCCAGGTTCCGAGATCACGCTCGCGCACCGAACCGGCGGGCAGCGTCACCGCCTCGTCCGCCTCGGCGGCGGTCGGCCTCGTCTCGCTCTGGGCTTCGGTCACCGACATCTCCCTGGTCTCAGGACCGGTCGGCCTTGACGATTTCGGTCATGGTCACGCCCAGCCGATCGTCGACGACCACGACTTCGCCACGCGCGACCAGCCGGTTGTTGACATAGATGTCGATCGCTTCCCCGACCTTGCGGTCGAGCTCGACCACGGCACCGCGCCCGAGCTTCAGCAATTGGCTGACCTGCATGGTCGCCTTGCCGAGCACGGCCGAAACCTGCACCGGGATCTCGTAGACCGCTTCCAGCTCGCGCGCGTTCTGCGGCGACTTCAGGTCGGATGGCGAACTCTTGCCGTCATCCAGCTCGGCGAGCTGGAGCATGTCGTCTTCAGTCATTTAACTGGTCTCCTCATGGGGGTCGGCGACGGCGGGCCGGCCCAGGCCGTTCTTCAGATCGAACGCGGCTAGCCCGCGTTCGATCGCCGCAATGACCGCTTGTAACGAGCGTTGCGGATCGCGTTCGACTCCACCCTCGGACCATTCGGCCCGGCACTCGGTCTCGCCCAGGCGCGGATCGGCGACCAGGCTGAGCTTGCCCTCGAATCCGGCGCGCGCGGAGAGCGCCCGCAGCCGCGGCTCCAGCGCTTCGATCAGCGCCGGCGGCGCGCGGACCAGAATGCGCGGCTCTTCGAGCGCCAGCTCGAAGGCGTCGGCGAACATCGCCTCGAGTTCCGCCGTCTCGGCCCGTTCGACCAGCGCCGGAAACAGCTTGCCCAGCGCCAGCATCGACAGGTCCGCAGCCTGGCGCTCGATCGCGGCGAGCGCCCGGGCCTGTTCGGCGCCGCTCTCCTGGAGCACCCGACACAGACGCTCGATCGCGTCGGTGAGGCGGGCCTCGACTCGCGCCATCGCGTCCGCTTCGCCGCTCTGCCGACCGATCGCCACGCCGCGCTCCCAGCCGGCGTCGAGTTCGAGCTGTGAAAATGTCGGGTCGGGCGGAAGCGGCGGCAGTTCGGGCTCGGGCTCGAACTCGGGTTCGGCCGGCGGCGGTTCCGGCTCCGCGGGCGCCGCCTGCGCCGCTTTGCGCGGCGCATCGAACGACAGATCGAACTCGAAGCGCCGTACCTCGGCCATCGCTCAGCTGCTCCCGTCGGGCGGAAGCCGAAATCCGGGAAGGGACCCGCCTGAACCGTCCAGCTCAATACACAAGCTCGTCGTCTTCCTTGCTGTCGGCCATCACGATTTCGCCGCGCGCCGCCAGATCCTTGGCGAGCTGGACCATGTAGGACTGGGCCTCGTCTACTTCGCGCAGCCGGACCGGCCCCATCGCCTGCATCTCCTCGCGCAGGATCTTGCCGGCGCGTTCCGACATGTTGCTGAAGAAGAGGTCGCGCAAACCCTCCGAAGCACCTTTGAGCGCGATCGGGACCTTGGCCTTGTCGGCATTGCGCAGCATGGTCTGGACCGCCATCGGATCGAGCTTCGAGAGATCCTCGAAGGTGAACATCAAGCTCTTGATCCGTTCGGCCGAATTGCGGTTTCGCTCTTCGAGGGCGGTAATGAACCGGGTCTCGGTGTTGCGGTCGAGATTGTTGAAAATCTCGGCGATCATCTCGTGCGCGTCGCGGCGGTTGGTGCGCGCCAGGTTCGACATGAATTCGGTCCGAAGCGTGCGCTCGACATCGTCGAGCACATCCTTGTTGACCGCTTCCATCCGAAGCATCCGCATCACCACTTCCATCGCGAAGCCTTCCGGCAGCTGCGCCAGCACCCGGGCGGCGTGCTCGGCCTTGATCTTGGAGAGGACGACGGCGACGGTCTGCGGGTATTCGTTCTTCAGGTAATTGGCCAGCACGGTCTCGTTCACATTGGCCAGCTTGTCCCACATGGTCCGACCCGCGGGCCCGCGGATCTCCTCCATGATGCTGTTGACCTTGTCGCGCGACAGCACCTTGCCGAGCAGCCGTTCCGTGCTCTCGTAGGATCCGACCAGCGAGCCGGTCGACGAGATCTGCTCGGAGAAATCGACGAACAGCCGCTCGACCATGTTGGCGCTGATCGTGCCGAGGTTCGACATGCTCTGGGAGATCTCCTTGATCTCCTCGTCATCCATCAGCGCGAACAGCTTGGCCGCATGTTCCTCGCCGATCGCCAGCATCAGCATCGCCGCCTTTTCCGGCCCGGTCAGCGTGCGGAAATCCTCGCGGACACGCATGATCTACGCTTCGGCCGAGGTGGGTGAGGACGAGCGGCTCATGTGCTCTGGTACATCCAGCTGCGGATGATCGCGACCGCCTCTTCGGGATGCTTGTCGACGATCTCGCCGATCTTCTTCATCGACGAGGCGCGCACCCGGCCCTCGACTTGGCTGATATCGATCATGCTTTCGGGCTCCTCCAGGAGCGCCATGCTGGTTCCACCCATGCCGGCCGGGCTGGGGAGCGCGCCCATCCCCATCGGGCCGGAGAGTGCGCCCATGCCCATTGCCGCCTGCTCGGCCAGCAGGCGCTGGCTGTTGACGCCCATCTCGCGCGCAGCTTCGAGCCAGCGGGTGACCAGCGGCCGGATCACCAGGAGGATGACCAGGATCGCCACCACCGCCAGAACCAGGGTCGAGGTGGCGCGGAACAGATCCTCCTTGTTGAGGCCGAACAGCAGCGGCGGCGGCTCGCCGGCCGCTTCCTCGGGCTGGACGAAGCGCAGATTGACGATTTCGACCTGATCGCCCCGCTTTTCGTCGTAACCGATCGCCGATTGCACCAGTTTCTTCAGCGAAGCCAATTCCTCGGCGGTGCGCGGCACATAGCTGCGCTCGCCGGCGGCGTCGGTCGTGTAGGTGCCGTCGACCAGGACCGCGACCGAGATCCGCTTGACCAGGCCGGTCTGGCGAGTCTGGCTCGTGGTCTTGCGGCTGATTTCGTAGTTGGTCGTCTCTTCGGTCCGTTTGGCCTTGTCCTTGCCCGGAGTCGTGCTGTTGGTCTGGGGCTGCGCCCCTTCCGGCAGGTTGGTTTGGACCGTGATCGGCACGTCGCCATTGGCCGCGTTCTCGTGCTCGTCGTTCACGGTCTGGGTCGAGCGCACCACTTGGCCGTCAGGGTCGTAGCTCTCCGAGGTCACGATCAGCTTGTCGAAATCCATGTCGCTGTTGACATCGACTCGGGCACGGCCCGGCCCCAGCGAGCGTTCGAGCATTTCCTCGACCGTGCGTCCGACTCGCTGCTCGTAGGCTACTCGCTGCTCTTCGGCGCTCGACGCATCGCTGTAGCCGTCGTTCGGATCGCCGTTGCCGCGCGCCAGCAGGTTGCCGGCCTGGTCGATGATCGAGATGCGCGTGGTCTTCAACCCCGGCACCGCCGAGGCCACCAGATTCTGGATCGCCGCGATCTGCTGCTTGTTCAAAGGCGCGCTGCCGCGGATCTTCAGCACGATCGAGGCCGAAGGATCCTGCTTGTCGCGCGAGAACAATTCGCGCTTGGGCAGGACCAGATGGACTCGCGCCTGTTCGACCAGATTGATCGAGGTGATGCTCTTTTCGAGTTCGCCTTCGAGGGCGCGCATTTCGTTGACGCCCTGCTGGAAGCTGGTGGTGCCGAGCGCGTCGTTCTTGTCGAAGATTTCGTAGCCGATCGAGCCGCCATGCGGGATGCCGGTCTCGGCCATGGTCAGGCGCAGCCGGGCGACCTGATCGGCGGGAACCTTGATGGTGCTGCCGTCGCCGACGACCTGGTAGGGAATGTTCATCGCATCGAGCTTGGCGGCAACCTGGGCACTATCCTTCAAATCGAGATCGGCATAGAGCAGGGCATAGGACGGGCTGGTCAGCCTGGTCGCCAGAAAGATGAAGAAGACGATGAGCAGCACGCCGACGCCGCCGATGACGGCGAGGCGCATGGCCCCGAGCTTCTGCATCGTCTGTAATATCGCGCCCAATTCCGGGATCTCTCGGTTCGTCGGCCGATCGCCGCGACGGCAGGATTGGCGTAAAAAGGCGACCCGACAGTCCAGTCATATACCCGCCTGGGTAAACGACCTGTTAATATCGGCAAAAACTGCCTAGTAGTATTTCAAGAATTGGCCCGAGTTGCTGCAGTCGAGAACTCGGCTCGATTGCATTATTCGTTCTTGGCGACTGCGCGATAGTCTTGCAGGCGGGTAGCACGAAGACCGGCGAGGCCATGGCGTTCGATGAGACGTTGCCAGGACAGGAATTCTTCGATGGAGAGCTTATAGCGCCGGCAGGCCTCTTCGAGGCTGATGACGCCGTTGCGAACCCCGGAAACGACTTCGGCCTTGCGCCGGATGACCCAGCGCTTGGTATTGGGAGGCGGCAGATCCGCGTCGGTGACGCTGCCCGGCGACCAACCGTAAGCGATCCGGTCGGCCAGAGAAGCAGTCCCTTCGGGGCGCGCCGTCACGGTATTTTCGGACGCGTTCCTCATCGCACAACTTTTGCGGAAACCACCTTAAGAAACGATTAAATCCGCAGTGTGGACGCCCTGAATAGATCGATAAGTTGCATCCGGGCTCGGCTCTTGCGCGGTGGGCCCGTCAGAGCTCGTGGGCGGCAGCCGGCGGGAGGAGAAAATCGCCCAACGAATCCAGGCGATATCGCCGGAAACGTGGTCGGCCGCCGGGCCGTCGATCCAGGCGGCCGTAGCGCCGAACGCGCAAAGTCGGGGGCGGTCGCCGCAGGAGACATGCCGAGGCGACTCGCTTCGATCGGCGAGACTCGCCGACCGCGTCGGCGGACATGCGGCTGTCGGACCCGGCATTGCTGATCTATAGTCCGGGCGTCGGCAAATGCGCTCGGCGGTTCGAGAGGAGCCCGGTCATGAGATCCGTCGTCGTCACCGGCGCGTCCACCGGCATCGGCTGGGGCTGCACCAAAATCCTCACCGCCGCCGGTTTCCGTGTCTTCGGCAGCGTCCGCAACACGGCGGATGGCGAGCGCTTGTCGAAGGAATTCGGCGCGGCGTTCACACCGCTGATCTTCGATGTCACGGACGCGAGCGCCGTGGCCGAGGGGGCCCGTCAAGTCGAAGCGGCGCTCGACGGGACGACTTTGTTCGGGCTCGTCAACAATGCCGGAATGAGCGTCCCCGGGCCGCTGCTCTATCTCGAGATCGACGATTTCAAGCGCCAGATCGAGGTCAATCTCACCGGCCAGCTGATCGTCACGCGGGCCATGGCGCGGCTGCTCGGCGCAGACCGCTCGCGCCGGGGCGGGCCGGGACGCATCGTGATGATCTCCTCGGTCGGCGGGCGGAATGCCTTGCCTTTCGCCGGCGCCTACAACGCCTCGAAATTCGCGCTCGAAGGAATGTCGGAAGCGCTACGCCGCGAGTTGATCCCGTTGGGTATCGACGTGATCATCATCGCCCCGGGTGCAGTTGCGACACCGATCTGGGGGAAAGCCGATGCCGCCGTCCTGGCACCGTTCGCCGACACGCCCTATGCGAAGTCGCTCGCCAAGGTGAAGGACGAGATGACGGCGCTGGCCCAGAGGGGCTTTCCGCCGGAGCGGCTGGGTGAAGCGGTGAAGACAGCGCTGACTGCGCTCAAGCCCAGGACCAGATACACCGTGAGCCCGACACCGCTGCAGGACTGGCTGGCCGGCGCTCTGCCCAAACGGATGGTCGACAATCTCATCGCCCGGCGCCTGGGCCTCACGGCGGGAAGCTAGTCGATCTCTCGGTCGCAGCTTCTCCGGGGGCTCGGCCCGAGCTATTGGATTTCCTGGTCGGAGTGAGAGGATTCGAACCTCCGGCCCCTAGCTCCCGAAGCTAGTGCTCTACCAGGCTGAGCTACACTCCGCCGCCGCAGGAGCGCCCTTATAGTCACCTGGGTCCCGGCCCGCAACAGCGTTCTCGTCGATCAATGCCCGCGTTCCAGGCAGAACTCGGCGACTTCGACCAGTGCGCGGCGGACCGGCTGATCCGGGAAGATCATCAGCGCATCGATCGCGGCGTCGGCATAGGACCGCGCCCGGGCCAGGGTTGCGTCCAGCGTCCCGTGTTTGCGCATGAGCTGGATCGCGCGGGCCAGATCGGGTTCGTCCTGGTCCTGTTCTTCCATGGTTCGGCGCCAGAATTCGTGCTCCTCGGCATCGGCCCGCTGCAGAGCGAGCACGATCGGCAGGGTCATCTTGCCGTCGCGGAAATCGTCGCCCACGGTCTTGCCCAGCTCCGCCTGCCGAGCCGAGTAGTCGAGCATGTCGTCGACGAGCTGAAACGCCATGCCGAGGTTGCGGCCGAAGCTTTCGAGTGCGGCGATTTCGGCCTCCGGGCGGTCGGCGATGACGGCGCCGATTTCGCCGGCGGCGGCGAAGAGCGACGCGGTCTTGGCGCCGATGACTTCGAGATAGGCTGCTTCCGTCGTGCTCAGATCGTTGGCCGTGATCAACTGGAGCACCTCGCCCTCGGCGATCACCGCCGAGGCGGTCGACAAGATCCGCAAGACCTCGAGCGAGCCGTCGCCGACCATCAGCTGAAAGGCTCGACTGAACAGGAAGTCGCCGACCAGTACTGAAGGTTTATTGCCCCAGATCGCGTTCGCCGTCGCCCGCCCGCGGCGAAGATCCGAGGCGTCGACCACGTCGTCATGCAGCAGAGTCGCGGTGTGGATGAACTCGACGGCGGCCGCCAGGGCCAGATGACGATCGCCCTGGTAGCCGCAGAGCCGCGCCGATGCCAGCGTCAGCATGGGCCGCAGCCGCTTGCCGCCAGCGGAGATGATATGGCCGGCGAGCTGGGGGATGAGTGCCACCGGGCTGTGCATCCGCTCCAGGATCAGCCGGTTGACGCGCTGCAGGTCGGTCTCGACGATGAGGGCGAGCGCGCTCATCTCGGCGGGCTTGGCGATCGTCGGGCCGATGCTGTTCAGGCCGGGCATTGCTGCCAACTCGGATTACTCCCTTCTCGCTCGCTGCCGACGGCGGCCGCTACCGCAACGCATGACAGTGTGCCGGCGGCAGAATAGAGTGCCGCCGGACAGGGTCAAGCGTGGTGCGGCATCCCGCCGGACCCACCCGGAACAGGTCGGCTTCCCACATCGTGGCCAGTTTTAGCAGATATCGCGTCGGGGATCACCCGCTACCGCGGCGGCATCGATCCGGCTCAGGGGTGCGGGCGGGATGAGGGAACTCGTTTGGACCGGCGATCTGGTCCGCCTCTCCTTCCTCCAGGCTCTGCTGAGCGAGGCCGGGATCGAAAGCCTGGTGCTGGACGCCAATACTGGTGCCCTGTTTCCGATGGGCATCACGCCGCGTCTGATGGTCGCAGACGACGATCTCGCCCGGGCCCGCCGCCTGTTGCTCGAAGCCGGTGAGCCGATCGATGGCTGACGGCCCGGGCGGGGTTTCGGAAGACAAGCTGCTCGGCGGCCGGGTCGTGCTGCGCCAACCGGTCCAGGGCTTCCGCGCCGCGATCGATCCGGTGCTGCTGGCGGCCGCGGTGCCGGCCATGCCCGGCCAGTCGGTGCTGGAACTGGGCACCGGCACCGGTGCTGCAGCCTTCTGCCTGGCCCGGCGAGTCCCCGGCCTGCGCGTGACCGGCCTCGACCAGCAGCGCGAACTCGTCCGGATCGCCGCTGAAAACGCCGTGTTGAACGGGCTCGAGCGGCAGATGGAGTTCATGGTCGGCGATCTGCTGCAGCCGCCCTCGCGCCTGGCGCCCAACAGTTTCGACCATGTCATGGCCAATCCGCCCTATCTCGAAGCAGGAGCCGCGACTCTACCGCCCGGCGTCGCCCGCGCGCGCGCAGTGGGCGAGGGGGCGGCCGATCTCGGCGTCTGGATCCGGTTCGCGCTGAGCATGGTTCGGCTGCGCGGCTCGATCACCTTCATCCATCGAGCCGACCGGCTCGATGCGCTCTTGGCGGCACTCACGGGCCGCGTCGGTGAAATCGTCGTCTTCCCGCTCTGGCCGGGCGACGACAAGCCGGCCAAGCGCTTGCTCGTGCGGGCCCGAAGCGGGATCTGGACGCCGCTGAAACTGTCGCCGGGGCTGGTGCTGCACGGGCCGGACGGCAAATTCACGGTGGCGGCCGAAGCCGTCCTGCGCGAAGCGGCAGCCCTGCCGCTCTAGCCCCCGGCCCGGAAGGCGCCCCGAACGGGCCCGCCCGGGAGAGTAGACGAGCGAACACCCCCTTGCAAGCGTGGTTGCCGCCGTCGAGCCGGCAGCCGGCCCGCCCGGACTCGGCGCGGCGTGTTGCATCGTCGTCGGCGTCGTCGATCGACGACACCTGCCATGTGCCGGGCCGGAAAATTTCATCCGAACGAAGACGCGAAACGACTCGCTATTTTTCTGCGCTTTGGTAAGGTGCTCCCGGTTGTCGTGCGCCCGGTAGTGCACGGCAGGCTTTAGCGAAGGGGGGGCCGATGAAGCTCATCCGGTGGCACTGGACTCCGAGTCGATGGGTGACGTATGCCACGGCATGTGCCGGCGCCCTCTTCGCGCTCGCCCTCGTCGCGGGAGATGCGTCGAGCGGCGAGGATGCGGCACCGGCTGCCGGTCCGAGCCGGATCTCTCGGCCGGTGTCGAGCGCGACCCTCGTGGCGGTCAATGCGACGGTCGGGGCGGCGGGGAGCGTCCCGGTGGCGGCCCGGATCCAAGGTCCCTCGAGCGTCGCCCACGCCCCGCGCCTCGGCAGGCTCCGGCATCCAGTCCAGCGGCATTCGATCTCCAATCCCGACGGGATTGCCGATCTACTCAATCAGACGGTCCTGCTGGGCGACTTCGTGGAATTCGATCCCGACAGTTGCACGACGATCTCGATCGGGGCCTGGACCGTGAACACTCCGCCGGTCGACGGCGAGGTCAGTTTCGGAACGATTTCCGGCACGCTCGCAGACGGCGACTGCCCGGGGATCATTTTCGATTTTGCCTCGATTTCCTACACCTGGACCAATGCCGATACGACGGATACAACCGATAGTTTGACCGCGACCTGGACGAGCCCCGACTTCACCCAACCGGAAACCTTCGAAATCGATCTGCAGTCGGTATCGGCCGATAAAACTCTGGGCAATCCCAATAATACCACGTGCAACTGTGCCGGCGATCCGATCGCCATCGGTACCGGCAACATGTATTACACGGCCACCGACTATCAGACCGCCGGACCGAACATACTCAGTTTCGCCCGTTATTATAACAGCCTGAGTTCGCAGGCAAATCCGAGCACCCTCGCGACCGAGCTCGGGACGAACTGGCAATCCAACTACGATCGCTCGCTGCAGATCACGAGCGCCGCGGGCAGTCCGTCCTCGGTCGGCGCCGTCCGAGCGGATGGACAGGTGCTGACCTTCAATCTGGTCAATGGCGTCTGGATCAGCGAGAGCGACGTGAACGTGAGCCTCACCCTCTCGGGCACCACCTTTACCCTGATCGACAGCAACGATAGCACCGAAACCTATACCAATCTCGGCAATGGCGACGGCCAGCTCACTTCGATCGTGGCGCGCGGCGGCTACACCCAGAGTTTGTTCTACAATAGCAGCAGCCAGCTCGATCATGTCACCGACATGTACGGCAGGACTTTGGCCTTTACCTACCAAAACGGCCTGTTGACCCAGGTAACGACTCCAGATGGCTTGATTCTGACCTATGGCTATAGTTCGAGCGGGACGAATGGCTCGACGCTCGACCGACTCGCCTCGGTGGGTTACTCGACCAGCCCGGCGACAAGTCAGCAATATGTGTACGAGGACGCGAACCTTCCCTTCGCCTTGACCGGCATCATCGACGAGAACGGCTCGCGTTTCTCGACCTGGGCCTATGACGATGCGACCGGTCGCGCCCTCTCGAGCCAACTCGGCGCCGGCGCCAATCTCACGACGATCGCCTATGACGACACGACTGGCGATCGGACGGTGACCAATGCGCTGGGCCAACAGCTCCTGTACAAATTCCAGACGCTGCAAAGCGTCCCCAAAGTAATCGAAATCGACCGCTTGGCGACGTCGACCACGGCGGCGGCGACCGAACTGCTCGGCTATGACGCCAATGGCTTTCTCGACAGCGTGACCGACTGGAATGGCAACCTTAAGACGATGGTCAACAACGCCGCCGGCCGGCCGACCAAGATCCTCGAAGCGGTCGGGGCGCCGGAGCAGCGCGAGACGGATATCACCTATGATTCGGCGTTCCCGAGTCAGCCGGACATGATCGTCACTGCGGGTTTGACGACCAGCTATAGCTATAATGCGAGCGGGTCGCCGATCGCCAAGAGCGAAACCGACACGACGAGCCAGACGTCTCCGTACAGCACGAACGGGACGGTTCGCAATTGGACCTATTCGTTTCAGAACGCGCTGCCGATTGCGGTCTCCGGACCGCGCACCGATGTGACGCAGGTGACCCGGCTCGGCTATGACGCTTCCGGTGCGCTCACCTCGATAACGGACGCGCTCGACCACGTCACCATGATTACCTCGCATACGCCCGGCGGATACCCGCTCGTTTCGATCGACCCCAATGGCGTCGCGACGAATCTCGCCTACGCGCCGCGGATGTGGCTGACCACGACTACTCTGGTCACCTCGTCCGGCAACCTGACCACGACCCACACCCGCGACAATGTCGGCGACGAGATCCAGACCACGCTGCCTGACGGCTCGTCGGTCACCAATCATTTCGACGCGGCCCATCGCTATACCGGCTCGACCAATCTTCTCGGCGAGAGTACCGCGCTGACGCTGGATGCTCTCGGCGATGTCCAGGGCAAAGCCATAACCGATGGCCATGGCACAACGACGTTCCAGACATCCAGCTCGTTCAATGCGCTGGGCCAGTTGCTGCAGCAGGTCGGCGGCAACGGCCAGACCATCAGCTATGCCCTCGACCCCATGGGCAATGCGCTCCGGATCATCGACCCGCTCGGCAATATCACCAGCCAGAGCTTCGATCACCTCAACCGCCGCGTCTCCGTCACCGATCCGAATAAAGGCGTTACCACGACGGTGCTCGATGCCCATAATCAGGTGACCAGCGTCGCTGCCCCGAACGGTGCCGTCACGAACTATATCCGTGACGGTTTCGAGGATGTGATCGAATTGCTGAGCCCCGATAGCGGTGCCACCATCAACGAGTTCGATCCGGCCGGCAATCTGGTCCAGAGCATGGATGCGCGCGGCGCCATCATTCGCCGGAGCTTCGATGCGCTCAATCGCCCGACATCGCGGAGTTTTCCGAACGATCCGCTGGAAGACGTCTCCCTGATCTATGATCAGACCGGCCACGGCTTCGGCATCGGCCGGCTGACGGCAGCCCATGACGAGGCCGGGGCCAGCTATCTCGACTACGACGAGCGCGGCAACATTCTGTTCGAAACCCGCGTCGCCGGCGACAGTATTTCCCTGCTCCAGCACGCCTTCGATGCCGCCGGCCGCGAGTCGGCGACGAGCTATCCGCTGGGGCTGGTGGTCACGAACCACCGCGACGTCATGGGCAATGTGACCGGGATCACGGCGCAATTGCCGGACAGCACCGGCAGCGTCGCCATCGTATCGAACGTCACCCATGAAGCCTTCGGCGGGCCGGTCAGCGGCTTCGCTTACGGCAATGGCATCGTCGATACCAAGAGCTACGACCTGTCGTATCGGATGGTCGATCTGATCGAAAGCGGCTCGAACCCGGTTCAGAACCTGACTTACGCCTATTTTCCGACCAACAACGTCCAAACGATCACCGATGGCGTGACGCCGGCCAACAGCCAGAGCTTCGGCTATGATCCGCTCTACCATCTGACGGCAGCGACCGGCAGCTATGGCAGCTTGGCCTGGACCCTGGACGATGTCGGCAACCGGTTGACGCAATCCAATGGCGGTGCCGGCGGCTCGACCTACGCCTATGTGCCGAACACGAACCGGCTGGCGTCGATTACCGCTGGTGGCTCCGTGGAAAATATCGGCACGACCGCGGCCGGCAATATCGCCAGCATGACTCCCGGCGCGGGTGCCGCGACCACGTTCGACTACGATCAGGCCAACCGGCTGTCGGATACCAAATCCGCCGGTCAAATCGTCGCCACCTACGCCTATGACTATGCCGGCCGCCGGGTCGTGAAGACCACCGGCCCGGCGACGAGCAGTTCGACGACGCGCTATCAATATGGGCTGACCGGCCAGTTGCTGGCCGAATCCGACGGGCTCGGCCGGCCGAACACGGATTACATCTATCTCGACGGCAAGCCGGTGGCTGCGCTCGAGCACGGCCAGCTCGACTTCATGCATGACGATTGGCTCGGCACGCCGCAGCTCATGACGAATACGGCGCAATCCGTTGTCTGGCGGGCAACCTTTCAGCCCTTCGGTGCGACCAGTACCGTGGCCGGAGCGGTCACGCAAAATCTCCGCTTCCCGGGCCAGTATTTCGACGTGGAAACTGGCTTCGCTCAGAATGGCTTCCGCGACTACGCCTCGCTCCTCGGGCGCTACATCGAAAGTGATCCAATTGGTCTCGCAGGTGGATTGAACACTTTTGTATATATCGGAGCCAATCCCGAGAACGGAATTGACGCAGACGGTCTGGACGCGCTTCTATTCAACAATACAAACGCCGCTAATTTTCCGGGCGGTCCTTATGGGCACAACGCCATAGCTGTTGGCACCCCGTCGCAGGGTTATTTCTTCTATTCCAAAAATGGCGGGCCGGATAACGTCAGTCTATATTTCTCGACGTACCAGGAACTCCTGAACTACGTCAATCTCAATGGATACACAGGAGGCGTAGATATACCGACGGGATGGGCGGAAGACATTGCAATGCAACAGAAAGGTCAGGCTATATACAATACACAATATAATTTCACAAATAACAATTGCGCAGACCTTACCGCGGCGATTCTCAATGCCGGGAACATATCAGTTGCGAACTCGCAGGATTTCTTCGGGATTACGATCCCGAACACGCAATTCAACAATGTAGAAAATGGAGGATACCCTGGCGGAATGTCCTTATGGATACACTGAAGCAGCGCTTGGAATTTTGGAGCTATAGGAAGGTTGCGACAAAGGATGGCGCCGCGGCCCAGTGCGGCTTCACGAGCTTTGCTTATAGAGCGGATGACTTTCGCCCAGGTCGGCGACCGCGGATCAGTTCAAAGGCGCACCGGCCGCGCCGAGAAGTGGCATGAGGGGTCGCAGTCCTACGCTGCAATGAGGATCTGGAACATAGTGCAATGGCACCTGTGGCGTCGAAGCGTCGGCAAATCTCTTGGAGCACTGGTAATGATCGCGATTCATGGAGAAACATCCGTCACCTTGCATCGGCTGCGCAGGCAGATCCGAGGCAAACTGACCCCGCACCAGTCTATCGCGATCGCCATTGCCCTGCTCTTCTCATCCGCCGCGACCTCGGCCCAAACCATCACCGAGTTCCCGATCCCCACCACCGACAGCCAGCCCAATTTCATCGCCCCCGGCCCGGACGGAAATCTCTGGTTCCTCGAAAACGCCGGCAACCGGGTCGCCAAGATCACGATTTCCGGCACCGTCACCGAGTTTCCGGCCCTGCCCACCGCCTTCAGCGGCCCGGCCGCGATCACGGCCGGGCCGGATGGCGCGCTCTGGTTCGCCGAGTTCGGCAATGGCGCCATCGGCCGGATCTCGACCGCGGGAACCCTCACCGAATTCCCGATCCCGACGGCGGGGGCCGAGCCCAGCGGCATCGCGCTCGGGCCCGACGGCAATCTGTGGTTCACCGAGCTCGCCTTCGACAAGATCGGCCGGATCACCCCGGGCGGGACCGTGACCGAATTTCCCCTGAGCGCGACCGGCAACGGCTTCGACGCCATCACCGCCGGGCCGAACGGCAATCTCTGGTTCACCGAGTTCAACGCCGACCGCATCGGCCAGATCACGACGGCCGGCGTGATCACCGAGTTTCCCGACCTGCCGACGGCGGAGGCCTCGCCGCAAAGCATCGTTATCGGCCCCGACGGCAATCTCTGGTTCACCGAGAACAATGCCGGCCAGATCGGCCGGATCACGCCGGGCGGAACGGTCACGGAATTTCCCCTGCCGAGCTCGGGCGCCCCGGCCGCCATCACGCTCGGGCCCGATGGGGCACTCTGGTTCACCGATACCGGCACGAATTCGATCGGGCGCATCACCACGTCCGGCGCCGTCAGCGAATTTCCGGTGCCGACCGCGGCCAGCGACCTCGTCGGCATCGCGACCGGGCCGGATGGCGCGCTCTGGTTCGTCGAGCAAGGGGCCAACCAGATCGGCCGGCTGGTACCGTCGGGCGCCGCGGAGCCGGCACCGCTGTTTTCCGCGACCCTGCCCGGCTCCCGCTCCGTTCAGGTCGGCCACCCGGCGACCATCTTCGCGACCATTCTGAATACCGCCACGACGGCGCAAACCGATTGCGGCATCGCCGCGCCAGCCACCTCGCCGGCCGGACTCACGCTGCAATATCAGGCGACCAATCCGCAGACCAACCAGGTCATCGGTACGGTGAATACGCCGGTGACGATCGGCCCGGGCGGCGCCCAGACCTATGTGATCGGCTTCACCGCGGGCGCGCCGCTCTCGGCGCCGGGCTATGCCCCGATCTTCGATTGTACCGACGTAGCGGCGGCGCCGGTCACGCTCGGCGTCAATACGGTCGATCTCACCTTTTCTGCCGGACCGATCGCCGACATCATCGCATTGTCGGCGACCGAGAGCGGCAACGGAATTGTCACGATTCCCTTCTCGCAAGGCGCCGGGGCCGCCTTCGCCGTCGCCAGCGTCAATGCCGGAGCAGCGGCCAGCCTGACCGTCACCGCCGATACCGGCAGCGCCAGCCTGCCGATTTCGATCGCGCTCTGTCAGACCAACCCGGCCAATGCCGAATGCCTCGCACCGCCTGCGACTTCCGTGCCGGTGACGATCGCCGCAGGAGCGACACCGACCTTTTCGATTTTCGTCAGTGCGACGGCTGCGGTGGCGTTCGAGCCCGGAACATCGCGGATCTTCGTGCGGTTCCTGGATGCGGCCGGTGCTTCGCATGGATCGACGAGCGTCGCGGTGACGACGGATTGAACGAAGCGGCCTCGGGATCGCTGGTAGCACCGCGTCGAGCCGAGGGGCGAGGTCGCTCGGAACATCGCGCCTCGCCATCGGCACGAACCGCCGCCAAGGCACTAGTCGTCCGCTTCAACTAATTCTTAACCTTTTTTCGAATCGATGCCTTCGGCACGCTTATGCATGGAGGCGAGGATGGCTGCGCGAGAAGTTGCGGTAAAGAAGTATGTCGTTCGCCTGAGCGCT